>Ga0207905_1000026_pt1 | contig 204080 bp, 184 predicted proteins | sample LinPmetageLP49_FD_184060 | JGI IMG/M metagenome (GOLD analysis project Ga0207905, IMG submission 184060) | Marine viral communities from the Subarctic Pacific Ocean - LP-49 (SPAdes) | ecosystem: Environmental > Aquatic > Marine > Oceanic | place: Pacific Ocean | collected 2011-08-27 | reverse complement strand
TTGTATTTCGAAGTATCATTTTCGTTCACCTTTGATTCTTAGCTAGAGTATGTGTGTAAAAACTTTTTTGTTCAAGTTTATTGAGGGTATGATAGTATTATATCAATTCGGGGGTGATTTTAGATGAAAGCCAAAACTTAACGGCTTCTCAGCTAAAAACTATTATTACCCGTTGCGGAGAAGGAACAAAACTAATTTGTACTGGGAATTTAGCTCAAATAGACAGTAATTATTTAACGGCGGTTACTTCGGGGCTTACCTATATTGTAGAGCGGTTTAAACATTTTGAAGGTGGTGCTACCGTAAATCTTAATGGGGTAGTACGCAGTCGACTGGCTTCGTTCGCCGAGGAAAATTTATAACTTGCGCTTAACATCTTGGCTCTATAGTCTACAGTTTGATTTTTGAGCTAATAATTAGGTAGGTCGTTGAATTTTTTACCGCTAAAACATTATCATCGCTCTGTTTTTGTGGCGTTAGCAATCCCTTTATTGGTGGCCTCTTTTTTGTGTTTGCATTTTTATGATATAAAAATGGACCGTGCAATTACAAAAAAGACCACCGATTTCAGTGCGTTATCGGCGCAGCTTGATCATGATATGCAAGCCATCGACGATTTACTTAATGCGATGTTTATTATGTATGACAAACACGCCCCACAACCAGCGAATCAGGCCTTCACAAAAAACATTAATCAATACGAGCATTATTATTATAGCCAGATAGCACATTTTAATGGCGAAATAGTAGGAAAAGGCCAATTCAGCTATTCCGAACAGGCATTATCACGCTGGCAAAAAGTCATGTCGCTGGCTCCGTCTTTCAATACTGCTTTAGCGCTGCTTTCGTCGCTGCATTCTGTAGCCTATGTTGATGAGCGCGGCTTTGCTTATTTAGCTCGACGTAACAATACACAAAGTTATATTTTAACGCAGGTACTTAATGGCGACTTTAAACCCTTACCTTCAGCGAACACACTCACTTCAAGTGCCGTTATTAAAGTAGACAATAACGCATATTTTGCAGTTGGCCGACAGCGAGAGCTTAACTCCTCAGATTATATTGTTTTAATATATGACTTACAGGCTATTTCTAGTTGGTTGAAAAAAATAACCTCAAAGCAAGGCGAGTATGTTTTTATCAACCAAGAGAATGAAATTATTGCCAGTTCACAGCAGCCAATTAATCAAGCCATAAAGTTATCGACCTATTGGCCTAATATTAATAGCCCCTCACAAAAGAGTAATGCGCGAGCAGACTCATTATTTTTAATTCAGCCTTCAAAAAATAACCCTATTCATCTGGCGTTTCTTGCTGACAAGCACACTCTCTCAAGCGGTATTGTGTATGAAGTATTGATAGAGTTTATTTCGTTAGCCTTATTTTTATGTTTGATGTTTTACATCTTTTTTTGGTTAAGCAAACGTATATTTATCAAACCTATGACCGAGTTGATGCGTTATTTAGAGCATCATAACGATGACAATAGCGGGTATTTAAATTACCAAATACCGTTAAACTGGCAACCTTGGTTTGCTCGGGTAAAAGCTATTTTTGCGAAAAATGAGCATTTAGTTATTTCTTTGCAAAATGCTAATCAAAAGTTAGATGATCAAGTACAGCAACAATCGCAAAAGCTAAAACATAGCGACCAAGCAAAAGAGCGTCATTTAGCGTTATTAAACACAGTACTTAATAGCGTGCCTGATTTTATTTATTTTAAAAATACAGAAGGCATTTTTTTAGGCTGTAATAAAGCGTTTGAGTTGTTTATTGGAAAAACTCAAGGTGAACTCCTTGGGCAGCAAATACACAACATAAGTAACGAGTATGAACAAATTAGTTTGCTGGAATATCAAGTATTACAGCATAAAATGCAAATTCAGCAGCGCATAGATGTTGCTGAGCGAACTTATCAGTTAACCATTGCTCCCTTTTACAATGAACAGCAGCAATTATTAGGAACTATGGGGGTTGGCCGTGATATTACAGAACAACAACATACTTTGTATGCATTAAAAGAGTCTGAATCTATATTTAGAAGCGCAATTGAATTTGCCGCAAATGGGGTGTTTTTACTCTCGCTTGAGTACGCTATTTTACAGATAAACAAAGCCGCACGAAAATTATTTTCCAAGCATGATAAATTAACCGATACCCCTTTTTATGCGCTTTTTAATAATACGCAATGGCAGGAGCTTGAAGCATTACTACAGCAATTATTAAATAATAAGAAAAGGGTGTTTCACTTAACCTTGGCTCATACCCAATTAAATGCCTGGTTACAGTTGAGTATGTCGTTAATTTGGAATGAAAATAGTCAGCCGCTTTATTATGTTATTCATATTCAAGATGTTACAGAACTTACCAAAGCCAAAGATGATGCAGAGCGTGCCACGTTAGCTAAAAGCCGTTTTATTGCTAATTTAAGCCACGAAATACGCACCCCCCTCAATGCCGTGTTGGGATTATTGGATATGCTCGCAGAGCACGGGTTAACACAGCGGCAAATTCAACAAACTAGCCAAGCAAAATATGCGGCCAATAATTTGTTGCAGATGCTAAATAGTATGCTTGATTTTGCCCGTGTTGAAAGTAAAGAAGCAACGCTGCAATTAGCGCCATTGTGCTTAGTTGATTTGATTGATACCTGCGAAAGTTTAATTTTACCTTTATGCCAAGCAAAACAGATACAGCTAAAAATCGACATAGACTCGCAAATTTCTCCATTTTTAGTCGGTGATACAATTCGTTTGCAACAAGTATTAGGTAACTTACTTACCAATGCCGTTAAGTTTACCAATAAAGGCAGTGTGACATTAAAAATGACATTACAGCCGAGTCAGAGCCATATAGAGCAGCGTATTTGTTTTCAGGTTATTGATACGGGAGTGGGGATTGCTCAAGCGGATCAACGCCGTTTATTTGATGCCTTCACGCAAGGTGATGAATCATCTACTCGCTTGCATCAAGGGGTTGGCTTAGGGCTGGCAATTGTAAAGCATAGTGTGGCATTAATGGGAGGTGAAATTGCACTCAGTAGTGATAAAGGCCATGGCTGTCATTTTTACTTCACGCTTGATTTAGCGACAGATACCGAGAAATCAGCAAGCTTTACAGATAGACTATTACTGATCACCAGCGCGAAGAGTCAGTTGCTTAATCAGGTTATTACCGCGCATCCTTTTTTCAATAATCAAGCTCTTGAAATAGTCGTAACTGATCCAGATTGTTTGCAACAAGCGCATAGCATTATAATCGATGCTGATGACGTACCTGCCTTTCTCACCTCAGCAATAAAAGCAGTATTACACACTCGTACTACTTCACTCATCGTTATAGAGCACTCGCAACCGAATCAGCTTTCAATAAATGACTCTTTTATTAGCCAGTATTTACCGCGCAGTGCATTGGCGCAGCGGTTACTTAGTTTAACCCCTGAAAAGTTAAAGAAAGTAACTCAATATAAAGCGGATAAACCACAAGAAGAAATAGCGGGAACCTTAGTATTAGCCATAGATGATAACCCGCTCAATCTCGACATTATTAGCAGTATATTGTGTAAAGCCGAAGTGAATGTTGTGACTGCTAGTGATGCTAAACAGGGGGTTGAATGGGTGAATATATTGCGCCCCGATTTAGTTTTAATGGATATTCAAATGCCGAGTATTGATGGCTATCAAGCAACCCAAATAATACGCCAACAGTTTGACGCCCAGCAATTGCCTATTTTTGCATTAACTGCACATTGTGAGCCTGCCGACATTGCACGTTCATTGAATAGTGGTATGAATAAACATTTAACTAAGCCTGTGGTTGCGCCTATTTTATTTGCATCGATAGCTGATTTAGGCATATCTAAGCCTTGCTTTTTTGATAAAACCTTCGCTTTGACACAGTTCAATGATGATGAGAAGCTATTGCAAAGCATGCTTACTAAGTTAGCGGTGTTAAGTGAGTCATATTCAGCTGATCTTCAAAAAGACATACCTACTATTGAAATGGTACGCTTAGTGCATAGTCTAAAAGGGATAGCAGGAAACTTAGGGTTTAACCGATTATTATTATGTGCTCAACATACTGAGCAATTATTAAAAGTGGGCGACAAGAGCGCCAATGCTGCAATTAAAGAGCTGATAATACAGTTAAAACAAGTTCATATTTATATAAAAATTTTAGATGTAAGCAATGATAAATAAAGCAAAAATATTAATTGTAGATGACGATGCGCTTAACCGAATCATTTTAGAAAAAACCTTAAGCGATGAGCATGATGTTTACTTAGTGACAAGCGGCGAAGACGCGCTGGCGTTTGTTAAACACACACAAGTAGACTTAATCATTTTAGATATCATGATGCCTGGTATGAATGGTTATGAAGTACTCGTACAGCTAAAAGAGAACAGTATAAGTCAGGCTATTCCTATTATTTTTATCTCTGCAAACAACCGTCATGAAGATGAGGCAAAGGGGCTAGAGCTCGGCGCAATGGATTATATTGGTAAGCCATTTAGTGCCGCTATTGTGAAAGTTAGAGTGCGGAACCAGTTATTAATTAAGCAAAAAAATGATTTGCTAGAAATGCTTGCCTCTATTGATGGCTTAACAGAAATACCCAATAGACGTTATTTAGATGAGAACTTAGAAAGAGAGTGGCGTAGAAGTAAGCGTAACTACTCTCCTTTGTGCGTTTTACTCATAGATATTGATCATTTTAAACGTTATAACGACTGCTATGGCCACCGAGCTGGAGACGAATGTTTAAAAACAGTGGCAAAAACGTTAGCCGCGCAATGTGAGCGTGGCAGTGATTTTGTTGCGCGTTACGGCGGTGAAGAATTTGTGGCCGTATTACCAGAAACCAATCAGCAAGGTGCAATCGCTTTTGCCAACAAGTTACGTAACGCCGTTAATGATTTGAATATTGAACATAATGCGTCTTTAAACGCTACACACGTCACCATTAGCATCGGTATTGCTTCTAGTGAGAGTAGCCAAGCTTACACTGAAAAAGCATTGTTAGAAGAAGCTGATTCCGGTTTGTATAATGCGAAAAAGTTAGGGCGCAATCAAATTAGCGCCCAATAAATGCTGTAGTTACTTAGTTTGTCAGCATTTGCAGTGCTGAGGCACCAATACCAACTAATTTATCATTTTTAAATACCAACGGTGTGCATTCATCTTTAGTCATTTTACCATCTGAATGGATGCTGTGCGTTGCATAAAATAAGACTTGGTAAACATCCTCTTCTTTTTTGAGTAATTCGGTGAAGTCAGGTGTTTTTAGGGTTTTTAATACCGACTGATAAGAGCTATCCATTGCCAAGCCTGAAATAATTTCACGATTATTCTTATGTGTTGCTTGCCAGCTAGAAGAACTATTACCAGCCCAATGACCTTCCGCTTCGCCATCGGATACAGCAATAACACAGCCAGTTAAAAAAGGAGCGGTGAGGGCGGCGATTAAAAGTGTTTTTTTCATTTTTTATTATCCTAGATGATTAATTACAGACTTTAGAGCAAAGACTAGGCCAGTTTTTTAGTCCTTAAAAATCAATTGCTTATTTTTAAAGTGATTTTTGAGTTAGTGGCTTTTTTAAGAAATAAAATTAAAAAGCCACTTTTTAGTTATTTTGACTAACTTAATTTAACGGCATTAAACCAAGCGATTACGCGACTCTTGTTGACTAAATGCAGCGATATTTAAACTCACTTCTTTAACCAAGCGCACAATAGATTCGGTACTGGCCCACGCTATATGTGGGGTTAGTAGTAAGTTATCTCCCGTGTAATTGGCCAGTGGATTGTTGTGCTCAGCAGGCTCTTTGGTTAGTACGTCAACACCTGCACCAGCAATCACATTGGTTTTTAAGGCTTGTGCTAAGTCGGCTTCGTTAATGATCCCCCCGCGCGCGGTGTTAATAATAAGCGCAGTTGGTTTCATCATTTTTAATTCATTAAGCGTAATTAAGTCACGCGTTTCATCATTAAGTGGGCAATGTACGCTGATAATATCCGCTGTTTTTATTGCGGTTTCAAAAGGCGTGCGTCCTTGGCGACACTCAGCACCTTTGCGCTCTGCAACAATGACATGAGCACCAAAGGCTTCAGCCACTTTAGATACAGCATTGCCCAGAGTTCCCCCACCAATAATGGCTAATGTTTTACCCTGAATGTCATTAAAGCTGTAATCAAGGCGACAAAACATTTCACTTTTTTGCCATGCGCCTTGTTGGCAGTCCGCTTGGTAGCGATGAGTATTGCCTAATAAGTTAGTAATTAACGAAAAGGTGTGCTGCACAACCGAGGGGGTTGAATAACCAGCAACATTGGTTACCGCAATGCCTAAATCTTTCGCGGCATTTAAATCAACATTATTGGTGCCGGTGGCACTAACACAAATAAGTTTGAGAGATGTTAATTGTGCCATGGTGTCACGATTAATCACTACTTTATTGGTGATTAACACCTCTGCATTTTGGCTATGTGCTAGCACTTGCTCTGGGCTAGTTAGCTGATGCACGGTAAGCTTTCCCAGTGCTGAGATACAATCAAGTGAGGTGTTTGCCAGTGTAGCGTTATCAAGAATTGTTATGTTCACGGTGTGTCCTAATAGTGTATGTGTTAAGGGAATAATAACCCCTGTACGCGAAGTGCTTGTGATAAAAAGAGTATCATCTATTTGAATGTTATTGGGTTTATCATATTGCGTTTACATTAGCAGTTGTAGAGCCATATTTAAATGTGGTCTGCCCACTGACGGTTAACTTGCATGTTATTATGATCAACTGCCTTGCTAAGTGAACTTGAACAAAGTGCTGTTAGTAGGGTCTACCCATTTAAATTAATAATTAATAGCCATAGTTTATACGTATGCGTTGTTAGCAAGACAGCTTGGCTCGGCGTTAAACTATAACGCTATGAAAACTCAGTAAATCGAACTTTAGTATTGCTAGTTTCGTATTTTTGATTGAGTTATAATCAAAATCAGACACAGCGGGGCGTTTTAACGCGCCGTTTTTAACTTTGTAGATGCAGTAAATGATTGAATTAGAAGATAAGTACGCAGATATAAGACCTTACAATGACGATGAAGTTGCCGCCTCATTAACGCGATTAATTAACGATAATGCGTTTATTGATGTAATTGCAAAATACAATTTGCCACGCTTTATATCCGCAGTTGGGTTTTTAGCACGCGCTATAATAAAGCATCAGTTGCGCAAAAAGTGGGGCAAAGTTAAAACGGTTGAAGATGTACAAAATGAAGTGGCACATTACTTAAATAAATTAATAAAACGTACCACCTCAAAAGTCACTTTTTCTGGCTTAGAAGACTTAGACCCTAATCAAGCCTATCTTTTTGTTTCAAACCACAGAGATATTGTACTTGATCCTGCACTGGTTAATTGGGGCTTATTCCAGCATAAAATGAAAACAGTGAGAATTGCGATTGGCGATAACTTGCTGCAAATTCCTTACATTACTGAGCTTATGCGCTTAAATAAAAGTTTTATTGTGAAACGCTCAGCAAAAGCCCCAAAAGAGATGTTAAAAGCGCTGACTCAGTTATCGGCTTATATTTATGATTCACTCAGTAGCGGGCACTCAATTTGGATTGCCCAAAAAGAAGGGCGCGCTAAAGATGGGGTTGATCAAACTGATCCTGCGCTTTTAAAAATGTTGCAACTTAATGGCCGTAAACAAAAGAAAGAATTTGGCGAATACATTAAAGAGCTCAAAGTGGTGCCGGTTGCAATCTCTTACCAATACGAACCATGTGCAATTGCCAAGGCAAAAGAGCTATATCATAAACAACATCATGGCAAGTATGTTAAATCGGCGGGCGAAGATATTGCCAGCATTGTTGAAGGGTTTAGTTCAGCCAAAGGGCATGTGCATTTATCGTTTGGTCAGCCCATTGAGTCAGGTTGTGACAGTGCCGATGAACTGGCAAAAACCATTGATAAGCAAATTATTGATTCGTTTTACTTACACCCAGGCAACTTTATTGCTGCTGGCTGCACTGAGGCGGTGATCAATAAAAATGACGCAGCACAGTTTGAAGAACGTTTGGCCAAGGTGCCAGAAGAGTTAAGGGCTTTGGTTTTAGCTATGTATGCCAAGCCATTTCATCGAAAAACACAAGTAGATGAACAAAGCTGTGAGCAGTAATTAACAGCTTAAGCTAACAACAAAGCAGCAATTTATTTGCTGCTTTTTTTTTGCACAAAAATAGCGCTATACTCAGGCTATGCTTTTAATACCGGAGGGTAAAATGCAACAAATTGAAATATTTGATATTCCTAGCCCTTGTAAAGGTATTTGCTTAGTTAATAATCGCGGTTATTGCAAAGGCTGCTATCGCAGTCGCGATGAACGTTTTTCTTGGAATTCGTTAACGAATTCCCAAAAGAAAAAAGTATTGAGTTTATGCCAGCAGCGCTATAAACGTTACTTACAGCAAAAAAATAAAGTGGCACAATCATCACCGCAAGCAGATCAACAAGGTTTTGATTTTTAAAAGTGTAGGTTGTATTTTGACCTGAGTTTTGCAACTGTGCCGTTATTGTGTAACTTATCCAGTGTTGCTTCTAGCTGGGGAACAATATCCGCATGACTGTTATGTAAATAATGATAAAGCGGGTAGGTTGCAACTACTTGTTTTTCATAGCAGCCCAAAGAGGGAGGAATGGTTTTATTTGCCATCGCAAAATCAATAAGTAACGCTCCTTGTACTTTTTGCTGGATCAGTAAGTTAAGCTGCGTATTATTATTTTTAACTTCAATTACCTTACCTTGAAAATCAATACTGTCTAAATATCGCTGTTGCACAGGGTAACTGGAAATAATAGCAACGCTATCTATGGTTTTAGTGGAGCTGGGTTCACAGCGTTTATAAAGTTCAAGGTTAAATTTAAAGAGTGGATAGTTAACGCGAATTAAATTTTTATAGGCACTTTCAATACTGATATCGCGAGCAAGCTGCCCATCTAACATGCCATTATCTGCTGCAAATAATGCATTTTGACGATTAAAATCGACAATATTTAGTTTAAAGCCCATATCTGCATAAGCCAATTGTAATAGCTCAATGGTATAGTTTGCTTGTTGAGTGTTTTGCGGGCGATTAAATGTGTAGCTATAACTGTGCGCAAAAGACATATTACTAAAAACTAAGCACAGTAATACCAGCAATCCGTTAAAGCGTTTAAGCACGTCAGTATTTCCAAATAATTGCGGCAAGATAATAAGCAGCCATAGTAACAAATTGTCTGTCTTTTGCACAGTTTGCATTAGTAATCTTGCAAAAGTTACCACCAACAATTATTGATTACGTTGAATTATTTACAGTCGCTTATTTTTATTAGTTATAGAGTTAGTTTTTTATAAGTTTAAACGTATAATCTACGTTTTATTGAGCGAGGGGTTGTTGACCTTTGCGGATGAAAATTTGTTCAAGCTAGGGGCGCTCGGCGCGAGTTGTTTAACCTAGTGGGCTAGTAAAAGCCGAGCAAAGCCTCCGTATGCTGCTCACGGCCCTTACCTGTATTCATGCAGGCAACAATAAGTTTATAGCCCCTAATAATTGGAGTGAATATGAGTTTTAATCTGTGTAACTTGCCGCGAGAGCAAAAGTATCAAATTCAGTTAGATTACGAGGCCTCATTTTGGGCTTATCAAATTAAGCGCGGTAAAAAAACGCGTGAGCAAGTGTACGACACTCTGCATAGTCGTCCTGTTGCAGAGCAAGGTGTTTTAAAACAAAAATTTGAGCAGTATTTGGCAATTATGCTTAGCTAGGGTTTGCCTACTATGCTTGTAATTAAACAATTAGAATCAATTAAAACGCCCTTAGTTAATAAGTTTTATACGTTACATAACGTCCGCGGCCATGCTAACAAACAGGATCAAGTCTGGGTCGCTTACGATAATAATACGATTATTGCCGCCTGCCGGTTACAGAATAAGCCCACTTTTTTATTTTTATCAACGGTGTTCGTGGCTCCTTCTTATCGTTCAAAGGGGGTGGCAACCCAGTTATTAGTTGCCCTTTTAAATGCGCAAACAGAACCTGTTTACACCTTTGCTTATCAACGCCTTACTGATTTTTATCAAGCACTTGGTTTTAACCAAGTGTTAACATATACTCCTGCATTATTAACGCTATTTGATGCTTATAAGCACCGAAATATTACCGCATTGAAATATCAATAAAACATAAATTAGTAATAGGACAAGCATGGGTATGAGTATTAATGGGTTTATCACAGCCATATTTGTGCTGTTTATGCTCATAAGCGTTGAAGTAACAGCGCAAGTAAAACGATTATCCCCAAGCGAAGGCTTATCTCAAAGTTACGTTAATACCATGCTTATCGATAACAATGGGTATTTATGGCTCTCTACTGAAGGAGGCCTTAACCGATACGATGGCTATCAAGTTATTCCAATCAATGGCCCTAATGGTGAGTTAGAAGAGGCGATCATCGATCGCATATATCAAGACCAACAAGGGCATATCTGGATTGCCTCCTTATTAGCAGGCTTGTTCAGATACGATCCGAAAACGGATACCTACCAACAATACATAGAAAAACCTGTCACAGAAGAGCAAATACTACAGCAGTCCGTTTTTACTATGTTAGCCACCGATGATAAAACCTTATGGATTGGACAAGGCCGAGAGTTTGCAAAACTCGATATAGACAACGGCTCTATTACCTCCTTATTTACACTTCCTGAGCAATTTGAAAATGCGTTTGTGCGTACTTTGTTTCATTATAACGGTTATATTTTTATAGGTAGCACAGACGGCGCGTATGTTTTTAACATCGCAACACAGCAGGTAAGGCCACTCGAGCACTTGAGCGAAACGGATGTACATATTTATCAAAATAATGTGAAATCATTTGCGCTAGGTAATAACAATCAGTTGCTTGTAGGTGCGGTTAAGGGCTTATACGCTGTTGATATTAGTAATTTAGAGGCAATGTTTAACAACCGCGAGCAATCATTTACAAGCCAAAAATTACTGGCCGATTTGAATGTTTGGGATATTGATAATCAGCAAGGAGTGCTCGATTTAGCAACAGATAAAGGCCTGCTTTGTTTTAATTTAACTACTAAAAAAGTGGTGAAAAATAAACGTATCCAACAGAGTAAGTACACCCTCGCCGATAACAGTATTATTGATATGGTGAAAGATAAATCGGGCGGAATGTGGCTAGCCACTAAAACCGATGGTGCGTTTTATTTATCAGGCGACAATTACAAGTTTTATAATGTAGAGGGAAATGCACTGGTTGGGGATGGTTTATCACATCATTCGGTATGGTCAATTAAGGAGTTCCAAGAAAAGCTATGGTTAGGCACACACAATGGTTTAACTGCGGTTGATTTAAAAAGTAATCGCTCAAAGGTGTATTTAAAAGATTATAAAGTCGATTTACTGACCACAGAGTTTACTATTTTCAAAATTATGCCTTACAAAGATAAACTCTGGTTGCACTCAAACCGAGGATTATTCATTTTTGACCCGCAAACTCAGCAACTTACCCAACCAAGAACTAACAGTCCTACCAATCAGATTTTTTTAAATGATTGGATGCATGGCCTGACATTGCTACCAAACGGGGATTTGTATTTTGTACACCCAGATCATGGTATGTTTAAATATAATATTGATAGCCGACAATTAGTTCACTTAAAAGGCGAATTAGCACAATTTGACCCTTTTTTAGCACATGGCTTTTTACCCCCATTACCGCACCAACCCGAGAAGCCATTATTTTTTAGTGGTGGCGTTTTATATCAATTTAACCCCAATGATTTAAGTTTAAACACCATTTATAAAGTGCCAAAACACCATGAAAATGTAGCCGTTAGTATTCTTTCCTACGTGGTAGATGGGCAGGGCATACTTTGGCTATCGTTATCTAATTTTGGGCTGATTGGTATAGATGCAACGACCTATGAGTTAGTGCACACAATTGATTTAGATAAAAATAAACTCGGTACCTTGTTGTACGATATGGTTCTTGATGAAGAGGGAATGATTTGGATGAGTAGCCATAAAGGTATATGGCGACTAAATCCTGAAACAATTCATTTTCAGCAATTTACAACATCAGATGGGGTGCTCTCTGCTGAGTTTAATAATGGCGCTATGGCTAAGTTAGCGGATGGTCGAATTGCCTTCGGTAGCCTCAAGGGCTTCACCTACTTTGACCCTAAAGACAATAAAAATAGCCAAGGTTTATTAGATCAGGTCAATATCACGCGCATCAACTTAATGTCTCGGGACTTGTCTATAAATTTACAGCAGCCATTAAAAAATATCACTTTAAACCATGATGATATCGGGCTTGAGATTGCATTTTCAGCGATGTCATTTAGCTTCCAAGAGCGCATTATTTATGAATATCAGCTCGATAAAGGTAAAAAAAGTTATACCCGAAATAATCGAGTGGTGTTTCCTAAATTAAACCCAGGCAGTTACCAGTTAAAAGTCTGGGCAAAAGACCCACTGATCGGCGACTATACTGCGCCAGCAACGTTAAATATTAAAGTGAGATATCCGCTATGGCGTGCTCCATACTTTTTAGCGCTTTATACCATTTTATTGATCACCATAGTGACTGCATGGGTAATGAGGCGCAACAAAATACAGCGTATCTTATTGGCAGCACACAAAGAAAGCCAAGACAGTGAGGCGCGTTTAAAGCTTGCACTAGAGGGAAGTGAGTCCGGGGTATGGGATTGGCAGGCGAGCCAGTTAAATATTTATCAGCCTAGATTAGTCAACGAATTAGGCTACGAGGATGACTCGGTGAGTTTAGATGACTACCTAGAAAAAATTCACCCTCAAGAGCGTGCTATTTTTAGGTTGGAGTGGTTAGAATTTTTATCAACAGATAAAGGGTATTTTAATTGTACCTACCGATTACGCCACGCCAAAGGTCATTGGCGCTGGTACAAAGATTTTGGCAAGGTGGTTGAATGGGACAAAAAAACGCCGCAAAAAGTAGCCGGTACGTATACCAATATGACACGCGAAAGGGTGTTTGAAGAGCATGCACGGTTATTTACCGCCGCGTTTGAACAAACCCGAGATTGGGTGTTTATCTTAGATAAAAACTTTAATATACGTGCCTCAAATAAATCACTGCAAAGCGCTTTTGGCTTATCAGCAGAGCCTCGTTCAACCCGTGCGCTTAATTTGGGAATGTCCCGCAGTAGCTATTTTGATTATTTACGAATTATGCAAAAGCTTGAAGTGGGCGAACATTTTTCATGTGAAGACACTGTCGTTCTGGCAAACAAAGAGCAACGCCATGTACTGGTTAAAATAAGCGCCGTAGCTGATGAAAGCCAAAGGCTGAGTAGTTTCGTGATTATTTTAACGGATATTCATGTACAAAAGTCAGCTGAGAGCGAACTGCATATACTGGCTAATTACGATTCACTTACTGGGCTGCCAAACAGAACCTTGTTTAACGACAGAGCTATACATGCCATCGATCAGGCGCGCCGCCATCAGTGTAAAGTGGCTTTGTTACACGTTAATATAAAACGGTTTAAGTATTTTAATGATTCATTTGGCACAGAAAACGCCGATGAGATAATAAAGCTGGTGGCGAACCGCTTGAAAACAGCATTACGTCCTTGTGATAGCGTCGCGCGTTTAGGCGGTGATGAATTTGTAATTCTAGTTGAAGATATTCAGCAAATAGAAGAAGTATTACTTATATGCACCAAACTAATGGATTGCGTGAGTAAAGACATTGTTATGAATCAGCAAAGCGTCAATGTGCACCTAAGTATTGGTGTGGCTATTTTCCCTGATGATGCCGCGCATTATAAAGCACTATTGAAAGCATCAAATGTGGCGCTTTATTATGCTAAAGATGGCTTGGAAGGGTGTTATAAGTTTTACAAACAAGAAATGAATCAACGTGTTGAAAGAGCGATGCATTTAGAATCACAGTTGATAAAAGCTTATCATGAACATGAATTTTGTAATTATTATCAACCCATTATTAATGCGTCTACGCAAAAAACAGTGGGCTTTGAGGTGTTACTACGCTGGCCTGATAATCAGTTAGCGAGTACGCAAGAGTTTGCAAACGTAGCTGAAAATATAGGTTTAATCACTAAAATAATGCTACAAACATTTAAGCGTGCTTTGGTGCAGTTAGCTCGTTGGCGTAAAGTGTGTCCTGATCTATACCTATCAATTAACCTCTCAGCACTGGATTTTGAATTTATCGGACTCGTCCCTGAAATTCGTCAAGCACTAAACAATGCAGCACTGCCGCCCGAGGCTATTGTATTTGAAATAACAGAGTCTATTTTAATGCGAGACTCAGAACATGCGCTTAAAAATATGGACTTATTAAAGCAACTAGGCTGTAAGTTGTACATGGATGATTTTGGAACAGGGTATGCCTCGTTAACTTATTTGAAGCGCTTTCCGATTGATGTATTAAAAATAGATCGCAGCTTTGTGCAAGATATCGGTATTGATTCGGATAACGAAGCGATTATTCAATCTACACTAACTTTAGCAAGCAGTTTAGGTAAAGAGTGTATTGCTGAAGGGGTTGAAAGCGCACATCAGTTGGCTTTTTTAAAAGCGCAAGGTTGTAGCTACTTTCAAGGTTACTTGTTTAGTAAAGCGGTGCCTAAAGAGCAGGTGCTTGAGCTTATTGAGCACGATTGGCATCCTGTATTCTCACAAGCTTAAAGCGCCGCTTAATACATTATTTTATTAAGGACGCTTACCACAGTGACGGCAAAATAAGTGTGAGCTGCGTTTATTTAGCTCTGCTTTTATTGCTTTATTGGCCTCTAGTTTACTTAGCCCTAGTTTGTAGCGTAACTCCTCAAGGTGATGCATCTGCTCATCAGTGAGCTTACCATCGGTTATTTTCTCGTGGGTGGCATCTTCAAATAGCTGGCGACGTTTGCGTATTTGCTCTGAGAAACTCGACGCTAATAAACCGGTTGGTATGGCAACCATCCCCATACTCACCAAAGTAATTACGCCACCAAATAGTTTACCAATAGGCGTTATAGGCACAACATCGCCATAACCAACCGTAGTTAGGGTTGCCATTGCCCACCACATGGCTGCAGGAATAGAGCCGAACTTGTCTGGTTGAATGTCGTGCTCTAATAAATAAATACCGCAAGAGGCTAAAATAAGTAACACAGACATAATAAAAAATGCCGCCAGTAATGAACTCGACTCATCAATAAACGCCTGCAATAACAATTGCATTGCTCGAGAATAACGAGTGAGCTTAAATACCCGCAACAACCGCAGTACCCGTAAAAAACGTAAATCGATAGCAAAGAAAAACATTAATAAACTAGGCAAAATGGCAATTAAATCGATAATTGCCAGAGGTGATAAAATATATCGAATCCGTTTTTGTGTGTTTGAGCAATTCATGGAGGCGTACTTTACGCGATCGACACAAGTCCAAGCACGTATTAGGTATTCAGCACTAAATATAGCCACTGATACCAGCTCCAAGATTAAAAACTCGCTATAGTACTCGGTTGCGATGCTGTGCACCGACTCAAGCACAATCGCCACCACATTAATCATAATTATGCTGATCAGTATGACATCTAAAATGTGTCCCGCTCGCTGATACTTACCTGACGCTTCAAATACTTGGTTTATGGTTTGTCTTAGTTTACGCATAGTACCTATTACAATGTGAGCAGCATATTGATACTGCCTTCTTCAAAATCACGACTTATTTTAAACCCGAGTTTACGAGCCAACTCAATCATGCCGGTATTTTCTGGCAGGGTGATACCTTCAACCGTTTTCACGCCTTGGCGTCTGCAGTGAGAAATAGCCGCGTTCATTAAAATACGCCCTAACCCAAGTCCTTGGCAATCAGAACGTACCACAATGGCAAACTCTGCTTGTAAGTTATCGGGATCCATAATCACTCGCGAAACCCCTAATGTGTGCTGTTGCTCGTCTTGTGTTTGGGTAACAATAAATGCCATCTCGCGGTCGTAATCAATTTGCGTCATTTTAGCGAGTTGATCATGGTTAAATTGTGGCAATTCACCAAAAAAGCGCTTGTATCTATCTTCTTTGCTTAAGGAGCGGTCAAACTCTTGATGTGCCTGCTCATCTTCTGGTTTGATTGGTCTGAGCGTTGCTAAGGTCTTATTTTTTAGGGTCACCGTTTCAACCAGCTCAATAGGATAAGGGCGGATTGATAAACGTTTTCGGTGCGCCTGAACCTGATACTGATTTAGGTTCATGGTGGCATCAAGGACTAAAAACTGCCCATTACTGGCTAAAATAGGATTAAGCTCTAATGAGGTGATATCGGGTTGATCAACAACGAGTTGAGAAATTCGGGTCAGTAGCGCACATAAACGATATTTATCTACTTTTTCTGGCAGAATGCGATCTTTAAGGACTCCCTTATCATGGGCCGCGGCAATTAAATATTTAGCTAGGTTCATATTCAGTGGTGGCAAGGCCACTGCGGCTTGCGCGTACTCAAGCCCTGTGCCAGCTTCACCTAATAAAATAACTGGCCCAAAATTAGGCTCTGTTTTAATGGCTATGCGCAGCTCATTGGCACCTGCTCTAGGCGCCATTTTTTGTAACGAAAAGCCATCAATAATAGCATCAGGGTAGGTGTTTTTTATTCTTAACAGCATGGCAAATGCCGTTTGTTCTACCTCTTGCGCATCATTGAGGTTGAGTACTACGCCACCGACTTCAGACTTAGAGGGAATGCTGGGGCTCATCAACTTTAATGCGACCGGAAAACCTAGCTCTATTGCTTGCTCTTTTGCCTCAGTAGGGGTGTAGGCTACTTCAGTTTGGATACAGTCTATACCGTAGCTACTTAAAATTTGACTCGCTTGATGGGTTGATAAGTAATGTTGCTCATCATTTAAAAACTCTTTAATAGCTGCTTTCGCTGCTACTTTATTAATAGTCGCATCATCGGTGTTTGATTCTGGCGTTTGGGTTAAATGTTTTTGGTTACGACGATAGCTTACTAAGTGCATAAAGGCACCTACTGCGCCTTCTGGGGTACGATAGGTCGGAATGGCGTTATTTGCGCAGATGCGTCTGGCTGCGAAGGCGGCATCTTCTCCCATGAAATTAGTGATCACATACGGACGTGCCATTTTTGGTAATTTGTTCAGTGCCTCAACAATAACCTGAGCGTAATTTTCACTCGGGGCCAATGCCGATGGAGTATGAATGATCAGTAAGTTTTTAACTTCTTTAGCATTAAGCAGTATTTCTAATGCGTGTTTGTAACGCACTGGCGCAGAATCGCCAAATATATCGACAGGGTTTGATGTTGTGTCTGAATGTGGGATCACTTTATTGAGTGCTTCGCGCGTTTCATCACTAAGCTGAGCAAGTTTACCTGAGCTTTGAATAAGTTCATCAACGGCCATCACTCCAGGGCCGCCGCCATTAGTTAATATAGTTAGCTGCTCTACTTGCAGTAATTTGGGGTGCATTGCCAAGGTTTGAGTGGCGGCAAAGAGTTCACGCAAATCATTTACTCTCAACATCCCTGCACGTTGAAACATGGCATCATATACTGCATCTGAGCTTTGTTTTCCGCCGGTGTGTATTTCAGCAGCGAGAGCGCCAGCACTGGTTCTGCCCGTTTTAATAGCAATAACGGGTTTAGAAAATGCCGCCGCACGCGCGGCAGAAATGAAGCTGCGAATATCATTAATGTTATCTATATAAAGTAGGATAGCTTTGGTTTTAGCGTCGCGGCCTAAAAAGTCGAGTATTTCGTCAAACTCAATATCTAAACAATCTCCCATAGATACAAAGTATGAAAAGCCAATTTCTTTATTTTTAGCCCAATCAAGAATCGTTGAACAAACAGCCGCTGATTGCGACACAAAAGCCAGTTTACCTGGCGTGGCAACAGTGTGCGAAAAACTCGCGTTTAAACCTATATGCGGAATAAGTAACCCTAAGCAATTTGAGCCAAGCAGCGTCACTTTATGGTTTGCAGCGTTATCTTTAAGTTCTTGTTTTTGAGTACTTGTTAGGCCATCAGCAATAATAATAGCGCTATGACACCCAAGCGTACCTAGCTGCTCAATAATTTTCATTAAGGTATTTTTATTGGTACAGATAACGGCTAAATCAGGTACTTTGGGGAGAGCTTCAATACTTGGGTAAGCCAATACGCCATGCACTGCAGTATGATTGGGTGTAACGGGCATGATGGGCCCTTTAAACCCGCCTTGTAATAAATTACGCATTACCACATTACCAGCCCGAGTAGGGGTGTTTGATGCCCCAATAACAGCGACTGAGCTTGGATTAAAAAACTGGCTAATACGTTTTAGACTCATTGCGTTTCCTTGGCTGATTAAGTTTTGCTATCTATACCTTCTCAATGTAACCTGTTTATTGTGTTTTTTCGAGCGTGAACGTGCTTATTATTGATATCGGTCAAGGAGAGTGAAGTGAATAAAATATCGAATGTAACCGTTGTTATGGCAGCGGCGTGTTTAAGCATTGGCCTAATTGCATTGGGTTTTATTATAAAAGGGGCTGCGCTTGATATTAAAGGGATGGAGCGCACGGTGCAGGTAAAAGGGTTAGCTGAACGTGAAGTTGTGGCTGATACCGTTATTTGGCCTTTGCAGTTTAACGATGCCGACAACAATCTTGAAAAGCTTGTTGAGCGAGTTGAGCAAAAAAATGATGCGGTGATTGCTTTTTTAAAGTTACACGGCTTTGATGATGAAGAAATATCGACAGGTACTCAATCTATTATTGATAAGCAAGCCCGTGAATACGCGAATGATAACCAAAAGTTTAGGTATGTTATTAGCTCAAATATTATTGTTTACTCCAATGCTCCTGATAAAGTTAAAAACGCACTGAGCAAAGTGAGTCAGCTAGCTAAACAAAATATAGCTATTGTGCAAGACAACTATCAAACCCGTATTGAGTATATTTTTACTGGGCTTAACGATATAAAACCAGCCATGGTGCAAGAAGCCACAGAAAAAGCCCGAGAAGTGGCAGATAAGTTTGCTAAAGATTCAAATTCACGCTTAGGTAAAATTAAAACCGCTCGCCAAGGGCAGTTTAGCATTAGCGATCGGGATTCAAACACGCCGCAAATTAAAAACGTACGTGTTGTTACCAGCGTAGAATATTACTTATCAGATTAGAGCCGCCACTTGTTCAGTAGAGCGCTGTAAATAAGCGGCGCTCAGTAGCAAGGTTATCTCGCTTGGGGGATTATTTTTTAATGCCTCAAGTATTTGTAATTTTGCTGCAGGATTTTGTTTTTGCTCTATTTCCATTAATGCGAGCAAGGCCGAAAATTCATGTTTTACCGGAATGTTTGGCTTATGTGCATAGGCGATGTAACTGGCAACCGGAGTGAGCCCTTGCTTATTTGTATGTGCTAATGCATGTAGTAACTCTTCGTTAGATTCAAATAACATTAACGAGCGAACATAGTTAAAAGGCAGTTGTGTGGGCATTGCTTGCTTAAATACATTATGCAGGGCGTTATTGCCAGAGTCGTCTGTACTAATAAATCCCTTATTTAATTTAAGTGCAGGCGTAAAAAAACTCAGCGCGTCTAAACTGGTTAGTTTTTCAATAAACGGCGCTGGTGGCGTATTAGTGGTTAAAATACGCACGGCGATGTTTTGCATAAAATCGTATTTAATACTCATGCGTAGCGCACTTTCAAACAGGTAATTAAGCTGTATTACTTGCTGTGCCTCAGTGAGCTTTTTAAAATCGTTATCTAGCTCATCAAACTGCTGTTGTTTAATACGCGCATTGAGTAGCTGTATGCTTAGATCCATTCTGTTCTCCTTGAATTCCAACTTTATCCTAGCTTAATTTTTTGCTTTATAAAACAAAAGGCCGCAATTGCGACCTTTTATAACCTTTAAGTAAATACTTAAAAATTAAGCTTGTTTGCTGGCAATCCACTCATTAACGAAGTTTTCTAGTACGTTTAATGGTACAGGGCCATTTTTAAGCACTACATCGTGGAACTGGCGGATATCAAACTTATCGCCAAGTTGCATTTTAGCATCTTCACGTAGTTCTAAAATTTTCAGCATACCTACTTTGTAAGCCGTTGCTTGAGATGGCATTACAATATGACGCTCAACCATTTTTACACCGTCAGAAGTGGCGTTAGGGGTGTTGTTAACGTAGTAATCAATACCTTCTTGACGAGTCCACTTCATTGCGTGAATACCGGTATCAACCACTAAACGACATGCACGCCATAATTCCATGGCTAAGCGACCAAAATCTGAATACGGGTCTTCGTAAAGGCCCATTTCTTTTGGTAGTAATTCTGAGTATAACCCCCAGCCTTCAATGTAGGCTGTGTAACCACCAAATTTACGGAACTTAGGTACACCTTCAAGTTCTTGTGAAATGGCAATTTGCATATGGTGACCCGGAATCCCCTCATGATAAGCCAAGGCTTCCATTTGGTAAGTAGGCATTGCTTCCATGTCGTATAGGTTGGCGTAGTAAATACCTGGGCGAGAACCATCTGGCGCAGGTTGTTGATAAAACGCTTTACCTGCCGCTTTTTCACGGAATGCTTCAACACGTTTTACAATCATGTCGGCTTTTGGTTTTACAATAAACAGCTCATCTAAGCGTGTTTTCATGTTATCAATTAAACCTTTAGCTTCACTTAGGTACTGTGCTTTACCAGCTTCAGTGTTAGCTAAATAAAATTGCTTGTCGGTTTTCATAAACTGCATAAAGGCGTTTAAGTCGCCCTCAAAGCCGACTTTATCTTTAATGGCACGCATTTCATCATGAATACGTGATACTTCAGCAAGGCCAATGGCATGAATCTCTTTTGCTGTAAGGTCTGTCGTGGTGGTGCGTTTCAGTGCGTTATTGTAAAACGCTTCGCCATCAGGGAATTTCCAAGCACCGTCACGGTCATCAGCACGTTTTTCTAGCTGTGCAATGTAGTTAATTAACTTAGAGTAAGCAGGTTTAACCGCTGTTTTTAATGCTTCAGTCGCTTTACTAATAAGTGCATCTTTTTCAGCTTGGTCTATTTCTAAGGCATTAACTTTGCGTTTAAAGTCAGCTAAAAGCGTAGAATCTTCACCTTGTTCAAACGGCGCACCTTTAATGATGTTTTTGCTTGAATCAATGACGTGTGGAAATACAAATTTAGGCGCGATGATGTTTTTATCGGCGCGAATTTCTAAGCCAGTAATAAGCTGATCAAATACACCCGGTACCCCATTTAAACGAGCAATGTAATCGTTAGCTTCTTTTACGTTGCTAATTTGATGCTGGTTGATTAAAAAAGCCGGCACCATAGAGTGCGTACCAAACATTTGGTTTACAGGGTAGTTGTGGTAACGCCATTTGAAATCAGCAATGCTGGCTTCTAAATCTTGTTTTTTTAAATCATAACTTACTTGGGTTGCTGTATCTAATTGCGCACGATTAATGCTGTTGAGTGTGACCAAATCGGCTTTAGCTTGTGCCAAGTCTCTAAGGGCTTTTTCTTCGCTGTTGTCATCCCATTTATCGTAATCTTTTTTGATGCCCATGTAGGTTTGATAAACCGGGCTGCTCATTACATCACGATTAAAAGTGTCTTCAAAAAAAGCATTCGCTTTGTCAATTTCACTTTGAACAGGTTGAGCTTGAACCGCAGGTGCAGGCGTTGATTGTTGTGTTGCTTGTTGGCAACCTGCAAGCAGTGCCACACTAATGGTGGCAGCAATTAGAGTAAGTTTACGCATTCGTTTCCCTTTTGTTGTTAGAAACCTATTATTGTCACTAAACAAATAACGCAAGTAGATCATTTAAAAAACGTTGCCCTTGGAGTGTAACGTGCCAGTGGCTGTCTGTTTTTGTTAGTAAACCGGCATTAATGGCTTTATCTAGTGCATGCTGTTGGCTTTGCAGTGGTTGCTGCGTCAGCGCATTAAAATCATTTATAGGGCATGGCTCTATTAAACGAAAGCGATTCATAAAAAATTCAAACGCTAAGTCGTCTTGCTCTACTTGCCAGCTTTTGTACAAGTAGGGTTTAATAATATCCATATAGCCCCGAGGGTGTTTTACCTTTTCAGTGCGTGTTATCACCCCCGTTTTCGCATCAGTAACCTTACCATGAGCGCCGCAGCCAATGCCAAGATAATCGCCAAACCGCCAATAATTTAAGTTATGTTGGCATTGATAGCCAGGTTTTGCATACCCTGATATTTCATATTGCTGATAGCCAGCTTGTGCTAATAATGCTTGGCCTTGCTCTTGAATATCCCATAAGGTTTCATCTTGTGGCAAAGTCGGCGGTTTTGAAGCAAATTGCGTATTGGGCTCAATGGTGAGCTGATACCAAGAAATATGCGGTGGATTGAGCGCAATAATTTGTTTTAAATCACTCAGTGCATCATCAAGAGACTGCCCTGGTAAGCCATGCATTAAGTCAAGGTTAAAGCTATTTAACCCTGCTTCACTGGCTTGCTGTGCAGCATAACTGGCTTCATCGGCACCATGAATTCGACCTAGGGCTTTTAACTTATCGTTCTGCATGCTTTGCACGCCGATAGAGATACGGTTAATGCCTGCTTTTACATAATCTTTAAAACGGCCAGTTTCTACTGTGCCGGGATTTGCTTCAAGGGTTATTTCACAGTTATCGCTTAAGCCAATTAGGCTATCTACTTCCTTGAGTAAACGGGTGTATGCCGCGCCGGTTAATAGGCTTGGTGTGCCGCCACCTATAAAAATACTGTGAATTTTACGCCCTTGTACTAAGTGTAAATCAGCTTTTAAATCGTCGATTAAATGCTGTACATACTCAGCTTCAGGGATGTCACCTTTTTGTCCGTGGCTGTTAAAGTCGCAGTACGGGCATTTTTGCACGCACCATGGCACATGCACATATAAACTTAGTGGAGGAAGGTTCACAGGCCGCCTTTGTGTTGTAGCTCTTGCAGTAACATTTTAAGTGCTTGCCCACGATGACTTAGGGTATTTTTTTGCGCTTTTGTCAGCTCTGCACTGGTGCAATTTTCTGATGGCACAAAAAAGATAGGATCGTAGCCAAAGCCACCTTCACCGTGTTGGCTAAGGGTTATTTCGCCCTCCCAGCTAGCACTGCAAATAAGTGGGGTAGGGTCGTCGGCGTGACGCATCAGTACCAATACACACCAAAAACGAGCACGGCGGTTAGGGTTATCGCCTAAATCAGCCAGTAATTTATCGATATTATCTTGATCACTTGCGCCTTTACCTGCAAAGCGGGCAGAGTAAACGCCGGGTGCGCCATTTAAGCTATCAACTTCTAATCCCGAATCATCAGCAATAGCCGGTAATCCAGTTATTTTAGCTGCATGACGCGCCTTAATTATCGCGTTTTCTACAAACGTGGTGCCTGTTTCGGCCACTTCGCTCACGTTAAAGTCGCTTTGTGGTACTACATTAATATTAAGCGAGCTGAGCATGTTAGCCAGCTCATTTACTTTGCCGGGATTGCCGGTTGCAAGTACTAAGGTGTTGGTCATATTTAATCTACGTAAAATTTTTGCTGAAACTTTAATGTTTGGAACTGGTTACCTTGTTGGATTTCAATTTCAAAACGTAAAATTTCTTCGTTAGTGTAATCTACTTGTGCTAGGTAATAAACAGAATCGCCTTCAACCACTTCTTTAAAGTTGAGGCTTTGTTTATTGCCTAATAAATTTCTAGCGGTGCCTTGTAATGTCGCTTTTTGCGCTGTTTTATCAGTATCATTTTTTAAGATGGAAATATTAACAATACCTTTGTAGCCGCTGCGTTCCAAGCCATATGTTTTGGCTATTTGTGGCTGAATAAACGTTGATGGAAAGGCTATATAATGAACTTGCCAAGGGCCTAGTTCTTTATATTGAGCGCCTTGTTCTTGTGCGCTGTGTGCATTAAATGCTAAGGCGAGACAAGCAATAAAACAAAACTTTATTAAACGTTGCATGGTTAACTCCTGAGTATGTAAAAAAGAGGCACTAGGCCTCTTTTATATTACGTTATGCTTAAGCTAAAAGGTCCATTAGCAGCATTTGTAAAAACTGAATGCCGATGATTAGTACCAGTACCGATAAATCTAATCCCCCTAATGGCGGTAAAATTTTACGGATGGGCTTTAACATTGGCTCAGTAAGCTGATGGAATACCGCTTCAATTGGGTTATAGCCTTGGCTTACCCAGCTTAAAATAGCGCGGATGATTAATACCCAAAAGACTAAATTTAAACCTTCTTTTAAAACAGTTATTAGCGCCTGTATAAGCACAGGCTGAATAGCCCAAGAGCTATAAATCAGCCACATTAGGGTACTTATTTTTGCCGCAGCCACTATAAATGCCAGCAACAAAGAGGCTAAATCAAGCCCGCCTAGCCCTGGAATGATTTTTCGCAGCGGGTTAACTGCAAACGAAGTGGCTTTGACCACAAATTGGCTCATTGGGTTGTAAAAGTCGGCTTTTGCCCACTGTAGCCAGAAACGCAGTAGTACCACCATTAAAAATAGATCAAACAAGGTGCTAATTAAAAATTGCATGGCATTCATAGTATAACCTTCAATAAAAAATGGTTTTAAAGTTCTTGTTCCATTTGCACTGCACGCGCAATACACGCATCCATTGCATCGCCTACGGTTTTAGTTAAACCTTGTGCTTTTAAATGCTCAACGGCTGCATGCGTGGTACCGCCTTTTGATGTCACATTTGAACGTAATTGTGAAATGCTAATATCAGTTTGGCTAAGTGCCATTTCAGCTGCACCAAGGGCGGTTTGCTGCACTAAGCGGCGTGCGTCTTCATCACTAAACCCAAGCGCTTTGGCTTTTTCTTCAATGGCTTCCATAAATAAGAAAAAGTAAGCCGGTGAAGAGCCGGTAACAGCAATCACGTCGTTTATTTGCGACTCTTTTTCAACCCATACAACGATGCCTGTACATTCAAATACTTGCTGTACAAAATCATGCTCGCTTTGGGTTTCGCCTGCACCATATAAGCCAGATACACCACGGCCAAGTAATGATGGCGTATTTGGCATACAACGTACCATTTTTACATCTTGACCAAGCATTTCACGTAAGCGCTTAACGGTTAAGCCTGCCGCGACTGAGATAAATAATTTATCGCTAAAGTCGACACCTGAATCTTGAAATGATTGGCATAAATCGCCCATCATTTGTGGTTTAACAGACAAAACAATGACATCGGCATCGCGCATAGCTTCGTTATTGTCACTGGTGGTTTGCACTTTGAAATCGGCAGCTACCTTAGCTAGTTTTTCTTGGTTGCGGTTAGTCGCAATAATATTATTTGCGTTAAAGCCGTTTTTTACCATGCCACCAATGATGGCGTAGCTCATATTACCTGTGCCTATAAATGCGATTTTTTTATCTGACATATGTCTGTTATCACCTTTTAAGTTCGTGTTCCAAAAATATCTGTGCCGATCCTCACCATGGTTGAACCTGCCGCTATGGCAGCTTCTACATCGTTACTCATCCCCATCGACAACGTATCTATATGAGGATATTGGGTCTGTAGTTTATCAAAGCAAGTTTGTAATTGCTCAAAATATTGAATTTGCGTGTTTGTATCGTCACTTTTAGCGGGAATAGCCATCAGTCCGCGCAACTGTAAATGGGCACATTGATCTATATATTGCGCCAGCTCAGTGATTTCATTGGGGTGACAACCAGACTTTGCTTCTTCTTCGCTAATATTCACTTGAATAAGTACATTCAGTGGTGGCATTGTCTCAGGTCGTTGACTGTTTAATCGCTTGGCTATTTTAAGTCTGTCTACACTTTGCACCCAAGCAAAATTGGCAGCGACTAAAGCACTTTTATTTGACTGAATAGGGCCAATGAAATGCCAAACAATATCGCTAAATGTGTCTAGTTGCGCTATTTTATCTACAGCCTCTTGAACATAAGATTCACCAAATTGACGTTGCCCTTGCTCATAAGCTGCCATAATATCAGTAGCGGGTTTGGTTTTAGATACTGCAAGTAACGTAATATCGTTACTATTACGTTGTGCTTTGTGCGCTGCCTCTGCAATTCTAGCGTAGGCGGATGTGAGTCGTTCTGCTATTGTAACCATATATTTATCAGTTAGTTGTGGAGTCATAAATGGATATCACCGAATTATTGGCATTTAGTGTGCAACATAAAGCATCAGATTTGCACTTATCATCAGGGGTATCACCTATGATACGTGTTGATGGCGATGTGCGACGTATTAATATACCAGCACTTGGAGATAAAGAAGTCAGCAGTCTGGTTTATGACATTATGAACGATAACCAGCGTAAGGACTATGAACAAAATCTCGAAGTGGATTTTTCTTTTGAAGTCCCTAATTTAGCACGTTTTCGTGTAAATGCCTTTAACTCTAATCGTGGCCCTGCTGCTGTGTTTCGTACTATCCCGAGTGACGTACTCACTCTTGAAGATTTAGGCGCACCTGAAATATTTAAACAAATTTCAGATAACCCACGAGGCCTAGTGTTAGTCACGGGCCCTACAGGTTCAGGTAAGTCGACCACGCTTGCGGCGATGGTCGATTACATTAACCAAACTAAGCATCATCATGTGCTGACTATTGAAGATCCTATCGAATTTGTTCACGATAATAAACTCAGCTTAATTAATCAGCGGGAAGTTCATCGTGATACACATAGCTTTTCTAACGCACTACGCAGCGCACTCCGTGAAGACCCTGATGTTATTTTAGTGGGTGAGTTACGAGATTTAGAAACTATTCGCCTTGCTATGACCGCTGCGGAAACCGGTCACTTGGTGTTTGGTACTTTGCATACGACCTCTGCACCTAAAACCATTGACCGTATTATTGATGTATTCCCTGGCGAAGAAAAAGATATGATCCGCTCTATGCTCTCTGAGTCATTACGTGCAGTTATTTCGCAAACACTGATAAAAAAAGTAGGGGGAGGGCGAGTGGCTGCACACGAAATTATGTTGGCAACGCCTGCTATTCGTAACTTAATCCGTGAAGATAAAATTGCACAAATGTATTCATCAATTCAAACAGGTGCGTCGCAAGGCATGCAAACCATGGATCAATGTTTAACAAGCTTAGTTAACCGTGGCATTATCACTCACTCAGCGGCGTATACAAAAGCGCAAGATAAGACGCAGTTTAGCGCTTAAGGAATTATTATGACTTTATCTTTAAATCACTTTTTACAAATAATGATCGACAAAAAAGGCTCTGATTTATTTGTATCGAGCCAACTTCCTATTAGCGCTAAAATTAACGGCGAGCTAACTCCTCTTAATGACGATAAATTAACAGATGAGCAAGCGCTAGAGTTAGTCGAATCAGCGATGAGTGAAAAACAAAAAGCAGAGTTTCATAACACTAAAGAATGTAACTTTGCGATTGCAACTAGCGAAGGGCGCTTTCGTATTTCGGCTTTTTGGCAACGCGACAGAGCGGGCATGGTTATTCGTCGAATTGTCACTAAAATACCCGATGTTAAAGAGCTTGGATTACCCTCTGCATTGACCGATGTGATTATGTCAAAGCGCGGACTCGTGTTATTTGTAGGTGGTACGGGAACCGGTAAATCAACGTCTTTGGCGGCACTTATTGGTTATAGAAATCGCAATCAACGTGGGCATATTTTAACCATAGAAGATCCGATTGAATTTGTGCATGAACATCAAAAAAGTATTATTACCCAACGTGAAGTGGGTTTAGATACTGAAAGCTTTGAATCGGCACTTAAAAGCTCTTTGCGCCAAGCGCCTGATGTTATTTTAATTGGTGAAATTCGTTCGCAAGAAACCATGGAATATGCGTTGAGCTTTGCAGAAACGGGTCATTTATGTGTTGCCACCTTGCATGCTAACAATGCTAATCAAGCTATTGACCGCATTATGCACTTAGTACCAAAAGAAAAGCACGATAAGCTTAAATATGACTTAGCATTAAATTTACGCGCTATCATTGCTCAGCAACTTATTCCTACCTCTGATGGGGAAGGGCGTGTTGCTGCCATTGAGGTATTACTTAATACGCCAATGGTCAGTGAGCTAATTAAAAACGGTAATATTGGTGGCATTAAAGAAACCATGGCTAAATCAACAGAGATGGGCATGCAAACCTTTGACCAAGCGCTGTTTGAGCTTTACAGACAGCAACGTATTAATTATGCCGATGCGCTGCATCATGCGGATTCGCCAAATGACTTACGCTTGATGATTAAACTACGTAATAACGAGCAACAAGGCGCAGGCTTCTTACAAGGTGTGACCATTGATGGCCTTGATGACAAAGGCAATATGACTTAGTCTTAACCCACATAAAAAAAGCGCCTTAGGCGCTTTTTTTATGTGGGTTAAGTTCTTTATTCACCATAACTGGCTTCAAAAAAGCTCTCTAGAATGATCACCGCAGACATATTATCTACGTTACCTTTACCTAAATTTTTATAGCCACCACGTTCAAATAACCGTGCTTTAGCATCAGCGGTAGTTAAGCGTTCATCTTGAGTATGAACTGCAATGCCGTAATGGTTGTGCAAACGATTAGCAAATTTTTTAGCTTTAAAGGTAACCTCTTGTGAGGTGCCATCCATGTTTAGCGGTAACCCGACAACCATTAAATCGGGTTGCCATTCTTTTACTTGCACAGCAATGTCATCCCAATTAGGGATGCCATCTTGGGCTTTCACCGCCTTTAAGCTGGTCGCACTGCCAGTGAGCTCTTGACCAATAGCAATACCAATACTCTTGGTACCAAAGTCAAATCCCATAACGGTGCGCTCACCCTGCGGCTTTACTGTTTTTTTAGTCATGTATATCTTTTATGTTATTAAGCATGTCCGGCTTCGGGGCTTAATTGGCCAATATCAAAACCAAGCATAGAGACTGCCATTTCCCAGCGTTTTTCTACTGGAGTATCAAAAATTATTTTAGGATCGGCTTTAATGATCAGCCAGCTATTGTCTAATAGCTCTTGCTCTAATTGGCCTTGTTCCCAACCGGAGTAGCCTAAAGTAATAATAAATTGCTCGGGTGCTTGGGCTGTGGTTAACGTGGCTAACACATCTTTTGAGGTTGTGATCATAATATCACTGCTCAACTTTTGGCTTGCCGAGTACCCAGGTTTAGGTGAATGTAGCACAAAGCCACGGTCTGTTTTTACCGGCCCGCCAGCAAACACAGTCACTTGCGCGGCATGTTGAGATTTATCGTTATCAATATCAATTTTGTCGAGTAACTCACCTACGGTGACATCAATCGGCTGATTGATCACCAATCCCATAGCGCCTTCTTCGTTGTGTTCACAAATATAAGTGACGGCACGTTTAAAAAAAGGGTCTTGCATTGATGGCATTGCGATTAAAAAGTGATTTTCTAATGACTGCATAAGTTTTACCCTTTTAGTTATTGAATCTTGAGTATGGCATAGTCCCATGTTTTAACACTAAAAATTTATTCGAGTTTTCAGCGATGACACGATAAGCGTCATCGCTTTATATCTTTGAACTGATTCAGTGATAATTTATTTATTAAGCTTTTTCTCTATGGCGTCAAATAAAATGCCGGTAATTGAAATATCGTAAGCGGCTTCAATTTCTTTTACGCAGGTTGGCGCTGTTACGTTAATCTCAGTTAACTTATCACCAATAATATCTAAACCTACAAATATTAAGCCTTTTTCTTTCAAAGTAGGGGCGACCGCCTTTGCAATTTTAAGATCTGATTCGCTAATTGGGCGGGCTTCACCACGACCGCCTGCGGCTAAATTACCGCGTGTTTCGCCATTTTGTGGAATACGCGCTAAGCAATAAGGAATCACTTCACCATCAACAACCAATACGCGCTTATCGCCTTGAGTGATCTCTGGGATATAATTTTGCGCCATGGCAAAGCGGCTACCATGCTCGGTTAAGGTTTCGCATATTACGCCTATATTAGCATCATCGGCTTTTACTCTAAAAATAGAGGCGCCACCCATGCCATCAAGCGGTTTTAAAATAATATCTTTATGCTGGGCTAAAAACTCACGGATTTGTTTTTGGCTGCGTGTTACTAATGTATCTGGCGTGTGTTCACTAAACCAAGCTGTAAAGAGTTTTTCATTGGCGTCGCGCAAGCTTTGTGGTTTATTAATCACTAATGTGCCTGCTTGTTCTGCACGCTCTAAAATATACGTTGCGTAAATATATTCAGTATCAAAAGGCGGATCTTTACGCATTAAAATAACGTCTAAATCAGCCAGCGCTATGGTTTCTTTTTCTTCAAGTTGGTACCACTTTTGAGCGTTATCAAAAACTTGAGCTTTGGCTGCAGTGGCGTAGGCATTGCCTTGACGCAGCGATAAATCATCCATTTCCATGTAGTAAATTTCGTAGCCACGGGTTTGTGCTTGCATCATCATTGCAAAACCGGTGTCTTTTTTAATATTAAATCCACTAATAGGATCTGAAATAATACCTAACTTAATTGCCATGCGCTGTGCCTTAATTTATGTGTTTTTTACAACTGTAATCTTGATATGTGGGTGCTTTTAGTTATTTCAATTAGCTAAATCGCCAAATTGTAATTGCAGTGCACTTAAAACGGTTAACGCTGCTGTTTCTGTGCGAAGTACTCGCGGACCTAAGCGAATATCTACAAATTCTTGTTGTTTAGTTTGCGCCATTTCATCATCGGTAAATCCCCCTTCAGGGCCCACTAAAAATCGCACGCCACCATCAGGAACAGTAATGGTTTTAATGCTGTGCTCGGCGCGCGGGTGTAAGGTTAATTTAATTGCATCGGTTTGCTGTTCAAGCCAGTGTTTTAAATCTACGGGAGGATTAATGATTGGTACAAAGTTACGCCCAGACTGCTCTGCAGCAGCAATGGCTATTTTTTGCCATTGCTGGTGTTTTTTTTCTAGGCGGTCGCCACTGAGTTTTACGCCGCATCGCTGGCTAAAAATAGGTGTTATTTCAGTGATCCCTAATTCAACCGACTTTTGAATGGTAAAATCCATTTTATCACCACGGGATACACACTGGCCTAAATGAATCTTTAATGGCGATTCAACGTCATGAGGATTAAATTCAAGGGGCATAACAACAACGGTTTTTTTGCTCACTTCAATAATTTCACTGAGAAATTCACCCCCTTCACCATTAAACATAGAAACCTGCTCGCCCACTTTCATTCGTAGCACACGACCTACATGGCCTGCAGCGTCATCGTCAAGATTTAAAGGGGTGTTGAGAGCAATCGGTGATGATTGATAAATATGGGGCACTCGCATGGCAAATCACTTTTTTACATAGAAGTTATATCTCTCTATGGTAAGTAAGCAAAGGCTTGGGTGCAATTATTTATTTTTCATATTCGGGGGTTAAAAGCTCTGTTAACTCTTGTGCAGTTTGAGCTATGTCGGTATCACACGATAAATGGTTTGAATGGCATTCATCTTTTATGGGCTTAATTTCATACCCTTGATCTGTTTGAATAACCATATAGCGTTTTTCATGCAGTGAATTATAAATAAAGCGCTGTGTATCATCGGCGAGCAAGTAATCTGTTTGGTTAAACAGTACCCCCTGAATATTGTGGTGTTCGTGTAGGTAGCTGGCCAGCTCAGAAATGCTTATTTCGTTTTCAATATCGCAATAGCAATAATCTTTAACGAGTTCATCAAACATCATTTTAACCAGCTTTTGGGTATTAGCTCCGGCAATAACGATGTCTTTTTTAGCTGGATCATTTGAGTTTATATAGTGTTTAATAAATGAATGGCTAAACTCGTTGTCTATATCAATTAAGAGATAACTCGCTGTTTTTATTTCCATATGCCTAAAGTCCCTGTTAATTTACCAGACTATTAAATAGGGACGTTTAGTAACGGCTTAATTTAACCAGTTTGGTACTAAATTGAAAACATACTTATAAGTAAGTAACCAATAGCACAAAATACAGCAAATTCAATACACGCAATACCAATATTATCTTGATGATCGACTTCAAGTGCGGTGTCGATATTAGGCATTGAAATAATTTTTATAATATACGTTAAACAGTATAGTAACAGCCACATCACACCGCAATGCATTACCAAGGTAAATAAGTTTTCTACCATTTTACCATTTTGAAAGGCCGCACTAGATAAACCAGCATACGCCGCAAGTGCTAATCCAATTGACTTACCCGCATAGCGAATACCAATAGAGGTATTTTCTAAGCCAAAATTACTTTGCAATGAGGCGCCTTGATTTGCTTTAGCAAAGCGGTATTCACGTATTTTACTGTCCAAAGCAAACATTCCTTGCAACACAAAAAAGCTTACTGAGGCAATTAATAAATTACTAAACCCCTGAGTATGTGTCCATGTATATAAACCCAGCGCTAAAATACAATTAGCAATAAGCATCCCCGAGTCAACCAGCGCAGCACAGACGTTTTGCTTTAGTATTGCGGCTTCTTCATTAAAGCGGCGTAATATCCATTTACGATGGATTAAATGCCCCATTTTAATAAATGAAAAGAGCAGCACAATTAACAAAATCACTTTTAATGGGTTTGATTGTGCGGTGCTAATACTAATTTCATCAAATAAAAACGCCATGGTGGCTATAACAACAGATATTTCAGAGGCAAAACTAATCCCCATTGCAAAGTTATCATGTTGCGCCAATTCTTCTTTAAGTGCTTGTTTTGCTTTTATTTGAGTAACAATTCTTAAACTGATGATGATGACACAAATAACCACAAAACTAATAGCAATCGCAACTAAACTAGTGTTAGATAATGACAAATATGACATGGTGTTCCTAAATAGATTTACCTTGATAGGTTTTTAACCATTCTAGTATGGTTATTGGTGAGATAAAAGAGGGTATTGATGAGTAACGACACGCAGCTTCCTATTGAATTACAAAAACTCGGTGAAACACGCTTTGCCGCGCTGTACCCAGAGCAACAAAACCAGCAGCAGATAATACGGCTATTGGCGTTAAGTGATTTTGCTTGGCGCAGCTTAAGCTCTCAACCTGCGCTACTGTCTTGGTTACTGTGTGAACACGAAATTAAAAATAGAGAAATTTTAGACCCTTTTACACAGCTAGATATAACTAAAATAGAAGAGAGTGAGTGCCATAAGTTACTGCGCCAATACCGAGAAAAATACTGGTTAAAGGTGGCTTTTTTAGATTTATGCTGCAAAAACCCGATTGAAAATAGTATTAAATATATTAGTGAACTTGCTAATAAACTGATCGACAGTGCTAATCAATGGGCCTATAAAAATGTCGCTAAAACCAATGGTGAGCCATTGGATGAGCACAACAACCCGTTACCGTTAATGGTATTAGGAATGGGTAAACTAGGTGGACAAGAACTCAATTATTCATCTGATATCGATCTTATTTTTGCATATCCTCGCAATGTTAAAACCCAAGGTGGGCGTCGCTCGCTTGAAGCATCTGTCTTTTATACTAAAGTTGCCCAAAAGCTAATTACAGCACTTAATCAATGTACGGTCGATGGCCAAGTTTTTCGCGTAGATATGCGTTTGCGACCATTTGGGGAAAGTGGTCCGTTGGTAATGAGCTTTAATGCCATTGAAGATTACTACCAAGAGCAAGGGCGTGATTGGGAGCGCTACGCGATGTTAAAAGGGCGCTTAATTGGCACGCCTAACATTTATTGGCAGGAGTTTAATACGTTATTAAAGCCTTTTGTGTATCGCCGTTATATTGATTTTTCGGTTATTGAGTCGCTAAGAAAAATGAAGCTTATGATTGCCCAAGAGGTGCGTCGTAAGCGCTTAACCAATAATATTAAGTTAGGTGGTGGTGGCATTCGCGAAGTGGAGTTTATTGTTCAGGCTTTGCAAATGGTGCGAGGTGGCAGAGAGGCAAACTTACAAACCCAATCTTTATTAATTGCATTAAAAGAGTTAACACTAAGCCAAGTTATTGATGAGCTTGAAGCTAAAGATTTAAAAAGCAATTACTTATACTTACGCAAAGTAGAGCAATACCTACAAATATTTGATGATCAACAAACACAAACACTGCCCGATGATGAGCTAAATCAACAGCGACTCAATGTGTTGCTCGCTCAGGCAGATTTTGCTGCAACGCTTGTGAAAATAGAACATGTGATGAGCCAAATACATAACGAATTTACACAGGTTATAGGCGAAGAAACTGAACCACTTGATACCTGTGAAGGGGCGTTTATTAGTGCTTGGGATCACGGCGATGTTAGCTTTTTAAATGAGCCCAGAGATGAGTGGCAAACACCATTATACGACTTTAAACAACGACTTTCTAAAGCTAAAGTAGGCAATCGTGGGCGCGATATTCTTGATAAATTAATGCCGGCATTACTTAAACAGTTAAACGACTTTAATGCCAGTGCTAGCGCCTTTGCAACGGTATGCCAAATATTAAATAAAATTATTTCGCGCACCGCTTATCTAGAGTTGCTGTATGAAAATCCAGGAACGCTAAAACAATTGGTTTTACTTTGTTGTCACAGTAAATGGATTGGCGAGCATATTTCATTATACCCCATTTTGCTCGATGAACTTATCGACCCAGCAGTGCTTTACAAGCCAACCCCATTAACTGCGTATAAAGATGAAATAAGGCAGTATTTTTTACGCATTGAACATGACGATTTAGAGCAGCAAATGGAAGCGCTGCGTCAGTTTAAGCAAACCCATCAATTACGCATTGCCGCAGCTGATGCGACGGGCGTTATTGATGTAATGAAAGTAAGCGATCACTTAACCGCACTTGCTGAAGCGATAGTCGATCAGGCTGTAAATATTGCGTGGTACCACTGCGTAAAACGCTTTGGTATGCCACCTAATACCGATGATGAAAACAAGGGGTTTGCGGTTATTGCGTATGGTAAAACTGGCGGTTTTGAGGTGGGTTATGACTCTGATCTCGATTTAGTCTTTGTGCATAACCATGATGGTACAAGCTACACCAATGGTGATAAAGCGATTGACTCAAGACAGTTTTATTTAAAACTCGCACAACGATTAATGCATTTATTTAATACCCGTACCGCCTCAGGTATTTTATATGAGTTAGATACTCGTCTGCGTCCAGAAGGTGCATCAGGGCTATTAGCTATTAATCTAGAAAGCTTTAATCATTATCAGCAAACGCAAGCATGGACATGGGAGCACCAAGCGCTGGTTAGAGCGAGGCTGATTTTAGGTCAAGCTGAATTAGTAACACGATTTGCACAAATTCGCGCCGAGATATTGTGCCAACAACGTGATGAAGATACTTTAAAAGCAGACGTGATTAAAATGCGCGAAAAAATGCGTGGCCATTTGGCTAAAGGCAATGCGCAGCAATTTGACTTAAAACAAGATGTGGGTGCCATGACCGATATTGAGTTTATAACGCAATACTTGGTATTAAAACATGCCCATGAGTTTACCCACTTATGCGATAATTCTGACAATGTGAGAATTTTAACGGACGCGGCTAAAATTGGCTGTATCAGCGATATTCAAAAAAAGCAGCTTATTCAAGCGTATATAGACTATCGCTCACGCTATCATGTGTTGAGCTTAGACCAGCAAGGTCGCTGCGTTAAACGCGAAGAGTTTAGTGAAAATATCAATAATGTTAGCACGGTTTGGAAGGCAATATTTGGGCTAGATTGAGCAATTTAATGTTATGCGCTCAGCAATATTTGAGCGCATATCAACAAAATTAAACCGAATGTAGTTAATTGCTTAGCTTTAAACAGTTTGAGCGTACAAATTCAGACGGTAGCTCGGTAATCACCGCTGCACGTTGTTTAGGGCAGAAAAACGCATACACTTCATTTGAAAAGTCATCATTAATAGAGCGGCTAACGCGGTATAAAGCGGAGTTAAAACTGCTATCTATACGAAAGTGATCTTTTATTACGTAATCTTTGTCTAAGTACCACATTAAAGTAATACCTTCGTTATTAGCATATTGGGTCAGTACAGTACGCAAGGTTGAGTCACGTTGAAAGCGACGCGGGCCTACTTCTCCACTCCAATTTAAAGGCATAGGCTCTACTACAAAAGAACGCTGGTTTAGCGCTCTGTCGAGGCTAAGATCGGGTTTTTCGAGTTCAATTACAAATTTGTCATTGTCTTTATTGACAGAAATTCTATCTCGGATTGATGCATAAAACCGCGATAACCCTTCAGCCGCAGCGTTAGTGGTTTGTTGATAATTAAGTGACGACGAACCATTTAGTAGAAAGTAAATAGCTGCACCAATTAACAATAAAGCTAAAAGTATATATCTAATCCAAAACCACATGGCTGTTACTCATCTTTGTTATTTTAATAGCCCATCTTTAATAAAAAGAGGGGGCGTCTTTATCGGGTCGTGTTTTAAAGCGTCTATGCAACCACATATATTGTTCAGGGGCGGCATTTATTGATTGTTCTATGCGCTGATTAACACGTGTTACATCGGCTTTATCATCGCCGCTTGGGAAATTTTCAAGCTCAGGTACGATTTCTAAGTGATACTTTCCGTTTTCATCCCGACGAGTAATTAGGCTCATTGTTTCGCAGTTTTTACTACCTGCAAACATCAGTGTACCAGTGGTTGTTGCTGTATCAGGTACTGCGTAAAAAGGCACAAACTCACAGCGGCTACGGCCATAATCCTGATCGGGTAAGTAATAACACAGTTTTTTATTTTTTAATGCTTTCAATAGTCCTTTAACATCTTTTTTACCAACCATGTACTCGTTAGATCGAAGGCGTCCATTGGTGGTAAAATATTCCATAAGCGGGTTATTATGTGGGCGATAAAAACCAATACCTTGGCACTTCAATCCCATTACGCGGCTTGCCATTTCAAGGTGAAGTATATGTGGAACAAGTAATAAAACGCCTTTTCCTGATTGTTGTACGCGCTCAAAATGTTCAAGTCCTTTTAGTGACCCGAGTACTTTTTCTACCCGCCACTGTGGCCACCACCAAGCCATACCGGTTTCAACCATTGCAATACCAGTATTTTCCATATTTTTAAGTACCAGCTGTTGTTGCTCGGCTTCGCTCATCGTGGGGAAACAGTGTTTAATATTAACTTCAGCAATATGCCTTCTGCGCTTCATATATTTATGAACCAAGCGTCCTAGCTGCTTACCCATAGCTAATTGTATTTTTTGCGGTAACCATGAAATGAGATATAAAAATAAGACACCAATCCAAGTTAGCCAATAACGAGGACCTAAAAAAGAGGCTTTAAAAGGGGATGAGTTGACCACAAAAATTTCTCTAAAAATAAAAGGCTAGGGTCTGGTGACCTTTGCGGATTAATATTTGTTCAAACTAGGGACAATTTAATCGCGGCGCGAGGTTTGTAACCTAGTGGGCTAAGTAAAAACCGAGCAACAAAGAGTTAATTGTCCCTAGGCAGAACCCTTCAGGCAGCGCCTGTTTGGCATTGATGCTACGTTATCGCCTATTTATGGGGAATAACCACACCACATAGACTCTGCCTTGCCTAAATACCAAACAGGCTGCTGCAAATTTAACCTTGAAAGGTCAACAGACCCTAGTTTAACGCTATGCGCTCAAAAATACAAAAAGCCAACAAAAAGCTGGCTTTAGTAATTATTTATAATGAAGTCGTGTGTTTAGTTAACGGTATTTAACCCTTGGTTTATACCCACTAAGTCTTCGCGGCTTAATGTGCCTGTTGCTTGTTTTAGACGAAGCGTTGACACAACATAGCGATAACGCACATCAGCAAGATTACGCTTTGCATTGTATAAATTTTGCGTACTGACGAGCACATCAACAATGGTACGTGTACCCACTTCAAAACCCGCTTCCGTGGCTTTTAAAGCGCTTTGTGCTGAAATAACCGCTTGTTCAAGCGCTTTATAGGTCGCAATATCAGATACCACTTGGTTATAAGAAGTAATAACAGAGCGAGTTACTGCGCGATAATCCGTTTCAAAATCTTGGCTCGCAGCAACGTAAAATGCACGTGCTTGATCTGTTGCAGCAACCGTTGCGCCACCTGAGTAAAGTGGTACGCTAAAGTTAAGTCCAACAGATGTTGAATCTGAACGAGGCTGGTCGTCAAAACTAGCGCCATTTAACTCGCTATCTGTTAATGAGTCGCCGTAACTAGCATTTAAAGTTAGTTTTGGATAATGCCCTGCTTTAGCAAGTTCAATTTGCTCTTTAGCGATATCAACCGTTATTTTTGATACTTGCAGATTTAAGTTTTTGTCTTTCGCTATTTTAACTAAATCCGTTGCAGGCGTACTTGGCTTAACAGTAGAAAACGTTTCGGTGTTTAACATATCTAGCTTTGCATGGTATTTACCGGTGATCTCACGTAGTTGCTCACGGGCTGTTTCTACCGCATTATTAGCAATGATTTCTTGCGCTACTGAGTTATCAAATTGTGCTTGTGCTTCATGTACATCGGTAATAGCCGTTAAACCTACAGCGTAACGTTGTTTAGTTTGTTCAAGTTGGCGCTCAATGGCACGTTTTTCAGCTTGTACAAATTCAAGGTTATCAATAGCGCTTAATACGTTAAAATAGCCTTCAGCCACACGTACTATTAAATCTTGTTTAGCAAAATCGTACTGGCCACTAGCTTGCAGTGCTTGTTTGTCAGCAATGCCGAGTGAATTCCACGCGCCCAAATCAAATAGCGTTTGGCTTAAGCTAATACCACGTCTGAATTGGTCCGTTTCACTTTCGACTTTAACTTGGTTTGATAAATCGCCTATGCTTTGAAAAGAGGTCGAGTCACTTTTTTCATAACTCATGCTTAAACCAATTTGCGGTAATAGTGCGCTCATAGCGCGATCGCTTTGGTATGATTGTGCATCAGCTTGGGCTTTTGCTTTTAAAACGGTAGGATCGTTGGCTGTTGCGATTTCAAAAACTTGAAGTAAATCTTCTGCATTGGCTACGGTTGAGCCCAATGCGCATGATAAACTAACCAGTGCAGCAAGGATGTTCTTTTTCATGTGATGTTCGGTCCTTAGACAATTTTTGTACTAGTAGCATGTTAACCTGTTTTAACTAATAACTAAAAAAAAAATTAGTAAAACAGCGTTCTCAAGTGTAACAGAATATATACCTAAATGACGTTGATGTATTTGCACCCTCAAAAAGGAAAGAATAGATGGCGAATAAAAGTCGTATTAAATTTACCCATGACGATGTGAGATTAAAACCAATTGAAAATTTGTATGATGGTTTTTTTAAAATAAACCTTTATCAATTTAAGCATGCCTTATTTGCGGGTGGAGAGTCTGAGGTAATTCGTCGAGAAATTCTTGAACGCGGAGATGCGGTCGCAGTTTTACCTTATGACCCAGTAACTGAGCAAGTGCTGCTAATTGAACAAATTCGAATTGGCGCAATTAAAAGCAAACACACGCCTTGGCTGTTAGAATGTATAGCGGGCATGACCGATGGCAGTGAAGATTACGAGTCGGTTGTTAAAAAAGAAGCGTTTGAAGAAGCGGGACTTAATTTAACAGAACTTGAGTTTATGTTGTCTTACCTTTCAAGCCCCGGCGGTACTACAGAGCGTTTGTTTTTATATTTAGCTCACGCCGACTTAAGCCAAATTAATACCGGTATATATGGCTTAGACACCGAAGGTGAAGATATTAAAACGCATATTATGGATTTAGATGAAGCATTTGAGCGACTCAATCGTGGCGAGATAGATAATGCGGCTACGGTAATTTGCTTGCAATGGTTAGCACTAAATCGCGACAGAATACGTAAGAAGTGGGCATAGTTTTTAATTTTTTAATAGTAATGGCGGTATTTTGACAGCACTTTTAACGACTAATCGATACATTCAAAGCCTTCCAAAGTATTTAACACTTTGTGAGCATAATTACGTACGCCTTTTAAAATTACTACCTAGTGAACGAGCGATTGGCAGTGTTAGAGAAATCAAACTGGGCCACAGTGAATTTGCCATCAACATAGATGACAATGCCAAGTACACCCTTGATGTATCTATTAAACAGTTATCAGGAATGGTAAGTGGTATTTCGCCTTTGTATTTAACAGTGCGCTTATATAATGATGCTAAAGTAGCCGAAATTGTCCATCATGATTACCACCAACGAATCAAACCTTCCTATGGCTACCCTAATCCTAAGATGCATCAAAAAGATGAAAAATATCAGTTGAATGCTTTTTTATATGATTGGTTGGTTGCCTGTGTAGAGCGAGGTCAATCAACACTTAATTGGGATGTAAATAATGGCTTGGTTTGATGATACGTATTATTTTGAGCAAGCCCAGCTTCGTATAGCCCATATAACGGATTGTCACCTTTTTAGCGATAAGCAGGGCGAGTATTTTGGGGTTAACACCGCAGAACATTTTACTAGGGCACTTACAGATATAGCAAAACAGCAGCCTGATGCCTTGATATTTGGTGGCGATTTAACCCAAGATCACAGCTTTAATTCCTATTTATTATTTGCTGAACTGATTCATAATAGTGACCTTGATTGCCCCGTATTTTGGGTTCCCGGCAATCATGATGAAATTGATCAGCTCAATTTAATTAGTGGCGGGCAAATACAACGCGCTAAACATATTGTGGCGCAAGGGTTTGAACTGATATTAATTAATTCTAAAGGAAATACCCCTGCTGGGTGGGTGACGCCCTCGCATTTAGAGGAAATTATGGCGTGTTTAGTCGATTCAGATAATCGTCATATTGCATTTTGTCATCACAACCCACTGCCTATTAATGGCTACCTAGACAAACACATGCTAGAAAATGGGCCGCAGCTATTAAATTTATTAGTTAATAATGGCCGCGTTGATGCGCTGTTTCATGGGCATGTTCACAATAACTACCAACAGCAATTTAGAGAGCTTGATATTTACGCGACACCGGCCAGTTCCGTGCAGTTTACAAAGCACAGTGCTACTTGGCAGCAAGAAGATAAAGGGGCGGCTTATCGTATGCTGCACTTAAATGCTGAGCAACAAAAGGTGCATATACGCACGGACGTGGTATGGTTAAACGAGTAATCTATATTCACGGTTTTAATAGCTCTGAAAAATCATATAAAGCTGTGCGCTTTGGTGAGCTTATGGCACACTATGATGTTGATTATTGTGTGCCACGCTTAAATCATGAACCTATAGAGGCGATTATAGCGCTTGAACAACTATTAACACCGAATACCGTATTATTGGGCAGCTCGTTAGGTGGTTTTTTTGCCACGTATTTATCGCAGCGTTATCAAATTCCTGCGGTGGTAATTAATCCTGCCGTTGCCCCATATACATTATTAGAGCCTATACTTGGGCCTAATTATAATCCGTATCAAGATTATAATTACCAATTACAATCTCGTCATATAGATGCGTTAAAAGCATTAACGGTGACAGAGTTAAAACACCCTGAACTGTTGTATTTATTACAGCAAACAGGGGATGAAGTGTTAAATTTTCAGCACGCAATAAAGTATTACTCACAATGTAAACAGTTAATTGAATTTGGCGGCGATCATAGCTTTAATGGCTTTGAGCGAGCTTTTTCAAGCATTGTCGATTTTCTTAAAATCAGATATTAGCGTATATAAAGATAAAAACTATGACTCAACAAAATTATAACGCCGAAGCCATTGAAGTACTTAATGGATTAGAGCCGGTAAAACGCCGCCCAGGCATGTATACAGACACATCGCGCCCCAATCATTTAGGCCAAGAGGTTATTGATAACAGTGTTGATGAAGCAATGGCCGGGCATGCGACGCGTATTGATGTCATTTTGCATGAAGATAACTCACTTGAAGTGAGCGATGATGGTCGGGGGATGCCGATAGATATTCACCCTGAAGAAGGTATTCCTGGGGTTGAACTAATATTCACCAAATTACACGCAGGTGGTAAATTTTCAAATAAAAATTACCAGTTCTCTGGTGGTTTGCATGGGGTAGGTATCTCGGTCGTTAATGCGCTATCTACCCGTGTGGAAGTAACGGTTCGCCGTGACGCACAGCAATTTAGAATGGCTTTTGAGCATGGCGATAAAGTTGAAGATTTAAATGTTATTGGCTCAGTGGGTAAACGCAATACCGGTACTACCGTGCGCTTTTGGCCAGATACCAGCTATTTTGATTCTGCTAACTTTTCACTGACTAAGCTTAACCATTTATTAAAAGCCAAAGCGGTACTATGCCCAGGTTTGCGTATTAAGTTTGTAAATAAACAAACGAAAGAAACCCAAGAGTGGTTTTATGAAACCGGCTTAAAAGATTACTTAGTAGAAGCAGTTAAAGGCTATGAAATACTGCCTAAAGACCCATTTGTAGGTGAGTTTTCAAGTTCTATTGAAGGCGCTGATTGGGCCGTTGTATGGATGCCTGAAGGCGGTGAGTCAACAGCCGAAAGTTATGTAAACTTAATCCCTACCGCACAAGGAGGCACCCACGTAAATGGCCTGCGCCAAGGGCTTTTGGAGGCGATGCGTGAATTTTGTGAATTTAGAAACTTATTACCACGTGGTGTAAAGCTCACCCCAGATGATATTTGGGAACGTTGTAGTTATGTATTGTCGGTAAAAATGCAAGACCCACAATTTGCAGGGCAAACCAAAGAAAAACTCTCATCACGTTCATGTGCTGCGTTTGTATCGGGTGTCGTAAAAGATGCTTTTAGCTTATGGCTAAATGAGCACACTGACACTGCAGAGTTACTTTCTGAATTGTGTATTTCAAATGCACAGCGTCGCTTACGCGCGGCTAAAAAAGTAGTTCGTAAACGTGTTACTTCAGGCCCTGCATTACCAGGCAAACTGACCGATTGTAGTGCTGCTGATAATGACCGCACAGAATTGTTTTTAGTAGAGGGTGATTCAGCGGGTGGCTCAGCTAAACAAGCGCGAGATCGTGAGTTCCAAGCAATCATGCCACTAAGAGGTAAAATTTTAAATACTTGGGAAGTAGAATCAGGGCAAATTTTGGCCTCTCAAGAAGTGCATGATATTTCAGTGGCATTGGGTATTGACCCCGATTCAAGTGATTTATCAGGGCTGCGTTACAATAAAATATGTATATTAGCGGATGCTGACTCGGATGGACTGCACATTGCCACTTTATTGTGTGCCTTATTTGTGCGCCACTTCCCACAATTGGTAAAAACTGGGCATGTGTATGTTGCTATGCCACCGCTGTTTAGAATTGATATTGGTAAAGATGTTTATTACGCGCTTGATGAAGATGAAAAAACCGGTATTTTAGCGCGTATAGAAGCAGAGAAAAAACGCGGTAAGGTAAACGTGCAACGCTTTAAAGGCTTGGGTGAAATGAACCCGCTACAATTGCGTGAAACAACCATGGATCCAAATACCCGTCGATTAGTGCAGCTAACACTTGATGAAGAAGAACAAACAATGGAAATGATGGATATGTTACTTGCTAAAAAGCGTTCATCAGATCGCCGCCAATGGCTTGAAGATCACGGTAACAAAGCACAAGTTTAATAAGCCTTTGGGCTACAGGAGAGGCAAATGAAAAGACTATTTAGCACACTGTTGTTACTCTGCTTTATGTCATCGCCAGTGATGGCGAAAAATATTCTCGACAAGCTGACCGCTGCCCCAGGGTTTGAAATAAGCTTATTTGCTGATGATGTTGAAAATGCTAGGCAAATTGCAGTATCAAGCCGAGGTATAGTGTATGCAGGGTCGCGTAATGCGGGTAATGTGTATGCATTGATTGATCATAACAGCGATGGTGTGGCAGATAAAAAAATAGTGATTGCAGAGGGACTGAATATGCCCTCGGGTTTAGCGATTAAAGACGGTGACTTATATGTCGGTGAAGTGCACCGTATTATTCGTTTTAAAAATATCGATAAGCACCTCAAAAACCCTGAGTATGAAGTGTTTTATAGCGATTTACCGTCAGAGCGTCACCATGGCTGGAAGTTTTTACGCTTTGCGCCAAACGGCGAGCTGATTATTCCGGTGGGTGTTCCCTGTAATATTTGCGAGGAAGATCCTCGGTTTGGTCGTATTTTTTCGTTAAACACCGACACCAAAGAAATAACCACTTTAGCCAAAGGTGTGCGCAATACTGTAGGCTTTGACTTTCACCCTAGCACGCAAATGCTATGGTTTAGCGATAATGGCCGTGACATGATGGGGGATGATATTCCACCCGATGAGCTAAACCGCATCACTAAAGAAGAAGAGCATTTTGGTTTTCCATACGTGCATGGCGGCGTTATTGTTGATCCGGAGTTTGGTGAAGGCAAAAACATTGCTGACTACACTCAACCTGCATTGGCATTAGGTGCGCATGTTGCGCCATTAGGTATTCATTTTTATACCGGCAAGCAGTTCCCTGATAGCTATAAACAACAGTTATTTGTAGCTGAGCACGGTTCATGGAATCGCTCTAAAAAGGTCGGTTATAAAGTGGCAGTGGCAACTATAGAAAATGCCAAGGTAACAAAGTATACGCCACTGATCACCGGCTTTATGCAAGACGAAACGACATTTGGACGCCCTGTTGCATTTGCACAATTAAATGATGGCAGTCTATTGGTAAGCGATGATTACGCAAACGTAATTTACCGCGTAAGCTATAAGAAAAACTAGGTAAGCTTTAATGAGTGATACAGATACCTTGCTAATGCAAGGAATTGAACAGCAAACAATGGGGCGTTTTACCGAAGACGCCTATTTAAATTATTCAATGTACGTGATCATGGATCGTGCCTTACCGCACGTTGGTGACGGCCTAAAACCAGTGCAACGTCGTATTATTTATGCGATGAGTGAGTTGGGATTATCGGCAAGTGCTAAATACAAAAAATCAGCCCGTACCGTGGGTGACGTATTAGGTAAATACCATCCTCATGGTGATAGTGCCTGTTATGAAGCCATGGTACTTATGGCGCAGCCGTTTTCTTATCGCTACCCGTTAGTTGATGGTCAAGGTAACTGGGGTGCAGCAGATGATCCGAAGTCGTTTGCGGCAATGCGTTATACCGAAGCGCGTTTATCTAAATTCTCTGAAGTATTACTTAAAGAGTTAGGCCAAGGGACTGTTGATTGGACGCCAAACTTCGACGGCACCATGGATGAACCATTAGTATTGCCATCGCGCTTACCGCATATATTACTTAATGGTGTCACCGGTATTGCTGTGGGTATGGCAACCGATATACCGCCGCATAATGTGCGTGAAGTAGCCAGTGCCTGTTGTTTATTACTTGATAAGCCAAAAACAGAGCTCGAAGAGTTACTGGATTTAGTGCATGCGCCAGATTACCCAACCGATGCTGAAATAATTACGCCTAAAGCTGATATTCACAAAATTTATAAAACCGGCCGTGGCTCAATTAAAATGCGTGCAGTGTATTGTGAAGAGCAGGGCGATATCGTCATTACCGCTTTGCCGCACCAATGTTCGGGTGCAAAAGTACTTGAGCAAATTGCAGCGCAAATGAACGCTAAAAAGTTACCAATGGTGGCTGACTTACGTGATGAGTCTGATCACGAAAATCCAACCCGTATTGTGATTGTGCCGCGTTCAAACCGAATTAAAGCTGAGCCATTAATGGCGCACTTATTTGCCACCACCGATCTTGAAAAAAATTACCGCGTAAACTTAAACATGCTGGGCTTAGATGGCCGTCCACAGGTTAAAGACTTACGTAGTATTTTAACTGAATGGTTAACCTTTAGACGTGAAACGGTACGTCGTCGTTTGCAATATCGACTCGATAAAGTACTCGCAAGATTACATATTTTAGAGGGCTTGCTTGCTGCCTTTTTAAATATTGACGAAGTTATAGAAATTATCCGCTCTGAAGATAAGCCCAAACCAATATTGATGGAGCGCTTTGATTTAACCGATATTCAAGCAGAAGCCATTTTAGAATTAAAACTTCGCCATTTGGCAAAACTTGAAGAGTTTAAAATTCGTGGTGAGCAAGACGAATTGGCAAAAGAGCGTGACAAATTAGAGCAAACATTAGGCTCAGACCGTCGCATGTCGACGTTGCTTAAAAAAGAAATTCAAGAAGCCGCAGAAATGTATGGCGACGATCGTCGCTCACCTGTTATTGAGCGTGTGGAAGCCAAAGCTCTGAGCGAAAAAGATTTAATCCCTTCAGAGTCTGTGACTGTTGTTTTATCTGATAAAGGTTGGGCACGGGTTGGTAAGGGTCATGACTTAGATGTAGAAGGATTAAATTACCGAGCTGGTGATGGTTATAGAGCATCAGCGAGAGGTAAAAGTAATCAGCCTGCGGTATTTTTAGATTCAGCTGGACGTGCATTTGCCACTGATGCTCATAGTCTTCCTTCAGCGCGAAGCCAAGGCGAGCCAATGACAGGGCGCTTTAACTTAACCTCAGGCGCAAGCTTTGAGCACGTAGTTATGGGTGAAGACGCTCAAGTATTGCTAATGGCTTCTGATGCCGGTTATGGCTTTATTACTGACTTTAAAGATTTAGTCAGCAAAAACAAAAACGGTAAAGCCTTAGTGAGTGTGCCAAAAGGTGGTGTGTTACTTTCGCCAATTCGCGTTAATGACGTTGCCAGTGATTACTGTATGGCAATTTCTAACGAGGGGCGAATGTTGTTATTCCCACTGCGTGATTTACCTAAGCTAGGTAAAGGCAAGGGCAATAAGATTATTTCTATTCCGGGCGCTAAAGTACAAGCGCGCGAAGAGTTTGTAAAAGTATTAGCTGTTGTGCCGCAAGGCAGCAGTGTTACGCTGCATGCAGGTAAGCGTAAATTGACGCTTAAACCAAGCGACCTTGAGCATTACCATGGCGAGCGAGGCCGCAGAGGGAATAAGTTACCTCGTGGTTTACAGCGCGTAGATGAAGCCGTGGTAGAGTTAACACCTCAGCAAGTGGATGAGCCAAATTCAGATACTGAGCAAAGTTAAAACACTCAGAAAATTAGACTAAATTAGATAACGGCTTACTTAGGTAAGCCGTTTTTTTATGACTGTTTTATTTCAGCGAACGCTTGTGCGCTATTTTCTCGTCTGCGCAACAAAATAACGTTATAATAAAGCAATACATGATTGTGGTTATATTGGAGAGGCGCACTTGCTAGCTGTTATACGTATTTTAATAATGCTGTTGTTTATATTATTAAGTTGTTTTTTTGGTTTGTTGTTATCAATATTTAGACCATTTCATCCTAATAATGTGCACGTTATTGCAAGTTGGTTTGGCTCAATGGCTAAAATGCTTGGGGTTAAATTAGAACTAAAATATCATCCCGATGCGCTTAAGGTGGGGCCTGCTGTGTATGTAGCGAATCATCAAAATAGCTACGATTTATTTACTATTCCAGCCATGGTACCAAAAAATTGTGTGAGCGTTGGCAAAAAAAGTCTTAAATGGATCCCATTTTTTGGGCAGCTTTATTGGTTGTCGGGTAATATTTTAATCGACCGTTCAAATCGTTCAAAAGCTGCTGGCACAATCTCAAAAGCAGCGGCTAAAATAAAACAAAAAGGCTTATCGGTGTGGATGTTCCCTGAGGGGACGCGTAGTTATGGTCGTGGTTTACTCCCCTTTAAAACCGGTGCATTTCATACCGCAATGAGTGCAGAGGTGCCTGTTGTGCCAGTATGTATGAACACAACCGATAAAACCATTAAACTAAATCGCTGGGATAATGGTACAATTTACATTGAAATGTTAGCCCCCATAGCACTTGATAACAGTATCAGTGCCCGTGAACATGCTAAAAGTGTGCACAGTATTATGGCTGCTAAAATAACAGAATTAGATGCTCAAGTGAGAGAGAAATAATGGAAAACTGGCGTGAAATAAGTGAAGACATCGTAACTTCACTACTTGAAGATGGTTCCGATCCAGAAATTCTTTATGAAGTAGAACACCACTTTGTATGTGAAGACTTTACTAAGTTAGAACAAGCGGCATTGGCTGCGTTTAAACTAGGTTACGATGTAGAAGAGCCAGCAGAACTTGAGCTTGAAGACGGTGAAAAAATTTGGAGTTTTGACATTGTTGTTGAAGCCGAGTTAGATGTCGACGTGATAATGGAAGACGTTGACAAACTCGCGCAACTTGCTGTTGAATGCGATGTTGAATACGACGGTTGGGGCACTTACTTTCAAGAGTAGGGATTACCAATGCAAAAGGCGAACAATATGTTCGCCTTTTTTGTGTCTTATTGGATCTGTATTGTAATTACAGCCACTTTTTATTTTTAAAGTAAATACCAATCCCACCAGTTAAAACAATTAAAAACACCACAAATGCAGTGAATGCATAGGGGCTTTCTGTTCCAGGTATACCGCCGACATTGACCCCCAATAATCCCGTTAAAAAGCCCAGCGGTAAAAATAAAGCAGCCACCACCGACATTACATACATCCGCTGATTTAATTGCTCAGAGACCTGGTTTGTAATGGTTTGTTGGATAACAAGTGCGCGCTCTATTGAACTATCGAGCTCTTCTAAATAGCGAATAAGTAAATTGGTGGTTTCATTTAGCTTGGCTTTATCATCGTCAAAAAGCCATGGGTAATGATTATTAACCATGCTACTGAGTGCTTCTTTTTGTGGTTTTAAGTAACGTTTTAGCGCGATGGTTTGACGGCGAAGTTGCGACAAGCCTTGGTTATCAAACTTTTTACTGGGCTCATCAATTTCCTCTTCAAAATCATCTAAGCTTTCATCTAGCTCATCAATTACTGTTTGCATACGTGAAGTGAGCTTGTGCGCTAATGTACACACCAATTCAGAAATACTGCATGGCCCCTCATTATTATTCAACGAGGCTAGAATATCTTGCACTGATAATAATCGGCGCTTACGCGTGGTGATCACCACATCGTTATTTATAAATAACCGAATAGACACCATGTCTTCAGGGCTTTGTGCTGGATTTAAATTAATTCCACGTAAAAACAGCATATGGCCATTCGTTGTAGGAGTAATACGAGGGCGTGTTTCATCAGCAGTGAGTGATTCCAGTTCATAGTCGTTTAACAGCCCGCAGTTTTTTAACCAATCCACCGCATCTGTTTGGCTGTAGTCCATATGCACCCACAGTTTTCCATCAGTAGGTTGCCATTGGTGTAATTGCTTGCTGTTTTCTATGGGGCGTGCACCGCCTTTTTCATCAAGAATAAGCGCATGAAGTAAGCCATTAATCATAATAATTTCTCATCGATAGTATATTTTCAATACAGTTAACTGTAATGTATTTAGGATCTGTTTATCTTTCAAGGTTAAATTTGCAGCAGTCTATTTGGTATTTAGGCAAGGCAGAGTGTGGTTATTCCCCATAAATAGGCGATAACACAGCATCAATGCCAAATAAGCGCTGCCCGAAGGGTTCTGCCTAGGGGCAGTTAACTCTTTGTTGCTCGATTTTTACTTAGCCCACTAGGTTACAAACCTCGCGCCGCGATTAAATTGCCCCTAGTTTGAACAAATATTAATTCGCAAAGGTCAACAGACCCTAGTTAAATAAATAAAATTTAGCTTTACTTTGTATATGTTAAACTGAGTTTAGCAACAAAAACTTATGTTTTAGCCTATGGTTAAGTGTATACGTAAGAGCTGCATTGTTAAACGAGTTAACTTAAAAGGTCAATCAAATCGGCTTATCGAGTAGATTAATTTATTTTGTTGGTGTTTTATTTGCTGTAGCGTATAAAACACTTTTTTTACTAAGGGCACATTTATGACGACAAAAATAACAGTTGGTTGGCGTGAGTGGTTGAGTTTACCCGAGCTGGGCATCGAGCAAATTAAAGCAAAAATAGATACCGGTGCGCGTACTTCCTGTATTCATGCAATTAATATTGAAGAATATGAAGTGGAAGGCGAAAAATGGGTTAAATTTATAGCCCAACCATTGCAAGAAGACGAGCAAACGCAAATTACCTGCAATGCCAAAGTTAAAAAAATGAAGTACGTTACCAGCTCTAGTGGCCAAAAAGAACTGCGTTACTTTATTGAAACTACATTACATGCTGGCGAATTTAGTTGGCCAATAGAAATTACATTAACAAGTCGTGCGTCAATGAAGTTTAGAATGTTATTAGGACGCACAGCTATGGAAAATCGTATAGTCGTTGATCCGGCTTTATCTCATTTATTATAAGAATTCGTTGAGTAGCAAACATACTTATATGTGCTTGCTCGACATAATTTAGTTAAGGTTTTAACTATGAAAATTGGTATTTTATCTCGCAACAAAAATTTATATTCAACGCGTCGTTTAATTGAAGCGGCTGAGCAACGTGGTCATGAAGTAAAAGTGATTAACGCGCTACGTTGTTATATGAATATAAACTCAGATCAACCTGAAATCCATTACCGCGGCGAAAACCTAAAAGATTTTGATGCCATTGTTCCGCGTATTGGCGCATCAGTTACTTTTTATGGCTGTTCTGTATTACGCCAGTTTGAAATGATGGGTGTTTATCCGGTTAATGAATCTGTGGCTATTTCTCGTTCGCGCGATAAATTACGTTCTCTACAATTATTATCACGCAAAGGCGTAGGCATGCCAGTAACAGGCTTTGCTAGCAAGCCAGATGACGTAAAAGACTTACTCGAAATGGTAGGTGGCGCACCGGTCGTTATTAAGCTACTTGAGGGCACTCAAGGTATTGGTGTGGTACTTGCTGAAACACGTAAAGCGGCTGAAAGTGTTATTGAAGCGTTTATGGGTTTAAAAGCCAATATCATGGTACAAGAATATATTAAAGAAGCGGGTGGTGCGGATATTCGTTGCTTTGTACTCGGAGATAAAGTGATTGCTGCAATGAAACGCCAAGCACAAGAAGGTGAGTTCCGCTCAAACCTTCACCGTGGTGGTAGCGCTACACTGGTGCGTATTACGCCTGAAGAGCGTAAAACAGCGGTTGCAGCGGCAAAAGCAATGGGCTTAAACGTTGCTGGCGTTGACTTACTTCGCTCATCTCGTGGTCCTTTGGTTATGGAAGTAAATTCATCGCCAGGTCTTGAAGGGATTGAAGTGGCAACAGGTAAAGACATTGCGGGCATGGTGATTGATTTCATCGAGAAAAATGCTGCAAGTAAAGGAACGGCAACTCGTGGCAAAGGTTAAAATTAACCGACCTTTCACCCTATTAGGTGAAAGTATTGGTGTAGGTGAACGTAAAACACTCGCGCTAGAAGCTGCAAAGCTTTACACCCATTCACCGCTTAATATTCCTATTGAAGTGGTTAACGGTGTAATGGAAGGCCCTGTATTGATGGTGTGTGCGGCTATACACGGCGACGAACTAAATGGGGTTGAGGTTGTGCGCCAGTTACTGGCTAAAATCGACCCTAATCAGCTTCGTGGTACATTAATTGCGGTCCCGATTGTGAATGTATTTGGTTTTATTCATAAATCGCGTTATCTGCCCGATCGCCGTGATATGAACCGGAGTTTTCCGGGGTCTGAGCGTGGTTCATTAGCAGGTCGCATGGCGTATATGTTTTTTAACCAAGTAGCTGTGCATTGTACGCATATTATTGATTTGCATACGGGGGCGATTCACCGTACTAACTTACCGCAAATTCGCGCTAATTTAGCCGATGAAGCAACAGCGCAAATGGCTAAAGCCTTTGGTACGCCTGCGGTTATAGATGCGTCATTACGTAATGGCTCGCTGCGTAGTGAAGCCGCTAATTTAGGTATACCTGTTATTACTTATGAGGCGGGTGAAGCACTGCGCTTTGACCCTATTGCGATTGCTGCAGGCGTGCAAGGGGTTGATTATGTTATGCGACATTTAAAAATGATACGCGGTAAACGTCCTAAAAAACTGCCTGATCCTGTGATTGCAAGTTCCACTAGTTGGGTGCGTGCAGAAGTAGACGGCATAGTAAGAGCGCAAGTATCGTTAGGTGAGCGAGTAATGAAAGGCCAAGTGCTTGCTTATATTAGCAGTCCGCTTGGCGATTCAGAACTTGAACTCCTTGCTCCTCGAAGTGGTATTATTATTGGCCAGCAAACTATGCCACTGGTAAATGAAGGCGATGCCGTATTCCATATTGCTTATTTTGCACATGCAAATAGCTTGGTAGAGCAGCAGTTAGAAACGTTTATTGATGAGATAAATGATTTAGATGATGAGCTGAAAACGGCTGAACTAAATAATTAATACCAATTTGCTCAATTAAGTGAATTGGTATGACTCTATCTGTAGATATAAAAAACCGCCTTAGTTTTAAGCTAACGCGGTTTTTTAATAGGTGTTGTTTAGCTACGCGGTTTAGGGCCAATAATGCGTTTAATTTTAGGCGCTTTTGTTGGTTTAGGCTCCGTATTAAGCACTAACACCGGGCGGGTAACAAATAAGTTATTAGGGTAAATCACTCTGTGGCCATCAACGTGTTCGAGTAAGACATTCATCAGCCCCATTTCAATAATACGCCCTTCAATGGCGTTAGCTCCATCCACAATTCTCACCCAATAACCTACACGGCAGTCATTTTGAATAAACATCAGTAAAAACGCGGTTAAGTTACTCAGCAATGACCACGCCGCAAAGAGTGCAACGCCTAGCATGGCAAATAAAGAAGAGCCTAATACCAGTAAACCACGCAGTTCTATTCCCCAAAAAACTAATACTAAACACAGCATCACAAAGGCGAGTATTATTTTTAGTAGTAGCTCTGCACGGTACTTTCGGTGTAAATCGATTTTACCTCTGATAGCTTTTTCGAGTAATTTTTTAGTTACTTTTAATAGTAGCGGAAAGCTCAAAAGGGCAATCACGGTCACGATAAGTTTATATTGTGTGCCCAAAAGCTCTAAAAGGGTGATTAATTCCAAAATGTATTCTCACAATAATGATAGGCGCAAAGTGTAACGTTTAACGTAGGCGCGCAGTAGTGATTTTAAAAAGAATTTTTGACGCTGAGCAGCCATTGTACCGAGTCAACATCATCATATTTATTTAGCGGCGCGGCTATATCAAGGTGGATCATAGTACCCGCATTGGCGCGACTTGGCGCAAGGCGTAAACCTAAGCCCACATTTTTAAGCACGGGTGTGTTTTCAACTTGATACAGGGTATTCGAGTCGTTGTTATACCATGCGCGGCCTACATCTAAAAAGGCCGCACCTCCCACTTTAAACAGCTGTAGTAAGTCATACTCCCAATAGTAGCGCTTTTCTAAGCTGACTAAAAAACTCCGATCGCCATGTTGAAACTCCATAGGGTAACCGCGTAAACCGGTTTCGCCCCCGAGGGTGAGCTGCTTATCGTTGGTGAGGTTTTTTGCGTATTGTAGCCTGGCTTTTACATACCAAGACTGATCAATGCTGGTATTTAAATAATATTGAATTTGGCTGGTGGTGATTAAGTTTTCAAGCTGTTTTTGTTCTTTATTCCAATAACCTTGAATATCTGCGTGAAAGCGCCATAGCGTATTATCACCACTAAAGTGTGCTTTGTTAAAATTAAATGAGTAAATAGCGCGGCTATCGTCGTTACTCATTGATTCATCGGAGTAGCCCAGGGTGGCTTTGATATTCCAACCTAAATTTAAATCCTCAGTACGATAAATACTGTCAAAGTTACGTACTTTTATAAAGTTATCTTCAAACCAATGACCGCTGATGTAGGGGTAACTTAAGCTTCTGTTTTCAGCCACTGCTGTAGTGGTAGAATCAATCGCTTTGAAAGTGTGTTGCTCATCGATATAACCTAGGCTCAAGCGCTGTGTCCAGTTATGGCTAAGGGCTTTAGAGTGACCAAAAAATACCTGATTTAGATCGGTGGTCTGTTCAAACTCACTAAATTTATCGCCCCTAAGGTACAGGGCCTCTTCTCGCTGGGTAGAGTAACTCAGGGCACCATAACTATAGGGTGTATCAATGGCGTAAAATGGGTAAGTAAGCTCAACTAAGTGACTTTTACCGTCACTGTTATCGGCATACTCTATACGACCTCTGTAGCGTGTTGATAGGATATTTGGATCATCGTAAACAAATAAATAGCCATTACGATCACTGTCGGTTTTGCGAGCAAACGATAATCGTTTGCCCCAACCAAATAAGTTAGACTCGCGAAAGCCGATACTTGATTTATTTTCGCCACCACTGCGGCTAAAGCTAAGCTCGGGTAGCAAAGTCCACAAATCGCGAGTCACCACGGTTACATCAATATCGCCATCGCAGTTTTCGTTGGCAACAATTTGTGCGTCATATAAATAGTTTTGTTTACGCAGTAGCCGCTCAGATTCAGCCAAGGTTTTTTGATTAAAAGTATCACCCGCTTTAAACAATAAAATGCTTTTAATAACCTCAGGCTCAGTTTGTATATGTGCACGATTAGCAAAGCGAAACAGTGCGTTGTTTTCAGCTTCGAGTTCGGTATTAAAAACATTAAGTTGTTTAAGATTAATTGAGGCAATTTTAGCGTTACTATTTATCGTAAGCGGTGGAGGTTGAGACTCGATTTGTCGACGCAAGTTAATTTCAGAAGTTTTCAATGAATCGTCATTTTGGCAGCTTTGGGCTAGTGGCGTTTCTTGCGCGCAAACGCTGAGCATAAACATACTCAAAATAGAAAGGCTAAAACAACTACGTGCAATCCATTTTCTATTTAGCATTGACCCTCTTTAGCGCTATTTTGCAAAATAAAACACTTACTCTTAGCTTACATCATTGTTATTGATATGTAAGTAAAAGACAGATTTAGTTTTATTTTTATAGCGATTATAAGGTATTAGCTATGCATTTAAGTTAAATAAAATGTTAACGCTGCCAATAGGTTGTCGGCATCTTGCCCTTCACCATTAATCCACACACTTTGGCTGTAATGCTCAAAATTTAAATTAAATGTGTGGTTAGCATAGTTAAAACGCAGTTGATGACGATCTGCCCCAGCGGCATACTCATTAATGCTAATTTCATCGCTGTGCAAAAATAACGTTCCCCACAATTCAAAGTCTTCATCGTGCGGCAGCTCTGCCGGTTTAATAATAATACATTGATGTGTGTGATCGTATTCAAGTTCGGTCATAAGGGGCTTATTGCGTTGCTAGGTAATGTCGAATTGCGGTTAAAAACTCACCGCCATACTTGTTTAATTTAGTAAAACCAACCCCCGACACTTTTAAAAATTCACTGTCGTTAGTGGGCATAAGCTGCGCCATTTCGGCTAGCGTTTTATCGTTAAATACTACATAAGGCGGCACATCATCGGCATCGGCTAACTCTTTACGCAATGCACGCAGGCGAGCGAATAGTTTTTTATCGTAATTAAACTTCGCTAACTTATCCTGATAAACGTGTTTAGCTTGTAAGCGAGGCTCGGCCAATTGCAGCGCATATTCACCTTTTAAAATAGCGCGTGCAGCTTCCGTTAAACGCAATGAAGCGCCTTGGGTTATATCTTGGCTTAATAGCCCTTGATGAATAAGTTGGCGTAAAATACTAAGCCAAAATTCACTGCTTTTATCTTTACCTATGCCATAGGTACTAAGTTCATGATGATTGTTATCACGAATGCGGCTAGTATTCGCGCCGCGTAATAACTCTACAATGTAACCCAACCCAAATCGTTGTTGCGCGCGATACACACATGAAAGCGCTTGCTGTGCGACTAATGTGCCATCAAAACTTTTAGGTGGATTTAAGCAAATGTCACAGTTCCCACAGGGCTCGCGTTGGTATTCACTAAAGTAGTTTAATAATATTTGACGTCTGCAAGTCTGCGCTTCGGCAAAACTGGCCATGGCATTAAAACGCTGCTCTTCTACACGACGGCGTTGTTCATCGTCAATATCTTCAAAAAAGCGTCTAACCCGACCTATATCAGCGGGGTCAAAATACATAATGGCTTCTGCAGCGAGTCCATCACGTCCAGCGCGACCGGTTTCCTGATAATACGCTTCAATACTTTTTGGAATGTCGTAATGTAATACAAAACGTACGTTAGGCTTGTTAATTCCCATACCAAAGGCAACGGTGGCAACCACAATTTGAATATCGTCGCGGGCAAACCCGGTTTGCACAAACTGACGTTGCTCGTTACTCATTCCCGCATGATAAGCAGCCGCATTAAGGCCTGCATCGGCAAGCTTTTCAGCAATATCATCAACCCGCTTTCGACTGGTGCAATAAATAATGCCACTTTGATTTTTTTGCTCTTTCAAATAGCGCAGTAATTGCACCATAGGTTTAAATTTCTCTTCTATGGTGTAACGAATATTAGGGCGGTCAAAGCTGCCGGTATGAATATAAGGCTGCTGTAGCTTGAGTTGCTCAACAATATCAAAGCGGGTGGCTTTATCAGCGGTGGCAGTGAGTGCCATCATAGGTACATGTGTAAAGCGTTGCTTTAATTCATTTAACCTAAAATAGTGAGGTCTAAAGTCATGTCCCCAATGAGAAACACAGTGTGCTTCATCAATAGCAAACAAGCTAACATTCAAATGAGAGAGCCGTTCTAAAAATTCTCTTTGTAGTACTTTCTCTGGGGCAACATAAAGTAATTTTATTAGCCCCTGATGCAACTGCTGATAGACTAACTGCTGTTCTTCACGGGCTAAGCTGTTATTTATATAAGCGGCTTTTACGCCTAGAGCTTGTAACTGAGTTACTTGATCTTGCATTAAAGAAATGAGCGGAGAGATAACAATGGTTACCCCCTCTAATACTAATGCGGGTATTTGGTAACACACCGATTTACCACCACCGGTAGGCAATAATACTAACGAGTCTTGGCCGTTAATCGCAGCATCGATTACTGCACTTTGACCGTCGCGAAATTCGCTGTAACCAAACACTTGTTTGAGTACAGTTTCAGGTTTACGCACCAGCGTATTTGGAGAGGGAGTTAGTGTATTCATCGGCGCTATTTTAGTGGTTTTTTATCAGGATGTCTTTAGCTTTCATTATTTGGTGTAAACATCGGTAATGATAATCGAGGAGGTTACAACAGCTTTAAGTTGTGCTTTACTCATCGTACCACCTTAAAACATAGAGAATAATAATGAATAAAGAAATGTTGATTGAACAAGTTGGGGCGTTGTTTGTTAATAATATGCCTTTTAACCAATTTTTAAAAATAGCGGTGGAGTCACTTAGTACTGAACAAGCTAAAATCTCCTTTCCTTGGCAAGATGTATTAATAGGCAACCCCGCGCAAAAAATTCTCCATGGCGGAGTTATTTCGGCGGTACTTGATAATGTCGGTGGAATGCTTGCTGCTGCCAGTGTGATCGGAAAACTAGACGATGCAGATTTACCCAGTGTACATAAAAGGCTTGCCACACTGGGGACTATAGATTTACGCACCGACTATTTACGCCCAGGCAAAGGCGAAATTTTTATTGCTAGCGCTAAGCTGATTCGCTCAGGAAATAAAGTATGTGTGTGCCGAATGGAGTTACACAATGAGCAGTCAGTACAAATTGCTTTTGGAACGGGCACGTATTTAGTTGGCTAAAAAGTGAGAGGGGGGTAAACTGACGGCCTTTTAAATCACCAAGTGGTTACTATGTCGATTGATACCGAGCAGCGAAAGGGCGCTATTTTTGCCTGCCTCGCTTTTTTTATGTGGGGCCTCGCACCCATTTATTTTAAGATGATCCAACATGTGTCAGCATTTGAAATTTTAATGCACCGTGTTATTTGGTCAGTGGTGTTTCTTATTGTGGTGGTGAGTGTGCTCAGCTACTGGGATAAAATTAAACGCATTTTAATCCAACCTAAACTTATTTTGATGTTAGTTGTTACCTCGACCTTACTAGGGTTTAACTGGGGATTGTTTATTTGGGCCATCAATAACAATCACATGTTGGATGCCAGCTTAGGCTACTATATCAATCCTTTGTTAAATGTATTACTTGGTATGGTGTTTTTAAACGAGCGGTTACGTAAGTTGCAAGGAGCTGCTGTTGCCTTGGCTTTTACAGGTGTTTTATTACAGTTAATTAGTTTTGGTTCATTTCCGATTGTGGCATTTTCGTTAGCGACTTCTTTTGCGTTATATGGCCTATTACGTAAAAAACTACAGGTTGATGCCCTGCCTGGGATTTTAATTGAGGCATTAATATTATTACCGGTGGCACTGACCTATTGGTGGTTAATGGTGCCGACTGAAACGTCTAATTTACCAGCGAATGATTGGCTAACTAATGCGCTATTAGTAAGTGCAGGTATAGTGACTACGCTACCATTGCTGTGTTTTACCGGCGCGGCTAAGCGATTGCAATACACAACGCTTGGGTTTTTTCAGTACATAGGGCCTAGCTTAATGTTTATTTTAGCAGTGGTGTTTTATGGTGAAGTGTTTGATGCTGAGCGTGTAATTACCTTTGCGTGTATTTGGAGTGCACTGGCTATTTTTAGTTGGGATTCATACCATCAGTCGCGTAAACGCAGAAAAGCAGCCATTGTCGCCTCAGGTGTGGTTTAGTTAAACTAAATCACTTTATTACGCCCCGACTCTTTAGCTTTGTAGAGCTTTAAGTCGGCTTGCTTTAATAGTTCGTCAATTTGATAGGTTTCACTATGGCTGAAGCCTATCGACAGCGTAAACTTGATTTGTGCTTGGCTAAACTCATGGCTATTAAGCTCAATAAATAATCGAAAGCTTTCTAGTCGTTTTAGCGCTTCTTGTTCGGTCAGTTCAGTAAAAAATACCGCAAATTCTTCTCCGCCTAAACGGGCAACCAATTGGTTTTCAAAATATTTATTAAAGCATACCGCCAGCCCTTTAAGCACTTCATCTCCGGCATCATGGCCATAGGTATCATTAATAGCTTTAAAATGGTCAATATCAAGCATAGCTAACATGGCTGGTGCTTTTGCTTTTTTAAACTGCTTTAATGACTTATTGGCCTCTTCAAAAAAGTAACGACGATTAGGGAGTTTAGTTAAGTAATCTGTATTAGCTTGTCGTTTTATGGTGGCTATGAGCTCTAACATATCGACGTTTTGACTTAACCGGCAGTAAAATTCTTCACTATTAAATGGTTTATACAAGTAGTCATTTGCCCCATTTTTTAAAAATAAAGTGGATAAGTTAGACGAAGTGATACCTGAAATACCAATAATGGCTTTTTCGTCATTACTATAAATGCGTCTAATTTCGTTACACAGTTCAATGCCGTCCATATTAGGCATTTCTTTGTCGGTAATAATCACAGAAATATCGGGGGTGTTTTCAAGCTCTTTAAGCGCCTCTAGACCATCGGCTGCTTGTAATATTTGATATTTGTGACGTGTTAATAAACTACATATGTATTGGCGTGTTGACGCAGAGTCATCAACAACCAATACTTTTACATGCTTATTACGGGGCAGGCGGTAAAGCTGCTTTTCTAAATACTCGTAGGCTTGTTTATTGCCTTTGATGATGTAATCAATAATGGGGTATTTTTCAACGGTGTCACGGGTATGCTTATCGATATTGCCTGTCATCACTATGGTAGGAATATCTGCTGCAATGGTGCATGGAACCGCTTCACCTTGTGGCGCGTCAGGTAATATAAAGTCGACCACTGCGCAAAAGTAATGATGCTTACTTATTAGCTCTTTAGTCTCAGCCAAGGATTGAGCAATATCAACCTCGTAGCCGACTTTTTGCGCGATATGCTTTTGCACTCGCGCAATAGTCGGAGTGTCTTCAACAATAAGTATTCTGTGCGTCACGTAACAGCCTTGTTTAAATTTTGCAAAAGTGTTTGCTTATACAAGTTGTAACTGCTAAAACGCCAAAAAGCAACTATTGTAGTGACTTATAGATTGTCAGCCTCAGAATAATAATCTTGGCTTATTGGTGTTGGCCCTGAAATTTTTGAGCGTCCAAATAATGTATGGAATTTTGTTTTGCAGGTTGTTAACTTTAAATATTTAACCCATGCTCGCTCAATTGGGTTACTTGGCTCTATTATGCCACTGACAGCATTTACAAATTGTTGCTGATGTTCGTTTTGTGGCTCAACTGTTTTGTTATACAGGCTTTTTAAAACAACACCATGCTGTTCTAAAATACTTGCCTCTAACAGGGTAAAGTGTCCGCTGCGGCTAAATCCGCGTGGAAAGTTTTGGTCATCATAAAATTGACGTTGACTTACGAATGCTTGACGAAGTAGTGAAATATCATTGCTCATAGCTGTACCCTCATACCAATTATTAGCTGGAGTATGGTACATAATCGCTATTTTTTTAAACAAAAAATTTTTATCGTGAGGATAAAAAATTGGACATAGATTTATTAAAAACATTTGTTGAAGTGGTGCGTACTCGCCATTTTGGTAAAGCGGCAGAAAACCTATACATAACGCAGTCTGCGGTGAGTTTTAGAATTCGCCAACTAGAGCAGGGCTTAGGCGTAAATTTATTTATTCGTCAGCGTAATAATATTCAACTCACCGCCCCAGGTGAGCGTTTGTTACCGCATGCGCAAATGATTATTACTGGGATGCAAAGAGCCAAAGTGGATGTTGCACTTGCAGATAATATGCATAAGCAAATTAGCTTAGCAGGTACGCCTAATATTTGGGATGCATTTTTACAGTTTGGTATTACAAATATTGTATCGGCGATGCCTGGTGTATCGCTGGTGGCAGAAGTGAAAGCGCAACAAGAAAGCACTCGCTTATTGTTGGAGCGTACGCTTGATTTAGCTATTTTGTTTGATCCCCCTAAAGTTGATGAACTTGTGGTTGAACGTATTTGTGAACTGCCTATTATTCCGGTGAGTGGTTACGATACGGCAACCAGTGATAACTTTTTTGATAATCAATATGTGTATGTTGATTGGGGAACCACGTTTTCTCTTTGGCATGCGCGTCAGTTTACCGGTAAAACACCGCCTTATTTTAGAACCAGTACAGGGCGTATTGCGCTTGATTTAATACTGCAATGTGGCGGCAGTGCGTTTATTCCACAGGTATTAGTTAAAGATCATTTAGAAAAAGGCGAACTTTTTCATGTAAAAGGGGTAGAAAATACCTCAAGAGATGTATTTGTTGCTTATCATAGAGATAACGAACAGAAAGAGCTGATAGAAACCTTGGTTAATTTGTTAACGCAAATGACACCGAGTTTATTGAAACAAAGTAAGTAGTCGGTAGGCAGTTTATTTTACATGTTATTTTGATTTCAGATTTAATGCAGTTTTATTAACTTAAAAAGACAAAAATGTGTCCTTTGTAATATTTTTGTCATTTAGTGGTGACACACTGCTGCTGTTTTAAAAATTAGTCTATTGTGGTTATCGAGGAAATAACATGAAATTTGCAAAATCGAGCTTATGCTTAGCCCTACTTAGTGGTTTATCTTTTAATGCACTTGCAGAGGTAGACATTTACGGTAAAGCGAATGTAACCGTTCAATCATCTGACGATGGTGAAGGGTCGTTTACTGAAATTAAAAGTAATGCATCTCGTTTCGGACTTAAAGGGTCTGAAAAAATTTCAGACGGTTTAGAAGCTGTTTATAAGTTTGAGTTTCAGGTTGATGTGTCGGACGCTGACTCAAAAGGCGATAAAGATAATATTTCAGCGCGTAATCAATATGTAGGTTTTAAAGGTTCATTTGGTCAGGTAGTAATAGGCCGTAACGATACCGCGCTAAAGCAAGCGCAGGGGAAACTAGATCTTTTCAACGATCTTGAAGGTGATATAAAAAATACCTTTAAAGGTGAAAATCGTTTAGGTAACTCAGTATCTTATGCTTCAAACTCATATGAAGGTTTTAAAGTATTAGCGTCATTTATTGCAGAAGACGACGTAGATGCCAAAAATGGCTACTCAGTGGCGTTAACTTACGGTGATGCAGGCCTTAAAAAGAGCGCAGTATATGCTGCCATTGCTGCTGATAGTGAAGTAAATGGTTACGACGTAGTACGTGCAACAGTTCAAGGTAAAATTGAAGACTTTAGACTTGGCGCAATGTACCAAACACAAGAAAAAGTAGACGGTAGCGCTGAGGCTGACGGTTACTTATTGAATGCAGCTTACCTAATGGGTAGCAACACTTTTAAAGTGCAATATCAAACAATGGATTTTGATGACAGCGATGATAAAAGCGCAGTATCGGTAGGTGTTGATCACAAGCTAAACAAAAACCTTAAGGTATTTGGCTTTTACTCAAGTTTTGATATGGACAACAACGTTGACCAAGATTACCTAGGTTTAGGTATGGAATATAAGTTTTAACTAATACTTAGTTAAAACACTCCCTTTTAACCGCACTCAGCTGAGTGCGGTTTTTTTTGCTTTAAATTATTTACTTATCTGCGCATAATAGCCAAGCATTTGGAATGAGGTGAAACTCCTCAACTATACCCGTAACTGTAATCAGTTTTACTGTAAGTCAGATACAAGTGCCTTAAAACTTCATATAACGAGCGGGTTAACTCATTTTCTTTTTGGTACTTGTGGTACTGAGTGTGAGTTTTCCCTGCCTAGGATAATTTTTTGCACACTCAAACCGCTAAAAAAACTGCACTCCTAACCGTTAATAATGTCTCTTGGCGAGTGGGTAACACCTTAATCCTTGAGCATATTAATTTGAGTATTGAGCGTGGCAAGTTTGTTGGCTTAATTGGTCCTAATGGTGCGGGAAAATCGAGTTTACTGCGGTGCTTGTATCGATTTAATCAGCCGTCAGCGGGAGAGGTAAAATTTAATAACACCGATATTTGGCAACTAAAAAGCGAAGACTACGCAAAGCAAGTCGCCGTTGTGCTCCAAGAAACACCGTCGCAATTTAACCTCTCGTTATTCGATGTTGTGGCTCTAGGACTTACGCCACATAAAACGTTATTCAGTTCGACCACCCAAGCAGATAAACAAAAAATAGCTCAGGCTATTAGCCATGTGGGGCTTGAATCTCATAGTACTCAATTATTTGATTCGCTATCTGGCGGTGAAAAGCAACGTGCTTTTATTGCCCGCGCTATTGTGCAGCAACCGCAACTTCTTATTATGGATGAACCAACTAGTCACCTTGATGTGAAATATCAAATTCAACTTATGGAGCTTGCTAAATCTCTAGGAATTACCGTGTTTGCGTCATTTCATGACTTAAATTTAGCTGCTGCTATGTGTGATGAATTAGTGGTTATTAAAAATGGAAAAGTTGTTGATGCAGGTAAGCCAAATAAAGTGGTCACTGAGCAGATGTTGGATGAGGTGTTTGGCGTTTGTGCACAAGTGAGCACTCACCCTCAAGTAGCTGCTTCGGGTGAGGCTATTCCTCATATTACTTATTATTATGGATACCAATAATATGACGGTTTTTTCTAACCATACCGTTGCATTAATCGCTGCGCTACTATGCGCACTATTAAGTTTATTTATTGCACTGAGTTTTGGTGCGGCACCCACGTCGCTCGCAGATGTATATCAAAGCTTAACCTTTTCAAACGAGGCTTCATTTACCAGTCGTATTATTATTGAATTAAGAATGCCACGTACTTTGCTGGCTTTTTTAGCCGGGAGTGGCTTAGCGATTGCAGGTTTAATACTACAAACAGTCACCCGTAACCCCTTAGCAGATCCTTATTTATTTGGTATTTCGTCCGGCGCTTCATTAGGTGTGGTTATACTAATGTCTTTTGTGGGAGCAGGGGCGGGTATTGCGCTATCTGGGGCGGCATTAACCGGTAGTTTAGTGGCGATGGGATTATTAATTTTAATTGCTGGCAGCCAGCGTAATGCCCAAGTTGAATCGATGTTATTGGCGGGGGTAGCCTTATCATTTTTATTTAGTGCTTTTACTAGTTTGTTACTTTATTGGAGCGATCCACAAGCAGTCGCGGCTATTTTATTTTGGACTTTAGGTAGTTTTGCTAAAGCACAGTGGCAGTCGCTGCTATTACCTGTCTTAGTCATTATAGTCTGTACAATAATCATGTTGGGTTTTAGGCGTCAGCTTAATGCCATGTTGTTAGGCGATGAAAGTGCGACAACGCTTGGCGTAAGAGTACATCGTTTTAGAATTTTAATGCTTATTTTAAGCTCGTTGATCACGGCCGTGTTAGTTGCCAACTGTGGTGGTATTGGTTTTGTTGGCTTGATGGTGCCACACATAGTGCGCTTTTTTATCTCTCAAGGTAGCCGCGTTGGATTATTAATGACCGGATTAGTCGGGGGAATATTTATGGTGTGGGTCGATGTGCTTGCTCGTTCACTATTAAGCAACCAAGAGCTGCCAATCGGGGTGATCACGGCGGCTATCGGCAGTCTATTCTTTTTAAGTATATTGTATTTTCGTAAGCGCCAGCTGGTGGGTAAATAATGAAAACACTAATGATACAAGGCACTACCTCAGATGCGGGTAAAAGTACCCTGGTTGCAGCACTTTGCAGAGTGTTTGCTAATCAAGGTGTTAATGTTGCGCCGTTTAAACCGCAAAATATGGCGCTTAATAGTGCCGTAACTCATGATGGCGGTGAAATTGGTAGAGCACAAGCATTACAAGCCGTTGCGGCAAAAGTAGCACCTGAAATAGACTTCAACCCGATATTACTCAAACCCAATAGTGATACTGGCGCGCAAGTTATTATTCATGGTAGGGCTATTAGCAATATGGAAGCCGACTCTTACCATGACTATAAAAAAGTGGCTATGGATGCGGTATTAACCTCGCATAATCGTTTAGCTAAACGCTTTGACTTGTTGTTGGTTGAAGGGGCTGGCAGCCCAGCTGAAATTAACTTACGCGCAAACGATATTGCCAATATGGGCTACGCCGAAAAGGTCGATTGCCCGGTTATTATTATTGCTGATATTGATAAAGGGGGTGTGTTTGCTCACCTCGTAGGGACTTTGGCGCTATTAAGCGAGTCTGAGCAAGCACGGGTAAAAGGCTTTGTGATTAATCGTTTTCGTGGTGACATTAGCCTATTACAAGGCGGGTTAGATTGGCTTGAAGAGTACACAGGTAAACCTGTGTTAGGGGTGTTACCCTACCTACACGATTTAGCATTTGATGCCGAAGATGCTGTTGCCATAGATAATAATGTGACCGAGGCCAGCATTAATATTGCGGTGCTGCTAGTGCCTCATATTAGTAACCATACCGATTTTGATGCACTGCGATTACACCCAAATATAAATATAACCTATGTGCGCCATACTCAAACAATTCCTGATGTTGATTTAATTATTGTGCCTGGCAGTAAAAATATACTCAGCGATTTAGTATTTTTAAAAAATGAAGGCTGGGATCAGCAAATTAAACGCCATTTACGCTATGGTGGCAAAGTATTGGGTATTTGCGGCGGTATGCAAATGCTAGGTAATACGATTTGTGACCCTCATGCGGTGGAATCATCATTAGGGCAAATAGCTGGGTTAGCGCTTAGTGATTTTGATACCATTTTAGGTGAGCAAAAAGTGCTAAGCCAAGTAAATGCAATACTCAATTTAAACCAGCAGCAGGTTGCTTGTCAGGGTTACGAAATACATGCTGGGATCAGTAAAGGTCAAGCGCTCAACAAACCACTTATTCGCTTTAATAAACACCCAAATGGCTTTGAAACTGATGGTTTTATTAGTGATGATAATGCTATTGCTGGTACTTATTTACATGGCTTATTTGACAACGCAGCCGCTACAGAGCTGCTATTAAAGTGGCTAAAACCAGACAGTGAAATTAGTGGTATCAGCATCAATGAGCATCGCGAGCGCCAGCTAGAACGCCTCGCTGAAATGTGCCAAACACATTTAAACATTGAACAAATTATTAAAATTTACCAAGGACATAACAATGACTGAATCAACAAACGACAAGCACCAACAGCGCCAGCAAAAAGTAAAAGAACAAGTTGATGCTCGAGTAGCAGCGGCACAGCAAGAAAAAGGCATTTTTCAGGTTATTACTGGTAATGGCAAAGGTAAATCAACCTCTGGTTTTGGTGTGGTTGCACGCTGTGTTGGCCATGGTAAAAAGGCCGCGGTATGTCAGTTCATTAAAGGTACATGGGAATGTGGTGAGCGTAATTTACTACAAGGAGCTGGAGTTGAATTTGCTGTTATGAACACAGGTTTTACTTGGGATACGCAAAATAAAGAGGCCGATACTGCGGCAGCACAAGCAACATGGCAAGAGTCAAAGCGGATGCTAAGCGACAGCAGTATCGATGTGGTATTACTCGATGAGCTCACCTATATGGTGACCTATGGCTATATCGACCTTGAGGAAGTGGTTGCTGCAATTAACAACCGACCTGTAATGCAATCGGTAATTATTACTGGCCGTGCTGCGCACCGTACCTTAATTGAGCTGGCCGATACCGTAAGTGAAGTGCGTAATGTAAAGCATGCGTTTGAGTCGGGCGTAAAAGCACTAAAAGGCTTTGATTACTAATGTTAAAACGCATTATTCTTGGGCTGTTATTGTTTGCTGTTTATGTACCTCAAGCCTTAGCCGACAAGCCGCTTCGTATTGTGGCTTTGGCACCACACATAGTCGAAAATTTATATGCCATTGGGGCGGGTGATCTAATAGTGGGCACGCTGGATTACGCAGATTACCCACAAGAGGCGACTAAAATTGAGCGTATCGGCGGCTATAATGGCATTTCTATCGAAAAGTTACTCATGCTCAAGCCTGACATGGTCATTGCGTGGAAAAGCGGTAATCAGGCAGAAGATTTAGCACAAATTAAGCGACTAGGGATTGAATTGCATTTAAGTAATCCACGCTCTATTGAAGGCGTTGCTAAAGAAATACTAAAATTAGGTCAATTAACCGGTCATATTGAGCAAAGTAAAAAAGTAGCTGAGGCATTTACAGTTAAGCTCAACGCAATTAAAGCCGCGCAGCATAATAAAGCCATGCTTACTGGGTTTTATCAGCTGTGGCCAGAGCCTATGATGACGGTATCAAAAAATACCTGGATAAATCAGTTAATCGAAACCTGCCAAGTAACCAATGTATTTGCCGACAGCGACACAGATTACCCACAAATCAGCATTGAAAACGTGATAGTGACTAAGCCACAAGTTATTATTATTCCTGATGAAAAATCAAAACGGGTAATACCTACAGTTAATTGGCAGCAATGGCCTGAAATTCCGGCGGTTAAATATGAGCAATTTATTAGCGTTAACGCGGATTTATTACATCGTTTTTCCCCTAGAATGCTTGATGGGTTAGCACAAATGTGTGACAAAGTTGAGGTATCTAGAGAACTTATTAAGAGTCAATTATGAGCAACTGGTCATCTTTTTTAAATCACGAACTTAGCCAAGCATATATGCAGCAAACCCTTGAATATGTTGCGAATAAACGATCAAACGGTATTGCTGTGTTTCCACCAGAACCGCAGGTGTTTAACGCGTTTGATGCAACTCCACTTAGTGACATTAAAGTGGTTATATTAGGTCAAGACCCTTACCATGGAGAAGGGCAAGCGCATGGCTTGTGTTTTTCTGTATTGCCTGAAGTTAAAAAGCTCCCGCCTTCACTTAAAAATATTTATAAAGAGTTAGTGACGGACATTAATGGTTTTATTACACCGGAGCATGGCTATTTACAAAGCTGGGCAGATCAAGGTGTGTTTTTGCTTAATACCGTACTAACAGTAGAGCAAGGGCAAGCCCATTCCCATAAACATTTAGGTTGGGAGCAATTTACCGATAACGTAATTACTCATATAAATGAGCATTGCCAAGGAGTGGTGTTTATTTTGTGGGGCGCACATGCACAAAAAAAAGGTAAAAGCATTGATCGCCAGCGCCATCATGTATTGTCTGGGCCGCACCCTTCACCGCTTTCTGCGCATCGCGGATTTTTTGGCTGTCAGCACTTTTCAAAAACCAATGAACTGTTAATAGCGCAAGGGGCGCAGCCCATTAATTGGCAGGTATAGAGTAATAGGCATTAAAAAAGGCTTTCATTTATGAAAGCCTTTTTAGTTGCTGTTGTTGATTAAAACTCTAATTCATCAATAGCAATACTATCAGCAAAATAGTCGAGCTCCTGTAGTTCTTTGCGCAAACGTTGCTTATCTTTTATTGCTTCTATTTCACGCCATTTTCTTTTTTTATTTTTTTGAGAGGTTTTTTTCGATGTATCAGAACCTTCTAATATCTCTATTATTTCGTTTAGGCTATCCATTGATTATCTCCTATTGACCACTTTTTGAACCTCGGCAGTATCTATACCACAGCTATTAATAAAATAGAATATAAATGTGACGAAACTGTTACTGATGGGTGGTGTTTTGATGAAGATCAATACAAAAAGAACGTAAATGGGGACAAGTCGAGTATTTAAAGTAAATCGCAGACATAAAAAAACGCCGCTAAAAGCGACGTTTCTTAACTCATTAAACAGCTGTTAGTTACATCGCTTTAAAGCGTGCTTCTAATTGTTCCTGTGCATCTGCAAATGAGCGAATACCTTCAGCGAGTTTTTCAGTCGCCATGGCATCTTGGTTATGTAACCAACGGAACTGTGTTTCGCTAAGTGGCTCAGGTTTTGGCTCTTTAGTAATATCACTTGCTAGCAAGTATTCTTCAGCACCTTCTAAATTACCCAAATCTTCTAAAAGATTAGGGCTAATTGTTAGCTTATCGCATCCTGTAAGTGCAATAATTTCACCGGTATTACGAAAGCTTGCGCCCATAACTACGGTTTTGTAGTCGTGACGTTTGTAAAACTCAAAAATACTACGCACCGATTGTACGCCAGGATCTTGTAGCGGGTCGGTTGGTTTTTCCATACCGTTTGCTACGTGCCAATCTAAAATTCTGCCAACAAATGGCGAAATTAAAAATACGTTTGCATCAGCACAGGCACGAGCTTGAGCATCACTAAATAAAAGCGTTAAGTTACATTTAGTGCCTTCTTTTTCTAACTGTTCTGCGGCTTTAATGCCTTCCCAAGTAGAGGCAACTTTAATTAAAATCTTGTCTTTGCTTACACCTTCTTTCTCGTAAAGGCTTAGTAAAGTATGTGCTTTATTAATTGTTGCTTGGGTATCAAATGATAAACGTGCATCAACTTCGGTAGAAATATAACCCGGAACAATTTCGCTAATTTCTTTACCGAGTAATACTGCAAAATAGTCACAAGCCAGCTCTAGTTGTTTTGCAGGCTGTTGCTCGGTTTCTTTAGCGTATTGCCATGCTTTATCTAGATAAGGTTTGTAAGCTTCAATCTCGCTCGCTTTTAAAAGCAGCGATGGATTGGTAGTCGCATCTTCAGGTTGATGTTTTTTTATGGCTTCTATATCGCCCGTGTCGGCCACGATAGAAGAGTGTTGTTTAAGCCTTTGTAGAGCGCTAGTCATTTGCTTTTCCTCATTCCAAGCAAGTTAAAAGAAAATCTAAACTACCTTAATATAGCTATACTGCAACAGTGTGACAATGCTTGATAGGTCTTATGTCCTTATCAATGAAAAAACGGTAACGGTTGAGTTTTAGGTAGGATAATTTTAAACAAAACGTGCTTTTCGTCTCATTTAATGTTGAAATTGACATTAAATAATTTACAAGTCAATAGCTAACTATGATCACTGTTATTTCACCAGCAAAGAATCTTGATTACGACACGCCACCCGCAACAGATAAGTTCACTCAACCTGAATTACTTGAGCACAGCGAAGCGCTCATGAAAGTATGCCGTGAACTAACTCCTGCGCAGATTGGTAGTTTAATGAAAATTAGCGATAAGCTCGCGGGCCTTAATGCAGCACGTTTTAGTGAGTGGGCGCAACCGTTTACTACGAGTAATGCTAAACAAGCGGTGCTTGCCTTTAATGGCGATGTATATGGCGGTTTAGATGCCGACACCCTAACGGCTAAGCAACTTGATTATGCTCAAGAGCATTTACGTATACTCTCGGGTTTATACGGATTATTAAAACCACTTGATTTAATGCAAGCCTACCGCCTAGAAATGGGTACAAAGCTTGAAAACAGCCGTGGTAAAAACCTATATGAGTTTTGGGGCAGTATTATTGCTAATAAACTTAACGACGTTTTAGCGGCACAAGATGCACAATACTTAGTTAATTTAGCGTCTAACGAATACTTTAAAGCGGTAGATAAAAAAACGCTTAACGCACAAATTATTACGCCACATTTTAAAGACTGTAAAAACGGCCAATATAAAGTGATTAGCTTTTACGCTAAAAAAGCGCGCGGCATGATGGCGCGTTACCTTATCGAAAACCAAGTCACGCAGTTAAGTCAGCTTAAAGAGTTTACCGTGGCCGGTTATTACTTTAGCTCAGAAGCAACCACTAAAGAACTTGAACCGGTATTTTTGCGCGAAGAGCAAAGCTAAATTTAGCGCTATTTGCAGCTAAACACATACCCAAAAAGCTATGCATTGCATAGCTTTTTTTATACTGGCGCTATTTTTGCAAACCTTAGGTTATTAATAGAAACTAAGGTATAAAATAAATGCTCTCAATTCCCTCAATTACAGAAGCCGAAAAACTTATAGAAGAGAAGCTCGGCGGTTGGTTTGATGTTGTTATAAGTCATATCCCTAACTTTATAGTCGCGGTGATTATTGCGATTATATTTTCATTTATTGCCCGCCTTGCAGGCAAAGGAATGAAAAAAGTATTGCGTCGCTCGCTCGATTCTACTCAAATTGCTGACTTAATGGCCTCCATTTTTAAAGTTATTGTTCTGAGTGTTGGGGTCTTTATTGCCCTTGATTTTATGGGCTTAAAAAGTACCGTTACGTCACTGCTTGCGGGTGCAGGTATTGTTGGTCTCGCCATTGGTTTTGCTTTTCAAGATATGACCGAAAACCTAATTGCGGGTATTGCTATGGGTATTCGTAAACCGTTCAAAGCGGGTGATGTTATCGAGACCGATAACGTATTTGGTTCAGTGCATTCAATAAACTTGCGCAACACACTAATAGAGAGCTTTTACGGGCAGTTGATACTGGTTCCTAATAAAATACTATTTAGAAATGTACTGCGTAATTACAGCACTTTAGGGGTCAGAAGAATAGAGGTAGCTGTAGGTATTTCTTACGCTGATGATATAGAAAAAGCCAGTGAAGTTATTGTCGAAAAAATTAATCAATTTGACTTTGTGATCCGCAAAAATGAGACCGCGGTGTACGCAGAAGGCTTTGGTGATAGCAGTATAAACTTACTGGTATGGTTTTGGATTAAATACCCTGGTGAGCCCGATTTTATGACGGTGCGTCACAAAGGGGTTGTGGCAGTAAAGCAAGCACTCGATGCTGCTGATATAAGTATTCCGTTTCCTATTCGTACGTTGGATTTTGGTATTAAGGGCGGTGAAAAACTCGATGCCATGATAAGCGATAAAATAAATCAGCAGTCAGCAAATAAAGAGGGTGACAATAATACTGATGCAAGCCAAGGTGAGTAAATAATTTAAAACCCCGAAGGTAAAAGCATTGGGAAATAGTTACTGACTATCAGCGCGTTTTTACAAATTAAAACGCGCTTTTTATAATAAATAATATAAGGGTCTGTTGACCTTTGCGGATTAAAATTAGTTCAAACTAAGAGCTATTTAATCGCGACGCGAGGTTTGTTGCCTAGTGGGCTCGATAACTGCTCCTGTGTTATTCTACTGGCTTACATCCATGTAATAATAAGTAAAAACCGAGCAAAGCTTCCGCGTCCAGCTCACGCTCCTTACCACCATCCATGTAGACAACAAAGAGTAAATGTCCCTGGGCAAAACCCTTGGCTAAATACCAAACAGACTACTGCAAATTCAACCTTGAAAGAACAACAGACCCAATTGATAATCTGAAGTAATTAAAGCCTTGCGCTAACTGCCTTAAAAACGCCTCAATTAGAAAACTATATCGATAAGGTTTCTCATCTCAAAATAGATTATTTAATCAGCCGAACTAGAGCCCAAGCTTGATGTAAGCTCTTTATAATAAGTGTCTATAAACAAAGGTTTCAAAAGTATAAGCAGCTGCAATGAGCGTCGCGATTGGTGCGTAAACTAAAAGGCTTTTAATTAAGTATTTAAACTGGCTTGGGAATATGCTCTGCAGTGAATTATATTGTGCAAACCATAAAAAAGCGCCGCTTGTGTTGGAGAAACAAGCAGCGCTGAGGGATAAGTTAGGTGTATTAGTTAAGAAAAAGTTGTATTAAATGACACTAATTTTGTTATGAATGATTTTAACCCCATCCATATTTTCTAAAAACTTTTGTGCGAGAGCGCGTTCAAAACCGTTATTGGCTTCACCTTTAAGTTCAACGTTACCGTCATTAACGTGTACGTTTAGTTTTTCTAACTTTAAATTTGGGTTAGTGCGCAACTCATGAGTAATAGATTGTTGTAAATTAGGTTGTGTAGCCACACTGCTAACTACAGCTAAATGCGTTGCTGCACTGACTTTAAAAGCAGAGACTAATAAAAATAAACAACAAAACGAAATAAAACCGATAGTAAATTTAATGCGACTCATAACTATATCCTTAGTGTGTTACTAAAAAACAACGCCATTACTCGGCGTTTTAATACTCGTATATTCGATAGGGTTACAAGTTTCATTCCAAGATTAACTATTTGAAATAAATTACTATTTTATTAATTGGTTATTCAGCTAAGTATTTTTTACATATTACTATGAATAGCTTACTCACTGTTTTTAAGTCACAAAAAAGCCGACAAACGTCGGCTCAATTAAATGTGTTAAAGCTAAAGCTATTTTTTCTTTTTAGCTTTGGCTTTTTTCTTTGCTTTCATTTTTACTGGATCTTTACGCTTTTTAACCGGTGGCTTGGCTTCTTTATGCTTTGGCTCTAATCCTTTAAATACACGGCGTTTTAGCTTTTGCTCTATGTAACGTTCTACTTTGTAAAGTATGCCAATGTCGTGCGCTTCAATGAGTGAAATTGCAATACCTTTTTTACCCGCGCGACCTGTACGGCCAATACGGTGTACGTATACATCTGCAGTGCGAGGCATATCAAAATTAATTACGTGGCTTATATCAGCTACATCAATACCGCGGGCCGCCACATCGGTAGCGACTAAAATACGGGTTTTGCCACTGTGGAAGTTTTCCATGGCTTTCATGCGTTTGTCTTGTGGCATTTCACCACGTAGCCACGCAGCTTTTACGCCGTTATTAGTAAGCTCACCAATTAGGGTTTCAAGGCGCTCACGGGTTTTTACAAACACAATCGCTTTACTAACATCAGGGCCATTTAAAGTGTTAACTAATAGCTCTAGTTTATGGCGGTAGTCGTCGGCTAAATGAACCCATTGATGAATTTTAGCTTTTTCTTTACGTGATGATTCGGCTTCAAGTAGCGCGGGGTCGTTTAAAATACGCTCAGCAAATAATTCTACGCTATCGCCCTCAAGGGTGGCTGAGAATAAAAAGCACTGACGACGGTTTTTAGCTTCATCACAAATGCGCAGCATTTCTTTACGAAAACCCATGTCGAGCATGCGGTCGGCTTCATCAAGAATGAGCATTTCTACGTTTTCTGCGTGGAAGTTCTCGGTTTCCAAATACTCCATTAAACGCCCAGGTGTGGCGATTAAAATGTCATTATTATTTTCAAAAATTTCTTTGTGTGTACCGTAGTTTATACCGCCGGTAACCACCCCAATTTTTAACTGGGTTTGTTTTGCAAGTAACTCACATTGTTCATGAATTTGATAAGCAAGCTCGCGCGTTGGGGTCATAATTAATACCCGTGCAAAGCCCGGATCACGACGTGGGAAATCCATTAAATATTGAATTGCCGGAATTAAAAATGCCGCCGTTTTACCCGTACCTGTTGGTGCCGACGCTAAAATATCGCGTCCTTGCAACGCCTCAGGAATGGCTTGTTGTTGAATGCTAGTGGGGGTTTCATAGCCCATTTTATTAATAGCATTGAGTAGCTTATCATCAAGATCAAATTCAGAAAATTGCATAGAGTGTCAAAAATAGGGGACAATTGCCGTTAATTATACGCACTTAAACCTGCTTGGTGAATGAAAAGGTGAAAAAATGTCTGGTTTTGCATTTAAACAATTTAAGGTTGAGCACGACCAGTGCGCCATGAAGGTCTCTACCGATGGTATTTTACTGGGCGCATGGGCTGATTTAAGCCACGCAAATACGTTACTTGATATAGGAACAGGTACAGGGTTACTGGCTCTAATGTGTAAGCAACGAGCGCCACATTTAAAGGTGAGAGCGGTTGAAGTTGATGAAGCCGCCTACCAGCAGGCTTTACAAAATTGCCAGCAAAGCCCTTGGCCGGATATTAGTATTTACCATCAGCCTATTCAGCAGTTTGAGGCTGTGGGTTTATTTGATTGTGTTATAGCTAATCCGCCTTATTTTAATCACAGTTTAAAAGGTGATAATGCAGCGCGAAATACCGCTCGCCATACCGATGGTTTAAGCTTTGCAGAACTGCTTGGTGCGTTTAGGCAACTAAGTCATCAACATTCGCGTTTTAATCTTATTTTACCCACCACTGAGGCGCAGTTATTTATAACATTAGCACAGCAGCAAGGGCTGTATTTAAATCGTCACTGCCAAGTACAAGCTATGCCAAATAAGCCCTTTAGCCGCAGTTTGATGACTTTTAGTTTTGATGATGGCGAAGTAAGTAAAAGCACCCTATGCATAAGGGAGTTAAGTAATGCTTACAGTCAAGACTACATTGCACTGTGCAAGGCGTTTTATTTAAATATGTAATACCACGCTGTATGCCTAAAGCATTTTTACGTAGAGTGTTTTATAAAGGATTGTTAGTATGGCGCCATTATTGACTCATGTTTAAAGTAATCTGATGAATTTATTAACTAAAAAAACAAAAAAAATACTATTACTAGCCCTTTTAGCGGGCAGCTTATTTAACACCTCTGAGGTTTTTGCTAACCCCACACCGGTTGGGCTTTGGAAAACTATTAACGAAGAGACTAACGAGGCTAAGTCGTACGTGCGCATTACTGAGCAAGATGGCGTGCTGACTGGTAAAATTGAAAAAATACTCAATAAAGCCAAGCAAGATGCACTTTGCACCGAGTGTGATGGTGATAAAAAGAATCAGCCTATGTTGGGGATGACCATTATTGAAGATGTGACCTATGCGGGTGACGGTAGTTGGGAAGACGGTGAAATTCTCGACCCCAATAATGGTAAAACCTACAGCGTGCGTTTAACACCGCAGCAAAATGGCGAAAAACTAGAAGTGCGCGGTTATGTGGGCTTTTTTTACCGTAACCAATACTGGTTAAAAGTAGAATAGTTAAGAATTAAAAAGCGCTGCATGGCAGCGCTCTTTGCAATAGTGAGTTATAGGGTTTTAGCGTACTCTGTCATCACTTGTTCTACCCACGTGGCAATACGCTCGTCGCTTAGCTCGTACTGACTATCTTCGTCTAATGCTAAACCTACAAACTGTTTACCGTCTTCGGTAAGGGCTTTTGATGCTTCAAATTCGTAATTACTGTCGTTCGGCCAAAAGCCTAATTGAGTAATGGCTTGGGCATTTATTTCGTCGTGAAGCATGCCTAATGCGTCTTGAAACCACTGGCCATACCCTTGCTGATCGCCCATGCCAAATAAGGCAATGGTTTTACCATTTAGGTCGACATCTTTTATGTCGTCCCACTTTGATTCCCAATCTTCTTGAATTTCGCCAAAGTCCCACGTAGAAATACCAAAAATGATAAAGTCATATTGCTCAGCGTTTTTAAGCGGCTCGTCTTTAATATTGTGTAAACTGACGATATCGGCGCCAATAATGTCGCGTATTTTTTCTGCCGCCATTTCGGTATAGCAGGTAGTAGAACCAAAAAATAAACCAATCTGCATCGTATTTATCACTGTGTAATTGCCTGTTATGATAGGCTCAAGTTTACCGTAAGGTATTTTTAATTGATACCTTCTCCCGTGGTATTACCAACATGAGATCACAACGTGACAACGCTATCTGACGATTTACCTGAACAAAATACTGAGCTAAGCAGCAATAGCGACTTTTTAGAAACCTTTTTAGATAGCCTCTATTTAGAGCAAGGCGTAAGTGAAAACACACTGAGCGCTTATCGCAGTGACTTAGATAAGTTTTGCCAGTTTTTAAAAGGCGAAAACTTAATGACGGTAACCAGCTTAGATGTTGAAAGTTACCTAGCACACCGCGTTGATTTAGGGCTAAAACCACGCAGCACTGCGCGAAGTATTAGTGCATTAAAACGTTTTTATCAGTACTTTGTACGTGAAAAAATAATTAGCGACTCACCTATGGTCAATATTGCTCAGCCAAAGGCAGGGCAGTCGTTACCAAAAACGCTATCTGAGGCCGAAGTAGAAGCGCTATTAAGTGCGCCCAACATTGAAGAGCCAATGGGGCTGCGCGATAAAGCCATGCTGGAGTTACTGTATGCAACAGGCCTGCGGGTAACCGAGCTGGTGGGGCTTAGAATGGAGCAAATAAATTTGCGCCAAGCTGTGGTGTTTGTAAAAGGTAAAGGTAACAAAGAGCGATTAGTGCCTTTAGGTGAAGAGGCCATGTACTGGCTTGAGCAATTTTTAAAGCTCGGGCGCGCGCAAATGATAAAACATGCTACCGATTTTGTGTTTCCCTCAAAGCGAGGAGTGGGTATGACACGACAAACTTTTTGGCATCGGATTAAACACTATGCTATTTTGGCATCCGTTGAGTCGCCGTTATCACCCCATACCTTGCGACATGCATTTGCAACGCATTTATTAAATCATGGGGCTGACTTGCGTGTGGTGCAGATGATGCTTGGCCACAGCGACCTATCAACTACCCAAATTTATACGCATGTAGCGAATGAGCGATTAAAATCGGTGCATGCTGAGCATCACCCTCGTGCTTAAGCGAATTTTTTTGTCACTAAGCCGGTCATATAGACACGATAAGATAAGTATTTTTAGGATAGAGAACCCGTTATGAAAAAATTAATGTTAGCAGGTGCCATGTTGTGCACTAGTTTGAGCGCTTTTGCTAATAGCGTTGCAGTCACTCCGGATGCTACAGATCCTATCGTGACGAAATTTGCCGCGCTAGGGGTGACCGTTAAACAAATTAATCCAAGCCCAGTTGCAGGCTTAAAAGAATTGATCACCAATAAAGGTGTGCTGTATGCAAGTCCTGACGGTCAATTTTTAATGCAAGGTACGCTAATCGATCTAAACAACCGTAGTAACTTAACCGAGCAAGCACTTAATGGTGTGCGCCAATCAGGGTTAAAAGAATACGAAGACTCAATGATTGTTTACAAAGCACCTGAAGAGAAGCACAGCATTACTGTATTTACCGATATTAGCTGTGGTTACTGTCGTAAATTACACCGTGAACTAGATGACTTACTTGATGCGGGTATTACCGTTAAGTATTTAGCGTTTCCGCGTGGCGGTCTGCAAGGATCTGGTTACGCTGATTTAATGAATGTATGGTGTGCGAAAGATCAGCAAGAAGCATTAACTGAAGCTAAATCAGGTGCAGATACCCAAGTTGTTAAAGGCTGTAGCGCACCTGTTGCTGAGCATTATCAGTTAGGCCAGAGTTTTGGTATTAGCGGTACACCGGCTATTATTTTAGAAGATGGCACGATGATCCCAGGTTATCAGCCTGCTGCGGCATTAAGCGCAGCGCTTGAGGCTAACAAAGCGGGCTAAGCAATACCGCGAGTATGTGTTTAAAAAGGCCTTAATGGCCTTTTTTTGTCTTATATCATGAACATCATAAGTTAAAAACTAGCATGAAAAAAATGATCATTGCGCGAGAACCCGTTGACGACTCTCATCTGCCGAGCCATCTTCACCCTGTTATTAAGCAAATTTATGCCACGCGAAATGTTTCCCATGCCGATGAGCTAAACAATAGCGCAGCTACACTCCACGACTTCAAACTTTTTAAAGATATAGACAAAGCCAGCCAACTGTTAATTGAAGCCCTACACGCACAAAGCAAAATACTTATTGTGGGCGACTTTGACGCCGATGGCGCAACCAGCACCGCCACCTTAATGCAAGGGCTGGCCATGTTTGGCTTTACCCACTTAGATTACTTAGTACCAGACCGCTTTAGTTTAGGGTACGGTTTAAGCCCAGCATTGGCTGAGCAAATAGTGACGATGCAGCCCGATTTAGTGATCACCGTAGATAACGGGATTTCGTGTATCGCAGGCATTGATATTGTTAAAGCCGCAGGCATTAAAGTGCTGGTAACAGATCACCACTTGCAGGGTGAACAACTGCCTAACGCCGATGCTATTGTTAACCCTAACCGCCACGATTGTGATTTTCCCTCTAAGTCGATAGCCGGTGTTGGTGTGGCATTTTATTTACTCATTGCCCTGAGAAGTGCACTGCGTGAACAAGGTTATTTTGAGCAGCATCCTATGCCAAATATTGCTGACTTACTTGATATTGTAGCGCTAGGTACGGTGGCCGATGTGGTAGCACTTGATGCGAATAACCGCACCTTAGTGCACCAAGGCTTGGCACGTATTCGCAGCGGTAAAACTCGCCCAGGGATCACCGCACTGATTGAAGTGGCTAATCGCAATGCGGCGCGCTTGAGCGCCAGTGACTTTGGTTTTTCGCTTGCACCACGCTTAAATGCAGCAGGGCGCTTAGACGACATGAGTCTAGGCATAGCGTGTTTACTTAGCAACGACATAAATCAAGCAAGGCGCATAGCCGGTGAGCTTGATAGCTTAAACTTTGCCAGACGTGAAATAGAGCAAGGTATGCAAGTAGAGGCGCAAGCCGTGCTCGATAGGCTGGCGTTTAAAGAAGACAGTGTGCCCGATGCTATTTGTTTGTACCAAGACGATTGGCACCAAGGCGTTATTGGTATTTTAGCCGGGCGCTTAAAAGAAAAGTACCACCGCCCAACGGTGATATTTGCGGGTGGCGAAAATGGTGAAATAAAAGGCTCATGTCGCTCAATTGAAGGCTTGCATATGCGCGACCTACTAGAGGGATTAAACACCGCGCAACCCGGTTTAATTAATAAATTTGGCGGCCACGCAATGGCAGCAGGGTTAAGTATTAACGAGCAGCAATTTACTGAGTTTAAACGTGCGTTTGATAGTGCGGTCAGCGCTCAACTCAGTGAAGAAAGTAAACGCTGCATTGTATTTACTGATGGTGAACTACCTAACGACTGCTTTAGCATGGATTTTGCGCAATTATTAAAGCAATCAGGCCCGTGGGGGCAGCAATTTCCTGAGCCGATATTTGAACACACCTTTGAAGTGATACAGCAGCGCATTGTGGGTGAAAAACACCTAAAGTTAGTCCTTAAACACCAATCTGCACGTTTAGTTGACGCCATAGCTTTTGGCATTGATGTAAAAGCGTGGCCAGATACCGAGGCGCAGTTTGTTAAAGTAGCGTACCAGCTCGATATAAATGAATTTAGAGGTAAATTTAGCTTACAACTGATTGTAAGAGAGCTTGAAAAAGTGGGCTAAAAAATATCTTCAAACCATGCATAAAAGGCTAATAAAACGCGCGGTTTTTTGTTAAAATCGGGCGTTTTTATTATTTGATGATTTTTAATTGCGCTCAGTGTCTTTTTTAAGTGCGCAATAACCTAGCCATTTTGGAGTAATGTACATGTTTGAAGTGAATCCTGTGATTAATCAAATCAAGGAAATTCGCGAACGTACTGAACTGCTTCGGGGGTACCTTTGACTACGCTCTTAAACAAGAACGTTTAGAAGAAGTTAACGCCGAACTTGAAGATTCAGCCGTATGGAATGAACCTGAGCGCGCACAAGCCCTTGGTCGTGAAAAGTCAGCACTAGAAGCCGTTGTTGAAACCATTGACACCTTAGTGGCGGGTACTGACGACGTTGAAGGGTTAGTAGAGCTTGCTGTTGAAGCCGAAGATCAAGACACTTTTGATGAAGCGCAAAGCGAACTGGCTGATTTAAATCAGCAACTCGAAGGCTTAGAGTTTCGCCGTATGTTTTCAGGTTCTCACGATTCAAACGATGCTTACCTTGATTTACAGTCAGGTTCTGGCGGTACTGAAGCGCAAGACTGGTGTAATATTTTACTTCGCATGTATTTACGCTGGGGTGAAGCAAAAGGCTTTAAAGTAGAGCTTGTTGAAGCGACCGATGGTGATGTTGCCGGTATTAAAGGCGCAACGGTGCGTTTTTCTGGCGAATACGCTTATGGTTGGTTACGCACTGAAACAGGCGTACACCGCCTCGTTCGTAAAAGTCCATTTGACTCAAGTGGTCGTCGTCATACCTCGTTTGCTTCTGCGTTTGTTTACCCAGAAGTTGATGACAATATTGAAATTGACATTAATCCGTCTGACTTACGTATAGACGTTTACCGTGCATCAGGCGCGGGTGGTCAGCACGTAAATACCACTGAATCGGCGGTACGTATTACTCACGTGCCAACTAATACTGTGGTGCAGTGTCAAAATGAGCGCTCGCAGCATAAAAATAAAGCCCAAGCAATGAAGCAGTTAAAAGCGAAATTATTTGAGCTTGAGCTACAACAGCAAAATGCAGAAAAGCAAAGCCAAGAAGACAACAAGTCTGATATTGGCTGGGGAAGTCAAATTCGTTCTTACGTACTTGATGACTCGCGTATTAAAGATTTACGTACCGGCGTTGAAAACCGTAATACTCAAGCGGTACTCGATGGCGACTTAGACAAATTTATTGAAGCCAGCTTAAAATCTGGTTTATAACCACCAAGCTAAAAAAGAGCTAAAAAATGACTGATCAAATCCAAGACGAAAATAAGTTAATCGCTGAGCGTCGCGGCAAATTAGACGCTATTCGCGCAAATTGCCCAGCCAACGGTCATCCAAACCAATTCCGTCGTGAGCATTACACGGCAGATTTGCAGGCTGAGTTTGGTGATAAGAGTAAAGAAGAATTAATCGAATTACAGCACGTAGTATCGATTGCAGGTCGTATTCTTGCTAAGCGTGGTCCGTTTATGTCTATTCAAGATATGAAAGGCCGTGTACAAGTTTATGCATCAAAAGACGTACAAAAAGATTTAAAAGCAAAATATGGCCAGCTTGATATTGGCGATATTATTGGTGTTAAAGGGCCGCTTAATAAATCGGGTAAAGGCGATTTATACGTAGATATGGCTGAGTACGAACTACTGACTAAGTCACTTCGTCCACTTCCTGAAAAATTCCATGGCCTATCGGATCAAGAAACGAAATACCGTCAGCGTTATGTTGATTTAATTACTAACGAAGCAACGCGTGAAACATTCCGTATTCGCTCACAAGTGGTTGAAGGTATTCGTCGCTTTTTAGCAGACCGCGACTTTATGGAAGTAGAAACGCCAATGCTACAGGTTATTCCTGGTGGTGCATCTGCGCGTCCATTCGTAACTCATCATAATGCGCTTGATATCGACATGTACTTACGTATTGCGCCTGAGCTTTACTTAAAGCGTTTAGTAGTAGGTGGTTTTGACCGTGTATTCGAAATTAACCGTAACTTCCGTAACGAAGGGTTATCAACGCGTCACAATCCAGAATTCACCATGATTGAGTTCTACCAAGCATACGCTGACTACATTGATTTAATGAACATCACCGAAGACATGTTACGTACAGTTGCAACTAACGTACTGGGCAGCCCAATTGTGGTTAATACGACTAAAGATGAAAACGGTGAAGTGATTGATTCAGTAGAGTATGACTTTGGTCAACCGTTCACACGTTTAAGCATGAGCGACGCAATCTTAAAATATAACCCTGAGTTTGATGCTGCGGTATTTAACGACCCAGAAAACCACTTTGAAGAATTAAAAGCGTACGCTAAACAAGTGCATGTTAAAATTCCTGAAAACTGCGTATGGGGCCCGGGTAAGTTTTTATGTGAAATATTTGAAGAAACGGCTGAGCATATGCTTATCCAACCTACATTTATCACAGGGTATCCGTGGGAAGTATCGCCACTTGCACGTCGTAACGACGAAAACCCATTTGTAACTGACCGCTTTGAATTCTTTGTTGGTGGCCGTGAGCTTGCAAATGGTTTCTCTGAGCTTAATGATGCACAAGATCAAGCTGAGCGTTTTTCTCGCCAAGTTGAAGAAAAAGACGCAGGTGATGATGAAGCAATGCACTACGACGAAGACTACATTCGCGCGCTAGAGTATGGTTTACCACCAACAGCCGGTGAAGGGATTGGTATTGACCGTTTAGTCATGTTGTTTACTGACTCATCAACTATCAAAGATGTTATTTTATTCCCGCATATGCGCCCACAAGCAGACTAAGCTTGAAGGAATAAACTAAAAAATTATCAACGCCGCTAACTAGCGGCGTTTTTTTTGCCCTATTGTTTGTGAGACATTGCCTAAACTTCACATTAGGGCTTTTAATTAATAAGTACTACACTGATAATGAAGTGTAAGTATAAAAGTAAATTAATCTTTAATTCAGCTTCATTATCATAAAGTTGCTTGACTGCTTAGCAACATTACAGCAGTGCTATAACTTTTTGGTATGATTGTTTTTTAAACATTATGTTGTATTTATGTGAATTTTTTAGCTAAAATATGGCCGAAATTTATACACGGTCATTCTTAGTCGTAAAAAATAAAAATTTCTAAAGGACTTAGAGAAATAATATGAAAGCTAAACGAGTAGAATCTTTACCTGATGAGAGCACTACAGAGCAACAGCGAGAAGCGTATTATCGCGCGTGTATTGCCGAGTTTCAGAAGTTAGGCTATCAAGAGCAATACCTTGCTGAACTTACGGACGAACTAGTGCCAGTGATGGGTGTAAATTCAAGCACCCCAAACACCTAACCTGATTATTTTTCAAACTAATTACACTTTAAAACCAGGCATGTGTGCAATCTATAGCCATATAGTCACTTTTGTCAGAAAAGTGTTTGACATATTTTCTGAAATCTTTATTATACGCCCCACAAGACGGAGAGGTGTCCGAGTGGCCGAAGGAGCTCCCCTGCTAAGGGAGTATAGAGTTTGTAGCTCTATCGAGGGTTCGAATCCCTCCCTCTCCACCATTTTTAAATGGCGCATCTTGTAAAATAAAGTATGGGCGCATAGCTCAGCTGGATAGAGTACCTGGCTACGAACCAGGCGGTCGGAGGTTCGAATCCTCCTGCGCCCACCATACTTTACTCTCTTTTAGAGAACGCTCTGCTTAGAGTTAAAACAAGCAAAATGAAAGTGGGCGCATAGCTCAGCTGGATAGAGTACCTGGCTACGAACCAGGCGGTCGGAGGTTCGAATCCTCCTGCGCCCACCACTTTCATTACAACTCTCACTTAGAGTTTAAATAAGTAAATATGAAAGTGGGCGCATAGCTCAGCTGGATAGAGTACCTGGCTACGAACCAGGCGGTCGGAGGTTCGAATCCTCCTGCGCCCACCACTTTCATAAATGAGCCGACATTAAGTCGGTTTTTTTGTGCCTGAAATAAATCAAAGCGTGGATGTGGATAAAGTAACCTACTGCGAACCAAGCAGTCGGAGGTTCACTCTTACAAGATACGTCCTGCGCCCAGCACTTTCATACATAAGCCGACATTAAGTCGGTTTTTTTGTGCCTAAAATAAAGTGAATATGGGAAAGTAGCTAGCTACGAACCAGACGGTCAGAGGTTCACTCTTAAAAGATACGTCCTGCGCCCACCACTTTCATACATAAGCCGACATTAAGTCGGTTTTTTTGTGCCTGGAATAAATCAAAGCGTGGATGTGGATAGAGTAACCTACTACGAACCAAGCAGTCGGAGGTTCACTCTTAGAAGATACGTCCTGCGCCCACCACTTTCATAAATAAGCCGACATTAAGTCGGTTTTTTGTGCCTGAAATAAATCAAAGCGTGAATATGGGAAAGTAGCAAGCTACGAACCAAACGGTCGGAGGTTCACTCTTAGAAGATAAGTCCTGCGCCCACCACTTTCTATTACTATTAAAGTTAATAGAAAAGAAACCGACGAAAGTCGGTTTTTTTATGTCTGAAATTTGAGAAAGCTTTCAGATATCAGTTAAACCTAATGATACATACTGCCAAATCTTCCATTCAGTCACTTCTCTAAAAGCGCAGCGCCTTGTAACCTCTTTGTGAATAACGCCCTTAAAAACCTAAATGCACAAAGAGAAATGAAAGAGGGGTAAATGAGAAGTTCAAAATCACCATGAGTATTTAAACGCCTGTAAGCTACGGTCTATAAATAATATCACCACAACGTTTTAATGTAGACGAAGAGCTTGCTTGCTCACGTAGATGTGCCGTTTCTTCTAGCTACGAACCAGGCAGTCATAGGTTAACCCTTACAAGAGATATCCTGCGTCTACCGCTTTTATAAATAAGCCGACACTAAGTCGGTTTTTTTGTGTCTGAAATAGAATCAAAAGGCTAAACTACGAGGAAAATACTTGAGGTTTATCTGGCTTTAGCTTCAAAAATTAGAAGGTGATTTCGGTTTGTATTATATCTAACTCGTCTTGGCGTATTTGACTAGTAATAAAAATAATCGATATGGATACTATGAGACTGTTAAATAAAAGTAACAAAGTTTAACGTTTACACACACATCCAAAAGGTCAAACATGCACACAATAAATAAAACAGCACTATCAATAGCCGTTGCGTTGGCTTGTTCAATGCCATTGAATGCTCAAGAAGCTTCTACGGATAAAGAGCAAGCGTCAGAAAAAGAAACAGTTTCATTAGAAATCATTTCGGTAACAGCAACTAAGCGAAAAACAAGATTAATGGAAACACCTGTTGCCATTACAGCATTAACTGAAGCCGAGCTGAAAAGAAACGGTGTTAATAGCGTTAAGGATATTGCTAACTTAGTCCCTGGCTTAGATATTTCAACTGCAACAGATCAAGCTGCGCCGGTTATTTCAATGCGAGGTGTACGCTCTACTAATATTACTGAGCTTGGCGATCCGGCTGTGGGTGTTCACCTTGATGGTATTTACTCACCACGTATGCAAGGTGCCCTTGCATTGATGTACGACATAGACAGAGTTGAAGCTCTAAGAGGTCCACAAGGCACTCTATTTGGTCGTAACTCAACGGTGGGTAGTATTAATGTTATTTCAGCAAAACCAGAGTTTACCGGTTTATATGGCAACGTCAGTATTGAAGCGGGAAACTTTAATAGTAAAAATATTGATGCAGTCTTAAATATTCCTATTAATGATGAATTTGCCGTTAGGTTTTCAGGAAAAGGCTTGAAACGAGATTCTTATTTAGAAGGGTATTACGATCCTAACCAATATGACTCAAGGCGCTTAAGCGACGATATTATTAATGCGCCAGTAATCTCTGAAGATTCTTATCAAGGCGTGGGTCAAACAATTACCCAACGAGAAAACTGGTGGATAGATGGCGCTGGCACAGATCCAGAAGCGCAAAAAGTTCGCGCGCTAACACCGGCTGATAAAAGCAATTTTTACAATAATGCTGATGAATATTCATTTAGAATTAGCACCTTGTGGGAGCCTTTGGACGGCAATTTTTCAAACCACACTGTTTTTCAAAAGTATGTAAATGACAGCAATAACAACCTAGATTTAGTTAACTGCGATAAAATTCGCGGCAGAAGTGCTGAACTAGGGGGAGACTGCACTAACTTTTTACCCAGCGATAATACTTATCAGGCGGTTGTAAATGTACCCGGTAAGCTTAATTTAGATATCACGTACTTAAGAAACACCCTTAATTACAACATAAACGATGAATATTCACTTGTCTGGTTATTGGGCTATGAAGATATGGAACGCTCTTCAGCACAAGATAGTGAAGTAGGTTTAGACCCTTGGGATGGCGCAACTTACTTTTTAGACGGCACTGGCGCAGAGTCTTTTTCAACTGAGCTGCAAATACAATCTGATGAATATGGCGACTTTATCTGGATTGCAGGTATTAATTACTTTCATGAAAGAACAAAAACCTTAGGTTATTACGATAATCCTATGGATGACAAAGCGTTTTGGGATCAACCCGATCGTTCTACCGACGCCCTCGCATTATTTGGTCAAGGTACATACAACTTAACTGAAAAGTTACACCTAACACTTGGCTATCGATTTAGTGATGAAACAAAAGAAGATAAAGGCGGAAAAACCTATCGCTGTTCTAATGCTGATGGCTGCGCCGTAGGTTGGTTAAATAGAACTGATTTAAATAACCTTCCTGTTGACTACTACGAAGATCCTTCTATTTATGCGTCATACTTTGAAAACGACAATAAGGGAAGTTGGAAACACCATGATTTTCGTGTTGGTTTAGATTATGACATTTCACCTGAAACCATGGTTTATACCTATCTTGCCAGTGGCTTTAAAGCCGGTGGTATTGGTGATGTTTACGAAGTGGTAAATGACAGAACCGGTGACGTTACTCGTTTTGAAACCAAGTTCGACCCAGAAGAAGTACTAACATGGGAATTGGGTGCTAAATCGAGCTTTTTTGATAACTCATTAAACCTAAAAGCCGCATTTTTCTACACAGATTACACCGACATGCAATACGCATCAGTGGGCTCTATTGGTAACGTAGAGCGTTTATCTGTGGTAGAAGATGAAGATGGCTCTCCCGTTTTAGACGGTAATGGCGAGCCTGTACTCGATTTTCAAAACAAGCCAGTTATAGCTTACTACACACAAAATGTCCCTGGCTCAACAATAAAAGGGATTGAGCTTGAGTTTGATTGGAAGCCGTATCCAAATGGTCGAATTAGTGGTTACGTAACGTGGACTGATGCAAAAGTTACTGAAGATTGGAATACTAAATGGGATTACGACGCGGAGTATCTGTTTGATATTTCTTATGAAGAATCAAAAAATCCTGAAAATACCCTGTTAGCTACCAATCTTAAGGGGAATAATTTAGCAATGACCCCTGAGTTTACCGCCAATATCAGTTACACACATACACTCAACTTAGGAGAGTATGGTTTTGTTCACGCATGGTTAAATGCCAGTTGGAAAGATGAGTCGTACTCAACGGTATGGAATGTTGATAAACATTTAGATGACATGGATTTTCAAGTGCCAGATGAAGCAACAAAATATATCGATGATAGCCGCGATGCGTTTGCCGTATTTAACGCCTCTATTAAGTATGAGCCGCAAGGACAAAACTGGTTTGCAGAAGTGTTTGTTAATAATGCTTCAGATGAAACTATTCAATACTGGAATAATACTGGTAAGGGGATCCCAAAAGGCAGCTTTGGTATGCCGAGATACTACGGTATGAGAGCGGGTTTTTCATTCTAAATAACCGAGTAAAAGTTACCCTCCTACAGGCTAAAGTACTGTAGGAGGTGCTTGATTAAATAAGGATTTAATAATGAAAACGAAGTTAATTTCAACCTTAGTTGTTGGCCTTATAGTTATTTCACCCGCCACATACGCTAACTATTTTAAAGACGATTTTTCGTGGGGATTTGACACGACTCTTTGGAGTGCACGTAGTGGCGATAATGGCTCACCTTTTGGCTGCGAATTTGTCCCAAGAATGATTAACCCAAGTCAACACGGCATCACCCTTTCTCTGTCACAAGGTGCATGTGCTGAGCTGCAAAGTAATCACTTTTATAGTTTTGGTAAGGTACAAGGCAGTGTTAAGTCGGGCAATATCGCCGGTACCGTGTCTTCTATTTTTACTTATACCTCATGGTGGGATTCGCCAGGACGCGCATGGCAAGAAATAGATATCGAACTATTACCTTCTTTAGGCAATGTTGTTCATACCAATGTGATTTACCAGCCCCAAGGAGGCACATATCAAAGTTGGGAAAAGGATATCGATTTAAGCCAGTTTGGGCTTGATTACAGAGAAAACTTATTAACCATTGGCTTTGATTGGTCAAGCTCATCAATTCGTTGGTATCTGTACGACTCACAAGGAAACGAGAAAACAATTAGAGTGATGTACAAAGACAATGGGGATGGCGTAATAGCCGATAATGAAATTCCCGGCTATGCATGGCCAATTGATAAAACAAAAATAATGATTAACCAGTGGAATGGTGACAACTCGACTCAAGGGAATTACTTTCCGGGTCAATATTACGGCAGCCCTTCATGGGCATATTATGATTTTATTGAATATATTCCACACTAAATTAATCAGTCCGTATTTTATAAAACAGTATTTAATCTCGAAGGTTTTAAATGTCGAAAATAAAACACCCTAAATTATTACTTTGCTTATTGCCTGTTTTTGGCATGTTCAACTGTCAAAATGTATTGAGTGCAGACAATCAGCAAGTTAACTGGCCTTATGTGAATACGCAACTTAAGCGTGATCCAGCCGTTGAAAAACAGATTGATAAACTGCTCGCAACAATGACTTTAGAGCAAAAAGTTGCGCAAATGATCCAGCCAGAAATTGGTTATTTAAGTGTAGAGCAAATGAAAAAGTATGGATTTGGCTCTTATCTAAATGGCGGAAATACTGCCCCTTACGGAAATAAACGAGCGGATCAAGCTACTTGGTTAAAATACGCAGATGAAATGTACCTAGCCTCTATGGATTCGACCATAGATGGTATTGCGATCCCGACAGTATGGGGAACCGATGCCATGCATGGGCATAGTAATGTGTATGGCGCTACGTTATTTCCGCACAATATTGGCTTAGGAGCTGCGCATGATGCTGATTTAATTAAACGCATAGGCCAAGCAACAGCAAAGGAAGTATCTGCCACAGGGATTGAATGGAGTTTTGCGCCTACTGTTGCTGTAGTCAGAGATGATCGCTGGGGCAGAACTTATGAAAGTTACTCAGAAGACCCTGAATTAGTTAGGTTGTATGCAGGTAGTATGGTGACCGGTATTCAAGGTGACATAGGCGCTGACTTTTTAAAAGGCAGTAACCGTATTGCCACCGCTAAGCACTTTGTGGGTGATGGTGGCACTGAGCGAGGCGTTGATCGCGGAAATACGCTTATCGATGAAAAAGGATTAAGAGATATTCACAGCGCAGGTTATTTTTCGGCTATTAATGAAGGCGTGCAATCAGTGATGGCATCCTTTAATAGTTGGAATGGCAAACGTGTACATGGCGATAAGCATTTATTAACGGATGTACTTAAAAACCAACTTGGTTTTGATGGGTTTGTAGTAAGCGACTGGAATGCGCATAAGTTTGTAGAAGGCTGCGATTTAGAGCAATGCGCCCAAGCCATAAACGCAGGTGTTGATGTAATCATGGTGCCAGAGCATTTTGAAGCCTTTTATCATAATACTGTTAAGCAAGTGAAAGAGGGGGTAATAGCCGAATCAAGAATAAACGATGCGGTTAGACGCTTTTTAAGGGCTAAAATCCGCTGGGGGGTGTTTACAAAGGGTAAACCATCAGCACGACCTGAATCACAACACCCGCAGTGGTTAGGCGCTAATGAGCATCGCACTTTGGCAAGAGAAGCGGTTCGCAAGTCACTCGTTCTATTAAAAAACAACGAAAACGTTTTGCCAATTAAAGCGCATAGTCGCATCTTAGTTGCCGGTAAAGGCGCCAATGCAATCAATATGCAAGCCGGTGGCTGGAGCGTTTCTTGGCAGGGCACAGACAATACTAATAGCGACTTTCCAAATGCGACCTCTATTTATGCAGGTTTAAAGTCGCAAGTATTAAAAGCAGGCGGTGAAATAAGCTTAAGTGAGTCTGGTGAATATAAAACCAAGCCAGATGTAGCCATTGTTGTTATTGGTGAAGAACCTTATGCTGAGTGGTTTGGTGATATAGAAATGCTAGAGTTTCAGCATGAAAGCAAACACGCTCTTGCACTGCTGAAAAAACTTAAGGCAGACAATATTCCGGTAGTTACCGTATTTTTAAGTGGTCGCCCGCTTTGGGTCAATAAAGAGCTCAATGCATCAGATGCCTTTGTTGCTGCATGGTTACCAGGCTCTGAGGGTGAGGGAGTTGCAGACGTATTACTAACAGATAAAAACGGTAACAGCCAGTTTGATTTTACTGGTAAGTTGAGTTTTTCGTGGCCTAAATACGACGACCAATTTAGCCTTAACTTAGGCGATGTAAATTACGACCCGCTCTTTGCCTATGGCTACGGGCTAACTTATCAAGACACAGTAAACATACCTGTTGTGAGTGAAACTACAAGCCCTAAAAAAATCGTTAAAAGCGATGCACACCCATTGTTTGTAAAAAGTTTAGCTAAAAATCTCACTTGGGCGTTAGCTGATACAACAGCAAAGGTTTTAACTAGTGGTTCATCGGCCACCAGTGGCGATAAAAAAAGTTTGTTAATGCAATCGGTTAATTTATCGTATCAAGAGGATGCAAGGCAGTTTAAGTGGCAATCTCAATCCTCAGATGCAACGCTTAGCCTAAGTTACTTAAAACCTACACTACTCGAACGCAAATTTAAATCAGGTTACCTTGAACTAAAGATGCGATTAGATAAAGCTCCAGAGCAAGGTGCCCAGTTACAATTAATGTGTAATTTAGATAACTGTTTAAGAAGTATTGATTTTTCATCGTTTGAAAAAACAATGGCAGATAAGCGCTGGCATACTTTATCAATCGCACTCAATTGCGCCGATAGCGAACTGATTGAACAATCCATGTCAGATGTAATTCGTATTTCAGCTCAGCGTTTAAGTTTAGCAGTTGCAGATATCGCGTTGACTGCAAAACCTAATAATGACGCATTATCAATCACGTGCTCAAAATAAATAAGGCAAAGGCAGTTGATAATAAGTAAGCTATTCAACTGCCTTTAAAGTTGGACGTATTAATTTGAATTCCAAAAATCCCAGAAGTCATCTTTTCTGGTTGTTTCAGAGCTGCGGTTGGATTGTGTATGCAATGCTGACCGAGCTAATGATAAAAATACCAAGCGACGAGCCATGGTCGATACATATTCCGCATTTAGTTATTGATGTAGCGTGTGGCTTTTTAATCACCTTACTTTTAAGAAGGGCTTATAACTGCTCAAATAGGCAAGGGATTAAAGTTAAAATAGCACTGCATCTGGTGTTACTGTTAACTGCCACATTAATTTGGACACAAATTAAATGGGCGTCTTTGCAGTGGTTATATGGCAATTGGTGGCTTTCAATGACATGGTTTGACTTTGGTACATGGACGTCTGCATCGTTAACTATGCTCTCAACGTGGACTGCTTTTTATTACGGGATAAAAATATATCTCGACAATTTAGAGCAAACTCAAAAAGCCGCCGAAGCAACACACCTTGCTAAAGAATCACAGCTTAAAATGCTTCGATATCAGCTTAATCCGCACTTTATGTTTAACAGCATTAATGCTATTTGCACCTTAATCTTAAAAAAAGAAAGTGTGCAGGCAGTGAATATGCTCGAAAAGCTTTGTGATCTTCTGCGCCATAGTTTGTATACCGATCCGCTTGAAAAAGTAGCGATTAAAGAAGAAATTGCCATTTTAAAAACTTACTTAGATATAGAGCAGTGTCGATTTACTGACCGGTTAGAGGTTAATATTAACGTTGATGAACCATGCAACGATTTATTAATACCTTCTTTATTAATTCAACCATTGGTAGAAAACGCGTTAAAACATGGTATGCGAGCAGATCAAAAAATGGTGATCACAATTAAAGTTGAAAAAACAAAAACCGCATTGCTCATTAAAGTTGCAGATACTGGTAAAGGGTTTGACGATAATAAAAAATCGAAAAGGGGCATTGGCTTGGCTAATTGCGAGCAACGCTTAAAATTAATGTATGGAAATAGCCATCGCATTGAGAAAGGCAATGGCAAATCAGGCGGCGCATGGCTTTGTATTTCTCTTCCTATTAATGGTTTGCAATAATGATTCAATTAAAAACATTACTTGTTGACGATGAATACAGCGCTATTGAAGGGTTGCGTATTCGTTTAGAGGCCTTTGCTGAAATTGAAGTGATTGGCAGTGCACAAAGTGTTGATGAAGCTATTAACGTACTTAACAAACATGACGTTGATTTAGTGTTTCTAGATATAGAAATGCCAACAAAATCAGGCTTTGAACTAATTAAATATTTTCAACCAGAAAGCTGTCCAGCGGTTATTTTTGTTACTGCGTTTCACCAGCATGCCGTTAAAGCATTTGAGGTAAGAGCCCTTGACTACTTACTCAAGCCCGTTAAGTTAGCTCGCCTTGCAGAAGCCATAGAAAGGGTAGTAAAAACAGAGCAACTCCACAGAAAAAACACATTGATTGAAGTACACCAATCGCTGATAGAAAACGAACATCAAGAATTAGAAAGCTCAAAAAACTCAGAATATAAATTTGAAGCCGAAAACTTAGTCATCCAAGATGCTAAAAACCCAATTCAAATAATTCCGTTTAAAGATATTTTATGGATTGATGCCGCAGGCGATTATATGTGTGTTCATACACTGGCTGAAACCCATGTAATGCGTGCGCGTTTAAAAGATCTTGAAAAAAATACCTTACCAGAAGACTTCTTACGCATACATAAATCAACCATTGTTAATTTAAGCCATATCAAACAGCTCAACCCATTACGTAATTCTGAATATATGGCGGTGTTAGATAACGAAAAAACACTCAAGGTAAGTAGAACATATAGTAAAAACTTAAAGAGCTTAATAAAACAATAACGGTGGTTTTTTAGTCACATCATCGTCAACATTATCAATGTGGACGGAGAGCTTGCTTACGTTAGAAGCGCAGCTTCTGATTTATAATGTTTTAATCACTTCTCTAAAAGCGCAGCGCCTCTTAATCTCTTTGTGAATAACGCCCTTACAAACTTAAATGCACAAAAAGAAATGAATGAGGGGTAAATGAGACGTTCAAAATCACCATGAGTATTTAAACACCAGCAAGCTACATTCTACAAATAATATCACCGCAATTTTTCAATGTGGACGTAGAGCTTACTCACGTTAGAAACACAGTTTCTCATTGCTAAAACCTAAAACCTGCGCGAGGTAAACTCCCGCCTACAATATAAAAATTGCGCTTGCAAAAGGCTCGGTGTTTTATTTTTATTACCTGACCGCTGACCGCTGACCGCTGACCGCTGACCGCTGACCGCTGACCGCTGACCGCTGACCGCTGACCGCTGACCGCTGACCGCTGACCGCTGACCGCTGACCGCTGACCGCTAATTCTTAAAACCTAAGCTGCTCTTTAAACTTAGCTGTGTTATTTTAAATGCCTTGTTTAAAAGGACCTTGCTGTATGTTTAAAACCGTGTTTTTTACCTTCTTTTTTATACTAAGTGCACTTTTTACCGTTGCTACACATGCAAATGAGACTAAACATGCAATCGCCGTAGGTGCAGAGCAATTTGCTATGTATGCACCCCAATTAAAAAACAAACGTGTAGGGCTGGTGGTTAACCAAACCTCTCTTGTGGGGCAAACGCATTTAGTTGATAGCTTGCTGGCTAAAAACATCAACATCACTAAAATTTTTGCACCTGAGCATGGCTTTCGAGGCGATCACGATGCCGGTGCTCATGTACAAAACGCCGTTGATAGCAAAACCGGTATTGCGCTTATTTCTATTTACGGTAAACACAAAAAGCCAACCCCCGAGTCATTGCAAAATGTAGATGTAATTATTTTTGATATTCAAGACGTGGGCGTACGTTTTTATACCTACATAAGCTCTATGCATTACATGATGGAGGCAGCTGCAGAGCAAGGTGTTGAATTTATAGTACTCGATAGGCCAAACCCAAATATTAGCCACATTGACGGCCCATTATTAGAACCAGAATTTAAATCATTTGTGGGTATGCACCCAATCCCTGTACTGCATGGTATGACGGTAGGCGAGCTTGCTAACATGATCAAAGGTGAGGGGTGGATCAATCAGGCTCGTGATTTAAAGCTAAGCGTGATCCCTGTTGCCGGCTACAGCCGCACAACGCCATACAGTTTGCCGGTAAAGCCAAGCCCTAATTTACCCAACGATCAATCAATTGCGCTTTATCCATCACTTTGCTTTTTTGAAGCCACTCCTATTAGCATTGGTAGAGGAACTAACTTTGCCTTTCAGGTTATTGGTTATTCACCAGTAGCACTTGGGGACTTTAGCTTTACCCCTCGCTCAATAAAAGGCGCAGCGCTTAATCCTAAATTTAAAGACCAGCTAGTGAAAGGGATTGATTTACGTCATAGTAATATCACAGGTTTAAACTTAAATTATTTAATTAATGCTTACCAGCAGCTTACACAGGCTAAACAGCTGTTTTTTGAACGTGCCGATTTTATGGATAAGCTCGCAGGTACCGATAAATTAAGGCTCGCCATAGAAGCAGGGCACTCAGCTGAGGAAATTAAACAAAGTTGGCAAGCCGGGCTTAAACAGTTTAAACAGCAAAGAGCGCCTTATTTGCTGTATTAATAAAAGGGATGCGTGCATTGGGCTTTAAAAATGATAAACAATAAAACGTACTATAAAGTAGTTATATTGCTGCTGAGCATTATTATTGCAGGCTGTAGTCGCTCTACAGCAATTAAATCAGAGCGCCCTTTAACGGCTAATCATATTAACGCGTTAGCTAATGCGCAGGTGATTGCTACCTTTCCTGAGCCAAATCCCAGCAGCAGAGAATATGTAAATAACCGCGGCACTTTTAAAGCCTACCGGGGCCGTGGACAACTATTGCTACAAAATGTCAGTGCGGTTAGCGCCGATATATACATCAATAATAAAAAGCTCTCTCTTAATGAGCCTTTACGCGCTAACACCGAGTACGACTTTAATTTAGGGCACTATACGCATAACGGCGTGAACACCTTTAAGGTAGAGAATATTCAACCTGCTGGCGGCAGCTTAACCCTGCGCTTTGCATTTACTACCTTAGAAAATACCGCCACAAAAGAAATCGACTTTAGCCAAGTTGATACCTTAATTGAAAACGATATAAAAGCAGGCTTTCCAGGAGCAGTATTAGCGGTTGTTAAAGCGGGTAAGGTATTAAAATTAACCGCGTATGGCGATGCAAAACAATATCAGCAAAGTGATTTAATGCTACTGCGCCCAGAGCCTATGCAAACCAATACCTTATTTGACTTAGCCTCAAATACTAAAATATTTGCTACTAACTTTGCATTAATGAAATTGGTCAGCGAGGGGCAGTTAAACATAAATCATACGGTGCATTCATACCTAAAAGAGTATCAGGGAGGCGGCCGAGAGCACCGCCAAGTAAAAGACTTACTAACTCATAGTGCCGGTTATCCGCCAGTGTTTGATTTTCATCGAAAAGACACCGCTTACGGCGATGCGTTTTTCTCACAAACAAGCGAAACCACCAAACAGCTATTATTAACAAGTGTGCCATTAACCGCTGAACCTGCAGCGCCGCATGTTTACTCTGATATTAATTACATGATTTTAGGGGTTTTAATTGAGCGAATTAGCGGCCAACCACTCGATGAATACCTAGAGCAGCATATTTACGCGCCTTTAAAACTCAATAACACCTTATTTAATCCGCTTAAAAAAGGTTTTAATCGTCAGCAGTTTGCTGCCACGGAGCTTAGCGGTAATACTCGAGATGGGCGTATTCATTTTGATAATATTCGCACCAATGTACTGCAAGGGCAGGTGCATGACGAACGTGCTTATTATTCGCTCGATGGTGTTGCAGGCCATGCGGGATTATTTAGTAACGCTCCCGATTTAGCTGTGCTGTGCCAAGTTCTACTTAACAAAGGTGGTTATGGCGATACGCAAATTTTTAACGCCAGTAGCTTAGCGCAATTTTTAACGCCACAAAGCAGTGATGAAACCTACGGGTTAGGCTTTCGTCTTGCTGGAAATAACCAAGCGCGGCGTTGGCACTTTGGCCCTTATGCCAGCGCTCAGGCCTATGGCCACACAGGGTGGACAGGCACAGTCACCGTGATTGATCCGGCTTACGATTTGGCCATTATTTTACTGACTAATGCGCGGCATACTCCTATTAAAGGCACTGAAAAGCGCTATCAATTCGTAGGGAAAAATTTTGAAACAGCGCAATACGGCTCTATTGTGTCGCTTGTTTATGAGGCATTATTAAATCAATAAGCGTTAGTAAGTGACTTAAGTGCTTATATCTATTAAGTTAAGTAAAGCGTCGTCATTATAAAAATAAATAAGGTTTGTTTATGCATTGGTATTCTATTTTACCGCCACTGATTGCCATTGCTATCGTGTTTTGGCGTAAAGAAGTGATTATGGCTCTTTTGGTGGCAGTGGCTTCATCAGAGTTTTTACTGGCCATTCAGGGCGAAGGAAATAGCGTATTTAATACATTTTTAAATACCATAGAGCGCATTATTTCGGTAGCAAGTTCCCCCGGTAATACCCGTATACTCATATTTAGTATTTTAATAGGCGCATTACTGGCCTATATTCGCGAGTCTGGCGGTGTTGCTGCTACCGTTAATTTGCTGATGAACAAAGGCGTTGCTAAAAGTAAGCGCCAAGTAGGCTTTTTAACTATGTTTACCGGCGTAGCGGTATTTATAGAGTCAAACTTAAGTGTCCTTACCTCGGGTATTTTATCTCGCGGTCTGTTCGACAAATTTAAAATGAGCCGCGCGCGTTTAGCCTACATAATCGATAGCACCAGCGCCCCTGTGTGTATTTTAATATTACTAAACGGCTGGGGTGCATTCGTACTGGGCTTGCTAGGTAATTACGAATTAGGCGAGTCGGCCGTATCGGTGCTGTGGGGCAGTGTAGGCTATAACTTTTACGCCATAATCACCTTGGTTATTGTTTTTTATACCATTGCCTTTGATAAAGTACATGGCCCAATGAAAGTGGCTGAACAAAAACTAGAGCTACAAACAACCGAGCTAAAAGAAGAAGTAAAAGGCTCTAAAGCACGCTTTATGCTAGTGCCACTGTTAACGCTAATTGTTAGTATGGTTGGCTTTATGTTTTATACCGGTAACGGCGTACTTGCCGAGGGCAGCGGTTCAAAATCAGTATTGTACGCCACGGTTTTAGCTATTGTTGTAGCCTATTGTTTAATGATTAGTTCGCGCCAATTTACCCACCACCAACTTGTTGATACCGGCTTTAAAGGCATGGGCGAATTAATGCCGTTAGTGGCCATAGTGCTGTTGTCGCTTACACTGGGTGCAAGCTTAAAAGAGCTAGGTACAGGCGTGTTTGTGGCATCTTTGGTTGGCGATTATTTACCGATATATTTAATAGTGCCAGTGCTGTTTTTAACAGGTGCGGTTATGTCGTTTACTACAGGCACCTCGTGGGGCACGTTTGCCATCCTCATCCCCATTGGTGTACCGCTTATTCAAGCGCTTGGTTTACCGCCATCGCTGGTGGTAGGCGCTATTTTAGGCGGCGGTATTTTTGGCGATCATTGTTCCCCTATATCCGACACCAGCGCAGTATCAGCCATTGCATCAGGCTGTGACTTACTCACCCACGTTAAAACCCAGCTACCTTATGCGTTAGTAGGCGGCGGCCTAACGTTTGTGGCTTACTTAGTAACGAGCTTGATTGTGTTGTAGGTTGGGTAGAGCGTAGCGAAACCCAACAAAGTGATTGAATTTAAAGCCTGCAAATCTGCAGGCTTTTTTGTTTTGTAGGCTTACTCTTGAACTTTGAGTTGCTTATTCCCTAAAACATACAAGGTATCTCCATCCCACCCTTGGTAAGTTTTAGGGTTCATATAATCTATAATGGCACTATCTTTTGGCAATATACTCATTTTTCCTTTATACGCTATATCTCCGGATACATAATATATTTCACCTAGATATTCATTTGCTTCTAAATTTTTATTTTTTTCTATTAGAACAAATACACCGCCGTCTAAACCACCGACCCAAAATGCTTTATCTGGTACTTCACTAGGCTTATTCGGTATTTCAGGCTCGCTTTGTTGCACATCGCAAGCAGATACAAATATCAAGGTTAATAATAGGAATAGTATTTTTTTCATTTAAATTCTCCCAAGCCTTCAATCTTCAATGTTTTACTTTTGTATTTGACGGGTTAAAAGTTATTTGAATTTCGCAGCTTTATTAGGTTTTTTGTTAACTCCTCGAATTGAGACCATATTTGAGGATTGTTCTTTTGAATACGTCTATGAAATATATATCCTTCGTATCGATGAAAGCTACTTATTATCTCTTGGCCAGATAATGAGTTTAAAGCTTTTATTTCATATGCCTTTAAGTCAATTCCTATAGCTAGCTGCTCATATTTATTAATAATGTTATGAAGCGTTTTTTTTGTTTCAGGTAGATTATCTATTTCCATGATTTCGTTAGTATGGAGCTTACTTGGATACTGTTCATTAAACTTAATGATGAATGGGATAATCTCTTGATAAAACTTCCCCCAATATTCTAGAGTTGATTTTATCCTTTCTTTTTTTGAATTAACCGTATAGATATAAATGCCAAAAAGAAATGAGAATCCAGTAAACAGTACTGCAACTATTTTGCTTATTTCTATGATGTAATTTAATTCCATTTCTATTATTCCCTTTAAGTAGTTAAATCCGAGCTTAGTTTTTTAGTTTAAGTCAATTAAAAACTAAGCCCTACATTGCCTCACCGCAGCTCACAAACGTTTTAGTACAATAACCTGCCCTTTGCCGTTATGTGGCATGGCGAGCATGTTGTTGGTGTTTATGCCACTTTCAATTGTGCGTTTAGTTTTGATTAATCTAATTGCGACTATTACTGCTTTGTAAGAACATGTTAAATTGGAATACTAAAGGATGTGAAGCTTTTCATTGTTGTAAAAGTAATCCAGAGCGCAACTATAAATGAATAAGACAATGATTAGGTTTTTTATCCTATTTTTAAGCACATTATTAATATCTAGTTGTGCTGAAAATCAGCTGCATTGGCAGGGGTATTGTTTACCATATGATAAATTAACGCCTGCAAGTTTACATAGTGGCTCAAGTGAAAATAGTAATTATGATAGCGCTGTTAATCATGGACCTAGCTTATTTTTTTCAGGTGACAATGTAAGCAAGGAAATACCTACATTCAAAGCATTTACTGCAGATCCTTTATCAGGAAAATATAGACATAACATTCAAGTTAATTTGACTCAAACTTATATTGAAAAACTTCCAAGTGATATAAATTCGCTAAGACAAAGTGATCTAAAAGCGATCTATTTTGATGATCTTAGTAAATATCATTGGGATGCATATAAAAAGGTAAATGAAACTTATGAGTTTTGGGGCAGCTGTATGCCAGATGGTAGCGGCGAATCAAAAGAGGGTTATAGCTGCTTGAGGCAATTAAAAGTGAATGACCTCTATTTAAGCTTTGATTTGGATTATATCAATTTAAAAGCCCATAAAGATGTTGACGTGCTTCTTAGCAAGCAACTAACTAGTTGGCATTGTAACTAATAAGTTTGGAAGCAGCTTTAAAATAATTACAATATTCAGGCATGCTCATTAAAAAGGATTTTATAAATGAAAAAAACAATATTCGTTTTTTTAATATTAGTTAGTGCCTGTTCATATTTAGAAAATGAAACAGATCAAGCAAATCGTTTATCCAAAACATACCAAGTAGACATTCAAGCTGGTGAACCCCGTTTATTTTTTCCAGAACAATTTGCAGTCAGTGATGGAGAGCCTCCAATTCTTGAAATGGAAATGACTACGCTTGCAGATTCTTCTGAGTCACTTGATGGTATTGAGGCCGCATTAACGACATACCCTCAAGGGTTTGTTACTGAAGTAATTGACGCTATTTACCTCTCTGGTCCTATGCTTATGGAAGGAGCTGAAGCGGGTGGGACATACTCAAGCGACTCCATAATATTAGTAAATATTTCAGATCAAAATGGCACGAATTTTAACTTCGAAAACTCATTGAAAGGGGTTCACCATGAATTAAGTTCATTAATTTATATACGTTCACCTTTCGTTATATTTGCATGGCAAGCTTTGCTGCCAAAAGAGTGGAAGCCTGTATCCTCGAACTATGAGGCTTTAACGCAAGATAGAAATGTAGGACCTGATTATGAAAATGGGTTTTTATCTAGATATGGTAAAACTAATATTGAGAACGACTTTAATATTTATGCTGAATTTGCCTTTGCTGAACCTGAAAAATTGCGAGAGCTTGCCGCAACCTATCCAATAATAGCTAAAAAGCTAAGTTTGTTTATTACCGGGTATACGCAGTTCTCGGCTAAATATCAGCAAGACTTTGAAAATTATTTTGCGAGAACAGGTTTAAGTGATGTTGCTGTACAGCCTGAGAATATTGAAATGACTATCCATTTAGATTTAAGCGATCTTAAGCCACAGATAAGCCAATGAGGTTTTTCTTTTTGAGCTGTTATCTCTGCTTAGCATTATGCTAGAATCGGGCTTATCATATAATAAATAAGGATATTTTTGTGGATATTATCATTGGTCAAAATGTGCTGAAGAAAAAAGCGCAGCTAACTCAACTTTCCGAGCGCGCTATTGGGCGAGCTTTTAAAGAGCAAGCCGCTTTGGCAATCCAAATGACACAGTGCAGTGCAGCGGTTTATCGCCGCTTACAACGCACCTATAAATCTACTGTAACTTCTAGGGATCAAAAGCGTGTTAAAGCCGGTGGCTTAACGACACAATCAGTTGTTTTTTCTACCAGCAATAATAGTCAAAAATCTTTTAATAGCTTACTTCCTGCTATGCGTGGGGGAGCTTCAGCGCCTGGTAGTGTTGCAAAAACATCTAACGATGTTGCTATTGCCTCAAATCAGCCCCAAGCAATCAATCTATTAGCTTTATTACACCCAGTGATAAACGAAGATATTATGAAAACAGGTAATAGTGTTGAGAAAGCGGCAACTATTTTAGGCCTTGTTACTACAACAGTTGGTTTTGCTGTTCCTGGTGGCAGCGTTGCTTCTTCAATTGTGAGCTGGGTAGGTAGTGGTGCTACTTATTCAGGGTTTACTATGTCGAGAATTCGCCCTGATGCTCCTGATCGTGCGTATCATCAACTAACAAACTATATTACTTGCTTGGCTGCATGGAATAAAAAGGCATGTGAGTTAATTGATATTGCAGATCCAAATGGCAAGTGGACTTTTCGAGATATTGAAACAGGGTTTGCTTAAAATCTAAAACAATTAAGGGAGTATAATGACTCCCTTAATTGATGTTTGCTTAGCGTGTTTTTTAAAACACTTAAAAGCAGTAAAAATTAATTTTTCACGTCATCTTCGTGAAGATCTTTAAACAGCTCCCCTTGGGGATGTTCAAAAAACTCATCATCTATTTCTTCGTCATCCACAACCAACATTTGATCTTGTGCGGTGGTTTCTTCAATACGGGGATCCATAGTTGCTGCCAGTGGCGAGTTAGTTACATCGGACGTACCGACTACATAATCACTGGGTTCAGGCTGCTCTACTTTTTGTTTAGAATTAATAAACGTGAGTAATAAATACATGGTTACGGTTAATAGCGAAATAGACGCATACAATGCTTGGTGACCAAAGTAGCTCATGATCTGTGCGTTAACTGTTGAGCCTATTGCCGCACCAGCGCCAAAAGCAACCAATAACGCTGATGACACGCCTACGCGTTCTTCGTCTTCAACTCGCGAATTTGCCAATGCCGAACAAAGCGGATATAAAGTAAAGGCAAACAAACCAAATATAAAGGTCAGTATGTAAGCAATTAACTGTGAGCTTGGTAATAAAAACAATGCCAAACTCACAATGCCTATAGCTATGGCATTAGTACGAATTAATAAACTGCGGCGAATACGATCAGAGAGCATGCCCATTGGCCACTGGGCTAGTAGGCCGGCTAAAATAGTTAGCGACATAAAAATAGCAATTTCAGCAGCGTTAAAGCCAGATAGCTTAGCAAAAATAGGTGCTAGACCATAAAAGCTACCATTGATAATGCCTGCAAAGTGGACCGCGGTAAGCGATTGTGGCACTTTTTTAGCGTAATCAAATAGGCTCATTTTTATCGGCTTTAAGGGTTTGGGGTGAATTCTACGGGTGATAGAAATAGGAATAATGCCTATTGCTAACGCCATGCACACCAAAAATAGCGGCGCATAACCTAGCTCAGGAAATTGTGCGAGCGCTAATTGCCCTAAAATCATCCCCAAGTATGAAGTGATCATATAAAACGAGAATACGCGGCCGCGTGATTCGGGGGCTGACTGTTCATTCAGCCAGCTTTCTAGCACCATGTAATTACACATCATACCTAAGCCAACAAAAAGCCTAAGGCCTAACCATATATAAAGATTATCGCTCACGCCGTGAGCAGCCACACAGGCTGTCACTGCAGCGGTACTGGCGGCAAAGGTTCTGATGTGACCTACCGATTTAATAAGATGATAGCCAAGTTTTGAACCTAGTAATAAGCCGAGGTAATAACACGAGGTCATTAAGCCTATCCAAAACGTAGACGTGCCTTGTTTACCTAAATAAAGCGCTAAATAGGTAGTAAGTAAACCGGTACCAATAATTAGAAATAAATTGGCAAAGTACAGTGACGGAAATGATTTCATTAAAATGCAAATTATGAGCTAAGACAACTAGATACTAGAGCAAGCGAGAAGGTTTTCCAAGCTGTAAAAGGGAGTTTTATATGGCGCAACCCTATGCAGGCTTTAAATAGAGGTTAATGAATAAAATAATCATTTAATAATATTTTCATTTCACCGTTTTGCAGATATTCGGTAATTTTTTTGTTTATTTTTTCAAAGTCTTTTTTATAGCTTGGGTGGCAAATAATATTATCGTTAATGCTCACCGGTGAGTAGTTATTACTATAGGGTAGATGGGGGTGTATATTTAACGCTTTATAGGCAAACGTAATATCGGGATAAAAAGCTAATATTAAGTCTACTCGCCCGAGTAATAAAAGTTGTAAGCTTTCCAATTCACTATTTACTTCAATCACTATTTTGGCTTTTTCTTTTATTCTATCTAACTCACGACTACTGGGCACCCCTCGAACAATGCTAATAATATCGCTGCTATTAATTTGGCCTACGTTTGAAATAACTCGCTTTGGGTTATTAGAAACCACTTTGATCAGTGCTTTGTTAAAAGGTGTGCTGTGTAAAATGTTTTTAGGTAATGTAATCCCTTCTGAGCCATCAAAGGTGTCCTCACCTGGTGCATAGCAAGCAACAGTTTGTTTTAAAAACTCAAGCTTAGCGCGTTTCATTGGCATGACTTCAATTATATATTGATCACTCAGTTTTGTATCTGCGAGTGCTTTGGTTAATAACGCATGATAAACCCCTTGGTGTTGATTATTAGCAGCGTGTTGAAACAGTCCACTTAATTCGGCAGCAGCAATAATTTGTTTGGCAGCGGCCTTTTGATGCACACAAACCATCAATAAAAATAACCAAAAGTACGATGTAGATAAATACTTACTACTGAGCATGACTTTAAACTAATTTATTTTTTGTAGCTTTAATATAGCCTTTGATGGCTGAAAATACGACTGGTGATTTAATTAACGCCTCAATTTATACCTATATTACTGCAGAGTAAGCGCTACATAATAAAATAATATGACTAAGTGCCATGCTAGAATAGCGAGCGTATTGCGGGTATTATGCAAAGAAGCAATGTTTAGCATTATTTATTCCTCATTAGGGGAAATTAATGGCAGCAGTAATATTTTTTGGAACTAAAAATGACCAGTAATAATCAAGCTACAAATAAGCGTAAAAAAAATAATCCGCTTATCGAAATAGTCTTTAATATCATCATCCCTTCAGTCATTTTAATGAAGTTTTCTGGCCCTGAATATTTAGGCAGTGTGGCTGGTTTAATTGTCGCGCTTATATTTCCTATTAGTTACGGTATTTATGATTTTATAAAAGCGGGCTCATTAAACTTCATCTCGCTTTTAGGCTTTTTAAGTACTTTGCTTACCGGTGGTATTGCCTTGTTTGAGCTAAACGTTGAGTGGTTAGCTATTAAAGAAGCAGCTATTCCGGCAATCATTGGTTTTACCGTGCTGATGTCGGGCTTTTTTGGCAAACCGTTACTAGCCAAACTTTTATTAAACTCACTTTTATTTAAGCTAGATACTATTTATGATGCCTTAGATGCACGAGGCAATACACAAAGCTTTAAACAAAAAATCACCAATGCTAATTACCTCTTAGCGCTGACCTTTGTGTTTTCATCTACGATGAATTACATCCTTGCTAAATGGATTGTTACCAGCCCTGCAGGCTCCGTTGAATTTAACGAACAGCTTGGTGAAATGACGCTATTGAGTTATCCGGTAATTGCTATTCCGTCTATGCTCATGCTCATTGGTATTTTTGTTTATGTAATTAAAGTACTGACTAAATTAACTGGTATGAAGTTTGAAGACATGGTTAATGCTGAATAGAGTTATACATAATCTATAATAAAAAGCCGTTGTTTAATAACGGCTTTTTTGTTTATGCTTACCTATAACTATTTATTTGTAATCAGAGTACTTCGTTCTGTGATAAGGAATAAGTTTATAATTTGGCTGTAAAAAGGTTACTAAATCAGTAAGTTCAGAAACGGTCATGGTGTCGTTAAATACCGTCATTTTAGATGCTCCATCGGGGGTTCTAGCATCAGCTCTGTAAGGCCTCGAAAAGCGGTGCGAAGGGTTAATAACCGATGTAACTAACTCAGCGTAAGTGACTATTTTGGTTTTATTTCCGCCTAGTCTGATAGAAATATCGTCATGTTTTTTTATACTGTCATCTTCTACACCTGCAAGCGTATGGCATGCCAAACACTCATACTTAATAAAAACGGCTTTACCTTTTTCAGCATTTCCCTCTGGTAAGCTAAACCCCCTTGGAGAATCAACGCCTTTATCGCAACCTGCAAGTGCAATTAAGCATAAAATTATTAATGTATATTTCATGGTAGCTCCTTTGTCTTTCATTGGGTTTAGTGAGCGGCAATTGATAAACCATAGCCATAAACAACTTATGGCTAATTAGCTAAAACTAAAAGCGACCGCATTAGCGACTAAACTATGTATTTACTGCGCTGTATGATATTTGCATCTGGCTATTGTTTGTATTTTTAAGGCTTAGTAAGTAGCAAGAAAAGGTAATAAGGCTACGCTTATTATTAAGTGTTGATTTATTAAAATGCTTGAACACTCTATTGTTTTTATAAAGAGTCATTCACAATAAATGACTCATCTAGTGTAGTTGAGGAAAAATAATAACCCTAATTATTACCTGCATTTATCTCTTCGGAGTTTTGCGATTGAAACATCGTAACCTCGTCGACATGCTGACTGACGCTGTTTTTTTGTAAGGCAATGTATAAGTCTGAATGAATATAAATACCGTCTTTACCTGAGGCGATACCAGCGGTTTTAAACCAAGAAAGTAGCTGGCGTTTTCTTCCTGCTAGCTCTAATCGAATACCTCGTTTTTTAAATATCACATCTAGGTCTGCGAGCATGGCCATAACGCTTAAATCAAGATGAGTGAAGCAGGGCACAGCATCAATAATGACACATTGCGTATCTTCTTTTTGTCTTGCATATTGCTCTAACAAGCGGCGTTTAAAATAACTGGCATTAAAATAGGTTAAAGGAGAATTAAAACGATATATAAAAACCCCTTGTACTGCTTTGGCTTTATCTGTTTCGTCTAAGCTTCTTACTACGCCTTTTATATCCACACCTAAAATGGTGTCTGATGGGCGCATAACAGTTCGAATAAATTGAAATAACCCTAGTAATACAGCAAGGGTAATTCCTGGTATAACACCAATAAACAGCACAGCAAAAAGTGTGGCTGAGGCTAAGTAAAATGCCTGCTTATCTTTAAATTTTAATTGCCAGACTGCCTTTAAATCAAGCAGGTGAACAGAGGCAATTATTAATACAATCCCGAGTGCAGCACTGGGAATAAACTCAAGCGGCGCCGTTAAAAAAAGAGCGATAACGCCAATAATAGCGGCAGCTATAATCGAAACTAATTGGGTTTTTCCGCCAGAGTCGTCGTTTACGGCTGTGCGTGAGTCGGCACCACTAACGGCAAAGCCTTGTGATAATGCTGACGCTAAATTAGCGATGCCCAAGGCTCTAAATTCTTTATCGGCATCGATGTCGTAGCCATTCTTTGCTGCAAAGCTTCGCGCTGTTAGCATCATGCTGACAAAGCTAACTATGGCTAAGTTGAGTGCAGGTACAACAAGTTCTCGAATAATACCCACGTCAAATACTGGAGTGTTAAACACAGGCAAACCACCGGTTACTGTGCCTATGGTTTTTATTTCAAACTGCTCTAAATTAAACAACCAAACGAATACTGCACCTAGTGCAATGGCAAACATAGAGGCTGGCCATGTAGGTTTTAAGCGCTTTAACACAAAGTAAACGCCGAGGGTAAATAAAGCCATTAGCAAGGTGGGAATATGAGTTTGCGATAAATACGTAGGGACGCCACCTAAACGCTCAAGCAAGTAGCGTTCATCAAAGGTAAAGCCAAATACTTTAGAAAACTGACCAACAATAATGGTAATAGCCACACCGTTTAATAACCCCATTAAAATTGGTTTAGATAAAAAGTCGGCTAATACACCTAGCTTAAAGCGGCTGGCAATAAAGCACCAAAAACCGGTCATTGCGGTCATGGTGATCACTAATTGCCAATGTTTAAAGCTATCGCCTGCAGCAAGTGGAGTAACAACTGCTGCAATAACCGCACATGTTGCGGCATCAGGGCCAATAATAAGCTGTTTAGAGGTACCAAAAAGTGCATAAAGCATCATAGGTAATACGCAAGAATACAGGCCAACTGCAGCATTAACGCCTGTAAGTTGCGCATAAGCTATAGCAACAGGTAAAGCAACGGCTGCAACCGATAATGCCGCCCTCACATCATCAGCAAACCATTGGCGTTGATAATTAAATAAGGTGTGTAAACCTGGCATAAAGCTATATAGACGCGACAACACTTCAAATTCCCTGCTAATAATTAGGAGTCGATAGTAAGTTCTCTTTAATAATAAGTATAGTAACTAAACGTGTTAGATGCGCTAAATAGGGGGATTTCTAGTGTATTAATAAGAGGAATATAGTTTAAAAACAAAAAAGCCCAGCAAGTTACTGGGCTTTATAAGTCAAATGACTGCTTTAAAAATTAGCTGTTCAATTGACCAGTAGATGATTCTATGTGGGCGCGAACAAACCACTGATATTGCTCAAGCTCTGCAAGTTGCGCAATGATCATATCTTCAGATACCGGATCAAGCTCAGCAAGTGATTCTATGGCTTTACGGTGATCACCGTTAACGCCGTTATATACTTTGTCTAATGCGGCTAAGTGTTCAGTTACTAAGCCTTTACCTATGGCGTAATCTTCCCATGTACGACGCTCAACAATCGATTTTGGTGTGCCAACTGGGACGCCGCCTAAAGTGGCAATACGTTCTGCTATGGTGTCGGTCATTTCACGGACGGTTTCTACTTGTGGGTCTAGCATTTCATGTACGCCAATAAAGTTTGGACCTACTACATTCCAATGAATATGTTTTAAAGTTAGCTGTAAATCAATTAGCGCTACCATGCGATTTTCTAGTACAGATATTGCTTTATTTGCTGATTCGTTTTCTACACCGGGAGCGGTAAATTCAGCGACTTTATTTGCATTATTACTGTTACTCATGATTCCTCCTACTATTTCAAAAATAGTGCTCGCTTTACTCTAGTGAGTATTTAAATTGCGATAACGAACACCTCTTGTATTTATAGAAGCAATCGTCATGCCGATAGTGATATAGTTTTAACTAACTGAAAAATAGCAGTTTAATTTTTATTTATAGTACTTGATAAAGCAGTAAGATTAAGTGCATATGAAAAATATGCACTTTTTTGTAAATTCTGCAAAACAGCAGTACTTTAAAGTGTTAGCGAATAGCGTGCCCTTTATAGTGGTTATAATGAAGGTATTATCATTGTTGATTAATGTCCTGTTACATATACTCAACTTAAAGATTCATTAAAGGAGAAGTGTATGTTGAGGTTTTTTTCCATCGAGCAAGGAGTGATCAAAGAGTTAGCGCCTTTACCTGATACCCCTGTTGAAGTATCCATAAAGAATGCACATTGGATTGATACTATTAATCCAACACCGCAGGAGCAAAATGCGCTTGCAAAAACGCTCAATATAACTTTTCCAGATTCGGTAGATGTAGAAGAGATTGAAACGTCGTCTAGGTGCTTTATCGATAATGAAGGTTTACATGTGCATGCATTGTTTATGTCACCTAATGAAGGGCGATTTAATACTGTAACGGTAGCTTGTTTGTTGCAAAACAATTGCTTACTTACTATTCGTGATGAGGAATTGGCTGATTTTAGACTACTGCGCTTAAGAGCGCGCAAAGGTCAGGTGGCATGCGATACAGCAAAACAATTATTAATCACTTTATTTGATCAAAAAGTTGAAAACCACGCGGATATGCTCGAAGACATGCATCATCAATTAGAGAAGCTCAGTGCTTATGTACTTGAAGAAGATAACTCAGACTTAGAAGAGGCGGTTGGTCGCATAGCTCGCTTAGAAGATGCTAATGGTAAAGTGCGTTTATGTTTAATGGATACGCGACGCAATATTTCGTTCTTAATACGCCGTATAGGCGCGCAAAATGATGAGCGCGAATCTCTTCGAGAAATTGTACTCGATATAGAAACTTTAATGTCGCACTGTACCTTTTTGTTCGACAAGGTGAACTTTTTGATGGATTCAACACAAGGCTTTATTAATATTGAACAAAATCAAATTATTAAAACCTTTTCTATTGCCTCAGTGGTTTTCTTACCGCCTACAGTAGTGGCTAGTGTGTATGGTATGAATTTTAATATAATGCCTGAGCTACAATGGGAATGGGGTTATCCATTTGCAATTGGCATTATGTTACTGTCGGGCTTTGCCCCTTATTTATTTTTTAAACATAAAGGGTGGTTATAATACTTTAATATTGCAAGCTGAGCGCTCAAATCATTACCCGGTATATTGATGTGCTTTTAATACTTCAAGGGGAATAATATCTAGCGCTTTTTGGTTTGTTGCTTCAAGTACAACAGGAGGAGCAACATTTGCAGCAATGGCATGATACCAACGAATCGCACATAAGCACCATTTATCGCCAGCTTTTAAGCCTGCAAAATCATACAAAGGATTAGGGCTAATTAAATCGTTACCTTGCGCCTTAGAAAATTGCAAAAATTCGTCGGTCATAATGGCGCACACACTGTGATTACCAAAGTCTGAATCTGGCACATAGCAAAACCCTTCGCGAGTATAGCCGCCATTGCCACAACATAGCTGTAGGCGAGTTCCTAATACATTTAATTGATTAGCCATATGACAAATTACCTTTTAGTAATAACTGCTGAAAGTAGAGCTGTTTACCATAACAGGCTGTTAGTGACTTAGCTATATACGAAGAGGCTTCTGGGTAGGTATTTGTTTATAAAAATAGCTGCGCTTTGGGTAAATTCAAAACGCAGGTTTTTTATTGTGCTATTAAGTTAAGATAATAGCGCCGCAGCTAAGCGCACAAAATCAGAAGAGGTTAAAATACCTACCAGCTGACCTTGCTCGCTAACCACAGGCATACAGCCATGGCGATTCTCTACAAAAAACTTAACCACATCTGATAATGGCTGGGCTGGAGTGACACTAATAAAGTCACTCACCATAATATCTTCTACTTTTGTGAGTTTTTCTTTGCGTTGTAGTGCATTTGCGCCAAAAGTAGCCATGATCCCCATTACTTTGGCGACCATAATTTTTTGCGTAAGCATGCCAACAAATGCGCCATCTTCGTCGATAACGGGAATGTGACGAACATTTTTTTCTTTCATTAAATTATGTGCGTCGTGCAAAGTACTTTTTATATTCACTGAGAATGGGTTAGGTGTCATTAAGTCTGCAACGTTTTGACTCATGTTTATTCCTTTATAAAGCGTGTGGTATATCACATTATATTAGCGCGCTTTTTAAGCTTTGCACCTTATTGAGATCAAGGTTTTTGCAGATTTAATTCACAGGAGGGAAACAGGCATCACTTAATAAAACACCCTAAAGCGTTTTATTAAGTGATAAAAAATGACTATGGGTGAATGTTATTCGTAACCACGTTCTTTTTTAGTTTTAATAACCGCAATGTAACCGTGCCAACTAGCGTAACTAAGTAGTGGCATAATAATAATGAATCCAGCGGCACCCGCAGCAAAGCCCAGTGCCACAAGTACAAATATACAAATAGACCACACCAGCATGGCTGCAAAGTTTTCTTTAACTGCATGTATTGAAGAAACCACGGCAGTCATTATATCAACGCGTCTTTCCATCATAATTTGCGGGGTAAATGCCGAAATTGAAAACACACTAACCAGTAAAATACCGCCAATAATACTGCCTATGGTTAAAAACGCCGAAAGCTCTTCAAATGTTGGGTTTGCATGGCTTGGGTACAATGCATGAACAATTGCAGCTAAGCGCATCCAAATAACCATAATTACCATAAGTAACACGGCAAAACCCCACTCACCTACAGGGTTACGAAACATCGATTTTAATGAATGGCTTAAAGTAGGTTTATGGCCTTTTTCAAGCTCCCAAGCCACATCGTACAAACCAACCGCAAACACAGGACCTATTAAGGCAAATGCAACCGTGGCTGGCAGTATGGCAAGGTGGCTGTCGGTAAGTACAACAGAGTAAACAATCGCTACGGGAATAAGTGTGAAGATTAAACCGTAAATTAAGCTCAGCATGGGCGCGCGCGCCATATCCTTAAACGCTAACGAAAGCCAATGAAAAGCGGCAAATGTATTTACTTTGTTGCACTCTAAACAACGTGCGAATTTGGTGTCTTTTTCTATTGTGTTTGTAGTTGGCATAAAGATGCTCCTTTTTTAGTCACCTTTTAGTTTTAGAACATAGATGTTTTATTTACAACTCATAAACAACTTATACGCAAGATTTAGTTGCATTGTTCATTTGTTAATCATTTTTATTGCGTGTTAGCGATTAGGTATATTTTTGAGCACGTACTTAAAAAAGTGGGTTCGTATTTCTTTTACACAGTGGTAATCTAAACGCTGTAGCTAATTTTAAGAGACCGTAATGAAGGAAAATAAACAACAATATCAAGGAGCTTTACTGAGCAGTAAACGGTTTTTACCTCTGTTTGTGACACAGTTTTTCTCCGCTTTAAATGACAATGTTTACAAGCAATCAATCCTGCTTATTTTAATTTTTCAGACTGCTACGGTGGCCGATGGTGCTTTTTATTCTAACGTGGCTGCGGGATTATTTATTTTGCCATTCTTTTTATTTTCGGGCATGGCTGGTCAAATTGCAGAAAAGTTGGAAAAATCAAAGTTGATCAGCATCGTAAAGTTTTGCGAAATTCCAATAATGCTGGTGGGCGTGGTATCTATTTTAACCGAACAGGTTTGGTTAATGTTGGGTACTGTGTTTTTAATGGGTTTACAAAGCACTTTTTTTGGGCCACTTAAATACTCTATTTTACCGCAGCATGTGGCTCCTCATGAATTAACCAAAGCTAATGGGTTAGTTGAATCTGGCACCTTTGTGGCTATTTTATTGGGCACCGTATTTGGCACTTATTATATAACCCAAGCTGCAGGCCCTGTTTATATCAGTATCGCGATAGTGAGCTTGGCGGTTATTGGTTATTTGAGTAGTCGTTTTATACCAAAAAGTGCTGCGAATGATGCTAATTTAAAGGTATCGCTTAATCCTATTTCCTCGACCAAAAGTGTATTTAATGCGCTTAACGCACAAACCGAGTCAGTGGGTAAATCAGTATTGGGGATCAGCTGGTTTTGGCTGATTGGTGCAGTGATATTAACCGCGCTCCCTAACTATGTAAAACATGTAATGGGAGGCGATGAGCTGGTGGTTACCTCAGCTTTAGTGGTGTTTTCGTTGAGTATTGCATTGGGGTCTTTACTTTGTGAGAAGCTATCGCGCTCACGTATTGAGTTAGGCATTGTGCCTTTTGGGGCGCTTTTAATTAGCTTGTTTTTATATTTATTAAGCCAAGAGCCAAGCATTGAGTTTTATCGCCAAACTAATGAATCGCTGCTTACCCTTGAACAAGTGATTAATACCGGCGATATGCTCTGGCACTTTATTTGGATGGCTGGTATTGGTATAGCTGCGGGTTTTTATACGGTGCCACTGTATGCACTTATTCAGCAGCGTACTCACCCAGATAGCCGTTCACGAGTGATTGCTGCCAATAATGTACTAAACGCCTTATTTATGGTGGGCAGCGCTGTTTTAAGTATTGTTACCCTAACACTTTTACACTGGGAGATTTCACAATTACTGTTGTTATTAGCAGGGCTTAATTTACTGATATCGCTGTACATATATAGCAAAGTGCCTGAGTTTTTCTTACGTTTTATTATTTATATTTTAGCGATTTGCATGTATCGAGTACGCACTAAGGGAACGCTTAATATGCCCGATGATGGGGCTGCCGTGGTGGTGAGTAACCATGTTAGCTTTGTTGATTGGATGTTTATTTTAGCCGCGTCACCTAGGCCAATTCGGTTTGTCGTGTTTGCCCCTATTTATTATTCACCAGCACTTAATTGGTTGTTTAAAATGGCCAAAGCCATTCCAATTGATAGCGAAAAAGCAAATCCTAAGGCGTTTAATAAAGCCTTTGACGATATCGCTCAGGCACTAGAGCGTGGAGAGCTGGTGGGAATTTTTCCTGAAGGCAAGCTCAGTGGAGATGGCGAAGTTGATGTATTTCGCCGTGGCATTGAAAAAATAATTCAGCGCACACCGGTGCCTGTTATTCCTGTTCATTTAGATGGACTATGGGGCAGTATGTTTAGTCGAAAAACAAAGTGGCGATTGCCTAGACCAAAGTGGTCGTTGGTCAATGTGACTATTGGTGAAATGGTGGCTGCACAGAAGGTTAATGCCGATGATTTGCGCGAGCGAGTGGTTGCTTTAAAGTAGCTTAATAAAAAAGCGCTGCAATTAATTGCAGCGCTATGGTTGTATTACTTAATGGTTATTAACGGTCTAAGTTCATTACTTTAGTCCATGCCGCAACAAAGTCTTCTACAAACTTTTGCTTTGATGTATCAAAGGCATATACTTCGGCAACTGCACGCAATTCTGAATTTGAACCAAAAATCAGATCAACTGAAGTGGCTGTGTACTTTTGCTCACCTGATTGACGATCAAAGCCTTGATAAATCCCCGCATCTGATGACTTTTTCCAAACCGTCGACATATCTAATAAATTAACAAAGAAGTCGTTATTTAGAGTGCCTGGCTTGTCAGTAAATACGCCGTAATCAGTGCCTTTGTAGTTTGCATCAAGCGAACGTAAGCCACCGATTAATACAGTCATTTCTGGCACGGTTAGGTCAAGCTGATCGGCTTTATCTATTAGCATTTCAGTTGGCGATTTATAGCTTTTTTCTGCATCAAAGTAGTTTCTAAAGCCATCGGCAGGCAGCTCTAATAAACTAAATGCATTAACGTCAGTTTGCGCTTGCGTAGCATCGCCACGGCCAGCATTAAACGGTACATCTACTGTGTAACCTGCATCTTTCGCTGCTTTTTCAATCGCTGCATTACCACCTAACACAATCAGGTCGGCCAGTGACACTTGGCTTTTGCTAAAGAAACTATCATTAAAGTCGGCTTGAATCGCTTTTAATACGTTAAGTACTTTTGCGGTTTCGGCTGGATTATTTACCGCCCAATCCTTTTGTGGAGCAAGCGCAATGCGTGCACCGTTGGCACCGCCTCGCATATCTGAATCACGGTAGCTAGCAGCAGAAGCCCAGGCTACACGTACTAACTCAGGTACACTTAAGTTTGAGTCTAAAATAGCGGCTTTAAGCTCTTTTACTGCACCAGCATCAATGTTTGATTGAGTTTCTGCTGAAATTGGGTCTTGCCAAATTAAGTCTTCTTTAGGAACTTCTTTCCCTAAAAAGTTACGTGGTGGTCCCATATCTCTGTGAGTTAATTTGTACCATGCTTTAGCAAATGCAAGTTGATACTCTTTAGGGTCATTTAAAAAGCGCTCAGCAATTTTGCGGTATTCAGGATCAAATTTTAACGCTAAGTCGGCCGTGGTCATTACTGGTGCGTTAAACTTACCTTTAATATGAGCGTCAGGTACAGCGTTGTGTAACGATTCATCCGTTGGGATCCACTGAATGGCACCTGCAGGGCTGCGAGTTTGTTTCCACTCAAAGTTAAGCAGGTTGCTCAAGTACAGTGATGACCAGCGGGTAGGTGCTTGTGTCCATGCGCCTTCTAAACCACTAGATACGGTATCTTCAGAGTGGCCTTTACCACATTTGTTTTTCCAGCCTAAACCTTGCTCTTCAATACCGGCTGCAGCAGGCTCTGCACCTACACAGTCTTTAGGTTTGTGCGCACCATGCATTTTACCAAAGGTGTGACCACCGGCGATAAGTGCCAGTGTTTCTTCATCGTTCATCGCCATGCGAGAAAACGCAACGCGAATGTTCTTAGCTGACCCAATTGGATCAGGAACCCCTTTAGGGCCTTCAGGATTTACGTAAATTAAACCCATGTGCGTTGCACCTAATGGGCGTTCTAATTTGCCGCTAGCATCTTCACGGTCGCTGGCAAGCATTTCTACTTCTGGACCCCAGTAAACCATGTCTGGTTCCCAGTCGTCAGTTCGCCCGCCGGCAAAACCATAGGTTTCAAATCCCATGTTTTCTAGAGCAACGTTACCTGCTAATACGATTAAGTCTGACCATGAAAGTGCTTCTCCGTATTTTTGTTTAATTGGCCAAAGTAAACGGCGTGCTTTATCTAGGCTTACGTTGTCTGGCCAGCTGTTAAGCGGTTCAAAACGTTGTTGACCACCGCCTGCGCCACCACGGCCATCAAGCGTACGGTAGGTGCCTGCGCTGTGCCATGTCATACGAATAAAAAATGGGCCATAGTTACCAAAATCCGCTGGCCACCAGTCTTGAGATTGCGTAAGTAGGGCGTCAATATCACTTTTTACTGTGTCTAAATCTAGGCTGTTAAATGCCTCTGCATAATTAAAGTCTGCACCATAAGGATTAGAACGTAGATCATGATCACGAAGAGGAGATAGGTTTAGTTGATCTGGCCACCAAAATTGGTTTGTTCTGGTTGCGCCCATTTTAGCCTCACCCATGCCAACAGCACCTTGTGGCTTAGACATTTGTGGTTTTTCTTGGCTAAAAGCAGAGCCAGACATAAGTGCCATACTTATAAATCCAATAAGTGCTTTTTTAGTAAATGATCGGTTTTTCATTGTCAGCTTCCTTAAAGTTAACGAATTTCGTTAGATATAAAGCGTATTACTATTATTAAAAATAGAATCTAATAATTTAAAAATTAGTGAGCTTTTACTCCATTCAAGTTGTTGTTTACCAAGCTTGAATGACTAAGCAGTGCGAATAGTATAGTAGAGGGGCTAAAAACCGTGTGCGAAATAAACCGATTGATACAATCTATAAAAATGATTTATTAAAGTTAAATGATTAAATAAACAAATCACTAAAGAGCATTGAAAGTGGCAGACGTAAAAAAGCCCAGCGTAGGCTGGGCTATTAGATTAAAATCTGTGTTATTGATTTTTCATTAATTTGCTGGTGATCATACCTGAGGTCATAGAGCCTGATACGTTGAGCGCAGTGCGTGCCATATCTATTAAGGGTTCAATAGAAATAAGTAAAGCCACAACCTCTATAGGTAATCCCATGGTAGGCAATACAACCAACGCTGCGAAGGTAGCACCACCACCAACACCTGCAATACCAAACGAGCTAATAACTACAATACCAATTAACGGTAAAATAAACTCAAATGTAAGTGGGTCTATCCCCACACTTGGCGCAACCATCATTGCGAGCATCGCAGGATAAATACCAGCACAGCCGTTTTGACCAATAGTGGCACCAAAAGAAGCCGATAAGTTTGCAATTGCTGGTGGTACTTTTAACTGGTTAATTTGCACATCGACATTCATAGGAATGGAGGCCGCTGAGCTACGTGAGCTAAATGCAAAGGTCAGTACTGGCCAGATTTTTTCAAAATAATGCTTTGGGTTTACACCCACAAAGCTAAGCAATAAGCCATGCACAACAAACATTAATAAAATAGCCACATACGAGGCAACAATAAAGGCAAGTAAATTTAAAATATCGTTACTGCTAGAGTTTGCCACGACGCTTGCCATTAGGCCCGCAACACCATAAGGAGTGAGTGCAATCACCATGCGAACTAAGCTCATTACCGTAGCTTGTAGGGCGTTTACACCGTTACGAATTGGGCTGGCAAGTTCTGTTTTTTCCAGCATTACTTTACGTGCAGCTATACCAACAAGGACACCAAATATAACCGTGGCAATAATAGAGGTTGAACGTTGATTACTTAAATCCGCAAAGGGGTTTTCAGGGATAAAGCTCAGTAGCATTTGCGGCACGCTTAAGTCGGCTACATTCGCAGCTTTGCTTTGTAGGGTGTCCATTCTAGCGGCTTCTCGAGTACCCGAAACAAGCCCTTCAATACTGAGGTCAAATCCATAGGTGACAGCAATACCCACCAAAGCGGCAATTGCTGTGGTAAAGAGTAAAACAGAAATACTAATAAATGATATTTTACCTAAAGAGCCTTGGTTTTCGAGCTTTACCACTGCGGCAATCATAAAAATTAATACCAATGGCATGATGATCATTTTTAATAAACCGACATAGCCTTTACCCACCACGCTTACCCAGCTGAGTATTTCTTTAATGGTTTCTGGGGAGTGGGCAAACAAAAACTGTAGGGCTAAACCAAAGGTGCTACCAAGCACTAAGCCAAATAAAACGGTACGAGATAAAGAGCTGCTTTTTTGCGAAAAAAGATAAATCGCGAACAGCAAACCGACAAATAATGCCAACATTAATAATACAGCAAGCGACATAGTACCCTCTTTTATAGCTGTGAATTAGCGCGGCACTTTAACGCTTTGTAAGACGTTAACAAAATACGCTTTCGCTATGGTATAGAATTAAAATGAATATAGTAATAATATTAAAGTATAACGAATGAGCACATTGTTGAAAAAATTAGCCCATATGATTGTATTTTCTTTAATTTATGGCGTTTACTAGATGAAAGTAAGATCTTAACTACAGTTAAAATCGTAACCCTAACACGTAGTAATAAATTAATTTGTTCACTTTAGTTTTTATTTAAAAGAGGGAGTAGAGGTATGTTAAAGGCAATAATGGCACTGGTGATGGTTTTAGTGGTTAGTGGGTGTTCAACCCAATACCCAAACCAAGCATTACTTGGTAAGCAATTTCCTTCAGTGACGGGAGAAAGCTTAGAGCAACAGTCATTCACCATTCCTGATGACTTTAACAACCCCAATACGTTGTTATTAATTGGATACAAACAAGATAGCCAGTTTGATATTGATCGTTGGCTTATTGGTTTAGATATGAGCGCAGTGAATGTGACCGCTTATGAGTTGCCCACTATTCAGGGTATGGTTCCTCGCATGTTTAGTACCTTAATCGATAGCGGTATGCGCAAAGGGATCCCAAAAGAGTTGTGGGGTGGGGTGATCACAATTTACAAAGATGGCGATAAGGTTCAGGCATTTACTGGTAACGAAAACCCGAATAACAGCCGCGTAATACTGCTTGATGAGAGTGGCAAAATTATTTACTTTTACGACCGTGGCTTTTCGGTCTCCGCGTTAAATAATTTAAAAGCGGTGATTGAAAAGCAATAGGTTGCAGATAAAATTAGTTGCCTTTGGGCACGCTATGACTAAACGTTAGCGTGCCACGTTATAAAAGCATTATTCGCTTACGTTGTTTCTGCCTTTCTTTTTAGCTCTATAAAGCGCTAAATCAGCATTTTTTAGAGCCTCGTCAAAGGTTTGTTTTGCCGTTCTTTGTGCTACGCCAATAGAAACAGTCACGTTCACCGTTTTATTGTCGCTTGGCTGTTTACCTTTGCGAGATTTTTTATCTGTGCGTTTTGGGTTTCTGATCACCATGTCGTAAGTTGCAATATTTTGACGCAGTGTTTCGAGTTCAGGAATTGACTGCTCAGCTGTTTTTCTTGGAAATACAACGGTAAATTCCTCTCCGCCATAACGGTAAATCTTGCCACCCCCTTTAACGCCACTCATTTTTGCTGCCACTAGCTTAAGTACTTGGTCGCCAATATCATGGCCATAGGTGTCGTTGAATTTTTTAAAGTGGTCAATATCGAGCATAGCAACAGTGTATTTTCGCCCTAATGATAGAGCAAGCTGATTAAGTGCGCGGCGCGTTGGTAAGCTCGTTAAATCGTCTCTGTAAGCTAAATAATAAGAGTCGGTACTCACCGCTAATAAATACAAAGAAGCCATAAGTACAGCAATGACAGACCAAGGAAAATCAATAATATGTTGTTGGTTAAGGCACCACACAATAAAAGTAATGAGTAACGCCGTTTGCGTCAGGTTATGTGTTCTTACGCTTTGCCAAATGAGTAAGCTGCCAATGAGCGACAGTGGTAAAGCTATGGGTAAATAAGGAAGCAGTTGAGTATAAACAGAAGGTTGTAATGATAGCCCTTGTAAATGCAGACTCAGTGCCAGCCACGCAAACGCTGCGCCGCCACATAGAATAATTAATAAGGTTCGGGTCGCAGTGTGTATTGATAAAAGTGCGCGATCTTTTATCACGGCTAACAACATTAATAAACTTGCAGCGCATAGTAAAACCCAATCAGATTGCGTTTTAAGCCAACTTGACCACGGCAAAGCATATTCAAGTGAGCATAAATAAAGTAACCAAAACGCGCACAAAATAGCGACTCGACTTCGATTAAACTGAGTGGCAAATATAGCGGTAATAATCAGTAATGGATAAACAAGATTATTAATAAGAGAGAGCTTACTTTGCCATTGGGTTTGAAATTGAGTTAATAACAAAAATAATCCACACACGGCTAAAAGACTCAAAGAAGTTGATTTAACTCCTGCTAATTTTAACAACCCATGCTCCAAAGACCGATGCCTAAAAAAATAAAAGCTTATTGTATTGATATTAAAAAATATTACTACTTTAATGCTTGTTAATTATTTAAAAACAATACTTTAAAACTAACTTTAATGCTTTTTATCGACATTTTTTAACCAAATGTATGACATTTTAGTAAATGTAAAAATAGTGAGCAGATTTAATTTAACAAGCTGGGAGACGATGTAAAAAGCGTTTAAACATTGAATAGGCCATCCATGGCCTATTAATTAATCGTTTTTGTAGCAAGGGTAGTCACTGTAACCTTGCTCAGTGCCGCCATACATAGTGGCTGTATCGGCTTCATTTAATGGCCATTGATTTTTTATGCGCGCTGGTAAATCAGGGTTTGCAATAAAAGGGCGACCAAAAGCAAATAAATCACCGTAACCTTTAGCTAACATCGCCACCGCTTTTTCAACAGTGTACTTACCAGCGTAAATAATACGCCCAGAAAATTCAGCTCTAGCTGCTTGATAAAATTGCTCTGGTAAATCAGGGGCATTGTCCCAATCAGCTTCTGCAATTGAAAGGTAGGCAATACCAGCTTGTTCAAGTACTTTAATCGCTTCAATGTAGGTATGGTGTGGGTCTGATTCTACTAACCCTAAATAAACACGGGTTTCATCAGTACTGCTAAATAAGGGCGCAAATCTAACCCCTAAGCGCTCAGGGCCTACTACGTCACTTACTGCCGCGACAATTTCTTTTAAAAAGCGCAGGCGATTAGTAAGAGAGCCGCCGTATTCATCATCTCGTTTATTGGTGTGCTCAGAAATAAACTGATTTACTAAATACCCATTAGCACAATGCAGTTCTACGCCATCAAACCCCGCTTCTAGCGCATTACGGGCAGCTTGTGCATACATGCCAACAAGCTCTTTTACTGCATCGGTTGTTAAAGCTTGTGGTTCACTTGGGTTGGCTAAAGCGCCTTGAGCCGGTCCTGTTTCAATAAAGACTTTAACGCTATCAGCTATTAGAGCTGAGGGGGCAATAGGTTTGGCTTCATTAGGCTGTAAGCTGGTGTGTGAAACGCGGCCAACATGCCAAAGTTGAGCAAAAATAATTCCACCTTCTGCATGTACTGCATCAGTTACTTTTTTCCAACCAGCTATTTGTTGATTAGAATGAATGCCTGGTGTCCAGGCATACCCTTGTCCTCTTGGTTCAATTTGAGTGCCTTCGGTAACCATAAAACCAGCACTAGCACGCTGTGCATAATATGTGGCCATCACCTCGTTGGGGATATTGCCAGGAACTGTGCTGCGTGAGCGTGTAAGTGGCGGCATTACAATACGGTTTTTAAGTGTGTATGGGCCTAAATTGATTGATGAAAATAGACTGTCGATATTTTTACTTGGTTGACTCATTTTAATACCTTTTAAATTAATAATGCTGTTTAGCGCCAATTACAATGCTGGTGAGCATAGGGATTAAGAGGTACAATTTGAAACAATGCTTTTTTGTTTAAGATACAATTATGAATGGTATATCTCGGCTTGATATAAAACAATTACGAATATTGAGTGCATTACTTAAACTAAAAAATGTGTCGGATGTGGCGCGCAAAATGGGCTTAACCCAGCAGGCTATTAGTGAGCAGCTGCGAAAATTGCGTGACTTATTTGACGATCGGCTTTTTATTCGACAAGGCAATACAATGGTTGCAACACCTAAGGCAATTGCACTAGAGAAGCCCGTTAATCAAATATTAACTCAGGTAGAAGCGTTATTAATACCTAAACAATTTACCCCAAGTAGTTACAAGGGCGTATTTACAATAAGTGCGACTGATTACGCTATAGCAGCTCTTTTGCCACAATTATTAGAAATAACAAGACGCGAAGCGCCAGGATTAAAGCTGATTATTCGTGACTTTGCCTCTGATAATGTTAATCAATTAATAAGTGCAGGAGAGCTGGATTTATTAATTAGTTTTCCTGAATTTATCCCTGCAAACTTAATCTATGACACATTATTTGAAGAACAGCATATTTGTATTGCAGGGAAAAACACGGTGTTTTCTACATCGACGTTGAGCCTTGCTGAAGTGGCCGCACACCCTCAATTAGTGGTTTCGGCGTCCCGTGCTAACTTACGAGGCTCTCACGACCAATGGTTTGCTGATAAGGGCTATGCGCGCAATATTGTTATGTCAGTGCCTGGCTTTTCATTTGTCCCCGATTTGCTCTGCAGTACTGACTTAATTGCTTTTTACCCATCGCGTTTACTGCCAAACGCCAAAGTGAAACAGCTTGAAGTTGAATTATTACCACCGCCATTTAAGGTGATTGCAGCGTGGCATCCACGTTCAAATAACAGCGATATTCACCAGTGGTTAATAGCGCAATTAAAACGGATTTAGTGACTATTTAATTAGTTGACGAATATCGTTCCCTGTTGGTGCCTCATGGGCACGTAACGAAAAGGCGGGTAATATCGCTAATATATGGTCAAATATATCTGACTGAATATTTTCATACTCACCCCAATTAGTTGTATTGGTAAATGCATAAATCTCAATGGGTAAGCCATTTTTAGTTGGCTCTAGCTGCCTTACCATCAGTGTCATTCCCTGATGAATATGTGGGTGATGTTTTAATAGCGCGACTAAATAATGACGAAATGTGCCAACATTAGTGAGCCGACGACCATTTAACGTACAGCTCATATCTATTTTTTTCGTGGTATTTTGCTCGTTAATAGCCGGTAGGGTAATTTCGAGGTAGTGACTCAATAAATCTGCTTTTTTCAGCGCGGTGATCTCTTGCTCATCTAAAAAGCGCACACTGCTCATTTCTATATGGATACTCCGTTTTATGCGCCGCCCACCAGATTCTGACATACCGCGCCAGTTTTTAAATGAGTCAGAAATTAGCGCATAGGTTGGAATAGTGGTAATGGTTTTATCCCAATTTCTTACTTTAACTGTGGTCAAGGCTATATCAATCACATCACCATCAGCGCCGTATTTGGGCATTTCTAACCAATCACCAACCGCAAGCATATTGTTTGCTGAGAGCTGAATACCGGCCACCAGCCCTAAAATAGCGTCTTTAAACACCAGTAGCAGTACAGCCGATAGCGCACCTAAACCACTGAGTAATATTAACGGGGATTTATTCATTAATAATGAAATCGCTAAAATACCGGTTAATACGCTGGCGATCAGTTTAATTGTTTGTAAAAAACCACGTAATGGAAAGTGAGCTGCAATGGGTTGCCTGTCAGATATTGCTTGAAAAATATTGAGCATAGAGAACAGCGAGAGCAGTGCAAATAAAATGATCCACTGATCAGTAAACATCTCAATGATATGTAAAAAAGCCGTTCCTTCTGGAACCCAGAGCCTAGCTTGTATAACAACCACAGCACCTTGTAAAACAAAGGAAATATTACGTGTTAATTTAAGCGCTAAGTCGGCAGGCGTGTGGGTATCGGTTTGAACAACTTTATCACTAAAGCGGCCTTTAAGTAGTCGTTTTGAAACTGACCTTAAGATGAGGTGCAATATGAGCGCAAATAAGCCAACCCAGCACAGTACTAATATGTTGTACCATAAATGCGCACTCCCAGGAAAATAAAGACTAAACCATTGCAGTAAAAATTCTCGCAGCTGCGATCGTATTTCAGTCATTTATATTCCCAAGAGATTTATTTGCGTGAGTTTCATCTATTTAATGAAATCTAGTTAAGCAGATGGGGCGAGAAAAGTCTATTTAAGCCGCGCTTAAATAGACGTTTTAAAAATAATATTTATATTTTATTTTCAGCAAGTTGCAGAGTTAACTCCTCAAAAATACTCGGATCGTCAATGGTTGATGGAATTTGTAGTTCTTCACCATCAATAAGTTGACGTAAGTTTTTGCGTAAAATTTTACCTGAGCGTGTTTTTGGTAAGCGCTCTACACACATAATATTTTTAAGACACGCAATAGCGCCGATTTGATTACGCACGGTTTGCACCAATTGCTGCTCTACTTCTTTATGCGAACCATGAAAATCATTTTTTAATACCACCATGGCCATGGGGTTTTGACCCTTGAGCGCATCATTAACACCAAATACGGCACATTCAGCAACCGCGGGATGAGCGGCTACAATTTCTTCCATTTCACCGGTTGATAAACGATGTCCCGCGACATTAATCACATCATCGGTGCGGCCCATAATAAATAGGTAGCCATCATCATCAATATAACCGCCGTCGCCAGAAAGATAATAGCCTTCATATTCACTTAAATAACCGGCTTTAAAGCGTTCGGTATTTTGCCAAATAGTGGGTAAACATCCTGGCGGTAAAGGCAGTTTAATAACGACTGCACCTTGTTCATTGGGGGCGCATTCGTCACCATTCATATCTAAAATACGTACGTCAAACCCAGGAGTCGCAACCGTTGAACTGCCTGCTTTTGTAGGTAGGTGCTCAATGCCGACAGGATTACAGGCTATCGCCCAACCAGTTTCGGTTTGCCACCAATGATCAAGCACAGGTAGGCCTGTTTTTTCTTTGAGCCAATCGTAGGTCGGGGGATCTAAGCGCTCGCCTGCTAAAAACAAGCATTTCAGACTTGAAGTATCGTATTGTTTAAACCCATCGGCATTGGGATCTTCTTTTTTTATCGCTCTAAAGGCTGTCGGTGCGCTAAATAAAGCCGTTACTTTATACTGTTCAACCACTCGCCAAAATGCACTGGCATCTGGGGTTCTAACTGGTTTACCTTCAAATAAAATAGTGGCACAGCGGTACATAAGCGGGGCATACACTATGTAGGAATGGCCTACAACCCAACCAATATCCGAAGCGGCCCAAAACACGTCACCAGGTTTCATTCCGTATACGGTTTCCATGCTGTAATGCATGGCAACGGCATGGCCGCCATTTTCACGAACAACTCCCTTGGGAGTACCGGTTGTGCCTGACGTGTATAAAATATAAAGCGGGTGATCGCCATTTACCGGAACAGGATCAACGCCAGTAGCTGTTTGCATTGCAACAGCCCAGTCAATATCACGCTCAGGCATAAGTGGTGCAGTTACTTGTTCACGCTGATAAATAATACAATGTTCTACTTTATAAGAGGCTGATTCGAGGGCGTTATCAAGTAACTCTTTGTATTCAATTACGGTATTCACTTCCACACCGCAAGAAGCACTGAGTACTAACTTAGGCTTGGCGTCATCAATTCTTACGGCAAGCTCATGCGCTGCAAACCCGCCAAATACGACCGAATGAATAGCGCCGATGCGGGCGCAGGCTAACATACCAATTACGGCCTCGGGGATCATGGGCATATAAATAACCACGCGGTCGCCTTTTGTTACGCCTAAAGACTGCATTACTCCTGCGAATTTAGCGACCTCTTGTTGTAGTTCAAAGTAGCTGTAGCTGCGCGCGGTATTGGTTACGGGTGAGTCATAAATTAACGCTGTTTCATCACCATGGCCGGCAATAACATGCTGATCTACCGCTAAAAAGCAGCTATTAAGTTGGCCGTCGGCAAACCAGTGATATAAATCGTTTTCATCTTGTGTGTAAGCTGTTTCGGGAGCCTGGTACCAAGGGAGGCGTTTACTTTGCGATAACCAAAACGCTGCCGGGTTTTGTTTAAACTCGTTGTAGTGTTGTTTGTATTCACCTGACATAAAGGCTCCTGAGCAAAATTTAATATAACTTTATTTAAAACTAAGCGCTTTTTATCAGGAGTGATATTCGACTATGGTCGGTTAAATAATGAACGGATTGTGTGGTTTTTAGCTAACGCTATGGTTTATAAAGAACTAACGACTAGTTTGATGATTTAAATGAGGTAACATATAAAAATGATGAACTATTTAATGTGGTAATAATGAGTCAAGTTGTCAGAGTAGGCGTTGCAGTGATAGTAATGCATGATAATAAAATTTTACTCGGTGAGCGAATAGGCGCACATGGTGCAAATACCTGGGCAACCCCTGGGGGGCATTTAGAATTTGGTGAAACGGTTGAGCAATGTGCAGTGCGCGAAGTCGCTGAAGAGACTGGGCTTACTGTTACTAATATTCGTAAACTCGATTTTACCAACGATATTTTTAGCGCTGAGAACAAGCACTATATTACCTTATATGTACAGGCAAAGTATGAAGGTGGCGAGCCTGTAAATAAAGAGCCTAACAAATGTTTACAGTGGCGTTGGTGCGATATTAATAACTTACCTTCACCTTTATTTACTTCATTAAAAAATTACTTAACGCAAGGCGTTTTACCTACTCAATACTAAAGGCGCGTTGGAATAGGGAGTTGCCATTTATTTAAAATTTGTTGGTATTCACCGCTTTCTTTTATCGCGTTTAATCTATCAGTAATAATTTTCGCTGTTTGCGGGTTAAGCTGCTTACTTGCTGCAAAGTGAAGAGAAGAAGGTAGCTCATCTAAATGTATACGCTTAGTAATTAAGTTTGGGTCGAGCCCTGCTCGCTTTAACTCGTTTTCAAGGGTGAGGGTGTTAGTCACCACAAAATCGATACGATTTTTATACAGCATTCTCCATAGCTGCTGGTAGTAACTGACTAAGACTAAATTCTCACTTTCAGTAAAGCCTTGAGCTTCTAAATAAGCCTGTGCAGAATAACCGCGAATAGTGGCTACTTTGTATTCTTTGGCAAAGTTTAAGTGAATCACTTCATCGTTATGACTGCGTAAACTTACTAGGTATGCATCTGCAAAATACACTTTTCCCAGCCACTTAAACTGGCTGTTTCTGTTTGGCGTTTTTAACAGTGACAGCATGATGGCATTAGGATTGGCTTGTTGTTGTTGAAACATACGCGCCATCGGCATTATTTCAAACGTTGCTGTTAAAGCCGTGCCTTTTAATACTGCTTTAGCGATATCTACTAAGGCACCCTGCGCTTCACCTTGAGGGTTTTTAAAATGATAAGGAGGCAAATCTTCAGCGATGAAGGTAACCGGGTTTGCGTGACAGGCCGCACTATAAAAAACCAATACAAAAACAGTTAACATCATACGCAAACGCATAAATAATTGTCTTTAAAGCAATACATGAGGCTAGTGTAAATAAAATCAATAAAAAGGTACACGTTAAATGTGTGTTTTAGGTAATCAAATTGTTTAATTATTGTTTTTTATAAATTGACGAGGTGAGCATTGATACCAGCGCTTAAAGGCGCGATTAAAAGAGCTTTGATCATTAAACCCCAACATAGTTGCAATACTGCTTAGCGAATAATGAGGAATATAAGTTAACAAACGGCGTTTTTGCTCTTGCTCAAGAAGAGCGGCAAAATTGGTGTTTTCTTGCTTTAGGTGGCGTTGCACTGTGCGCGGGGTCATATTTAAAGCACTAGCCGTTCTGATCAGTGAGCAGTCCTGCAAATCGTATTTAGCCATTAAAATATGATTAATTTTTTCTGTTAATAATTGCTGACTTTTAAACTGGGATAGCTGTTGCTCTGACATTTGCTTTAGCACAGCGTTAATCTGGGAGTTATCGGTTTTAAAAGGAAGGGTTAAGTAACTACTTGGAAACTCTACTTGATTAAAGTTAGCGCCAGCTTTTACTGGGCAATTAAACCATTGCGCTAATTGTTGTAACTCACTGTCTGAAAAATGTGCTGTAAAATAAACGCAACTAGGCGAAAGCTGAGGATTAAGCAGTTGGCGTATAACACTTACCCACGCGGTCATATTTCGTAATACGGCCTGTGGACTGCACTGTGGGTCTGCTAACCAGGTTACCTTGCAAAGTGTTTGTTGCTGTTCAAACTCAGCACGCCCTATGTTAGCCACTAAACTGTCGTAGCTCAGTAATGCAGTAATGGCACTGGCTAGATTAGTACTCGATTCAATTAAATACCCAAGTACACCAAAATCAGCGGTACGTATTTGTTTTCCTAATTCAAACCCGAATAAGGAGTCATTTAGCGTTTGCTGTGCATAACTAAGCAGCGCATTATAGCTTTTTAAGCTAATACGTGGCGCTAATTGTTGTGTTTGCTTATTTGTATATTCATCAAATTCAATGGCAGTTAGTATCTCTTGGCTATCTAATCCTGTGCTTTGAAGATAATCCAAACAGCTAGAAAAGTAATGATCGGCTAAGGTTTTCATTTGTCGCCTAAAGCTAAAAAATAGTCATCTAATCGCAAGTTTGCCATGCAATATTTTTATATGCTAGAGATCTATAAAAATAATATGGGGCACACAATGATTGAGATAAACGTTAAACATAGTGTGGCAGCAACGCCTGAACAATTACGCACCTTATTATTAGCGCATGCTGATTTGGGGCGCTTTTTTAATGCGCAGTTTGAAGTGTTAACACCGCAAGACTCGGGTGAAATAAGTGGTGGAAAAGGCACCATTAGACAAATAAAAATGCAAGGTACAACATTTAAGGAGCAAATAATAACGGCCGATAATAGCCACATTTGTTACTGCATTTTAGGGGATAAACCCGTTGCACAGCACCGTGGTGATATTTACTTAAAAGCCAATAATACTCAGCCATCACTCACCGAGATCAGCTACCATATTCGTTGTATTGCGCCTTTGTGGTTACCCGACTTTATACTGGTTTTTTTTATAAAAAAAGATGTTAGCCAAGCACTTAAAAAAATAGCCAGCTATTTTCAGGAGAAAGGTCATGAGCATTGAAATTATTTTATTGGCACTGAGCCCTATTTTTTTGCTGTTTGTAGGGGTTGAGTTTATAAAATTTAGACGTTACTACGATATAAAAGACAGCTTAGCCAACGCGTTACTTGCTTTATTACATCAAGGCGCTGATGCCATTGCGTTATTATTATTAATGCCGTTTTTTTATTGGTTGTATCAGTTTCGGCTATTTGATATTGAATTGACGCTATTTACTGTATTAGGCGCTTTTTTACTGCAAGACTTTTTATACTATTGGTTTCATCGTGCATCACATCATATTCATTGGTTATGGGCCGCTCATGTAGTGCATCATAGTTCTACTAAAATGAACTTTACCACGGCATTTAGGCAAAGTTTAATGTATCCGCTGGCGGGAATGTGGCTATTTTGGTTGCCGATGATATTAATAGGCTTTGAGCCTGTGATTGTTTTTGCTGTGGTGGCACTTAATTTGGCTTATCAATTTTTTGTACACACGCAAGTGGTAAAAAAGCTCGGTTGGTTTGAAGCATTATTTAATACCCCATCGCATCATCGGGTGCACCACGCTATAAATAATGGCTACTTAGATAAAAACTTCGCTGGCGTTTTAATTATTTGGGATAAATTATTTGGCACTTATGTAGAAGAGGATGAAAACAAGCCCTGTAAATACGGCATTATTGGTCAATTAAACAGTAATAACCCGATCAAAATCACCTTTCATCAGTGGCAGTATTTATTTAAAAGTACTTACCAAGCTAAAGGATTAAAAGCCAAGTTAAACGTGTTGTTTGGCTACCCAACAAGCTCTCAAAGTAGTAATAAGTAAGCCTATTTTTATATAAAAAAGCCAGGAGCAAATAGCATCACTCCTGGCTTATCTCACAGTAAAATTTAGTTATTTGGCCGTTGTGATCACTGTATCAATTAAGTGTACAACGCCATTACTAGTGTAAATATCAGTGGTTGTTACATTGCTGCCAGCTACTTGTAGTGATGTAGCCGGTAAGCTTACTTGCCACCAAATATCGTTCACAGCTTGACCATTATTCTGACCAGCTGCCGTATCACCTGAGAAGGTATATAAAGGGCGGCCAAGGTAAGCGACTTGCATGCTGTCATCTGAGCGAGCAATCAATGATAAACCCGGAATATTTTCGATAGACTCCGCAGTGCCTAACACGGGTGGCCACGTTGTTGCACAAGCTGCTTCACATACGCTCATTGCCTCACCTAAGTCGTTATCAAATACATACACGGTTTTACCTGGTATTGCGTTGGCCATACCTGTTACCAAACGATTATTTGTTGCATCATAAGCTACGCTGTCTGTTGCTGTATTTTCGGTACTGGTAAAATCTACCACGTTTACGCTTAGCATATTATCAGCAAGTGTAGTGACCATTTTACCATTGGCTGCAAATGCATCGGTACTTCCAACTTGAGCGCCTAATACATGTTGAGTCAGAACACCTGTTAGTGCAGCGGTGTCAGCCAATAAGGCATCTAAATCAGCGGAAGGGATTTTACTAAATGCCGCATTTGTTGGTGCAAATACAGTAAATGATTGAGTGGTATCGTTAAACGTATCAACTAACCCTGCTGCTTGCAGTGCAGTTACTAATGTAGATAATGCAGGCGTTTCTGTGGCAACTGTTGCAATAGTTTTAGTCGGTGTGCCGACTTCAGCCGGTGGCATAATCACTTTATTTAATACATGAATAACGCCGTTGCTAGCGGTTACATTTGCCTCTGTGATTGCCGAATCATTGATAAATAGCGAGCTATTTACATAAGAAATAGCAGCCATGTCGCCATTGGCCATTTCTACTTTGTTACTATTGCTATTAGCAATGGCTACAGCGTCATCAGATAAAACAGTGGCGTCAGGGAATACATGGTAAAGCAAGATATCACGAAGTGTATCTGTATCAGCTAACAGCGCATTAATTGTATCCTGACCGAGCGCTGCAAATGCATCATCCGTAGGAGCAAATACACTAAAAGTGTTATATGGATCAGCAACTAACGTATCTAAGCCTGTTGCCGTTAGCGCAGCAAGAAGTGTAGTAAAGTTACCATTTGCACTGGCTATATCAGCAATTGTTCCTGCGCTTTGCGGTAAGGTTACATCAGAAATAATAACCGAATCGATTACATGGATAACACCATTAGAAGTCATAATATCTTTAACAATGATGTTTGCACCGCCAAACGACAACATATTTGTATCTGCGTTTATCGCAATTGGAAGTGTATTGCCTAATAGCGTTTCAGCTGATTGGCCGTTTAAAGACATTGCAGTGACTGAATCAACTGACCCAACAAGTACATGCTGCTTTAAAACATCCGCTAAAACGGTTGGGTTTGCCAGCAGTGTATTTAAAAAACCATTACCAATTGCTTCAAATGCAGCGTCGGTAGGCGCAAAAACGGTGAACTCTTTCGACGTATCCGCCAGTGCCGATGTTAAGCCTGCAGCGTCAAGTGCGGCAAGCAAAGTACTAAAGTCGCCTGCTTGTTGAGCTGTTTCAACAATATTGTTGGTTGGCGGTGTTTCTGACACTGTTTTGGGGGTAAGTACTGCGTCAATAACATGAATAATACCGTTGTCGGTTTTAATGTCGGTCATTGTTACCGTGCTGGTATTAACTAATAAGCTTTCACCATTTAAAGACAGTGCAATACTTTGTCCGTTTACCGTTTCAACGGTTGACCCAGCCAAACCAATTGCTGCTTGCGCATCTACTCTGCCAGAGATCACATGGTAAGTTAAAATTGAGCTTAAAGTATCAGGATCAGCTAATAAATTATTGATAGTTTCTTCACCTAATAACGCAAATGCATCATCTGTAGGAGCAAAAACGGTATAGCTGTTAGTTAAGTCGTCTAGTGTTTCATCTAGACCTGTTGCTTCTAAAGCTGCAACAAGGGTAGTGAATTCTCCAGAGTCCTGTGCGGCATCAAAAACAGAAACGGCTGGTTGTGGATCTACAGTGACAGGGGCGTTGTTATCATCGTCGCTACTACAACCTTGAATGAGTAACAAGGGAAGTATGATAGCACCGAGCTTAAATACTTTATTCATAATTTTTCCTTTAATTGAATGTTACAGTGTTACAGCTTTGTGAACTCTACGTAGCCAAGCTCTGTATTGAACAAAAAAAGGAGCGTTATTTTTGTACGATTTAATAGGTGTAAGATTTAATTGAACTTTTATTCAAGTAAGTCTTAAATTTTAGTTTTTTTACTGCGAGGCGCACCCAGTAAAATAAAAAGGTGGCAAATACACACTGATAAAAATGCACTAATTCCCAAAGCGCCACCAAAGCCATCAAGAATGGGAACCAAATAGGCAAAAAACAATGAAAATATAATTGCTGAACTGGCAAGCGTATAAACACCAAAGCGGTGAGGGGCGCTCATGCCAATAAAGGTGCCGCCAAAAAAAACGATACTATAGAGTTCTGCGTTGAGGCTCAGCTGTGCAAAAATCAGATAGGCAATAATTGAGAGTGCAGCGGAGGCTCTTATAGCATCAAAGCGGTTATGCTTTGCTAAATAAAAGGTAAAAAAAGCACCAGCCAAGGCTAATACTGGGTATGTAATAGTCATATCAGTAATCCTTTAGCTAAAACAAACAGGGCTACACTGGCAAATGCAATACTGCCTAATCGTCCGCCAAATCCTGCAAATACATTAAGTGTTAGTGTATATAAAACAGCGCCAATGGCAGAAATAATAGCGATTTCCCAATAGTTGCTAATTAAGCTGGTGGAACACATACCGGCAAAACTACCTGCATAAATGGAGGCATAAGGGTGGTTTTGATAACGTGCAGGAAACGGAATAAATGAGCCGATGAGGCCTGTTAAAGCAGCAGACACAACAATAGGTAATGCCAATGTGGTATGCATTATAAAGCACGACAAGCAGCCGATAAAAAAGGTGATGAATTTTAAAAGTATGAATTTAGTCATAAGGCGCACATCATAAAGGTTCAGTTTTAGCTTTAATAGTTAAAATCGACGATTTAAGACTAAAAGCGATATATGACTTCCAAAAGAGCAAATAACCGTGGCTTTAAATTAAATGTACGCAATGAATGACTAAAAATAATGCCATTAATGTTCTATAAATTACAAATTATGTATAATGCAGCATATTTCATATATTAAAAGTTATAACCTAAGGTAATTTATGTCTAACTGTTTGCATTTGGCTATTCCAGCTGGTGATCTTGAAAAAGCGAAAGCGTTTTATTGTGACGTGCTTGGTTGTAAAACGGGTAATAGTGAAGCTGGGCGATGGGTAGACATTGATTTTTGGGGTAACGAGTTAACGCTTCATCAAAGCACAGAGCGCTTACCAACAGTGCGTCATGATGTTGATATGGGCGCAGTAGCTGTACCGCATTTTGGTATTCACTTATCTGAAGATGAATTTCAGGCGTTAAAAACTCGGATTGCGGCTGCTGGCCTTGAATATTTAGATAAGCCTTACCGCCGTTTTGTAGGTGATGAATTTGAGCAAGAAACTTTTTTTATTGAAGATCCAAATGGTAACGTTTTAGAAATGAAAACTATGGTAAACCCAGAAGTATTATTCAAAAAAGACGAGTAATGATTATGCGCCTAAACGATTACTTTAGGCGTTTTCTCTTGTGTAGGTTTGCTTAGCCTGCGCTTTTCGTAATGACTTTTTTTGATACATTGCTTCATCACCGGCTTTTAAAACCTCATCTAAATTTTTAGGCGCTTCGCTATAGTTTATTTGCCCTACGCTTGCGTAAATAGCGATGGTGTTGCCTTGGTGTTCTAAGCTAAGCGCATTTAATTTTTGTTCAAGGGTCGCAACTCGCTGGTTAATTTTATCTTTGCTGGTAAATAATGCCATAGCCACAAACTCATCTCCGCCTAAGCGGCCAACTGCGTCTTCACTGCGCATATGCTGACTAATTGACTCTGCCACCGTACAGAGTACTTTATCGCCAACATCATGGCCGTAGGTATCATTTATTGCTTTAAATCGGTCTAAATCGATATATAAAAAACACAACACGCCACCACGTTGAGCGTGTTTTTTTAATAACTCATTGGCTTTTAAACTCCAGCCTCGGCGGTTATAAATATGACAAAGATGATCGTAATTAGCATGCTGTTCAGCCTGTTTTTTAGCATAACTGAGTCGTTGAATTCGCCTACCAACTGCAATAGCAAGAAGCAGAGATTCAATCGTAAAAGCAATCACAAACCCATAACGCTGTATAAAAGGACTGTATTCGGTTAGTAACACTCTAAATATCATGCTGATAAATACACAGCTTAAGGCAATAAATACCAAGCTGGCTTCGTTAACGCCTTGTTTAGCTTGCACAGCTGAGAGTATAAAAATGGTCATCACAATCAGTAGTGACAAATAGCCAGTAACGATTGTGGTGATATTAGTAATAGCGGGTAAATCTAAAGCTATTTTTTGTAAGCACAAAGTCAGTACACATAACGCGGTAATTTTTAATGCATAACTTAATTTGCGCCAATACTCAGGTAGCTCTAATAGTGCGCTCATAAACCAAGTAGCACTGACTATAGTTAAACCAATGCTTAATGTATAAAGGTGGCTGATATATGCAGAAAAGTAGCCATTGGTAAATAAATAGGGCTGGCCTTCTTGTAAAAAAATAAAGCTAGCGATACAAAAAAGATAGAGGCCATACAGTTTAAAAATAGCGTCTTTAATGCCATAACCTATTATTAAAGCATAAAAAATAAGCGTTGCGCATAATCCATAAAACACCCCAAATATTAAATTGTACAACTGCACCTTTTCAATAAACTGCTGTGAGTCTAGCCAAGTAAACCGGGGATTATAGCTGGCAGTAGTGGTTAAAGTTAGCTTTGCATTAAAGCTGCCTTGTTCCATTAAAATAGCCATTTGATTTGTTTTTAAAGGGGCTTTTAATTGGTTATTTTGTTGCCACGAAAAACTTTCAAGTGCAGGGCGAGTAAACGTAAAAACACCGCTTTGGTTTAGCGTACATACCAACTCAAATTGGTTAATGCCTTTTTCTAGTTTTATGTCTGCAGCAATACCTTGCGATAAGGGAATGGACACACTGTTTGTAATAGATTTTAAATTGCAGCTATCTTTTGCAATAGCTGTATTGCAGATAAGAAAAATAAAAAATAAAGCACCGCAAAGTTTAATACATAAGGAGGTGGTTGTATGTAAGTGCTTCCTTATTGTTACGGTGTTATTGAGCATAGTAGGGTTATAAAAATGGCAGTTACCCTATATTAACAAAGCGTGTTATCTTTGCTAGTAAAAGTTAATAATAAAGTTTGATATAGCGCATGAATGGGTAAATCTTATTTTTATAACTGTATTTCACTCGGAGTTTTATTAAAGTGGCGTTTAAACTCACGGCTAAACTGTGATGCACTGGTGTAACCTACCTTAAAAGCAGCTTCATTTGCTTTGCTGCCCGCTGTGGTAATTAACTCTTTTGCTTTAGCTAAACGTACTTTTTTTAAGTATTGTAAGGGAGATTCAAACGTTACCTGTCTAAATGCACGATGAAAAGAGGATACGCTCATATTTACCTCTTCTGCTAAACCTTCAACAGTAATAGGGTTTGCATAGTCCTGATGCATCGTTGCTAGTGTGCGAGCTATACGCGCATAATGGCCATCATGCATAGCTAGGCCTATTAAAGTATTCCCTTGGGGGCCGCAAAGGACACGATACACTAGCTCTTTTACTATATCTTCGCCGAATACCTCAGCCTCAAGTGGATTATTTAAAACCGTTAGTAACCTACATGTTACCTGCTCCATTGCGCAGTCTAGCTTTGCTGATTGTACTGCGCCAATGTTCGCGCTGGAGACAGATAAAGGCTGGTGCTGCATCATCTGATTAACCAGCTTGTGCAACATGACAGGGTTTATATCTATAGCTATGCCCATAACCGGTAAGTCATTATCGGTAAACGCTTCACACTCTAATGGGACAGGTACACCTAGTACCAAGTAATCACCTTCTCCGTATTTTATTTGATGTTCTGGGAAATGAATTATTTTATGGCCTTGGCCAACCACGATTATGCCTGAATTATAAATAAGCGGCTGGCGCGGTGAACTTTTGGTAGCGCGATGAAAATACACCCCAGGAATAATTGTTTCCATGGTGCCCTCAAAGCTTAGTAAATTATTGTGCTCGGCGTATTGTTGCAACATTTTGGCTATGATGGGCATAAAAGTATCTGTAATTAAAATATTTTGCGTAAAATAACAGTGCTGGTAGTTTTAGGCAAGCTTTAGGCAGTTATTGGGCTTTTTATATATTAACTTTGCTACTAATATGCATCCATCAAAGCTTTACTTGATATGTGACTAAGTAAAGCATTATGAAATTAACCGTCACCTAGGAGCAAAATAATGAAATTTAGCTACGTAAATCCCACTCTCATCCAATTTGGCCAACAGCAAATTGCCGCACTTAGCGACTTGATCGCAAAAGATCAAAAAGTATTAGTTGTTTATGGCGGCGGCTCAATTAAAAAGAACGGCGTGTATGACCAAGTTGCTGCCGCACTTGAAGGTTTTGATTGGGTAGAATTCTCGGGCGTGGGTGCTAACCCAACAATTGAAGTACTTGACCAAGCGGTTAAAATTTGTAAAGAACAAGATATCGACTTTGTATTAGGTGTCGGCGGCGGCTCTGTAATAGACGGCGTTAAATACATTGCGGCTTCTGCAGTATACGACGGCGAAGGTTGGGACATTCCTACTGGTAAGCATACAATTACTAGCGCATTACCAATTGGTGCCGTATTAACGCTACCAGCTACAGGTTCTGAATCTAATCAAAACTCAGTGGTAAGCAAAGAAGCGACTAAGCAAAAATTGCCGTTTGCTTCACCAGAAGTACTGCCTAAATTTGCGATTATGGATCCTGATGTAATGAAAACATTACCACAGCGCCAGCTTGTAAATGGCTTAGTTGATGCGTGGGTGCATACTTGTGAGCAATACCTTACGTTCCCTGAAGGCGCATTGGTACAAGAAGGATACGCAGAGGCACTGTTAAAAACGCTCAAAACACTGGGCGATAACTTTGAAAACCAAGACGATGCATGGCGTGCAAACCTTATGTGGGCAGCTAACCAAGCACTTAATGGCTTAATTGGTTCTGGCGTATCGCAAGATTGGGCAACCCACATGATTGGTCATGAGCTTACTGCTGCCTATGGTGTTGACCATGCGCGTTCGCTTGCTATTGTTCAGCCTTCTTTATTGCGCAATCAATTTGCAGTTAAAAAAGCGAAACTAGAGCAAATGGGTAAAAACGTATTTGGCCTTGAGCAAACAGACGATTTAGCGGAGCAAACAATTCAAGCGATTGAAGCGTTTTACCACAGCCTTGAGGTTGCAACACAGCTAACTGAACATGGTGATGATAAAGCGGCTGCCATTGATAATATTATTGGCAAACTAGAAGCACATGGCATGGTTGCCCTTGGTGAAAACCAAGCGATTACGCTAAAAGAAAGCCGTGAAATTTTAGAACACGCGGTTGCTTAAGCGTTAATTTTAAAAAACCACTGGCTGTTAAAGCCGGTGGTTTTTTGTTTTATAGTTAACCTCAGTAAACGCAATTGGCGCCATTAATTGATAAAAAGCCCTTTATTGTCGTTTGTCGCTAATATACTATGTGGCTTCAATTGGTTAGGTTTATTTAAGTCAATTTTAGGCTGAGAAGATAGCTAAATTATGCGCTCAAATCGTTTGTTAATGGTCATGTTACTCGTGCTTGTGCACAGCTTTATAAGTTGTGATGGCGCTGCATACCATTTACAAGAAGACGTTGAGCATGTAAGTAACGCATTATCACAAAACACTATAACCGCTGATAATGACCAAGGACAAAGCGATAATCAGCCACCGGTTGAGATTCATGCACACCAACATTGTCACTGTGGCTATTACAGCACACTTAGTCACGCTATTATTCCTCAACAAAGTAAACCCTCAGTACTTGTGTATTACCATGGTTTAAATTATCCACCTGATGTACCCCCACCGAATTCATTTAGCTAGTTTTTAATTTAATTTAATTTCAATTAATTATTGTGCTTTTAGCTGCCTGCGCGTAAGCGTTCTATGGGCTGTTATAGGCATGTTTAAATTGCTAACTATTTTACACTGTCGCTATTTTTAGCGTAGGTTGTCAATGGTTTGCAAGTGAACTCTGTTTATTAAAAAACGGACAAGCTATATGAATAAAAAACCAATTATGCTGGTGGTGATGCTGTGCGCGCTACCTGCTTTTAGTGCGTTTGCAAATGTTAAAACGTTAACCCTAAAACAAGCGTTGATAAATACCGAGCAACAAAATCCGCTATTAAGCGCTATCCTTATCATCAAAAAATACTCAGCGCGCTTAAATCTCAAGCGGCGCTTTCGCCTAATCCTGTCTTAAATGTAGAAGCCGAAAACCTATTAGGAACTAACGATGCGCGTGGTGTGCAAGGGGCTGAAATAACCTTGTCATTTAGCCAGCTTATAGAGCTTGGAGATAAACGCCAAAGCCGTATAAATTACGCAACGGCGAACATTAAAGCCCAAGCAATACAATATCAAAATACTCGGTTAGCTTTATTAGCAACCACTGGTGAGCGATATTACGAGGCGCTTAAATTTCAAACCTTACTTACGCTTAACAGCGAACGACAACACGTGGTGAGCCAAGCTCTCAAAGCAATAAAGCAACGGGCTAACGCTGGCGCTGTATCGCAAGCCGATGTAACCCGTATGCGTTATGCGCTAAGCCAAGTTGAGCTTGAGAAAGCTAAGCTAAATAGCGAATTTGAGCGAGCGCGTTTATCGCTCAATGAGCTGTGGAATGAGCAACATGACTACACGAATTTCGCAGGAAATATGGCTACCTTAATACCGCTTAAATCTGAGCAAGCGTTACTCAATGCAGTTAACCAAGCGCCTGAGTTTGCCATGTTGCAGCAACAATACTTACAGCAAGCGGCCAACTTAACGCTGCAAAAAGCTAACGGGCAAAGCGACATTAATGTAGGTGCGGGCCTGCGCTACAATCAGCAAAGCGATACCAGTTCGTTGCTGTTTTCGTTTTCTATGCCATTGCAATTGAGTAACCCAAATAGCGGTAATTTTGAAGCGGCTAACAGTCAGTTGGCATTGTTACGTGAGCAGCAAGGGCAATTACGGGTTCAGTTACGCCAACAAGTTCGTACCTTGTACGCCTATTACCAAGGCAAAACGTTACAGGCGCAGTTGCTATCAGAGCAGGTTATTCCACAAGCCCAAACACTCATTGAGCAAAGTTTAAAAAGCTATCAACGCGGACAAATTTCGGTGTTGCAATTGCTCGATGCTCAACAAGCTCTATTTGACTCTAAACGCGCACTTATCAATACCTATGCAGCGCTATATCAAACGCACCTTACTCTTGAGCGTTTAACTGGCCAATCTTTAACTGGGACTTTTCAATCATGAACAACACGTTTATCGCACTATTAATATTTCTTTCGTTTACAACGAGCGTTATAAGTACACATGTATTTGCCTCAGCAGAGCATGGGCAAATGCAGCAATCCCAAAAACAAGGTGCCCATGGCGGCTTTTTATTAACTAACGCAAAGCTCACTCTTGAGTTAAAGCTGCGAGAATTGGCAGGTAAAGTTGAGCTGCGCGTATATGGTTATGAGCAAAATCAGCCGATAGATATAAACGATTTAAGCATCGAAATGAACTTAAAACGATTAGTAGAAGCGCCGCAAAAAATACAATTTACGCGTGAGAATGAGTACCTTGTTAGCACGCAACCCATAAATGAGCCACATTCGTTTTCGCTTTTCATTACTGCCAATTATAAAGGTGAACACGTTAGTTTTGAGTACACCCAACACGAAGGCCGCACTGTGCTTAGTGAGCGAGCGATTAAAGGTGCGGGTATTGAAACGCAGATAGCACAAAGTGGCGAAGTTGATATTTATGACACGCTGTTTGGTGTTATTGCACCGACACAGCACGGCACAGTAGAAGTGATGGCGCCATATACCGGATTGATCAGCGATATTTTTGTCAGCATTGGTCAAACGGTTCAAAAAGGTGAGGTACTGGCCAGTGTCACCAACCGTGAAACATTACAAAACTACAGTATTAAAAGCCCCATTAGCGGTGTGGTAACCGAGCAATATTTAAAGCGTGGCGAACTGGCAAGTACTCGCGCGTTAATGCAGGTCGTGAATCTTGATAAAGTATGGGTTGAGCTCTCAGCCTTTCCTGAAAACATCGAAAATCTAGCCATTGGTCAAAGTGCCACGGTGTACGATTTACATCACCATTTAAATGCCCAAGGTAAGGTGTTTTTTATAGCGCCTATGATGACCGGCGGGCACATTGCACGTGCCCGTATAGCGCTTAATAACCCAGATGGTCATTGGCGCCCAGGTATGCATGTTAATACTGATGTCAGTATCGATAAGGTTAATGCTCGCGTGCGTGTAAAGCCTGAGGCTATTCAAGAGTTTAACGGCATGGCGAGTGTGTTTGTGCGTAAAAATAATGTGTTTGAAGTACGCCCGGTTACTTTAGGCGCAAAAAATAGCGAGTGGGTTGAAGTCATCGCAGGTTTAAGCCCCGGTAGTGAGTACGTCACTGTCAATAGCTATGTGATCAAAGCCGATATTTTAAAAAGCGGCGCAAGTCACGCTCACTAGGAGGTACCATGATTAACTGGATTGTTTCTTTTGCGGTTAAACGCCGCATGATGGTGCTTGCGCTAACATTTTTATTTGCTGGGTTTGGTGTGTATAACATCCAAAACTTAGCGGTAGATGCTGTCCCCGATATTACCAACGTGCAAGTGCAAATTAATACTAAAGCGCCTGGTTTTACACCGCTTGAAGTCGAACAGCGTATCACTTACTTAGTCGAAACGGCGATGGCGGGTATTCCTAAGCTTGATTACACACGTTCGCTTTCTCGCTATGGGCTTTCTCAAGTAACCGTTATTTTTGATGAAGGCACCGATATTTATTGGGCGCGTCAGCAAATTGGTGAACGGATTCAAAGTATTCGCGCCGATTTACCTAATAATATTGAGCCAAACCTTGGACCTATTGCCAGTGGTTTAGGTGAAATATTTACCTACAGCGTGCATGCAAAGCCCAATGCGTTAAAAAGTGATGGTACGGCGTATAACGCCGAAGACTTACGTACTTTGCAAGATTGGGTTATTCGTCCGCAGCTTTTAAAAGTAAAAGGCGTAACCGAAATAAACAGCCAAGGTGGCTTTGAGCGCCAGTACCAGGTTGCGCCCATGCCAGAAAAGCTCATTGCTTATAAGCTGACAATCAAGGATGTTATTAGTGCACTTGAGCTTAATAACAGCAACCGTGGTGCTGGTTATATAGAGCGCTTTGACGGCCAATATTTAGTGCGCTCGCCAGGGCAATTAAAAACCTTAGCCGATATAGCAAACACCGTTATCGCCAAGCGAGATGATACCCCTGTGCGAATTAAAGACGTGGCAAATGTGTATTTAGGAAAAGAGCTCAGAACCGGCGCGGCTACCTATAATGGCGAAGAAACCGTACTAGGCACGGCAATGATGCTAATAGGTGAAAACAGCCGTGTGGTTGCCAAAGCCATGGCTGATAAGTTGATAGAGGTACAAAAAAGCTTACCTGCAGGGGTTATCGTTGAGCCTGTCTATGACCGTACCAACCTGGTTGATAAAACCATTGCCACAGTTCAAAAAAATCTGTTTGAAGGGGCGGTATTAGTTATCGTCATTTTACTGTTATTGCTCGGGAACATCACTGGTGCGCTTATTACCGCCATGGTTATTCCGCTGAGTATGCTATTTGCTATTACTGGTATGGTGGGCAATCGAGTCTCGGGTAACTTAATGAGCTTAGGCGCAATCGATTTTGGATTAATTGTAGATGGCGCGGTGATTGTGGTTGAAAACTGCCTTCGTCAATTAGGGATGGCTCAACATAAACACGGGCGCTTACTTACACTCAGTGAGCGTTTAAAAGTTGTCACTTCAGCCACCAAAGAAGTGTTTAGCCCCGCCGTATTTGGTATTTTAATTATTATGTTGGTATATTTACCGCTATTTGCGCTCAGTGGTGTTGAGGGCAAAATGTTTCAGCCTATGGCGTTTACTGTGGTTGCCGCGTTAATAGGTGCACTCATTTTTGCTGTCACCTTTGTGCCAGCGGCTATTGCCGTATTTGTGCGTGGTAAAGTAGATGAAAGCGAAAACGCAGTAATGCGTGGCGTTAAAAAAATCTACAAGCCACTGCTTAACTTATCGCTTAAATTACCGTGGCTGATGGTGAGCATTGCGACGGTTTTAGTACTAGTGCTTGGCTTTAAAGTTAAAAATATGGGCGCCGAATTTTTACCTCAGCTTGATGAAGGTGACATTGCAATGCATGCGCTGCGTATTACTGGCACCGGTATTGAACAATCGGTGCAAATGCAAAAGCAGTTGGAGCAGGCTTTATTAGCACAACCCGAAATTGCGAACGTATTTTCGAAGATTGGTACTGCGGATGTAGCCAGCGATCCTATGCCGCCAAATGTTGCCGACACCTTTTTAATGTTAAAGCCGTCCGAGCAATGGCCAAACCCATCACTGAGTAAAGACGCGTTAGTGCAGCAAATTCGTCATCGCGTGAATGAGGTACCGGGTAATAACTATGAATTTACCCAGCCTATAGAAATGCGCTTTAACGAGTTAATTGCTGGTGTGCGTGCCGATGTAGCGCTGCGTATTTACGGTGACGATTTAGCCATACTTAAGCAGTTTGGCGAAAAAGCCACTGGTTTAATGCGAAATATTACCGGTGCTACTGATGTTCGTTTAGAACAAATACAGGGGCTGCCTACACTTTCTGTTACTCCAATGCGAGACCACATGGCGTTATTAGGATTAACTGTAAACGACATTCAACAAACGCTTGCCGCTGCCGTTGGTGGGGTGCAAACAGGGCTCATTTATGAGGGTGATAAGCGCTTTTCGTTACTAGTACGCTTAGATAAGCGTTGGTCTGATGATGTCTCTGCGCTTGCGCGTTTACCTATTGCATTACCTCAAAGTAGTAACCCTGAGCTTGCATTTGTACCGCTTGGAGAAGTGGCTACAATCAGCATTGAAAAAGGGCCGAATCAAATAAACCGCGAAAGTGGTAAGCGTAATGTGGTAGTAACGGCCAATGTAGCGGGGCGCGATTTAGCAAGCTTTGTCAGTGATGCCCAAGCGAAAATGAACGCACAACTTAACCTACCTAGCGGTTACTGGCTTGAATACGGCGGTACGTTTGAGCAATTACAATCGGCGAGTAAACGTTTGTCGTTGGTTGTGCCTGTGACTTTATTGCTTATTTTTGGCTTACTTTATAGTGCTTTTGGCTCGCTGCGTGATTCACTCATTATATTCAGCGGTGTACCTCTGGCACTGACCGGTGGGGTATTGGCGTTATTGCTACGAGATATGCCGCTTTCTATTTCAGCGGGTGTGGGTTTTATTGCCCTAAGTGGTGTTGCGGTATTAAACGGTGTAGTGATGTTGTCGTTTATTAAGCAGTTACGAAACGAAGGGTTAAGTTTATACCATGCAATACACAGCGGCGCATTACAGCGATTACGCCCCGTGCTGATGACCGCGCTTGTGGCAAGTTTAGGCTTTATACCTATGGCGCTCAATACCGGTACCGGCTCTGAGGTGCAAAGGCCATTAGCAACCGTGGTTGTAGGCGGTATTATGTCATCTACCTTACTAACGCTATTAATTTTGCCAGCACTTTATAAGTTAGTGCATACAAAATTTAAAAAGCAGCAAACAGCTTAACTAATTACCAATTAGGTAATAACGTAAAAAGCAGCTGAAGTGTCAGCTGCTTTTTCGTTGTTATTAAGTAAAGCGTGCAGTTTAATTATATTGAAACAGGTTATCCCAGCGTTCATCTAATATGGCTTTTGCGTGCTCTAGATTTATCGCGTTATATAGGGTGTTTGTGCAGGTTACTAAATGCATACGTTCAAGTTTTTCAAGCGCATCACTAATTTCAAAATCTAGCTCGCATTGATACTTAGTTTTAAACCACGTCTCTATTTGCTCATCAAGCGCGTGTGCGCTTAAGCCATTTTTAGATTTTAGTAAAAACGTATACGCAAGCAGGGCTTCTTTAATGTCTTCTTCTTCGGCAGCGTCTATCAGAGTGTGGAATACACCGGCGTTGTTATCTAGGTTTTTAAAGTAGAGATTATCGCTCAACGCTTTCATAAATTTAATTTTGCGGTTTTTAAATTTACTCCACTCTTTAAAAACAAAACTACCAAATACCCCAATACCAATCGCTAACGTAATAAAGTGCTGCTGAGTCATGGTAACGGCTTCATCTCTAAACCCTCCCCAAAATGCAAACAAAGCAAACAATAAAAGTAATGAGGCGCCCAGTTTGGTAACTAACACCACCGCACCGCCAATAAGTGCAGATGAGCCAATAATAATTTTATCAATCGGGCGCATCCGTACTTCGCTATTAGGAAATAGCATTTCTAAGTCAGCTTTTGGCACATTTTGAAATAGTTTTACTATGGTAGAACTTGGCTCAAACCCCATAGGTAGTTTATTTTTTGATTCAAAATAGGCTTTATCTTTAAAGCGAATAAATACCGCTACGCGGTCGTAGTTGGTAAAATGCAGTGGCTTTTTACGTAAGCCCCAAAAGCTGGTTATGGTTTCGGTGAGTTGCGATTCGCCTCTGCGATAAAAGACCACTTCTTCAAAGTCGTCAAACTCTACCTCTAGGCGTACCTTAAAAAGCGATTCTTCGTTGAGTGCATCTTGTAGGTCTTCATTGGTAATCACTTCAAAATTAGCCGCATTTAATACGTTGGCAAAATCTTTAGCAAAATCGCGTTGGCACTGGGCTTTTTGCTCCTTCGAGACAGGAGCTAACGAGCGAGTGTCGCTATTAGGATCAAACGGTGCGTAATTGTTTTTTAGTGACTCAAGGGTTGAGTGGTAATTATAATGAATCAGGCTGGCGAGCACGTCGCAAAACTGTTTGAAAGAGGTTTGTTGTGCACTATCGGCAAGCTCTTGGCTGCACATGCCTATGATATCTTGCTTTCTAAAAGGAATAAAACGCGCAGTTTGCATAATTAATAATTGTCAGAAAAGTATAATGGCATTGAGCAATAATAAAGTACTCTGGGAAGTATTACTATTTTGCCAATGTTAAATCTATAAATAATAAGGCGTTATATTTTCAGGTTAGATTAACCTAACTGTGCGATGATGCCAGTACCCGCTAAAAATATTAATCTCAGTAGTTAAAAGGATGTTTAATGGCTATACAAAAAAAGCTAAAGCAAAAAACGCGTCAGTTTATTGAGTCTAAAAATATGCTCAGCGGTATTACGTTTGCCTCATTTTTAGAATCCACCATAGTGCCCATTCCACTTGAAGCAGTACTGGTGCCATTAATGCAGGCAAGGCGTGAAAAACTGTGGCAAATTGCCCTTATGGCCACAATCGGCTGTGTTATTGGGGCGTTGTTTGGTTATGCGTTGGGTTATTATTTATTTGATGTAGTGGGCGATTGGATCATTAATACCTTTTCTAGTCCTGAACAGTTTGAAAACGTTAAGCAAAAAATGCAGGCACAAGGTTTTTGGTTTGTATTAAGCTTAGGTATTGTGCCTATTCCGTTTCAAATTGCGATGTTGGCCGCTGGTGCAACTAAGTATTCGCTGGCACTGTTTTTAGTGGCATCTGCGATTGCGCGCTCTATACGCTATTTTGGATTAGCGTTAGTGGTATATTATGCAGGCAATCAAGCTGAGCGACTTATCAGTAAACATAAAACTAAAACCATGATTGGGTTAACTATTTTAGTTGCTATTGGCTGGGTTGTTAGCACACTAATATAAATCAATCCGTTTTATAATTTGTGGTATAGTTTTTAATAGTAATTATAAAAATAATTTAAATATCGCCTATGATGAACCCGGAAAAAGTGAGTCTAAAGTTAAGCCATTTTGTTAAAATTACCAGATTAAATAAGCTGTTAATTTTGATGACGCTGGCGTTTATTATCGCTTTCTCAATTTTTTCGTTGATGTACTTTCCCCGATTAGACATAACCCAAAACCTCTATGGCTTTACCACTGACTTTATTAATTTAGTGGTGATTTTTGCTATTTTTTTTGTAGTGCAATGTTCACGGTTAGCTAAAAAAGCGTATTTATATGTCAGTATCGGTTTAATGCTATGGATTGTAGGTTCTACTGCCGATGTGCTTGATGAAGTAATACGTCAGCCTTTTTGGATAAGCAATTACGTAGAAGACTTATGCCGCACATTAGGTATGCTAATTACCGCTTATGGTTTATTTAAAACCATGCACTTTATGCAGCGAATGCACAACCGGTTAGCGCAAGAGTTTATTATGGATGATTTAACCAAAGTGTATAACCGTCGCTGCTTTTATCAGCATGTGAAGGGGGTTGTTAATAATCCTTACACTGTTTTAATTATAGATCTCGACCACTTTAAACGTATTAATGACGATTATGGCCACGATGTGGGCGATAAGGTGCTTAAACAGTTTGCTGATAAAGTGAACCGTCTTTTTAAAGATGAAAATATTTTTGCTCGTATAGGTGGTGAGGAGTTTGCCGCTTACCTGCCTAGTTATGAGCTTGATGAAGTACTTAACTTTTCGCAGACTATTCTAGAGACGGCTCGTACTATTACAGTACAAAATCAGCGTTCTTTAACGGTCAGTATCGGTATTGCACATCGTACAAGCGACCAGACCTTTGATAATGTAATGAAACGTGCTGATCAAGCATTATACCGCGCTAAAAAAGCAGGCCGTGATCGCCTTGAGGTTGCTTAAACATCGTAATTTTATGGTATAAGCTTTGTTTGTAATTTTTTTGGGTACTTGTTTTGTAAAATAAAAAAGGGACTGTATGGATGAGTTAATCGGATTAGCAATCATTATATCTATTGCGATTGTTGCAGGAGGCGTATGTGGTTTAGTTGCCTTAGTGCAATTAAACGGCTTAAAACAAGAGATTGCAGTATTAAAACTCAAGCTATCACAGTATGAGTTAAACCCAAATACAGTCCCTAGCGAATCCCCTGTAAACACACAACCAGATAACGCAAAATCTTTAAACCGCGCAGACATTCCTGATTCTGATTATAAACCTGCGAGCATTAAACATACGCCACTACCTAAAGTAGCAATTAAAAAGCCATCGAGTATTGAACTGCTTTTTAAACAATTACGTGCAGGCTTTGAACAAAACTGGATGACCTGGATTGGTGCTATTGCTTTGGCTTTAGGTGGCGTGTTTTTAGCCAAATACAGTTTAGAGGCGGGGCTACTTTCACCTGCAATGAGGCTCAGTGCCGGTGGATTATTTGGCATTGGCTTAATCGCAGCAGCGTATTATTTACATTATAAACGTATCGTTTTTGAAGGCTTTAATAATTACATTCCTGCAGCCCTTGCCAGTGGCGGCTTTGTGACTTGCTTTGCCTTAATGTTTTTGGCCTATAACAGCTTTACCATGCTAAGTGCTGAGTGGGCATTTATTGGCTTAGCAGTGATTGCTCTTTGCGCCAGTGCAATGGCGATTAAGTTAGGCCCTTTACTTGCTGTAATTGGCATTATAGGCGCATACAGTGTTCCTATTTGGGTAAATACGGGCAGTGGTCAGTTATTTTCTTTACTTATTTATGTTGCCCTTGTGAGTGTTGCCGCAGCGGTTGTGGCACATAAAGTACAGCGAGTGTGGTTGTGGTATTTACTATGGGTAGGGCATATAGGCTGGTACTTGGTTGGACTCACTCTATTTAACTACGACACAGTGTGGTTAATAGGCGCGTATGCGTTACTAAGTATTTTAGGCTTAATCGCTATTGCACGCTTAGGCTTGGGCTTTAATACCCTTGAAGTGCGCCCGCACAGCTTCAAACGATTAGTTAACTTATTTCCAGATCACGGATTATTACTGGCCTTTATGGCGCCTTTAATGATTGCCATGCTATTGAGTTTGTTTAATTTACAATGGCAAATCGTGGCGTTGTTAAGCATCGCTTTGTTACTATTTTTAGTGTTAAAAAATAGCCGTTGGGATGCATGGCAAGGGGTTTCTTTAGTGATTGCGCTGTTACTAGTGATCAGTGCTAAACAAACTTATGCCTTTGATGATGCGTTATTTATTTTTAAAAACGAATATGGGCTAGGCTTATTACTTGCTCTGGGGTTAAGTGGCTATGGACTCTATTTTGGTAATAAATACTCAAAACGATTAGCTTTTCATTTGCTTGCTTCATTAAGTGTGTTTGCATTAGTTGGCACTTTGTATGCGATGATCCCAAATACGGCTTTAGCAACCGCTTATCCACTTTGGGCGGTATTGTTATGTTTAATGAGTGCGGTGTTAATTAAATTTACGCAAAATAATACAACCTTATGGCAGCGTTTTAGTTATTGGGTGGGAGCAAACGCCAATATCACTTTAGCAATTACTATGCTACTGAGCGATAGCGGCCTTACCATTGCACTGGCTGTTCAAGTATTACTGCTGAGCTTATTAATAAAAAAATACAGTGTGGCTATGCCACACTGGCCAATAAAAGCCCTTGTGGCGGCATTACTTTTACGCCTTACCTTATCGCCGTGGACGCCTAGTTATGATGATCTAACTATCTTTGGTTTGCATTGGAGCTTAGTTGTTTACCCGCTGTGTATTGGGTTATTTTTTGCAGCGGCTAAATGTTTTAATACTTCAAAACTAAAAATATGGTTAGAGGGGGCAGCACTGCATTGTTTAGCGTTATTTGTGACAACCGAAACCAGTTATCAACTGGTAGGGCACTACCCTCAGTTGTTTTCTTTAAGTTTTTATGAGCAAGTTTTGCTCAGCTGTAACTTGCTTGCTTTAGGCTGCGTTTATTTATATCGCGCGCAAAGTGCAGGGCAGCTGGGTAAGTTATACCGCACTGCAGGTTTGATTTTATCAGCGTTAGCTGGCTTATTATTAATCAATACAACGTTGGATGATAATCCGTTATTAATGCGTCTTTATGTTGGTGAAACGCCAATATTTAACTGGGTGCTTTTAATCTGGTTCGTCCCGAGCCTGCTGGCGTTATGGTTAGCGAGTTTAGTTAAATCGTTAAATGCTAAATTGAGTCAAATTACACTCGGTGTGTCTGGTTTATTAGCAGTATTAGCTATCAACACCTTGATCCGCCAATATTGGCAAGGCGGCTTTATTTACCTTGATAAGGCAACCAGTGACGCCGAGCTATATAGCTATTCGGTTATTTGGTTATTACTTGGCGCATTGGTGGTGATCGCCGGACATTTAAAACAGCTGCGGTTATTACAAAATGTCGGTTTGGGTATTCTTGGTGCGGTAATCGTTAAAGTATTTTTAATTGATATGGCTAATTTAACTGGGCTTTTAAAGGCATTATCGTTTATTGGCTTAGGGCTTTCGTTAGTCGGGCTTAGTTGGTTGTTCCAAAAACTAAGAAAGCGTAATTATAGCAATTAAGCATAGCTTTAAGCCCAGTATTTTACTGGGCTTAAGCGTTTATTGGTGGTTAAGTACTATGATTAAGCAGGGCCTTAAGTTTACCTGGTTTTACTGGTTTACTTAGGTAATGAATATTTTCAGCTTTGGTTGTTTGTTTTAGCTCGGTGTCACGCACCGCGGTAATTAAAATTGCCGGAATGTCGCTTTGCCAAGTCTCTCGCAGTGTTTTAATTAAAGTAATGCCATCCCAATCATTACCTAATTGATAATCCATTAAAATAACATCGGGCGCTGCATGCGCTTTAGCATACGCTAACACAGCATCAACTTTGTCGAATAAGGTGTAATTTGCCCGCCATTTTTTCAATAAGCTGGCCATCGCGGCTAAGTTTTCAGGATCGTCGTCAACGGCAATAATATTAATCGCAGCGCGGTTGTCTACGATATTTTGATTTGTTTGTTTTTGTTGCACTAATTGCGCATCACCATAAGGCACTTCTATGCTAAATCGACTGCCTTTATTAGGTAAAGAAACGACATCAATCGGCAGGCTCAGTAAATCAGCCATACGTTTAACTACCCCTAGACCAAGGCCTACGCCTTTATTGTCGCCCGCTTCAATTCGGTAAAAGTCGTTAAATATTTTTGCCTGTTCAATATCGCTAATGCCCGGGCCTGTATCCCATACTTCTATTCGTAAACTGTGTTTACGATTTCTGCAGGCAATTAGCACTCGGCCATTTTCGGTGTATTTAATCGCATTAGACAGCAAGTTTTGTAGTATTCGGCGCAAGTAGGTAATGTCACTATGCACTATTTGCTTATTTGAGCGCACTGTAAATGACAGTCCTTTATCGCTTGATAAAATGGCATATTCACTTTTGAGAGGGTCTAAAATATCGTCAATACAAAAGTGACGTGGGCTTGGGGTCATTGCGCCTTGTTCTAATTTTGCAATTTCGAGTAAGGCCGACATTAAATGCACAGTTGAATCTAAACTGTCGCCAAGCTTATTAAAATTATTTTTATTCGTGGTGTCTAGTTGTGTTTCGTCAATCGCGGCAAGGTATAAACGTGCAGCATTTAATGGCTGTAAAATATCGTGACTGGCCAATGCTAAAAAGCGAGTTTTACTATCATTAGCTTGTTCTGCCTCACGCTTGGCTAAAGTAAGTGCTTGCTCTGTTTGTACGCGGCTATCTATTTGTGCTTGTAGATTACTATTAATCGTTTGTACTTCTTGGGTGCGCGCTTCAATACGGTTTTCTAAGTCCATATTAATTTCTTCTAGCGCATTTTGAGTACTAATGTGAGTAGTAATATCAGAAAAACTGGTTACAAATCCGCCATCAGGAAGTGGGTTTCCGATCATTTCATACACTTGGCCGTTTCGACGATGGCGAATAAAGTGATGTGAACTACCATTTTTTAAATGCTGAACTCGCTTATCAACATGACGGTCAATTTCACCTGGGCCACATTCACCGCGCTCTGCGTTATACCGAATTATTTCTTCAATAGGTTGGCCAACTTGTAAAAAGCCCTCGGGGTAGTTAAACATTTCACTGTAGCGCTTATTCCAAGCCACGAGGTTTAGGTCTTTATCAACAACGGATAGGCCATGGCTTAAGTTCTCTAACGAGGTAAACAATAAGTTTTGATTAAACTGCAGTGCTTGTGTGGTTTCATCAAAAAAGTTTACCACCTCTTCAAACGCCATGCGTTTGCCCGATGATACGGTATGAATAAGTGCTTGCGCCGACGAGGCACCTAATACCCCAGTAAGCGCACGTTCGCAGTAAGCAATAAAGTCAGCGCGAGGGTGAGCATTGTTGTCGTTTAAGTCGTGATGAAGCGCATAGTGTGATAATACTTGCTGGCTACGTTGAATGCCTAAAAAGGTTTGCAGCAGTATTTTAAAGTCGTATACCGTGGCTTTTACATTTTTATTTAAGCGACGCGATAAAATAGCCTGATCTTTAGGATTAACAAAAGCAGCCGCTTGAATTTTGTCGATTAAGCGCTCTTCAGCCCCTAGCGAAAAACTAATGTAACAGCCAATATTAGCAAACAAAGCGATAAGTGTACCGCGCGTTATTAGGGTTTGTTGTAACTCACTGTCTAGTGGGTTGGGGGCATCTAAAATAGGCAACATTAAAAACAGCACCCAACATATCACGCCGGCGAGTAGTCCAGCATAAACCCCATAGGCATGGCCTTTTCGCCAATATAAACCACCCACAATGGCAGGCAATAGTTGCGATACCAATGAAAAAGCAACCAATCCCATACTAGCCAGTGCACTGCCATTTCCAAACCATTGCTGATAGAAGTAAGCTAAAATAAGCACCCCGGCAATGGTAAATCGACGCACCAGTAAAATACGTGATTTATAGCTGCTGGTAATTAAGTTACGTTTAAATTTACGACGTAACATTAACGGCAGTACCACATCATTTGAGATCATGGTACTTAACGTTAATGTGGCTACAACAATCATGGCTGTAGCTGCTGAAAGCCCCCCAATAAACACAAACGTAGTCAAAAAAGCATTATTGTGCAGCATAGGTAAGGCAAGTACAAAGCTGTCTGGTGATAAGCTGCGGCCTATTTCTGGGTGAATCGCAGCGGTGGCAATAGGTAAAATCATTGCTGCTGTTAGCAATAAATACAGCGGGAAGGCCCAACGCGCAGTGAATAAATGGCGCTTATCTTGGTTATCGACCACGGTTACATGAAATTGGCGTGGCAAACAAATAATAGCCGCTGCTGCCATAAGTGACTGGCCGATAAAATTAAAACTAAAAAAGTCAAAGTGTGTCCAGTGCATCCAAATAGACTCGGCAACTTGACTGCTACTTTGGGTAGGTAAATTAAATAAGCTGTATATCGCAAGCCCTGCAACGGCGGCTAAGGCAAACAGTTTAACTAGAGATTCAAACGCCACAGCGAGCATTAAACCTGAACGGTATTCGGTTACATCAACTTTGCGCGTACCAAAAAATATAGCAAATAGCGCCATCATTAACGTGGCCGATAGCGCTAAAATATCCCCTGATATCTGATTGCTGTTTTGTAGGAGTAAAAAGCTAGAGCTGAGTGCTTTTAATTGCAATGCAATGTACGGAATGGTGGCCAATAAGGCGATTATTGTCACCATAATGGCGGTGGTTTGACGCTTACCATAGCGGGCTGAAATAAAGTCGGCAATAGTGGTGATATTTTGTTTTTTACTCACCAGTACCAGTTTACGTAAAAAGCCTTGACCGAAAAAAAACAATAAAGCGGGGCCTAACAATATAGGTAAAAAACTCCAGCTGCTGGTCGCTGCTGTGCCTACTGAGCCGTAGTAAGTCCATGAAGTGCAATAAATACCTAGTGCAAATGAATACACAAACGGGTGATGACTAATACGCTTGGCAAGTGGCGTGGTTTTATCGCCCCAATTAGCCAGCCAAAACAGCACGCCTATGTAGCCAAAGGCAACAATGAGTAGTACAGCCGTCATGTTTATTTAACCTTGTAGAATATTTTTATAATTTGCCATAACTATACCCAAACTATTTCAAGATGCGAGCGTCAGTTGGCGTTTGAGGTAGTTTGGTTTTTTACAATACTTGGTTGCGGGTTAAATAGGGGGGTATACATTTTATTTATATTATCTATAAATAAAATAAAGAATTGATTTTTAATGATTTATTCTAAATTGGTTATTTAGTTAGACTAATGTCTTATTCCCACGGTTTACTCAAAAATTGGCGTAAACACCTCGCAAATAAATTAATTAACTTACTGAAATTAAAGTAGTTCACTTGTTGTTTACTAATTAAGCGCCTACAGTTTACGAAAACGTTAACATGTTGTTACGACTATTGTCGCAATTCAATATTTGAGTAGCGTTGCTAAATTGATTAACGAATATAAAAAACCACCCATCGTAATCTTGCGATGTTTAAAGGGGAAAATAAAAATGGCTTTTAAAAATGAAGAACAAGCAAAAGCTTATTGGGCAGAAAACATTTCATTACTGTTTAAGTTATTAGCGGTATGGTTTGTGGTCTCTTTTGGCTTTGGCATATTACTTGTAGATGTACTAAATGAAGTACGTTTTTTTGGGTTTAAACTTGGCTTCTGGTTCGCCCAGCAAGGCGCGATTTATACCTTTGTAGCTTTGATTTTTGTGTACGTTTTCAAAATGAATACGTTAGATAAAAAATATGGCGTAGACGAATAGGAGCTAAGCAATGGATGTTCAAATACTCACTTTTATAATCGTCGGTTTAAGCTTTGCGCTTTATATCGGCATTGCAATCTGGGCTCGTGCAGGGTCAACAAATGAATTCTATGTTGCCGGTGGTGGTGTACCTCCACTAGCCAATGGTATGGCAACTGCTGCGGATTGGATGAGTGCTGCGTCATTTATTTCAATGGCGGGTATTATCTCGTTTGCTGGCTATGACGGTAGTGTTTACTTAATGGGGTGGACGGGTGGTTATGTACTACTGGCCATGTGTTTAGCGCCTTACTTACGTAAATTCGGTAAGTTTACTGTGCCAGACTTTATCGGGGATCGTTACTACTCACGTACTGCGCGTTTAGTGGCTATTTTATGTGCCATCTTTATTTGTTTTACTTACATTGCGGGTCAAATGCGTGGTGTGGGTGTGGTGTTCTCGCGTTTCTTAGAAGTTGAAATTGAAACCGGCGTTTACATCGGCATGATAATTGTTTTCTTTTATGCTGTACTTGGTGGCATGAAAGGCATTACTTACACGCAAGTTGCGCAGTACTGTGTACTGGTATTTGCTTATTTAGTACCGGCTATTTTCATCTCGATGATGGCAACCGGTCACTTTTTCCCACAAACAGGGTTTGGTGCCACGCTAAGTGATGGTTCAGGCATGTATGTATTGGATAAATTAGATGGTTTAAGTACTGAGTTGGGCTTTGGTCAATACACTGAAGGCTCGAAGAGCATGATTGATGTATTTGCAATCACAGGTGCTCTTATGGTGGGTACTGCTGGTTTACCACATGTAATTGTTCGCTTTTTCACTGTACCTCGCGTAAAGGACACACGTATTTCAGCGGCGTGGACACTGGTGTTCATTGCTATTGTTTACACAACAGCACCCGCAGTAGCTTCGTTTGCCCGTGTAAACATGATTGACACCATTAATGGTAAAGACGGTAGCGGCACAGCGTATGCAGATGCACCAGCTTGGATTAAAAACTGGGAACGTACAGGCCTAATTACCTTTAATGATAAAAATGGTGACGGCAAAATGTTTTACACATCAGGTAAAATCACTGACCCTAATAGCGCGAACGAAGTAAACGTTGACCGCGATATTATGGTACTAGCGAACCCTGAAATTGCCGACTTACCAGCATGGGTTATTGCACTCGTTGCTGCTGGTGGTATTGCCGCGGCACTATCGACTACAGCGGGCTTACTATTGGTTATTTCAACCTCAGTATCGCACGATTTGCTAAAACGGACACTCAAACCGGATATAACCGACAAGCAAGAATTACTTGCAGCGAGGTTAGCAGCGATGATTGCTATTGTAATATCCGCCTACTTTGGGATTAACCCGCCAGGATTTGTGGCCTCGGTTGTTGCCTTTGCCTTCGGCTTAGCGGCGGCGAGCTTCTTCCCTGCAATTATTATGGGTATTTTCTCTAAATCAATGAATAAACATGGTGCAATTGCAGGCATGGTAACGGGTATCACCTTTACTGCTGCATACATCATCTACTTCAAGTTTGTGAGCCCAGAGCTTAATAGCCCAGAAAATTGGTTCCTAGGTATTTCACCTGAAGGGATTGGTTTAGTAGGTATGATCATTAACTTTGCAGTAGCAGCAGGTGTTATGAAAATGACTCAACCGACACCAGTTGAAATTCAAGAAATGGTTGAAGGCATTCGTAATCCTAAAGGGTCTAGTGAAGCACATGCTCACTAATCCATATAGCTAATGATATAACGCATCAAAGCCCGACTTAAGTCGGGCTTTTTATTTGTTTAAAAAATGACTACATTTCAGGTTAAGTCGCTTTTTTATTGAGGATGATTTATGAGTAGTGAGCAACAGGAAGTCGCGCAGTTTATTAACAAGCAAGCACCATTTTCAATGTTACAGGACAGCGCCTGCAGTTATTTTGTAAACCATCTCGATAGTATTTATTTGACCCGAGAAAACCAAACGCAATGGCTTAACAGTGAACAGCCTAAGTTATTTTTAATCCGCTCCGGGTTATACGATTTAGTCGATGCCAAAGGCGATACGGTAACGCGTTTAACCCAAGGTGATTACTTTGGTTACCCCTCTTTACTAACGGGAGATGCAATTCAAAACAGTTTAGAAGTACAAAAAGAGGGCATAGTGTATATGCTCGACCAAACGCATTTTGATTATTTACGCCGAGAATATAAAGCCTTTGAGCAATACTTTGTCCGTGCACATGCAAATCGATTACTGTCATCGCATTATAAGAGCAACAACGACAGTTGGTCTGAGCGTAAAATATCAGAGATCATGACTCGCAAAGCGATAACGCTGCCCCCCGATGCCAGCATCCGTCATAGTGCTAAAAAAATGCAAGAGCATGGGGTTTCTTCAATAATGATCACCGAAAACTCGCACCTTGTTGGGGTGGTTACTGACCGTGATTTACGTAATCGAGTGCTTGCTGATGAGGTGGACCCCGCGCAAGCTATCAATAGTATTATGACCAATAAGCCTAAGTTTATATTTGAAAATAATCGTGTGTTTTCAGCGCTACACTTAATGCTTAAGCATAATATTCATCATTTACCTGTGCTTGATGAAAATCATAAACCGCTAGGTATGATCACTAGTACAGACTTACTACGTCAACAAAAAAGCGACCCTGTCCAGCTCATTGGTCGTATTTATAAAGCGCATAATGTCGCTGATTTAAAGCGTTACGCTAAAGAAATTCCTGAGTTATTAAAGGGGTTTTCTAATAATATTGATGATATTTCACTGATTGGAAAACTACTCAGCGGTTTAACCGATGCGCTAACCTCGCGGCTAATATTTTTATTTCAACAACAACATGGTGTTGCACCTACGAGCTTTAGCTTTATTTGTTTTGGCTCTCAAGCGCGCGAAGAGCAAACACTGCATTCTGATCAAGATAACGGCTTGTTATTACCCGATGGTCTAAACGATGAGCAGCACGCGTACTTTAAACAAATGGGTGAATTTGTTTGTGAAAACTTAGTTGAATGCGGTATTCGTCGTTGCCCTGGTAACATTATGGCCAGCAGTGATGCGTGTCGAATGAGTGTTAGTGATTGGCGGGCGAAGTTTTTAAAGTGGATCACCAGCCCCACACCCCAGGCAATGCTCAACTGTAAAATATTTTTTGATCTGCGTTTTATTGAAGGATCAACCACGCTTTATAGCCAGTTTTGTGAAGAGTTAACCCATATTTCTCGCAACGATCTTTTTTATGCGGCAATGGCCAGCGATGTGAATACCAACAGCGCGCCGATTGGTTTATTCAATAACTTTAAAACCGAAAAAACCGAGCAGCACCACAAATACATCGATCTTAAAAAGCGCGGGGTTGTGATCATTAACGATCTGGCAAGGCTGTATGCATTAAAAGTAGGCATCCGCCGTGCTAACACCCAAGAGCGATTAGACGCTTTATTAAAGTATTCATTGTTAAGCAAAGAAGATATTTATAATTTAAAAGATTGTTGGCGATTTTTAACTCAGCTTCGGCTGCGCACACAAATAAACGAAGAGGGGTTACCCAGCAATTGTATAAACCCAGATAAGCTCAATTCGTTAGAGCGTCATCAGCTTAAAGAAGCGTTTTACCTAGTAAAACAGGCGCAGCAAGGCGCGGCGTTTAAATTTGCGCGTGGGAGTTTGTAACAACAATGGTTAAGCAGCTTATTACTCGTTATTTAAAGCGCCGCCACTTGCTTATGCAAAGTGCTTTAAAGCAACGTTACTTAGTGATTGATTTGGAATTAACAGGGCTTGATCCTAAACAACATGAAATTGTCTCGGTTGCTTGGGTACTGATTGATAACGAATGTATCAAAAACAGTCTGTCGCAGCATTTGGTTAATAAAGAGGTGAAAAGTCTAGAGCAGAGCCCCGTTTTTCATGGCATTAGTACTGACTCGGTGGCACAAGGGCAAAGTCTACAAAGCATTATAACGTCTTTAAGCGCTCACTTTAGTGACTGTATTTTAGTATTTCATAATGCCATGCTCGATTGGGGTTTTTTAAAGTTAGCACTAAAAAATGCAGGGATCACCCAGCGCCCCAAGTTGATTATCGATACCTTACAAATAGAAAAAAAGCGTCTGCTAAAACATAGCTCAGATATAAAATTAGACGATTTAACTCTTAATGAATGCCGTAAACGCTACGACTTACCAAGCTATCATTGTCATCACGCCCTTACCGATGCACAAGCTACTGCTGAGTTGTTATTAGCCCAATGCCATCAAATAAGCGCCGGTAAGGAGCTCAAAGTAGTCGAGTTGACGTAGGTTGGGCAGAGCGAAGCGAAACCCAACCTATAAAGAATGCATAAATACTTGGTTAATGAGGCAGTTTACTTTTGTTTTTATTTGTATAATTATGGGAACGTGTGATTTATTATGAATTCAAGGAACGAATATGAAACTTATCATCGCTATTTTTATTACTTTATTCCCTCTTATTACTTTTGCTAATTCAAGCGTGCCAGCTAATCGTCATATTGCAGTGCAGGGGTCAGCTGAGGTATTTGTTGAGCCAGATATGGCTCAAATTATATTTGAAGTAAAAAGCACTGAAGATACATTACTTGAGGCTAAACGTGAGCTTGATGGCCGGATTAGCTTGCTACTTGAACAATCAGACAAATACGGTTTTGGCCAAGACGATGTTTATATATCTGGTTTAAAAAGCAAGGTATACACTATGATTGGTACAGAATCTGGGACTGTTTCAGGCGATAAGTATTTAGCCCTGAAAACAGTTAAAGTCACATTAAAAGATATTAAAAAAGTCGATGAATTTATTAATTTTGCTCAAAGCTTAAAAATAGACAATATCGAAAAAATTAATGGTTTATCCTCTAAAGTTAATCAGTTAGAGGCAGAGGCAACACAATTAGCAATCGATAACGCAAAAGCGAAGGGAAATAAGCTCGCTCAAGCTTTTGGCGCTGAACTTGGCAACGTTTACAGTATCAGTGCAAATTCCAGCAGCTCAGATTACGATTATGACGCGGGCGGTGTTAAGCACATTATTTTATCTAGCCACAGAAATAGTATGGTTGCTAGTAATAACGAGAATCCATTTATGCAGCAGCAATATTTAGGCGCAACAATAAGCGTTAAAGCATCAATAAAGGTGGTGTTTGATTTAAAACTAAAATAGCAAACAGTGCAAATACCCACTAGCAGGGCTAAAAGTAAAAGTGCAGTGTGTGTTGATTATGACGTTAATTTAAAGTTTCTAATGCTTGGCTCTTATAATCACAGGCAAGGTCGATTACAATACCGCCATCTAAAAGGCGACGCTGCCTTTCTCTGTACGTAACTAGAGTGGATTTTATATTTCATGGCAATCAAACTTGCAATTAATGGTTTTGGTCGTATTGGTCGAAATATTGTCCGTGCACTATACGAATCAGGCTTAAGCGACGAGATCAAAATTGTTGCAATTAACGAACTAGCCGACCCTGAAGCTATTGCCCATTTATTAAAATACGACACCTCTCATGGTCGTTTTGCTTTTCCAGTTAAACTAGGTGAAGACACTATCAGCGTTGCTGATGACACCATTGCGTTATTTTGTGAAAAAAATCCAGTTGAATTACCGTGGCAAACGTTAGATGTTGATGTGGTGCTTGAATGTACGGGGGTTTACCACTCACGTGAGCACGCACAGTTACATTTGACTGCGGGCGCAAAAAAGGTGCTGTTTTCACATCCTGCGGATAATGATGTTGATGCCACTATTGTTTACGGTATTAATGACGATGAGCTTAAAAGCGAGCATACTATTGTCTCTAATGGCTCGTGTACAACTAACTGCGTTGTTCCTGTTATTAAAGTACTCGATGATGCTTTTGGCATTGAATCAGGTGCTATTACAACCATTCATGCGTCAATGAACGATCAGCAAGTGATTGATGCGTATCATCATGATTTACGCCGTACGCGTGCCGCCAGCCAGTCTATTATTCCTGTAGATACAAAATTAGCCCGTGGTATAGACCGTATTTTACCTAAATTTAAAGGTCGCTTTGAGGCCATTGCGGTCCGTGTACCGACCATTAATGTGACGGCGATGGATTTAAGTGTCACGGTTAATGCAGATGTAGATTTAAGTGCGGTTAATAATGCCCTTAAAGCACAAGCTAAAGACCGCCTTGAAGGTATTTTGAGTTACACCGAAGAGCCATTGGTATCGGTTGATTTTAACCATGACCCACATTCTTGTATCATAGATGGCACACAGACACGTGTTAGTCATAAACGACTGATAAAGTTATTAGTTTGGTGTGATAACGAGTGGGGATTTGCGAATCGCATGCTCGATACCGCGCGTGCTATGATGGCACTTAAGTAATATTTAAAACGTATTTTTCAGGTTCAGTATCGTTAACTAAGGAGATGTTCATGTCGGTCATTAAAATGGCAGATTTAGATTTAAACGGCAAACGCGTATTAATTCGTGAAGATTTAAATGTACCCGTTAAAGCAGGAAAAGTGACGTCAGATGCACGTATTCGTGCTGCGTTACCTACTATCAAACTAGCGTTAGAGAAAGGCGCGAAAGTGATGGTTATGTCACACCTTGGCCGTCCTACGGAAGGGCAATACGAAGAAGAGTTTTCATTGGCTCCGGTTGTCGATTACTTAAATGATGCACTTGAGCAAACAGTTCGCCTAGAAAAAGATTACTTAAACGGCGTTGATGTTGCAGATAACGAAGTCGTTGTTTTTGAAAACGTGCGTTTTAATAAAGGCGAGAAAAAAGACGACGAAATCTTATCAAAGCAATTAGCTGCATTATGTGACGTGTACGTAATGGATGCTTTTGGTACTGCGCATCGCGCACAAGCATCAACGCATGGTGTAGGTTTATTTGCTGATGTAGCGTGTGCCGGTCCATTATTATCAGCTGAACTTGAAGCGCTAGGCAAAGCACTTGATAACCCAGCACGCCCGCTCGTGGCGATTGTGGGTGGCTCTAAAGTGTCAACTAAGTTAACCGTACTTGATTCGTTATCTAAAATTGTTGACCAGCTTGTTACCGGTGGCGGTATTGCTAATACCTTTATTGCCGCTGCAGGTTATCCTGTAGGTAAGTCCCTTTTTGAAGCTGACTTAATGGACGAAGCTAATCGCTTATGTGCAGCAGCAAAAGCTAACAATGGTGAAATTCCGGTACCGACTGATGTTGTTGTGGGTAATGAATTCTCAGAATCAGCTGTAGCAACACTTAAAGATGTAAGCGAAGTTACCAGCGACGATATGATTTTTGATATTGGCCCTGATACAGCAAACAAACTTGCAAAAATTATTGCTAATGCGGGCACCGTTGTATGGAATGGCCCAGTCGGTGTTTTTGAATTTGATCAGTTCGGTAATGGTACACGTGCTATTGCCCAAGCAATTGCTGATTCAAAAGCGTTTTCAATTGCAGGCGGTGGTGACACTTTAGCAGCAATTGACAAGTACGGCATTAGTGACAAAGTTTCGTATATTTCTACCGGTGGTGGTGCTTTCTTAGAGTTTTTAGAAGGTAAAAAACTGCCAGCAGTAGTGATGTTAGAATCACGTGCTAAGTAATACGTAAAGTATTAGCTAGCCGTTAGGCAGATGTGGAGTGTCCGCATCTGCTACACTTAACTGATAAATACCTCTCACTTTTATTTATTAGTTATTTAATTCGAATTTTAGGCATTGAGCTTTAAGGTTCGAGGTGCAGTTATTGCACCAAACTAACAAATCCGTTCAAACTAGATAGTTTAATGACTATCGATAAATTGGAGAATACCCAATGGCTTTAATCAGTATGCGACAACTTCTGGATCATGCCGCTGAGCATGGTTACGGTGTACCCGCGTTTAATGTAAATAACCAAGAGCAAATGCGCGCAATTATGGAAGCGGCTGATAAAACAAACAGCCCTGTTATTGTGCAAGGTTCTGCGGGCGCACGTGCGTATGCCGGTGCACCTTTTATTCGTCATATGATTTTAGCGGCAGTTGAAGAATGGCCACATATCCCCGTGGTTATGCATCAGGATCACGGTACATCACCGGGTGTATGTCAGCGTTCAATTCAGTTAGGTTTTTCATCAGTAATGATGGATGGCTCGTTAATGAGCGATGGTAAAACTCCGTCAAGCTACGATTACAACGTTGATGTAACACGTAAAACAGTTGAAATGGCACACGCATGTGGTGTTTCAGTTGAGGGTGAGCTAGGTGTATTAGGTTCACTTGAAACCGGTGAAGCGGGTGAAGAAGACGGCGTTGGCGCTGAGGGTAAACTTACCACAGAGCAAATGCTAACGAATCCAGAAGAAGCAGCTGATTTTGTAAATAAAACCCATGTTGATGCGCTGGCTATTGCCTGTGGTACATCACACGGTGCCTACAAATTTACTCGTCCACCAACCGACGACATTTTAGCGATTGATCGTATTAAAGAAATTCATGCGCGTATTCCAAACACGCACTTAGTAATGCATGGCTCGTCTTCTGTACCACAAGAGTGGTTAGAAGTGATTAACCAATACGGTGGCGAAATTCCTGAAACATACGGTGTGCCAGTTGAGCAAATTGTTGAAGGTATTAAATACGGTGTGCGTAAGGTAAACATTGATACTGACTTACGTTTAGCGTCTACCGGTGCAATCCGTCGTCACTTAGCAATGAACCCGTCTAACTTCGACCCACGTAAGTTTTTAGCCGCTGCAACACAAGCGATGACTGATATTTGTATCGCCCGTTACGAAGCGTTTGGTACTGCGGGTCAAGCAAGTAAAATTAAGCCAATTTCATTGGATGAAATGCACCTTAAATACTTAAGCGGTGAGTTAAACCCAAAAATAAAATAATGAGCCAATAACGGCGATACTCTCGCACTCATTATAAAAAGCCAGTTGCTTACGCACTGGCTTTTTTGATCTGTAAGAGATCAGTATTTTACTTACCGATAAATCTGGGATCACTCGATTACTAACTAACCTTATCTGGGATCATTACTTTACTAAGTGAAGGGCTTAAAGTGACGCATTTTGTACTTTTAAGTGTCGAACATCATAATTAATGGATAAAAATCACACAGTAAATCATTGGTTTAGCTTTGTTAGTGGGTAAAATAGTGATCCGAAAAGGGATCTGCTTGATAAAACTCTGATCCTTGTATTTAAGATCATAATAAACCTGATCTAAATAGGTGCCGACTTTTATTATTAAGCCTAAAAATAGCTGCTAGTTAGTAATTTGATGATCCCAAGTTAATATCATAAATAATGCCTTTAATAACGACTCACTTTACTGCAAACCACTTTTTTATTTACTGCTCAAGATGATAAAAATATGACATATTCAATTTTTTGTTACTATTTTGTGTTTTTTTTAGTCTCATTTTAATTTAGACGTTACACTTTAATAAAAATGTCATACTTAGTCATAATAATGAAACCTACTCAATAGCCTAAGAGATAAATTGGAATGTCACGTAAAGTATTAGTCGTTGATGACGAAGCACCTATCAGGGAAATGTTGGTTTTTGTTTTAGAACAAAATGGCTTTCAAGCCATTGAGGCAGAAGATTATGATTCTGCAATAGCCGCAATGGTTGAACCTTATCCAGATATGGTGTTACTCGATTGGATGCTACCTGGTGGTAGTGGAATTCAAATTGCTAAAAAATTCAAACAAAATGAACACACACGCCAAATCCCTATCATTATGCTGACTGCTCGCGGCGAAGAAGAAGACAAAATACGCGGTTTAGAAGTGGGCGCTGATGATTACGTTACTAAGCCGTTTTCACCTAAAGAGTTAATGGCGCGTATTAAAGCGGTTATTCGCCGAGTAGCACCTACCTCTTTAGAAGAAGCAATTGAAGTGCATGGCCTGCGCTTGGACCCTATTTCGCATCGTGTTACCTCAGGGGGCAGTGAGCTTGATATGGGGCCAACCGAATTTAGACTGTTACACTTTTTTATGACCCATCCAGAGCGTGTTTACAGCCGTGAGCAACTGCTTGATCATGTATGGGGCACGAATGTGTATGTTGAAGACAGAACCGTAGATGTTCATATTCGTCGCTTGCGTAAAGCGATTGCTACGCTTGGACACGACCGCTTAGTACAAACGGTACGCGGAGCTGGTTATCGCTTTTCGAGTAAACTATAGTGTGCTTAAAATTAAGCTTACTTAGTTAAGTAGCAATCTATTAACCTAGCTCAGTCAACTTGTCTGCTAGCGTTTATAAGGTAAAGAGCGTGTATGTATCGAGTTATTAACAAGCAGGCGCTAACAAAGCGGCTGTTTGTCTATTTTATACCTTTACTTTTAATTGGGGTGCTTATTGGTGCCCCATTTTTGATGTTGTTTTTGGGCGCTTTTTCGCTACTTATGTGGCATTACCATCAACTTTATCGGTTAAGTGATTGGCTGCATAACCAGCGCAGTTTTAACCCACCAGAAGGTGAAGGGTCGTGGGAGCAAGTATTTGAAGGCATCTATCAGCTGCAACATCGTAATCGTAAAAAGCGTAACGAACTGGCAGAGCTGATACGCCGTTTTCGTGACGGTGCTGAGGCGGTGCCTGATGCTGTTGTTGTATTGCAAAACGATTTATCAATTGTGTGGTGTAATCAACTTGCACTCAAAGTGTTAGGGTTACAATGGCCGGTTGATCATGGTCAGCGTTTAGATAACCTCATTCGCGATCCTAAATTTGCTAAATATATGCGCCGTAAAGAGTTTAGCGATGCACTGGAGCTCGAAAGTGGCCACAGTGTAGAGCAAGTACTTGAGTTTAGGGTGATGCCTTATGCTAACACTCAGTTATTGGTGGTAGTACGCGATGTCACCCGTTTAAAGCAACTTGAGCAGATGCGTAAAGACTTTGTTGCTAATGTGTCTCATGAGCTCAGAACCCCTTTAACGGTTGTTACCGGCTACCTTGAAATGCTCGACAGTGATTCGCTCCCTCCGCCTGCAATGTGGAATAAAGCACAAACTACCATGCTAGAGCAATGTAAACGCATGGATAGTTTAGTGAATCAGTTACTTTCTTTATCACGTATTGAAGGCGCAAAACGCCACAGTAATGATAAGGCAGTAAAGGTACCGCAATTGCTAAAACTGATTGAAACTGAAGCACAGTCTATAAATCAAGATAAAGGCCATCAACTTATTTTTAATATTGATGCGTCACTTGATATTACCGGTGCTGAGGATGAGCTCAGAAGTGCGTTTTCAAACTTAGTATTTAATGCCATTCATTATTCTAAGCCAGGTGGTAAAATTGAGGTGTGTTGGCAGCGCAACAATGAACAGGCATGTTTTAGTGTTACCGATAATGGTGATGGTATTGCACCAGAGCATATAAATCGCTTAACTGAGCGTTTTTATCGGGTCGATAAAGCCAGAAGCCGCACCACAGGTGGCTCAGGATTAGGCTTAGCAATTACTAAACATGTACTTACTCGCCATGGTAGCCAATTAAAAATTAACAGTGAACTGGGTAAAGGCTCCTGTTTTTCTTTTGCGTTTTCAAGCGATAGGCTGATCTCTATTTCGCCATTAGTGACGAGTAATACTGCTAGTCATAAAAGTGTCATTTAAGAGTCACACCATTGTCATGTACTCACTTTAGAGTGAACCGCAGTTAGGAAATGGGACGAACAAACTGGAGAACCCCAAAATGAAATTTAAAAACTTAGTTGCCGCAATGGGTGTGGCTGTTACAACATTTGTATCTGCGCAAGCAGTAGCATTAGAAGACGGTATGCCTGAGTATCAAAAAATTAGCGGTGTATCAGGTAACTTTTCATCGGTAGGGTCTGATACGTTAGCCAACATGATGACCTTTTGGGCTGAAGAATATAAGCGTATTTACCCAAATGTAAATATTCAAATTCAAGCGGCAGGTTCGTCTACTGCGCCACCAGCATTAACAGAAGGAACGGCAAATTTAGGTCCAATGAGCCGTGCTATGAAGTCGAAAGAAATTGAAGCATTTGAAAAGCGCTATGGCTATAAGCCAACACAAGTACGTGTAGCAATTGATGCATTGGCGGTATTTGTTCATAAAGATAACCCAATTGAAGGGCTGCGTATTGACCAAATCGATGCTATTTTCTCATCAACACGTAAATGTGGCGCACCAGAGCAAGTAAACCGCTGGAGTGATGTTGGTCTAGAAGGTGATTGGGCTGCAAAAGACGTGCAATTATATGGACGTAACTCAGTATCAGGGACTTACGGTTACTTTAAAAAGAAAGCCTTATGTAAAGGCGATTTTCGTAATAACGTGAACGAGCAACCGGGTTCAGCTTCTGTTGTACAGTCAATTTCAGCATCACTAAATGCCATTGGTTATTCTGGCATTGGTTATAAAACATCGGGTGTGCGTACTGTTCCGTTATCTAAAAAAGGTACTAACTTTGTTGATGCCACGCTTGAAAACGTAGCTCAAGGTAAATACCCACTTTCACGTTTCTTATATGTTTATGTAAATAAACACCCAAATAAGCCACTTGGCCCAGTTGAAGCTGAGTTTTTAAAGATGGTACTTTCGCAAGAAGGTCAAAAAATTGTAGAAAAAGATGGTTATGTGCCACTTTCTGCAAAGCTAGTTGAAGTTGAGTTGAAAAAGTTAGGCTTAAAATAAACCGCTAATAATTAAAAAACCGCTCAAATGAGCGGTTTTTTTTGGTTTACAATTTATGCCGATTGATATTAGTCAGCTTTACTTAAGTTTTCAGCTTGTACTTTGCATTGATTATACGCTTCGATGCATTTAGATGAGCAAACCTGTGACTTAAGGCTGTCGGTGGTTGTTTGTTGTTCACAGCTGGTTTCGCATTGATAACTTTGCTGAGCGCATTGGTTAAGTGCTGGATTACCTGCTTGGCTTTGGCACCCTGCCAATGCTGCAAAAGAAAAAGCCACTAGAGTGGTTTTAATAAAAGTTTTCATACTTATCCTTAAAGTGAGGCTACACCAGTATTAAACTTCAACCTGTATATTGTCGATTAATCTAACACTTCCTAAAAAGGCGGCAGCTAAAATAACAAATCGTGTATCTTCGAGTGTAGCAGCTTTTAATGTATCTCGTTGAGCTATCGAAAAATAATCTGGTTTTAGCCCTGCGCTTTCTAAAGTCGCTTTAGCATCAGCTTCAAGAGTAGCAAACGCTTTATTTCCGCTTTTTAGTTGCTGCGCACAGTGATTTAAAGTGTTGAATAAAATCGTAGCGGTTTGCTTTTCATCACTTGATAAATACCCATTGCGTGAGCTCATGGCAAGGCCGCTAACTTCACGCATCGTTGGCACACCAATAATTTCTACTGGTATCGACAAATCACGGGCCATTGTTTTAACAACTTGCAGCTGCTGAAAGTCTTTTTCACCAAAGCAGGCGTAATCAGGTTGGACTAAGTTAAATAGTTTAGTGACAACTGTTGCTACACCTTTAAAATGGCCAGGACGTGAGCCGCCGCAATAGCCCATCGAAATACCTGGTACATCAACAAAACTTTGCACCCCTAAGCCATTCGGGTAAATAGCCTCTACACTGGGGATAAACAAAATATCCGTTTCAAGATCGGCTAAACCTTGTTTATCGGCATCTAAGGTACGCGGATACTTGTCTAGATCTTCGTTAGCACCAAATTGCATCGGGTTAACAAAAATACTAACAACGACTTTGTCGGCCAGTGTTTTTGCTTTTTCTACCAACGAAAAGTGACCGCGGTGCAGGTTACCCATAGTAGGTACTAGTGCAACACTTAAACCCGCTTGGCGCCAAGCTCTTATTTGACTGCGTAATGATTTAATTTCAGTGATTGACTGCATTATTTAAACTCGTGTTCAGCGCTTGGAAAAACGCCGCTTTTAACATCGTTACAATACTTTTTAACAGCGGCAGGCATGTTGCCTGTTTCGAGTAAAAAGTTTTTTGAAAATTTAGGAATGTAGCCTGCAGAAATACCGACTAAATCGTGCATAACCAAAATTTGGCCATCGGTTACATTGCCCGCACCAATCCCTATAGTCGGAATGCTTAATGAGTCAGTAATACGTTTTGCTAAGGCACTTGGAATACACTCAAGCACGAGTAGTTGAGCACCCGCTGCCTCTAATGCTTTTGCATCGGCAATAATTTTTTGTGCTTGTGCTTCTTCACGGCCTTGAATTTTAAAACCACCAAATACGTGCACAGATTGCGGCGTAAGCCCTAAATGCCCACACACCGGAATACCTTGCTGAGTAAGTGATTTAATGCTGTCATGCAGCCATTCGCCACCTTCAAGCTTGACCATATTAGCACCTGAGCGCATGAGCTCTGCGGCATTTTTACACGCATCATTTGGATTTGCGTAGGTCATAAACGGTAGGTCGGCAATAACAAATAGATCACGGCTTCCAGCGCGAACACAGCGAGTATGGTACGCAATTTCTTGGTTTGTCACAGCGAGTGTGTCATCGCCACCTTGTAATACCATTCCCAAAGAATCACCGACTAAAACAACTTCAACGCCATTCTCATGAAATAACTTAGCAAAACTGGCATCATAAGCTGTTAACGCAGTGATTTTATTACTTTCAGCCTTCATTTTATTCAAAGTTGAAACGGTTATTTTAGACATAATATTCTCGCAGACAGTGGTCTTAGTTAATTACAGCGGTAATTGTTGTAAGTCGTTAAGCGGTAGGTTATTTGCTATCTGTTTGATAGATGCGCCGCTTGGTAAAATAAGTTCGGGTGCAATTTCTTGCAGCGGGTAAACAACAAACTCTCTCTCGTTTAATCCGTAATGAGGCACCGTTAAACGTTTTGTATTTATAACCTGCTCACCAAATAATAAAATATCAATATCCAGTGTGCGTGCGCCCCAACGCTCAGCTTTTCTGACTCGACCATGCTCCACCTCTATGGCTTGCGTTAAATCAAGTAACTGCTCTGGCTGTAGCGAGGTATTGATACAGGCAACCGCGTTCACATAATCGGGTTGATCTTGTGGCCCCATAGGCTTGCTCGCATAATAATGTGAGCAAGCGATAAACTCGCTGTTAGGCAAGTTTTTAAGTGCAACAACAGCATCATCAAGTTGTTTTTTAGGTGTATTAAGGTTGGCACCTAAGCCTAAATAGACACGTTGCATTCTTTACTCAGCTGGTTTTTTAGTGGTGCGCCGACGAGGACGCTTACGTGGTTTTGGTCCACCTTGATGACCTAGCTCTCGCACCATTTCTTTTTGGCCATTAATATCTTGACTCAAGTACTGTGTCCACCACTGTGCAAGCTCTGTATGCTCAGTTTCACCGGCATCAACACGCAGTAATAAAAAGTCATAAGCGGCTTTAAAACGAGGCTGCTGTGTTAAGCGATAGGCACGTTGGCCTGCACGTTTGTCTAAACGTTGTTGAATATGCCAAATATCACGGGCGCCTAACGTAAAGCGTTTTGGTACTGCAATATGCTGAGCGTTCTCACTAAGTACTTTATTAATTGCTTGGGCAAAGGCATCGTATTCAGAGAGTTGTTCTTGACGTCGAATTTTTTCAGTACGTTCAACCAATGGAAACCACAGTAACGCTGCAAATACAAACGCAGGGGTGACTTTTTTCTCTGCATTAATGCGGATGTCAGTGTTTGCAAACATTTGCTTGATGAAAGTTTCTTCAAGCCCGCCTGGGTTTTTATCCAAAATGCGGTCAAGTTCTGGGAACAACGATTTAAATAACCCGTATTTGCGCAGCATTAAAAAGTTTTGTTGTGCTTTGCCGTTTAAAAACAGCTTGAGTATTTCTTCAAACAAACGTGCCGGTGGAATGTTATCAAGCAAGCTAGCTAGAGCGGTTATTGGCTTTTCGCTTGCAGGTGCTATTTGCATATCGAGTTTAGTAGCAAAGCGCACTGCACGAAGCATACGCACGGGGTCTTCACGATAGCGTGTTTCAGGGTCGCCAATTAACTCAATTTGTTTTGCCTTTATGGCCGCTAAACCATTGGCGTAATCATAAATACAAAAATCATTGATTGAGTAATATAAGGCATTGATTGAAAAATCACGACGCTCGGCATCTTCTTCAATGCTGCCAAATACGTTGTCGCGAAGTAGTTGCCCATGTTCGCTTGATTGGCTAATTTGATTTTTGTCTTCTTGTGCTTCGTGATGGCCGCGCATGGTGGCCACTTCAATAATCTCACGACCAAAAACAATGTGCGCTAAACGAAAGCGGCGGCCAATTAAACGGCAGTTACGAAACAGTTTTTTAACTTGCTCAGGGGTTGCATTGGTTACAACATCAAAATCTTTGGGTTGTTGACCTAACAATACATCGCGAATGCAACCACCAACTAAGTAGGCATCATAGCCACCATCTTTTAGGCGATAGAGTACTTTGATTGCATTTGGGCTAAATTGTTTGCGAGAAATACCATGCTCACCTCGAGGGATCACCAACGGTTCACTGCTGATTGCGACATCTTCGGCACTGGCATTCGGGCCGATAATTTGTCGACAAAATTGAAAAAGCTTGGAAATAATAGTCTGTCTCCTAGAGAAGCGGTTGATTGACTCGCCATTGCAATCAAAATGACAACAAGTACCTTCTCATAGAGCTGTACTTACTGTTTTATGTAATTAGCATATATTTAGGCGGCTATCATATACCAGCAAGGTGGAAAAATTAAGTTGCAGTGCTGAAATTAAGCCATTTTTAACGATTTTATTTGAATTTGTTATACCCAATCCGCGAAAGAGCGTTAAATCTGTATTTCACGCGTAGTGGGAACGCGGCTTAAGTTAAAATGTGCCACGCCCCAAGCAAGTAATTGCTCTGTGGTTAAATCCATAAGTTGGTCGTGGGTTGGCAAACCTAAAAAGTTAAATACCGCTATCAAAGTCGGTTTGGGATTTTGTTTGCAAATAGCGGGGGCGTAATTTTGTTTAGAGAGTTTAAATCCGGGTTTTGCTACCGCTAAAGGTAAATGAGCAAATTCTGGAATAGGGTTATTAAGTTGCTTAAAGAGACTTATTTGACGGGCGGTAGGTTCAAGTAGATCAGCGCCTCGTACAATTCGATTGATCCCTTGCTCAATGTCATCAATAACCACCACCAGTTGATAGGCAAATAAACCGTCGCTACGTTTTATAATGTAATCTTCATGGGCCAGAGCAGGGTCAACGTCAATACGCCCCTGAATAAGGTCGTTATAAGTCACGGTTGCATGGCATTGAGTTAAGCGAAGGGCATGACCCTGTTCACTGAGTTGGCTATGTTTACATTGCCCTTGATAAATTCCACCTAGCGCTTTTATTTGCTTACGAGAGCATTGGCAGGCATAAATAAGGTGTTGTTTTGACAGTGAGTTTACTGCATCTTGATAAATAGTAAGACGCTGTGTTTGATACACAACGTTTTCATCCCAATTAAGGCAGTAGGCGTCTAAGGTATTTAGGATATCGGTGGCTGCGCCTTTAACAACGCGAGTGGTGTCTATATCCTCAATGCGTACTAACCATTTCCCTTGGTTAACTTTTGCATCTAGGTAGCTACCTACAGCCGCCACAAGTGAGCCAAAATGTAACGGCCCCGAAGGAGACGGTGCAAATCGGCCGCGATAGTCAGATACTTGCGCGGTAACGGCTGTAGAAGACATGGCTATAACTTAATTAGCCGCGTCCAGCTTGCTTTTCTTTAATTTCGGCAAGTGTTTTACAGTCTACGCATAAATCGGCAGTAGGACGTGCTTCTAAACGACGAATGCCAATTTCAATGCCACAAGACTCACAAAAACCAAACTCGTCTTCTTTAATTAAGTTGATTGTTTTTTCAATTTTCTTAATTAATTTGCGTTCGCGGTCACGAGTACGAAGCTCTAATGAGAACTCTTCTTCTTGTGCTGCGCGGTCAACGGGATCAGGAAAGTTAGCTGCTTCGTCTTGCATATGTGACTTAGTACGATCAACTTCGTTCCGTAAATCATTACGCCAAGTTTCTAAAATTGTTTTAAAATGAGCACGTTGTGCTTCATTCATGTACTCTTCACCCGGTTTTTCTTGGTATGGTTCTAAACCGGCTTGAGCCAATAAACCATGTCTTTTTTGGTCTGGCATAACTCTCTCCTAAATCCTTAATTTAATGCCTCAGCATTAGCCGGCGGTATAAATAACAGAAACTTATACCCTAGGCAAATTTATTTTTAAATAATCGAATTAGCTTCAACCCTGTTTACCCATATAAAAGTAGCAAAAGCAGTGTTTATACTTTTTTATTACAGTATCGGTTTATAAACTGGCGTTGTTATGTGGGCAAAAATAATAAAAACAACTCATCTTTTACTTTTCGGTTAAGTATTTTTTAGGCGTAATACAATACCAGCGTTTAAAAGCACGCTGAAAAGCGCTTTGTTCAGAAAAGCCCAGCGCAGTGGCAATGTTTAACGAACTGAGTCCTTGTTTTAGTAATATAAGGGCTTGTTGTTTGCATATTTCGTCAATAATTTTGCTGTAGCTGGTGTGTTGTTGTTTTAAGTAACGCTGTAGGCTGCGAGTTGATAGCGCTAATGCCTGAGCAGCTTGCTGAACACTTAAACGCTCTGGCAGGTGTTGTGTTATTAGCGCTTTGAGCTGACTAATATACTGAGCTTCGTGGTTGTAGTTAATAGCCTGTGCGGCTAATAAAGTTTCTAGCTCGTTATTAGCGCCTTTTAGTGGGCAGTGTAGTAATTGGCTATCAAAGATCATGCTATTTGTTGTGCTATTAAACTCAATAGGACAGTTAAATACACTTTGATACTGTTTAACTTCATTGATGGGCGGTTGTGGGCGCATTAATTTTATTTGGCTGAGCATCAACGGGGCTTGCCATTCACAACATTGTTGAGCAAAAGCAAGCCAGCTACTAAAAAGCTCATCTGCCATGAAGTGTGTGACTGGTGTTTTGGGGTGCCATTCTAGGCTGCTGTGTTGTGGGTGATGATGTAGGCTAATAGTGCCAATGTTTCTAACTAAGGTATGCAGCTTTAAAGCATGTTGTAATGCGCTTAATAAAGAGTCACTCACTAAAGCAATATGCCCAAGTAATCCCCAGTTTTGCGCATTAAGCGCTTGACCAAACTCTAATCCTACTGTGTTCCTATTTAAGTGTTTTGCGCCAATGGCCATGAGCTGTTCGTAATCAGCAAGCGGGTATTTATAGCGACTGTTATTAAGTTGCTGCCCTCCTTGAGTAATATTATTAAGTAAGTGTTCTTTATTCAGACCTTGAGAAGCTAAGTAACTAGTTAAAGAACGAATAATTTGGCTACTTACAAAATACATAAAATATCCTTTTCTAGACGGTTAAAGTTTAAGCTGCCCTAACTGGCGCGCAAAGTCAATTTTGTGCGTTTGAGGTCAAGATTTTAATAAGTATTTACGGCATGGTTGTAAAGTTAAACAATAATAATGACAAGGAACACCACAATGAAGCCCCATTTACTCTCACTTTGTATCGCCAGTAGCCTACTTTTAATTGGTTGTAGCGAAGACAATGACAATAACGTTGCACCACCAATTGTCGTGGTGCCTGATCCCGTTCCAGAGACGAGCGCGCCAATAATTGCATTTGATGACGATAATAAACTTGATGCGAATATCCGTTGGACTACCTTCGGTGTGCCGCATATCACTGCTGATAACTTAGAGAGCTTAGCGTTTGGTAGTGGTTATGCTTATGCTAAAGATCATGCGTGTCTATTGATGGATCAAATTATTAAAGTGCGCGGTGAACGCTCGAAATACTATGGTCCAGATAAAGTACCAGGCAGTGGCGACTCAACGCATTTAATTTCTGACTTTGGTTATAAAGCCTTGGGTGTGAATGAATATGCTCAAGCCAATTATGATCAATTAGAAGAGAACAGCCGAGCGCACTTTGAAGGGTTTGTGCAAGGCTTTAATAAATACGTTACTGATACGGGGGTTGATAATTTAGCGCCGGAGTGTGCCTCTGCACCTTGGGTTACCAGTTTAACAGCACAAGATATGTTGGCGTACTCTATGGCTACAGTGCAGCTAGCCAGCTCGGCTAACTTTTTAGAGCTCGCTTTTTTAGCAAACCCGGGTGATGCGAATGAGTATCTGCCAATGCCTACGTCAGAGCAGCCAAGTGCTGTGTCTTCAATGGTAGGCAATATTAATCAGCGAGCAAAGCAATTTAAGCTAGAGAAAAAATTTGATCACTTAGGGTCAAATGGTTGGGGGCTTGGTAAAGATATGATGGCCAATGGTAAAGGTGGTCTATTAGCAAATCCTCATTTTCCTCACGAGGGCAATTTACGCTTTTGGCAATCACACCTAACCATTCCCAACGCTATGAATGTAATGGGGGGCAGTTTGCAAGGGATGCCAGGAGTGATCAATATTGGTTTTAATGAGCACATAGCTTGGACCCATACTTTTTCTACAGCACGTCATTTTTTAATTTATCAGCTAGCACTAAATGAAAATGATCGCATGGGTTACAGCGTTGAAGGTGATAATTATGAAATTACTTCAAAAACAATTAACGTTGAGGTAACTGTGGCACCAGGGACCACAATTACACTTAGCAAACCGTTTTACTATAGCCACCATGGTTTAATGATTGAAACACCTGCCGCAAATGGTTTAGGGTGGAACGACAGCCAAGCATTTACCATCAAAGATGCCAATGAGTTTAATATGGATGTGGTTGCTCAGTGGTCAGCTATTAATCAAGCAACCAGCTTAGAAGAGATGAAGGCCTCGTTTGCTAAATACGATGGCGTTTCATTTAATAACACCATGGCCAGCGATAAAGAAGGTAATGTCTTTTTTGTTGATGACAGCACCGTTTTGAAACTGGGTGATACCGCAAATATGGCAATTCGTTTGCAACCTGAATTGGTTGCACTTAGAGAGTCGACGGGCTTTGATTTAGTACCTGGTAACTTAAAGTTATTTGAGCCGCAAGGCGTTGTGCCTTTTGAACAAGCTCCCCAACTAAGTCGCACTGACTACGTACAAAACTCAAATGACAGCTATTGGGTTACTAATCTTGAACAACCTCTTGTGGGCTTTGCTGCGCAATATGGCGATGTTCATCAGCCATTATCATTGCGTACCCGTATGGGTTTGAAGCTCATAAAAGAGGGAGGCGGTGAAGACAGTAAGTTTGATTTGGCTGAACTTGAAAATGCGCTAGTAGGCAATCGTATCTATTTAGGTGAATTAGTATTTGATGATTTAGTTGCCCAGTGTAAAGCGCGTGGCGCAACACCGGTTACCCTAACTAATGGAACAAGTATTGACCTAACAGCTGCCTGCGCCGTGTTAGAGGGCTGGAATGGCGCTATGAACCTTGATACACAAGGCGCTGCGTTAATCAGAGAGTTTGCTCACTTATTTAATGGTGATGAATACTTATATGATAATTTTGATGTGACCAACCCTGCAAATACGCCAAATACCTTACTTGCCGATGGCTCTGCGTTAACGGCTTTAGCGCATGCAGTGCTTAATTTACAAAGCAATGGCGTGGCATTAAACAGTACTTTAGGTGAGCTGCAATTTGTTGAAAAAACGCTAGCAGGCGGCATTGCTTCAGGCGAGAAACTTCCTTGGAGTGGGCCAATGAGTGTGGAAGGAGGCTTTAATGTGTATCGTTTTGATCGCAGTAGCAGTCGTTCATTTTCTACGGTGATCCCATATATCGATCATCAAACATTGGATGATGCGATAACAGGTAAACCGTTAGCGTCAAATTTAACAGCCAGTGGTTACCCTGTTAATTACGGATCGAGCTGGATGTTTGTGATGAACTTTACCGATGATGGTCCTGTGGCAAAAGGATTACTGACTATGTCGCAGAGTTCAGATTCAAGCTCAGAACATTTTGATGAGCAATCGCGTTTTTACTCAAATACGCCAGTATTAAGACCCATCTTATTTAAAGATGCAGATATTAATCTAAATTTAATTAATGAAATGGATTTATCAATGAGTAAAGAGTAAGCACACTTTGAGCGCCAGTACGAATGCTGGCGCTCTATTTACCTAGTCAATAAACGGCACTTTTTCAATTAAAGTAACTTCACTCGCTGAAATGTGTGCTTTATAAGCTAATACTTCTACGCCTTGCTCAATGGCCTCGCTAAGCAATTCTGCATAGGTTGGGTCAATATGCACCGCAGCACTGACTTGTGTGATGCCTTGGTGCAGCACTGCAAATAGTAATACCGCTCGATGCCCTTGTTTTACCATGTCGATTAATTCACGAATATGCTTTTGCCCACGAACAGTTTGGGCGTCAGGGAAGTAGCCTTGACCACTTTGTGGACGATCTTCGCTCAGCAGCGTGACTGATTTAACTTCAACATAGCAATTGGCTTTGCTGCTGTGGGTAAGTAAAAAGTCGATGCGGCTGTTTTCACTGCCATACTTCACTTCACTTTGTATGTGTTGATAGCCTGTAAGCTCATCAATAACCTCATTATTAAGTGCTTCTTCGACCACTTTATTGGCGATAGCGGTATTTACACAAATAAGCTGTGATACATTATTTTGCGTCAGCTCTAATGACTGCGGGTACTTTCGCTTGGTATTACTGCTGGTGGAATAAAAGGCAGTAAAACCGACATCGGCACAGCCCGTCATCTTACCCGTATTAGCACAGTGAGCGGTAAAAGTAGTGCCATCACTGAGCTCTAAATCAGCTAAAAAGCGTTTGTAACGCTTTAATAAAGTGGCAGATTGTAATGGCGGGGTGTACTTCATTTATGACTTCCTTATGTAACCTGAGCACTGGATAATAAGTTTATTTCAAGTAGTTGTTTTAGCGCTAACTGCGTTGAGTTCATTTTTTCTAGAGATAATAAACTTAAATATTTTTATAGCTCAATATGTTAGCAAACTTATTAACCCGAGTTTAGGGTAAGTAAAATTGAGGTTTACAGGCCGGTTGAGGTTATTCACCTCAAGCGGTTGGGAACTTAAGCGCTCTATAGTAAACTCAACCGCACATTTAAGTGCAAGGATATTCTAACATGAGTGAAAAATTTGTTGTTCAATTAAGCGAGCAGTTGGCACCAGGGCATTGGGGCGAAAGTGCGTCATTATCTTTTAACGAACACGGCGCAACGGTTCATTTATCTGAGCAAGAAACATTAAAAAATGTGCAAAAAGCGGGTCGTACAATTGCAAATCAAGGCATTAAAAATGTTGTTCTTGAAGGTGATGTATGGTGCACAGAGAGCCAATGGGCTTTTTACCAAGGCTTTGTATCACCAAAAGTACTAAACGGTGTTGAGTTTGTTGATAACGCACAATCTGATCTTAAAGAACTCGCTGATTTAAAAGCATCGGCAACGTGGGCGCGCGAAATGATCAATGGTACCGCCGATGACATTTACCCAGAAAGCTTAGCTGAAAAAGCCGCTGAATTTATTCAATCACTTGCACCAGAGCATGTTAGCTATCAAATCATAAAAGGCGATGCGCTATTAGAACAGCAGTGGATTGGTATTCATGCCGTTGGTCGTGGTAGTGAGCGTCCGCCAGTATTACTTGAGCTTGATTACAACCCAACTGGCGATGAGAACGCACCGGTAAGCGCAGCACTTGTTGGTAAAGGTATTACGTTTGACTCAGGTGGTTACTCAATTAAACCAAGCGAAGGTATGTTGGGTATGAAGTGCGACATGGGTGGTGCAGCAACGGTAACCGCAGGTTTGGCACTGGCAATTAGCCGTGGCGTAGAAAAGCGTATTAAGTTGTTTTTATGTTGTGCAGAGAACTTAATTTCGGGTAATGCATACAAACTAGGTGACATTCTTACTTACAAAAATGGCATAACCGTTGAAATTGTAAATACCGATGCTGAAGGGCGTTTAGTATTGGCTGATGGCTTAATGGCCGCAGGCGAGACAGGCGCTCCACTTATTATTGATGCGGCAACCCTTACTGGTGCCGCCCTTGTTGCTGTTGGTCAAGAGTACAACGCATTGTTTGCCCTTGATAAAGAGCTAGTGCGTGAAGTGGAAGACTTTGCGTCACAAGAAATGGAAGCCGCATGGCCATTACCACTTGAAAAGTGGCATCAACAAAACTGCCCATCGCCGTATGCGGATACAGCAAATAGCCGCGCCCAAAAAGGCGGTGGTTTCGGTGGTGCATCTAACGCCGCTGGTTTCTTATCTCGCTTTGTGCCAAACGATGGCAAAGGCTGGGTACACATCGATTTAGCTGCTGCATTTAATATGGGTGGTAGCACAAGTCAATGGGCTTCAGGTGCAACTACACAAGGTATGCGCACCGTAGCACGTACCCTACTTGAAAAGGCATAATCTACTGAGATTACGCATTAGTTAAAAAATAGGTACCTTAGGGTGCCTATTTTTTTATCCGCCAAACAAGCAATTTTGTTTTATTTACGGTAAAATCCTTCGCCATTACGTGTTTGGGCATCTATTTTTATTTAAACCTCGCTCAAATATTATACATACCACTGGGATCCTTACTATGTCAGAAAAGTGCTATATCACGGCTCAACAATTACTTGAAGATTCATTCCGCGTAGCGGCACAAGTGTATAAAGATGGCTTTCGTCCAGATTTTATTATTGGTATATGGCGCGGTGGTGCTCCAATTGGGATTGCGGTTCAGGAATATTATGATTACAAAGGCATAGAAACGGATCACATTGCGGTTCGTACCTCGTCTTATTACGGTATTGGTAAGCAATCAAAAGAAATCAAAGTACATGGTTTACACTACATAGTTGAAAACGCAAATGCAGGTGACTCTTTACTGATTGTTGACGATGTTTTTGACTCAGGTCGTAGTATTGTAGCGTTAAAAGAGAAGCTCTCTGAGCTAATGCGTTTAAACTTACCACGTGATATTCGTATTGCTTGTCCATACTACAAGCCAAAAAATTCAAAAGTTGATACAGTGCCTGATTACTACATTCATGAATCTGAAGAATGGTTAGTATTCCCGCATGAATTATCAGGTTTAACGCCGGATGAAATTATTGAAGGTAAATCTGATTTAGCTAAAATCCACGATATTTTACTTGAAAAGTAAATGTGATTTTGATCAATAAAAAAGGCCTTAATGGCCTTTTTTATTGTCTTTAAAGCTGTGCAAAGCTATCTACATAGTCACTTAATTTAGGAATATCGACAGCTTGTAGTCCTTGTGTGCTTCTTTGCACTAAGTTTTTCTCTACTAACTCACTCACTACACGCCTGTATGCACGCTCAGTGGTTGCAAAGCGCTCAGCTTCTGCATTTACCGTAGGGTAAGCACGTAATAAAGTGGGATTGTTATTCTCTGCACGTAATAAGCAGTCTTTGGCAATATTGTAGCTCAACGGCAGTAACAGCTTATCTAAATTAATTTTTTGATTTTCTTGAAACTTAGCCGCAATCGTTTGCGCCGTATATAAGCTTAGCTCGGGTTTATCGAGCAATAATGCGCGCCAATGTTTTAATTCAATCAAGTTATACGTGACATCACTAAAGCAGGTTACCGTGTAAATGCAGGGGTTATTATTAAGTGCTTCAATTTCGCCAATTAGGGTATTGTTACAGTCGAGTTGGCCAAGAAGCAGGCGCCTGCCATTACCTACATCGTAACTAAACGATACAGTCCCACTTCGCACTAATACCAACTTAGTTAACGGTTGGTCTTGCTGTATTAATATTTCTTTTTTTGATTGCTGAAAACTACTGCCGGCAAACGTCAGCAGTTGATCAACAAGGTAACTGGAAAAATGGTATTGAAACATCAATCATGCTCTTCGGACAATTGTCCTATTTATTACACCTTAATGACGATAGCATTAAGATTAAGAATTTATGCTAACTTGCCCACGCCGTTAATATAATTAATAGCGTTAAATGACCTTCATTCTTCCGTGTAATGATTAAAAATTGTGGTATTAACCAGTATATTTTAAGGTTTTATTGGTAAGTTAGCTTTTTTATTTTAACTACTGCGTAGCGTAGCTTAATAATGTACTAAAATTTAACGCGTAATACTAACCTAAAGCCTAGGAGAGAACAATTGAGTTGGGAATATTTAGGTTATTTAGCATCCGTCTTATTAGTCATATCATTAACCATGACTGATGTAACCAAACTACGTTGGTTTAATTTATTGGGCTGTATTGCGTTTACTTTTTACGGTGCGGCTATAGGCTCAGTGCCGGTGGCTTTTACCAACGGCTTGTTGGCTTTGGTTAATATTTATCACATTATTAAGCTATATCGTCAGTCAAAAGTTGATACAAAAAAGGGTTAACGCAAGTTAACCCTTTTTTGTTTTTAATTACTCAGCTTTTGCGACGTCTTTTTCGTAGCGTAACGTACCCGCAATCCACGTTTGCAGCACCTGAGTTTTGTATAGCTGCTCAATGGGGACTTTAAAGTAGTCTTGATCAACCATTATAAAGTCAGCCCATTTACCTTGCTCTAAACTCCCTAGCTTAAACTCTTGATGCGCTGCATACGCGCCGCCAAGGGTAAACGCACGTAATGCATCTTCTCTGCTTAACACTTCACTGGCGCGCCAACCGTTTTCAGGCAATTGATTATGATCCATACGTGTAATGGCAGAATATAAGCCATCAAACGGGTTCGCGAGCTCGACAGGGTAATCAGAACCCGCTGCAATAGTCGACCCCTGCTCTAAAAATGTTTGCCAAGCGTATGCGCCTTGGAGTTGTTTATCGGTTAAACGCTGCTCTGCCATATGCATGTCAGATGTAGCATGCACAGGTTGCATTGATGGAATTATTTTCAGGGTTTTAAAGCGCGGAATATCCTCTGGCGAGACGATTTGTGCATGCTCCATGCGATTACGCAGTAGTATACCACCGGTTTGCTTAAATACATTTTGATAGGCATCGAGCACAATTTTATTTGCTCTATCGCCAATGGCGTGGGTATTTGCACTAAACCCGCTTTTAAAAGTGAGTGTAAATAATTGTTCTAGCTTTTGTTGGGTTTCAAGCATTAGGCCAAAGTGGTTTGCTCTGTCTGCGTATTCTTCAATAAGCGCGGCACCGCGTGACCCTAAGGCTCCATCAGCATAAATTTTTACACTGCGAATAGATAAAAAATCTTGAGCATCTTGATACCGACCCGCTTTAAGCATCATGTTTAAATCTGGGCTTGCTGCACTTAACATCGCTACAATTCTAAGCGGTAATGTACCTAACTCAGCGCGCTGTTTATAAACTTGCCACGTGGTTTTATCAATACCTGCATCGTGGGTTGAGGTAATGCCTAAGCTTAATAAATGTTTACCTGCGGCATCTAATGCATTGCTAACCGATTGCGCAGATGTTGCAGGCATATGTTGAGTAACCAAGGTTTCTGCTTTATCTATAAAAATACCGGTTGGTTTGCCAAACTCATCTTTTATAATTTCTCCACCTGCTGGGGCTGGTGTGTCAGCATTAATATTGGCAAGTTCTAGTGCTTTTGAATTAACCCAAATAGCATGGCTATCTACTCGCGATAAAATAACAGGGCGGTCGCTGACGACTTTGTCTAAATCAGCAGCGGTAGGGAAACGCGTGTCGGACCATAGCTCTTGGTTCCAGCCCCGACCAATAATCCAACCTTCTTTGCCTTTGGCAAATTCGTTGAGCTTAGCGGTTATTTCATCTACCGATTTTGCGCCGCGCACATCCAGCTGTGACAAGTTTTCACCCAGGCCAATTACGTGTCCGTGGGCATCAATGAGCCCTGGTAATAAGGTTTTTCCATTGGCGTCAATTAGGGTTGCGCCCGGGAAGCTATTTTTTAAGCTGTCAGGACCTGTTTTTACAACTTTGCCATCTTTTATGACTAAGGTTGTAAATGTATTTACTTCGCCGTGGCGCATTTTTCCTTTGTATAAAGGGGTGTAGCCATTGGCATTATATATTACTTTCGTTTGTGCAATTGCCACACTAGATAAGGCGCAGAGGCTTGCTAGTAATACCGGTTTAATTAATTTATTGAGTCGCATAAGAGGTATGTTGTTATTATTTGTACTATCACAGTAGCAAACTCAAATTTAGAATACCAATAGCATAATTTATTAATAGTCGAATAAGCCCAGCTTTTAGCTAGAGCAAGCAAATTCAGGGTAGGATAGATTGCGTGTTAACAGGAAAGAATTTGTTTAATCTTCTCAAATAAAGCCTAATTAACTAGGCTTTATTTGAGGGAGCTATTTATTTACTGGCGTACAAACTATATTCGCTTAATGACAATTGTGCGTCTTTATCACGGTCGTAACTGCCAAAACGTGACCATAAAGCAGGATCACTGGCAGTTTCCGAACGAGTTAAAAAGCCATCTTGATTACGGTCAAGTTTTTCAAATTCTGAGGTAATATAGCTATTTGTCGCAAAGCTCATGCAGCTAACAACAGTAAGCGTTAGTAAAATAATATGGCGGATAGGTTTCATCTAAATACTCAGTACAAATTGGTGGTTAGATAGTTTTTAAACTCAGTTAAAGAAATTCTGTTGTCTTGATTTTCATCCCAATTTGAAAATGAGTTTAATAGCTGAGGCTGAGCAGCAAGCTCGCTATGGGTTAAATACTCGTCGTTGTTGGTGTCTAGATGTTCAAAGCGTTGCTTTACATCAAGTGCACATGCACTATGGCTAACAAATAGTAAAGCACCAATAAGGAGAAGCTGTATTTTCATGGTTGGCGTTCCAAGGCATATTTTAATTGCTGGCAATAATGAAATAAAGCACTTGCCATAATTTAAATCCCAACATTAAATCCGTTTACACACTCCCTCAGGGATTATGGCAAGTGCTTTTAACTCTATACTAATAGATTAAACTTGAATCTAAACTTAAGGTTTAAAGTTTTGGAATTCTTTTTTAGAAATCATCTCGTTATTATCTTTGTCTAAATCGGCAAACTGCTTAAGTAATTGTTTATCTTGCTTTGCCTCAATAAGCGATATTTGGTCATCCATATTTTTATCTAAATGCATAAAACGTACATTTAATGGCGATGCCAGTGCGGTGGCACTAATAGCTAAAAATAGGAGCGAAAAAGCACCAATTAGTTGTTTCATGAATGTACTCCTTTATTTTATAAACAGCTTAAATTCGTTTAGAGATATGAGCCCGTTTTCATCGGTGTCTATCTGTGCAAAGTTCTCATGTAATAAAGCATCTTCACCTGCTTCAGCTTCACTTAATGTGCCATTACTGTCTTTGTCTAAACGATTAAATTCAGCATCTACATCAAGGGCGAATAAATGAGTACTGGTTAGGCACAAACCGATAAGTGCAGCGTTCTGTAAATTGTTTTTGAACATTCCTTGGCTCTTTTTAGATTAATATTAATGTTCTCGTAACAAAAATGGTGCCAATATTTATTTTTATTAATAATCAGTGAGTTATGTTTTTTTGTGATGATTGGTGCGTAATTTTTACAAGTAACTGTGTGTTTTATGCAACAATTTTGCAGTTATAAGCGTTTAAAATTTTTTAAATCAATTGCTTAACTTGTCGCTATTTAGAGACAGCAGGGGTTTTTATCCTTGATGGTTCAGCGAGTGTATAAGTTGAGCGCTTAATAATAGAACGTTTAAAAATAGTAAAGGACTTTTGTATGCCCGCAGTCATGGCTGAAAAATATAAAGCATTGATAAATTGGCGCCCCAATTTAATTGGCCAATTTGTAATGAGCATGCTGTTGTCGCTGTTGCCCTTATCTATAGTGGTTATTGTGTTTTTAAATGTATTAAATAAGCAATTAGCGGTCACTCAGCAAATTGTGAGTAATAATTACCAAGTAACTAAGTCGTTTAATCTGCTTAAGCAAGAGCTTAATAGTTTAGAAAGAGCAACTAGGCAAAACTGGGTATTAAAGAGCGACTCACTCGATAAGCTAATCGTAGATAAATGGCAATCATCATTGCAAAACATCAATGAGCTAAAACAGCTTTCAAATAACCAAGCAAATACACACCAATGGCAACGGCTAACGGATACTTTGCAAACGGCGCATACTCAACTTGTGGTTGAAGCGCGTCAACAAGCTGAATTATTTGTGCCAATCAGCGAAACACTAGCGGAGCTAACATTGTGGTTACGTGAGGAAAATGAAGCCAAAATCACTCAAAACCAAATTAAGCTCACAAATTTACAAGCTTCCTTTATAAACTGGTTGATTGCACTTACGCCTTTAACGCTGCTTGTTGGCGGCGGTTTTTTGTGGCGCATAAGCGGGCGCTTAAAAAGCTTAACCTCAGTGATTGATAAGTTAGGCCAAGGAGATTGGCAGCAAAAAATATCGGTGCAAGGGTCGGCTGAACTCATAGAGTTAGGTAACAAGTTGCAGTGGGTGCAAGCGCAGCTGCATATGTTAGAACAACAAAAAGATACATTTTTACGCCACGTTACTCACGAATTAAAAACCCCTTTGGCTTCTATGGTTGAGGGCACTGAATTACTAGCCGATGAAATCGTTGGCCCCATCAATAACGAGCAAAAAGCGGTACTTGGGCTGATCAGTCAATCGATGGTGAGGCTACGTACTATGATAGACAGTTTATTGAGTTATAACGCCATTCGCACCAGTAAAGACAACGTCAGTGAAGTGGAATTTAATCAGCTAATAAAAAAGGTAAATAACCACTTTGAGCACCGCTTAAATGCGCGAGAACAATCGCTTATTTGGCACAATAGTTTACCTAATATTTCTCTTAGTTTGCCACGGGAGTTAATTGAAATGATTTTAATTCAGTTAATTTCCAATGGCTTAAAGTTTTCTCAGCCAAACCAAGTCGTTACTATTAGCTTGAGTCTAGAAAATAACGGCCTAAATATGCAAGTAGCAGATGAGGGTTGTGGCATTAAAGAGCATGAAAGAGATCATGTTTTTGGGGCGTTTTATCAAGGTAAACATACCAAAGAGATTAGCTTACAAGGCAGTGGTTTAGGCCTTACTATAGTCAAAGAGTCAGTTGAACAGTTACATGGGCAACTAAAAATTGAGCATAATGAGCCGCAAGGCTGTCGATTTAACATTGTCATCCCCTATAAAAATAAAGGAGTTAAATAATATGTCTGCGCGTTTAATGGCTATTGTATGGCTAACCAGCAGTCTTGTTTTTTTATCTGGGTGTGAAATAACAAACACTCAAACACAGGGTGAATCAGCATTAAATGTACCCTCTCAGCCAGATAGCAAAACGAATCAGCCAAATCCCAAACCTCGGCCAAAATCAGAGCCAATATATCCCTCTGCAGCGCAAGTTATTGCTTGGCATGCCAATCAGTGCGGTGGTTTTAAATTAGCGCCTAGCAATGAAACCTACTTAGGGGAGCAAGCACTGAAAGCGTTTTTTAGTAAAGCATGTTTAAAGCTTAGTAGTGACCCCAATACTGTGATGAGTCAATTACTTAAGCTGGATCAGGCGTACTATTGGCCCGATGATATAAAGCACTATTTATGGCTGCAAAAACAGCACGTATTAATGCAAATAGATGCAAAAAAACAACAGCAAGCATTGAACGCCAAAATGCAAAAAACCTTGTCGTCATTAGCCGCAATTGAACAGCAACTTTTACTACGTGAAGAAACCAAGGAGCAGTAACTATGTCAGTCACACTTCCATCAAGTGCTAAAGTTTTACTCGTTGATGATGATGCCAGCTTGCTGCAATTACTGGCGATTCGAATTCAATCAAAGGGTTATGAAGTAACGACCTGTGATAGTGGTATGAACGCATTACAACTACTTAAAAACCAAGTGTTTGATGCGGTGATCACCGATTTAAGAATGGATGAAATGGATGGCATGGCGCTGCACCGACAATTGCAAAACCGCTACCCTGCGTTGCCTGTTATTATGATGACGGCTCATGGATCTATCCCTGATGCGGTAGAGGCCACCAAGCAAGGTATTTTTGCCTTTATCACAAAACCCGTTGATAAAGATGAGCTGTTTGACAGCCTAGCCAAAGCCATTGAGATACATGGGGTTAATAATGATGAAGTCGCCCCGCAAAGTAATATTGTCACCCGCAGTGGCGCTATGCTGCATTTGTTGGAGCAAGTGAAACTATTAGGGCCTACACAAGTTAACGTGCTTATTTCTGGTGCCAGCGGTACCGGTAAAGAGTTGCTTGCGCAGGCGATTCATCAGCATAGCCATGTTAGTGACGGTCCATTTGTGGCAATAAACTGTGGGGCCGTGCCTGGTGAGCTATTAGAATCAGAGCTATTTGGTCACAAAAAAGGGGCATTTACAGGAGCTGTAAAAGATCACCAAGGCCTATTTCAGCAAGCACAAGGCGGCACCTTATTTTTAGATGAGATTGGTGATATGCCGCTTAATTTACAAGTTAAGTTGTTACGTGTGCTGCAAGAAAAAACCATTCGCCCTGTGGGCTTTCAAGAAGAAATTCCCATTAATGTACGAATTGTTTCTGCAACCCATAAAAACCTGCCTGAAGCGATTAGTAATCAACAGTTTAGAGAAGATTTATACTACCGGTTAAACGTCGTAAACTTAAAGTTGCCCCCGCTGTGTGAACGCCGTGAAGATATTAGCTTATTAGCCAACTTTTTTAGTGCCAACATCGCAAAGCGTATGGAGCAAAAAGAAAAGCGCTTTGCAAACGATGCCATGCATGCCCTAGTAAGGTATGATTGGCCAGGTAATATACGTCAATTACAAAATGTGGTGGAGCAGGTGGTTGCGTTGACTCCCAGTGAGGTTATATCTGAACATTTAGTGCTTAGTGCGCTCAACAGTAATGAAAGCAACGTTGAGCCATTATCACTTAATGAAGCTAAAAAAGAGTTTGAACGAGACTATGTAATTAATACCCTGAAAATGGCAGGGGGCAATGTGGCAGAAGGCGCTAAACTTGCCAAGCGCAACCGTTCTGATTTTTATAAGTTGATTAAAAAGCATGAGATTGACGTAGATAGTTTAATTTAATTTGGTTTTTAAAAGGAAGTGAGCATGCAGTTATTCATGGTGTATTTAGGTGGACGCATTCAAGGTTGCCACATAGAAATGCACGACGTACGTTTTGTGGTAGGCCAAAACATTGAGCAAACCTATACCAAACTAAAAAGCCAATGGGTGGGTGATAAAAACAGTGTACACATGGATAGCTACATGGCAGTCAATCACATTGATGGCTACCAAGTTGACATTGTTGATGGTTCTGTTGAGCAAAACAAACAGCTTTATTTTGTTAATTTAGGCGCTTACAGAAGCGACTCAATGGCAGAGCAACACGACTTTGCTTTGTATGTTGCCAGTAGTAGTGAAGAAGCGAAACAACGCGCTAAAAATGACTTATTAGCAGGGCTGAGTCATCTTCATAAAGATGATTTATATGATGTTGATGACTGCTTTGCGATTGATTTACTCGATAGTCAGCTTAATATTAAGCTAACCCCAAGCGGCCAAGCACAACCAATTAAACCGGACTGGTTTGGTTATCATGTATTATAGTTGCTAAGCATTTGTTTGGATATTGTGTGAAAAAGTATGCGTTTATACTTTTGCTAGTTGGCTTAAGTGGCTGTAAATCACTGTCGGGTTTACCGCCCGTTGTTGATTTAAATAAACTGGTAAAGCAAGTAAAAAACGACCCTACCAATGTGGTTGCAATTCACAAGCAAGCACAAAAAACACACCGCTCTATTAAAGCACAGGTTGGTAGCGTAAAACAGCTTTTAGCTGCATTAGAAAGCGTTGTTGGGCGCAAGTGGGGTAAGCAAAATACGCAACAGCCTAGTGCAAAAAAATACGTCAAATACAGTAATGATTACCAAGCTCGTGCCATTATTGATTTTGAGCAAGGCACTGTAAAAGTAGAAACCATCGCGTTAAAAAATACAATAAGCTTGTTACAGCAGGCCATTGTTATGACCCTACTGACCTCCAGCGACCCCGATAAAACCGATATTTTTACCAGCGAAGCCCCCATATTAGAAGGCGAACCGTTTTTATATCAACAAGTACTCGACCAAGATAAGTTACCAATAAAATACTCTTGGCGTGCTAATCGATTTGCGCGTTATTTAGTAAATAATAACTTAAAAAAGCAACGACAATATGGACATGTTATTTCGTCAGTTAGTTTTAATTTAGTGGAGCAAAATGCTCATTTAAGAAAGCAAAAGTACAGTGATTATGTGCTGACGGCTGCAAAAAAATATCAAATATCGGCAGCACTTATTTATGCCATTATTGAAACCGAAAGTAGCTTTAATCCACATGCGGTGAGCTCATCAAACGCATATGGATTAATGCAAGTGATCCCCGCAACTGCAGGGCGGGATGTGTATCAAAAAATTAAAAAAGTACCCGGGCAGCCAACCAAAGCAGTGTTGTTTAATCCAAAACATAATATTGATATTGGCAGCGCGTATTTAAGTATTTTAAAAAATAATTACTTACATAAAATTAATACCGATAAAAGTAAGCACTTTGCCATGATCTCGTCTTATAACGGTGGCGCGGGTAATGTATTGCGTATATTTAATAAAAATAGAAGTGTGGCGTTTTCACAAATAAATCAGCTTACTTCAAGCCAGTTTTATAACATTCTCACCACTAAGCACTCACGTGCGGAATCAAGACGCTACCTATATAAAGTCACTAAAGCAGAAAAAAACTATCAGTAACTTATTTACTCATCACTTTCTTGTTGCTCACTTTTAGCGGCCATTTTAAAGGCCACTATCACTAAGCCAAACATAGCAAATGGAATCGCGGCTAATAGGTATTCGACCAAATGACTGTCTTGAAAATTAGCTTGCAGCAAAAAATGCCCCGCAACACACATAATAATAACGATCAAAAGGATGGGTAGTAACCTAAGTTCTTTTTTTGCTGAATGTTTTTTCATTAGTTAAGGTGAGTTTAGGTATAAAAAAATAATGCACTATTGTAATGAGCTTACTAAAGCTTGGCAAACAACGCTGATTTTTAAATTGCGATTAGGTATGATTAACATCAAAGAAAACCTTAAAAGTAGTGGTTGGGGATAAAGTGCAACAAAGCTTAAAGCAAGTTTACCTAGTTGGCGGAGCAGTGCGAGATAAGCTGCTAAACATACAATCAAAAGATAACGATTACGTTGTTATTGGTGAAACGCCAGAGGTTATGGAAGCGCTTGGGTTTTTACCTATTGGCAGTGATTTTCCCGTTTACTTGCACCCACACACTAAAGAAGAATATGCACTAGGGCGTACCGAGCGTAAAAGTGGTAAAGGTTATACCGGCTTTGTAGTGGATGCGAGCCCCAATGTTACGCTTGAAGAAGACTTAGCACGCCGAGATTTAACCATAAACTCTATGGCACTTGACGAAAACGACACTATTATTGACCCTTTTAATGGTCAAGATGATTTAAAAAATAAAGTGCTGCGCCACACCACCCAAGCATTTGTAGAAGACCCGGTTCGGGTATTACGTATTGCCCGTTTTTTAGCCCGTTATGGCAGTGAATGGTCTATTCATCCAAGTACCACTGCATTAATGCAGGAGCTTAAAAATAAAGGCGAGCTGGAACATTTAGTGCCAGAGCGAGTATGGCTTGAAACAGAAAAAGCGCTTGGTGAAAAACACCCTGAGCTTTATTTTCAAGCATTAGATGGCTTAGGTATTTTTCCTGAAATTGAACAGATGAAAAACACCCCACAGCCTGCAAATCATCACCCCGAGGGAGATGTGTTTGTACATACTATGTTAGTCCTTAGGCGAGCAGCCGATTTAAACTTTAATTTAGAAACGCGTTTTGCTGCTTTAACTCATGATTTTGGTAAAGCGCTCAGTTACAAAAAACAGGGGAATTTACGCGGCCATGAACGTGAAGGGGTTGCGGTGGTTGAGGCCTTTTGTGAACGTTTAAAAATACCTAATCGCTTTCGTGATATCGGTGTGCTTACCAGTGATAACCATACACTTTGCCACACGCTTGAACAGTTAAGGCCGCAAACTATTCATAAATTAATCGTCACTAATTTAAATGCATTAGTGCACCCAGAGCGTTTTATTGCATTTACTCAAGCGTGCCAGTGTGATGCACAAGGACGAGGCGAAACGCTGGTAGATAAGCCCTACCCACAAGCCGCTAAATTACGTGCAATTCACAATGAACTACAAAAAATGGATAAAAAACAAATAGTGCAAGATGCGCTTAAAAGCGGTAAAAAAGGCCCTGAAATAGGCGAAACGGTCAAGCAGGCAGAAATAGACTGTATTAAAGCGTTTTTACAGCTTAATGGCTAACTTGTAAGGTTTGTGTAGTTAAGCACTACGAGCTAAAGCCTCAGCTTGCATGGCTTGTTTATTACTTACCTTGTGCTTTTTAGTCGCGCCCTGTTGAGCATGGTTATTGGCTGCATTAGGACGATATAAATCGAGAATAAACTCTATTTCTTCGGGTTCTAATAACTCTTTCATTTTGACTCCTCCTAGGTGAGTAGACTAAGACTGAGCGAATGAATTAAAAGTGAATCGTTACACTTGTGTGTGAATTAAATTGTAACTGCAAAGCTTTAAAATAAAGCGGTTTATAATTAAACCGCTTTTTGTTTAATTATTTAAAGGCAGGTTCACGGTAAACACCACACCATTGTCTTGCTCATTATTATGCGCGATAACACTGCCGTTATGGTAATTACACACCAGCCTGACAATATATAGCCCTAAACCCAAATGCGGCTGTTGCTGCATTTGTTGGCTGCGCACCGATACCATAGAATCAAAAATATGTTCAGTAAGCCCCTCAGGCAATAAAGTACCTGTATTACTTACCGTTAATGTTGCTTTGTTTTCGCTTTGCTTCAGACTGACTTCAATCGCGGTGTTGGCTTCACTAAATTCCAAGGCATTATTAATTAGCTTATCGAGCAGTTGCGCTATAAATTCAGGGGCACCTTGCATTGGCAGTGTGCTTTGGCAAATGTTGAGTGTAAATAACTGGTTAGGGTAAGTAAGTTGGTAGCCCTGCATACAACCACTAATCACTTTTTGTAAATCAAACGGCTCTGGCTCATTACTTTGAATGCTTTGCTCAAGGCGGGTTGCTTCACTCATAGTGGTAATTATTTTCCCTAAACGCTCAACTCCTTCACTGGCACGCTCAAGGTATTTTTGACTCAGTTCACTTTGCTGCAAGCTTTGTAAGTTCTCAAGTGATGAACGTACAACCGCAACCGGCGTGCGCAGCTCATGAGATAAGCGCGACGACATATTTTCTAAATAATCGGTATAGCCACCAAGTCGGCTCACTATATTTGAAAAGCTACGCGATAAATCGCCAATTTCGTCATTGGCATCGCTGTAATTTATATAGCCTGTTACCCGCCCTTGTGCATCAATGGCTTGCTCTGCTGTATCGCGTAGTCGCCTAATACGACTTGATATACGTGAGGCAAAAAAGAACAAAGTGACTGTGCCAATTAACATGACCGCTAAAATCACATTAAATAGTTTTTCCAGCGATTTATTACGCAGTGTGCGCACGCCATTAGTGGTTTCTTCGGCTATAACTGCGCCAATAACCTTATCCTCAATCCAAATAGGATACGCGGCCGATAATATCACCGCTTTGTTATCGGGGGTGAGTCGCCAAGACGAGGCCGGTTGACCTTTCAGTGCTTTGGCTAAATGAGCGCCTTGCATTGAAGCGACATCGTGTAAGGTATCTATAAATTCATCTTCAGGACGCGTTAAAATTTTATAATACAAAGGATGCAAATAGGTTTGTTCAAAGCGTTGCCATGCGGTTTTTGGCGCTTGATTTTTTAGCCCATCAGCCCATACGCCATCGGCATTTTGAATACTGCCCGATTGCGCTAAAACACGGTGATGATTATCGACCACCCAAATGCGACTGCCGCTGTGGCCCATGCCTTTTAATATACGGTTTATCTCAGGGGAGGGCACCAGTACTGAGCCTAAATCATTTGGGTTATTTAAGTTGGATGTAGACATGATATTAGGTGTTTGGTTTGGTTGTTTACTATCAACATCGGCAATGGCAAACCCCAGTTTATTGCCAAGCATACTCAAAGGAAAGCGCAGCTCAAGGTTGTAACCTGTTTCAGTTTGTTTAAAAAAGCCCTGAATTTTAGTAAAAGGCATTTTACTGTTGGCATCAAATGCGTTGACCCAGCCATCTTGGCGCGGAGCAATAATATAAGTATTAAATTGTCCATCAGGGTTTTTTAGACCAATTTTTACATAGTCATTATTGGTAATGCTGAGGCTGTTTTTAGCACGGTAAATTACAGTGTCATCTGTGACTTTAAATAAAGCATATAAGTAATTATCAAACTTACCCACCATGTGCTCAAATGATAAGTCGCTCAGTTGATGGTTATCATTGGCTGTTTGTAAGTAGCGTTTATCATAAAGCCAAAACAGCGATTGATAAGCGTCCCAGTCGTTGAGTTTGCCATCGAGCTGAATCGGGCTTTTTAAATTATAAGCATAGAGATCGCGACCTTTTACAACTTGATCTAAAAAGTTGGTTTGTTCGTCAAATAAAGCGGGGCGTTCATGCAGGGCCGTGGCCAGTGCGCGTGTAGTGCCTACCAACGTTTTTTCTTGGCCTTGGCGTAAAAACTTTTCCATTTCCCATACATATTCGTAGCCTAACCATGGCAACAAAAACAAAAAGCACGAAAGTAGGATAAATTTACTGCGTAGGCCAAATCTCAGCATGTGGGTTGCTCCCACCTATAGCCCATGCCATACACGGTATCTATACAGTCAAACTGGCTATCGAGTGCTATAAACTTTTTACGAATACGTTTTACATGCGAGGTAATGGTGCTGTCGTCTACATAAATTTTAGCATCACTCATTAACTCATTACGGCTTTTAACGTGCCCTGGTCGCTGGGCGAGTGAATGCAGCATCCAAAATTCAGTCACGGTTAAATCAACTAACTGGTGTTGCCAAAGCACCTGCATGCGTTGCGTATCGAGCGTTAGTTGGCCGCGTGTTATCAGTGCGTTAGCATCGGCGGGTTGCTCTAATGCTTCCATACGGCGAAATAGCGCGCCAATACGCGCAGCTAAATGGGCTAAGCTAATATCTTTGGTTAAGTAGTCGTCGGCGCCCATGCGCAGGCCACATACGGTGTCTATTTCGCTGTCGCGAGCAGTTAAAAAAATAATTGGTAAGGTTTTAGACAGTGAACGCAGTGTTTGGCACAGTAAAAAGCCGCCATCTATTTCATGGCCTAAACCAATATCAACAATGGCTAAATCGGGAAGCGCTTCTTTAAAGGCCGCTTCTGCTTGAGGGCGGTTTTCATAACCACTCACCTGATAGCCTTGAGCGCTCAGCATTTCTATGTAGTTTTCGCGGATTGCGGTTTCATCTTCAATGATGGCTATTTTCTTCATTTTTATTAATTACTCATATTGACTTAGGCGCACTATAGCGAAGTTTTTGCGCTAAGTACGGTTAAAAACACAATTGCCATTTTTTTGCCACAATTGCTCAGCAGTTTGCCATTTTTGATCCCCTTTGTTGCCACTTCATGATGTTTTAATACAACTATTGAAATTACAGATACAACGCAAGTGCCAACCAATTGCTTGCCAACCCATTACCAATAGTAAGGAATAAATCATGAAGAAAACATTAATCGCACTCACACTTGTTAGCACTTTTTGTACGCCAGTATTTGCTGCGGATACCCCATCAAAAGAAGCAAAAAAGGAAACCATAGTTGGTCTAAGCACAGGTGCCATTATCGGTGGCGTTGTTGGTGGGCCTATTGGCGCGTTTGTAGGTGCATTTGCTGGTGGCTTAATTGGCGATGCCAAGGTGGCTGAGCAAACTATTGCCGAGCAGCAACAAGCTTTAACAGTTATGGCAGAGAAAACCAACGACTACCAACATGTTCTTAATCATAACAGCCACTTAGAAGCGCAACTTGAGCTACTGGCTCAGCAAAATGAGCAACTAACGCAATCACAGCTTAATAATTTATTGGCGATGACAGTGCAATTTAAAACAGGCTCTAGCGATATTGCTCCTCATTTTGCCAAGCAGCTTGATCAATTAGTTGCGTTATTAAAAAGCCAACCGCAACTCGCTCTTGATTTGAGTGGCTTTGCCGATCAGCGTGGTGAAGAGCAAGCAAACTTATTACTTTCAAAAGCCAGAGTAAACGCCGTACAAAGTTACTTAATTAAACAGGGGGTTAGCCATACACGTTTAAGCGCACAAGCATTTGGCGAGCAGCAAAGCATAGCAAACAGTAACACCCTTGAAGATAACTTTTTTGATAGACGCGTTACCCTGACCACCCGTGCGCTAAATCAAACGACTGACCAAACAGCAAGCAATTAACAGCGTGCGTTCGAGGGAGTGATTTATGTTGAGTAAACCCACCAAAGTGCTTACCAAGGTAAGCCTTTTTATTTTTATTATTATCGTGCTTTTGGCCAGCTTTAAAAGCCATGCGCAGTCGCCAAAACTATCCTTGTTTGATAGCCAAGGAGTGGCGGTTAATCCTGGGGTGATTTTAAAAAGCGATGCAAAAATGACCCTAACAGGACTAATTAATCATGTTGTAGTAACGCAGCACTACATAAATGAAAATCCTTTTGCAGTAAATGCACGTTATGTTTTTCCTTTACCCGATGAAAGTGCCGTGCAAGCAATGACCATGCGTATTGGTGAGCGAGTGATTCACGGTAAAATAGCAAAAAAACACCAAGCAGAAAAACAGTATCAAACTGCCAAGCAAGCAGGGAAGCAGGCCTCTTTGGTTCGTCAGCAGCGTGCAAATATGTTTATTACAAATGTGGCGAATATAGGGCCTGGTGAAGAGATTGTTATAACGCTTGAATATCAAGAGATTATTGATTACCAGCATGGAACCTTTGCGATTCATTTTCCAACCACAATAACGCCACGGTATCATGCAACAACAGGGAAACTGAACGAAGAGCAAGATAAGCGTACGGTAAAAAGTGATCATACATCTTCGTTTACTCCACAAGGATGGTTAAGCCCTATTTATACAAAGCAAACCAATGAGGCGGCTAATGCCAGCGATTTAAGCTTAACAATTAACATGGATATAGGCTTAGAATTGGTTGATATAAACGCTAAGTACCATCAGGTAAATATTGAAAACTCTGCGTTTGGGCAATACAGCATTGTGCTAAAACCACAGCAAGCAATAAATAAAGACTTTGTACTGGAGTTTAAGCCACTACAAAAAGCGCAAGCTCAAGCCGCACTTTTTACTCAGCAAGCAAAAAATGGTGAGCAGTTTGCGTTAGCGATGTTGATGCCGCCAAGCGATCAGTTTACCCAGTCTGAGCGTTTGCCGCGTGAAATGGTGTTTGTGGTTGATACCTCGGGCTCTATGCATGGGCAGTCTATGGAGCAAGCTAAAAAAGCATTGTTTTACGCACTCTCGTTACTTGATAGTGATGATAGCTTTAATATTATTGGCTTTAATAATCAGGTTACTGCCATGAGTGATACCCCTTTAGTTGCTAGTGACTTTAATTTACGCCGTGCAAGGCGCTTTATTTATAACTTGCAAGCCGACGGTGGTACTGAAATACAAGGTGCGCTTGATGCCGTACTTAATGGTGCGCAGTTTGAGGGTTTTGTACGCCAAGTGGTGTTTTTAACCGATGGTAGCGTGAGTAACGAAGATGAGTTATTTAAAAGTATTGCGCGCACTTTAGGTGACAGCCGCTTATTTACCGTCGGCATTGGTAGCGCACCTAATCGCTTTTTTATGCGCCGCGCTGCTGATATAGGTAAGGGGTCTTATACCTTTATTGGTAGCACCTTTGATGTGCAGCCAAAAATGCAGCAGTTGTTTGATAAACTCGCTCACCCGGCGATGACTAATTTAGCGTTAACAAATACAAATGGAGACAGCTTAGATTTTTGGCCCTCCCCATTACCGGATCTGTATTTTGCTGAGCCTATTATGGTGGCTATTAAATTAGATAATACCGATACAATTACTTTTACTGGGCAAACAACGCATGGGGAGTTTAAGGTTAAGCTTAATTCGCAAGCAAGCTCAAAAGCCACAGGAATTGATAAGCTCTGGGCACGTCAAAAAATAAAGTCATTATTGCTATACAACCAACAAAGTGAAGTAAAACAGCAAGTGCAGCAACTTGCGCTTGAGCATCAGTTACTTAGCCCATTTACTGCGTTTATTGCCATAGAAGAGAGCACCATTAAAGAAGTTGCCAAACAAACTACACAAGTGGCTAATTCAATGCCACAAGGAATGACCATGCGCTTGCCGCAAACTGATGGGCAAAGCAAAATGCATATTGTGTTTGGAGCTTTAATGCTACTAGGTGGCCTGTTGTTAGTAAGGCGCTGTAAATGAAAAAGTGGTTGAGCATAGGTTTACTAGCCTTAGGACTGAGCCTATTTGGCCATGGTGCATATATGCAGGCAAAGGCATGGCTTGCACAAGTGTTAATAGAGCAAGCATGGCAAACAGCCCTTAAATCACCCAATAAAAAAATTAAGCCGTGGTTTTATGCTGATAGTTACCCAGTGGCACAAATAATATGGCCAAAGCATAATAAACGACTAACCGTGCTCGATGGCGCAAGTGGTAGAAACTTAGCGTTTGCGCCCAGTCATTTTTTAGCTGCGGGGGAATTGGGTGGGGCTGATTTTGGTAATTCGCAAGGAGCACTTATTGCCGGGCACAACGATACCCACTTTGCGTTTTTAAAAAACGCTAAAGTGGGGGAGCAATTTTCTCTGCAATTACAAAATGGCAAAGTGCAGCATTATTCAGTGACACATGTTGAGGTGATTAATCAGTACAACACCGATTTTTTGCATCAAGCAGGGCTGTATTTATTAACCTGTTACCCTTTTGATTCACTGGCCTCGGGGACCGATTTAAGGTGGCTAGTATCGGCTGAAATATCCTCACCCGAGGTGGCGTTAGGAATATCGACCACTAGTTCTTGATGGCGTTGGCTTATCATTACGCCTATAAACACCACAAATATGCTGATCCACTGGCCAAGTGTCAGTACTTCGTTAAGAATAATGGCTGACAAAATTAAAGTGAAAATTGGAATTAAATTAGAGTAAGCCGCTGCGGTTAACACCGACACTTTACTAATCGCGTAGTTGTACATACCGTACCCACCCAAAGTAACACAAGAGCCTAAGTACAAAATGCTCATTAGTGCGGTTAAATCGTGTTGGTTTTCGCTGGGAAGGTCAATAAATAATAAAAACGGAGCAAAAAACAAACTACCACTCACGCCTTGCAGAGCAATTAATGTGAGTGGGGAATAGCGGTTAGCTAAATGTTTTATACACACGGTATAAAATGCCGCGCACACCATGGCCATTAATTCTAAAAAATTCCCTAATAACGGGTTTGGTGCTTGGCTTGAACTCGGTGAGAGCAAGGTCAATAAAATACTGCCGCCAATACACAGCGTAAAACCCACCACAATAGCTTTACTAATATGCTCTTTGAGCATGAAAAACGCTAAAAATGCCACAATAATGGGTAAGCAAGACACAATAACCCCCGCCTGAGATGCAGAGGTGTACTCCATTGCGTGGCCTTCAAATAAAAAGTACAAGCAAGGCTCTGCCAGCGACATGCCTAATAAATACTTCCAATCGCCTTTTAAATATTCAAAACGAATTACGTAACGCCATAAACATAACGAAATCAGTAAAGTGGTGAGCATACGTAAAAATATCACCAAGGCCGGATCATAAATCGCAATCGCGTATTTAAGTGCAATAAAGGAGCTACCCCACAAAAAGGTGGCAATAATTAAACATAAACTGGCAGGCATAAGGTGTAATTTAATCGGTTGAATATAGTGCGATCCTAGCACGCAGAGGGGGTGCTTGAATATTTTTTACTTGTTCAAAAATACCGAACTGGTATAAATAAATTCATCATTTATTGCGCTAAGTAAAAAACATGCAAAGGGATCAGGTAGTAGTTGTAAAGCTAGGTACAAGCGTACTCACTGGCGGTACCGATAAGTTAGACAAAGCACATATGGTGGAACTTGTTCGCCAATGCTGTGAGCTAAAAAAGCAAGGTCACCAGGTTATTTTAGTTTCTAGTGGTGCGGTTGCCGCAGGTCGCGAACAGTTATTAAAACCCTGTGGGCGCACATTAATAGACAAACAAATGTTGGCCGCCATTGGACAGGGGCAGCTTATTCATATTTGGCAAAGCTTATTTGCGTTGTATGGTGTTAACGTGGGGCAAATGCTACTAACGCGCGCCGATGTTGACGACAGAGAGCGTTATTTAAATGCCCGCGATACTCTCAATGCCTTATTAAATTATGATGTTGTGCCGATCATCAATGAAAACGACGCGGTTGCTACCAGTGAAATAAAAGTAGGTGACAACGATAACTTATCGGCATTAGTGGCTATTTTGGCCAATGCCGATAAATTACTATTGCTGACCGATCAACAAGGGTTATTTACAAGCGATCCGCGCACTGACATTAACGCCACCTTGATTGACGAAGTTACTCATATTAATGATGAGTTACGCCAACTTGCAGGTGGCAGCGGTACAAACCTAGGCACAGGGGGTATGGCAACCAAACTACAGGCAGCCGATATTGCCAGAAGAGCTGGGGTTGAGGTGATTATCGCCAAAGGCGCTGATGAAAACGTGATTTTAAAATGCATGAGCGAGCAACTGCCAGGCACCCGTTTTTTAAAACTTACCGCCCCTAAAGATGGCCGAAAAAAATGGTTATTGGCAGGGCCTAAAAGTAGCGGCCAAATTTTAATTGATGCCGGTGCGGTGCATGCATTGCAATCTAAGGGCGCCAGTTTACTTGCTAAAGGCATTACGCGTGCAATAGGTGAATTTGAACGCGGAGATTTAATTAACTTAATTGATGTAAACGAGCAAATTATTGCACGTGGGTTAACGCGCTTTAGCCATCTTGAAATCGATAAAATAAAAGGCGCACACTCTAATCAAATCAGCCAATTACTTGATTACGACAGCGGCGTGGAAGTGCTACACAGAGATGATATGGTGGTGTTGTAATTAAGCACTTTTTTAACGATATAGCGCAACGTATAATCCGCTTATAGTGTTGCGCTTTTTTGTGTTAAAATCTTGCACCTTAAATTTGTTGTAAAGAGTATTGAAGATGAAATTAGTTCGCTGGGTTTTAGGTTATATCATCTTATTTTTTAATTTTGTTTTTACGCCGCGTAGCAAAAAACGTGATCCGCAAGAGCAAACTAAGCTTGATCAGCAAACCGCACAATTTAAGCTCTATCAATTCAAAGCATGCCCTTTTTGTGTAAAAGTGCGCCGTTCAATTAAGCGTGAAGGCTTAAAAATTGAAACACGCGATGCAAAAAATGATGAGCAATACCGCCAAGAGCTATTAGAGCAAGGCGGAAAAGTTAAAGTACCTTGTTTACGTATTGAGCAAGATGGCCAAGTAAAATGGCTTTATGAATCAAACGATATTATTGCTTACTTAAACAAAGTAGCCGCTTAAAATATTTATTGGTATTTCATACCATCTCACTTATTAAAAGAGACATTACCATGACAATTCGTACCCGTGTTGCTCCGTCGCCAACTGGTGACCCGCATCTTGGCACCGCTTACATTGCCTTATTTAATTACTGTTTTGCTAAACAGCAAGGCGGTGAATTTGTACTTCGTATTGAAGATACTGACCAAGTTCGCAGCACACCTGAATCTGAACAAGCTATCATGGATAGCTTACGCTGGTTAGGCCTTGAGTGGGATCATGGTCCTGATGTAGGTGGTGAGTTTGGTCCATACCGTCAATCTGAGCGCAGTGATTTATATAAAAAATACGCCCATCAGTTAGTTGAAGACGGCAAAGCATTTTATTGTTTCGCAACCAGCGAAGAGCTGGACCAAATGCGTGAAGAACAAATGGCCGAAGGTCTGCGTCCTAAATACGATGGTCGTGGCTTAAACCATAGCGAAGACGAAATTAAAGCAAACTTAGCAGCGGGTAAACCGTACGTTATTCGTATGAAAATCCCAAGCGAAGGCACGTTTAAATTTAACGACTACCTACGCGGTGAAATTGAGATCCCGTGGGAAAACGTTGACATGCAAGTGCTATTAAAAGCGGATGGTTTTCCAACGTACTTTTTAGCTAACGTGGTGGATGATCACCATATGCAAATTAGCCACATTTTCCGTGGTGAAGAGTGGATAAACTCAGCGCCTAAGCTATTAAAACTTTATGAAGATTTTGGTTGGGAAGCACCCGTACTAGGTCACTTACCATTATTGCGTAATCCAGATAAATCAAAGCTGTCTAAGCGTAAAAACCCAACGTCTATTAATTACTATAAAGAAATGGGTTACCTACCAGAAGCGGTACTTAACTACTTAGGCCGTATGGGTTGGTCAATGCCTGATGAGCGTGAAAAGTTCACCCTTAATGAGATGATTGAGCACTTTGACATGAAGCGTGTATCGCTTGGTGGCCCAGTATTCGACGTAGACAAGTTAAGCTGGTTAAACGGTATGTGGATCCGCGAAAACCTAACTGATGCAGAGCTAATGCAGCGTTTTGTTGACTGGAAATTTAATGGCGACATGCTGGCTAAAGTATTACCAGAAGCTAAAACGCGTATAAATACGCTCTCTGACATGGTTGATTTAGCAGGGCACTTTGTAGGCGGTATCCCGACTTACGATCCAGCGCTATTAACAGCCGGTAAAGCTGATGAAGATGTTATTCGCCAAGCATTACAATTTTTTGTATGGCAGCTAGAAGGCTTACGTAGTTTTGAAAAACCAGCTATTTTTGCAATTGCAAAAGAAGTCGCTACCTTCCACGAGCTTAAAATTAAAGACTTCTTAGAGCCTATATTTGTGGCTATTACCGGCAAAACATCGTCTACCTCGGTATTAGATGCAATGGAGATTTTAGGATCAGATCTATCGCGTGCACGTTTACGTGTCGCGCTTGCCCATTTAGGTATTTCTAAAAAGCAGGCTAAAAAGATAGAACGCGCATACCGCGATTACCCAAGTGCGTAATCGCGTATACAGATTCAAAAGCCGCTTAATTTAAGCGGCTTTTTTGTGCCTGTAATTCTAAGATGGAGTTGCCAGCATAGGGTAAGTAAATAAGAAAAAATGAAACACATTAACGAGCCAATGACATAAAATGGCCCATTCTAATCGGCTAGTTTTATAGTAAATATAGCCATAACCAAAACCTGCAACGGCCGCCACGAGCATATAATGAGTACCCGCTGAAAAGTGTGCCAGTGAAAATACACAAGTACTGATAGCCGGTGCGAGCAGTGCAAACCTGCTCGGGGTTATTAGTTTTGAAAGCTTAGTTTGTATCACTCCCCTAAATAATGCCTCTTCTGCAACGCAGGTAAAAAGTAGGTTGATAGCTATAAATAACAACCAAAATTCAGGTACTTTTGGCGCAAATTCAACAAGGTTTAACGTTAAAGCAGTTATGAGCGCCGCTAAAATAGTAATAACTATAATTAAAGCAGGGTAGCCGATAGTTACTGGCTTTGCCGTTTTATTTTTTTCAAAAACATAAGCGGCCAGTATTAAACCCGCTAATGCTTTATCAAAATTAGCATACAAGGTAAATGCAATTGCGTTACTGGTGATTTGTTCATTAACAACAATAGGCAGGTTATTAAAACCCGCAAACCAATGTAAGGCCAACCCGAGTGAGGCTGTTATAAATAAAGACGTTAGAACATTACGTTTTAACGCTGAGGTTGCCAATAGCGTAAAGTGAAACAATCCCACATAAACAGCTATAACAGCAACCGCGTTTAAATTTATATATTCTTGATAATAGGCGCTAATAATACTTAGCAGCAATAAGTATCGCCATAATGGTTGGCGAAATACAGAGAGTTTACACTGCGGGAAAACACATAAAATAGCGGCAGCTAAAAAGTAAAAAGTCATTGGCAAATACTGCTTGTTGTTTGATAGGGGAAATGAGAGAAAACGAATCACATAGCGTTATAGTCTCAATTAGATAATTTTGAGCTATTAATAATTATAGGCTTGTCCGGTACAAGTAACGGCTAAATCACAATTGTAGCGGGATACTGATTGGCATTGCTCCAGTGTAAATGCATTGCCACCTAAATAAAGCACATCGTTTTTAAGGGATTCTATGGCTTGTGATTTCAAACGGTTATAGCTAATTGAGGATGTTCGCATATCATCTGATACATCGCAGCTTTCGCCTTTTATTCCACCAAGGGGGCTTGCACCTCTATCGAGAGCGTCCTGAACACTGTAAAATTGCTCTAGACCACGTTTTTTAATGTGGCTTGAAACGTGTTCTGATAAAACCTCGTCGTCGATATTGGTTGTGTAAGTAATGTTATTACAGCCAGTTAATAATGAAACCGCGCATATTAATAAAGAAAAATACTTCATTAGTTAATCCCTTAAACTCGTATTTGCCTAATTTACTTAGTTAATTAGCGAGTTGCAAATTATCATTTTTCGCCTTTATTAAACAGATTCGACCTCTCAAGATTTTTTTTCTGGTAGTATAGCTAGGTTATAAGCAGTTTAAGCAGTGAACACACTATGTTAAGTCCTTACTATCAGCAGCATGCTGATTATGTTTCAATTTCTCGTGAGCAAGGTTGTCGCTTTGCTAAATGTGTAGCCGACGACTACAACCCGCTTCATGATAAAGACGCTAAAAAGTTTTGCGCACCAGGAGACTTACTTTTTTCTCTAGTGTTAGACCGCTATGGCATTAGTGAGCGAATGGAGTTTACCTTTGCCGGTATGGTTGATGAAAATACCAAACTAAATTTTCCAGAACAACCTGGAGAAGAGTTTGATGTAAACCATGGCGAAAAAGTAATTTTAAAGGTTAAACGCGACGGTAAAACCAGTAAATGCCCAACACTTACAAACAGTTTAATAAAAAATTATGTTGAGTTCTCAGGTGCTGCGTTCCCGCATGTAATTATTCCTTTAATGGGCAAGCAAGAGGTAATGATAAACCCTGCGCGTCCTATGATTATTTATGAATCAATGATCATTAACCTTAATAACATTGATATTAAATCACCGACCCTAGAGTTTGCACAGCCTAGCTTTGAATACGCTGGTAAACGCGGCAAAATAACCTTGCGCTTTAATTTACTCGAAAACGGCGAAAAGGTGGGTTTTGGTGAAAAACACATGGTGGTATCGGGTATTCGTGAATACTGTCAAAGCACCGTAGATGATTTAATTGCATTTTATAATGAGCGTAAAGCCACATTAAAACCGGCTTAAATACTTCATTTTACTTAGGCGCTATTTAGCGCCTTTTTTATTACTAAAGCTCAGGTATAATAGCGTTCTTTGTTATTTTAAAGCCAAGCTTATGTCTGCCACATCGTTCTCATCACTAGCCCTAGACCCGTTACTATTAACGGCAATAGAGCAAAATAATTACACTACGCCTACCGCCATTCAGCACAAAACGATACCGCCAATTTTAGCGGGCAAAGACGTTATGGGCAGCGCTCAAACTGGTACTGGTAAAACAGCCGCTTTTGTTTTGCCGCTATTACATAAGCTTTTAAATACCACTAAAAAAGACGAACCAGGCATTGCTCGTGTGGTTATTTTAACGCCCACTAGAGAGCTTGCTCAGCAAGTATTCGCTAGTTTTGAAAAATACGCACAAGGTACAGATATAAAAGGTGCACTTGCTTATGGTGGCGCAAGTATTGGCCCACAAATCAAAGCACTTAAAACAGCGCAAGTAATAGTGGCAACGCCAGGGCGCTTGCTTGATCATATAGTGAAGGGCAGTGTGGTGCTTTCAAGCGTGGACTCTTTGGTATTTGATGAAGCAGACCGTATGCTTGATATGGGTTTTATTGACGAAATTAGACGAATACTGCGTCATATCCCAGGCGATCGTCAAACCTTACTGTTTTCCGCCACCTTTGATGACAGTGTATTTGAGCTAAGTAAAAAATTGCTCAAAGACCCTGAACTTATTGAAGTCGATAAGCGCAACTCTGCTGCTGTAGAGGTTGAACAAGTTATTTACGCAGTAGATGAAGACAGAAAGCGCGAACTGGTATCGCACATGATTGGCATGAAAAACTGGCGCCAAGTGCTTATATTCACCCGCACAAAACAAATGGCCGATAAACTTGCTAAAGAAATGTGTAAAGATGGTTTAAAAACCGAATCTATTCATGGTGATAAATCACAAGGTGCTCGCGACCGAGCTCTCCATAACTTCAAAGAGGGCAGTACACGTGTTTTAGTAGCCACTGATGTAGCTGCGCGCGGTTTAGACATACCGGCACTTAAATACGTAATTAACTTTGAATTGCCATACATAGCTGAAGACTATGTGCATCGTATTGGCCGTACAGGACGAGCTGGCGAGCAAGGCCTTGCAATGTCATTAGTGAGCTTAGATGAGCAATGGCTGCTTGAAGAAATTGAAGTACTGCTGGATACGCGTTTAGCACCACAGTGGCTTGAAGGTTATGAACCTGATTTAAATAAGCCACCTAAAGATAACCGCAAAAACACCAACAAAGCGCGTAAAGATCGCGATAAAAAACGTATTACAGGGCAAAGAGCGCCAAATAGAAGACGTAAATAAAAGCGTTCAGTTTTTAGCTATCAGTTGTCAGTAAAAAAGAGCCCAACACGGCGTTAAATTTAGCGCCGTGGTTTGCTGCATCTTCTTAATTCACTACCTCTCCCTGTTAGTTCTTTTTAGCACGCAGCTTAAGTGTTAAGTCATTGTATTGTTTACATGTAATCAATAAAGTGTAATTATTTTGTCGAGAATGAAATCAGGTGATTGAAGCGAAAAATATAAAAAAGGAAGTGAAATTGGATTATCTCAATTGGTTGAAAAAGGAATACGCTGAGCTAGGTAATGTGTCAGACGAAACTATTAATGCTCATATAAACTCAGCCAAAATGGACTCTCAGCTATTTAGGGAGTTTATCAAAGTCTTAGGATTTTTAATTTTTGTGGTTCCATTCAATTTGTATCTGTCTATTTCAGAGATAGTCACGTTTAATAGTGCTTACTATTGGCTTATTGTGATCTTTTCGAGTTTTATTGGGGTTTTTGTTGCATTGTATTGCGAACAAACCTTAATTAAGAAACAGCTAAAAAAAACAATCCGCGATAAACACAGTAATAAAATATAAATTTAAAAAGAAATTGACCAGCGAATTACATTATAAAAATAAAAAGGCAAGCCATATAGGTGTAGTAGTGTGATTACCAAGGGATTATGTCGGTCTAATTACCGAGCGACTTTGTCGTAAATAGCATATCAGCCAGTTGCTAAACTGGCTACCTTTTATGCCGATTCAGCCAGAGCATTAGATTTTTCGACTCGC
>Ga0207905_1000024_pt1 | contig 215964 bp, 213 predicted proteins | sample LinPmetageLP49_FD_184060 | JGI IMG/M metagenome (GOLD analysis project Ga0207905, IMG submission 184060) | Marine viral communities from the Subarctic Pacific Ocean - LP-49 (SPAdes) | ecosystem: Environmental > Aquatic > Marine > Oceanic | place: Pacific Ocean | collected 2011-08-27 | reverse complement strand
CGAAGGAGTATTTCGGCGAGGGTCTCAACCCCGGCACCGAACAGGCGGTGCGCGAAGCGCTGACCGAATACGAGAAACAGGGTGCCACCCTGGTGGAGATCAGTCTGCCCCACTCCCACCTGGCGGTGCCCGCCTACTATGTGATTGCACCCGCCGAGGCCTCCGCCAACCTGTCCCGCTTCGACGGGGTGCGCTACGGCTATCGCTGCGAGGACCCGAAGGATTTGCGCGACCTGTACATGCGCACTCGCGGCGAAGGCTTTGGCGACGAGGTGAAACGCCGCATTCTGGTGGGCGCCTACTGTCTGTCGGCAGGTTATTACGATGCCTATTACCGCAAGGCCCAGCAGGTGCGCCACCTGATCAAACAAGATTTTGTCGATGCCTTTGCGACGGTGGATGTGATTATGGGGCCCACCTCGCCCTCGCCCGCCTTTGCGTTTGGCGCCAAGGGCAACGACCCGGTGGCCATGTATCTGGAAGATGTTTTCACCATTGCCACCAATCTGGCGGGCCTGCCCGGCATGTCCCTACCCTGTGGTTTTGTGGACAACAGGCCGGTGGGCTTGCAGATTATCGGCAACTATTTTGACGAGGGCCTGATGTTGAACGCAGCTCACCAGTTCCAGCGGGCCACCGACTGGCATCAACGCGTACCGGAGGGCCTTGAATAATGCAATGGGAAACCGTCATCGGCCTCGAAGTCCACGTGCAACTGGCCACCCAATCGAAAATCTTTTCCGGTGCCAGCACCGCCTTTGGCGCCGAGCCCAACACCCAGGCCTGCGCCATCGACCTGGCCATGCCCGGCACCTTGCCGGTGCCCAATGAACAGGCATTTCGCGATGCCATCATGTTCGGTCTGGCCATCGATGCCGACATCGCCCGCACCTCGATGTTCGAGCGCAAAAACTATTTTTACCCGGACCTGCCCAAGGCCTATCAGACCACCCAGCTGGAAAAGCCCATCGTCGGTCGTGGCCATGTGGACATCGAACTGGCGGACGGCAGTAAGAAATCCATCCGCATTCACCACGCCCATTTGGAAGAAGACGCAGGAAAATCCCTGCACGAAGGCTCTTTTGAGATACACGGGCACGGCATGACCGGCATCGACCTAAACCGCGCCGGCACACCGCTGATCGAAATCGTCTCCGAACCGGATATGCGCAACGCCGAAGAGGCCGTGGCCTTTGCCCGCAAGCTGCACAGCATCGTCACCTCCCTGGGTATCTGCGACGGCAACATGTCCCAGGGCTCCATGCGTTTCGACGTCAATATATCCGTACGCCCCAAGGGCAGCGATACCTTCGGCACCCGCACCGAAACCAAGAACCTGAACTCCTTCAAGTTCATGGAAGATGCCATTGCGCTGGAGGTGGAGCGACAGATCGATCTGATCGAGGACGGCGGTAAAGTCATTCAGGAGACTCGCCTCTACAATGGCGACACCAAACAGGCCCGCGCCATGCGCAGCAAGGAAGAAGCCAACGACTACCGTTACTTCCCCTGCCCGGACCTGTTACCCATTGTGTTCGAAGACGACTATATCGAGCAGATTCGCCAGTCCCTGCCGGAACTGCCGGACGCCCGCCGCGACCGCTTTATCGAGCAGTACGGCCTGTCCCGCTATGATGCCAACAGCCTCAGCGGCGATGCTGCCGTCGCGCAATTCTTTCAAACCGCTGCCGCTGGCAGCGATGCAAAACTGGCCGCTAACTGGATCATGGGTGAACTGTCTGCACGGCTCAACGCCGAGGACAGGGCCATTCAGGACAGTCCGGTCAGCGCCGACCAACTGGCGGGCATGATTGCGCGCCTCAAAGACGGCACCATCTCCAGCAAAATGGCCAAACAGGTGTTCGACGCCATGTGGAATGGCGAGGGCGACGCCGACGGCATCATCGAGGCCCGCGGTCTGAAACAGGTCTCCGACAGCAGTGCCATCGAGGCACTGGTGGACGACGTCATTGCCAACAGCCCTCAGCAAGTGGACAACTACCGCAACGCCGACGACGCCAAGCGACCCAAAATGCTCGGCTACTTCGTCGGCCAGATCATGAAAGCGTCCAAAGGTCAGGCCAACCCTCAGCAGGTCAATGATGTGTTGTTGGAAAAACTCAACGCCCTTCTCTAACGATCAACCAATATACAGAACCTTTTTATGGCACTGAAAAAAGACAAGCGCAAAGTACTCGGCGAATTTTTCGACGACGAGCGCATTAAAACCTTCCTCGACTTCGAACCACCGGAGGGCGTCGATGCCGACTTCCACGTGCTGGAAAAAGCCTATCGGGGCATGAACATCGAAAACTTCGAAACCTTTATCAAATTTTTCCTCGAGGATGGCCGCAACCTCAATGCCACCAACTTCGACGGCAAAACCCTGCTGCAACTAGTCAGCCAACATCGTCTCGGCGAAGACTATGCCGATGTGCTAAAAGCCAACGGCGCCAGGTAACCCAATCCTGTCCTTACCTTCGGGATTAAAGAGCGAGCTAAAGGGGTCAAAGTAAACTATTTTTAACCATTGGCCGGCTGGAATCCAAATAACAGCTTGGCTGATAAAAATTTATTCACTCTGCCCCCTTTGGTTATACAAACTGCTCCATATGTGCTTCTGACAGCCGCTCCGGGTGTCCCTTGCCATGAAAAAGGATATAACGTTTAATCCATCAACGGTGCGGCGACTGTAGCGCCTGACCAGTATGTACTCTTTGATAGAACCAAGGAACGGTGACTCAGCCATGATCGAACTCTCTTTCAAACATACTGTTTATATGAACAGCATGCCGCTTTTTTATCAAAATCAATGGCCAACCGTGCATTACAGGCCAGCCTATTTGAATGCTCGCCAAACCAAAAAATTAAATATCAAAAATAACAATGAGTTAGAGGTCTAATGATCGCCACCCTAATATATTACAGTGGCCGCCTTTTAATAATTATTATGAGGCCGAAGGCCTCATTAACAGACTGTTATACGTAAGCAAGGAATCAAGATGATCGTAATATTTGGAATAAAGGAAAAATTAGATCCTATAAAGGCTCAACTATCTGATGTCATTCATAGCTGTATGCAGTCGGTTCTTGGTATGCCTGAGGATAAGAGAGCGCACCGATTCATTCCTATGGAAAAAGAAGACTTTTACTATCCCGGTGGCCGCAGTGATGCTTACACGGTCATTGAAATAAACATAATGGCTGGCAGGCAAGTGGAAACCCAGAAAAATTTAATTAAGTCACTTTTCCAAGAAATAGAAAGTCAATTATCAATACCACCAGTAGATATTGAAATTATCATAAAAGAGCAGGCTCCCCATCAATGGGGCTTTCGTGGTATGACAGGCGATGAAGCAAATGATCTCAAGTACAAAGTCAACGTATAACAAGACCAATCACAATCGTGCAATGCAAAAAACGCATTGCACTGGACAGCCTACGCTGCGCTTCGGCTGCCTGTGTTGGCGGCGTTATACAGACTAAGGAGAGTCAGATTTGAAGTTAACCAATGTAGTCCCGTGGGGCCGATCTTTTGAAGAGTATCAGGCGATGTTCGGATTATCCGAGAGTGACCTGAACAAGCGTATCCTTGGTTGCGGTGATGGCCCCGCAAGCTTCAATGTAGAGGCAACAGGCCGTGGGTGCCAAGTCACTTCCTGTGATCCGGTTTACCAGTTTCAGGTCAACGAAATATGTCGCCGGATTGATGAAGTGTACCCGGAAATCATGACTAAGATGCGGCAGGACGCAGACAAATATATTTGGGCGTCACTGAGTAGCGTCGAGCATCTTGGCGAGGTCCGTATGAATGCCATGTCGAGGTTCCTGGCCGACTTTGAGGCGGGTTGTCAGCAAGGGCGGTATGTATCAGCGTCTTTGCCTTCGCTGCCGTTTTCCGACTCCGAGTTCGATTTGGCACTCTGCTCCCATTATCTTTTTCTCTACAGTGACCATGTGGATAGGGCCACTCACCTCGCATCAATGCGGGAGCTATGCAGAGTGGCGACCGAAGTCCGTGTCTTTCCTGTTGTATCCTTAGACGGAGAGGTCTCGAAGCATCTGGATCAGGTAATGACCGCATTATCCGCCGATGGGATTGATGTCTCATTGCAGCCAGTTAATTACCGGTTTCAAAAAGGTGCTACTGAGATGTTGGTGGCAAAGTCCGTATAACCAGTGGCTGTTGGCGGACGCGCCTACGCTGCGCTCCGGCACGCCGCAAAGCCAAGCGTTATCTGTATAGGCGACATCGAGCCAAAGGAACAAATTATTTATGAGATTGAAAATACTTGAAGATGGCGGAGAGCCATTCGATGTTTCAATACATGAGGGCGAAAAAAACTGTCCTGTAGTACTTTTTGCTGTTGGCTCTGGAGGTCAACCTGAGCGATACAGTACGTTTTTGAAAGAATTAGTCGAATCTGATTTCACCGTCATTGCTCCTCATTTCGAGCGATTAGTTTCGCCACACCCGAGAGAGGAAGAGTTGGCTTTGCGAGGAAGGCGCTTGTCCCTTGCACTCACTGCGTTCAGTCAACCTGGCGCAAAAGTAGTTGGTGTAGGTCACTCAATTGGCGCCACTACTCTTGCCGCTCTAGCTGGTGCGCAAATGTGGTTGGGTCCTGGTCGGCAGGTCAATATTACCCGAGAAAAGAGGTTGCTTCGCCTAGCCCTTTTGGCGCCACCCACTGGGTTCTTCCAAGTTCCGGGCGCACTTGACGCTCTAAAAGTGCCGATTTTAGTTTGGGTGGGCTCTGAAGATAACATTACCCCGCCATCACAAAGTGAATGGTTAGCTCAAGCTATTTCTAGCTCGCAAAAAGCAGATCTACGCATCACTAATGGCGCTGGTCATTTTTCGTTCATGGATTTAGCACCGCCGAATACAGTAGAGCCACTAGACAATAAACTTGAATTTATTCAAGAGTATTCAAGTGAAGTTTCTAAATTCCTAGCAGGGTAAGCAATGCTATTCATATTTGTCGTAGTGAGGCAGGTAAAACAGATAACAATCGCGTCAATCAGGACACTCGCAAGCTCGCGCCTATTACGCGGGCGTTAACGTTCCCGCCATAAGACGGGAAATACATTCAAGAAATACAGGAACGTATATATGAGCAACATTGCTAGCATCACAGCCAGTATTGCTTCCATTATTGCCATCATTGGTGGACTCATATACATCTGGAAAGAAATACACAGCCTCGACAAGCTGGAAACCGAGAAGCTAAAAATCACCATAAGTAGGGTTAAGCGTTTTGCGTTGTTTATATTTGGATTCGCGTCGTTATCGGCTCTGTTATTTTTCGAAGTAGCATCCTCCGACCCAATCAATAGATTGGCCGCGCTAAAAATAGCTCTATTTGTGGCTTTGCTATTTTCTTGGGGTTTTTCGTTTTTACTCCTGCTCATTCTGGACTCCTTAATAATTCACTCAAAACTTATCAAGAGATCAATTGGCATTACGGAGAAGCTAATTGAACGTTAACAATCAAAGGCAGCGGATTAACCGCTGCTTTGGGCGTTAGGGTTTTACAGATGAAGTTCTCGCCGTGGTTCAAACTCAGGTATTTTTTTGCCAAAGACAAAGATTTATTTGTCTGGAACGAAGTTAATGACGAAGCAAAAGAACTCCAAGAGCTTACTACATGGCAGCTTGTTGAATTAATAAACCAAGGCATTAACTCTAGCAACGACGCTACAAGGCGAACGTATGCAGAGCACTTACTTGCACACAGAATTTCACAGCGCCAAGCAAAAGCGTCGTGGGGCGCGGGGTTATTTGCTTTCTAGGGGCAATTCTAGGTGCGGTTATTTCTGTCACGTTAGCATCCTATCTTCATAGCGACGGACCACCTCAATATATTCAAGGCTGTCCACAAGAAACCAGTGAAAAAAATAACATTCACCGCAAAAAACAAGGAGAGCAAAAAAAAGCTCTCACCGCGCCGACTATCGTTCCATCCAAACCAGTGAAAACTGTAGGCACTGTAGTTCCAGCAGTAAAAAATGAACCAAGCGGCACTAATGAGAAAAAAAATGGCAACATTCCATCCAAACCCTAACAAAAACATCAAACATGCTCCTTTCAGTCGCCGGACCTCGCTAACGCTCGTCCGTTTATGTTGGCGTTATGTGTCAATCAGGATGGGTGCATGGAAATAGACTACGAGAAAATTGGTAGTAAAGAAGAGCTGGTTGCCCTTATTGGTAAGCTTTGCGCTGAGGATATTTCTAAATGGGAAAATGTATCTACAGTATCGTTTCTTGAAGCTATGGCTGCTTGGTTGGAAAGCTCAGGTAATCTTTACAAAAATCTCAAACTAGACACAGACTCAGAGGTTGCTAGCTGGCAAATATTTGCTGATGCAATTCAGGCTGCAACTATTTATGAATAATCAACAACACATAACAAGCAAAGTCAGCATCGCCCCTGCGGGGCTGGACCTCGCTACGCTCGGCCGCTGCTTTGGGCGTTAAGGCTTTCAAATGGAACCATCTGCACTAGGAACGAAATACGACAAAATTGCTCAATGGTGGCATGACCAACACGTAGAGTCTGGCTATGGTGTAAATCAGTTTCAACGAGCTGTTCAATTTGCGCGGCGCGGTGGAAAAGCCCTCGATGTAGGTTGTGGTTCTGGTGGTAGATTTGTACGGATCTTGGAAGGCAGCGGTTTCTCTGTGACAGGCCTTGATGTATCAAAAGAAATGATTAGGTTGGCTAGCGTAAACCATCCAGAGCACGAATTTTTGCATGAGGATATCTGTTCCTGGGAAACAGAAGAGAAGTTCGATCTAATTGTTGCATGGGATAGTATTTTCCACTTGCCGTTGGCTATGCAAAAACCTGTCGTATCAAAGCTGTGTCAGCTCTTAGCGGAAGACGGCATTCTGATATATACATTTGGGAATGCTGAGGGAGAACATACTGATCAGTGGCACGATGACACTTTTTACTACAGCTCTATTGGTATTAATGAAAATGTGCAGGTGCTTATAAATAATGGCTTGTCTGTTTTGCACCTTGAACTAGACCAATATCCAGAAAAGCATGTTTATACAATTGCCTCCAAACCTTAACATACTGTTATACCCATACGCCTCGGCAAGCTCAACTTCATTCCGCTACGTCTCCCATCAGCCAACTGTCCACATGAGAAAGGGTTCCCAATGAATCCAATAACTATTAGTAAGGTCGCCAAAGCCACACTGACTCTTGCGATCCTGACCGTTAATCTACTCCCGGTCGCCTCGGCGCAACAGGACCTGACGGCGGAGCTTCAACAGATGGCCATTGAATGTCGTGCTGCAGGCAGCGAATGCTTCCATACCTGTACTTTGGCGTCGCGGAACCTCGCGCGTGGCAGGGAGGTGTCGGACGCCGACATTGAGGCCTGTCGAAATACCTACGCCAAGCTTGAACCGCAAGCTCCGCCTGAGATGGCCTGGACGCCCGAGTATGCGCCGATGCCGGATGTAGTCGGTGTCTTCCGCGGAGTCTTAGTGGCTGCGCAAGGGCGCGATGACTGGAAGCGATACTGCCGCTCATCGGCTTTAGTCGGCGACATTAATGCGCCGGCGCCGTGGGATATCCCCAAAGGCGCCACCGTCAGGGTGTCCGGGGTTCGCTACGTGACCAACCCCATTCGCAGCCTCGACAGGAGTAAGACTGCCTGCCGCGCGGAAAGCGTTGAGGTGCTTTCGATACCGTAAGTGCAGTAGAGCTTTCTGAAGAAACCCATGATTGGCAACAATAAACCCGCCAAAGTGAGTCTAGGCAAGGGCGAAGAGTCTGGTGTGGTGGGCTATAACCAGTTGAAGCAGATCACTCCCTTCGGTCGCAGTGCGCAGCTTACGCTGCCTGTTCAAGGCGTTATGCGGTTTTTAATCCAGCTCAAGGCTATCCAGTTGACATACCATAAATGGTATATATACTATATTTAGTATGTGGGAGATTCTCGAACATAAACGTGTTGATAAAGCCTTGGCGATAGCGCCAATTGAGGTTCAGCAACGCTATGAAAAATGGAAAGATATTGTAAGAATTTCTGGCCCGCAGGGATTGAGACTGATCAAGGGTTTTAAAGACGAGGGGCTAGCTGGCAACTGGAAAGGTTTTCGGTCCTCTCGTCTGAATATCCAATATAGGGTGATTTATAAGGTACAAAATGACCAGGTGCTGGTGGAGGTTGAACGTGTCACTCCCCATGACTACCGGAGGTGAAGAATGAGCGATTATCGGAAGGCGATTAAAAGAATTGACGTATCAACAGGAGATTCGGTTCGAATCTTGCGCGAGCTTCAGGAGATGAGCCAGAACGATCTGGCGGCTGCGACCGGTATCCCCCAATCAACGATTTCTGCCATTGAGAACGGCCGTGTTCGCCTGGGCGTTGACCGCGCAAAGGTGCTGGCCAAGGCGCTGCGGTGTCATCCTGCCGTATTGGTATTCCCCGGCTGGGATGTTGAGCATGAGTCAGCCGCATAACCAACAGTTGCAACAGGCGCAGTTCCACTGCGCTGTTGAACGCGGGCGTTATGCATAAAAAGGAAACAACATGGAATGGTTGATATTGCTGGCTCTTCTTGCCCTCGTAGTGCTAGTAATACTTACAAAACAAAGAGGTCCAACGGATGAATTCTCGTACGAGAAAAACGAGCCATTGTTTTCGCCCGCTGAAAGATCTTTCTTCGGTGTTCTAAACCAAGCTGCCGAAGGTCAGGCGGTTGTTTTCGGGAAGGTGCGTGTAGCCGATGTCCTCCGCCCGTCCAAAGATATGGGAAGAAGCAATTGGCAAAAGGCATTTAATCGTATCTCTTCCAAGCACTTCGATTACGTTATTTGCGCTCCTGAAACCCTTTCCGTTTTGGCCGCAATCGAGTTAGATGATAAATCGCACTCCAAAGGAAAGCGTCAGGATCGCGATCGTTTTCTTGAAAGCGCATGTTCTACTGCCGGGTTACCTTTACACCGTTTCAAAGCCGCAGCAACTTACAACATAAGCCAAGTGAGGGGTGCCCTTTTCGATCCACCAGCTGAAGCATCGGAGGAACCTTCGTTGCCGGAAGCACCTCAAGCTGAAGTGGAAGAAAGACAAGTGTGCCCAAAATGCTCTGCTCCACTCATCAAGAAGGTTGCGAGAAAGGGAGAACATGAGGGCGTTGAATTTCTCGCATGCAGCGCTTTTCCAAAATGTCGCTACATCGCAAAATCAATTGCATAACGAATCAATCAACTTCGCGCAAAAAGCGCGCCAGCCCCTCCTGAGGTTGGGCCGGTTATTGAACCGTTATGCCCATGCGCCTCGGTAAGCTTAACTTCATTCCGCTAGCGTCTCCCGCCAGCCAACTCCACATGAGAAAGGGTTCCCAATAATTAAAGGGGTCACATTAAACCTACCCCTTAACCAAGCGTTAGGCAGCTAAGTGAACTATGAAAAGCAATTTAGACGATAAGCATTTACTAGAACGAGCCCCAGTCAGCAGGATCTTTCTGAAATACGCGCTACCAAGCATCGTCACGATGGTGTTTTTTGGCGTGCAGAGTCTGGTAGACGGCATCGTAGTGGGAAACCATTTGGGGTCAGACGCTTTGGGCGGGATCAGCATCATCCTGCCGTTTTTCAGCTTTATTATGGTGTTGGCGCTGATCATCGGCATCGGAAGCCAGACGCTGGTCAGTATGGAACTGGGTCGCCAAAATACAGAAAAGGCGCAGGACGCAATGTCTACTGGCTTTTGGGCGCTGGTAGCAGTCAGTCTGATGGCAACGGCTTTTCTGCTGCTGTTCGCTGAACCGCTGACCACACTGATGGGGGCCGACGAGCGATTGCTGCCGTTCTCGCTTGCCTACCTTAAAGGGCTGGTGCCGTTCATATTGCCACTGATGTTATGCTTTTATTCCGATGCCATGCTGAAGACATTGGGGCATCCCAAGTTTTCGATGATCATCATGTCACTAAGCGTGCTGATCAATGTATTGCTGACGTTCTATTTTGTGATGAGACTGGAATGGGGCACGACTGGAGCGAGCGTGGCCACTGGCCTGGCTTTCACCATCGGATTGCTGATTTCCGGCAGTATCACCTTCAATCCCAAACAACGGCTGTCGATGCTGAAGGGTCGTTTCCACCTGCTGCTCTTGCGCCGTGCCGCTTACAACGGCTCATCCGAAGGTGTATCGGAAACGGCGGTTGCGGTCAGTATTCTGATCATCAATCTCACTGTCGTTCGCCTCTTGGGGGCTGACGGCGTGGCTGCGTTCGCTGCTATCAACTACGTTAACTTTATGGGTGTTTTGTTGTTCCTCGGTATTTCGGATGGCCTGATCCCGGTGCTGAGCTACAACTTTGGAGCCGGAAACCACGAGCGGGTTAAGGGATTATTTCGCTTTGCCGCAGTGGTCAATATGAGCATCGGTGTCATGGTGTTTATCGTGTTGCAGCTATTCGGAAGCCACGCAATGCTGTTGTTCTTCGATAGCAATGAAAGCCAAGCGTTCCAGATCGCATCTGATGGCTTGCACATCTTCGCTTTCGTGTTTTTAGTGAACGGACTTAACGTGCTGATTATCGCCTATTTCACTGCACTGGGCGAAGCTAAAAACTCCTTCATCATTGCCGTGCTGCGAGGTTTGGTGTTCTTGCTGATTGGCGTCACGGTGTTACCAATATTTATCGGTATTAATGGTGTCTGGGCGGCAATCCCGCTGGCGGAGTTGCTGGCACTGGGAGTGGCACTCCTACTGATTCACAGGACTCACAAAAAATTGTTTTCACCTGTATAGATATTTGCCTGACAACAGCGTTAACCACGCCCAACTGCGTTGGGTGCCGGTTACGGTTATGCGCTTTCAGTAGTGATATCGTAATTGTGCAACGAGAAGGGAGTCTAAATATGTACAATATTTTAGTTGTCCATAACAGGACGGTAAAGTTCATTCCGGCCGCGAAAAGCACCGCCTCCATGGGACAGCCTACTTCACTCAAGTTCGCCCCCCTACAGGAAACTGAGGGGGCTTTTCCAATTCTACAGCGAACAGAAAACCTGTTCAGTCCATCCTGTCGAGGGATTAAACGCCCGCATGACAAACCGAATTTATACAATTCCGCTGAACTGCTCGACACGATTACGGCCAAGTTTTTTGGCGCGGTACAGTGCATTATCTGCACGCTTGAGGGCGTCCTTGACACTGTCATTTTGATTATTATCAAGCATGGCCACACCGCCACTGACTGTGCAGTTGATAGCCACCCCATCACTGTGTACAGGTTGGCTTTCTGTAATTGAACGGACTCGCTCGGCAGTTTGCAGGGCTGTCTGTAGATCGCTTTGTGGTAACAGTATGGTGAACTCTTCACCGCCAATGCGCCCCAGCAAGTCATTATTCCGTATGGTTTCGAGCCAGCGCTGACAAAGTATCACCAGCACCCGGTCACCGGCGTAATGTCCGTAACGGTCATTGACCTCCTTGAAGTGGTCCACGTCCAGCATAATAACGGCCAGTGTATGTCCATAGCGTTTCGCCCGCTGCAGCTCTTCTTCAGCGCGTTCGAGAAAATACCCGCGGGTCATGGTTCCCGTCAGCGGGTCACGCCAGGCGAGGTCTTGCAATAGGGCTTCATTCAGTTTCTGCCGGGTAATATCACGAAAGAACCAGACGCGACCGAGGTAGTTATTCTGATCATCAAATAAACCGGTTGAATGGCGATCCAGTGTCCGCCCATCATTCAGTTCGATTTCGGCGTGATCGTGCAGCGCCGGGTTATTGTAAAGCTCCTGAATGCGCTGCAAAAACGCATCGGGGTTCTTTAACTTGCGCAGCGCCGAATCAAGCAAAGGCTCTTCGGACAAGCTTTGATACATAGCCTGCTCGTCAGGGCGGCATTGTTCTTCTATCTGCCAGACTTCGAGGAATCGCTGGTTATAGGAAATAACCTGCGAGTGCTGATCAACCACCAGAATACCGTCCGGCGACGCTTCCTGTATGGCGCGCAGTAACGAGCGGGAAAACTGATTGCGACTGTCTTTTGTGTCCATATAAGATTGGAATTGACGTTCTCGTTGGCGAGAGAGCTGTGGATTTTTATTCTACTCCCCCGGTTTACCCAGACCAATCGCTTATCGGGCAATGTAGATAGCAGGGGCCAAGCTCCTCCCCAGTGGCAGAGATCACCCGTCAAATCCATAGAGAGATTGCGCCTAAGGCCTGTTTACACAAATTTGATTATCGCGACTGATGGTCCTCTCCGCTCAAAACCGCACAGACCTTTCTATCCATCCAGGTCATATTAAGCGGCTCAGAACTGCTAACTAACTGTTCTAAAAAATATTTTATGGTTGCCTCCAGATTTATTTACACCGAGCTAAAGGGATCGAGCCCTTTGCAGGCTTTTTTACCACCCTCCGGCGAGATCAGTCTACAATCAGGCTACGTAAACCGGAGTCCGCCCTATGGCCGTTGACCTGAAAGTGCTCTATCCCAAACTGATCAATCTGATGCTGGACACGGTATTCGTGGTTGATAACGACAATCAGATCGTCTTTGTGAATAGTGCCTGCGAAACATTGCTGGGTTACCATGCCGACGAGCTGATCGGCACGCGAATCACCGACTACATGCATCCTGACGACCGGGCGGCCACACGCGCCTCCATTCTCCGGGTCATGAACGGCCAACCCCACATCGATTTCCGTAACCGTTATATCCGCAAGGATGGCGCTATCGTACACATCCTGTGGTCTGCCCGCTGGTCCGAGGAGGAGGGTGTACGGATCGGGGTCGCGCGGGATGTAACGGCTCTCAGGCAGGCCGAGGCGGAATTACGTTTCCTCGCCCATCACGACCCACTGACGGAACTGACTAACCGGGCGCTGTTCTATGATCGACTGGACTCGGCTCTGCGTGTAGCCCACCGCCACCAAAGCAGCCTGGCTGTGCTGTTTATGGATATCAATGACTTCAAGATTATCAATGATATCCATGGGCATGCGGTGGGTGATCGTGTGCTCTGTGCAATTGCGCGTCGACTGGAAAACTGTGTGCGTGAGACGGATACGGTGGCTCGGATGGGCGGCGATGAGTTCACTGTGCTATTGACGGACATCCAGTCGGCGGATGCCGTTTTCGAGAAGGTGGGACAGATTAACGCAATCATGGCCGAGCCATTGGGAGCCGAGCTCGAAGCGGTCAGAATGCCGACCTGTAGTATCGGTGTCGCCTGCTACCCCCTGGATGGGGAGAATGCCGATGGCCTGCTGAGCCATGCAGATGGCAATATGTATCAGATGAAAAGGCGTCGTTCGGCAAACGGCTAACAGTTAAGGGGGTCGTAACGATTACTTTTTAACCATTTTCTCCGCCAGACTGACACGCTGTACTTTTTAGTGGTCAACTTATCCCGAATCAGAAAAATTTAACGCTATTACCCCGAAACCAAATATCCTTGATCTAGAATAATCGTTACGGCCTTTTTAATGGCCAATTGATCGCCTATTCGCAGCCAGTATTCACAGCAGAACAGCACTTGGGGCAAGTTTACCTATCATGTACAAAGTTTTATTAATCGGCTTGCTGGCTTGCCAGCTGGCCATGTCTGATGAGCGGTTTCTTGCAGACAGTGTGCTGGTCGACAAGTCAGAGAGAAAGCTCTATCTGCTTCGGGATGGCATCAAGTACCGGGAGTATTCCGTCGCTCTGGGGCCAAGACCGCGCGGGCACAAGCTGCATGCTGGGGATGAGCGGACACCTGAGGGGCGTTATATTCTGGATTTCAAGACTGAAAAAAGTGATTATTACAAGGCCATTCATATTTCCTATCCTAATGAGCAGGATATCAAGCGGGCTTTGGACATTGGGGCACCGCCCGGAGGTTCAATCATGATCCATGGCATGCCCAATAATACGACGTTACCTCCCGAGCTGATTCAGAAATTCAACTGGACCGATGGCTGTATTGCGGTGACCAATGCGGATATGGATGAAATCTGGTCGGCCATTAAGCCGGGAACACCTATTGATATTCGTCCCTAATGGCAGCTTGGCGGCCAATTCAGGTAACCATGACAAGCGCCAGGGCCTTTGGTCTCCTGTTAGTTGCTTTTTGTTGCCTGCCCTGCCTGGCTGAGAATCGGCATATCCTGACATCAGAGACCAATACGGACCTGGTGGGCAGTAACAGCAGCACCTACATATCAAGAGAAGAGACGCTGATTGATATCGCAGTACGATATCAGTTGGGATACAACATGATCCGCTCGGCAAATCCGGATGTCGACGCCTGGCTTCCCGATAACGGGAGCAAAGTATTATTGCCGTTCAGTGTTATTTTGCCGGATGCGCCACGTAAAGGCATTGTCATCAATACAGCGGAAATGCGTCTTTATTTTTACCACGGGGATGAGCAGGATCAAAACACCGTGACGGTTTACCCCATCAGCGTGGGTCGCAGGGACTGGGCGACACCGCTGACTGAAACCCGCATCACCCTGCGAGTTGAACAGCCATCCTGGTATCCCCCCGAAAGTATCCGTGCGGAACACGCTGCCCGGGGAGATTTACTGCCTAAAGTCGTTCCCGCTGGCCCGGACAACCCTCTTGGCGACTATTTGCTGGCACTGGATGTTCCCAGTTACTTTATCCACGGTACGAACAAACGTTTTGGCATTGGTATGCAGGTCACCCACGGCTGCATTCGGATGTACCCCGAACATATTGAAGAACTCTATAACCTCGCGCCGGTTAATACGCCTGTCACTATCGTCAATCAGCCCTATAAAATCGGCTGGAAAGACGAAAAGCTTTACCTGGAGGTACATCATCCACTGGAACTTGATGGCGAGGTACAGGAGGAAAACCGAACGGGGGTTGTCGATAAGCTGACATCGATGCTGGAGAAACAGCCGGAGGTTCTGATTGACTGGAATATGGTCGATATTGCAATAACAAAAGCTACGGGTATGCCCGTGCTGGTGGGAATACAGCCACATTCATTATCAGATTTTGAGTATTATCGAAATCATATCCGGTCAGACCACTCAAACCGACCGGATATGACTGAGTAAATGGACTACTTTTCCATTGCCTTTTTAAAGGCCCGGTCAATTTTCTCGTTGGCTTCGTATGCTGATGTTTTTGCTTCGTCAGCGGTACTTTGGGCATTGGCAGCAGCTTTATTTGCAGCATCAGCTGACCGCTGGGCATCGGCGGCGGCCCTGTTTGCTTCGGCAGCTGAGCGCTGAGCTTCCTGCGCCATTGCCCTGACCTCATCTACCGATGAGTTACTTGCACAACCAGTGACCGCCACCACCATCAAAACAGGTAAAAACTTTACTAAAGATTTCATGAAGCTCTCCTTACTGAAGAAAAAACAAGTCAGATCTACACGGGGGTTATTACTTTCAAAGTATGGATGCAGGATTTACCAGTTGCAAACCCTGTTACTTATCCACTTGATTTGAATTAATTATCAGGTTCCTATTCATGGTGTACTGACATAAGCAACACATAACAGCTACATATTGCGACGGTAGGAGGCCCCATGGCAAGACAACGACTGATTATGCTGTTCGACGGGACCTGGAACGATCCCGAAGACCAAACAAATGTTTATCGTCTCTCGCGCTGTCTTCATGATTATGACGGCGATATACGACAACGCTTTTTCTACAACGCCGGTGTTGGCACATCCAAGCTGGAGCGCTTCAGAGGGGGCGTGTTCGGTTACGGTCTTAGCAAAAATTTGCTGGCGGGATACGAGTGGCTTGCAAAACGCTACACCGATGGCGAGGAAATCTGGATATTCGGTTTCAGTCGTGGAGCCTATACGGCAAGAAGTCTCGTTGGGTTAATCCGCAAATGTGGGTTACTGCATATCGTCACCCCGGGCTTGCTGGAAAAAGCTGAAAGTATCTACCGGGACGAGGGTCTCTCTCCAGATGCTGACGTCTGCAAGGATTTCAGGGAACGCTACAGCCGAAGTCCGAGGATCCACGTCATCGGCGTATGGGATACCGTCGGCGCACTGGGAGTACCCGGCACGGTCCTTTCCGAAAGGGGGAAGTACTCGTGGCACGATACCGAACTCTCCAGCATTGTGGATTATGCCTACCATGCGGTTGCACTGGACGAACACAGGGCGGCCTACGACGTACCACTGTGGACAAGTGCCGATGGAAACAAAAAACAGCGCAATCTGGAGGTTGAGCAGCGCTGGTTTATTGGCGCCCACGCGAATGTGGGCGGTGGCTATGGTACCAAGGATTCACTTGCCGATATTCCGTTGCAATGGATTCTGGAGAATGCTGAAAAAGCAGGGCTGAAGCTCGATCCATTCAAGGCTCCCGACGATGCATGGCAAACCGAGCCAAAAGACTCCTTCAAGGAATTTCTGAACGGCGCCTACGCGTGGTTCCGCAAGATCAAAGGCGAGGGGGATGGCCGGTTCTGCAGAAGATATTCCGAGGGTATAAACGGACACCCTGCGGTCAACATTTCGGTTGACAACAGTGTCTGGAACCGCTGGAAAGATGGCAGGTTTAACTATCGACCACGCACCCTGACCGATGCAAACCAGCGGCCTCCGGAGCAATAAGTTGCAACCTCGTCTTGGCCCGAGGGAGCCACTCCCACATTATTATTGATGTGCGGACCAACGGGGCATCGGACCCTGCTTCTGCATCGCAGCAATTCGAAACGACGACTTAACAACTGTCGCTTGGCCAAATGGACATCATATGGACATATCACTGGTTTCAACCATTATTGTTCTTAGTACTGCCGCCGGGATTTGTATCCCCGTAGGTGGACTTATCGCGAGTTTCGAGCATATTCGACCCAATTGGCTCGAACAGGAATTTCGACATTTTCTGATTGCCTTCGGTGGCGGCATTCTTCTGGGGGCCGTTTCTGTCGTTCTGGTTCCAGAAGGAACCGCATTTATGAGTGATTCTGTATTTTCAATTCCTGTCGTCCTCGCCGGTGGTATCACGTTCTTCCTCATTGAGCGATTACTCGATTTGAGGCGGAGGGACTCTCCCCAATTGATGGCGATGGTCCTGGACTACGTCCCCGAAGCCATCGCATTGGGAGGGCTAATCGCTCTGGGGTCACCCGTTGCTCCGTTGCTGGCATTGCTGATTGGCTTACAAAACCTGCCAGAAGGATTTAATGCCTACAGGGAGCTTAAGTCTCAAAACAACACCTCCCCCAGAAAAACGTTGCTGACAATGAGCCTCCTGGTTCCAGTAGGACCGCTGGCGGGAATTACCGGTTATTCATTTCTCTCGGAGCACGAACCCATCATGGGGGCAATCATGCTATTTTCAGCTGGCGGCATTCTTTATCTGATCTTTCAGGATATCGCGCCACAATCGCGACTGAAAAAACACTGGGCACCACCTCTTGGAGCTGTGTTTGGGTTTTGCTTTGCACTGTTTGCTGAAATGTTGACCCACACCGCTTGATAAGCCTCTGCTCGCACCTGGCCTATCAGATCAACTTTTCATTGAGGAATGACGACCAGTTTTACGCCACGCAAACCAACCCTCTGAGGTCAGTTACACAAATTTGAGGTCGCTATGACAATTCTACTGTTCATCGTTGGTCTGGTGTTCCTGGTTATCGGTGCGGAAGCGCTGGTACGGGGTGCATCCCGTCTGGCGGCTGTTCTCGGTATATCACCACTGGTGATCGGATTGACTGTCGTGGCATTTGGCACCAGTTCGCCCGAGTTGGCGGTAAGCATTAAATCAGCGCTCTCCGGCCAGGCAAGTATTGCCGTGGGCAACGTTGTTGGCAGTAACATTTTCAACGTCTTGTTTATTCTTGGTATTTCAGCACTGATTGTGCCACTGATCGTAGCCCAACAACTGGTACGACTTGATGTGCCCTTGATGATAGCCCTCTCTGTTATTGTTCTGATCCTGTCGCTGGATGAGAACTTCAGTCGTATAGATGGCCTCATGCTGGTGGTGGGCCTCATTATTTATCTCTGGTTTTTGATTTCCCAGAGCCGCAGAGAAAGCGTCGAGGTAAGAGACGAGTACGCCCGGGAGTTCGGGACCAGGGGCACGGCAAAAGACCTTTGGGGTAAAAACCTAGGCTTGATCTTTGGTGGTCTCATACTATTGGTACTCGGCTCCCGTTGGCTGGTCGATAGTGCTGTGGTCTTTGCCCAGTATCTGGGCGTCAGCGAACTGGTTGTCGGCTTGACGATAGTTGCGGCGGGCACATCGCTGCCAGAAGTGGTTACCTCTGTGATTGCCGCCCTTCGTGGAGAACGTGATATTGCCGTTGGCAATGTTATCGGTAGCAACCTCTTCAATATTATGGGGGTTCTTGGGCTTGCGAGTATTATCGCGCCAACCGGCATTGGCGCTTCTCCTGCCGTGGTTGGATTCGATATACCCGTCATGATCGGGGTAGCGCTGGTGTGCCTCCCTATATTTTTTACAGGTGGCGTCATCAGCAGGAAAGAAGGTCTGTTATTGCTGGGGTACTATGTAGCCTACACACTGTATCTAGTCCTGGCCGCATCTCACCACGATGCTTTGCCACAGTTCAGTGTAGTTATGTTGTATTTCGTAATGCCGCTAACCGCTGTCACCCTGTTTTTTGTAGTGCTACGGCAAATACGCAGCAGGAAAAGACGCCCGACAGAATAATGTCCTGCGACGCTGCATCACATCCCTGCCAATGAACACAACACCCTGCATTCAAACGGGTACGGCTCCACATGCGAGGTATTAAATGAACTGGTTTATTTTGTTTGTTGCCGGTCTTCTCGAAATCGGCTGGGCTATTGGATTGAAGTACACAGAGGGCTTCACACGACTATGGCCAACCGTGGGGACAGTGATTTCACTGGTGGTCAGCTTCGTGCTGCTTGGTATAGCCATGCGGTCACTGCCTGTGGGAACGGCTTATGCTGTCTGGGTTGGTATCGGTGCCGTTGGCACAGCGATTTTGGGGATATTCCTGTTCGGCGAGTCCGCCGATCTGCCCAGAATACTGAGCCTTTGCCTGATTTGTGCTGGCATTGTTGGCCTCAAACTTACCCATGCCTGATAAACGACTGAAAAGTCTGGACTTTTAGGTCCATGACATGTATTCAGATGACTCCGCCAGCTGGTTCGGCCTCGGCCCGCTTTTCTTCAGCACTTTATGTCAGCGCCCAGCAAACAACCCCTGACTGTTAGACGTTCCTGCCCTTCTGCCTGCGTCAATTTGTCGCATGTTCTGTTTTTCGCCTGTCTTTTAGAATAGCGCTCTTTTTGAGTCTTCACTAAGGAGTGGCTTGTTTTGACTTTCATCTATTCCCGCGTCATGAAACGTTTTATTTTCCATGCTGTACTGGCCACGGGTCTCCCGGTCGTTTTGCTGGCAGCTTCACACGCTGAGGAGACTGTAGAAGAAATTATCCTTATCAAGCCTCAGCAAACGATGCCTACAACAACGGGCGACGCCACCAGTTTATTGGGCGACCAGGGTGTCAATTTTTCTGCTGCCGGTGGCATTTCCCAGTTACCGAGCATTCGCGGAATGAATGGTGATCGGGTTAAAGTACTCATTGATGGCGGTGAAATTACTTCTGCCTGTGCAAACCATATGAATCCCCCGCTTTCGTATATGGACGCCAGCCGTATTTCATCGACGACGGTCCTGAGTGGAATTACCCCTGTCAGTATGGGCGGCGACAGTATCGCCGGCACAATTTCAGTCGATTCCCGCAAACCCGCCTATTCTGATTCCGACGAACTGCTTATGCAGGGTTCTATTGGTGCCGTCTACGAAAGTAATGGGCGGCACCACGGCGAATACTTAAACGCTACCATTGCCAACAGCAATCTAAGTCTGGGTTACAGCGGTAGCCTGGACCGCTCCGACAGCTATCGCGATGGCAGTGGCGACAAAGTGCTTGATACGCTCTATCGTTCAGAAAATCACGCCATTACCTTTGGTGCCAGAGGTGAAGTTCAGGAGCTCGTCCTGAAGCTCACCCACCAGAAAGTACACTATCAAGGCTTTCCCAATCAGTACATGGACATGGTAGGCAATGAAGGTGACGGCGTTATTGTCAACTACCTCCACGATTTTAGCTGGATGAAACTGGATGTCCTGTTTAGCTGGAATGATGTCGAGCATGAAATGGGATTTTTCACCGAGGAGAAGACCGGCACGATGCCCATGTATACCGAGGGCAAGGACATGGGTTACGTCCTGAAGGCAGAATTCCCACTGTCAGAGCAACACACATTGCGTATCGGTAATGAATACCACAAATTTGAACTCGACGACTGGTGGCCTGCTGTGCCCGGCTCAATGATGATGGGCCCCGATGACTATATCAATATCAATGATGGCGAGCGCACCCGCTACGCGCTGTGGGCTGAGTCAGAATATCGGATCAACACATCCTGGACAGCTCTCTACGGTATTCGCTACGAGCATGTCATTACCGATACCGATGATGTGCAACCCTACAACACCATGCCGATGATCATGATGAGCCCCAACCTCGATGCACCGGCTGCAACTGCATTCAATGCTCGCAATCACAAGCAGGTTGATGACAACATCGATTTAACCCTGCTGTTCCGCTACCAGCCAACGTCCGAGGATACTGTAGAGTTTGGCTACGCACGCAAAACCCGCTCACCCAACCTCTATGAGCGCTATACATGGGGCAGAAACACCATGGCAATGACCATGATTGGCTGGTATGGCGACGGCAATGGCTATGTGGGTGATATTGACTTGGATCCGGAGACTGCGCATACCCTGAGCGCTGCCTATAGCAAAAAGGCTTCGGATAACCGCTGGGAATACACCATCAGCCCCTATTACACCTACGTGGATGATTTTATTGATGCTACTCAGATCGGTACATTCAATCCGAGAATGGTAATGTCCGTTACACGACCCAGGTTGCAATTTACCAATATCGACGCCGAGTTTTACGGTCTGGATGCAAATGGTTCCCGCCTTCTTTCCCAATCTGGCAAGTGGGGCACCGTGAACCTGAAAGCCCGGGCGTCCTACACTCGAGGTAAACGCAAAGACGGCCCGGAAGACCTTTACCACATCATGCCACTTAATGTGAAAATCGCTTTGGAGCAGTCTTTTCAGCAGTGGGCCAATACTATTGAATTGGAGTGGGTCGATGAAAAAGACAACGTGGACCAAGTTCGTCTGGAAAACAAAACGGCCAAATATACCCTCCTGAACATATTCACCCAATACCGCTGGCATAACACCACGCTCAATTTTGGGGTACGTAATCTGCTGGATGAGAGCCACGACTTGCCTTTGGGTGGTGTAAATCTGGCCCAATGGCGTGATGACGGCATGATGAGCCCCTTTGAATCACTCCACGGTCCTGGCCGCTCTGCAGAGATGGGAATTCGTTACGATTTCTAGCAAGTCCTTTGAATCAATCTCCCCCAACAGGGGGGACATTCTCCGAGGCGCTGAGCGGATGACATAGGGGGTACTTGGTTTAGGGCACATTCCATGCTTTTTATACCCGCTCATCGGCTCTAAAGACCACACAGCCCCACCTCAACGACCAACCTTGACAGCCTAACCACTTGTTCTAACATAACTTTTAGGCCAACTGTAAATATAATTTATACAGCTGGCTCACATGCGGTTTATGGAAAAGCCATACAGGTAGACGGAAAGAGCCTGAGACAACAGACCGAACACGGCAGCCGTTTTATCGTTGCAGCTCTGCTGCTACAAAGCTTCGGGTATTGGTGCGTCAGGCCGCGCAAGTCAGGAGGACATTATGAATGACTTAAGTCTGACCAACCCCTTTCGCTCTCTCATTGCCGCCCTTGAGAAGCGGGATGAATACACGGCGGGTCACGATCAGCGAACGAAGCTGATTGCGTTGGATATTGGAGAGCAATGTAGCCTGGAAGCTGAGGAGCTGGCGATCCTCGAAATTGCGGCGTCTGTGCACGATATCGGCAAAATCGGGATTCCCGATCGAATCTTGCTAAAACCCGGGCGTCTTGATGCAGAAGAATGGGAAGTAATGAAGACCCATCCGGAGCACGGGTTTCTGATCCTCGGCACCGTCGAATCGCCCTATGCAGAGTCGGTGGCCAATGTGGTTCGAAACCACCATGAGGCGTTTGATGGGAGTGGATACCCCGACGGTAAACGCAGCGAGGATATCCCTGTTCTCTCGCGTATCATCGCACTGGCGGATTGTTACGATGCCATGGCCACATCCAGGCCGTATCGTCCAGGCAAACCTCACAGCTTTATCATGAAGGTCATCCACGAGGACAGCGAATACAAATACGATCCCTATTTGCGCGAAAAGCTCGTAACTTGCCTCGAAAATAGTCCACTCCGCGCTCAACAGTCAGAAATTTAGGGGTATATTGACGTACCTATATAGTCGGGAAATGAATGTCACCCTGTCGCCTTCCTCTATGGCATAAAATATCACTCCAGTAACGCCACCGATTTGATCAGCATATAGAGGGGCTTCCCTGTCTCGAGGCCAAGCTGACTGACTGCTCTCAAAGTCACTTCTGCCAGCACCAGTTGTCCATCCGCAGTACGACAGGCCACCACACAGCGGCTATCTGTTGGAGGATCGATGCGCTCAATGGTCACGGGCAAGTGGTTTTGAATACTGATGTGGTGGGGATCAACCAGGGACAGGCTGACATCACGGGCGCGAATAAGTATCCGGGTGGGTCGGGAGCCAGACGCTTGCTCCGCCCTGGGAATCCACAGCCGGGCTTCGGGTGGACCAAAGGGTCTGACACCATCCTCTCCGGTTTCACCCAGAGACCCCTCCAGCACCGAGACGGCACCGGCATCATCAAATAGTGGCGAGTCCGGACGCGCCAGCGACTCGTGCAACGTTTCGATGCGCTGGATGAGGCCATCCTGCAGGAACACAATCCGGTCCGCCAGGCGTTCGATCTCATCCGGGGAGTGGCTGACCATGATGATCGGTACACCCGACTCAACCGCCATACGACCGAGAAACGGCATGATCTCGCGCCTGGTCTGAGTGTCGAGTGCCGCCATTGGCTCGTCGAGCAGCAACAGTTGTGGACTGATCAGCAAGGCCCGCCCCAGGGACACTCGCTGGCGCTGACCACCGGATAGCTGATCGATGCGGCGGCCAAACAGATCTTCAATACCCAGCATGGCGGAGACTTCGGGCGGATGCAGTCGGCGCAACAGCGCTGGGGTTCGCCTGTAGCCATAGAGCAGGTTGTCCTCCACCGACAAGTGCGGCAACAGGCTGTGTTCCTGAAAAACCAGACCGATACGCCGCCTGTGCAGTGGCACGAACTTGCTTCCCTGCTGCCATTGCTGGTCGCCAAAGCTCACTGCAGCCCCCCTGATTCGCTCCAGTCCGGCAATCAGACGCAATAAAGTCGTCTTGCCACAACCAGAGCGGCCAAACAGCCCGGTCACGCCCTCAAGAGGCCACTCGTGATCTACCTTGAGCTCAAAGTCTCCGCCATAACGCAGGTGAGCCTGAATACGAAGCATCATAACCGGACGACCTGAAAGCGGCGGGTCAGACTGTAAACCACCAACAGGGTGACAAAGGCGAAGATCAGCAGCATCAATGAAAGACTGTGGGCAGCCTCGTAGTTCATGGCTTCGGCATGATCGTAGATCAATACCGACAACACCCTGGTTTCACCGGGTATGCTGCCACCGAGCATCAGGATAACGCCAAACTCACCCATGGTATGGGCGAAAGTCAATGTGGCCGCCACCACAAAACCGCTGCGCGTCAGTGGAAAAATCACGGTACGGAAACGATCGAGTGCACCGGCGCCGAGACTGCTGGCCACCTCGACCGGGCGCCGCCCCAGATGGCTGAAAGCTTCGGTCAGCGGCTGCACGGCAAAGGGCATGGAGTAGAGAATGGACGCAATCAAAATACCCTCAAAAGAAAAGGCAAGGTGATGTAAGCCCAGGTCCTCCAGCGTTTTGCCCACGATCCCCCGCGGCCCCATTACCACCAACAGATAAAAGCCGAGCACGGTGGGCGGCAGCACCAGAGGCAGGGAGACAATCGCCTGCACCACATCCCTGCCACGGGAGCGCCCCTTTGCCAGCCACCAGGCAAGCGGAGTCGCCAACAGCAACAGGATAATCGTGGTGTACAGGCACAGCCGTAGGGTGACCTCAATGGCTTGCCATTCCGCGGGTCCAAATGTGTACATGGCGTTTCCTCATTCCGGGAGACCGCCGGTCCGGTGGTGTTGTTTACTCCGGTATGACAAAACCGTAGCGAGTCATAATGTCATGCACTTTGTCGGTCACCATAAACCCTGCAAATGCCAGCGCTTCGGGCTTGTTGCCGCCACGCCTGGTGACCACATAACCCTGAGTCAGCGGATTATGCAGAGCGTTATCGATCAGATAGTGATCATGCCTGGCCAGCTCGGGAAACTTTGCCAGAGACAGGGCGATGATGCCCACCTGTGCAGCGCCCGATTCAGCCATCTGGGCGGCGTGCGCAATATTCTCGCCGAACACCAGTTTGCTCTGTACAGCATCCCACACACCTGTCGACTGCATGGCCTCTTTCGCACGCAGACCGTAGGGAGCGTGGGCCGGTTGGGCGATGGCAATGCGGGCAATCGCATCTGAAGTCAGGTCTTCAAGGGTGAGGCTGGCGGCGTTCAGGGTGTTGCTCCAGATCACAATCCGGCCAATGGCATAGACAACCGGCTCCGTGGTTGTCAGGCCTTTGTCCTTGAGTTGCAGGGGGAAGGCAATGTCGGCCGAAAAGAAGATATCGTAGGGCGCACCATTAATGATCTGCGTAGTCATTTTCCCCGAAGAGCCGTAGATCACCTCGATGGCGGCATCGGGACGCACCTCACGATAGAGATTCACAATATCATCCAGCGCATAACGCAGATCAGAGGCCGCCGCGATACGTACCGGGTCGCTGGCATGCAACGCTGTGGTCAACAACAGAAGAGTCAGTATCACAAGCAGCCGACCCGGTTTTACGAATAGGGGCATTGTCGATCTCCGAGCAAGGAATGGTGTGATTTTGCTGTGGCCAGACCGGATGCTCTATCACGTTATATTCAGCTGGATATAACGTGAAGAATAGGGCCAGATCGCCGGATCGTCAACTCAGAGTGAGTATCTGAGTCAGTGGGGACTGCTGGGAGGGAACGGAGCCAGGTGGGCCGAGAGCTCGTTCAATTCATCAGCCACTGCCGTTGCTGTCTTTTCTTCGATTCGTCGGTACAGGGCCAGCACCTGTTCACCCAGTGGTGTAATCCGGGCACCCCCACCGCCACAGCCTCCGGCGGCGGATTCAATCAGGGGTGAGGAAAAACACTGGTTCATGGTGTCAACCAGCAACCAGGCCCGACGATAGCTCATCCCCATCTGCCGGGATGCGGCCGAGATGGACCCAGTGGCGATAATACGCTCCAGTAGTTCCGCTTTCCCTGGACCGATAGCGATAGCTTTTCCGAAAAGGATACGTTGCCGCAGGCGCAATAACGAAGTACCTGATTTCATAATATTGTGCTCGACCGATACAACCACTGATTTTGCCACAATAGACATGCGGGCAACGAATTTAACAGTTCATCAGGGCCCGGTCGGCGACGCCTTTGAGGTTCAAAGCATAACTGGCGGCTCCGCAATAAGTGATTTTCAGCCACCCGAATGCCCGCGCTGGCGCGACACCTCTCAAGCACGAGATCGTTTATCGTCTCAGCGAGGTGCCACGCAAAACTAGGTGGCTACTTCAGATCAGAAAGACTGGCTCCAAAATTGATATGAAACGGCGAACCACCCAGAAGCAGAGCAGGTACGGATTTGACCCCTGCTGACTCAGCTTCGGCAATACGGGATTTGTCCTTCCCAAGATGCACGATTTCCACATCATACTGAACGGGGTCTATTGCCTTGGCTACACTGTCCTCAGCCGCCACACAAACCGGGCAACCAGCGTGATAAAAAACTGCTTTTGCTTTCATAACCTTTCTCCAATCGTTAAGTTACAATCATGTTCGAAACACACCCAAACGGTAGCGCTATTGTCAGTTGCAAAAAAGCGGGAACCGGAAGGTGTGGTAGGCACTTTATGGTGTAACTTAATGAATATTAACGAGAAAAAAATAAATTCCCGCGCCAGAAATGTCTACCGCAAGCTTGAAGACGTGGTTGGCTGCAAATGGTCGGTGTCGGTCTTGCTGGCCATTGATGCCGGGATCTCCCGCCCCGGCGCACTGGAGCGCCACATTTCCGGCATCTCAACGAAAGTGCTGTCTGAACGACTGCGCAAACTGACTACTTATGGTTTGCTTGAGAAGCAGAGCTTCCCGGAGGTGCCACCTCGCACGGAGTATTCATTGACACCATCGGGCAGAAAACTCATCAACATCATTCAACAGATTCACACTCTGGATTCAACACTTCAAGAGACGAAACCCAAGTAATTCAACGACAACTGATAAGTGGCAGCAGCCAGCTCTGATTCGCTACACCTCAAGCTCCACACCACAGAACTGGATAAACAAAGAACGTTACACACTATGAGCATCATCGAGTCGACAGCACTTCTGGGGATCATGGTTGCACTTGCGGCCATGCCAAGCACCAGTGTCGCACTGGTTGTCACACGCGCTGCCACGCTGGGCGTTAAAAACGGTATAGCGGTTGCTGCAGGAATTGTTGTCGGCGACCTGCTCTTTGTCATGTTGGTGATACTGGGTCTATCCGCTCTGGCAGAGGCCCTGGGCAGCTTGTTTCTGATCATCAGGTATCTTGGTGCAACCTATCTGATCTGGCTTGGCTTGACGTTGCTGGCAAGAAAACACACCACCGGTTTTACGACCGACAACCCAGCGGGAAAAGGACGTTTTACAACAGACTTCCTTGCCGGCCTCGCCCTGACGCTCGGTGATATCAAGGCCATTTTTTTCTACCTTAGCCTGTTTCCCGTATTCATTGATTTAGCCGCACTCCAGCTAACCGATGTTTTCATTATCACGGCAATCACAGTGGTCGCTGTGGGTGGTGTAAAAGTCGTCTATGCCTTTTCAGCAGCAAAAATTGCCACCCTGTCGAAAGGCCTCCCGTTTGAACCCGCCATCAGAAAAACAGCCGGTGGTGTAATGATCGGAGCGGGGAGTTATCTCATTGCAAAAAGCTGACAGCCACATCCGCTGGCATAAGTCACCAATGTTAACGAGAACTGTGCATTTTCCTGTTAACATTACCCAAGGTTGGGAGCTCTATGGTCAGCAGAGGTGAACCCTGAGATGCGGTTACTACGTCTTGCCTAAGGCAGCCGACTATGCACCCTTCAAGAACAACAATAAGAGGTACCACTATGCCCTTTTCTCCGGAACATCTAACCGAATTGAACTTGCTGGTCATGTTCAGCACCCCCTCACTGCAGGAGGGCATCAAGGTTCACCGACACGAGGCGGCACCCGAACTGGTGGCAGCAGCCGAGCGCCTGCATCAAAAGGGTTTGATCACAAACAGGGATGGAGGCTACCTGACCGACCTGGGTTTCGAGACAGTCGATCACACCCAGAAACTGCTGGGGATTCTCTCAACTGACTGAAGCTACAAGCTGCCACTTTCGGGCACCGAATTGAACAGAAAAATTCAGGACGATGAATGAAACATAAAATGACATTTTTATTTGCCATGACCTTTTTTATTATCGGAAATGGCTATAGCCTTCTGGTGCATCAGGCCCATGCGGCTTCAGCTGAGACAAACACCCTGTGTCGTGATTTTGCCCTGCCCGGCTCGAACAAGGTTTATCTGTTTGCCTACAAAGAGCATCAGCCGCGTGAGAGTATTGCGCAGTTGGTCAGAAAGGAAACCGCCTCGGCGCTGACCGGTATTGTTGATGAGGTGGTAATCGTCCAGGATAGCGAACAGGCAAAAACAGACGGGCTCTTACTGAAAATCAAGGTGCTCAATATTGCCCGGGGCAACCTCTTCACGAGAATCGACTTTCGGTATGAATTAATCGAAAACGCCAATAAGGCAGAAATTCTCAACGAAACCGATGTATTAACATCAAATTTTGGTTTTAACAAACTGACTGCCAATGTGGGCAGGGAAATTGTGCGCAGCATCAGCCCGACGATCGATTGTTTTGCCGCGCGCAGGCAGTAAACCCCGCCAGTCCATCATCCTGCGGGGGCTGTTATGGCACCAGATGCCTGATGACCAGTTGCGAGGCAATAAAACAGATAGAGAAGAAAATCACCATTGCCATGATACCCGCCAGAATCACGGATTTCGGATTGGTCTCCAGCAGGTCTGATGCTCTCTTCATACCACGCCTTCTTTGCAGGGCAAACACCAGACAGAACGCCTGGGTAATAATCTCAAGCGCACTGAGATTTTTCGGTTTGGTCTCTTCGATTTCAACCTGTTGCGAGTCCACTTCGGTGGCAGCTTCTGGCGAAGTATCGTGCTGATCTTTGCTGGTCATAATCTTGGGTACTCATCACTTGGCACAGCAACTGTAGTGTCAGTAGCGTAACAGACACAGCTGCCAACAATGGATTTTATCAACCGGAGAGGTAATCGCCGCCGATAGAGTAAGGTGTTCTCGGCGCCGGACTTATTCAGCACCGCTGCGAACCGCCGTGCCGACAGAATCCTGCAGCGGTCCCAGTGGATTGCGGCGGGTTTCCTCTTCGTCGATCAGGGGAACCCCGCTCCAGATCTTGTAGACCACCGTATTGTGGTCAATCACGATCAGGGCATAGAAATTCCAACCGTTGCGAATACGCTCGCGTTTGAATTTTAGCAAGTCCAGCACCACATTGCCTACCCGTTTGCTGTTACTGACGCTGGGCGTTGCCTCATAGGCCAGACATTTCTCGCGGGACTTGAGACAGGTTCTCACACTGGGAGGTAGCTCATCATTTGTCACTGAACTGTTCGGGCTGAACTTCTGGATGATATCGAGGTAGGAAAGAATCCTGACGTTGGGGGCACTGTAGGGGTCAAAACCCAGGGCAGGCAGATCATCGGTGGTGGTTTCATTGAGAATGATGCTGTCGTAGGACGCCTTTGCCTCTTCAAAACTGTTCCACTGGGATTTGGTCTTGGCCCCACCCTTGGGCAAACCGCTGCTGCACGATGCCAACATCATCACCAGCAGCACCACCAACAGCGAAAGAGGAACCCCGCACGTCTGACGAATCGTAACAGCTTTACTCATGGCGCCCGGCCTGACTTTATTAAGACGATTCAATCATTACATTAAAGACGAAGAGCCGTCCATACTGAACCGTCACTCTGCTGTGCAGCGTTATTTATATTTGCTGTTTTTCAGCCGGTTTGGCACCCTTACGGCCTGCTCAGGCAGTGTCAAAACCACCCCCGGCCAAGACCACCTGAATTCACGCGATATATCACGGAGATCCCATGCAATTAGAAGAAGCAAAAGCACTGCGCGAAAGCTGGGGCGACAAGCCTTGCAACCACCCCTCTTTTGCCGACGAATACATGTTTGGCTCAAAAACCGGCGATTTTGTCTGCGAACAATGTGGCCAGACGTTCACCAAGCGCGAGAAAGACAAATTGGGCCAGGCAACCAACCCAAAGCTGGACCAGTTCCTGCAGCAGAAGGACCTCATCAAGGAACGACTCGACACCCTGTTCCGGCGCAAGGATCAGCTCGCGGCGGTCGCCCAGAGCAAATCCGGCAATCCCGTGCTATTACTGGAAGCGCTGTTAAAAGATCAGGAACAATTGATTCTGCGCGCCGAAGAGTTGCTCTGGGCAATGGACCAGAAATGATTGCGACCGCGCATCTTGCCGGGATACGCCGCCGTGCTTCGGCAAAGTCCCGGAGACCAGACCATTAACACAGCGCCGTTCACGTCACTGGCTTGCCCCCTGGATGGCAAGCCCCTGACACGCCAGGGCACAACTTGGCAGTGTGCCGGCGGACACAGCTTCGATATCGCCAGACAGGGTTATACCCATTTACTGCCGGTTCAGAAAAAGCGGTCAGCCGACCCCGGCGACAGCAAGAGGATGGTGGCGGCACGCCAACGTTTCCTGAATGCCGGCCATTATCAGCCCATAGCAGATGCCGTGAGCCGCGCAGTTCTGACGGAGCTCCCCACCAACACCACTGTGAGCTGCCTCGATGCCGGTTGCGGCGAAGGTTACTACCTGCGACAGCTGAGTACAGCGACAGGCGGGGGGGAACACTCACTCGCCCTGATGGGGCTGGATATTTCGAAGTGGGCTGTCATCTCTGCGGCCAAACAGGCCACCACCATGCCGGGACTTGCAACAACCACCGTCACGCCCTGGGCCAACTGGATCGTGGGCACCAATGCCCATCTGCCGGTATTGGGTAGTACGCTGAACCGGCTGCTATGTATTTTTGGTTTTCCCGTCTACAACGAATTTGCCCGGGTACTGAAACCCCGCGGCATCCTATATCAGGTAGATGCCGGGCCAGATCATCTCCGGGAGTTGCGCGACATCATCTATCCCCGTATCCGGTCAGCTCGCACATCCGAGCCGCCGCAACCGGCGGAGTTCACGCACCGATCCAGCGAAAGCATTCGCTACTGCCTCTCGCTGTCAGACGCCGCATCGATAGCTGATCTGCTTGCCATGACACCACACCTGTATCGCGCTTCGGCAGAGGGCCGGGCCAAAGCGGCGGCATTGACCACCCTCGAGGTCACCATCGATGCCGTTCTGTCGCGTTTCGAGTGCCACAAGGATCGGCAGCATCAACCCCCTGCATCCCTGTGATGCAGGCCATACCGGCCAATTGACAAACCACCTGCTGCCGATAGACATTACCTGCCACACACAAAAGAAATTCTGTATGTCAAAACATGCCCTCCATGTCATCCGTCTGCAGCTGGACAATATCCAGCAGCTTTTCAACTCGCTGGACCCATCGCCTTTTCTCGGGCGAGACCTGGACACCAATGCCGAGGCATTCATCATGGACTGGGCCCAGGAATACCCCGCCAAGGGAGATTTTTGCCTGGAAATTACCCTGGCAACGGCGATCTCTGCACAGGAAAAAAACCGCCTGGAACAGGCCATCCATAACTATTTCAACGAGAGGGCCAGATTTTGCCGGCACGAGTTGCGACAATTAATGCGGGAGGGAAGACTCAGCCTGGTCATCGGCCTATCCTTTCTGGGTCTCTGTGTCGGGGGCGGCCGCCTATTGGCAAACCCTATTCCCTACAGCGGATTTGCCGAATTACTCAGTGAAGGATTAATGATCGGCGGCTGGGTGGCGATGTGGCGACCCATGGAGATTTTCCTCTACCGATGGTGGCCAATTGTTCGCCGCCGCCGAACTTACCTGCGGCTGGCAGGCATGCCCGTGACAGTGATCTCCTGAAAGTGATTCCTGAAGGAAATTCCTGCAAGTGCCAGTAACCCCTCAAAAACCTTGCCACAGTGCCAACACCTGTCAGCTGAAAAAGCATAAAATAGCACCCCTGCTGAAACACGACTTACGCTTCCCCACCCAGAACAGGATACAACCACCGGTATGAGCAATTTACCCAACTGCCCGAAATGCAACTCCGAATACACCTACGAAGATGGCAATCTGTATGTCTGCCCGGAATGTGCCCACGAATGGTCCATAGAGGCCCCGGCGGAAAACACCGAGCAGGACCCCTCCATCAAAGATGCCAATGGCAACGTCCTTACCGACGGCGACACTGTGACCGTCATCAAGGATCTGAAGGTAAAGGGCTCATCGCTGGTGGTGAAAGTCGGCACCAAGGTAAAAAATATCCGCCTGGTGGAAGGTGATCACGATATCGACTGCAAAATTGACGGTATTGGTGCCATGCAGCTCAAGTCAGTCTTTGTGAAAAAAAGCTGAACGGCATGCCCCAAATGAACTTGCCAGCTTCGCACGAACGGGTGACAGAACAGGTGAAGCTCTGGCTGGAAACCATCGTGGTGGGGTTGAACCTGTGCCCTTTTGCCAAACGGGAGCTGGTGAAAGACCGAATTCGTTTTTTTGTTTCGACAGCAACTACCGAAGAGATGCTGGCCTGCGACCTGGAAGCAGAGCTTGAGAGGCTCGATCGGGATCCGTCCATTGAAACAACGTTGATTATTCACCCCCAGGTGTTAGAGGACTTTTTCGAATATCAGCAATTTTTGATCTGGGCTGATCGGGTGTTGAAGCGCATGGGACTCCGGGGCGTTTTTCAGATTGCCAGTTTTCATCCCGACTACCAGTTTCTCAATAGCCTCAAGCATGCGCCGGGAAATTATACCAATCGTTCCCCCTACCCCATGCTTCACCTGCTTCGCGAAGATAGCCTGGCAAATGCCATCGCCAATTTCCCCGACACGGACAAAATCCCCGAACGCAATATCGCCCACCTCGAAAGCCTGGGGCCAGAACAGTTGCGCGCGCTATTTTCCACTGTGGGTCTGCACACCGAAACCCCTTCCGACAACTAACTTATAGATCGGTCTTTTCGGCCATCCGCCACCAGAGCGACACTCGCACCCATACCCGCCATAACGCTCATCCAATTAACATATAAACCACATATTAAAATATTTTATTCACCTTTTAACGTATTAAAAAATATTCATCAGTATTATTTTTTCATTGCGTATTATTTGGTTTATATTAAACCCGTTAAAATTAATGTACCGATAAATAGTTTCTCTTTTTTTACCTCATAAAAACCCGCCATTAAAAATAATAAAATTCATTTATAACAATATCTTAACCAAATAAATGTGACTTATAAAAAATCCCATAATAAAAATATAACTCATCGGATATTGAATAAATAACCAATTAAATATAATAATTTCACCGCCGATCTGAACTGAAAGATCACGATTCAATCGGGTATCAACCGGGCCTGTTTTTAACCCGGTTGTCGATTCAGAACGGTCATTGGGCGGGGTAACTCTACGGATATGACGACTCATCCTGCCCGAACAAATATTGAGGCAGGCGCTATAACAATCCGGTGCCCAGGCATCAGATCACTCAACAAGAGAGGAAAAGAGAATGTCCAGTTCATACGAGTTGCACAAAGATAACGAGGGTGTCTTTAACTTTTCGCTGAAGACAGAGAATGGCGAGACAATTCTGGTCAGCAAACCCTATTTTTCCAAGGGTTCTGCCATAAATGATATCTCTGAGCTGCAGCATATCTGCAATTATGAGAATTATTATCAGAGAAACGTGTCGGCCGGTAACGAGCACTATTTCGAACTCCAGACCCCCAGACGCAAGATCATCGGCACCAGCCCGATGTTCAGCTCCGCGGAATCCATGGAAAACGCTATTGGTCTGGCCAAATCAGTCGGCACAACCAAAGTCATCAATTCACATTAACCCCCCCCCTTCACGTCCTGACCTGATAACCCCGTCAGGTCAGGACGTTTTTTCTGACAGACACCCTCCACAGCAATCTCATCAAACCCGCAACGCCTTGACACAACTGACCGCCTATAATATACAATTAAATATAATGTATTATTATAGATTGAAATATGCCAAAGTCCGTCTCTGCACCGCCCGACACAGCCATTGATGATGCTGTGACCATCGACCATATGCGCATGGCCGCCAGCGCTGCCAGCGCATTGCTGAAAGGGGTCGCCCATGAAGACCGCCTTCTTCTGCTCTGCCTGCTCAGCAGGCATGAGTTGAGTGTCGGGGAAATTGAAACGCAACTGAAAATCCGTCAGCCCAGCCTGTCACAACAACTGGGCGTATTGCGGCGGGAAAAGCTGGTGACCACACGGCGAGAAGGTAAACGTATCTTTTACCGGCTGGCGGATCAAAAGGCGCTAGCGCTGGTGACGCTTTTGTACGATCTTTACTGCAAGGTCGACCATTGACCCGGTCGCCCGATTTATCAATCACCACAGGTATTTATCCATGACTATCGACTGGCAAGCCTTTACTCCCTGGACATCATTGCTGGGCGGTGCACTGATCGGTCTGGCCGCCGCAGCCTTTGTTCTACTGAATGGCCGCATCGCAGGAATCTCCGGGATTGTCGGCGGGTTGCTCACACCAAAAAAAGCAGATACCGGCTGGCGGCTGGCCTTTGTGGGGGGCATGGTCACTGCACCATTGCTCTGGCTGCTGGCCTCTTCTCTGCCAGTCATTCGGATTGACGCGAGCTTTCCGATGCTGGTTGTTGCCGGCCTGGTGGTGGGTCTCAGCACCCGATTTGGTGCCGGTTGCACCAGTGGTCACGGGGTCTGTGGCATTTCCCGGCTATCGCCCCGCTCCCTGGTTGCTACAGCCGCTTTTATGCTGAGCGGCTTTGCGACGGTGTTTATTATTCGCCATCTGTTAGGGGGGCTATGAAATGAATAAATCTCTGCTCTCGGCCTTTATCGCGGGACTGATTTTCGGTATCGGCCTGCTGGTATCCGGCATGGCCAACCCCGAAAAAGTGTTGGGCTTTCTCGATCTTGCCGGACCCTGGGATCCCTCCCTGGCACTGGTCATGGGCGGTGCCGTGGCAGTAGGGCTGTTGGCCTTTAACCTGGCCGACAAGCGCCAGACCTCTCTGCTGGGTGACGTCATGCGCCTACCTACCCGACAGGATATCGACAAGCCACTGGTGTTGGGCAGCCTTGGATTTGGCATCGGCTGGGGACTGGCGGGATTTTGCCCCGGCCCGGCACTGGTGGCACTGGGTGCAGGCGAACTGAAAGCGCTGGTATTTACCGTCGCCATGCTATCGGGCATGGCCGTTTATGAGCTGCTCCAGCGCCAGCGGCCCGGCTAACATCCTTTGATAATGACAATGTACCTTTTTATCTTTGACCTCCCATTGGCAACAGGACCTCTCTGATGCGCAAACTGCTACCCTCGTGGCTGACGGATTATCAGGCAAAACTGTTACCCAGCGACCTGGTGGCCGCGGTGGTCGTCACTCTGCTGCTGATCCCCCAGGGGCTCGCGTATGCCGCACTGGCGGACCTGCCACCGCAACTGGGTCTCTATGCCAGCCTGCTGCCACTGCTTGCCTACGCCCTGTTTGGCTCATCCATGGTGATGTCGGTGGGACCGGTGGCGGTTATTTCGCTGATGACCGGGGCCGCACTGGCCCCGATAGCCGAGCCGGGCAGCGCTGAATACATTGCCGGGGCTATTCTGCTGGCCATGATATCGGGGGTCATGCTGTTTACCTTTGGCCTGATGCGTCTCGGCGCCATGGCACAGTTTTTAAGTCACCCGGTGATCAGTGGTTTTATCAGTGGCGCAGCATTGCTGATTATTATCGGCCAATTGCGCCCGTTACTGGGTATCAACAGCCACGGTGAAACCGGTGTCGAGCTAGCTGTTGGGCTGGCGGCCAACCTGGGTGGCATTCAACCGCTCACGGCAGTATTCGGCTTTGCCACGTTTGTGCTGTTATGGCTGGCCAGACACTGGTTGGCAAAACTGCTCATGGGCCTCGGCCTCGCCGAGGGCACGGCTTCGTTGATTGCCAAACTGATGCCCATCGTGACCGTACTCGGCAGTGCTGTATTAGTATCTCTAATGGGCTGGGAAACTGACCTTCGCGTGGTCGGCTCCCTACCGGGAGGATTGCCGGCACTACAGGTGCCAACCATTGATTTCTCGATCGTGACCAAACTGTGGTTGCCGGCGCTGGCCATCAGTTTGATTGGCTTTGTGGAAAGCGTCTCGATTGCCCAGGCTTTTGCCAGCAAGAACCGGCAGCGCATCAATACCAACGCAGAGCTGCGCGGACTGGGTGCCGCCAATATCGCCAGTGCGCTGTCCGGTGCCTTTCCCGTCACTGGCGGCTTTTCACGTACCGCCGTCAATGCCGAAGCGGGCGCCCGCTCGCCACTCTCAGGGATATTTGCGGCAGTCCTGATCGCGTTGTTACTGGTCTTTGCCACCGGGTTATTCCACGCCCTGCCCATGGCGGTGCTGGCCGCCACAATCATTATCGCCGCGATCGGTCTGGTGGATATCAAATCATTGATTCACAACTGGCACTACGATCGCGCCGAAGGTATGGCGCAGGCGGGAACAGCTCTGGGAGTACTGCTGGCCGGCGTGGAAGTCGGTATTGCCATCGGCATCGCCCTGTCACTGGCAACCCTGGTGTGGCGAGCCAGTCGGCCCCATATTGCCATTGTCGGCCGGGTCCCCGATACCGAACACTTTCGCAATGTGAACCGCTATCAGGTCGAAACACGGGGGGAAATCCTGATACTCCGGGTGGATGAAAACCTGTTCTTTGGCAATGCTGAATCGGTGGAAAAATTCATTCTTCGCGCGCTCGAAGCACAGCCAGAGGCTCACCACCTGGTGCTGGTGATGTCGTCAGTCAGCAGCGTCGATGCCACGGCCATGCAAATGCTCGACATGCTCAATGAGCGCTTGATTGATGAGGGCATGAAGCTGCACCTGGCAGAAGTGAAAGGCCCGGTGCTCGGCCAACTGGAAAACGATAGATTCCCCGAGCGTCTCAGCGGCGAGATTTTCCTGTCTACCTTTACTGCCTATCAGGCATTGCAGATTGCCGAAGAGGAAACCGCACAGCAGTTACAGGAAAACTGACAACTGCTACATTACCCGAACAATCTCAGGATTCCGGACACCGACCATGCGCAGCCATATTTTTCAACATGTGCCCTTCGAGGGCCCCGGCAGCATTGAGCCCTGGCTGAGAGCCGCGGGGCACCAGATTACCCGAACACCTTTCTACAGCGATGGGACTACCTTGCCGGACATCCCGGATATCGATTTACTGATCGTTATGGGCGGCCCCATGAGCGTCAATGACGAGCAACAATTCCCCTGGCTGGTGGCAGAGAAGGCTTTTATTCGCCGCACCATCGACGCGGGCAAGCCGGTGCTTGGCATCTGCCTCGGCGCGCAATTGATCGCCAGCGCCATGGGCGCACGGGTTTACCCGAACCCGACCCGGGAAATCGGCTGGTTTCCTGTCCAGGGTTGCACTGCGCCGGGGCCAAACAACTTTTCTTTTCCCTCATCAGTGGACGTCTTCCACTGGCACGGAGAGACCTTTGATTTGCCACCAGGCGCAACTCACCTCGCCTCCAGCGAGGTCTGTCGACTGCAGGCATTTCAGCTGGGCACGTCGGTGATAGGACTGCAATTTCATCTGGAGACGACACCGGCATCGGCCAGGGAGATTGTTGCCCACTGCGGTGCGGAATTAACGCCCGGCGACCACGTGCAAAATGCCGCCACTATTCTCAGTGCCACCCCGGAGCAATACCGGACGATTAACCATTTAATGGGCAAAGTGCTTGCCTTCCTGCTGGGCGCCAATGGGGACAAGTAACAGTGACGACAGTCAAGCCAGCCAAAGAGGCAGGTCGATAACTGCCGGGCACGCCATGATGCGAAGCGTGACAGGAGAACCGATATGATTGCCGTTATTTTTGAGGTTATCCCCACAGCGGAGGGCAAGGCCCAATACCTCGAGACTGCCGCCGAGCTGAAGCAGTTTTTATCCTCGATAAAGGGCTTTATTTCTGTAGAGCGATTCCAGAGCCTGACTGACAGCAACAAGATACTGTCGCTGTCTTTTTGGGACAATGAACAGGCGGTTCGAAAATGGCGCAACCTGAGCGCACACAGGGCCGCACAACAGGCGGGCCGGGAGCAGCTGTTCGCCGACTACCGCATACGCGTCGCCGGCGTTATCCGCGATTATTCCATCGAAAACCGCGCTGAAGCCCCCACTGACTCACAACACATTCATCCCTCCGTCGGCTAAAGATCGGTACCCGGAGCAATACTGCGGGAAAAGTTTATGCGCAGGCCCGGTTTGACCTTCGCGAAGCTGGCAACGGCACTGGGCGTTTCACGACAGTCTGTCAATGAGCTGTTGCTGGAACGCCGTGCGTCAGCGCCTTGTACGACTCTTTAACAATTCAACGAATTTCTGGTTGAATGCACAATCCTTGGACCTGTGGGGGGTGAGTCAGTCTGTTAGGGGTGACATTGCCCGAATAACACCCAGAGACAGGGAATAGTGCATTAACGGAAATGCTTGGTAACATACCTTCCGAGGTATCAATAATAAAAATCCATTTTAACAATAGAGAGCTAACGATGAAAAAATGTTCAATGAAACTATCACTGCTAACCGCCGGGATGCTGGCGTTCGGGACTTGTCACGCCGCCGACGGTGTCGCCTGGAGTTACCTGGGTGACGAGGGACCGGAAAACTGGGGCAGTCTCGCCACAGAATATGCCACCTGCAAGACGGGCAAAAACCAGTCGCCGGTGAATATCACCGGCACGATAGAGGGTGACCTCCCATCACTGGAACTGGATTACAAGACCGGTGGCAAACATGTCATCAACAATGGTCATACCGTCCAGGTCAATTATGTACAGGGCAGCACCATGCAAGTGGGCAGTAAAGCCTTCGAACTGAAACAGTTCCATGTTCACGCCCCCAGTGAAAATGCCATTAACGGCAAGCTCTACCCCATGGATGCACACTTTGTCCATGCCGATAAAGAGGGCAACCTGGCTGTCATCGGGGTGATGTTTGAAATAGGCGAGACCAATGCCGAGCTTGAAAAGGCCTGGCAACAAATGCCGTCAGATCCCAGCGGACCGGTAGAACTGACCACCGCCGTCAGCGCCCTGTCCTTGATGCCGGAAGATCATGATTACTATCGCTTCAATGGCTCTCTGACCACGCCGCCATGCAGCGAAGGGGTTTCCTGGTTTGTTATGAAGGAACCCGTCACTGCCTCCAGGGAACAGATTGAGAAATTCAGCAATGCCATGGAGCACCCAACCAACCGGCCGGTTCAACCCATCAATGCACGAGTGATTGTGGAATAAGTTGCATTCGGAGCCCCGCCAGCCAGGAGTCTTCGGCCGGCGGGGATACCGTCAATCAAGGAAAAATGTTCGTTCTGCTAATCGTGACCAGTACAGGAATGCTGTTGCAAAGACGCCCAGTACTGCGGCTACTTGCCTCTCAAAAAGGTGCTTTGTATTTTGCTATGGTCTGTGATATTTAGTACGGGCTTTTCAAACGATGCCCCCGTTGGACAGATCGCAATCGCTGCGACCCTGTTCACGGGTAACCCGATCCAGGGGTAGGCATCTGACGTTTAGACCATATGGTGCCCTGTGCGCCCATTACTAAAATAAAAAGGAGATAAATATGTCAAGTTGGTTCGAGCTCAACAAAACACCAGATGGCGAGTACAACTTTCACCTCAAAAGTGAAAGCGGCGAAACATTGCTTTCAAGCCCAACTTACTATTCCAAGGGCAACGCAAAGATGGACATCTCAGACGTCCAGCATAGCTGCGCGTACGATGCCCTCTATGAAAAAAAGTCAGAAGATGGTCAACACTGTTTTGAACTGAAAACCCCAAAACGTCGAGTGCTGGGAACCAGCCAGATGTTCAAAAGCGCCGAAGATCGCGACACTGCCCTGGCAGCTGTCAAAGCCAGTGGCGGCACCAAAACAATAAAAGACAACTTCTAGTTCTTTGCTACGGGAAATTTGACCCGGCTTTGCCGGGTCAAGATTCTTCCCCACCCTTCGAAAAACGCGCTACACGCCATCTTCCCGGTCTTAACCAAGTCATTTTCTGACAGACTCCACGTATACATGCATATTTACAACCTGGGCATTTGCTCTCCAGCCGATTAATCCGGCCAATTTGAGTTATCATCTGTGGTGGAGCACATAGCCCGCTTTCAGCGAACGGTCTATTTTGTGCCAAAACAAGGTGCCCCATCCGGTAACCTTGGACAGCAGCAGGGCTGGGCTCCAACTATTTGCCACGACATCCATTTTTATTCAGGAATAAAAACCCCGTGAACGCAACGACGCACCCCGAAGAACCGGAACACAAACTGACCCTCCGACATCTGAAAAAGGAGGACTACCCCAACTTAAAGGCATTAATGGATTATGTTTATCCGGGTCTCGGTGGCGCCTGGCCACTGAAGAAATTTCGCGCCCAGCTGGCTGTGTTTCCCGAGGGCCAGATCTGTATCGAGGATCACGGCATTATTGTGGCCGCCGCGTTCTCGGTCATTGTCGATTACGATAAATTTGGGGATCAGCACACCTATGATGAGATTACCGGCGACGCGTATCTGACGACACACGACCCGAGCGGTGACGTATTGTACGGCGTGGACGTATTCGTCTCGCCCGACTACCACGGCATGCGGCTGGGTCGCCGTCTCTACGAAGCCCGCAAGGAGCTTTGCCAAAACCTGAATCTGAAGTCCATCGTCGCCGGGGGGCGGATACCCAATTACAAGAATTTTGCTGACAAGCTGACCCCGCAGGTCTACATCGAGCAAGTCAAAAAGAAGGAAATTTACGACCCCATCCTGACCTTTCAGTTGTCCAATGACTTCGAAGTAAAACGGGTGCTGGACGATTACCTGCCGGAAGACAAGGAGTCCCGTGGCTATGCCACACTGCTGGAGTGGCACAACCTCTACTATGACCCGCGCAAAGCCCCTTTGATTGGCGCAACGCGAACCACCGCCCGGATCGGTTGTGTTCAGTGGCAAATGCGCTCCCTCGGATCCGTCGAGGAGTTGATGCAGCAGGTTGAGTATTTTGTGGATGCGCTCTCCGATTACCAGTGTGACCTGGCCCTGTTCCCGGAATTTTTCAACGCCCCGCTGATGGGGATAGAAAATCACAGCAACTCTATTGACTCCATCAAGGCGCTGGCGGAATTTACCGATGAAATTGTCGAGGCCGTCTCCCGGCTCGCGGTTTCCTACAACATCAATATCATCGCCGGCTCCATGCCATTGATTGAAAACGATGAGCTGTTCAATGTGGCTTATTTCTGCCGTCGCGACGGCACCCTTGAAACCCAGTACAAGCTTCACCCCACACCCGGTGAAAAGCGCGCCTGGGTCATGCAGGGCGGCAATGGCCTGCGTGTGTTTGATACCGATTTTGGCAAAATTGGTGTACTGATCTGTTATGACGTGGAATTTCCGGAGCTGGCTCGCCTGCTCTCGGAACAGGGCATGCAAATGCTGTTCGTGCCGTTCTGGACCGACACCAAGAACGGCTACCTGAGGGTGCGTTGCTGCGCCCATGCCAGGGCCATTGAAAACGAGTGCTACGTGGCAATCGCCGGCAGTGTCGGCAACCTGCCGAAAGTGGATGGCGCCGATATCCAGTATGCCCAGTCAGCGGTATTCTCGCCGTCGGACTTTGCCTTCCCCCACGATGCGATCATGGCCGAAACCACACCAAATACCGAGATGACATTGATTGTCGATCTGGATCTGGAGAAACTCAACAAGTTGCAGAATGAAGGGTCGGTGAGAAACTTCCTGGACCGGCGGCGCGATCTCTATAAGGTCGAGTGGATAGGTGAATAACACCCACCGGTTCAGGGCTGTTATTTATGGCAGACAACGTGCGATCGACCTAGGTGGACTGCAGGGCGCACCAAGCCCCCAAGCCTATACCGATTGGCATCTCATCAAGGATAGAGTATTGATTGGATCTCTCTGGTAAGCATTATGACCACCACCGGCCGCAAGGCCCGCTCCTCTCATCAGTCTCAGAGCCCACCTTCCTTTCAGGAGCTCACTATGGAAGCAGACACTCATGCATCGCTGAGCAGCTATATAGATCTGTTACTGGATGCCATTTGTGTGGTGGACAAAGCGGGGAAGTTTGTCTATGTCAGTGGCGGTGGTGAACGCATCTTCGGCTACACCAGTGAAGAGATGATTGGCAAGTCTATGATTGATCTGGTGTTACCCGAAGATCATGACATGACCCTGCAAACAGCCCGGGATATCATGTCCGGCAGGCACGAACCCCATTTTGAAAACCGCTATGTGCGCAAGGATGGACAGATTGTTCATATCATGTGGTCAGCGCGCTGGTCCGACTCTGATCAACTGCGTATTGCCGTAGCCAGGGATATCACCAAACGCAAACGCATTGAGGCCAGACAGGCGGCCCTGTTTGCCATTTCAGAAGCAGCTCACGCCGCGGAGGACCTGCCGACCCTGTTTGAGCGGATTCATCAAATTATTGAAAATCTGCTGCCGGCTGCCAGCTTCTCGATCGCCCTCTATGATGGCGCGAAAGATGACGTGTATTTCCCCTACCATGCAGGCAATCAGGTATCACCCTCGCTGATCGATTCTACGGTTCACTGCGCAGAGGTCATCCGCACCGGCGAAACACTATTGCTCCTGCCGAAGGACATCAATGAACTGCAGGGACTGACAGACACCTTCTCCAGCTGGCTGGGAGTCCCGCTGAAGTCACAGCGGGGAACCATAGGTGCGATGGCCGTTTTGAGCCACCCGGACAACCCGCACTACTCGGAAGAGGACCGGGAACTGCTGCAGTTTGTCTCCACACAGGCTGCCGCCGCCATTGAGCGAAAACAACTGCTGGACCATCTGCAGCATATGGCGCTCTACGACCAGCTTACCGACCTGCCCAATCGGGCACTGTTCGGGGATCGTATCCAGTCCGCCCTCAGCAGGGCCCGTCGCGATGGGCAACGGTTCGCCGTGCTCTACCTTGATCTGAACAAATTCAAGTTCATCAATGACAACTATGGCCACCCGGTGGGTGACCTTTTACTGAAAGAGGTCGCACGGCGTCTTGAGGGATGTGTCAGAGCGTCTGATACAGTATCGCGTTTTGGCGGCGATGAATTTGTGATTTTGCTGGAAAATATCGCCTCGCCGGCAAACACCACTGCCATCGTGGCAAAAATTCACCAGGCATTGAACCAGCCGTTTGTGCTGGGGAATCACAACATCGGCATTCTTCCCAGCATCGGCGTGGCCCAGTTCCCAGACGACGGCGACGATGATACACAACTGCTGCGCCACGCCGACTATGCCATGTACCAGACCAAGAACAGCACCCCCTGACCTGCCACCATTAGCAAAATACCCAGAATATCGGGCTGTACCATTTGCGGCTATTTTCACTTAACCTGTCCATTGCTTTGAATGGATAGGTAAAAACGCCATGCAGCTCCGTCGGTATAGTCTAGCGCCTGAAAATGGCGAATCGCACACTCGCCTAAAAGACCTATCGAAAAGGGGATCCCATTAATGTTGGGAAGTGTTTTTCTGGAAATTGGAATCATATTGGGCCTGGCGGCAATTGGGGGCTTTATTGCCCAGTTTTTACGCCAACCACTGATTGTCGCTTTTATTGCAATCGGCATCCTGGTGGGGCCCTCCGGGTTTGGCATGGTTTCCCACAGCAGCGAGATCGAACTGTTTGCCCGGCTGGGCATCGCGCTGTTGCTGTTCGTGGTCGGGCTAAAGCTGGATCTGCACATTATCCGCACGGTGGGACCGGTTGCCCTGGCATCCGGGCTCGGACAGGTACTTTTTACCTCGGTCGTAGGTTACCTGATCGCTCTGCTCATGGGCATGTCGCCAGTCACCGCGCTTTACGTGGCTGTAGCCCTGACTTTTTCCAGCACCATTATTATCGTCAAGCTACTGTCCGACAAACGGGAGGTGGATTCCTTGCATGGCCGAATCGCCGTGGGCTTTCTGATTGTTCAAGACATTGTGGTGGTACTGGTAATGATCGGCCTGACCGCCTTTGGCCAGGCTGAAGAGGGTGTCAATATCGGCCTGGAGGCCGGAGCAATTCTGCTCAAGGGTGCCCTGATGTTGATCGGCGTGGCATTGTTAATGCGTTATGTGTTGCCGGGATTGCTGCAGCGCATGGCGCATTCATCGGAACTGCTGATGCTATTTGCCATAGCCTGGGCTGTACTCGGCGCATCGATTGGTGATCTGCTGGGTTTCAGCAAGGAAGTGGGGGCCTTTTTGGCAGGTATTTCCATCGCTTCGACAGCCTATCGTGAACAGGTCGCTGCCAGGCTGGTGAGTTTGCGCGATTTCCTGTTGTTATTCTTTTTTATCGAACTGGGTGCATCACTGGATATCCTCAATCTGGGCCACCAGCTGGGAACAGCTATGATCTTCTCGCTGTTCGTGTTGGTCGGCAACCCGCTGATCGTCATGGCGATTATGGGGTATATGGGTTACCGTAAACGCACCGGATTTCTGGCAGGGCTGACGGTGGCACAAATCAGTGAATTCTCCCTGATTCTGGCGGCACTCGGCCTCAGCCTCGGCCACCTGGGACAGGATACGGTAGGACTTATCACCCTGGTGGGCCTGATTACCATCAGTGCCTCTACCTACATGATTCTCTACTCTCACCCTCTCTATGCACGACTTGCCCCCTGGCTGGGCATTTTTGAGCGGAAAGTGGCATACCGTGAACTCGACAGCACCGCGGGCGGCGAAGAAAAAGTCGATATCCTGCTGATTGGTCTGGGCCGTTTCGGCGCATCCGTCGCCACCAACCTGCGCCAGCGGGGTTGCCGTCTGCTGGCCGTGGACTTCGACCCACAAGCCGTCCAGTACCACACCCGCGACGGCTACGCAGTTTGCTATGGCGATGCCGAAGACCCCGAGTTCATCGCCTCGCTTCCCCTGTCCCGGGCAACCTGGGTAGTCAGTACCGTCCGCGACCGCGCCATCAACCGGATGATATTGCATGGGCTCAAGGAACAGGGCTATAAAGGCAAAGTGGCTATTTCAGCTGCCGGCAGTTATGACGCCAAATTCTTTGAACAAGCGGGGGTGGACATGGTTTTGGTCCCCTACGCCGACGCTGCCAGGGAAGCAGCAGCGCAATTATTCCCACAAAAAAAGGCCGAGAACCCGCGTGCCTGACAGGAGATCGAGATGAACCAGCTCAAGCACATTCTCTATGTATCAGAACCGGCTGTTGCACAGGAGGCGGCCTTTGCCCGCGCGGTATCGCTGGCCGTCAAGAATCAGGCCGAGTTAACTGTCATTGATGTAATGCCACCACCATTTATCAGTGTAGACCTGTCCCCTGAGGCACCGAGTGGAGCAGAGCTAAAGGCAAACCTGATTGCAGAACGCTATCATGCACTGCAATCACTGACAGAACCCTATTCGCAGAATAACCAAATCACTCTGACAGTGGTTGAAGGCAAGTGCTTTCTGGAGGTCATCCGCACCGTTCTGAGAGACGGTCATGACTTGGTCATCAAGCCAGCAGAAAATCCGGATTTCATGGAAAGGCTATTCGGCAGTGACGATATGCACCTGTTGCGTAAATGCCCCTGCCCGGTTTGGCTGATAAAGGCAGATAAGCAACAGGACTATCGTTGCATCATGGCCGCCCTGGATTTTGATCCGGGGGAACCGACATCGGCAGAACAGAGCCCCAATTTACAGATCATCGAGTTTGCTACCTCACTGGCAATCGCGGATTTTGCCGAGCTGCATTTTGTGCACGCCTGGGATGCACCCGGGGAAATGTTGTTTCGGGTATGGGGTGATGATCCGGAAACAAGCACCCTCAGCTATACCGAAGGTGAGCGCGCACGACACCAGGCCGTTATGGATACCATAGACCGCAATTTACATGCTCGGGTTAGTGATGAAGCCTACAACTACCTGTCACCCCAGTTTCATTTACGAAAAGGTCCTGCACCGAGGGTAATACCTGATGCAGTCAAACAGTTGCAGGCAGATCTTGTCGTGATGGGAACATTGGGTCGCACCGGAATATCGGGATTGATCATCGGCAATACCGCTGAGGCCATTCTCGACCAACTGACCTGTTCAGTGCTGGCCATCAAGCCGCCGGGGTTTGTTTCGCCGGTGACCATCGAGGGGTAAGGCCAGGTGCGTTGAGCTTGCCAGCTTCAGTCTTTGACTTCGATACCAAAGACCTAAAACCGAGAAAATGGAGCATTGTGTCATCATCTCTCAAATCACCGGGGCGCGAGCAGTCCTCCGAAGAAGAATTTGCTAACAGCCTCAGTCACGGGGCAGGGCTCCTGGCAGCACTCATTGCCACACCCCCGCTGCTAATCCGTGCCTCCCAACAGGGCAACACGGGGTTCCTGATCGGCTCGGCGGTCTTTGCCCTGACGATGATATTGCTCTATCTCGCATCCATGCTCTATCACGGCCTTCCCAGGGGGCAGGCAAAGCGGCTATTTCAAGTGATAGAACATTCGGCTATTTATTTACTGATCGCCGGCACCTATACCCCCATTACTCTGGGAGTTCTGCGGGGAACCTGGGGCTGGTTCCTGTTGACAGCGATCTGGTGTCTGGCGGCCACAGGCGTCATACTCAAGGCCAGCAACAGACTTAATCATCCGGTGTTTTCCACCGGCCTTTATCTGTTAATGGGCTGGTTGATTGTGATTGCAGCCAACCCTCTGTGGCTTCACTTGCCGACACCGGGCCTGATCTGGCTCGCTTCCGGCGGCCTGGCCTATACCGTAGGGGTAGCCTTTTTCACCACCGACAGCTATTTGCAATACGGCCATCTTATCTGGCACCTGTTTGTCATGGCGGGGACTACTTGCCACTATATTGCCATTTTCTACTATGCGGCCTGATCGGCCCCGTTCATAAGACGGTTTTGATACTGGACATTGCCTTATGTGGTTACGAACTACCTGCAGCCTGAGCTTCGAGATCGACGTTCCGACACCCTTTATCTTCATGCTCAGACCGCGCAGCGGCGGGCAACAACGGGTGGCCCGGGAGGAATACACGCTCACACCCGATTGCCCAATGGAGGAATTTACCGACAATTTCGGCAACCTCTGTCAGCGATTGCTGGGCCAGCCCGGCCCTTTTTCCATTACCACCTCGGCCGATGTAAAGACAGTGGATGCCATCGATCAGGCCCCAGGCGCGCCTTTTATTGAAATACAGTATCTGCCGGACTCCATGCTTTGCTATCTGCTCCCCAGTCGCTACTGTGAGTCGGATCGCTTTGTCCAGATGGCCAACGAAATTACTGCCGACCAACAACCGGGCTACGATCAGGTTAATGCCATTCAGCGCTGGCTGCGTGAGCGCATTCGCTATGAGCCGATGCTCGGCAATGATCAACTTTCCGCGGCAGAAGTGAATATGCGCCAGTGGGGCGTTTGTCGTGATTTTGCCCACCTGGGTATTGCGTTGTGCCGGAGTCTCAGCATTCCGGCCAGGATGGTCGTCGGCTACCTCTACGAGCTTGACCCTATCGATATGCATGCCTGGTTTGAGGCCTATGTGGGTGGCCAGTGGTATACCTTTGATGCGACACAACCAACGCTAAAAGGCGGCTATGTGGCAATCGGCTATGGTCGAGACGCCGCCGATGTGGCTATTTACAATCAGTTCGGCCCGGCTGTCTCACCGATTACACAGCGGGTCAGTGTGGTGCGATTAGACGGCGCCGGCGACTGATTCAGAGGAGCAATCAACACCATGCACCTGGAATTCTGGTTTGACTTTGGCAGCACCTATTCCTATCCCGCCGCCATGCGTATCGAGGCCCTTGCCGGGGAGAAAAACATCCCGGTGCGGTGGTGCCCTTTCATGCTCGGAGCCATCTTCAAACAACAGGGCTGGAGCGACTCGCCATTCAATATCTACCCCGACAAAGGGCGCTACATGTGGCGTGATATGGCGCGAGTCGCCAGCCAGCTGCAATTGCCCTGGCAAAAACCCTCTCGATTTCCGCGTAACGGCTTGCTGGCGGCACGGGCAGTATGCACCGCACCGGATGCCCACTGGGTACCGCAGTTCTGTCGGGAGGTATTTCGCGCCAACTTTGAACGCGACGAGGATATCGCCTCGCCAGAGATCCTCAACCGCTGCCTGACCGATAGCGGCGCACCCGCCCAGCAGGTATTGGAAGAAACCGGCTCCGCAGAGACCAAGGACCGACTGCATCAGCTGACTGGGCAGGCCATCGAACAACATATCTTCGGTGCACCCTCGTTTCTTGTCGGCAGGGAACTGTTCTGGGGCAACGAGCGGCTGGAAACAGCGCTGGATTTTGCCAGCGGCACTGTCACTTTTCCCCCTGATAAATAAACGGCCAATACCTGGCCTGTCCGTATGGGATACCGTCAGTTAAAGTGTCTGTCCCGGCACCCAGTTGGCTGCTGATCGACAGGCGGAGACAACAGCGCTGGCCAGGCCAGTCTTTTCGGGGAGGCACTTATGCACAAGTCATTCATTTTTTTCGCAGCCGGCTGCCTGGGTGCACTGGCCAACAGCCTCACCGTCTGGCTCTTTGGTGATCTCGGTATATCGCAAGCATTGGGAGTCGCTATTGCCCCGGGCCTCTCCCCCCAATGGCTCTACCCGAGGATCGTCTGGGGCGGACTGTGGGGGCTGCTGTTTTTACTGCCGATATGGCAGTCGAGAATAGTCTGGAAAGGGATGATGCTGAGCCTGTTTCCCACCGCCGTGCAATTGTTCATCGTGTTCCCACTCCAGGCACAGAAAGGCGTAGCCGGTCTGGAACTGGGGTTGCTGACACCACTGCTGGTACTATTTTTTAACGGGGTATGGGGCGTCTGCACTTCACTGGCGATCAAGCTGGCAAAATAAACGGGTTTCACAGGGTGCCAAAAAATCATTCATTTCGCCCATCATGTTAATACAGACACGATTGCAGGCTTTGACTACCCTTAAGCTAGTGATTGGGCAATTGAGCTGAAGGAGCGAGCATGTCTAAGTATCAATCTACAACCACGTCGGTTATCGGCGACAACACCTACACCTTTTACGACTTTAAGGGTGTGTCCGACAAATACGACATTACCCGACTCCCCTACTCGCTTAAAATCCTGCTGGAAAATCTACTCCGTCATGCCAACGAGGATTTTGTTCAGGACCGGGATATTGAAACGGTGGCCGGCTGGGATCCGCAGGCAATACCGAGTGAGGAAATCAATTTTGTACCGGCGAGAGTCCTGTTGCAGGATTTCACCGGCGTCCCGGCAGTCGTCGACTTGGCAGCCATGCGCGACGCCATGGGAGAACTGGGTGGCTCACCCGACCGGATCAACCCCCTCTCCGCCGTGGACCTGGTTATTGACCATTCCGTCATGGTGGATTTTTACGGTCACGAGGATTCGTTCAAAAAGAACACCGCGCTCGAGGTAACTCGCAACCGGGAACGCTACCAGTTCCTGCGCTGGGGACAAAAAGCCTTTGAAAACTTCAAGGTCGTCCCTCCCGGCACCGGCATTTGCCACCAGGTCAACCTGGAATATCTGGCCCAGGCAGTCTACTCAAAGACCGTTGACGGCAAGTTAGTGGCATATCCCGATACGCTGGTAGGTACCGACTCACACACCACCATGATTAACGGCCTGGGGGTGCTGGGCTGGGGAGTGGGCGGCATCGAGGCAGAAGCCGCCATGCTGGGGCAACCCATCAGCATGCTGTTGCCCCAGGTCGTGGGTTTTAAATTGACCGGCAAGTTACCCGAGGGCGCTACCGCCACCGACCTGGTGCTGACCGTAACCGAACAGCTGCGCAAACACGGGGTGGTATCAAAATTTGTCGAATTCTTTGGCCCGGGGCTGGAGAGTCTATCGCTCGCGGATCGCGCCACCATCGGCAATATGACTCCGGAATACGGCGCGACCTGCGCTATTTTCCCTATCGACCGGGAAACCATTAACTACCTCGAACTCACCGGTCGCAGTGAACAGCAACTGGCCCTGGTGGAAACCTACACCAAAACTGTCGGGATATGGCATGACGAAAATACCCCGGACGCAGAATACAGTTCGCTGCTGGAGCTCAATCTGGCCGATGTCGTACCCAGCCTCGCCGGGCCAAAGCGCCCCCAGGATCGGGTTCCTCTCTCGGCCATGGCCGACCACTATCGCGAGCTGCTGGACGATGCTACCACCGCACGCACAGACCAGATTCAGGCACGGGACATGGATGACGAAGGGGCGGCCATGGAGGAGCCGGAAGATACCGTTCACGAGATCACCTTCCGGAATCAAAATTTTCAGCTCCGTGATGGTGCGGTGGTCATTGCCGCCATTACCAGTTGCACGAACACCTCCAATCCGAGTGTCATGTTGGCAGCAGGCCTGCTCGCCCGAAAAGCACGACAGCGGGGACTGACCGTAAAACCCTGGGTCAAAACCAGTCTGGCCCCCGGCTCGAAGGTAGTCACCGAATATCTGGAGCAGTCCGGCTTGCTGGAAGATCTCGAAGCGATGGGCTTCTATCTGGTGGGCTATGGCTGCACCACCTGTATCGGCAATTCAGGGCCACTGTCCGATGAGATAGCCGAATCCATCCGTACCCGGAACCTCACGGTGGCGTCCGTATTATCTGGCAACCGCAATTTTGAAGGCCGTATTCATTCCGATGTAAAGACCAACTATCTGGCATCGCCCCCTCTGGTGGTGGCCTATGCGCTGGCCGGCAGTATGCTGCTGGATCTGAAAAACGAGCCCCTCGGTGAGGATTCGGAAGGTCGCAGCGTTTACCTCAAGGATATCTGGCCATCCTCAGAGGAAATCAAATCGCTGGTTAATACTCATGTGGCAGCCGGACTGTTCCGGGAAAAGTACGCAGATGTCTACAGTGGTGATGAGGAATGGCAGAACCTGCCGGTATCCGGTGGGGAGCTCTACAGCTGGCCGGAATCCACCTATGTCCGCAAACCGCCTTTTTTTGAAGGCATGACCGCCGAGCCGGCGGCAATAAAACCCATCGAGCAGGCCCGCTGCCTGCTGAAACTGGGGGACTCCATCACCACCGACCACATCTCGCCGGCCGGCAGTATCGCCAAGGACAGCCCGGCGGGGCACTATCTGATCGAACAGGGTGTGGATCCCAAGGATTTCAACTCCTACGGATCGCGGCGGGGCAACCACGAAGTGATGATGCGCGGTACCTTTGCCAATGTGCGGTTGCGCAATCAGCTGGCGCCGGGCACCGAGGGCGGATGGACCACCTACTTTCCCGATAATTCCTCGATCAGTGTGTACGACGCCGCCATGAAATACCGGCAAAACGGAACACCTCTGGTGGTGCTGGCAGGACAGGAATACGGCACTGGCTCCTCCCGGGACTGGGCGGCGAAGGGCACCATTCTGCTCGGCGTCCGGGCGGTGATTGCCAAAAGCTTCGAGCGCATTCATCGCTCCAATCTGGTGGGCATGGGGGTTTTGCCACTGCAGTTCAGCAACGGGGAAGATGCCGACTCGCTGGGCCTGGACGGCACCGAGCATTTCGATATTCCCGCTGTTGAAGCAGGCCAGCGCGAACTATCGGTCACGGCAACCGGCGAGAATGGCACCCGCACCTTCTCCGTCACAGTGCGTATCGACACCCCCAATGAATTCGACTATTTCAGAAATGGCGGCATTCTGCACTACGTGCTGCGCAAGCTCACCGGCACACAGTGAACCTGTTGCAGGCGCAGATTCCCTATTTCAGTTCGCGTCAGCGAGACGGGGATAATCGGTGTACCCCCGCTCATCGCCACCGTAAAAGCTGGCGGAATCCCATTCATTGAGCGGGGCATTGCGACGGAAACGCTCGGGAAGATCGGGGTTGGCAATAAACGGGCGACCAAAGGAGACCAGATCACAACGGCCTGCCTTGATCCTCTGGCGGGCTTCATCGGCCGTGTATCCGCCATTGGCGATGTAACAACCCTTGTACCCCGCCCGGATAGCATCGATTACCTGCTCGGGCCGACCATCGGAATGGTTGCCCTGAAAGGAATCCTCCACCACCTCAAGGTAGGACAGCCCGGTCTGATTCAGCCGCTCGGCAAAGGTCCCGTAGGTGGTCACCGGGTCATCGTCATACATATCATTGAAACTGCCGGTGGGACTGACCCGGATGCCGGTGCAATCGGCACCCCAGACACTAAGGACAGCATCCACCACCATCATCGGGAAACGCAGCCGGTTTTCCACAGAGCCGCCAAATTCGTCATCGCGCTGATTGCTGCCGCTGCGCAAAAACTGGTCGATCAGATAGCCATTTGCCGCATGGATCTGAACACCGTCAAACCCGGCCCGCCGGGCATTCTCCGCCCCGATTCGGTATTGATTGATGATGCCGGGAATTTCATCTTTGCCCAGTGCCCTGGGCCGGGGGACATCCACCATTCCCGAGTCGGCGCTGATAAAAGTCTGCGCCCCGCGAGGCTTGATTGCGGAAGGAGCTACAGGCTGTGCACCCTCCGCCTGTATTGCGGGGTGGGAAATCCGACCCACATGCCAGAGCTGCAGATGAATTCGGCCACCTGCCTGGTGTACAGCGTCCGTGACTTTGCGCCAGCCATTGATTTGCTCGTCCGTATAGATACCGGGGGTAAAAGCATAGCCTTTGCCCTGCCGGGAGACCTGGGTTGCCTCACTGATAATCAGTCCGGCGCCGGCCCGCTGCCGATAGTATTCAGCATTCATCGAATTGGGAGCATCACCTGGCTGGGTAGATCTGGAACGGGTCAGCGGCGACATGATAATACGGTTCGGCAACAGCAGATTGCCGAGTTTGAAAGGTTCAAAAAGTATGTCCGTCTGCTTGCTCATCTTCCTCTCCTGCTCCTGTTGCAATGACCTGTCAGCCCCATACGCACCAGTGTGGCATCCAGATTGCTTCTGTACGTGCACACCACGATATCTGCGTACATTCGGCGGATTGACCATCCACTGCTGACCCGTGATGGGCAATGGCAATAGATGTTTTCCTGGAAAGAATTTCCCGACAATGTCTGACATGTGCCGACAAATCCACCTGCTGTGGGCCATAATCAGTATCATACTATCCTACAGTTTTGTCGGCGCAGCACGACAAATAGCCAAGTCAACCATTGCGGGGATGAACAATGCAGCAACCGGTCAATCGTCAGGTAATTCTCAAATCAAGGCCTTCCGATGTTCCGCAGGCGGAAAACTTTGCTGTTATCGAATCGGCAGTACCCACTCTGGACGACGGGCAGGTGCTGGTTCGCAATGTATACCTCTCGGTGGAGCCTGCCATGCGCGGCTGGGTCAGCGCGGTGGCCAATTATTCGGAACCGGTGGCGATAGATGGCGTAATGCGTAGTCTCACCGTGGGACGTGTGGTGGAGTCTCGCCATCCCGATTTCCAGATTGGCGAGGTTGTCACGGGCATGTTTGGCTGGCAGGACTATGCGGCTGTCGAGGCAGCCGCCATTCAACGCAAGGTACCCGATAACGGGCTGCCGATCTCCACTGCGCTCGGCGTTTTGGGCATCAATGGATTAACCGCTTATTTTGGACTTTTCGATCTGAGCCAGCCGAGCCCGGGCGACACCGTGGTGGTGTCTACCGCCGCCGGTGCAGTGGGCTCCTGTGTGGGCCAACTGGCCAAACTGCATGGTTGCCGCACCGTCGGTATTACCGGTGGCCCCGAAAAAGTGGGCCTTTGCCGGGAGGTTTTTCAGTACGACGAAGCGATTGATTACCGAACCGATGATTTCGAAGCGGCACTCGCCCTGGCCTGCCCGGATGGCGTGGATATCTATTTCGATAACACCAGCGGTCCGATCAGCGATGCAGTGCTGCGACACATCAATGTCGGCGCACGTATCACCCTTTGCGGCACCGCCTCTATCACTCGTTGGGATCCCATCCCGCAGGGCCCAAGAGTACACCGGCAACTGTTGGTCAACCGGGCAAGAATGCAGGGCTTTCTGGTATTCGATTATGTGGATCGCTATGCTGAGGCGCTTGAAACGCTGACCCCCCTGGTTCGCGATGGTGAGCTTCGATACCGGGAAGCCATTCTCGAAGGCATTGATCAGGCACCGGATTCAATCGCCAGCCTTTACCGCGGCGATAATCTGGGCAAACGCTTGATCCGCATTGCACCTGACAGTATTTGACCGATGGCAGCCCCTTAACCGGGCCCCTGCTATCACAAACTACAGCAATCCATTGAAAATTATGCCCGATCATGACGCCATCCTATCTCACTGACATCATCACCCTGCTGGTGGCGGCTGTCATCGCTGTACCGCTGGCTCAGGCACTGCGATTGGGCGCCGTCCCGGGGTTTCTGATCGCCGGGCTGGCAGTGGGGCCATACGGTTTTGGACTGATCAGCAACATTAGCGACATCAGCCACCTCGCCGAAATCGGCGTGGTCTTTCTGCTGTTTGTGATTGGTATTGAACTGAAACCGTCCCTGCTCTGGCAGATGCGCCGCCTGGTATTTGGTCTGGGTTCCCTGCAGGTTCTGCTGACGGCAATCCTGATCGGCAGCATTGCCTATTTTTTATTCGACATTCCCTCCCATGCGGCCATTTTGATTGGCCCGGCTCTGGCCCTGTCTTCCACTGCTTTCGTGATCCAGATAATCGCCGATCAAAAATTGATAAATTCAGGTTATGGTCGCTCTTCTATCGCCGTGCTGCTGATGCAGGATCTCGCCGTAGTCCCTTTGCTGGCGCTGGTTCCTCTGCTCTCCGGACCCGAAATAAAAATGGATGACGACCTCTGGCTGACGCTGATCAAATCCGTTTCGATTGTCGCTCTGGTAGTCTTTCTGGGGCGGTATCTGCTGCACCCACTGTTACACCGGGTGGCCATGTCCGGTAGTCGCGAAGTATTTACGGCTTCGGCAGTACTGATTGTGATGGGTACCGCACTCGCCACTGAACATGCCGGCCTGTCCATGGCGATGGGCGCCTTTCTGGCGGGTATGCTGATCTCCGACTCTTTCTACCGCCACCAGGTGATTGCGGAAATTGAACCCTTTCGCGGCCTGTTGCTGGGCATGTTCTTCATGTCCATGGGAATGTCGCTCAATATAGGCCTGCTGCTGGACAAGCCGTTCCTCTCCCTTGGCCTGCTCGGTCTGCTGTTACTGGTGAAAATGCTGGTGCTGTTGCCGGTCTGCCTCCTGTTTGGGCTGAACACCCGTGTCAGCCTAGCTGTCGCACTGATACTCGCCCAAAGTGGTGAGTTTTCGCTGGTGATTTTTTCCCTGGCCAATCAATCCGGTCTGCTCGACACGGTATTGTTTCAACAACTACTGCTGGTGGTATTACTGAGCATGTTGGCGACTCCGCTGCTGGCAAGAAAAGCTGAACAATTGGCCAAAGCCCACCATGGAGAACATCATGAGCCAGAAACTATCGCGGAAGCACCCATTGTCCTGGCAGGCTTTGGCCGGGTTGGCTGCAATGTCGGAGAAATTCTCACCCGCTCTGGGAAATCCTTCGTCGCATTGGATGCGGACCCCGGCGTCGTTAAGCGGGAGCGAGCCAACGGCCACCCCGTCTATTTTGGCGATGTTCGAAAACCGGAAGTTCTCATATCCGCTGGTGCAACCAACGCACAGATCATCATCGTCACTATCAATGACGCGAAAGCCACAGAAGAGATCGTCGCCTCTCTGCGACGCACCTATCCCAAGAAGCATATCTATGCTCGGGGTCTCGGACTGCCCCAATGCCAGTCTCTGAGTGACCTGGGTGCCAACGGGGTGGTATCGGAAAACCTCGAAGCCAGTCTCGAACTGGCCAGGATGGCATTGGCAGATATGGGCGTATCGGATGCCATTTTGCTGGATACGATCGATCAGTTTCGCCAAAACTACCAAAGCCGAATCAAGCGCACCAAGCTCGATGAACCTTGAACCCAGGGGAAGCGACGTCAAGCCCCCAAACCTACTGACAATCAAATAAATCTACCTTTTTTCAAAAAAACCCGATATAGTGCGTAAAGCTTGAAAGTACGTCCTATATTTATGTACACCATTTCGATGTCTCATCTTTAGAACTTCGTCCTGTTATTCATAATTACTAGCAATACTTCCAGCAAATACCGCCTCCTAAAAAAGGCAACAATTAATACTTTATTACCAATGAATAGATAGGAAACGAATATGTCTACAGTTACCGGCACCGTAAAATGGTTTAACGAATCAAAAGGTTTTGGATTTATCGAACGTGAATCCGGCCCCGATGTTTTTGCTCATTTCAGCGCCATTTCAAGCTCAGGCTTCAAAACCCTGATCGAAGGCCAGAAAGTGGAATTTACTGTCACCCAGGGACAGAAAGGTCCCCAGGCTGAAAACATCGTAGTCGTCTCTTAATACAGAGACTCCGAGACTACCTGCTGACAACGAATAGTTGTCAGCCCGCTTCTTCCTGAAGAAGCACTGAAGAAGGGCAAGGTTCATACCTTGCCCTTTTTTATTAACGCTTTATCCTGAATGTTGCTAGATTAAAGCTACGATAAGGAGATAAAAATGACCACCAAACTGAATTTTGAGGGCGTAACCCGCGTCAACTGGAAAGATGTTGACGCTGTCGAAGTCTGTCCGGGTATCTTTGAGCGGAAGCTCTGGGTCGGAGAGAATGGTAGCTGGGTGGCCGTTTATGAACTGACACCCGGTGCCAAATTTGCCGATGTTGACGTGCACGAAAAGGGCCCAGAACAAATCTACGTTATCTCCGGTGTGTTCGGTGGTGGCAAGGAGGACTACCGCGAGGGCGATTTTGTGCATCAACCCAAGAACTCTTCCCACGTCCCGCAATCGGAAACCGGCTGCACGCTGCTGGTGATATACCCTGAAGGCTGATCACCCCCTTCACCGGGTTTGTGGTAACCGAGCCTGTACCAAAGCTGCCGAAAACCCGCCTTCCCCCACAGGGGCGGGGCAAACAATCAATTTTACCCGTCATCACCGCCCCTGCTTTCCAGGTGGACGAACCATAATGTAACTGACATTACCAACCAACGCATACTGGAGCTCCCATGTCACTGCTGCGCGTCCGCTACCAGACCATAGAATTTGGTGAACTGGACATTCATGTCCGCACCCTGCGCAGTAATCTGGAATACAGCGATCCGGACGGAGATGCTGAAGCGCTGGGTATCTCCTCAGCCAGCTGGCCACTTTTCGGTATTGTCTGGGATTCGGCCAGGGTGCTGGCACACCACATGCTCAGCCAGGATACCGGTGGCAAACGCATCCTTGAGGTAGGCTGTGGTATTGGCCTGGCGAGCCTGGTGCTCAATCATGGCGGTGCAGACATCACCGCCACGGACTATCATCCCCGGGCAGGGGAGTTCCTCGATATCAATGTTCAGCTCAATCAGGGACGACCCATTCCTTTTGTCCGAACCGGCTGGGCCGATGAGGACCAACTGCTGGGTAAATTCGATATGATTATCGGCAGTGATGTGTTGTACGAGCGCGAACACGTCGATCTGCTGGCAACCTTCATCGATAAACACGCGCAGGCCACCTGCGAAGTCATCATCGTAGATCCGGGCAGAGGCCATCACGCGCCATTCAGTAAAAAAATGGCCCAGCTTGGCTACACCTGCAGCCAGCAGAAAATAGCCAATACCGACTATCTGCCGGAGACCTTCTCCTGTCAGGTGCTTCACTATTACCGGTAATGAACCACCTCCACTCCCGGCTGAACCCTGAATCAGAGCCCCAGAGCCGACAGGCCGGGGTAATCCGCTGACCGGGGCCCCGGCGGCCAGTCAAATTTTCTTTCAGCCTCAGTGATGGGTATATCGTTGATACTGGCATGCCGGGTTTTCATCAGGCCATTTTCGGCAAACTGCCAGTTTTCGTTACCGTACGAGCGAAACCAGTTACCCTCCCCATCGTGCCATTCATAGGCAAAACGCACCGCGATTCTATCGTGGGAAAAGGCCCATATTTCCTTGATCAACCGGTAGTCCAGCTCGCGCAACCACTTGCTCTCCAGAAACGCAACAATCTCACTGCGTCCACAGAGGAACACTGACCGGTTCCGCCAGCGGGAATCCTCCGTATAGGCCAGCGCTACCAATGCCGGGTTTTTGGTATTCCACACATCCTCGGCCCTGCGCACTTTGAGCACCGCATCCTCAAACGTAAACGGAGGCAGCGGTGGTTTCAGTGGTTCATTCATGAATTTTTCCTCGCAGAAACCGACGTGGCAACCACGCCCGCACAATCAGGCAGGACATTACCAGCTCTTGTAGGGCAGAAATTTGCCGTTCAGTGTCAGCAACACCCGGTCACCTTTGGGGTCTTCAATCTTGTCGACCTCCATGGAAAAGTCGATGGCACTCATAATCCCGTCACCAAATTTTTCCTGGATAACCTCTTTCAGGGTATCGCCATAGACCCCAACCACCTCATAAAGTCGGTAGATCAACGGATCTGTCGGCACCGCCTTGTCCCAGCTCTTTGTTGGATAGCTCGCCAGCGCGCTGGCAACTTCCGGCCCCAGACCCAGATAGTCGGCAATCGCTTTCGCCTTTTCCGGTGGCGCACTGTTCATGCCGAGACAGGCGGAGGTCAGCCATACCGTCGACATACCCAGGTCATTGGCCATGGCTTCCCAGCTCAACCCCTTGGCCAGCTTGATACTGATAATGGTTTCAGTCATCGAGATTTTGTTCATGGACACTCCTTCACTTTTCATTAGATAACAGCTTTCAGAGCTGCCGACTGTTCACTTTGTGGGTTGATTTCAACGGAGGGATCTACCTCCTGTGTGGCCCCGCCAACCTGCCCGGCTGAGCCCGACAATTGCCCGGAGCGTTTCACCAGGAAATTCACCAGATAATTGCGAATCTTGTAGTAGCCAGGATCTTCAATAATATTGGCGCGGTTGCGCGGACGGGGAATATTGATCTTGACGGATTCCGCCACTCTGGCATGGGGACCATTGGTCATCAGCAACACCCTGTCCGCCAGGAGTATGGCCTCGTCGACGTCGTGGGTAATCATGAAAACAGTCTGCTGGGTTTCACTCCATATTTTCAGCAGTTCATCCTGAATGACGCCCCGGGTCAGTGCATCAAGGGCACCAAACGGCTCATCGAGCAGTAACAGCTTGGGACTGGTGGCAAAGGCGCGGGCAATACTGACACGCTGACACATGCCGCCAGACAACTCGGATGGTTTGCGGTGAAGCGCCCCGGACAAGCCGACCATTTCCAGAAAATGGCTGCTGTGGGCGTCCACTTTGGCTTTATTCCACGCCGGCCAGCGCGCCTTGACCCCAAAACTGACATTCTGGAGAGCCGTTAGCCAGGGCAGCAAGCTGTAATTCTGAAAGACCACACCGCGATCAAGGCTCGGCCCGGAAGCTTCCTTGTTGTCCATAATCATGGTGCCGGTGGTGGGGGTCTCCAATCCCGCCATCACATTTAAAATGGTGGACTTTCCACAGCCTGAGTGACCGATAATGCAAACAAATTCCCCTTTGTCGATGCCGATATTGGCACCTTCAAACACCACCAGGTCCTGCTCTTTTGAAGGATAGACTTTGGAAAGCCCTTCGATACTGACGAAATGTCGACTCATGGGCTAATCCTCGTATTGCACCAGTTTCGTCACCGCAGCCAGGGTCATATCCAGCAACATACCGACGATACCAATCATTAAAATGGAAAAAATAACGCTGTTCAGATCCAGATTATTCCACTCGTTCCAGACGTAATAGCCGATCCCGGTCCCCCCCACCAGCATCTCGGCAGCGACAATCACCAGCCAGGCGATGCCAATGGAAATGCGCATTCCGGTGAGAATGGTGGGCGCTGCCGCCGGTAGAATCACCAGAAAGGCCGTTTTCAGCGGACTCAGCTCATGGGTACGGGCCACTTTGATCCAATCGGTGCGGACATTGGCCACACCAAAGGCGGTATTGATCAACATGGGCCAGATCGAACAGATAAAAATCACAAAAATCGCTGACCCTTCCGAGTCCCGGATGATAAACAGGGCCAGCGGCATCCAGGCCAGGGGCGAGATGGGACGCAATACCTGGATAAAGGGATTGAGCGCCTTGTGCATCAAAGGCGACATGCCAATAACAAAACCGAGAGGTATTGCGATCAACGCCGCCGCGAGGTAGCCAGTCAGCACCCGATAGAGGGAATAGGCCAACTGGATGCCGATACCTTTGTCATTGGGACCGGCATCGTAGAAGGGGTCGCTCAGTTCATCCCAGGCATGGCTGAAGACCTGGGACGGGGGTGGAACGCGGGCCTCCTGATCCGCACCGCCCATCATCAGTTCATACTCCGACAACCCCGCCGTGGCCGAGGGCGCCTGATTCATCGCCTCCCAGATACCGAGCCCAACCAGTAACAGCAGCAGCGAGAGCAGGGTTGCCTTCATATTCAGTGAGGCCATGTCATACCCTCTTGATGGCAAAGCTGTTGATGTATTCCTCGGGCTCGTTGTAATCAAACGTCTTGCCCATAATGATGTGTTTCTTGTAGGTGGTCGCCGGTGGTGTATAACCCAGCTCCTCCATGACCTTGCCGGTTTCCGAGGCAACGTAGACCTGTTCGGCGATCTTCTTGTAATCCACATCACCACTGATATAACCCCAGCGTTTCATCTGGGTGAGAATCCATACCGCCATGGAGTGCCAGGGGAAGGGATCAAAATCAATGCGGTCGGGAACGTCGTAAATCTTTTCCTCCAAGCCATCCACATAGCGGCCCGTCAGAACTTGCCTGACCACGACCTCCGGCTGATTGAGATAGTTTTTCGGCGAGATGGCCCGGGCGATTTCTTCACGGTTTTCCGCTTTGGCAGAAAAATGGGTGGCATCCACAATGGCCCTGAACAAGGCTGCATAGGTATTGGGCATCTCCGTGGCAAACTTCTGGCTACAGGCAAAGGCACAGCAGGGGTGTCCCTCCCAGATATCCTTGGTGAGAATATGCAGGAAGCCGATCTTTTCGAACACAGCACGCTGGTTGAACGGATCCGGCGACAGGTAGCCATCCAGGTTGCCGGCCCGGAGGTTAGCCACCATTTCCGGCGGCGGCACGACCCGGATCTGAATGTCCTGATCCGGATCCAGCCCATGCTCCGCCACGTAATAGCGCAACAGAAAGTTGTGCATGGAGTAGTCAAAGGGCACCCCGAATTTGAAGCCCTTCCACTGTTTCGGGTCGCGCTTATCCTTGTGCTTGTTGTGGAGCACTATGGCCTGACCGTTGATGTTTTCCACGGCCGGCATGATGTAAGGAGTCGCCGTTGATCCGGCCCCCATGGACATGGCCAGCGGCATGGGGGTCAGCATGTGAGAGGCATCGTATTCCCCGTTCAGGGACATATCCCTGGCCACCGCCCAACCGGCTGTCTTGATCACGTCCACATCGAGGCCATACTTTGCATAGAAGCCCATTGGCTGGGCCATGATGATGGGCGTGGCACAGGTAATCGGCACGAATCCCACCTTCAGTTTGGTTTTCTCCAGTGGACCCATCGACTCCTTCACCGCCGCTTTCACTTTTTCCAGCGGGATCATGCTGCCGAGCACCGTGGCCAGGGTACCGCCACCCATCAACCGGATAAAATTTCGACGACTGGTATCGTTGTGTCCAAACACACCGCGCACAATGGCACTTTCCACTGCGCGGTCGAGTAAATCTTCAGAACTGTCGAAGGCCATACCCCCCGCTTTTGCCGACTGGCTGTGACCCTCTCCCTGTTCAGCCTGTTGCTCCATCAGGGCCAGGCGCTGATCGTCGCTAAGACCACCGGGGTTTACAGATTCGGCCTGACATAACCTGCAGGAACAATCATTGGTGTGCATCAGACTGGTGTCGGCATCAAACGGGTTACCTAAACTTTTCGTCGCCATGATGTATTTCCTCTTCGTTTTGTAGCTAACGCTGTGGCAGTGCACTGTGCTGGTGCACTAAACCCTAAGAACCGCTCGTGGACGGGCAGCGGCGTTCTATCAAATCCTGCTTGCTCGCATTGATAGCAACTGCTGCCCTACTACATCGCAACTTTGGTGCCAACCCTACAGACCACTGCCAATTGTCTGATTTAAAAAGATAAACAACTGGCGACAAGCCGTTATACCAGCCACGAAAAATCGTAGTTCACGAAAATTCGTAGACAAAAGAACGATTTTTCGTCGTTATTGGCCCGAAATTTGTTAGCTGTATTGCAGACCCCAAGGCTTAACGGCAGGCCCCTATGCAGAACGAACGTTTTTTCTATTACTCCGCCACCGCACAGCTGGTGATCGACCCGATTGAGGACCGGGTCCAGTTCGTCAATCAGGAGGCCTGCCGGCTCCTGCACAGGGATGTCATTGAGATTCAGTCCGGTCGGGCCAGCCGACTGTTCGCACCCAACCTGCCGGCGCTGATCCTGTTCACCCAGGAGCTGATTGAGAAGGGGCGGGGCTGGTGTGACCACCTGCTGGTGCAATCGGCCATCGGGGAAATCCGCCTGGAGGTCAATGGCCGCTGTTCTGATTCTGGCGGCCAACCTCAGCTTTTCCTCGGTTTGCAAAGGGCCGATGACCTGGAACTGTTGCGTGAGCGCTCCAGTGCCGAACGACACTACCTGTCGGGTATCGGCCACTGGAACAGGGTGTCCCAGGTCTTCCAGGAATTCGAGCGGGAAAACCAGCTGCTGCTTGATGCAGCCGGTGACGGTATCTACGGGGTGGAGGCCAATGGTATTACCACGTTCGTCAATCCTGCGGCGGAGCGGATTCTCGGCTACCGGGCGGAGGAATTGGCCGGCAGGAATATGCACAACATGGTGCACCACTCCCACGCGGATCACTCGCATTTCAATATGCAGGAGTGCCCCATCTTCGAAGCATTCAGGGACGGCACGGTTCACCGGGTAGAGGATGACACGTTCTGGACCAAATCCGGCAAACCCATCGATGTGGAGTACACCAGCACACCGGTCAGGGACAACGGCTTTATTGTCGGCGCAGTGGTGATTTTTCGCGATATATCCCAGAAAAAAACCGACCGCAAACGACTCCTGGAAGCACTGGCGGAAGTGGAGAAACTGAAAAACCAACTGGAACTGGAAAATGCCTATTTGCAGGAAGAGATCAACTCTGAATTCAATCACCACCAGATCATCGGTAAAAGTGGTGCTGTGCAGCATATCCTGCAAAAAATTGAACTGGTGGCACCGACAGATTCTACGGTGCTTATCAGTGGTGAGTCCGGCACCGGCAAGGAACTGATTGCCAGGGCGATCCACGAAATGAGCCACCGCTCCAATCGCTCACTGATCCGGGTCAACTGTGCAGCCATTCCGGCAGACCTGTTCGAGAGCGAATTTTTCGGTCACACCCGGGGCGCTTTCACCGGCGCCACCAATGATCGACCCGGTCGTTTTGAGCTGGCTAACGGCGGCACACTATTCCTCGACGAGGTCGGCGAAATACCCCTGCACCTGCAGGGCAAGCTGCTGCGGGTTTTACAGGAGCAGCAGTTTGAGCGGGTGGGCGAATCGAAAACCCGCCGTGTGGACGTTCGCATCATCACCGCCACCAACCGCAATCTCAAGGAACAGGTGCAGCGGGGCCAGTTTCGTGAAGACCTTTATTTCCGCCTCAATGTTTTCCCGATTGAATCGGTACCACTGCGCGAGAGGAGAGAGGATATCCCTCTGCTGACCCAGCATTTTTTAAAAAAAAGCTGTACCAGAACCAATAAACAGGGCCTGAAAATTTCACTCAGTGAGCTGGAAAAGCTGAAGGACTACCACTGGCCGGGAAATATCCGCGAACTGGAAAACGTGATTGAACGCCAGGTCATTCTTGCCCAAGGGCCAACGCTGAGATTCAGCGATCTGCTGGCCAGAGATCAACAAAACGTTACCCGGGTTGGCGAGGAACCGGACAACAGCGTTCTGACGGCTTCCGACCTTAAACAACAGGAACGCCGCAATCTGCTGATGGCGCTGGAAAAATGCCATGGCAAGGTCTTTGGCCATAACGGGGCGGCCCAACTATTGGATATCAAACCCACCACACTGGCATCGAGGATCAAGAAATATCAAATTGACACCAGGCTTTTTAAACAGGGTTCCAGCAAACATTAACACCGATTTAACGGGCCTCTCCTCCACATCGGCAGAACTAAAATTCCTTTTTCCAGGAGCCGCCCCGGCATTGTGCTGTGACAGGCTAGACGCAATACGTGGCCCGGAGATTCTTACCCCCGCACCAAGGGAATATGCCCTGCTCTCGCTTGAACAGCACAGCAAAATCAATAACCATAGGAACGCCTGATATCCACAAACAGGGTAATGAGAGAAGGAATCATAATGAATAATCGACTGAAAGAAGCGGCGGACAGCGTATTGGCGAATACTGTCGCAGAGTCCGGTGGTGCACCGGGCGTTGTGGCTATGGTCACGGACAAGGGGGCCAATGTCTACGAAGGGACTGCCGGGGTGAGAGAAATGGGCAAAACAGAGCCTATTGCCACCGATTCCGTGTTCGCCATTTTTTCCTGCACCAAGGCCCTGACCGGCACTGCCTTGATGCAGCTGGTTGAAGAAGGCCTGGTAAGCCTGGACGACCCCGCCAGGGACTATGTGCCCGACATTGCGGAGATTCAGGTACTCGATGGTTTTGACAGCAACGGCCAGCCGAGGCTGAGGGCACCGAAATCAGATATCACGATCAATCAACTGATGCTGCATACCGCCGGTTTTGGTTACGAATTCTTCAGCCACGATGACCTGGCCTTCCGCACTGCAAGCGAAACAGCTTCGGTGGTCTCCAGCACCTATGACGGTATCAGGTCCGTACTGCTGCACGATCCGGGAGAGCGCTGGATGTATGGCGTCAACCTCGACTGGGTGGGCAAGATTGTTGAAGCAGTGCGCGGCAAACGCCTGGGTGAGGTCATGCAGGAACGCATCTTTAACCCGCTGGGCATGACAGACAGCGCCTTCACCCTGACCCCCGCCATGCGCTCACGACTGGCCAGCCTGCACACCCGTGCCGAAGACGGTCAGCTGGCTCCCTGGGATCTGGTTCTCCCGCAACCGCCGGAAATGGATATGGGAGGGCACGGGTTGTACGGCACCGTACCGGATTACCTGAAATTTATCCGGATGATACTGAATAATGGCGACGGGCCAAATGGCCGAGTACTGAGCAAAGAAACCGTGGAAAAAATGTCCAGAAATGGGCTTGGGGGATTACAGAGTGGCGGCTGGACAACCTCGATGCCGGCGCTGTCCAACAGTGGTGAGTTCTTTCCTGGTCTGAAAAAATCCTGGGGTTATACTTTCCAGATCAACGATGAACCAACGCCCTCTGGCCGGCCCGCCGGGCAAATAATGTGGGCGGGACTGGCTAATCTGTTCTACTGGATTGACCGGCAGAACGGAATCGGGGGTATGTGGGCCTCACAAATATTACCGTTTAAGGATATTTCCTCCTATCCCGGTTTTGTTGACTTCGAATCGTCTGTTTACCGTTATCTGAAATAAAAAAACCGCACCCGAGATTGTCGGGTGCGGTTTTTTTGACCTGCTTGTCTAGCGTGAAGCAGCGCGTCTTGGTCGCGGCGCGCCCTGGGACGGTTTTGCCCCAGCCGATCTGCGACGATCACCTGTGGCATTGCCACCATTGCGACTGCCAGTACTGCGGGCATGCTGGGGTTTGCCCGGTCGACGTGCGCCTGTTGTAGCACCGGGACGGCCACCACCGCCACTGCGGCGACCATTCTGGATAGGCTCCGGACGAATGGAGAGATCCGGCTCAAAACCTTTGATATTTCCCCTGGGAACCTCGCGTTTAAGCACTCGCTCAATATCGCGCAGCAACTTGTGCTCGTCCACACAAACCAGCGAAACGGCCTCGCCCTCATTGCCAGCGCGACCGGTGCGGCCGATGCGATGTACATAATCCTCTGGCACATTGGGCAATTCGAAATTCACCACGTGGGGCAGCTGATCAATGTCCAGTCCGCGGGCGGCAATATCCGTCGCCACCAGCACCCGCACCGAGCCCTTTTTGAAATCCGCCAGGGCTTTTGTCCGGGCACCCTGACTTTTATTGCCATGAATCGCTGCCGCCCGCAAGCCATCTTCAGTCAGCTGGTCAGCGAGCCGGTTGGCACCGTGTTTGGTTCGGGTAAAGACCAGCACCTGCTGCCAGTTGCCGTCACCAATCAGATAAGACAGCAGCTCGCGTTTGCGACCCTTGTCCACCAGATGAACGGTCTGGGCCACCTGCTCAGAAGCCGTATTGCGGCGAGCCACCTCGATCAGCACGGGCGCATTGAGCAATCCGTCAGCCAGGCGTTTAATTTCATCGGAAAAGGTAGCGGAAAACAACAGATTCTGACGTTGCTTTGGCAACAGGGCCAGAACCTTGCGGATGTCATGGATAAAACCCATGTCCAGCATGCGATCCGCTTCGTCCAGCACCAGGATTTCCACCTGTGACAGATCGAGGGTCCGCTGATTCACGTGATCCAGTAATCGACCCGGCGTAGCAATCAGGATATCCACACCACGGCGCAGCATGGAAATTTGCGGATTAATATTGACACCACCAAAAATCACACCGGATTTCAGCGGCAGATGCTTGCCGTAGGTGACGACACTCTCCGCTACCTGCGCAGCCAATTCACGGGTGGGGGTTAACACCAGGGCGCGAACGGGGCGACGGTTATTATCGGTGGGCTTTTTACCGCTGAGGCGATGCAACAGTGGCAGGGTAAAGCCGGCCGTTTTGCCAGTGCCGGTTTGAGCACCCGCCAGGACATCAAGACCCTGGAGAATAATAGGGATGGCTTTCGCCTGAATAGGGGTGGGGTTGCTGTAGCCCTGATCAGACACAGCACGAAGCAATTCGGCCGAAAGGCCGAGGTCATTAAATGACATATAGATTTTAACTCCGGAACCGGCCTAGCCATGCATAGAGCACAGTAACGGTCTTAGGCTGGCAACAATTAATTAAGGGGGGTGTCAGGGAAAAACCGAAAGGAAAGTACCGAGGACACAACAGGTACCGACCGATGGATACCATGCGGGGGGCACTATAACAGCACCCCCCTGACAAGTCGAACAACTTATTTTAATAACCGCCTTTGCAGCGCAGTTATCTGCTTTACAGGACAGACCGCCGGTGGCTCAGTTTTTGTCCAGTAGGCCCTTGAAGCCGCCCAGTTTGTCCTCTACCTGTTTCTTGATCTGATCACCCGCCTCTTTAAGTGCACCGGAATTGGCTGCTGTATTGGCGGCACTTTTATTGATCGCCACCATCACCTGCCTGACGACCTCTGCAGCGGTGGCACCATTGGACCGTTCACCAATGCCAGTCAGCTGTATGTCCGGCAAGGTCAGCTCAATGGGTTTTATGTCCAACAACTGGTTCACATAGCGCATTTTTGCACCGGTAATTTTCAGATCGCGGACGATGAGCTTTTTGGTCGCGCCCTCACCGGATTCATCAGCAGTAACGGTCGAGTCACTTTCACCGGCAGCCTCACTGACATTTTTCTGCAGTTGACTGAGGTTCGTGCCACTTTTCCCCGACTCGTAAGTAATTTCAGGGGCAACAATACGGATGCTGTTGATAACAATGGTATCGGTGGTGATGGACCCCGGTTCGATGGAGAGGAATATCTCCCCCAGGGAGAAGGCATCGGCGCTGCTGAAGCCAGCGGGGTTGCCCACCACCAGCCCACGCAGGCTTCCCTCACCGGTTTTCAGGGAAAGATCGACATCTGCCAGCGTGACAGCGGATTGGGTCAGCCTGGGGCCGACAGTTTCAACTGCCATTTTGATACCACGATCAAGATTCAGCACCCCGATCACCAATAAAACGATCAGCACTACCACCAAACCAGCTACAATTTTCAACAGAGTTTTCATTATTTTTTTCCTTTGACCAGGGGGCCCCACTCGCGTCCTTTAAAAATAAACGTGCACGGCTCAAAATAAAAGCACACGGTTCAAATTAAAAGTGTACAGCAATCTGATCGAATGCCAAAAAAACGGAAATCCTTATGACACAAGCTCCCAGGATCGGCCCGACTTATTTGCTTCAGGGCATGCGGCTACTCCATCACCCGCAACTGCGCTGGCTGGTGTTATGGCCACTGCTGATCAATGCTTTTTTGTTTGTCGGTCTCACCTGGCTGGCGATTGATCAGTTCGGGCAATTACTGACCTGGCTGACCAGTAAAATCCCAGCCTGGCTGGGATTTATTACATGGATCTTCTGGATACTATTCGGCGGATTCTTGCTGCTGGTATACGGCTACACGTTTGCCATTCTCGGGAATCTACTGGCCTCACCATTTTACGGCCCACTGTCGGAACGGGCGGAGCAGGTACTCACCGGCAATATTCAGCCAACACCGGCCTCGATGAAGCAGCTATTGGCAATGGCAGGCAGTGCCATGAAGCGGGAATTGTTCAAAATGGGGTATTTTCTGCCGAGAATTGTCGGCATCTTGGTACTGACACTGACGTTGTCATTTATCCCGGTACTGAATCTGGTGGGGCCGGCAATTGCTTTTCTGTGGGGGAGCTGGTCGCTGGCGTTGCAATACCTGGACTACCCGGCAGACAACCATGGACAGTCTTTTTACGAGCTGCGCGGAGCGCTGAAGAAACAGCGCCTGCAGTCACTGAGCTTTGGTGGCACCGTGCTGATTGCCACCACCGTGCCACTACTGAATCTTTTTATCATGCCCGCGTCGGTGATCGGCGCCACCAGCTTCTGGCTGGATCACCTGGCCGGGGACACGCAACAGCTGGGCCGCGGCGATAAAACCGGCTCAATCCTGACCGAGTAATTCGGGGCCCGGCTGTTCACAGTGCAGCTCTCTACCCAACAACTTCTGGATAGGTTCCAGTAAAAAGGCATCGTCCTCACAGGCAAAGCTGATGGAGGTTCCGAATTTTCCGGCGCGGCCAGTACGGCCAATCCGGTGCACATAATCCTCAGGTTCTTCCGGCAGGGTGAAATTGATGACGTGGCTGACACCGTCGATGTGAATACCGCGGCCCGCCACATCCGTGGCAACCAGTACCTTGAGCTCACCGGACTTGAAGTCGTCCAGGGTTTTCACCCGCTTTCCCTGTGGGACATCACCGGACAACAGGCCGACACTGAAGCCTTTTGCTCTCAGCTTTTCCTGTAGCCGCCGGCATTGGTCACGGCGGTTGGCAAAGACGATCACGCTTTCCACCGCTTCCTGCTGCATGATACCGTCCAGCAGACGGAATTTTTCTTTCGCCGAAACAATAAAGACTTTCTGGTCAACACTGTCCGTCGCCACATTGTCCGGTTCAATCTCGATACTCACCGGGCTCACTGTCCACTGTTCGGCGAGATTGAGCACCTCCGGGGTAAAGGTGGCAGAGAAGAACAGCGTCTGCCGGTTTTCACGGGGGGGCGTAAGCCTGACGATACGGCGCACCTGTGGAATAAAACCCATATCCAGCATGCGGTCAGCTTCATCCAGCACCAGCACTTCAACCCTGTCCAGATAGACATCACGGCTTCCCGCAAAGTCCAGCAGACGGCCCGGCGTGGCGACCAGGATGTCGCAAACATTCTCGAGTAAATGACGCTTTTGCTTGTCGTAATCCATACCGCCCACCAGGGTATGCACATGCAGGTCCGTGTATTTACAGAGGTCCTTGGCATCCTGTGCGATCTGCATAACCAGCTCGCGGGTGGGCGCGATAATCAGCGAGCGGGCCTCACCGGCAAAACGCTCATCATCAATGGTGTGATTCATCAATTCGGTAATAATGGTCACCAGAAAAGCCGCTGTTTTACCGGTACCGGTCTGGGCTTTGCCCACTACATCGTGGGCCCTGAGGGTGAACGGCAACGACCGGGCCTGAATCGGTGAGCAGTACCGAAAACCCAGGTCGGCAATGCCATGCATCAGGGTTTCCGGTAAATCCAGATCGTGAAAGCGCAGCTTTCCCTCTTCCTCGGGCACCTGGAAGTCCGACAGTGTCCATGTGTTATCCCTGGCCCTGGCGGGTGCTTTACCACCGCGGCGGCGGCTGCGACGGGCAGGTCGTTTGGGATGAGTCTCAGGCGATTGGGAAGTGGTTTGTTCAGTCATAATATGCCAACAGGGGGAATGTCCGGATTAACCCGGTCTTGAAAAGGCCGAGATTATAGCACGGGATAAAATGCCTGCATTCAGTACGATCAAAAACAGCAATTGCCGCTATTCCGCCTTGCCTGTTTGCCGGGTAACGGTAACAGGGCACTTATTCCAACAATTTTACCGGCACCCGTCTAGGCCCCCAATGGCCTGGCTCCGCTTCAAACACCCCCGGTAACGGGGAATTGCAGACGTGGCAGCGACCCTTCGACGTGATACCCCAAAAGCCCAATTGGTACCAGTCTCTCTCAATCACGACCTCATGACAGTTTGGACAGAAGGTACTGCCGCCAGCAGGGTCGTGGACATTGCCGGTGTAGGCAAAGTGGACACCATTGGCCAGTGCAATCTGCCGCGCACGGGTCAGGGTTTCCGGCGGAGTGGCCGGCGTATCCCGCATTTTCCAGTCGGGGTGAAACGCCGTGAAATGCATAGGCACATCCGGCCCCAGTTCGCTCACTACCCAACGGGTCATGGCCTTGAGCTCCTCATCGGAATCGTTTTCCCCGGGGATCAACAGAGTGGTCAGCTCCATCCAGACATCTGTTTCGTGGGCCACATACCGCAGTGTCTCAAGAACATTCTGCAGCTCCCCCCCACATATTTTCCGATAAAAGCCATCGGTAAATCCTTTCAAATCGATATTGGCAGCATCCATATACTGAAAAAACTCACGGCGCGGTGCATCCTGAATATAGCCGGCACTGACAGCCACCGCTTTTACCCCCAATTCCCGACAGGCTCTGGCGACATCCACGGCATACTCCAGAAAAATAACCGGGTCGTTGTAAGTAAAGGCAACGCTGCGGCAACCCAGCTCCAGGGCGGTTTCCGCCAGTTTCATCGGCATCGCCGAATCCGCCAGCGTATCCATCTCGCGGGATTTGCTCATATCCCAGTTCTGACAGAATTTACAGGCGAGATTGCAGCCTGCCGTACCAAAGGACAACACCGCACTGCCTGGCAAAAAATGGTTGAGCGGTTTTTTCTCGATAGGGTCCACGCAAAAGCCACTCGACCGACCGTAGCTGTAGAGGACAACTTCATCGCCTTCCCGGCCCCGGACATAACACAACCCGCGCTGCCCTTCGTGCAACCTGCACTCACGCGGGCAAACATCACATTGCAACCGCCCATCGGCAAGCGTATGCCAATAGTGAGTGGGATGGGTAATTGGAGGCAGCTGGTTGTTTGTCGCCATAGATGGGGGCATCCTGTTTGCGTTCCCTACTTGCCTTAAAAACAATTAAAAAAGCACGCTATAGTTATAGGATAGCTAAAGACGGTTATAGAACGAGCACAGGCGGTGACGGGTGTCATGATCTCAATCAGAACAGCAGCTGTAGCGGGCACATTTTATCCGGCCGACCCTGCTGCATTGCAGCATGAAGTGGATGAGCTGTTGGCCGGGGCATCCTGTGACATTGACGCCTCGCCCAATATCTGCAGACCAAAGGCACTGATTGTTCCCCATGCAGGCTACCGTTTTTCGGGACCGACTGCCGCTACAGCCTACCGCTGCTTGTTACCGGTGAGCCGGGAGATTTCCCGAGTGGTCATCATTGGCCCCTGCCACCGCATACCTCTCCGGGGCATGGCTGCACCCGCTGCGGCCACCTTTCAGACGCCGCTTGGCGATGTGCCAGTGGATCGGCAAAGCATTGACAGGCTGGTCAGGCAATCGCTGGTAACAGTGGATGATGACGCCCACCAGTTCGAGCACAGCATTGAAGTTCAGTTGCCCTTTTTGCAGCGTGTCCTGCATGAATTCACGATGCTGCCACTGGTTGTCGGGAATACTCCCCGAGAACGGGTCACCGATGTATTAAGGCGGCTGTGGGGCAATGGGGAGACCCTGATTGTAATCAGCACGGACCTGAGCCACTATCACCACTATCAGGACGCGCAACGGCTGGATAAATTCACCTCCGCCATGATTGAAGGATTTGACAGCCACCTCACCGGTGAACAGGCCTGTGGCAGCAGAGCGGTCAACGGTCTGCTGCAATTGGCTGAGGAAGCGCATTTGAAACTGCACACACTGGATGTCAGAAATTCCGGGGACACTGCCGGAGACCGGGATCGCGTAGTGGGATACGGCGCCTATGTCATTTATTGAGCTCAGCGAGGACGATCGGCAGATACTGCTGACGCTCGCCAGAGAAAGTATCCGCGTCCGGCTGCTGTTTGACCGGGACCTGCAAATTGATGAGACCGTGTTCAGTCATGCCCTGCAACAACCGGCCTGCAGCTTTGTCACGCTAAAGATCAAGCAGACATTGCGTGGCTGTATCGGCTCGACAGAAGCGTCGAGACCACTGGTCGTCGACGTTGTACACCACGCCGCCTCGGCAGCACTGGATGACCCCCGTTTCCCCCCGCTCTCGCTGCAGGAAGAAGCACTTGTTTCGATTGAAATTTCTGTTCTCACCGAGGCCACGCCGCTGCTGTTTTCCAGTGAGGATGCACTGCTGGCTCAGCTCGAGCCCGGCGTCGATGGCCTGACTATAGAGTCCGGGGCTCTGCTTGCAACATTCTTACCCAGTGTCTGGACCACCCTCCCCGACAAACAGCAGTTTCTCGACCATCTCAAACGCAAAGCTGGCCTGGAACCGGAGCTGTCCGCCGACAAACTCAAGGCATGGCGCTATCAAACGGTGTGTTTTCGGGAATAGCGGTTTTTAACTGATGAGACATGGGGTACCCTTGCCGCAGTTCAGTGTCCGGCCCCAGAGGCAGCCATCATGACCAAAGACCAGATTCGCAACATGCGCAACGCCATGGGTAACTTTGCCACCGGCATCACGGTGATGACCACCGTGGACCCAGAGGGAAATGCCAGGGGCATGACAGCCAACAGCTTCTCCTCCGTATCGCTCGAGCCGGCGCTGGTGTCCTGGTGTGTGGGCAGTGAATCGCGGTTGTTTGGCCTGTTTCAGGAGCAGGACTATTTCGCTGTCAACATCCTGCACAGCGGCCAGGCCGACCTGTCACAGCTATTTGCCGGCACCGATGACAACAAATTTGCCAATGTTCGCTGGCACCCGGGGCTGCATGGACTGCCACTGCTGGATGACTGCCTCTGCCACTTTCAGTGCCAAATAGAGCACCGCTATCCCGGTGGCGATCATGTCATTCTGGTGGGTCGGGTACTCGAATTCAGCAACGCCCCCATGAACCCGCTGATTTTCCACAGCGGCCAGTATCGGCAGCTTAAAGATAGCGAAGAACGCTGAAACAGGTTACGTATTACGACCGACGGTGACGCGCTCTCGCCCCGCCAAATCGAGATGGGTTGTCACCGCCAGAAAACCAGCCTGTTTCATCAACTGACGTACCACGTCACCCTGCTTCCAGCCGTGCTCAAGTAGCAGCCAGCCCCCGGCATTCAGGTGTTCCCCGGCGTTCTGGATAATCACCGCCAGGTCACCAAACCCACCATCAGGGGCTACCAGCGCAGAGGTCGGCTCAAAACGAACATCTCCCTGCTGCAAATGCGTGTCGGCTTCATCAATATAGGGCGGGTTGCTCACCACCAGATCAAAGCGGGCACCGGCAATGGCTGAGAACCAGTCACTTTGAAAGACCCGAACATTGTCATAGCCCAGCTCACAGCGATTACGCTCCGCCAGCGCCAACGCATCCGGGAAAGCATCCACCGCCGAGAGCTGCCAGAGCGGCCGTTCGCTGGCCAGCGCCAGAGCCACCGCGCCAGTGCCCGTGCCCAGGTCCGCCACCAAGGCAGTGTCCCCCAGCGGCAACGCCAGTGCCAGCGCCACCAATAATTCAGTCTCCGGCCGGGGAATCAGGGTCGCCTCGGAGACCCTCAAGGACAATGACCAGAACTCCCGCCGGCCAATGAGATAGGCGATTGGCTCACCCCGAGCGCGGCGCGCAAACAACGCATCAAACCCGGCAATTTCAGCTGGCAGCAATCGATACTCGGGCCATGTATAAAGGTAGGTTCTCGACTTGCCTAGCACATGGCAGAGCAGCAGCTCAGCGTCCAGCCGCGGGCTGTCACTGATGTCCGACAGCTCGCTGCTGCGCGCCAACAGACTGGCAATATCGGGCACCACCAGATCAGCCCGATAGCGCGGCTAACTGCCCCGCCTGATGCTCATGAATCAACGGCTCGACCACTTCATCCAGGTGGCCTTCCAGCACCTCCCCCAGTTTATAGAGCGTCAGGTTGATGCGGTGATCGGTGACCCGACCCTGAGGGAAGTTATAGGTACGGATTCGCTCGGAGCGATCACCGCTTCCCACCTGCAGTCGTCGCTCGTCGGCAATATTTTTTGCGGCTACCTCATCCTGAGCACTTTTTAGCCGGGCCGCCAATAATGACATCGCCCTTGCCCGATTCTTGTGCTGGGAGCGTTCATCCTGACACTCAACGACCAGCCCGGAGGGCAAGTGGGTAATGCGAATGGCCGAGTCGGTTTTATTGACGTGCTGGCCACCGGCACCCGACGCGCGGAACGTATCAATCCGAAGGTCGTTTTTGTTGATATTGACCTCTTCCAGCTCATCGGCTTCCGCCATGATGGCCACCGTACAGGCAGAGGTGTGAATCCGGCCCTGGGATTCTGTTTCTGGGACCCGCTGAACGCGGTGCACACCGGATTCAAACTTCAGCCGGGAATAGGCCCCCTGCCCGACGATACGGCTGATAATCTCCTTATAGCCACCGTGTTCACCGTGGCTTTCACTGATAACCTCCACTTTCCAGCGCCGGCTTTCCGCATACCTGCTGTACATCCGAAACAGGTCACCGGAAAAGATCGCCGCTTCGTCACCCCCTGTTCCGGCGCGGATTTCAAGGAACACATTGCGATCATCATTGGGGTCCTTAGGCAACAGCAATGTCTGCAGCTCAACCTCAAGGTCGGCAAGCCGACCTTGATTTTCAAGGAGATCTTCTTCCGCCATCGCGCGCATATCCGCATCGGCATCCTTGAGCAATGCTCGCGCCTCTTCAATATTCGTCTGAACCCGATAGTAGTCGCGATAGCTTTTTACCACCGACTCCAGCTCCGCATATTCACGGGACAGCTCACGGAAGCGGGTTTGCTGACCAATCACTTCGGGGTCACTCAGCAGTGCGCCCACCTCTTCATAGCGGTCGGCCAAATGTTGCAGTTTTTCCAGGATGGATTGTTTCATTGATGCTCGTTAGTGGAGAGTTATAGACGTCGTCTTATTTGGGTTCAGAGTCGGGTTTGTTAAGACCGAACAGGTCGTGGGCCAGGCTCAGCTGCTCGGTGCGCCCCGCCTCACCAGCCTGCTTTAATCGCGTGGTCGGCACATGCATCAGTTTGTTGGTGAGGTTGCGCGCCAGTGTTTTCAGCACCTGCTCCGGCGCTTGGCCCGCGCGCAACAGTGCGATGGCCTTATCCAGCTCCTGGTCGCGCACCTGCTCGGCGCTGCTGCGGAAAGCGCGGATGGTTTCCACCACATCCAGGCCCCGCAGCTGGTTCTGCCAGGCAGTCACCCCCTCTTCAATAATCTGCTCTGCCTTGTTGGCGGCACTCTGGCGAGAGCGAATGTTCTCCTCGATCACCGCCTGCAGGTCGTCGACCGTGTACAGGTAGACATCCTGAAGCTTGGCGACCTCTGGCTCAATATCCCTGGGTACCGCGATATCCACCATGAACATGGGTTTGTGCTTGCGCTGCTTCAGGGCGGACTCCACAGCGCCTTTCCCCAGAATCGGCAGCTGACTGGCCGTGGAGGAAATCACCATATCGGCCCGGGGTAAAAAATCGGGTATTTCCGAAAGCAAAATGGCCTGTGCACCAAACTGAAGAGCCAGATCCTGGGCTCGACTGAGGGTGCGATTGGCAACGATTATTTCCCTCACGCCCTTTTCCTTGAGGTGCCGAGCCACCAGTTCTACTGTCTCACCGGCACCGATCAGCAGCGCCCGCACCTCGCGGAGATCGGAAAATATTTGTTGGGACAGACTGACCGCAGCATAGGCGACCGACACCGGGTTTTGGCCGATAGCCGTTTCTGTGCGAACCCGCTTGGCAATTGCAAAGGCCTGCTGAAACAACAGATTGAGCTGGGTTGAGACCTTACCTGCGTCTCTGGCCACGGCATAACAGGATTTCAGTTGACCGAGGATCTGCGGCTCGCCCAACACCATGGAATCGAGACCACAGGCCACTTTCATGATATGCCGGACGGCGTCATTATCCCGGTACAGATAATGGCAGGGGTGCAATTCAGGCAGGGTAATACGGTGATAATCTGCCAGCCAGGCCAGGGCCTGTTCTGGCTCATCGCCGATACCGTAAATTTCTGTGCGATTACAGGTCGACAGAATCGCGACTTCCTCAATATCGGCAGAATCACACAATTGCTGTATCGCTTCAGCAGTCTGCTCAGGGGCAAAGGCCACCTTCTCCCGAATATCGAGAGATGCGGTGCGGTGGTTGATCCCGAGGGCAAAAATCGTCATTACAACAGTGCTTGGCAGTGGATCGGCAATTGTCCGGTTCTGGCCAGGCAAAGACAAGCGGTATCGAATTTAACCCGGACTGCAATATTCCCCTTTCGTTATTGTCCGAGTTATTGGATACAATGCTGTCATCACGGGTTGCGGCTCATATTGAACCACGCCCGTACGTCCCTCATCAAAACCGACAGAGCACCAGGCTGAAGCCAGCCCCTATGAAAATACCCGGCCACCTATTACTGACCCTGCTACTGGCCTCCCAGGTACTGACTGGCTGTGCCCACCAGGTGTCTGAGCAAACCGACCACCAGGCCTCAGCGCCCAAGCAACCACCGGCAGAGACGACACCAGACCAGCTGACCGCTGAGGCAAAAGCCGATGCGCCGCCCCGGCCATTCCCCACCGATACTTTTTACGACCTGTTGGTAGGAGAACTGGCCGGTATGCGCAATCATCTGGATATTGCGCAGGAAAAGTATCTGAAGCAGGCCCGAATCACCCGTGACCCGGGTGTTGTCGCCAGGGCAACCAGCGTCGCAGCCTACGCCGAGGATCGCGAGGCATTACTGGAAATGTCACTGTTATGGAGCGAGATTGAACCGCAAAATCTCGATGCCCGCAGCCTGGCAGCCCTCTCGCTTGCACGCAGTGGACGACTCAGCGAAGCCATGACCCATGCCGTTTTTTCACTGAGTGAGGGTGATGATGAACCGGTCATGTCCATTGCCGTGGCCGCCAGTGCCCTCAGCCCTGAACAGCGAGTACCGTTGCTGACCGAATACTCGAAACTCCGCGAGCAATTCCCCGACAACCAAACACTCCTGCTCGCCAGCGCCATGCTGTTTAGCCAGCAAGAGGAGCTGCAACAGGCATTGAATACCATTGATCAGTTGCTGGAACTGGCACCTGAGCAAGAAAATGCGCTGATGTTCAAGGCACAATTGCTCCACCAACTGGATCGAAAAAAAGAGGCTATAGCGTTTCTCGCAGACAGCCTGCAAACCCTGCCCGACAGCATGAAACTGCGACTCCAGTACGCCAGGCTGCTTTCAGAGGACGATCTGGAAGGGGCCCACGCCCAACTGCGCCTGCTGGCTGACAAATACCCCCGCGATACCGAACTGCTTTTCACTCTGGCAATGGTGAGTCGGGGTCTGAACAAAACTGACGAAGCGCGCCAGCTGCTCACCGACCTGACCCGTCACCCGGGAACTGCTGGAGCTGCCCATTTCGAGCTGGGGAAAATGGCGGAAGAGGCGGAAAATATCGATTCGGTACTGTTCCATTATGCCCAGGTACGCAGTGGCCAAAAGTTCCTCCCCGCAGCAGTCCGGCTCAGCCAGTTCATGGCAAAGCATGACCAGCTGAACAATGCCCGGCTCTACCTGCACGAATTGCGACTGAACCATCCCCGTTACTCGGCACCCCTGTTTCAGATTGAGGCCGAACTGCTTGCCGATCACGGCTCGCTCGATGAAGCCCGCAACCTGATGAACGAAGCCGTCAACGAACACCCCGACAATAACGCCCTGCTCTACACCCGCTCCATGCTGAGCGAGCAGCAAGCTGACTTCGCCAGCTCGGAAAAGGATCTCCGGACCATTCTTGCCAGGGATGCCGATAATGCCACAGCACTGAATGCGCTCGGCTATACATTGACTGTGAATACCGATCGCTACGAGGAAGCCTATCAGCTGATCACCCGCGCTCTGGAGCTAAACCCGGGTGATCCGGCCACCACCGACAGTCTCGGCTGGGTGCTCTACCAGATGGGCAATCACCAAGAAGCCATTGTGCATCTTCGCAAGGCGCTGAAAAAATTGCCGGACCCGGAAATTGCCGCGCATCTGGGCGAGGTTCTTTGGGTCTCCGGTGACCGGCAAGAGGCCCGCACTGTATGGCAGATGATCCTCGACCAAGATCCGGACAATACGACCGTCCTCGAAACCATGGAACGTTTGCAGGAAAACCAGAGGTAGCCACATGCGACTGCTTCTCCCGTGGCTGATCCTGTTTCTTGGTGCCTGTGCGTGGCAAAGCCCGCAACCACCGGCCTCAATTGCAAACTGGCAGAAACACACAGAGCAATTGCAGCAACTTGATATCTGGCTACTGGAAGGCAAGCTCGGCTACCGGGACAGTCGCGATGGCGGCAGCGCCTGGGTCAACTGGCGGCAATCCGGTACCGCCTTCGATGTACAACTGCACGGGCCTTTCGGCAGCGGGGCAACGCGCATTCTCGGTGACGACAACCACGCGGAACTGCAACAGTCCGGGGAAGACACACTGACGGCCGCATCCCCGGCAGCGCTGACGGAACGACTTTTCGGCTGGCAGTGGCCGGTAGACCAACTGCAATTCTGGGTTCGCGGAATCCCTTCACCCCATGCACCAACAGCACTCAGGACCCACAACCCAGAGGGTACCCTTGCGGCACTGCAGCAATCCGGCTGGCAGTTGGAGTTCACCCGATACGAACAGGTTGGGCAGTGGGTGCTGCCCAACCGAATCAGGGGCAACAGCGGGGAGTTCAGCTTTACCCTGATCGTCAAGCGCTGGCATCCCGGGGATACTGCACCGTGAGACTATCACTACCCGCTCCAGCCAAATTGAATCTGTTTCTTCATATTACCGGTCGGCGCGAGGACGGTTACCACAACCTGCAAACCCTCTTTCAACTGCTCGATTACAGCGACCTGCTGGATTTTGAGCTTAACGACAGCGGCAGGATTTGTCTCATCGATGAGCAGACCGGTATCCCCCTCACAGAAAATCTGATTTATCGGGCGGCACGCTGCCTGCAGGAACATACTGGCTGCAGGCAGGGGGCCAGCATCCGCCTGCATAAGCGACTGCCGATGGGCGGTGGGCTCGGCGGCGGCAGCAGCAATGCCGCCACCACCCTGGCGGGACTCAACGCCCTGTGGGAGACGGCTTTATCAAAACAGCAACTGATGGCAATGGGAGAAAAACTCGGTGCGGATATTCCCCTGTTTGTTTTTGGCCAAAGCGCCTGGGCCGAGGGCATTGGCGAACAACTCACGGCCATCGAATTACCACCCGCCTGGTACCTGGTCATCGTGCCGGATGCCCATGTTTCAACAGGAAAAATATTCACCCATCAGGGTTTGACAAGGAACACGCATCCGATCAAAATACGCGCCTTTCTCGAGCGGGGTGGTAGAAACGATTGCCAGGCAGTAGTGGAATCGCTCTATCCCCAGGTAAAAGAGGCCCGCTTATGGCTGGCTCAATTTACTGAAGCCCGATTGACGGGAACCGGCGCCTGCTTGTTCGGCTGCTTTGATTCAGATACCGCTGCAAAGTCAGTACTGGAACAACTGCCAGATCAATGGCATGGCTTTGTTGCTAAAGGGGTCAACCAATCCCCGTTACTTCAGCAGTTACCGTCTAAATACTAATATTGGGGTGTCGCCAAGTGGCTAAGGCAACGGGTTTTGATCCCGTCATTCGGAGGTTCGAGTCCTCCCACCCCAGCCATTATTTCTCTGGATTTCTCTGGGCCGCCGGAGACATTTCGAAACTGATCAGGAAAAAGCCGTGCCTAACTTGATGGTTTTCTCCGGGAATGCCAACCCGGAGCTGACAAACGAAATTACCCGTCACCTCGGCCTGAACATGGGCAAGGCCCTGGTCTCGCAGTTCTCGGACGGAGAGATCAACATCGAGATCAGGGATAACGTGCGCGGCCGCGATGTCTTCGTCGTCCAGCCCACCTGCGCACCCACCCATAAAAATCTCATGGAACTGGTGCTCATCATTGACGCACTGCGACGAGCCTCGGCCACCCGTATCACAGCTGTAGTGCCCTACTTTGGCTACGCACGGCAGGACCGCCGGGTTCGCTCTATCCGGGTGCCGATCAGCGCCAAGGTGGTAGCAGACATGCTGACCAATGCCGGGGTTGACCGAGTGATGACCGTGGATCTCCACGCCGAGCAGATCCAGGGCTTTTTTGATTGCGCGGTGGACAACGTCTACGGCTTGCCCGTGCTACTGACCGATGTGGAAAGACAGAACTACGAAAACCTGACGGTGGTTTCACCGGATATTGGCGGTGTCGTTCGGGCCAGGGCGATGGCCAAGCAGCTCAATACCGACCTGGCCATCATTGACAAACGCCGCCCGGAAGCCAATCAGGCCCAGGTCATGAATATTATCGGTGAAGTCGAAGGCCGCACCTGTCTGCTGATCGACGATATCGTTGATACGGCGGGCACACTTTGCAAGGCCGCCGATGCGCTCAAGGAACAGGGTGCGAAAAAGGTGGTTGCCTACTGTACTCACCCGGTGTTGTCGGGCAAAGCCATCGACAATATTGAAAACTCTGAGCTGGATACCCTGGTGGTCACCAATAGCATTCCACTCTCTGAGGCAGCCAGAAACTGTCCGAATATCCGCTCACTGAGTCTCGGGCAAATGCTGGCAGAAGCCATGCGCCGGGTCAGCAACGAAGAATCCATCAGTGCCATGTTCGACTGACAGGCACTGGATAAAAACCGCCCATCCGGGCTTTTTAACTCCCGCAAGGGATTTTCAATACCCCCGCCTCGATTCTGGTCGCGGATCAGCAGGGGTAATAACAGGAGTCAAGGCAATGTCCAATGATTTTCAATTGAATGCTATGGCCCGTGAGGACATGGGGAAAGGTGCGAGCCGCCGCCTGCGTCGTCTGGCCAACCAGGTGCCCGCCATCATTTACGGTGGTCAAAAAGCACCACAAAGCATCAGTATCGCTCACAACGAACTGAAACATGCGCTGGAGAATGAAGCGTTTTACTCTCACATCATCACCCTGGACCTGGAAGGCGGTTCCCAGCAGGTGATCCTGAAAGATGTACAACGTCATCCATCCAAGCCGGTCATCTTGCATGTGGACTTTCTGCGGGTGAGCAAAACCCACAAACTGCACACCAAAGTGCCGATTCACTTTATCAACGAAGATACCTGTGTCGGCGTTAAACCCGGTGGCGGTATTATCTCCCGCACCATGACTGAGCTGGATATTTCCTGTTTGCCTGCTGACCTGCCCGAGTTCATCGAGCTGGATGTGGCAGCTGTTGAAATTGGCGACATCCTGCACATCTCTGATATCAAGCTGCCGTCCGGCGTTGAGAGCGTGGCCCTGAGTCATGGTGAAGAGCATGACCTACCCGTATTCACCGTCAACAAGCCCAAGTCTGCCGCCACCGAGGAAGATCTCGCTGACGAGGTAGCTGATACTACGACCGAAGAAAGCAACGGCGACGAAGAGTAAGTTCAGGGGGAGCAATCCCAGGAACTTACTGTTCTCGTTAGCAGGCCCCGACATTGGACACGCCCGTTCAGCTTATTGTGGGGCTGGGAAATCCCGGCCCCCAGTATGATCGAACTCGTCACAATGCCGGGGCCGATTTCGTTCTGGCGCTCGCCAATCACTACGGCGTCACCCTAAAAGCTGACAATAAATATTTTGGCCTCACCGGCAAAGCCGTGATCGATGGCAAGCCGGTCTGGCTATTGATCCCCATGACCTTCATGAACCGCAGCGGCAAGGCAATTGCAACCCTGGCCGGGTTTTACCAGATTCGCCCCGAGGCTATTCTGGTGGCCCACGACGAACTGGACCTGAACCCCGGTATCGCAAGATTCAAACTGGGTGGGGGACATGGCGGACACAACGGCCTCAAAGACACGATTCTTTCCCTGGGGAACCAGCGTGATTTTGCACGCCTCCGCATCGGTATAGGTCACCCCGGTCACGCCAGTGAAGTGGTCAACTTTGTGCTGCGGCGGGCACCGGCATCAGAACAACAATTGATAGATCAGAGTATTGATAACGCCATCAAGGCCATTGAGCCCACGGTGGCTGGCCAGTGGAACAGCGCCATGAAAGCGCTGCACTCCATCACCCCCTAAACAAACAACGGCATTGAGGTTATATAGTCATGGGTTTTAACTGCGGTATCGTCGGTCTGCCGAATGTGGGCAAATCCACCCTCTTCAATGCTTTGACCCAGGCGGGGATTGACGCAGCAAACTTCCCTTTCTGCACAATTGAACCGAACACCGGGATCGTGCCCATACCGGACCCCCGCCAGGACAAACTCGCCGAGATCGTCAAACCGGAGCGTATTGTTCCCACCACCATGGAGTTTGTCGATATCGCCGGCCTGGTCGCTGGCGCGTCCAAGGGCGAAGGGCTGGGCAACAAATTTCTCGCCAACATTCGTGAAACCGATGCCATTGCCCATGTGGTGCGTTGTTTTGATGATGACAACGTGGTGCATGTCGAGGGCAAAATCAATCCGGTATCGGACATTGAAGTGATCAATACCGAGCTGGCGCTCGCCGATCTGGATACGGTGGATAAAGCATTATTGCGTGTAGCCAAGGCAGCCAAGGGTCAGGACAAGGAGGCCATGGCGATAAAAACCGTGCTGGAAAAAATACAGCCTCATCTCAACGAAGCAAAACCGTTGCGGGCAATGTCCCTCAGTAACGACGAACTGAAAACGATACGCTCGCTCAACCTGCTGACCCTGAAACCCACCATGTATATCGCCAATGTCGATGAAACCGGATTTGAAAACAATCCATATCTCGACCAGGTTAATACAGTAGCCGCCGCAGAGAATGCCGTCGTTGTCCCTATCTGCAATAAACTGGAATCCGAAATAGCGGAACTGGGCGACGATGAAAAACTCGACTTCCTGCAGGAGATGGGCATGGAAGAGCCCGGCCTGAATCGGGTGATTCGCGCCGGCTATTCACTGCTGGGACTGCAAACATACTTTACCGCCGGGGTAAAAGAAGTGCGCGCCTGGACGATCCCAGTGGGCGCCACCGCGCCGCAGGCTGCCGGTAGAATCCATACCGACTTCGAGAAAGGATTTATCCGCGCCGAAGTCATCGCCTACGAGGATTTTGTTGCCGGCAAAGGCGAGCAGGGGGCCAAGGATGCCGGCAAGTGGCGTCTCGAAGGCAAGGAATATGTTGTCCACGATGGCGATGTCGTCCACTTCCGTTTTAACGTCTGAGACCAGCACCGCCGGAAGAATCAACGCCACTCGGCCTCGCCCATCCCGAACTGCTACGCCCGCTGATGCGGGCGTTTTGCTGTACAGACTGCCATCCAACCCTATAATGCAGCCATGGCTAAATCACTGAAGGTCCTGATCCTCGGTCTTCTGCTGACGGTCCTGCTACTGGTTGCACTGACGCGCCATGTGCCGGGATTTCAGATCAGCAACTTCCCGGTGCTGGTCAACACCCTGGCGGGAACCGGCAGTCCTGTCGATCTGGAGACCATTACCGATCAGCTTGTCACCCCCAAGGGGTTTGAACTCACGCTTTTTGCCGACAACATTCCCAATGCCCGTTTTATGAAAGCCACCCCCGCCGGTCAGCTGTTAGTCAGCTCACCGAAAACCGGCACGGTTTACCTACTGGCTGACATTGATGGTACCGGCAACGCAGATGAGCGCATCCCGCTAATTACCGGCCTGAATCGCCCACACGGGCTCGATATTCTCCATGACGGTGAGACTTCGTGGCTTTACATCGCCGAGACCGATGCGGTAGGTCGTATCGCCATAGACTGGTCAACGGCATCGACTGAGGGCGACTATCAACGACTGATCACCAACCTACCCAATACTGGCGGTCACTGGACCAGAACGATCCAGTTTGGCACCGATGGCTGGCTCTATCTCACTGTCGGCTCAAGCTGCAACGTCTGCGAAGAAGCCGATCCCCGGCGAGCCGCCATGATGCGCTACCGCCCGGACGGTTCCGGCGAACAGATATACGCCACCGGCCTGCGCAACAGTGTGGGATTTGACTGGGCACCCTGGGATAACAGCCTCTACGCCACGGACAATGGCCGGGATATGCTTGGTGACGATTTCCCACCCTGTGAACTGAACAGGATCAAAGCGGGTGGTTTTTACGGCTGGCCCTATATCAACGGGTTTGGCGATCTGGACCCCGATTTGGGGCAAAACAAACCGGCGAAAGATCAAGCCGCCCTGCTCGCCACCAGTATTTCACCGGTGTTCGGCTTTCGAGCCCACAACGCACCACTCGGCATGAGCTTTCTAAACCACCCCGACCGTCCGGAAAGGTACCGTCGCACCGCTCTGGTAGCACTGCACGGCTCCTGGAACCGCACCGAACCCGATGGCTACAAAGTCGTTGCCCTGCACTGGGATCAGCAGGGGAAAATTACCAGCGAGGATTTTGTCAGCGGGTTTCTGCGCCCCGACAACGACGTAATAGGTCGCCCAGTGGATATTGAGGAGGGAATGGACGGCAGCATTTTTATCTCGGATGACTACGCCGGGGCCATTTATCGGGTCCGCTACAATTAACCCTCAACAATGACAGCGGACCACTTTGACCAGATATGCACACCGACCTGCCACGCTTGCAGCGACTAACCGCAGGCAGAATACACCTTGACAACATCCGGCAAAATCGAGAAAATTCGCGCCCGTTATTCAGGCAATGGCTACGTAGCTCAGCTGGTTAGAGCACAGCATTCATAATGCTGGGGTCGGTGGTTCAAGTCCACCCGTAGCTACCAATAAAATCAAAGGCTTAGAGACAATCTAGGCCTTTTTTATTCTCAAGAACATCCACCAAAAAACCACTTTTACCCAGCGGGCCAAACGTCAATACCGAGTCCTGATATGAGCTAATTCCTAGACTTGCTGCTAAAGTACTTTCTGCTCATCATAAGGCCTTAAGCGATACAGGCAAAAAGTCTACAGATATCTAGAAATGTCTAAACTATTGCTGTTTAGACATTCGCCAAGATTTTCCCTCAGGCTCAATCAAGCGCTCTTGCTTCAAGGCTTGTAGCAGGTTTTTAACTTTATTGTCCTTCTGGGTGGCATCCAGAACATCTGGCAACTTATCTAAAAGCAGTCTGTTAATGTCTACACGCTTTGCTGTACCGAACTTTTCCAGATATTCAATGATCAGCTGCTTGTAATGTTGGTCATCAAAGGCTCTGTTCCGGATATATTGCGCTCGTTCCCCGCTATGGTCTGCCACTTGCGCAGAGATATGAAAATTTGGCTTGCGGCCCTCAATCAGCCTGAGAGCTTTGAGGTGTTTGACCTGATCATCAGTGAGTGGTTTGCGCTTTTGCACCCGGTCCAGCAGCAGAATGTCTTCCAGGGTTAGGTCTGGGTACTCGGCCAGCTTTCTTGCGTACGCCATATCCACCACCCGGCCGGTAATGGTTACCTGAACCCGGTTATCCTTTAACTCATATTCCGGGAGCGGGAAATAGCGTTTCTTCTGGATAAAGAACATCTTTCGAATACCACTGCCAATGGTATCGATCATATTCAGGTTGACCATAGCATCGGTTAAAAAGCGGTTGCGGTAACGGCTTTCAGGGGCATCAGCCTGTATGACAGATTCCACCGTACCGGGAATGAACTGTCCCAAATTGCTGAAGCACAAGCGGCCATCTTCGAATTCAACCACCAAGACCTTCCCGCCCAGCTCGTAATCCTGATGGGCAATCGCATTATTGAGTGCTTCACGGATGATGTAAGGGTCATACTGATCCACTTCCTCGGGAAACAGCGTGCCTTCTTTCATATAGCGGTACTTCAGGTTGCGAACCTTGTGAAACACCTCATCTACACTCAATAGCAGCGGGCAGCCAAAGTGCTGGTAGTCACGCTCAAGCCCGTCCCTGTCTTTAAGAATCCAGGTCACCGTTGCCGATGCCGGATTAAGGAAATGGGACGCTTCCGTTTTGCCGAGAAGCAGAATAGCTGTACGGGTGATCTGACCACCAATCGTAAGCTTTGCTTTGTTCAAAAATGTAGCGACATCCCACTGTTTGGCCTCACCCGCCAATTTGGGATTCTTCTGAACAAAATTCTCGCGGGCGATCGCAATGGCTGCGGGATCGAGGTCGTCAATCGACGCCGATGGCAGCGTCACCGCACTCCAGTCAGTCGCGCGGTTCTGAGCACGTATCCGCTCAATTTCTTCCAAATTCAGCGAGCCAAGTGATTCTCCGTCTCTACCGTAGTAGTGCCCATCCCAGGCAATGGGTAAACCCTCCGGTGCGGCGGGAATTTCGAACAGCAATACCCGCCCATCGGGGTGATCAATCTCGTGTATATCCACGAAAGTCAGGCGGTTGGTAGTTTTGTCGGCGATTTCCTTTTTGAGGAAGTGCAAATCCTTTGAGTGAATTCGAAACTGGGTGCCAACGACGGTTTGGTTATCTCTTACACCAAAAACCAGCCATGCATGTTTCAGATGCTTCAGATTGGCTTCGTTGCATAGGGCAGAAAAATATTTTCCGATTTTGTCGAAAGGAAAACTGTTTTTTGCTTCTTTAAATTCTGCAATCTCATTTTCACAGTGCAGGCTTAAAAGCTGATTTAATATTTCGTTCATAAGTGCCCTTTATGCAGAAGGCAATCCAAGCTTGTCAAAGAATGCTCGGTTACGCTCTCTGGCCGCTTTGACTAACTGGTCGAAACTAATCACTTCGATATAAGCATGGGAAGGCTCGTTGTAACCGAAATAGCCCATTCCATCAGATGTGATGCGAAGATTGGCGCGGCGACAACGCCGATGCATGGATTCAGTCAGGTCACAAAGCACATAGCAATAGCCGGGAATATCGTTATTGCCAGGGATCGGGCGACCAGATTTTGTCGTTACCTTTCCCTCTCGTATCCGCTCTAAATAACTAAGCGCCTGATCAATCGGGTCCTTATCTTCGCCTTCACGCATGTCGTTGCGCATTGGGCGTTTGATTTCGACAACGGTGATAGCTGCGAGTGGAAAGCTAGTTTGATCATTAACAAGAAGCGGATTATCAAATACTCTAAGATTGAGCAAATCTGGCTCTTTTGTGGACTCATTGCCAGTAATTGGCATCGCATTCAGTGTTTTGTCTGAGGCCAAATAGTTATGAAATGCCAAACGCTCATCAATCAGCCAAAGGTTACAGGAGTCCAGGAAAACCTCGCTGGAATCTTTGCGCATGGGCATGATCAGCTCATGAATCATATCTTCACGGGCATACCTTCCATCTTCTAGGCGCTCAATGGATTTTTGTAGCAGATCAATAATTACCTTTCGATGTGAAACGTAATTGGCAAGGTCTGATTTTTTAAGGTCTTCTGCCTTACGTAGATACTCACTCAGCCGTTCTTTGTATTCCTCTACATGCTCCTCATTCTGAGGCTGCATGATGTCATGACCCTCGCTCACCAGTTGCCGCTCCACCTCATACCACTGAGCATGCAGGTGTAGCTCTAGATCCTTGTCGGACTTTTCCGGGTCAACAATCAGCAGTTCTTCTGCAACGTAATTGGCAATGGGGCGGTAGCGCGGTGCATGATTATTAATAAAATCATCCACCCGCTTGCGACCGGCGGAGACATTTTCTGCCAGTACATCTTGCAGGTACTCTTTAGTGCGCTCTAACACCGCGGCGCGAATATCTTTGAAGCTTACTTCGTTGAGCATGTCCTCAACGTCTTCGGCAATATCAAATGAGGTTCGTTCGCTACGCACATGTTCGTTGAGGTAATCGGAAGACACATAGCAGGTGTAGGTGAACTCGCCAGAAGCGTCTGAAATTTTGCCGTACAGTCCAGGGAGCTTCCCCTGAATGGATTCTTCTTTGACCAGCCTGCTGGCCGCACAAAGGGCCAACTGATGTTTTTTATTTACCGATGCACGAAACTTAATATGAGTTAGGTCAAAGGAATAATCACGAATAGTTATGCTTTCATGATAAGCACTTGCGTGCATATGTTCGTCATACAAAGTATCTAGATCGATGCTTTCACCGGCATCTTCGACAAGAATTTTGGGGGCGTCTTCGTTTCGCACAAAATACCACAGCACATGCTCTAACAACTGATTGGCTATGGACCGCCCCTTGGTGGGAACCTGCTTTCGAAAGTTTTCATCAAACCCTACCAGCTTGATGAGGGTGCCTGACTGCTCTTCGGTAGCCGCCACAACCTTCTCACCGTGGACACCCAATTTATCGTCAAAGCGAAATACGCGCTTTTTAAGCTCACCATCAACATCGAGAAAGTGGCTCTCCACTTCGACCAGATCAAACACCTTCAACCACATTAGGCGGCCAACACCTCGACAGCCCTTGTCAATTTTATGGTCGGAATCGAGGGTTTCAAATGACTTAAAATTCGCGTCATCAAAACCACAGCCATTATCAGTGATGGTGAAGCCAATGATAGGCGGTAGAGATTTGGCGTCTAAATCCAGGCCACCTTGGGTAGCTCGATTGATACGAAGAACAATCCTGTCATTATCGGCATTTCCTTTTTCTTCGATAGAGTGAATAGAGTTTACCACCGCCTCAAAGACCGGCATTAAGCCGTGGCTCTTGGGCAAAGAGGTATTGCGTAATCGGCCTTTGAGGTTGGTTTGTAAACTCATACTCCCTCCTTAGAGCTCGCCTTTAAAGGCAGAATCGAGAATTGATGCTTTTAAGGCAGTTAGTTCTGATATCTTTTCATTTAGTCCAAGCGTAATCATCTTATTGGTTTTTGAATATCCATCTAACTTTTTAACAATTTCGGCTTGTTTCTCTTTCGGCTGAGTGGGGATCATGATTTCCTTTATTTGTGTTGTGCTCAAGTTTGGCTGTGCGGCACCCAGCGACTTGTTCAAGTTTTCTTCTACCTTGCTTTCTAAGTAATAGAAAATGTATTTCTTGAGGAGGCCATCAGGGACAATAAATCTTCCTACACGCTGATTTTGAAGGTATCTCTGATCGGTATTATTTACTGCAACTTTCCCAGTTGTTGCTCCTGACATAGCTATTACAATGTCGCCCGGCTCAATAAAAAACTGGAGTGATTTTGTATCTAGTTCGTTTTCCGCTATGTATGCCATGTTTTTAGTTGATACTGATCCATCTTGAATATTGGATATTCGTAAAACAGGAACTCCCATATCCGAAAAGTCGGTGCTTTTATAAGCATATCCATTTTTGAATTCGACCAATTCACCAATGCTTATCCATTCCCAATCGTCAGGTATGAGGTAGGTGTTATAAGGGCTTTTTATACTGTTCAGAGGGTTAAAAGCTTGGTTGACACAGCTTTTATACAGAGCGTTAGTCAACGTAACACTTTCCCGTAAATGCTGGATAGCGGTGTCGATACGGGTAAGCAGTACATCGAGCTTTTCGACGATGCGTTTTTGTTGTTCTAAAGGGGCTATTGGAATATTAAAGTTTTTAATTGTTCTTAGAACAATTCGCTTGATAGCAGCACCAGTTTTACTACCAATAGCATGGTCTTGAAATTCAGGGGACAAGAGAAAATATTTCAGGTATTCAGGGGAAAGATATGTTTTCTCAGGTACTATGATTGCCAACGACGATAGAACGACAAACTCATCATAATCATTTGTTACATGCGCAACCTTTCCAACGGTACCATCTTTAGATAGCAAAACTGAATCTACGGGAGGTAAGCAGTTCCCTTTTTTCAAAGAAAAAAAGTCATCTTCTGAGATGCGTTTGCAATTGATTATGTCAATCTGACCTTTGTTATTTACATCCCTAACTGTTACATAAGGAAAGCCTTCATCAACGGTTTTAGGTGATGCGTGAGCGCCGTCAGTTATGTTAGTACAAACATCATTGAATGTTCGCCACTCCCACCCATCCGGTAGTTTATATAAAGCCTGTTCCATGTTTACTTCTCCGTCAACAGGTCTTCAATTTCATCCAACAGCCCAGATACCAGTTTTTCCTTGGTGCGGATCTGCTTAAGGATATCGCTTGGCGCTAAATGCTCGGCATCTTTTTGCTTGGCTGGGTTTTTGGCGGATAAATCATAATCTTCAGATAGCTTGCTGGCAGGTACTGTCCAAGAGCGATCCGTAGTTTTACGACTGGTATACAGTGCAACAAACTCTTTTAAGTGATCATCGGTGATCGGTTTGTTTTTGGTCAGCTTTTGCTCAGGTTCGCATTCGTAGTACCACACATCGCAGGTAGCCCCGCTACGCTCAAAAAACAGCACGTTGGTTTTTACGCCCGAGTACGGTAAAAATACGCCAGCGGGTAGGCTTAAAATGGTGTGCAGGTTAAAGTTTTCCAGCAGCTCTTGTTTAACTTGTTTGAAAGCGCTGTTGGTTTGGAACAGTACGCCTTCCGGCACTACGATGGCTGCTTTGCCGCCACTTTTCAGCGTCTTCATAAAGTGCTGTAAAAACAGCAGTTCGGTTGCATTACTCTGAATGGGGAAGTTTTGTTGAATCTGCGACTTTTCTTTACCGCCAAATGGAGGGTTAGCCAGAATAATGTAGTAACGGTCTTTCTCCTGAATATCGCGGATATTCTGAGTAAGGGTATTGCCACGGAACAGGTTGGGCGATTCGATGCCATGCAGGATCATGTTCATCATACCCATCACGTAAGCCAGCGAGGTTTTCTCGTAACCGAAGAAGGTGTCACGCTGAATGAAATCCCACTGGTCGGTGGAGAGCTGGTTCTTTCTGCTTTTCAGGTGCTCAAAGGCTTCAACCAAAAAACCGCAGGAACCGGCTGCTGCGTCATAAATCGTCTCGCCGGGTTTAGGGTCAATTGCCTGTACCATAGCGCGTACCACGGGGCGCGGGGTATAAAACTCACCTGCGTATCCACCTGCATCGCCCATGTTTTGCAATAAGCCTTCGTACACCAACGAAAGTTCAAACAGATCAGATTCTGACTGGAAGTTTAGGCTATCCACAATATCCAGCACTTCACGAAGGGTATGGCCAGAGGCAACCTTGTTGTCCAGGTACTGAAAAATCGCACCGATTTTGTAGGTAAAGGACTTCGGATCTGCCCCCGTTGCGGCAGCATTGGCGAAGCTTTTCAGGTAGGGGAATAGCTGATTATTGATGTAATCGGCGAGGTCATCCCCGGTTTTGGCGCGAGCCAGGTCCAGTTTGCCTTCAGCCGTTTTAGGACAAGCCCAGTTTGCCCAGCGATGCTCGTCATCTAATACCGGTTGATAGTCCTTGCCGGACAACACCGCTTCGTCTTCTTTTTTGGACTCGTAATCATCGAGAAACTTCAGGAACAATACCCAGGAGGTTTGCTCTGTGTAATGCATGGCACCGCTGATGCCATCATCACGGCGCAGGATGTCGGTAATGCGGTCAATTTTTTGTTGTAATGACATGCTTAGAGTTTTCCGATAATAAAATTGTACATATTGGTGATGTCTTCGCTGATTTCTGTGGGCGGGATCAGGTCGATATAGGCTTGTAGTTTTTCCATGCACAACCCTTTTTCCTGTTCCGCACCCATGAGGTTATTAATAAGGTCATGCGTGGCAGCCTTGACTATGTCCGACGACAGTTTTCTGATTCCATCGTTATCGCCACCATCGTGCTGCCTCAGATGAAACCCTGCGGCTAAGAGATCATTGTTAACGGTGTTTATTCGGTTGTGATGCGATAACGCGTTGAAACTTAATAAGTAATGCTTTATTTCACGCCTTTTCCAGGCTAGCAAAAAGGTATCTACCCTATAACCTTCCGCCCACTTAATGGAGCTCACTAGCTCACCGTAAGTGCGACCTGCCAACTGAACACCATTGGGCTTCCAGTTTGGATTGGCTTCATCCCTATCACATATCAAAAAGATCTTTCTTGTAAAAATCTGGCTTTCTGACGAGCCTAGAGCTTTGACCCAGTTAACTTTAACTTCGCCTAGTTTGTCTTCGTCATTGGTATAGCTTGATGGCTTTTTTAGAGGGCTTATGGATGAGAGTCTAGTGACATCATGCCCCTTTTTTTCTGCTAATTTAACGAATATGGCCCAATCATTCTCATCGTCCAATAGGGCAACATTTGGCAGCTTGCCGCACACTTCAAATTCGACGGATTTGGCGCGGGAAAGCACACTTAGGCGATTTATCAATTGCTTGATTTTGTTGTCTTCGTTAATCCGGCCTTTCTCCACTACCTTTAGGTGCTCGATACGATTCTCTTTGGCTGAAATGGAATCGAGCAGGTGCGTGGTGGTGATGGCGTGGCCTTTGATGCTGTGAAGGAGCGCCCAAAGCTTTTCGACGTTTTTATAGTGAAGATGCGAGTCTGCCTCATCGAATAAGAACAGGGTATTCTCTGAGTCGAACAGGTCAATGAGGGCATATAAGAACAAGAGCTGATATTCGCCGTCGCTAAGCTTATCCAGCTCGATACTATTGTTGAATACAAGTTGGCAACGTGGCTTATCGATAAAGTAGTTGTTATCGGCGGCCTGAGTGAAAAAAGCCACTTCCGGGTCCCAGTTGATGGCCATGGCTTGGGCGTTGGGCGCACCGGCTTCGGCTTCATCATCACCGGCCTGAACCTGCCTGGGGTAGTCGAAAGAGACCCGTATTAACCCATTGGCTGTGAGATCAACGGTTCGCTTTCGCAGGGGCTCTTCAAACTCATAATCACGAGATATCAGGTTGGTAATAAAGCTTTCCAGTGAGCGAAAGTATGGCGTTGCACGCAGTGTATCTGCTTCACCACGTTCTTCACGCTTGAGCGCATCTTGTACACGTGCAATGTAGTTTTTATCAACTTTAAAGGCGCACTTGAAGGTGGTGCTCAGATCGTCTTTGTCTAGCTGAGACTCAGTGACGTAACTGTGTTCAACCAAAAAAGATCGCACCTTGCCATTGCGCTTAATGGCGGTGGCTAAAAAGATCAGCAGCTTTGACCATGATTTGTCGAAATAGAAGCAATCAAGGTTGAGGGCTCGCCCAGCTTGTCTTTCTCTTTTTAAATAGGCACTGAACTTTTCTGAGTAGTTCTCGTTCTGCCCAGATGAGAAGCACACTACCTTGAGGTTTTCGTGGTCTCCCCCTGCTAATCGTTGTTCAAACACCGACTGCAAAATACTGGATTTTCCTGAGCCGTTCTCGCCAATCAGCGTTGCGACCTTATCAATATATAAGGTCTGCCCCTGTTGATGTAATGGGTTGGGGGCTAAGTTCAGTTCCATTGGTTAGCTCACGTGGTAAAGCTGGTGTTGTAATTGTTTGAATGCGGCGAGCAATTGCGCAGGTTTGCCGCCAAAGGCCATGGAGGCATCTTTGGTGGTGCCGAGGCCGGATAGCTCGATCAGTGCTGGCAAGCGCTCACGCGCCAGTTCGGTAACGCCAGTTTGCTCGTAGCGATTCAGGACAAAATGCAGGAATTGCTTGGCCTTTTCCTGTTGGTACTGATCGAAAAAAGCGTTATTGGCGCGTACTGCTTCCGCTCTTGATTTACGGGTAGCCATGGGTTGCTCAAACGCTAAAAAAGCCAGCAGATCGAACATGTCGCAGTCATCGGCCTCGAACATGCGGCGCAGGGTTGATAGCTGTTCTTTATCAAAGCCCGCCTGTACCAGTTTGGCCAGCAGTTGTTCGCGTAGGTCTGGGTCTGACCAGATGTCGCGAAGTTCATCAACGCTTTTGAACAGACCTGGTAGTTGTTGAATTAACCGTTCAACAAACTCCTGAATAGTGAGCGGCTTGCCATTTTCATCGATATAACGGGTTTCAATATCGATGACCTTGAGCTCACGGTGCTTACCAAGTTTTACCTTCAACCTTGGACGCGGCTCACCCGGTTCGGGCTCTGGTCCATCGCCACCTTCGGGCGGCTCGGGTGTGTAGGGTGGTGGGGTTGGTTCTCTGGTTCCGCCTGGTTCTGGCGCTTCAGGCTCGCCGTCCCATTCTTCATCATAAAAGTTGTTGGTAGCGCCCCGAAAATCCACGATGGTGAAGTAGTCTTTACCATCAAATACACGGGTGCCACGACCAATAATCTGTTTGAACTCCACCATCGAACCAATGGTTCGATCCAGCACCACATTGCGCACATTGCGAGCATCGACACCGGTAGTGAGCATCTGTGATGAGGTAATAATGGCTGGGATGTCTTTGTCGTTATCCTGAAACTTTTCCAGCAGTTCGCGACCGACCTTGCCTTCGTCACTGGTCACTCGCACACAGTAATGCGGGTCTTTAACGGCTTTGTATTTGTTGATCATGTCGCGCATGGTCAGCGCGTGGTACTGGTTTTCACAGAAGACGATGGTTTTTTCCAGTGGATTGATGTTTTGTAAGATGGCGTTGGCGACCAGCTCTGTACGTTCATCAACAATGATTTTTCGGTCATAGTCATCGACCTGATACAAATCCTGTCCGGATTCACCTTCGACGATGACGTCATCTTTGGTGAGCACCAGTTCATCCAAGTTGGTTCTGACGCGTTTAACCCGGTATGGGGTTAAGAAGCCGTCGTTAATGCCGTCTTTCAGTGAATACACATAGGCGGGTTGGCCAAAGTATTCATAGGTGTCCACGTTGTCTGTGCGCTTGGGTGTGGCCGTTAAGCCCAAATGTACTGCACTGCTGAAGTGATCGAGAATGGCTCGCCATGAACCCGCTTCATTGGCAGCACCACGGTGACATTCATCAATCAACACTAGGTCAAAGAAATCCCTGGGATAGGCTTTGTAGTAGCCATCTATATTTTCCCGCTCAGCAATCGCTTGATAGATCGCGAAAAAGATATGGGCATTGGTGGGTACCACGCCATTGCGCTTACGGACTTCTTCCCCATTAATTTTGATCAGGTCTTTTTCATAGGGGTTGAAAGTGTTAATGGCCTGATCTGCCAGGATATTACGGTCGGCCAGAAACAGAATGCGTGGCCTGCGTGAACCGGGGTTATCGCGGTTCCAGCGAGCCTGAAATACTTTGTGAACGATCTGAAAGGCAATAAAGGTTTTACCGGTGCCAGTAGCCAGTGTCAGCAATATTCTGGATTTGCCTTTGCCAATCGCATCTGTGGCGGCATGGACTGCCAGCTCTTGGTAATAACGCGGCTGCATCGCGCCTTCCAGATGGAAAGGGATGTTTCTTAGCTCTTGGCCCAATCCCTGGAAAAGACCGGGGGTTTCACCGGCATGGCGTTTTTCCAGTTCGGCAGGTGTTGGGTAAAACTCAATGTAGTCGCCTTTGCCTGTTACCAGATCGAATTCGTAGGTTTGCTTACCATTACTGGAATAGACGAAACGAACGCGGAGTTTGTTCGCATAGTCGATAGCTTGTTGCAGGCCTTTTGTAGGATGCCCGGATTCTTTTTTGGCCTCAACTACAGCCAAGTAGCGATTGTCTTTGTGAAGCAGATAATCGATAAAGCAACGCTGCCCACGCACACCGCCTGCCATTTTCCGGCCATCGGTAAAGTAGTGTTCCCGGATGATGTTGCTCGGTTGCCAGTCGGCTGCGCGCAAGGCCGGATCGATATAGTTTGCTCGAGTATCTGCTTCAGATGCCATCAGGCCACTCCTTGGTCATTTGGGTTTGGCACCAACTCCAGCAGGTCACCAACGCTGCAATTAAATAATGTGCAGATCTGTTCAATGGCTTCCAGATCCACCTTCTGCGCCGTCTCTTTATAAAGCAAGGTCACCGTGGTTCTGCTAAGTCCGGTTTCTCTGGCAACATCGGCAATACGCATCTTGTGCTCACCCATCATACGGGCGAGATGGCAGCGAATCATGGTTTAGCCTCATTGGTGACTTATTCGAATAGCTCTAAAGACTATCACAAGCTGCTGATCAAACGATAATTATATTAGTTAAAATAGCATTTTTATGGCTGAATGGATAATTACAAGCAGAGGCTTGAGCGTTGCCAAAAAGTCGTTTCCTGATTCCGAACCGCTACCATTTGAGGTTTTTCGACAAGTAAAGTGGCGCATTCCCCGAATTACCCCAGAAAACCTGGAAGGAACTTGCGTGAGATTTGCGTGACTTGTTGTGAAAATTTGTGCTCTGTACTGCAAATTTACTGTGGGTGTCGAAATTAAAATTAATAAAATTAATATTTTAAAAATCCCCAGCCAGTTTCATAATGCTGGGGTCGGTGGTTCAAGTCCACCCGTAGCTACCATTCCTTTACCCTACTTCTAACACCTCTCCAGACACACTCCATATAAAGACCAAAGGCATTTTGGCCATCCAGCAATCTTGCCAATCCACCAACCAATTTTCCGTGCAACCGCGTTCAGTAATACACCGATTCCAACTCATTCTGTGACGGCGGGTACCAGTCTATAGTCGCAATCTCTACCGCTGCATCCAGGGGAACTTTACCTGGCTAACTCACATCAATTGCAAAACAGGCTGACATAAAAAAACCCGCAATTAGCGGGTTTTTTATTGGCGCGAAGAGCCGCTGGCATCAGCTTGCCCGACGACGGCGACGCAGGGCCATCGCAAGGAGCCCGGCGGCAAGCAAGGCCAGCGGAGCCGGCTCGGGAATCTCGTTGCTCTCGAACTCGTAGGAGGCAAAGTGATTATTGACGTCAGTGGCATCCACCCCAGTCAACTGGAACAAGGAGCCACCACTGGCATCAAGAAAATTAAAGTCGTAAATATCACGATTCGAACAGCAATCTGTCCGTCCAAAAATTGCAATACTGCTCAGATCCACTGCCTCAAGAAATGTAATAGTCAGCGTATCACCTGTTTTTGGGTTGCCTTCATGGAAGACACTGCCGTTGGAAAATACACCATCAGTATTTCCATCAATGGCTTTGTCCGGCGTGGAGGATGCGTTCCAGCTATCGGGCGCTGACGCCGTTGCCGTTAGCGCAACATTCACATTACTCATGTCGAAGGCCTGAAATTCAGCTACCTGCAACCATTCATTAATACTGTTGGAAATCTCAACGCTTTTCACGCCCATCAAACCAGCATTGGCACCTGCCATAAAAGAAACGGCTACGGTACAAACGGCAACCTGACTAGCAAAACGACGCAAGCGCGATGTGATCTTGGAGTTCAACATACTTCTGACCTTATTCAATCTGTTTAAAGGATGCTTTTGATATAACTGGAACAATAAGCAAAAACTGGGCCAAAAAAATAATCTACTTTTAGATCAGATAGATATATTAATAATACAAAGCGGTCATTAAGCTTCTGTAAAAAAACCTGACGCGAGCTTGCTGCCACAACTTTCTTTAACCCGAGTGTTATAACCTGAGCGCTATCTACCCACTTTATATACGCCAGACCACACATCTGGCTGGTTGCTCTCTACCCTATCGACCTGTGCAGGTACTAAAGTACAAGTTAAAGCACCCGGGTCCGGCACACCGGCTTGCTTACTTTGGTTGCATTTTCTTTGGGTCACTGCAGTATGACGATACTGTTCCCGTGAATCGCTTAGATCGTTAGAATGATAAAAATCAATCACAGGGATGACCGTGCATATTTCCTTCAGTAATATCAGGCAGTGGGTAGCAACCCTTTCACTACTGATGCTCACCAGCCTCGGCTGGGCCGGGCCGCATAATCCAACTGTGGCGGCCAATCAGAAAAGTGAAGGTCTCAAACTGGCTCAAGCTGTCTATGACAACCCTACCGGCCAGGATGCCAGCTCCCAGGTAGTCATGGTACTGGAAGGTAGCGGCTCGACCAGACAGCGCATGCTGTTCAGCTATGCGCTGGATAAGGGCAATGCCGAGCGATGGACACTACTCCGCTTTGTGAAACCGAACGATGTGGCAGGGACCGGTCTGCTGACCAAGGATTACGCTGGCGACGAGAGCGACCAATGGCTGTACCTGCCTGCTCTGGAACGGGTTCGCCGCATCGCCTCTTCGAGAAAAGGCGGCCGGTTTGTTGGCTCCGATTTCTACTATGAAGACTTATCCGACCGGGAAGTTTCCATGGATTACCACCGGATTATCGGCAAGGACAAGGTTGGCGGCGCCGGCTGTACACTACTGGAGAGTATTCCGGTCGATAAATCCAACTCGGTTTATAGCAAACGCATCCTCTGCATTCATCCGGGAATTCTCGTTCCCCTGCGCATCGATTACTACGAAAACAACCGGGAAGAACCCACCAAAAGACTCCAGGCGCGCAAAATCAAACGGGTCCAAGGCTACTGGACCATTTTTGATAGTACGATGTATAACCTGCAAACCGGTCATAGTACTAAATTAATCACTATCAACATCCAATACGATCAGGGAATTCCCGAAGCACTTTTCAGCCAGAGAGGTCTCTCTGATGACAGCCGGGAAATACCATTCCGTCCTCAGAGCGAAGACAGCCAGGAAGATTGACATGAAAACAATTGACCGCGGATTAGCGACCCTTTTTGCCACCCTGCTAGTGACCACCTTTACGTCTCCTGTCAGTGCTGAGGATTTTGACCTGCTGATTATTGAAGAGGAGTCAGATGAACTATTGATCCTTGACGATCAACCGGATTCGCTCGCCAGCGACGAAGATCCCGGTGATTCACTCATCCTTGATTCTGGTGAGGACGAAAACGGCTTATTTATTGATGAGGACGACGGCATCCCCACCGAGCCACCCCGGTTCACGAGCTATACCACTGAAAAATCAGCGGGCCCCACTGTCAAGCTGGACCGGTTATGGGTCGAGTACGGGCACTTTACCCAACAAAGTGCTGACAAGAACCATCAGGGCTACATGCACGGTCTGGCCACAGCCGAATGGTCGCCATCATCGGCGTGGGAGTTCCACGCCTCGGTTCGTGCGGATGGCTACAGGGAATCCGGCAGGAACGACTGGAGTGATTTCCGCCTCGATTACGATGAAATCTATGCACGCTACAAAACAGCCAGCTCCATCTTCACCGTTGGCACTCAGCGAGTGCTATGGGGCAGAATCGATGAGCTTCCCCCCACTGATCGCCTGAGCACTCAGGACTTTCGACGATTCGTGATCGATGACCTTGAGGATCGTCGGCTCGCCTCTCCCGCCCTCCGCCTAGAGCATTTTTTTGGGGACAGCAAAATAGACTTCGTGCTTTACCCCCACTTTCGTGAAACACAACTGGCTGACAGGGACAGCATCTGGTACCCCGTCAACAAGCGCACGGGTGAAATTCTCAGCCTAAAAACCACCGCTCTCGCAGAAACCATCGTAAAAAATGTACCCATCAAGGAAAATGCCCCCGACTCAGAGGGTGGTGCCGGTATCCGTTTCAGCACCCTGGGTTCCGGTTTTGACTATGCACTGACTGTGCAAAAAGGGCGTCAGACCGTACCCTACTTCAGCTATAACCCCGACCGGAATATTATTGAGGGCAAGTACCCACGCACCTGGATAGTCGGTGGTGACTTCGGTATTGAAGCCCTGGGTGGCACCGTCAAGTTCGAGGCGGCCTGGCTGAGCGACACACCCGTCACCCGGGTGGATGGCAGCTATACCACAGTTAAAAGCATCAGCTGGGGGGCGGCGCTGGAACTGTTCCCTGGAGACGGCGATGCCAGGCTCAACCTGCAGTTGACGGGCGTCAAGCTGCTCAGGGCGCCGGTTGTGATGGACCGCGCAGAAATCTATGCATTGAACGGCTCCTACAGCATACCTTTTGCCCAAAATCGCTGGCGAGCCAAATTCCGCTTCAATGTCGGCCTGGATAAAAAAGACATCTACTTTAACCCGGAAATCGCCTATACCGGGTGGGATGCCCAGGAAGTGTATCTGGAGTTCCACTTCTTTGACGGCAGTCTGGGAACGCCGGGCGGGTTTTATCAGGACAACGGCATCCTTACCCTGGGCTGGCGGGCAGATTATTGAGCAGCCTGGCGCCGGGCCAAATGATCAGGAATTACTGACATCAATAAAGAGCTACAAGATTATCGCCAGCAGCTAAGCAATGAGCGCCAACCGGTGGCGCTCATTCAGGACGGTATTCTATTGGTCGTCAATGAGCTCTTTGCACAGCATGCGGGCTTTGAATCACCGGCAGAGCTGGAATCAACTCCGTTACTGGACTTGCTGGAAGGGCTGACCAAGGAGCAAACCCGCGACTTTCTGGCGAGTGCCAGCTGCACTGATAAAAATACCCGCGACATTCCCCATATAAAAGTCGCCCTGCGACGCAATGATGGCACGCGCCTTCCGGCCGAAATTCACGCCCACCAAAGCAGTCTGAACGGGGAAAAAGTCGTCAAGCTTTACCTGCTGACGGCAGACGACCTGACGCCGTCACGGCGTATGCTCAGACTGCCCTGGAGGCTGTATTTCTGCCTGTTTGGCCTGATCCTTATCGCCGCATTGCCCAATCTGTTACTCCCCAACCTGAACATCAATAACGCGCCCAGGACCTATCTTCCAGCCGATGCGCCCTCTGTTTTAATCGATCAACAGATACGCGAAACCTTTCCCGACGATGAAGTCATCGTGATGCTGTTTGAAGGTCTGGCGATGTTTTCAGACGACTTCCTTCTGGCCTATCACCAGCTGTCCCAGTCGCTGTCTGCACACCCCCTGATCGACAGCGTGATCGGGATCACCCGACAGGACCACATCAGTGGCTCCGCTGACGGATTTCTGGTCGAGCCGCTTATCAATATCGAAACCCTGGCAGACACTCTGCCCGCAGAGCGCCGCGAACGAGCACTCTCGGACCGGTTTGCCATGAATTCCCTGATCGCGGCTGACGGTTCGGCTATCGCGCTCGTGGTGATCCCCCAGTCACTGGACGACAGTTTTCGCCACCTGGCGCTGGAGCAGGAAATTGTCGCGCTGGTTGAGGAAAACCGGCTGGACAGCTACCTGACGGCAATGGCTGGCGAAATCGCCACGGATGTGGCGCAGATGCGGGCCATCCTGCGCGACAACATGATTTTTATTCCCACCACTGTATTGGTCGGCCTGATCCTGATCTGGTGGCTGTTTCATCGCTGGATGGCCGTCATCATTACCGGCATCGTCACCGGAGCGGTGGTCAGCTCAACCATTGCCTTCTACGTCATCTTTCGACAACCGTTCAATTCCATTGCAGGCATTATTCCGCCGCTGCTGTCAGCGCTCACGATTGCCGCCCTGGTGCATTTTTTCAATGCGCTGCAGTACGCCTCCAAGCGAGGTCTGTCCGGCAACGACAGGGTACAGTCCGCGCTGTCACAAATCCGTCGACCGGCGCTGTTCAGCGCCCTGACAACCTCTGCCGGCCTCGCCTCGCTCGGGCTGAGCCCGATCCCGCCCATCAGCACTTTCGGACTCACCGCAGCGGCCGGCGTGTTTTTGATTTACCTGATTGTCATACACCTGCTGCCACCGATCTTCTCCCGTTACGACAACCGGCAATGGCCCCACCATAAAGCCGGACTTGGATTGATGGATGTCATGGTGAAAGGGCTGTTCCACACCGGCATTCGCTATCCGGTATGGGTGTTGGGCTTTACCGTAGTAATCATGGCGGCAACGATCCCCCAGATATTCAAGGTCGATGTAGAAACCAACATTCTCGAGTTCTTTCCTCCCAGCCACTCTCTTCGCCAGGCAACAGAACACATTGAAGAGAAACTCGTCGGCACCACACCACTGGAAGTATTCTTCAGTTCCGACCAACCGGACGCGCTGATAACACCGGAGGCACTACAGGGTATAAGGCGATTTCAGAATTGGCTGGGCCGACAACCAGAGGTGGACAAGAGCATGTCGGCAGCTGATTTCGTGGAAGAAATGCACTGGGGTTTCCACGAAGAGAACAACCGGTTCAGGAGAATCCCGCAAAATCCGGACCTGATCAGTCAATACCTGTTTATTTATGACGGCACCGATTTGTATGACTTTATCGACCGGGACTTCCGCCGGGCGCGGGTCGCCATCAACGTCAATGTGCACGGCGCAAATGAGATTGGCGACCTGATGGAACGGATTGGTTATTACCTCACGGCAACTCCGATAGATGGAGCTGATTGGGAGCTGGCGGGAGCCGGCAGAATGTTCGCCGACCAGGAAGACCTGCTGGTCAAAGGCCAGATATACAGTCTTGGCGGGGCCCTGTTACTGATATTATTACTGATGCTGGGTTTGTGGCGGTCCGTGCAGGATACCCTCATTTGCATGATTCCGAACATCTCACCCATTATCGTTATTTTTATCATCATGGGATTTCTGGGTATTTGGCTGGATATGGCCACAGCGATGATTGCCAGCGTAGCCGTAGGTATCGCGATTGACGATACCATTCACCTCTACCACGGTTTTATCGAGCGTATCAGACAGGGTCACAGCCCTGTCTACGCCCTGGCGCGAACATACAGCCTGGCAGGCCGGGCAGTGATGACAACCACCATCATTTTGTGCGCCCAGTTCAGCTTGCTGATGGCCAGCGCTTTTGTGCCGATGGGGCACTTTGGCATACTGACCAGTATCGGTTTACTCACCGCATTGCTGTTCGACCTACTGTTGCTGCCCGCCCTGCTGATTACGATCTATCGAACCAAACGCATTATCAGCTCGAACTAGTTTTTCGCTGTTAATGTTGCCAGCAACTTTTCTGCCTCGGCTCTCTCGGAGAAATCTTTTTTCTCTGACAACAATCTTTGCAAAGTCTCAATAGCCGCTTCAGTATTCCCCGCAGCCTGATCAATCATGGCGCTGTGATACTGCATCGCAGGGCTGCCATCGCCATCAGCCAGGGCACGCTCAATTGAGCGCTGAGCCTTAATCAATTGATTATTTTTCAATTGCACTATCGCCAGCGTATCCAGTGTTGATGGTGTCCGGCCACTGATATCTACAGCTTTCTCAGCATAATCCAGCGCTTTTTCCGGGTCGGAGTCACGCAATAACCAGGCGAGATTGTTCAGCACCACCACGCTCTCCGGAGCGTCCTGCAGTGCGGCATCATACTGCTCAACAGCCTTGTCCTCTTCTCCCTTGCCAACGTACAGGCTCGCCAGCTCATGCCTGACCGCGACATCGTCCGGATGCTCATTGAGCCAATCCGTCATCATCCCTTCTGCGACCTCTCTATCTCCAGCCAACCAGTGTTGCTGGGCGAGAAACAACATATTTCGGCTGGTGGGTGCTTTTGCAAATACTTTTTCCGATAGTTCCAGCGCACGCTCTCTGTCACCGCTCTCAAGGATATAGACTGCCTCCAGCTGCATAACTTCCGCATTTTCCGGCGCCAGTTTTTTCAAGATAGTCAGATTTTCTTCTACTGCTGGCTTGTCTTTCTCGCGAAGAAATATACGGGTTAGCTCGATACGTGGTTCGAGATAGCCGGGAGAGATCTGAAGCGCTTTTTCAAATTCAGCTTTTTCCCGATCGACATCATTCAGGCCACGATAAGTCATACCCAGATGATAATGTGGCTGAGGCGCATCAGGACGAAGAGCTATCAACTGTTCAAGGGTAGACCTCGCGGCGGAAAACTCGTTTCGGGCTAGCAGTGATAGCCCTTTGACATTGAGCACCTCGGGATTATTTTGTGACGCAGGATCCAGGGTGCTTAGGAGATTCGGCACCAGCTGCGGCTGATCTTTAGTCAGATAATAACGGGACAGCACAACTCGGGGCTGAGTCGCTTTTGGATGCGCTTCCATCGCCCGTTTCAGACTATCTTCCACACCCTGATCATCTTTTTCCAATTCAGCTAATGCAGCGAGCTTCATCAGTGTTGGCAGATTATCCGGAAGCGCTTCCAGTATTTTCTGGTAATAACCTTTGGCGCCATCAAAATCATTCTCCCGAATAGACAGGAGTGCCAGCTTGTCGTTGGCAGTGACATCATCAGGGGATACTGTCAGCGCCTGACTAAACGCAGCTCTCGCCTCAGCTGGTTTATCCAGTGAAAGATAGACCTGTCCGCGCAGATTATGGGGCGCGGCACTATCGGGCATTTTCTGCTCGAAGGCCTCAACTGCGGCCAGTGCAGCATCTACATCTCCCTCCTTAAGATGGGCAGTTACCAGTAGAATATCCGCCTGCTCAAACTCCGGATCAAGTTTGAGCGCCGCCTCAATATGTTCAAAGCTGCTCGCCACCTGACCACTTGCAAGCAACCCTGCGCCCAGTCTGGCCTGCGCTTCCGGAGAATCGGGCTGCAGGGAAGCCACTTTCGCTAGAAGTGTCAACGCCTCCTCGGTTTTACCCTGCTTGATCAGGGCTCCCGCCAACAGGTTCAGCGCATCGATATCCTCAGGGTTTGCCTCAACAACGGCACGCATCAACTCTTCAGCTTCCACACCTTCACCCTCTCGCAGTTTCATATTGGCGAGAAGCTTCCTGCCGGGGGCGCTGTCAGGCGCGATGGAAAGGTAGCGATAGGAAAAATCCTCTGCCTGCGCAGAATTACCCAATTTGTCGTGAGCTGTCGCCAGATAAAACAACGACATGGGGTAGCGGTCTCCATCCGTTTGCGCCAGGTCAAAAGCCTCTGTGGCGGCTTTCATATCGCCGTTGCGGAAGTGAATAATCCCCTGTAAATAGTTGGCGGCCGGGCTTTTTGGCGAACGTTTGATTAGCGCCGATGCATCCTCGGACGCACCGGTATTGTCCTCCTTCTGCAACCTTACCAGCGCCCGCTTATAGCGGTCCTCAAAGCGACCATCATCACTGGCCAGCGCCTTTGAGTAGGCAGCTTCTGCAGCATCCAGGTTCAAGCCTTGCAGCTCGATATCCCCAAGCAGGCTTAACGCCGGGGCATATTCCGGCTCCAGGTCAAACACCTTATCCAGCAAGCCCCTGGCTTCACTCCAGTCACCACCTGACTGTGTACCTTTCAGCTTGGCCTGGGCCACCAGGGCATAGGGAAGATCGGGGGCCGCTGAAATTGCTTTATCTATCAGTAGCACAGCCTCATCTTCCTGTCCCCGCGCCAGCGAACCCAGCCCCTGTGACGCGAGCACCATAGAAAGATCAACACCAGAGAGAGTGTCTACCGGCAGCTCCTGCAATGGCTCAAACTGGTTTTGTAAAAGATGTGTTTGGGCAAGAAGAGGCAATACATCGCTGTCCGGCTGGCCCAGTTCATGGGCCACCTTCAACTCTTTTTCAGCATTGGCATAAGCCCCTTCGCTAAAGTAGTACTCACCCAACAACCACCTTGCCTGCTGGTTATTGCTATTCTTCTGCAACGCATTTTTCAACTCGATAACGGCAGCATTGTTCCTGCCTTCCGCAAAGTAGGCCTCCGCCTTGGCAACCTCCGGGTTTCCCGTCATGTCACTGGAACAGGCCAGAATTAAACCTGTCGCAATCATCAGAAACCCTACCCGAAAAAACCTGCTCATAGAAAATTCCCTTTGTACCTGCCAGAGATTACTGCTTGCTTGAAAGCGATTAACATTATTCCGAAAAATAAAGCTGTATATTTGATAATAAAACTTCGTTCAAGGTTAAAGCAAACAGGGTTTGCGGACAAATAGATAGTAGCTGAATGGATAGCAGCTGAGTGGATAATGGCCAGATAAAACAACGTATCTGGGATATGCGAGAAGTCCGTTATACATTCCAGCCAAAAAGAGCCAGGCAAAAAAAAGCGGCGACCAAAGGTCGCCGCTTTCGTACTCACACTTAACTTACAGAATAGATCAGGCAGACAGGCTACCATTTACTTTTCTGCGACGAACCAGGCCCATCAACAACAGGCTGGCTGCCAGCAAGCCCAGAGTAGCAGGCTCAGGGATGTTTTCAGTGGCGAGAATGGCAAACTCGAGCTGAAAGCTATTGGACTCATTTTCTGCAGTGGTAAAACCAATGCAGTTTTCACCAGCACCAGCTGCCGCACAGGCCCCTGGGCTAAGTGGACCCAGACCAAGTGCTGCAACGTATACGTCGTAGGTGAAGCCATCAACCGAGAACGAATCGATCAGGAAAGCCAATGTTGTGCCGTTAAAGAGTTGCGCTGTTGCCAAGTCAAGTAAGTCGCTGGTAAGCGCGAAGATATCACCACAACCAAACCCGTTGAAGGGAACACCAGCCGGGCAGGCACCAGGATTGCCGGGGTTGTTGGTTGTTTCGGTAAAGCTCACACCAAAAGTCACTTCCTGAATCTGGTTAGGGCCGCCACCGTTTGGTGTCAGGGCAACATAATCCTGAGCTGCCGTATTTTGCAGAGACTGATTGGCGGGATCAGTAATCACATAGTTATTGTGGGTAACTACCGGACCCAGGGCGAACGTTGTGGCATTCACGTCAGTCGAAACCATCAGGCCAGTCGCACCACTACCGCTGGTCAGGTTATTACTCGGGGTAGTGCTATCGCCAGCTTCGGGGTTGATGACGAGGCTACTGGGCAGATTGAAGTTGTTGGAAGGAACACCCCAGCTCAGCTTGGTATAACCATCGACATCAGAAACGCCAGCGGTTGCACCTTCTTTTACAACACCAGCCGGATTGATCGGCTCTACCCACTCAAATTCCTGGGTATAATCAAAGGAGGTGATCATGGTTGCCGCTGAAGCGCTGCCCACCATTGCAGCACTTAGGCCCAGGCCTATAGCTAACTGCTTTACAAAATTGTTGGTTTTCATTTATTCACTCCTAGAACCTTACAGTTCCATTGTTTGTTTGCCGAAAAGATGAATCTTGGATGATCAGATTAATACTGACTAACCTTTCCGTATTAGTAAGCACGAAGTATGCCAAGACATCTTGGCCCTCCACAAAAAAACCTATCTCATTGATATTTAAATATTTATCAAAAAAATGCTCTTAAGGGGCCAAAGGGGAAATGAAGGGAAACTCGCCGCCTGTAAAGAAACCTGACGGTGCCAACAGGCTTAAAAACTCACGTTTAGTCACTCACTCCACCCCAATCTTTTTGTCAATACAGAAAAAAGGGGCATGGACGATAGAGTAAAGGGTAGACAAGGCCGTCACAGATAGTTTTGACCCTGTTCCACAGGCAGCACATAATCCGGTCATGACAGACATTAATACGATCCTGCAACTGATTCATGCCGGGCATCGCGCGCCCTCAGCCGACAACTCACAACCCTGGCATTTCCTCTGGAATGGCAAACAGCTGTCATTGCGCTACGATCACGCCAGGGTCGCTGGCCGCACATTCCCCCCCGATAGCCAGGCAACACTGTTATCCATGGGTGCTGCGGTGGAGAACATCGTCAATGCTGCGCAACAGCTGGATCTGAAAACGGAGATTCACTGGTGGCCTGAAGGCGAGACCAACCGGGCCTACTACGCTGATCTAGGCTTCGAGCCATCGCCCGTCAAGCCTCTGCTGGAACGCACCAAACAATATCCAGCGATTCGTCATACCAATCGTTTCCCCTACAAGAACACACCGCTTCCCCGGGATGTACTGGACAGGCTGGGAGAGCTGTCCGAGGGCGGCGCCAGACTGATAGCCATCAATGAACCCAGGCTGATCAGGCAGGTAGGCAAACTGGTTAAATCTGCCTCGGAAATTCGCTTTCAGACCAGAGAGGTTCACGAATGGCTGATGGCCAGCCTGCGCTTTTCCGAAGATAGTGTAAAAGAAGCTGACGGACTGGATTTAAAGACGCTGGCACTACCGCCGGGTGGCTCGTATCTGCTGAAATTTATCGGTGACTGGAACCGCATGAAAATGCTCAACCGCCTGGGCATCTACAAGTTGCTGGCAACAGTGGACTCAGCGCCTGTCTCAGGCGCACCAGCACTACTGGCGGTGATTGCCCCACCGGGTGCCACCGGTGCGATTGATGCCGGAATGTTGCTTAACCGGAGCTGGAGCTACCTCAATGGCCAGCATATCGCCGCTCACCCGTACTATGTAATCTCTGACCAGTTGGCGAGACTGTCCACCGGCACTGTCCCTTCTGATCTTGTTGGCGCAGCCACAACGCTGGCAAGCAGCTGCAAAAGCACACTTGGCTTATCCGGGGAAGAAAGTCTGCACATGCTGCTCAGGATTGGCTACCCCAAAAAGCAGGCACCCCCTGCCTCGCTGCGATTACCCATCGAAAAGGTATTCACCGATACCTCTACCCGATAACCAGGGAAAATCGGGCAATCCTTACCGGATACCGAGCCTTTTCCTGGCAATGAACAAGCCGAGTTTTTGTATGGGGTTGGCGTTTCCCCATGGACGCCAGGTTGTTTTCATACAGTTGCGATAGGCATCAAAGTGAAGCCCAAAAGGAGCTGCCAGGACTTTACCGCGATTGAGGAGAACCTTGAGGGCCTGGGTGGCAGCAACGCCGGCACAGAGCTCGCAGGCCATATTGGTTGATGGACCTTTTTGGGCTGCCAGATCGACCCTGCTGTCATCCACCAGATAGGTTGATTGCAACATGGCGGGGGACAGCCCCAGCAAAAAGTGCAGCAGCTGCTCGTTTTCTGACAAACCTTTCATCCTGAAGTACTGCTCAAAGGTCATCTTTCCCGGCATAAAACAGAGCAGGGCAACCCCCATACCGAGCGGTGCCGCCGTGATAGCAGGAATTCCCTTTTCAGCACATGCAGCAAATACCGCCTGCCTGATATCCAGGGCAAAAAAATCCAGCCCATCAACATAGAGATCGACACCCGCGAGAAACTCGTCGAGAGTGTCACTGGTCACACCCTCCGGAAAGGTCTTTATGTCTAGGTCAGGGTTAATTGAGGAGGCCATCTCTGTCAGCACGTCAACCTTGGTCCTTCCCAGGTTGGGGATGGTGGCACCGACCTGACGGTTAAAGTTAGCCAACTCAAAAATATCCAGGTCAGCCACATGGAAGCTGCCGATGCCCAGCCGGGCCAGGGAAAGCAGGTGACTACCACCCACACCGCCCAATCCGGCAATGGCAATTCGTTTGGCGGACAACAGCTGCTGCTCGGTTTCTGTCACCCACCCCAGATTGCGTGAAAATGCTGTTTGATAATCAAAGTTCTCAGCCAAACCTCACTCTCTCCCGCCAAAACTCTGTCTACTTTTCCATGGCAACAACTGTCCGGCCACAACAACAATTGACTGTCTACCGATTCACAACTGACGCCTGATAGCCGCTATTCACCACAGGGTAAATCGTCTCATAAAGTCCACGTAAATCGGGCAACATGCCCTTAATCGCTTTTTCTGTAGTAGAGAAATAGGGCGCTCTGAGACCATGGTAGTCAACCTCTTCGCCCACCTTCTCGAAATCAATTCCCGATCTCGCCAGCAAACGGGGCAGGAAGGGCTCCATCATGGCAAATGCCATGCTCATACCAGTGATTTCTGCGAGGGAAGTTGCCGCCAAATACGCGGCCACCGAAATCAGGGAAAACGTACGGCGCTCATGAAATGAACAATCGATCGCATCCAGATCACCGAAACGGGTGCGACCCTCCCCCGCCCGCCGCCTGAAAGCTCCATCAACAGCCAGTCTTGAAACTTCACAAATCGTCTCACGGTTGAGATGGAGACTCTCCAGGAGTTTTCTGTCCAGATTGTCTCCACAAAAGGCTTCCATTGGCAGGTGTGAAATGCCTTTATTACCGGCTGGCACCAACCTCACACAGCCCGCGCCCCTATTGGTTGCCTTGTGTCGAATCAGGCAGTGTAGCGAGATATCATCAAAGGCATCCCATTCCTTTTTGGCGGGAAAGCGGTCTATCGGCTCGTACCTGAATTCTTCGCAATAAACGTGGTACCTGATGCTATAAACTTCCGCTTTCTGCTCGGGGGTTCCGGCATATTCAACTGTGAAGTAGCGTTGAAAATCCTCGGCTATGGTCAACATACTTTCGTTCATAATGCTTCCCTGTGACCCTTGTCAGATCAGCTGTTTATCCTGCAGCACACTCTCACTAATGCTTTCTAGCTAGCACTTTATCACTACAGTAAAGCACAACATGCCCTTTCCAGCGAAAACCCGCGCGCCACCTCTCCCACCACCACAAAGAGAGCGTGGCTTATACGAAAGAACTAATAAATACAGATTAATCCCCCGAAGATTAACACCCATTATGTGAACTGTATAACTTTCACGACCCAGAAAAGACAACCTCTCTTAGCGGCTCTACCTAATGAAGCAGATTCCGGCGAAGTTCATCAATCAAGCCAGTTACTGCCGAGTCCAGCAGCTGGTAGGTATTTTCAAAACCCTTGACACTGCCGTAAAAAGGGTCGGGGATTTCCGGTTGCTCAGTCTCCGGGCAAAAAGAGCGAATCAACGCCAGCTTGTACACAAGCTCATCAGGGCACATCTGCAGCAAGTCCTGATAATTGTCCTGATCCATCGCCAGGATGTAATCAAATCTTTCAAAATCCTTGGCGACAACCTGCCTGGAACGGCCGCGTTTCAATTTAACACCAAACATAACGGCCACCTTTCTGGCCCGCTCGTCAGTTCTCTGGCCGGCCATACCGACGTGGGTACCGGCAGAATCCACCTTGACCAGGCGCTGCAAGCCATGGGCCTTAAGTCGATGCACCAAAATCCCTTCCGCCAGAGGTGAGCGACAAATGTTATGTCGACACACCATCAATATGGCCACACCCTTCATAGCTGTGTCTCGTCAGGCTGGCCAACACCACCGTTTTTCGCCGGTCTCAGCAGGCTGGCGAAAACATACAGATAGAAAATCCAGCTCACTCTGGCAGAGTCCAGTGGTGAGCCGAACAAACCAAAGACAGCGATAGCGATGACACCTGCAGAAAATGCGACATACAGCGGCAATGTATTCTGCGGCAAGCATGGCACCAGTGCCGCAGTGATACCGAGCAGCACAAACAGGCCCAATCCGAGCCAGCCATTGTCATACCAGGACTGCACATAGATATTTTTGATATGCCAGGGTAAATGCGCAAAATCGTTGTAGAAGAACCAGTGATCAAGCCCTCCGGTAAACTCGCCGTTGGTGAGCAAATTTTCATTACCTGAACCAAATGTCACGTCGTCCAGCTCAACTATCGTGCCCCTGGAAAAGTTTTTCAGGTAGAGGGTCGTAGGCCAGCGGGAGAGCCGTGACCGTTTACCCACACTGGCTGAATCCAGGGTGGTCGACACGGTTGTGAAATGCTCGCCCGTGCCCTCAAAGCGAAGGGAAGACGCGTGGCAATTTGCCCGAAAATTACTGGCAAAAATCAGGTTTCTTTCGCAGATAAACACGGCGAGTCGGGCTTTTTCCGACGCCCTGACCCGGAGCTGCACAGTGTATTCTGTGTCCGGCTGAACGGGAATTCGCTGACCAAAGGCGAGATCCTCCCCGGGGCCAAGCCGAAGATACGCATTGCCACCTTCGCTCTCGATGGAAAAGCTGCCGACAGCACTGACCTTTTCAGGAAAACGGTAAGCATAGTCCGCCGGGAAAGTGCCGATACCGTTGCCCAACAACCTGGCTCGCCAACTGCTGGAACCCGCATCCACAACGTTTTGCCAATGACTCAACCGGGAGTCCAGGTCGCTGGATACGGTATCCATGCGCTCATTGAATTTATAACCACCCAGTGCCACCGCAAAAACACCCGGCAACATCACCAACAGCACTACCGCCAAAAACTGATTAAAGTATGGCTGCGTCCGGAGCCGGACAAACAGCGCAATCGCCAGCACATAAAACAGCAGTTGTGCCAGACCAATGGTCAATGCGTGCTCGACTGAACGGTCCACCCAACGGCTGTCAAAATGTGCACTGACCGCGACAAATAGAAGAAGGCAACCGGCAAGTAGCCAGCAAATCACCCCCAGCGCCCTGTATCGCTGCGCCAACCAGCCACCGACCAATGCAAAAACAGCCAGCCCAGCAAAGGCGGTAAGGGCATAGCTGCCACCGCGTGAAAATGACAGCCAGGCTGCCAGCATCCCTACCATCAACGTGACGCTGATCAACAGAAAAGGGAAGCCACTCTGCCTGATTCCCGCACGCCAGCGGCACACCATGGAGAGTACCGCATAGGCAACACAGCCAACAAAGAAACTCACGTAGGTTGCGCGGGTGAATCCCACCGTGGCGCAATAGGCCAGCGCACAAAATGCCACCAGTGCATAGATCTTCAGAACCCCTCTGGAACCATGAAAAATCCCGTACAGGGTCACCGGCAAAAGCAACAGCACAATCCCGTCAATCACCTCGCCACCGGTGTGCATATCCGAAAAAATACCGGTGGTGCGATAGGCCGATGCCAGATCAAGCAGCGAATTAACCACGTGATACCAGGCACTCCAGGACAATAGTACACCGAGCGTGCCCCGCTCCCAGAGCACGATCACCCCCAACACCAGCGCCGCTGTACAGAACCCCACCACCAGCCAGTTAACAGACCGGTCGCGGGCACGGCGGAACACATTCAGCCAGAGGGGTGTCAACAGTAGCGCCCAGAGCATGCCCCTGATCAGTTTGTAGCCATATTCCGGCAAATAATACGGGTTACCGGTAATACTCTCGGGTGGGAACAGGAACACACCCCAGGCGGAAAAACCGGCCAGTACAACCGCACAATAGGCTGCAATCAGCAGCAAAGCACCCTTGCGATGGGCCAGGCGCAGATCAAAACGTCCGGACAATAGTGCGAACGCTATTGTCGTCAGCATCAACAGATCCAGTTCATTGAACAGAAACCTGCCCGTATAAGTGGCAAGGTCCAGGCTGACCGTCGCAACCGGCAGCACCAGCAACCAGAGGCGTGGGACAAAAAACAACAGCACCAGGTAAACCAGGGCGACAACCATCGACAGGCTCCCCACCAGGGGGAAAGACAGAAACGGATACAGCGCCAGTAGCAATAATGCCAAGCCTGCCAGTTTGCCAGAGATATTGAGGGCGGGATTTGGCCCCGGTTTTTTTATTGTCCGGTCAGAGGGCATCTCAGCGTTCCATTTAAATACTGTCGATCATTGGGCAGCCGCAGCAGCCTCAAGCAATGCATTGACATACGCTGAGGGGATGGCATAGCTGATGGCAGAGGGATTGTGCAGCATGGCTTCTTTTGATTCTTTGACAAACACACTATTGATCACGGCAACGACCCTACCGGTCTCGACATCGTAAACCGGGCTGCCGCTGCTGCCGGGGTAGGCTGTCGCATCGAGCTGATAAACCTCAAAAGGCTGGCGGGCACGTTTGATTTGCGCGGCCGTCAGCGTGGCAGAGGACATGGCAGGCATCACGATAGGGGTCACCGCAGACACAATACCCCGATGCGTAACTGGCTGCAGACCCAACACCAGCCCAATCGGGAACCCGGTAAAGGCAATCTCTTCACCCTCGCGGAGAGTACGCGAACTCTCCACCACCAATGGTGGGAGGGCGGGGCCGACAATCTCCAGCAGCGCGAGATCGTGGGCTTCATCTGTTCGGATCAGGGTAGCCGGGTAGACACGGGAAGCTTTCCCCTCACCGCTAAACACCGCCAGTAACTCTTTTTTTTCATTATCGAGCGGTTTCTGAATAACATGGAAATTGGTCACCACCTGTCGGCCGTTACCCACCACAAAGCCGGTACCCCGAAAAGTCGGCAGTTGCCCCCGACCATCCGGCCCCTTGTTCGGGAAGACCGTGCCGATGCCGACCACCCCGCCCCTGATCTTGTCGATGGTATCCGGCAGCCCGGCCACAACCTGAACGACCGGCATCAGCGATAAACCGCACAGCAAAAGCAGGTAACGTACCAATAACCTCATGAGCTGGAATCCCCGACCGTCCGCGTTGAACTTTGGCCACAGGTTACGTGCATTTGATAAAAATCGCTATAATCCGGCATCTTCCGAAAAACCGGGACAACTCAACGAACGGATCGCGCCCCCCATGTCAGATCTTCTTCACCAACTCATCAGTCATCAGTCCATGCGAACACCTGATGCGATGGCGCTGTATTTCAAGGATCGTCAATTCAGTTACCGTGAGTTGCAACAGCAGGTCGACGCTGTCTCATGCGGCCTGCTATGTGCAGGCCTGAATCGCGGTGAACGGGTAGCGACCTATCTGCCAAAAGTGCCGGAAAATGTTTTCGGTCTGTTTGGTGCCGCCCGCGCCGGAGGGGTGTTTGTCCCGGTCAATCCACTGCTCAAGGCCAACCAGGTGGCCTACATTCTGCGCGACTGCAATGTCCGGATACTGATCACCTCAGCACAACGGCTGGAGCAATTGGCTGTGGTACTACAGGAGTGCCCCGATCTGCGGACTGTGGTGATTATCGACGACAAACCCCGGCCACCGTCCGTAGCAACAACGCATTATGCCCTGCTCGGCTGGGACAGCTTCCTCAGCAGTCAGAACGGCCAACCGCCCCACCCACATATCGACAGTGACATGGTGTCCATCCTCTATACCTCGGGCAGCACCGGCAACCCGAAAGGCGTCGTACTCTCCCACAAAAACATGGTCGCCGGTGCCAGAAGCGTTGCGACCTATTTAAATAATCACGCGGATGACCGGCTACTGGCGGCCCTGCCCTTCAGCTTCGATTACGGACTCAGCCAACTCACCACCGCATTCTCGGTGGGCGCCTCGGTCGCCCTGATGGATTACCTGCTGCCCCGGGACATTATCCGCAGCATTCAGCGCTACAACATCACCGGTCTGGCGGCTGTCCCGCCACTGTGGAACCAGCTGGCACAGCTGGAATGGCCCGAGGAAACTGCTCGCTCACTGCGCTATATCACCAATAGCGGTGGCGCCATGCCGGGGGCCACCACCAACAGGCTGAGAGCCGCCCTGCCCGATACAAAGGTTTTTTTGATGTATGGGCTCACCGAAGCATTCCGGTCCACTTTTCTGCCACCGGAGCAAATCGATCAACGCCCCGACTCAATTGGCAAGGCAATACCCAACGCCGAGGTTCTGGTGGTCCGCCCGGACGGCACACCCTGCAACGCCGGGGAACCGGGCGAGCTTGTCCACCGTGGGTCACTGGTGGCCATGGGCTACTGGAACGACCCACAGAAAACCGCTGAGCGTTTCAAGCCAAGTCCCGGCCAGCCCACCGGGATTCCCCTGCCGGAAATTGCAGTATGGTCGGGCGACCAGGTGCGCAGGGACGAGGAGGGTTATCTGTATTTCATCAGCCGACTGGATGAAATGATCAAAACCTCCGGTTATCGGGTGAGCCCCTCTGAAGTTGAAGAGGTCGTCTACAACCTTCAGGGTATCAGCCAGGCTGCCGCTCTCGGGCTAGCTCACCCGATGCTGGGGCAGGCCATTTTACTGGTGATAACAACACATGGCACAGTAACGGCATCAGAAGTCCTGCAGCACTGCAAAAAGGAACTGCCCAATTTCATGGTGCCCCAGAAAATCGTTATCCTTGAGCATATGCCTCACAATCAAAATGGCAAAATAGACCGAAAGCATCTTGCCTCTGAATACCGCGACCTTTTCAAGGAGCCTCAGGCGTGAAAAAAGCATTACCGGAACATGTACCGATGGACCAGTTCAAGGTGATAGATAACTGCCTTCAGGTGGGTCATGTAGCCGTCGACCGACTCGCCGAGCGGGTGGGGCAAACACCCTTTTATGCCTACGACCGACAGCTCATGACAGAGCGGGTAGCCGCACTGAGAGCGCAGTTTCCTGAGGATATCCATTTACACTACGCCATCAAATCCAACCCGATGCCTGCCGTTGTTCAACACCTGGCGGGGCTGACCGACGGGCTTGATGTGGCGTCACTGAAAGAACTTCGCGTGGCACTGGATACGGGCACCAGCCCACGCAATATCAGCTTTGCCGGACCGGGCAAAAGCGATGTCGAACTGAAAGCGGCGGCAGCGGCGGGCATTATTATCAATCTTGAATCCGCCGGGGAAATGGAACGGCTGGCGACCATCTGCAACCAGACCGGCCACCGGGCCAATGTCGCCGTGAGAGTTAACCCCGACTTTGAACTGAAAACCTCCGGCATGAAGATGGCCGGCGGCCCAAAACCTTTCGGCATCGATGCTGAAGAGGTTCCCGCCGTGCTGAAGCGGCTTGGGCAACTCGACCTCGCCTTCCAGGGCTTCCACATTTTCAGTGGCTCACAGAACCTGCGACCGGACGCCATCATCGAGGCCCAGACAAACACCTTTGCCCTGGCACTGAAACTGGCCGAGCACGCCCCGTCACCCATCAACTGGCTGAATATCGGTGGCGGCTTTGGCATTCCCTACTTCCCCGGCGAACAACGACTCGACCTCGCCCCTGTCGCGGATAATCTTGCAACCCTTCTGGCCCGCCACAGGGCCGACCTGCCGGAAGCAGAAATTGTTGTTGAACTGGGCCGCTACCTGGTGGGTGAGGCCGGCGTCTACGTCTGCGAAGTCATCGACCTGAAAAAATCCCGGGGTGAAACCTATGCAGTGACCAATGGCGGGCTGCACCATCATCTCGCTGCATCGGGCAACTTCGGTCAGGTGATCAGAAAAAACTACCCGGTCTGCATTGGCAACCGGGTGACAGGCGATCCGCTGACACCGGTGAATGTGGTGGGGCCGCTGTGTACCCCGCTGGATATCCTCGGCGACAAATACGCGCTGCCGCCCGTTCAGATAGGCGATCTGATTGTGGTCTTTCAATCTGGCGCCTATGGCTATACCGCCAGCCCGCACCACTTTCTGAGTCACCCTGAGCCGGTTGAGGTCCTGGTCTGATCGCCCGACCAAACATCGACTACGGTTCCGGATGATAAAAAATCCGCACAACCTGTCACACCACTACTCAATTCCGTGCTGAGCTGGCAGAATGCTATCCGGCAGGCTGAACGCCCCGGATTCATGACGAAAATGGAACAACCTCTATGAGTTTGCAATCGGACATCATTCAAATTATCAATGACGTACTTATGCTCGACGGACAAACCACTGAGTTTGACAGTGACACCGGCCTGCTGGGATCCATACCAGAATTTGACTCTATCGCTGTGGTCTCTCTGGTGACGGCACTGGAGGAAGAGTTCGGCTGTGCTTTCGATGATGACGAACTCAATGCCGATGTATTCGCCACCATCGGCAGTCTCACAAAAGTCGTCGAGCAAAAGCTGGACTGATGAATCCTTCCTGCAGGCTCGAACCCGCGTATATCGCCGGGAGCAGAGGCAAACTGTTTGCACTCCACTGCGCACCTGTAGCTCGAAATGATCGTGCAGAATGCGTGATTGTCGCCCCCTCCTTTGCCGAGGAAATGAACCGTTGTCGCTATATGCAGACTATGCTGGCACAGCAACTTGCCGGCCACGGCATCGCTCTGCTATCCGTTGATCCCTTTGGTACCGGCGACAGCCAGGGCGAGTTTGTAGAAGCCGACTGGCAACAGTGGATCAGGGATATCATCACCGCAGCAGACTATGCCGGGCAGCTCGGTTACCGATCTGTCACCCTGCTGGGTATCCGACTCGGTGCGCTGCTGGCAGCCGCCGCCGCACCCGAGGTGAAAAACCTGCGACGGCTGGTCTTCTGGCAACCGGTCAGCAACGGCAAGCTCGCTCTCAATCAGTTTCTGCGCATCAAAATTGCCGCTGCCATTGGCCGCGACGAGGACGGTGGCACCACTGCCCAGTTTGAAGAAGAACTCAACCGGGGGAACAGCATTCAGGTGGCGGGCTATGATGTGTCTCCCGCGCTTTTCAGGGGAGTCCAGGCTGCCCATTTCGATCAATACCTGTCATCCATCACCACACCGATCAGCTGGTTTACGGTACTGGCCAGCGAAGAGCGCAGCACCCCCCGCGCCGATCTGAAAACCATCGAACAATGGCGCTCCGAGGGAAAACAGATCGAACATCTGACCAGTATAGGCCCCGCTTTCTGGCAGGCTCACGAGCGGACCCTGGCGCCCAATCTGGTGAACGAGACCATCAGTCATCTGACCGGGGTACCCCAACATGAATGAGCACGCGGTTGTTTTCCCCTGCGAAGAAGATGCTCTGTTGGGCATCGTTCACGCACCGGACCAGGCTGGAACCACCGGCGTGGTCATCATTGTGGCCGGCGGCCCTCAATACCGGGTAGGCGCTCACCGCCAGTTTGTTGTGCTGGGCAGGGAACTGGCTCGACAGGGCATTCCGGTATTGCGCTTTGATCACCGGGGAACCGGTGACAGTGGCGGGTCCTATCGCGGGTTCCTCGACATGGATGCCGATATTCGAAGTGCCATCGACACGCTTTTCACACAATGTGGCAACCTGAAGCGCGTGATGCTCTGGGGCGAGTGTGAGTCCGCCTCGGCCGCCGCTTTTTATGCCTACGGGGATCCCCGGGTGGCGGGCATCTTTATGGTCAATCCCTGGATCAGAACAGAGGCAGGGCAAGCAAAAACCTACCTCAAACACTACTATTGGAACCGGCTGAGAGATCCCCGTTTATGGCAGAAAATCAGGGCCGGCCAGTTCTCCCTGATGCGCTCCCTGACAGCCTGGCTACAACTGCTCAGGCATGTCGCCAAAAGCAACGGCGATTCGAAAAAGGCTTCAGACACAGAAGAACTGACGTCGCTACCATTGCCCGAACGCTTAACCAAAAGTCTGCAACGATTTCAGGGAAAGACGTATATTCTGACCAGTGGCAACGACTATATTGCTCAGGAATTCAAAGACTTCACGAACAGCTCGGTTGTCTGGAAAAGCTCCGGGCTACAGGAAAAAATCTTTTTTAATGAAATGGCCGATGCCGACCATACCTTTTCCCGGACGGTCTGGCGTACAGAACTGTTCGAGCAAACCGCGCAATGGCTGAAGAACCATTTAACCGATCAGTCCGATCAAAAATCTGCAAACACCAACAACGACCACTGATCGACCACTGATCGACCACTGAATAATGGTTGCTACTGCCATCCCGCCAAACCCGAATAAATGGACCGTAAACAAAATGGAGTTCACGCCATGACCACCAGCCATCTGCCGCCGCTGCTCAACCACTATCTGGCGGGTTGGTCCTGCTCTGCAACAACAGCATTCAGCTCAGAAAATGCGCTGGGCAGAATGGTGAAAGCCGCCAACAGCTCACTGCCCGATATTTCAGCCGAAAACGGCACATCGGCCTGTGCCAGCACCGATGTGCTCTATCAGACAGCTAACGGATCCAGTTTTGCCATGATTGGACAACCGGAATGGACCGAGGAACACATAGCCAGCAAAGCCCGCGAGGAAGGCCATGGCGCAGCACTGGCAATGGCCCACGCTGAATACGGCAGCCGCTTTTTACAAGTATTAAGGGGCCCGTTCGCCTTCGCGGTTATCGATAACTCGACGGATACGGTGATGCTGGGTACCGACCGGATGGGCCGTCACCCACTTTATTACACCGAGATCGATCACGGACTGGTTTTCGGTTCGTCGGCATCCATTGCACTTGCCAATGCGAACCCGGCTGAGGAAGCCGAAAAAGCCAGGCTGCAAACCCAGGGCCTTTATGAATACGTCTATTTTCATATGGTACCCAGCCCACATTCGATATTTGAGGGACTGAAAAAATTACCCGCCGGCCACCTGTTGCTTTACTCGGAAAACCAGTGCGTCGTCAGCAACTACTTCCGGCCCGTGTTCAGGGAACAATCGCCGGATGGATTTACCAGCCTCGGAGCGGAGCTCAAGACACAGTTAAAAGGTGCCGTTCAACGCTGCATCAAGCCCAGCGTGAAAGTGGGGGCATTTCTCAGCGGCGGGCTGGACAGCTCCTCTGTTGCCGGCATGCTGTCTGAACTCAAGCCGAACAACGCTCATGCATTCTCGATCGGCTTTTCAGCCAAGGGTTACGATGAGATGGCCTACGCGCGCCTCACCGCAAAACACTTCGGCATCCAGCTCCACGAGTACTATGTCACGCCAGAGGATGTGGTGAAGGCCCTGCCAATGATCGCCGCCAGTTATGACGAACCGTTCGGCAACTCCTCTGCCCTGCCCGCCTATTTCTGCGCCAAACTGGCCGCCGAAAACGGTATCCAGTGCCTGCTTGCCGGCGACGGTGGCGATGAGCTGTTTGGTGGAAACGAACGCTATATCAAGCAACGGGTATTTGAAAACTACCAGAAGTTTCCCGCAGACCTGCGACGCGCCTTCATTGAACCGCTCATCAATGCCCTCCCCAATGCCATACCACTGGCCGGCAAGGCAAAAAGCTACCTGCAGCAGGCCAATGTTCCGCTGCCCGATCGCCTGCAGAGTTATAACTTCCTGCACCGCCATGCTGCGAATGAAATTTTCAACGATGAGTTTCTGGCGACGGTCGACACCCAGGCACCGCTCCAGTTGCTTAGAGAAACATACCATCGGGCGACTGATGCCAGCACCCTCAATAAAATGCTGTATCTGGACTGGCAATACACCCTGGCGGATAACGACCTCAGAAAAGTCAGTCACATGTGTGAACTGGCCGGCGTGGATGTCGCTTACCCCATGCTGGATGACGGTCTGATTGATCTGTCATGTCGGGTACCGAGCGACTGGAAGATCAAAGGCAACGACCTGCGCCATTTTTACAAAGCCGCACTGAAGGGCTGGCTGCACGACGACACTATCAACAAGAAAAAACAGGGTTTCGGCTTGCCGTTTGGGGTCTGGATGGAAACCCACAAGCCGCTTCAGGAAATGGCCTATGACCATCTACTGAATCTGAAAAAACGCCAGTTTTTTAAACCCGCGTTTATTGACCAGACCATAGACCTGCACAGAAATCAGCATGCTGCCTATTACGGGGAACTGATCTGGATTTTGATGGTACTGGAAATGTGGTTGGTCCAACATCAATAGAAGGCCGCCAACTCTTCTCTAACCGGGACCTGCAAGGTGATTTATTAGCAATAAGGACATTAATACTCATCCCTGGATACTAAAACTGGCATTTCAATCCTGCGAGGTTACATGCTTCTTGTCCTGAGTCACACGCCTCTGGCGAATATAATTAGAGACGAGTCAGACGGGGTATCTCACACAATCCAAGAGAAGTGTGTACATGTTATTCAACTCTTTTGAATTCCTGCTTTTTTTCCTGCCGACAACACTAGCTCTGTTTTTTCTCAGCGCTCGCTATCTCGGCAACGAGGCCGCTATCGGGGTTCTTGTGCTCTGCTCCCTAGGTTTCTACTCATGGTGGAATCCAATTTACCTGTTACTAATTCTGTTCTCCATGGCGTTCAATTTTCAGGTAGGCAAAAGTCTTGGCCATCGCAGTCACAAGGGCCTGCTCACCTTCGGTATCACGATAAACCTTGGCCTACTCGCCTACTATAAATATGCCAATTTTTTTGTGTCCAATGTGAGCACTCTGCTCGACACTCACTGGTCACTAAGTGATATTTTACTGCCTCTGGCGATCTCCTTTTTCACGTTTCAACAAATAGCTTACCTGGTAGATTCTCACCGAGGCATTACCCGAGAATACAAATTTTTGCATTACGCGCTTTTTGTTTCCTTCTTTCCTCAGTTAATCGCAGGTCCTATCGTCCACCATCGAGATATGCTGCCGCAATTCATGCGAACAAACCGCTTTTGCCTGGATTCGAATCATTTCGCGATCGGGTTGAGCATCTTTGCCATTGGGTTATTCAAGAAAACAGTACTGGCCGATGGAATTGCTCCCTACGCTAACCCGGTATTCAATGCCGCAGACAACGGACAGACTGTCGATTTTTTTACTGCCTGGGGAGGCGCCCTCGCATATAGCTTCCAGCTCTACTTTGACTTTTCAGGCTATTCGGACATGGCTATAGGTCTGGCTCGCATGTTCGGCATTGTATTACCACTAAATTTCTACTCTCCCTACAAAGCCGCCAGTATTACCGAATTCTGGCGACGTTGGCATATCACCCTGTCTCATTTTCTTCGCGACTATGTCTATATCGCATTAGGTGGCAACCGACGTGGCAGGACACGGCGCTTCACCAATCTGATGACGACCATGCTACTGGGCGGTTTGTGGCACGGCGCTGGCTGGAACTTTATTATATGGGGCGGACTGCATGGCCTGTACCTCATTCTTCATCAGATATGGCAAGCTTTGTTGTCGAAGCTATCCCTGAAAACTTCTGGCTCTGTATACTCCGCACTCGCCTGGCTAGTGACCATGCTCTGCGTTGTGGTGGGTTGGGTGTTCTTCCGTGCAACCACCTTTGAAGGGGCCATTGGTCTGCTGCAGAGTATGATCGGACTGCACGGTTTTACCCTTCCCCAGGGCATAATGGCACGCCTCGGCGACGCAGGGATATTCCTTCAGTCTCTCGGCATGCAAGTCGCTCTCGGTGGCGGTCAGGATTTCGTGCTCACCTGGCTGTGGATCACGATCCTGCTGATCATTGTTCTGGTGATGCCCAATGTCCAGGACATGTTCAACTGGGTCAGGTGCTCACTGCGTAACCAGCACTTTGACACCACTGATAGCGTATGGCCAATGCTCTCCCGGGTTCGCAAACTGCAATGGAAAGCGAGCATGGGCTGGGCAACAGCCGGCGCAGCCTGCCTTGCACTCGGATTCCTCACCCTGTTTCAGGTAAGCGAATTTCTGTACTTCCAGTTCTAGGAGACAAGGCATGGCTTATTTAAATCGCTTTTTCTTTTGTACTCTTGCCATCATTGCAATAGCCTCCGCGGCAAACTGGTTTATCGACCCCTTCGGCATGTACTGGTCTCCGGTAGTTGCCGGGATTAACAGCACCAAACCGGCCTCGGGAGATCGGGTTAGGGTAATCAAGGCATACAGGGGGCCGGAATTCAGGCCTCAGGTGCTGATTGTTGGAAACTCCCGAGCTGAAATGGCTCTGCACCCCGAACACGCATCCTTTGACAATGCCAGGGTTTACAATCAGGCCATGCCTGGCGCAGGAATTCGTCTACAAACCGCCTATGCACGCAATACCATTGACTCTACACCCGGTCTGAAACGAGTCATCATGAGCGTAGACTACCTGGATTTTCTGGTGCGCCGCGCTCGGTTTTCCGAGCCTCAGACCGAAGAAGCGGCACCGAACTACCTGTTCAGGCTGCCTCTATACACACCTGAGTGGTCTGGTCGTATGGAGCGACTGCGCGAAAAGTCCGCCCTGCTATTTTCACTTGATAGCTTGATCGCCAGCGTACGTACGATCTTTCAACAGGGCGCGGCCGTAAACAGCATAGGGCCGAGCGGCTTCAATCAGCCGGCAAGTTACGTCAACATACTACGACATGAGGGCATCAATGCATTGTTCATGCAGAAGTTGCAAGAGCTCGACAGAAACATGAGGAATCGCGATCTCACCACTATCGAGTCTGATACCGGTCAGCGCTCACCTCAATACGCCATTCTTGCCGATTTTCTTGCAGACCTTTCCGAGCAAAATATTCAGGTGCAGTTATTTATCAGCCCATACCACGTCAGCTATCTCCACCTGCTTGATGACCTAGGTATGACCGAAGATTTTATCGCATGGAAACACGAGTTGCTGGAGGTGGTTGAAGAGAACAGAGCAAACGTTGATTTGTGGGATTTCAGTGGTCCATCCAACTTCATCCAAGAACCTGTGCCGGTTGGCTCAAATCGCGCCATGCAGTGGTACTGGGAACCCGCTCACTACCGCAGTAATTTGGGAGACAAAATATTGGAATCTCTGGCAACAGGCAAGGCTACCTCAAAGTTCGGAACCCGCCTGACAAAGGGTGTTATCGAAGCGGTTACCGACGCACACTACTCACTATTGAGTGATACCCACAAAGACTGGCAGGCGCTTCAGCAATCTCTCAATATCCACATAGAAGCGTTATCAGAAGGTCAGTAGAGCTGGGTAGCACTAACGTAGGGCTGAAGAGGGAGTAAGTAGATTTCTGCCGGGCACTCAGTTAAGACGATTAAACAATCATGAAATCACTGACAGGGATCGCCAGCTGCGCTGGATGAGCGATTCCCGCGGCCATATACGAGTGAAGATCCGGGGCAGGTAGCACCCGGATGCATAGAGGTCACGACGGGTCTGCGAAGTTAAAAATGCTCCAGAGTGGTTACAATCATCCTCTCCAGCATAGAGTATTGTTGCACCACAGAGCTCTGGCACCTGCCTTAGATAGGATAGATGGGGACTTATCTCAGCAAGCGCCGGATCCAGAAACCAGCTAGTGCTTTGGACTCCAAGAAAGGACGGGTTGGCCACCAGAAAATCTGCCAGGTTTTCATAGGTTTCAATCCAGCCCTCGGGATTAAAACCTGAAGTAAAATCCGGGTGCATATGCAACTCAAGAAAAGGTTTGATACCACGACAACGAGCAATCGCTTGGCTAAATTTAACGGCTTGGCGTAAGCCACCCTTGAAGAGCAGGCTCCGGGAAATGCCAGAGAAGGGCGTCGCAAACTCTGCGCCACAGGGAATAAGGCGATGGCACAGAATCGCAAGGTCCTTGCGAAAAGAATCATTCTCGAAAGTGAAATAACTATCCGACTTATCGGTGAGCAGACTCCCTATCCTCTGCAGTTGCTGCTCATATAGAAAATGGAATTTCTGAGGTAAAACCCAGTAAACACCAGCACTCTTGAAGGTAAAATCTGCCAATAAGTTACGACAAAGACTCTTGTTCAGATCTACAGCCGCAGATGGATCATATCGGGCAACTGACTGTTCCGCTGCCAACAGTTCTGCCGGAAGCACGGCATAACCATTACTAGCCACTTCACCGGAAACAGTGGCAAGTCGATAGTATGAGTGAGGTGAAATGATGGGCATCCGGATCAACCTGTCTGGTAATGACTGCTTAATAAACTCAATATTATCATGAGACAAAAGTACCAATGACCGGCTTTGAAAGTATCCTGATGTCAGAGGAGTGCGCCATCAGGCAGAGGAACAATTCTAATTCCTGTTTACAGGAGGCTGTCAGCGAGCTTCTACAGGATGTTTTGTCAGATTTAACATTGAAACCTCGGTGGCTATTTTCTCGCTGTGACCGGCAAACAACTAGACAAATCATATGTCTCTATGACTCGGACTTCGCAAGACAACAGACCATGAAACCTTCGCTTGCCAGAAGGACTAGTTTCTTTACACTTTTTGGCATTAGTGAACTGTTAAAAATTTTACATTAAAGATCATAATTTTCCGTATTAATCGGAACCACTCTTAAATCTAACCACCTTGGTTTCATAATGCGTCGGTAAGCTCTCTTTAATACTCCGTTTAGAAAACACTTGTCGATCAGCGGACCTATTTTACTTCTCTCATATTTCAAATAATATTTTTTCAGTTTTTTATAGAATTTAGTATTACCTGTCTCATCAGCAAGAAGAAGCAGATCTATTACGGTAGACTTTAATGACTCGGTAGTAGGCTGAAGCTTCTTTAGTTGACTCATCTGGAGTTTTGGCAGTGATTTAACATCACCGTTTAACAGAAATATTGCTGCCATGGTCCGTATACACTTCGAACACTGCCCACAGTTTTTATCAATGCTCTTCCAGCATACCTGAAGGTTTTCAGCTACATCGGGGGATTCCAGAATTGTTTTTGTCTTCTGGGTACGACTGTATCCGGAACCGTGATGGATCACTTTGGTTGACTCCGTGCTCCACATCGGGTCAGTTAGTGGGTGAGAACCCCAGGGGAACAGGTTGTCATACGTATGCGATGACGCAACATAAAGACGGTTCATACCCAGATTTTCACCTGCAGAAGAGATTAATAGTCCATGGGCAAAACTCCAGCCGATCTCCTTTTCCTCTGTCCAGTCCCGGGCATTGGTATCCACCGGTATCAATTCTTTACCACAGCTTTCAGCAAACGCTGTCTGGTTCTCAATACGGCGATTCCAGGCTGAATCATCATCGCCCATATCGAATCCGCGCAGCATAACAAGATGAGTGATTTCGTCACGTTTGGCGATAAGGGTAAAGGAGCTATCAACCCCTGCAGAAAAAAAACTTCCAATATGAGTGAACTGCTTATCGTGATCGCTCAACTCACAGTTCAATGCGATTTTTTTAAGCTTGGGATTCCACTTGGTATATATCGTTTGTAATTCACTGAGCCGATCATAAAAAACCCGGGACACAGCCACACCCGCATCAACCTCTATATCCCGCTGGGAAACCATCGCCTCCAGCAGAGAAATACCAATAAACCATTCAGCATTTATGTATAAGGAGAATTTATCTGGAACTTTAAAAAAAATTAAATCACCATCAACATCAGCAGATAAAACATTAAACCCACCTTCCTGCTTTGTGTTGATATTACTTATGAGTAATTTTTTGTTCATTTGAATAGCTCCTGATAAAACTCTATAAGCACAATGCAGCTACCATAAGTAGGGGAATTTCTGCTCTGCTCGCCATCTAACCCCCTCAGGCATCAACTTTTTTACCAAAGACCAGCCCATCGAAAAGATATCGACAAAGAATACTTTCAGGCCATATTTTTCTTTTAGTACATTTTTTATTTCAAGATCGTTGCTAATATTATCTGCGCTAGAAAACAACCCGATCATAGAACCTAGTCGTATTTTTTTATAAAAACTGAAATCAAAATTATTTTTTAATAACGCTATTCTATCGATGCTTTCCAGGGCAAGCTGTGTTCTTCTGCATTTAAAACAATAACCACAATTTTTTATGGGGACTGTCTTTTCTATGCATACATATATTTCATTGCTGAATAGTTCCCTGGATGCAATATATTCAAGTTTTTCTATTCTTCCGGCATCATCCCCAATGGAGTAAAAACAGATTCTCTCGGTATTGAGTAATGGCAGAAGATAAGGGTCCAGAACTGACATGTCGTAGTATTCAAACACCCCTGAGTCTTCAGGAATAAAGCTGGAAGAATAATCATATCTGGATATACCTTGCTGGAATAACAACGCACAGGCAATGTTGCTTATAGCGACACGTTGCTGAAAACGTTCTCTGAAAATACTGTCAATATTGCTATCCACTGCAATCAAGGGTTTATCCATAGTGTGCAAGGCCCGTTCAGCAACAGCAAATCTTTGCGCAAAAACCACTTCGATGTTGTCTTTGCCATGCTGCCCTGTATTCGCGAATAAATAATACGAATACGGCGTTCCATTTTCCGCAGCTTGCAGAGTTGTATACCAACTGTCCACCCCACCACTGAACCCCGTCGCCGAGGCTCCTGCCGACTGTGGCCAGGATGCCTCCGAATTGAGTACATCGATATTAACCTCATGCAAACGGGGACATAACGCGAGAAACATTTTTTGTATATCTTGTGTCACGGCATTAGCCAGCTGTCTAGACACCTTGCCTTCGACCCTGAGACTCAAACCCCGCTCCATGGCAAGCCAGGTATAGAGGATAAAAAAAGCATCCACTGACTCAGTGTCGATCATGGACTGATATTGCTCATCTAACTCAAACCAGATGGATTCACAGCCATCAACTAGAGCCCGCACACGTATTTTCTGACCGGCCTGGGTTAAAGTGCTTCCTTTCAAGCATATTTCAGTCATATAAAATCCTCCATGCCATCGATTTTTTTATAATACACATAGGTTTTTTTGAATAGCTGTTAACAAATACCTATAAAATAATGCAGCTACCATAAGTAGGAAAACTTCTGCTCTACTCGCCATCTCACACCCTCTGGCATCAACTTCTTTGCCAAAGACCAGAAAACTGAAAGGACACGAACAAAAAATATATTCAATCCATATTTTTTTATTAGTGCGCTTTTTATTTCAAGATCAAGATTGCTTTTATCAGCACTTGAAAATAATCCGACCATTGAACCAAAGCGTATTTTTTTATAGAAACTGAAATCAAAATTATTTTTTAATAACGCCATTCTATCGATGCTTTCCAAGGCAAGCTGTGTTCTTCTGCATTTAAAACAATAACCACAATTTTTTATGGGAACTGCCTTTTCTATGCATACATATATTTCATTACTGAATAGTTCTTTGGATGAAATAAAGTCAAGTTTTTCTATTCTTCCGGCATCATCCCCAATGGAGAAAAAACGGATTCTCTCGGTATTGAGTAATGGCAGAAGATAAGGGTCCAGAACTGACATGTCGTAGTGTTCGAACACCCCCAGGTCTTCAGGCGCATAGCTGGAAGAATAATCATACCGGGTAATACCCTGCTGCAATAATAGCGCACAGGCAATATTGCCTATCACGTCACGCTGCTGAAAACGCTCTCTGAAGATACTGTCAATATTGCTATCGACTGCTATCAGGGGTTTATCCATGGTACGCAAGGCACTTTCCGCAACAGCAAACCTTTGTGCAAAAACCACTTCAATGTTGTCTTTACCATGTTGCCCTGTATTCGCGAACAAATAATAAGCATACGGGGTACCATTTTCCGCAGCCTGCAGGGCTGTATACCAGCTATCCACCCCACCACTGAATCCCGTAGCTGAAGCTCCTGCCGACTGTGGCCAGGATGCCTCCGAATTGAGTACATCGATATTAACCTCATGCAAACGGGGGCATAACGCGAGAAACATTTTTTTTATATCTTGTGTCACAGCATTAGCGAGCTGTCTGGACACCTTGCCTTCAACCCTGAGATCCAAACTCCTCTCCATGGCAAGCCAGGTATAGAGAATAAAAAAAGCGTCCACTGATTCAGTGTCGATCATGGACTGAAATTGCTTGTCCAGCTCAAACCAGATGGATGCACAGCCCTCCACAACGGCCTGCACACGTATTTTCTGACCCGCCTGAGTTAAGGTGCTCCCTTTCAAACATATTTCCGTCATTTACACACCTTGGCCTGTTACCCATTTAACGCATTGCGAGAGGGTAGCCTCGTAATAGTGAATAGTGAATAGTGAATAGTGAAATCGTTGTAATCCGGATAAATATTCAACTCAAGAATAATCGGCCCTGTCCACAAAAAAACCTTTCACTAGGAACAAGACGGTTATTGGGTCGGTAAACCTGTCTTTATATAGTTTGCCGTGCAAAGATAGCAACCGAATAGTGCTGAGGTTTTTTTATTTTTCCATTTACCTTCAAATCATCCTGTTTTCAGCCATTTGAAAAAAGATCGCTTCAGCTCAAGCAAACCGGACAGTTCCGCCTCAAACTCCAGGTCTGAAACATGTTCACCATCCAGAATTCGTGGCAGCGCATAAATCTCGGCACCCCTGCCGACCAAACCCGACGCAGTGGTTGTGGCTGAGGCAATACCCAGCTTTTTCAGGTCTGGCCAGATAGTCCGATCATACACGCCACTGGGGTAACAGAAATGTTGCAGTGGCTGTCCTGTCAGAGGCTCCAATCGCGCACGATTATCCTCTATCTCCTCTTCAACACAGAAGTGTCCCGCTTTTGAGATTCGGTGGCGGTGGGTATGCAGTTGAATATCCAGACCGCGCCGGGACATTTCCTGAACCTGTGAAGGGCTGGCAAGGTGAAACCACTTTTCTGAGCAGATCAGCTCCCGGTCAAAACCCAGTTGATCCGCTACCTGCCAGAGAAAGGCCTGCCGCTCATCTTCACCGGGCAACTGTTCGGTATGGCACTGCAGTGTTTTGGCAAGATCCAAACGCTGATCACTTTCTGCCAGGTCATAAACCTGACCACCGGGGATGCCGAGATCGGCAAGGCTTACTCTCGCCAGGTCTGATCTTGAGACCAGATAATGCAGCGCAACATTCACCACTGGCCACTGTTTTTCACTGTAGTAACTGGTGACATACAGGGTTGCGGGGAATTGATGTTTTTCCAGCTCGGGGAGCATATGCAGGTAAGTGCCATACCAACCATCATCAATGGTCAGCACCACCGTATTGGCTGGCAGTGTGTTGTTTTCCCGGCGGGTCAAAGCCTCATTCAGGCTCAACACCGGATAGCCAAGCGCCTGGATTATCTGCATCCTTGCGGCAAATTTATCGGCACTCATAAAAAGATAGTTGCCATAATGGCCCTGGCCGAGCCAGATTCCGTGATAGGCAAGTATCCGAAGATCACGAGCCGTTATCCAACGGCACAGGGCAAACAGCCCCGTATACTTCGCCAAATGAAATATCCACTGTTTCATTTCTGACATTTACCCTGCACTCTGGCAGTATTAGCAGTCAAAGTGACTGTCGGCCGGATTACTGGCAAAAACCCTTTTACAGGCAGAGGCGCCGTATAATTAATGCGCACTTTATCACCTACTGAAAGCTTACACTCGCTGGTATTTGGCTTTCTATGGCTCTTTACAGGTTTCCCATGCACAAGTTGACTAAAGTAACGTTGCCCCACTGTTTTGTTCTATCCCTGTTTACTGTGTTCTTGCTATATAGCACGTCAGTTTTTTCAGCGCCTGTCGGCCATGCTCCCTGGGTGGGCGATACGCTCAAAGGCGCACCCTGTGAGGGTGGCATGGAAAATTTTGGCCCATTTGACTATTTATTGCGCAACCAGTTACCCGGGCAGCTCAACATTGTGGAAAAACATCACTTTAATCCGGAGGTAGAACAGCTGATCAAGGGACAAACCAGTGTCTCACCTTTGGGGGATATCGGTTACACCCTGAGGGCCTGGCCAAACCATCACCGGGCCCTGTACAGCGCGATTCGTTACCGCATAAACACGTGGCCTGATGGCCATACAAACCGCTATCCTCCAGCAGAATGCTATCTTCAACGCGCCATAAAATTCAGCCCGAGTGATGCCACGGCCCATATGCTGTACGGTATGCTCCTCCAACAGACTGGGCATCAGAAAAAGGCTCTAGAGCTGTATGAAAAGGCCATTGAGCTTGACCCCCACAATCCACAAATTCAGTACAATCTGGCGCTCTTGCTGGTGGACCTCAAAAAATACCCCGAAGCCAGAACCTATGCCACCAGTCTCTACAAAAGGGGATTCCCCCTTCCCGGTCTCAAGGACAAGCTGAAAGCGGTCGGGCAGTGGTCGTCGGGGGACGACCAGTAAACCTCAAGCCGGATTCCTGAACATTGCCAGCAAGCGCGTCATAAACCGTAATGGCGTCTGATCCCAGGGGGTAAACCTCGGCATCTGCCAACGATCACTTGACTCGCTGGCAACGCCCCATTGGGTAGACACCGCGCCCTCAAAACCGATGGATTTAACAAAATCGCGGTGCTCCAACCGATAATCGATCTCGGGTCGACCATTGGGGTAGGCAAAATACCGCACCGGTTTGCCCGTGAGTGTTTCCAGCGCATCTTTTGAAGCCTGGATTTCCAGCCGGGCATCGGCGAGTTTAAGCATGGCCAGGATGGGATGGGTCCTCGTGTGAGCGCCAATTTCTATACCGGCATCGCTCAATTGCTTCACCTGATCATTGGTCAGCATCATATTTTCCGGCAAGGGCCCCACCATCGACTGAATAACACGAATAGCCTCGGCACGCTTTTCCGGTGGCCAATGCTTGATTTCACGAATAATCTGACCCGCTGCCTGTCTGCGGTGTTGGAAATCGGCCAGATCGTAGGTGGCCAGACCCAGCGCCCGAAGATCAAACTCGCCACTCCCGGCAATTCGCAATGCCTCGACCACCGCATCGTTCCACATCAGGCCACCATTGAGGAATCCCGTGGAGATAAATACGGTGGCCGGTATACGCCAACGCTGCAACACCGGCAACGCACATTCTGCGTTATTGGCATAACCGTCGTCGAAGGTCACGCAAACAGCTCTTTCCGGCAGTTTACCGCCGTCCAGTTTGGACATGGCATCAGACAATGAAAGTGGATTGAAGTAACGGGCAAGCAGCTCCATATGCCAATCGAATGTCGCCACTGTCGGCTCGGAACGGCGCATATAGTCACGCTCAGGCAGCACGCGGTGGTAGGTGAGAATACAAACCCGCTGCTTGTTTTTTGTCTGCAGCACAAGGGGCAGTGTTCTGGCAACTGCACTGTACAGCAGATGGTTCATTCAGGATTCCTCAGGTTCGCTTCAATCCAAGGATTCTGACAGCCTGAGAGACCGCTAACAACTGTCGATATTTTTTACGTTTTGGCTGGAAACGCAGCGTACAAAAGGGATTGTCAGGATATTTTACATCCTCAAAATACCGGCCTGATTTAAGCGCTGATCAGACCAGTCCGGCAAGGACAAAGAATATCTTATTTGGCGGAGTGTTCTTCAGATAGTCGAATATAAGATAGACTTGCAGTCCGTTATAACATTGCCTGCCAAACCCAGAGTTTATTCGACCTGATGACTATCACCACTCGCACAGCCATTGGATTCAGTATCACCGGCAGGTATCTGACGCTCTCCTTCCAGTTTGTCTCAACCATGATCCTGGCCCGGCTACTGACGCCGGAAGAGATTGGTATTTTCAGTGCGGGCTTTGCCATTGTGGCACTGGCCCAACTGTTTCGTGACTTTGGCCTGAATCAGTACATTATTCAGGAAAAAGAATTGAATGAGACGAAAATCAGAACAACCTTCACGCTCAACCTGTTGATGTCCTGGACGCTGGGGGCTTTACTGTTTTTCTCGGCGGGCCTGATTGCCGGTTTTTTTCAGGAAGCAGGTATAGAAACGCTGATCAGAATCCTCTCCTTCAACTTTTTTATCATTCCCTTTGGCACTATCACCCTGGCATTGCTGCGCAAGAAAATGCGCTTTCATATCACTGCAGCTATTGGTCTGACCGCGACCCTGTTGGGCATCTGTGTCTCCCTCGCAACGGCCTACACCGGTTCCGGCTATCTCTGTCTCGCCTATGGCGCGATCACCGAGACCTCCAGCATTGTACTTCTGTCAGTTTTCTTTCGGCCCCGGAATGTGAGTCTTACCCCCACCCTGGAAGGCGCCAAAAATATATTCAGGTTCGGCTCCATTGTTGGCGCGGGTAACATCATCAACCAGTTTGCCACCAGTATCACCGATGCCCTGATCGCCCGCATGCTCGGGCTCGCGCAGCTGGGCTACTTTTCCCGGGCCTTTGGCACTTTTTCACTGTTCGATCATATCTTTGTCAGCAGCATCCGCGGGGTCATCCTGCCGCTGTTCTCCCGGGACAACACTCACACGGGCAAGCTGAGGGAGAGCTATCTCAAGGCTGTCACGTACTCCTATGTTTTTGCCTGGCCCTTTTTTACCTTCCTCTTTCTCTACACGGAAGAAACCATAAGGGTGCTGTATGGCACGCAGTGGGATGCCGCCATTCCACTGGTAAAAATCCTCTGCCTGGCGGGTGTACTGCTGCCGTCATTTCTGTTTGCCGACAACCTGTTCATTGCCTATGGTAGGCCGGGAATTACACTGAAGATCAAGGTCATTTCAAATATTGCAAAAATCATAATGGTCGGTGGCGCCTGCTTTGTAGGACTGGAAGCGGTCTGCCTGGCGCTGGTGGGATTCTTTATTGTCAGGTTTATCGCCTGCCAGTTTTATGCCAACCAGGTATTTGGCATCGGGGTGAAAGATGCCGCAAAACCTGCCCTCCAGGGTTTGATGCCACTGATTTTTACAATAGTGCCAACGCTGGTCGTAAACTCCGTGATGCAGGGACATATCGAAAGCATTTATGTTCATTTTGCCCTGTTGATGGCAGCAGCATTTGTGGGGTGGATCGTTGGCCTGAAGCTTTCCAACCACGCCTTCTACAATGAAATAAACAGCTTTGCCGGAAAGGGCAGGATATGAGCACCAGAATCAAGTGGCTGAAAATTAAAATTATGTTCCTGATAGGGAGTCAGCGTGTCTATTTATAACCAATTGCGGCTCAGAACCCGCAAGGTATTGCCCCGGCGATTTCATTGTTACTGTATCGGTGCCGCCAAGACCGGCACAACGTCGATTTCCTCCATGTTTAAGGCCCACTTTGATTCGGCCCACGAGCCAGCTATTTCAGAGACCAATCATCAAATCATCAACTATTTAAAAAATGAAATGACGGCCGAAGAGGTTCAGTCCTTTATTGAGAAACGGGACAGAAAACTGAACCTTGAAATGGAATCTACCCATTCATTAATTTATATAGCAAAGGAAATCGCTGACCTGTTTCCCGACGCAAAATATTTAATTACCGTCAGGGAGCCACTGAGCTGGATCAGGTCCAGAATCAACTTTCACTTCAAAAAACATCCGCCGGAGTGGGAGGAATATCGCCAGTATTTCTGGATGGACAAAACCCGGGGGTATGATCCTGAAGAGGCCGTTCTCGAGGCCAATCAGCTGGCTTCGCTGGATGCCTATCTGTCCCAATATAATGAACACTATCTGCTGGCAAAGCAGCATCTTCCCGAGGCTACCAGCCTTTACGTCAGAACAGATAACCTGTCTAAGGAATCTGGAGAAATTGCCCGGTTTTTAAACATCAATGCACGACACATCAATACCTCACACGCCAACTCCGAACCCGAAAAAGCCTCTTTTATAGAGGGCATTGATGAGCACTACCTGACAAGAAAAGTATGGGGCCACTGCGAGAATCTAATCAGGGAGTATTTCCCTGAACGCGTTCCATTTTATTTGGATGAAATACAATAAAGCCTGTTCATAACAACCAATCACACACGGCCTGAGGCAAGCAATTTATGAAGCTCTGTTACTACCATGACAACGAGGGTAATTTTGGAGACGATTTGAATGCCTGGTTATGGCCAAAGTTACTGCCTGGCGTCATTCAGGGTATCGCCAAACATGGTGAAGAATACTACGAGGAAAACAACCGGGAAACGGCCCTGCTGTATGGAATTGGCACCATACTCGACCAGAGAATTCCCCCGCTTCCAGTAAAATTCATTGCGGGCTCCGGGGTCGGTTATTTCTCTTCACCGGAAATCGATGAAAAGTACAACGTCTATTTTGTCAGAGGCCCACAAACTGCCAAAAAGCTGGGTATTGATCCATCCAAAGCCTTGACTGACCCCGCTATCCTGTTAAGGGAATTTATACCCGACGCTGAAAAAATTCATGAGGTGTCATTGATCATGCATTGCGACACCGCAAAAAGTGGCTATTGGAAAAATATCGCCAATGACCTGGGAATCCACCACATAGATCCCAGGGCAAAAGATCCCCTCATCGTTATTAACGACCTGATTGCCTCCAAATACGTCATCACTGAATCACTTCATGGTGCAATTATCGCTGATGCCTATGGCATACCCTGGCTGCCGATCAACACCATGCCCCACATCAATCAGTTCAAATGGCACGACTGGTGCCAATCAATCAACCTGGTATATGAACCGGCAAATCTGGTCTCGATTTTTGACGACAGGCGGTCCACCACCACCAAAACCCTGCTCAATAAAGGCAAGGCCTTGCTGGCCAGACAACAATTGAAGAAACTGATCAAAGAGGGGAAATCCTTTAACAGCAACCCTGCGATTATTCGTTCTCATGCCAGCCAGATGCTGGAAAGATTAGCCCAGCTGACGATTGATGCGAACAACCTTCAAGACAGGTTGAAATGATTGCCAATGACTATCCTTCTGCTCGATGGGGACACATTACCGGCTTTGGCGATTACCCGTTCGCTGGGCAGCCGGGGCATTCCGGTAGTCGTTGCCTCCCACCAGCAAAACCCCATTGCCGGCTACTCGCGTTACGCATCGAGCATTCTCGATTATCCGAATCCGCTACTGGCGCCTGATAGCTTTGTTCACTGGCTGGAAGATCAGCTCGCTGGTCACCAGTACCAACTGGTGATCCCGGCCACGGAGCGAACCCTGGTACCCATAGCCCGGCACTTTCACAACAGCTCCCACTACAACAGGATTGCCGCACCGGATCTGGATGCGCTGGAAACCGTGCTGGACAAGTCGCGGACGGCCCTGCTCGCCAGGCAGTGCAATGCACCCTTACCCGCCAGCTGGGATATTGCGAACATCGCAGAGCTTCGATCCGCGTTGCCTGAATTCAGCTATCCGGTGGTGATTAAACCGGGCCGGTCCATTTCAGACAACTCGCTACGGACGCCACTGTCGGTCCGCTACGCCCATTCAGAAGAAGAGCTGGTCAAAGTGGGCACGGAACTGCTCCAGCACGGCCATCTGGTGCTGCAGGCGTATTTTTCCGGTATCGGCAAGGGTATTGAGTTAATTGCCAATCGCGGTGAAATCGTTAGCGCCTTTCAGCATCAGCGTCTTCATGAAATGCCCCTCAGCGGGGGCGGCAGCAGTTATCGGAAAAGTGTCGATGTTGATCCGGTATTGCTCGAAGTCAGCGCCCGGCTGATCAAACAGCTGAACTGGCACGGTGTCGCCATGGTGGAATTCAAGCAGGATCCGGAAAGCGGTGAATTTATCCTGATTGAAATCAACGGTCGTTTCTGGGGTTCACTGCCCCTCGCCGTTGCCGCCGGGGCGGACTTTCCCTATCAGCTTTATCAGCTTTATACCGCCCAGCCGATTGAAACAAAGCCCTACCGGACTGAGATCTACTGCCGAAAACTGTCCAGCGATCTCCGTTGGCTGGAAGCCGTGGCACGCAAAGATGCCGATCCCCGACTGGTGACGATTCCGGCACTGAGCGAGGCCATGAAAGATTTACTGAAGGTATTCTCCCCCCGACATTATTTCGACGCCCAGTCATTGTCTGATCTGAAACCGGGTCTGGTTGACCTCTGGCAGATTGTTCGCAGTTACACCGACCGGTTGAGCGGTGTTTACCGCGAGAAACAGTTCCGCAATGGGATTATCAAGCGCAGTCGCTATTCATTGGTCAGTGATCGCCTGTCGACAGCCAGTCATATACTGTTTTTATGCTATGGCAATATCAATCGCAGTGCTGTGGCTCAGGCCCTGGCAGAAAAAAAGATCCCGGATACCGGGCAGTATTTCTTCAAATCAGCGGGATTTCACCCGCTGGGAAACCGACCGGCAGATCCGAGAATGACCGCTATTGCAGCTGAGGAAGGTGTGCCTATGGACCACCTCCGCTCGTCAGTGCTCACCACGGAATTAACCGAGTGGGCAGACATCATTTTTGTCATGGAAGCCGATCACGTCAAACAACTGGCCACTTTTTCACAAGCTGCCGCAGACAAGGCACTGCTGCTCGGCGGCTTGCTCGCTGATCAATCAGCCACTGAAATTCCGGATCCCTACAACAAACCGCAACCGGTTTACCAGTCGGTCTACCGGACTATCGATCAGTGTATTTCAGGCCTGTCCAAACTGGTTTGCGCCAGGCACACCGACTAGGAGAGATCACTATGAGCTGGCTCAGAGAATTCTGGCCATGGTTGCTGGGAGCATTTACCGTCTGCACCGTCCTGTTTATTCTCTACACACTGTTTTTCTCGAACAGGCCCACGGTCAGGCAATACACCTATAAAGAGACACCCCAGGGAAAACTCACGCTGGAAATTCATCTACCCTGCGACTGGTCTGAAGAGGATCGCAGACCCGCCGCCCTGTTCTTTTTTGGGGGTGGCTGGATAAGTGGCGGGATCGAGCACTTTCGCTGGCAGGCAGATTATCTGGCCCGGCGGGGAATGGTTGCAGTCAGGGTTGACTACCGGGTGGACAGCCGCCACCACACGACCCCGGATAAAGCAGTCGAAGACGGGTTTGATGCATTTTTATGGTTACTGCGGCATGCGGTGGAACTGGGCATTAACCCCCAACAGATCGTTTCTTCCGGTGCCTCAGCGGGCGGCCATATCGCGGCCTGTCTGGCGATGTGCAATCATCCGGCGGGCATCGACATGTCATCAATGCGTCCCGCCCTGTTGGTACTGTTCAACCCGGTACTCAACCTGGTCAATCCCACGGCAGAAGAGGAGTTCACCAGCCGGGAGATTGAACTGATCGCGATGATGCCCGAGCCAGAAGTCACTAACCTGTCACCCAATCTGCATATTGACGGCAGCACGCCACCCACCCTGTTAATGTTTGGTGAACGGGATGGGTTATTGGCGCAGGGCGGTTTTTTCGCAGAGAAGGCTTTATCAGAAGGGGTACCCACCACCCTGTTAACCGCAGAGGGGCAGAAACATGGCTTTTTTAACCGGGAACCCTGGCGCAGTGCTACCACCCTGGCAATGGATCATTTTTTGCTCGAACAGGGCTATCTTTCCGGCGCACCATTGATTGATGAAGCCCTGATAGAAAAGGCAATGATGAAAAAAGCAGTGATGGAAAAGTGAGCGGATGACAGATTTTTATCGATAACCTGTCATCCGCCCCCAAAGACCACTAACGGTCTGTCTTTTCCAGATAACGGAAGAAATCGGAATCCGAGCGAATCATCAAAGTGGCGTTATCACCGAGCGTCTTATAGGTCTCCAGCGTACGAATAAACGCATAAAACTCCGGATCAGCGCCAAAGGCTTCGCCGTAGATACTGATCGCCTCGGCATCGGCATCCCCGCGAATTTCCTCTGCTTCCCTGGCCGCTTCAGAATTGATGCGACGCAGTTCTCTCTCCATTTCACCGGTGATTTCCAGACTGCGGCCCTGGCCTTCGGCACGAAACCGCTCGGCAATGGCCTGACGCTCGGAAATCATGCGATTTTCCACCTGGCGACGCACGGAATCAATGTAGTTAATGCGCTTGATCCGAACATCCTTGAGTTCAATACCCAGATCGGACATCAGTTTTGAGGCACTTTTCAGTATCTCCGACTCCAGCTTTTCACGGCCCAGCTTGGGGCGCTTGGTCAAACTGACATCATCCCGATCCTGCTCTATCTCGTCGAGCTCATCCACATCCACATCCCAGTCTCCGGAGCGAACAATTTCCTCAAGTTCTGTGCCGGAAATAATGTCTCTCACCACGGAGTCAATAATATCGTCGAGGCGAGTGCGCCCACCGCGCTCATCGCGAACACTTCGCAGGAATTGCAGGGGATCGATAATACGCCAGCGAGCGGTGGTATCCACCTGGATAAACTCACGGCCAAGGGTGGGTATCTGGGATACATCGCCGTCCCAGACCAGCAGGCGCCGATCATAGCGACGCACTTCCTGCACAAAGGGTAATTTCCAGTGCAAACCCGGGGTACTGATCACATCCCCTTGGGGCTCGCCGAACTGGACGATAATGGCCTGCTCGGCTTCGTCAACGACAAATGCCGATGAAAAGACAATGATCGCGGCCACAAGCACGACTAAAAGACTCGCCAATTTTTTCATTTGCTTGCTCCCTGGCGCGCATCACGCACATTCATCAATGGTAAGGGCCCTACCTGATCTTCCTGCACCATGAGTACCTGGCCAATATTCGGCAGTATTTCTGCCATGGTCTCCAGATAGAGACGGGTGCGGGTTACTTCGGGCACCATTTTGTACTCCACCAACATGGCGCGAAACCGGGCAGTTTCACCAAAGGCACGGTTAACCCGGGCGGTGGCATAACCCTGGGCCTCGGAAATCAGGCGCTGGGCTTCACCCTCGGCCCGGGGAATCTGCTGATTGGCCCGTTTGGTAGCTTCATTGATCATTCGCTCGCGTTCCTGGCGAGCCTCATTCACCTCGTTAAACGCGGGCCGGACAGCCTTGGGGGGGACCACATCCTGCAACTCAACGGTAATCACGTGAATACCGGAGTCGTAGAGATCCATAATGCCCTGAATTTCATCGCGGGCACCCTGGGCAATTTCGACCCGACCCACGGTCAACACCTCTGAACCGAGTCGGTTACCCACCACCCTGCGCATCACGGACTCGGAAATATCCCGCAATGTCAGATCCGGTTGACGCAGCTGGTAGAGGTACTTGATGGGATCCTGGATGCGATACTGAACTACCCACTCCACATCGATCACATTCAGGTCGCCTGTGAGCATCAGGGACTCACTGGTGAAGTCGCTCTCGGAGTAACTGGTCCGGTTGTTGACCTCACCCACGCTACGAAAACCAAACTCCTGCTTCAGAACCCGGGCAGACGCCACACGCTGAACTCTGTCGATACCAAAAGGCAGTTTGAAGTGCAAACCGGGATCCGTAATGTTCACCACGGCACCGAAGCGTTTGACGACCGCCTGCTGTTCCGGCTGAACCGTGTAGAACGACGAAAATACTGCCCAGAGAACAATAAGCAGTACCGGCAGATAAACAATAGCGCTTCCCTTGGGGAGCTTTTTGAGTAATTCAGCAAGGTCTTCGTGGAGGTCGCGCTCCCCACCGGATGAATCCTGCCAAGGGTTCTTCTTCATAGATGATTCCTGGAGTTGGGTAATAATTCAGGAACACCCTAACAGTTGAGGCAGAGAGATTGCTAACAAAAACTTTTTTGGCCGTGTATCCGGGGGAGATAACCCTAAGGGGGTCTGTATTAAATCCAGCAATGTAAAACCACTACTCTGCCGCCCCGCTGTCCAGCCAGTTGCCAATCAGATCGACTTCCGATGGAGTCAGGTCTACCGGATGATCGGCGCCAAAATCAATATCGTCGGCATACAAGTCATCGGTGCGACCATCAGTACGTTTGTTGGCGGCCTTCCAGTACAGCAGACTCTCGCGGGCATACATGTTGTTGACGTATTTGCTAATCATGGGCCGCTGTAAACCATACTTTCTGGTTTCGTTGGTGGAGCTGGTCATCTGCACTTTCAGGTTTTCTGGCAGGGCTTTCTGGGAAAAATCCCAAACCAGATTTTGATAATCGTATAGCGGCACGTCACCGCCAACCGTATGGCAGCTTGTGCACTTCGCTTCAAGGATCGGCTTGATGTCCTTGGTGTAAGTGGGCACCGGCATGGCTTTGGTCAGATCAAATGCCGGGGCTGAAAACGCCATTGATTGTTCGTAGGGGCGGCCTTCTTTGGCATGCAGGTGACAACCCATACAGACGCGCTTCTCGCCCTGCCGCAATGACTGGGGCACCTGATCGCGCTTGATGATCCGACCGTCAGAATCCACCCCCGCCATAATGTAGGGCGTTTCGCAGGGCAGTTCAGCCTTGAATGACTTGTCTGCCAGCAGAGGCACATCACCCAGCAGTTTTACCCGGTTGCCGATACTGTTGTCCCAGTTGCGGCTGCGGGTGGTGTTGGGGATGATCTCGTAAAAACGGATGGCGGCCAGTTCGCCATGGTCCACCGCCTCCATCAGGGCCCCGTCATTATTGACGGTTTTGTACTGCTCGTTGAACGAATAACCCTTGTAGTTGAGCGCGTCGGTTGATCCGGCGTCAGAGCTGACAATCTGGCAGGAGCCGTCATCGGTGTTGACCAGTGCGGGCGTGGGGATGTCTCTCGATACCACCACGCGGGCGCTGAACTCGTGCCACTCCGGATGATCAACGATCAGGGCCAGATCATCGGGGGACTGGCTGGGTATCACGGTGGTTTTATACAGGCCCACATCACAGCCGATGTCGTCACCAATCTTATCCGGCGTACTGGGCACCCCAGTAGCGACCTGAGTGCAAAAACCCTTGCCTACGGACAACAGCAGTTGATTGTCTGGTGTGCCTTCGGGCCAGCCCACTTTACCCAGATACCGACCGCTGGCATCTTTGCGAGATGCAGCGTCCTCAGAGGTAGACCACACCGCTGCACTGTAATGACCGCTCGGCACAAAGCCGGGGGCAGGGCCTTCAACACCGTGGCTTTCCGGCGGCCAACATATCACATCCCCCAAACCGAGGTTATTGGCCCGATAGTAGTTCACCGTGCAAATATCATCGTTGGCCCGCTGACCCAAAAAGTGCATGGCCTTCATGGTATTGCTGCGTGGGTTCGAGCCAGTCAGTCGGCTCTTGTGGGCACCGAGCAGGGCTGTCATGTCCCCGCCCCGGTAATCCATATCCATAATTGACCACATATTACTGGTGGTACCGGGCCAGTTGACCCCACCGTTGGTGGAGCCATAGGCCAGATTGTGACTGAGCCAGTGGGAGCTGTAGGCCACCCGACCGCTGTTCAACAGATACGGGTGCAGGGCCGCCGTCACCTCGTGGGGGGAAATGTCCACAACGTTTGAGCCATCCATGTCCGCAATAAATAACCGGGGTTCCGGGGCATTTGACGTGCCAATGCGATCCATATGCGGCGCGTAAAAGCCGTTGCGGGTAGAGCCAAACAGCATCTTGCCATTGGGGAGCCAGACCGGGGAAATGTCTTTATTGCCCTGATTATGGGGCCACGCGGTCAAAGTTTCAGACGCAATGTCATAAATGTAAATTCGGGCATCAGCATTTGAACCGTTGAGTTGCTTGGGCGGGTAGTTGCGATTCTCAGGCCACGGGGGTTTAAGCCCATTGGCTGAATAGACCGAGAAGGCGATCTTTGTGCCGTCCAGCGAGGGCATGGCATCAAACGGTACACAGGGGCGCTCGGCGTTCATACAGTCATAAATGATTTTCTCAGTGCCGTCAGTGTTCAGCAACACCAACTGCCCCGGCGCGTTGAAGCCATCGAACTGGCGCGCCACCTCCGGCAAAGCATCCATGTAATCCCAGTTGTCGCTGGTGTACTCACCGCTGCTCAGTGCGACCGTGTGCTCACCGTGAGTGCGAGGGACGCGGGTGTAGACAATCGGCTGCTCGCCTGGAGCAGGGTCAACCACAACAGGTGGTTTAGGTTCGTCCTCAATACTTATAATCAGATCGTGGTATCCGGTACCTGTTTGCAGAGCAAGATCATCAATAGTTACTAATCCATTGCTACCCACAACAGCAGTGCCACTCAAACTACCAAACACCCATGACACAGTATCTCCAGCAGCCATAGGAAAGTTCTTAACGTGCCGTGGAGTAACTGAAAATATGGCTCTTTCTGGCTGATCTGGCAGATCTCGGCCAAGATCGGTCATCGCTTCGTATTTAAGCGGGATAACGATTTGATCCGCACTATCCACAATGCCAGAGTGGTTCCACGTTACACCACGATTGTGGTACCCGCGCAGTTCGCCATGGTGGTTTGATGAATTGCTAGTGATAACCGGCAGTATTTTATCAAGCGTGGCGTCCTGATTAGGGTCAGTCCAGAGCTGCATATTGAGGTTATAGCCGCTTTCGCTGATTCCATGACCACTTTGCAGCCATGTCAGGGAGCAGCTAATTTTTCGCTGTTCACATATCTCGATAAATTCAAGATCAAAGCGACTGAAATTGTCGTTGGCACCACCACGCCACGCAAAATGAATATCCTGAATCTTATCCCAGTGCAGGCGAATATCCGCAGTATCGTAAAGATCAGGGCTGCCTGCTTTTGTACCCCAGCCGCCTTTGAGCTGATCTTCGTGGTTCTTTGGGGCTATCATCATGCCGATGATATTGTCAGCGATAGCGATCTTGTCTTGGTACTTGGGCATGATCAGTGCTTGGATAAAAGCACCTGCCCCACCCAGCGATTTACCGACCAGATAAATACCTTTTTCAATCGTAATGCGATCAGGATACTTATCTAACACGTAATCAATTCCAGCGGCGATCTGATTGCCGTTGTAGTTGCCTACCTTCCCGGTTTTAAACCCGGAGTAGCCCCACCAACCAGTACCCTCCCCTGAAAACTGTTGCTCTGCTGGGTGAATCTCTACTGTGTCTTGACGATAGGCAAATGATGATGACCCAGTGACAAACGAACCACTGGGATTGCTTGGGTGCAGGTACATCCGCAACCGTGCATCAGAGAAATTTTCCTCCTTCGGTATCATGTAGCTGATCGGGTGGGAAACGCCGTAAGGAGAGCACTCTTCACTGCCCGGTAGATCGCATAGAAACCACCGGGCACCAGAATTACTGGTGTAGCTGGGTGCGTCAGGGCAGGTTATAGCCGGAAGTACAGGAGTCTCAGGTTCTGGTTCTAGTTCTGGCTGAATAGTGCAGCCATGCGAATCAACATCGTCAGCTGGGGGCGCTCCCGGGCATTGAATGAAATCCTTAGTCGACGCAACAGCCGACTCCAGCGCTTCAGCCTCGCCAGATTGCACACCACGTCTTATTCGTTTGTATTCTTCCCAGTCAACCTGAGCCAGTTTTGGCACGGGAAGATCCACATAAACTGGCATTAACACGGTTGGCATCCGCTCAGGCGAAACAACAGTCGGGCTGTCGGCTTGAGTCTCAAGATTAACCAACAGGCATGGCAGCAAAAAAAGTAGCCATTGGAGCGGGGCTTCTGAAAATATTTGGCGTTTCATAACGTGCATCTACCCGGTTGGCATCCATACCCAGTATGTCCGTCTTGGACAAAGCATTGCCATGCCGGGTTCCTGTACACAGCAGACCTCAGTGGGGTTTACACAGTGCCCTGATAGTGAGCCACGCGCAATAAATACTCCATTTAAAGCTGGGCCTGGCAGCCAGCGCGATCCTGGCCACTGCCACAGAGGCCTGGAAGGAACCCCCCTGCTCCAGTTCCTGATACAGTAATTTGGAGTTTGAAGATAATGACAACGTGGCATAACGAACTGCGGGCGGCGTATGGCAACTGGCCAGCAAGTGCCAGTAAACCGAGTTTTCCAGCAAACGTCGATTGAGATCGCCTACACCTTTTGATGCAGATTCATGCCCATGGGTTACCGGCGCATTGTGCGCCGAGCAAACATCGGGACGAAACAGAATGCGCCCCGTTGCCGCATCACAGAGACGCACGAACAAATCCACATCCTCGGCATAGCGGGTCTCCTCCCAAAATCCACCAATTTTTTCCAGCAGGGCTTTTCTGGCGATGGTGATATTGAGGTGCGCATAGTCGGGGAAACAGAGCATTTGCTCACGGGTTATCTGATAGACCGGCCAGTCAGCCAACCGCTGATCCTGACGTATACTGGCTTCGACACGCCTGAAGCTGGTTTTTGCAAAAACGGTTTCACCGTGCATTATTTTCTGGTTGGCAAAGTGCAGATCGGCATCGGTTTCCCGCAGAGCCGCCGCCGCGATAGAAAGCAGGTCTGGCTGACACCAGTAGTCGTCGTCATCACAAAAGGCGATATAGGTCCCTTTTGCGGCATCAATCCCGATGTTTCTCACCACCGATGGTCCGAGACGTCGCCCTCCTTCGGTATTGGCCTTCAACAGACGATAGCGCGGACCGAACGCCTCCATCATTTGCTGATAGGTGACAATCACATCGCCACTGGAGCCATCGTCAATAATCACCACCTCATAGTCCGGGAAATCCTGCTCGGCAATGCCGTCAAGGCAGCGCCGCAGCCAATCGACTCTGTTGCGCGTCGGGACAATGACACTGATAAAGGGTTGCGTTGCTGACATAGGTTTAATCCGGTTCAAGAATATCTGTCAATTGCTGCTGGAACGAGCAATACCTCGGGTTAATTTGGTGGCATCCGTTGCTGGCTACGCATTCTATTGGCAGGGGCTTTGGGCCGCTGGATAATATCGCTCGACAGGTCCAGGCCCACCACTTCCCGGCTGGCAAACTGGTAGTTCAATAGTACCGATATGGCGATGATGTGCCAGGGCAAATCAAAATACGACAGACTCAGAAAGGCGCCACCTGACATATAGGCAATCAGACTCACCTGCAGCATTCGAGCCAGCAAATTTGAATGTGACGAGTCCGGATCATTTTTGGTGCGTTTGATCACCTGGGTGAGATTTCGCCAGGCCAACCCTAGCACCGATAAAAAGAGGATCAACCCCAGCCAGCCATGATCTGCCAGGACTGAAAAATAAATGCTGTGGGCCACAAATACCTGATTGGGGTTCGGCGCATAAATGGCGAACATCTGCTTTGACCAGGATTGCAGCCCGGCACCGGTAAGTCTGTCATTGGCCACATTGATACTATATTGCCAGGAATTGATTCGGGACATGGCCGACGCATCTTCCTCATAGGTCTGTATGCTCTCCATGCGCTCGTGCCAACTTTGCGGCATAAAGGCAAAAACCAGCGATGCGGCGATGACGAGCAAGAAACCACTGAGTATTTTGGTTTTGCTCTTTAGCCAGAAAAAGAATCCCACCGCTGCCATCGCCAGCAAAGCGCCCCGCGACTGGGAGCCAAACACTGAAATCAGACTGAAAAACAGGGCGCAGCCCATACCGTAACGAACCCATTTATGGGGCGTTATCCGATAGAGATACACCATTAACGGCATGACCATCAACACAGCAACAGCCAGCGCATTGTTCTCTGAAATATAACTGGCCGGGGGCCCGAAAACATGAAAGGCACCACCGGTCATAAGCGTGAAAATGCCGCCCTTAAAACTGAAGAACCCTACGGAGAGGACGATTACCCAGATAAGCAGGTTTAGTTTTTTCTCATCGATTATCAGGATCAGGGTCAAAAACGTCATCACCTGAATTTTCAGTATATTGATATAGGATTCCATGGCCTGGTCGGGGTAGACCGCATTAAAGGTCGCGATCGCCATCCAGACGATAAACATCAGCCATATCACGACTGTGGCGTTTATCGGCAGGCGCTGCCTTTCCGTACTGAACAGCACTGAAACAAACAGGGTCAGCGCCACGATCATGGCAAACGGCATGTTGTAGGCAAAGCCCCAGGCCAGCCGGTGTGGATTCATGTAACTGAGCCAGCACCAGACCAGAATACCAATGTAGGCGTGGCGCAAAATGAATGGCAGGCTGCCAAACACCATAAGGGTAACCAGGATATCTCTCATAACGGTTGCGTGTTAGCTCCCCCGGACAGGCATCAACCTATCCGTCAATTGACTGTGGGCTGATCAGGTTACTTTGCTGACCACATAACGGAATTTGCCTGATTTTTCCGGCCTGATTTCGTCACAGTATTCAAATTCAACCGTGACCGCCCGCCCCAGCCTTTTTTTAAATACATCGCTGATTGCCTGCTCATTAGCGATGACATAATCATCACCGCGGACAATCTCCACCCGTGTCAGGTCAAGTGACTCCTGTGTGATTTTGAACGAGGCGATACCGGGCAGGTCACGCAGGATATAAATCAGGGCGAGGCCGTGCAGCAGGGTTCCGTCCTGAGCCATCAGAAAATCTGTCGAACGCCCCTGGACTTCCTGCATCACCGGCAGCCCCCGTCCACAACCACAGGGTGAGTCGCTGAGTACACCAATATCACCGGTACGATAGCGAACAAAGGGAAAGTCGCGAGTGGCCATGTGGGTCACGACAATTTCTCCGGACTCACCCGGCGGCAGTACCCGGCCATCACCATCCACGATTTCGACAATAATATCCTCGGCCGTGATGTGCATCTTGCCCGCCGGACACTGGTGGGCAATAAATCCGGCATCCCGGCCACCATAGCCGTTGGCGACGGGACAACCAAACACCCGTTCAATCCTCTCGCGCTGGTGGTCATAAAGCCGCTCGGAGGTGACAAAGGCCACCCGGATACCGAGTCCCGAAAGATCGATACCGCTGTCTTCGGCATGGCCGGCAATATGTGCCAGTGCCGAGGGGTAACCGAATAACATTGCCGGTTTGATCTTGCGGATAGTGGCCACAAAATTATCCAGTTTTGTTTTTGACATTTCAAAGGCCGGCAACAGGCGGGTCCGGAACAACGTATCGCGCAACTGCCGCACCCGGTCCTGGGTACCCAGCTCAATTGGCGACCCCCAGACCACAATCTCCGGGTCGCCAATATCTACATTCCACCAGCGGGTAGCCCGCCATTTGGCAGCCACATCATGGCTAACACGCTCACTGCCAATGAAAAATATAAGCGGTTCACCACTGGAACCACCGGTATTGAAGCGTGACAATCCCACCGCACTTTCAGCCTTCATGCTCTCACTGTTGGCGCGGATTTCCGGTTTTCCCATGAGCGGCAGCTGCTGCAACCCACTGAGTGACGTTATTTGATCCGGCTTGATGTCCAGCGCAGCAAACAGTTGCCGGTAATAGGGCACATGTCGGCCAATATCAACGAGAAATTCCCGCAGCCGCTGCAACTGCAGCTGCTCCAGTTCCGCCGCCGTCAGCCACTGGGTTCGCTCCATATCGCGACGAACACGCACGGTGGTGTGTTGTTTCAGCCGCTCGTGCAGCGGAAACAAAACGCCGGAGACCAGTCGGGTATACCAGCTCATTGCTCTGATCTCATAGCTCTAACCTCATAGCCCTGACCTCAGTGATCGATAGAGTGTCAGCCATTGTTCTTTTACCACTGGCCATGCGTAGAGCCTGACTGCGTTCAGGCCATTGTCAATCAACCTTTGCCGCGTCTCTTCTTCCCCGTACAGGCGGATTATCTGCGCCGCCATGGCTGCTGCGTCACCGGCAGGTACCATCAGGGCGGTTTTTTCCTGCGACACGATATAGGGAATACCGCCCACATCCGTCGTCACCACCGGCACACCACAGGCGAGCGCTTCCAGCACGGAGTTCGGCATATTGTCTACGGTGGTCGGGTTCAGAACCAGGTCTGCGGACTGGTAAAAGTCCACGATTTGCTGAGCATCTAGCCGACCGACAAACTGAACATGCTCCTGTAGACCCAGCTGCTCGGTCAGGGCCGTCAGTTCGGCCAGCTGCGGTCCGGAGCCGGCAATGGCCAGTTCTATTGCCGGGATCTCCCGGCGCACGATAGCCAACGCATTGATTGCTGTTTCAATGCCATAAATCGTTTCGAGATTGCGGGTAATAATCACCCTGAACCCCTTTGTGGCCGGCGCATCATCAACCATGGCTGCTGGCCTGAACCTTTCCAGATTTATGATATTGGGGATCACAGTGGTCTCAACGCCAAACTTGGCAAACACCTCCTGGAGATAACCGGAGGGCACGACAATTTTAGTAGCTCGATTCAGGGTTGGCTTGATCCACCGAAAAGACTGTTCGAAATAGCTGCCTGCTTCGCCCCCCCGGTAATTCACGATAACCGGAGTATTTTTCAACCATGCCAGCCAGACCACGGGCGTGGAAAACAACTGCCATGACCAACCGGAATTGGCCATCAGGTGGATGACGTCGACTTTGCCAGCCATTTTCCAGACGGCCACCAAATAGGGTACCAGACGGAACAGTGCGCGAACGCCCCTGAGTTTTTCCACTGACTGTGGACAGTAGGGCCGATTGGTCTGCACCAGGCAAACCTCTACGCCTTCTTCTCTGAACAACTTGACCAGCTGGCTGGTCTGGGTGGCCATGCCACCTGCCGGAGGGGGCAGAGGGCCAACCACCCCCAGACGCAATTGTTTTCCTGGCTGAGCCGTCATCCTAAAAGATCGCCATAAACCTGCCGATATCGGCTGACGCTGTTGGCCCAGTTGCGCTCTTCCTCCACGTAACGGCGACCATTGCTGCGCATGGCAGGCCATCGCCGCCGGTCATCGAGCAATCCGATAACGGTGCGAGCCAATGATGTGGCACTGCCAGCCGTAAACAGGCAGCCATTTTCACCCTCTCGAATAAGCTCGCGGTGGCCGCCTACATCCGAAGCGATCACCAACTTACCCTGGGCCATGGCTTCCAGTGGCTTCAAGGGCGTTACCAGATCTGTCAGCCGCATACTAAGCCGCGGATAGACGAAGATGTCGACCAGATTGTAATAATTCTGCACATCAGTATGGGGAACCCGGCCCGTCATGATCACCACATCCTGCAGCCCCATATCATCAATCTTTGTCTTGATCAGTGACTCCTGTGGGCCGCCACCCACCAGCAACAGACGCAAATTGGGACAGTTGGCAATCATTTCCGGCATGGCTTCAAGCAACAACACAATACCTTCATAGGCATAAAATGAACCGATGAAACCCAGTACCGTTTTATCTTGCAAGCCAAGGGTCTGCTGCAGTTCCGGGTCCGCCCCGGCCTCCACACTGAAGTGCTCAATGTCCACCGCATTGGGGATTACGGTAACCTTCGATGGCTCAATACCGCGACGGACAATATCGTCTCGCAGCCCCTGACAGATCGTGGTGACGGCATCGGCGCGACGAAAAACATGGCTTTCCATTCCATGGGTCAACCGGTAGCGAACACCCAACTCCCTGCTGGTACCGTGATCAACGGCGGCGTCCTCCCAGAAAGCACGGCATTCATAAACCAGTGGCAGGCCAAATTTTTTATTCGCCTGCAATGCTGCCAGACCATTTAACGCCGGGGAGTGGGCATGGAGGATATCCGGCTTCTCCGTTTCGATGACCTCGGCAATACGTTTTGCCAGCGTCTGTATCACCTGCCACTGGTTGAGTATCGGCAGCCGTGACAGCAAACCACTCTCGGCCGGGGTCCGGTAAAAACGAAGTCCGTCGACCTCCTCATAGGGCACCGAAGAACCGGGATGCTTTAGGCCGGTGACATGAACCGTGTCCCAGCCGAGCGCACGCTGTTGCCTGAGAATATTGCGGGTGCGGAAGGTATAACCACTTTGCAGGGGAATCGAGTGGTCGAGAATATGGAGGATACGCATGGCAATCTATAGCTCGAATTGATCGTGTTTGGTGGTGGCTTCAAACATCAGCAACGACCATAAAACAGCGCTGTGGTCACGGCGACCGGAGAGGTGCTGGTCGACCAGCTCTTCCAGATAGGGCTGGTTAAACAGTCCGGTTTTAGCCAGGTTTCCGCCGGTAATTGTACGCCGCAACCTGTCCCGGAGCGGCCCGCGAAACCATTTTGACAGCGGTACGCCGAAACCCATTTTGTCGCGGTAAAGCACATCATCGGGCAAGTGCGGCTCAAGGGATTTTTTGAGAATGTATTTACCTTCCTGCCCTTTCAATTTGATATTGGAGGGCAGACCGGAAACCCACTCCATCAACTTGTGGTCCAGCAGTGGAACCCTGACTTCCAGCGCATGGGCCATACTGGCACGATCCACTTTGGTAAGAATATCCCCCACCAGATAGGTTTTCATGTCGAGGTACTGAATCAGCGACAGTGGGTCATCGGTGGGAGCGCGCGCGGCATGGTGATGAAAGGTATCCACCGCACGATAGCCCGCCAGCTGGCTTTTCATTTTCTCGCTGAACAGTTTTTCCCGTTGATCATCCTTGGCCAGTGAAACCGAGTGAAAATACGCTTCGACGGAATTGCGCGCCAAAGACTGAAAAGTGCTCTTCGCACGAAACACCCTGGGCGCCCAGTCCGCTTTTGGATAAAGACGGCCCAATGCGCCGAACAGAGGCTTGCGCAGCCCAAGTGGCAGCCGCGATCGCAGTTTTTCCTCGTTCATGTGCCAACGGTAACGGCGATACCCGGCAAAACCCTCGTCACCGCCATCACCGGACAGGGCCACGGTTACCTGCTGCTTGGCCAGTTGGCAAACCCGGTAGGTGGGGATCGCCGAACTGTCGGCGTAGGGTTCATCATAGAGGTCGGCGAGAATATCCAGCAGGTCGAAATCGTCACTACTGACGGTGCGCTCGAAGTGATTGGTCTGATAGCGGGTGGCTACTTGCTGGGCAAATTCTGTCTCATTGAATTGCTTGACATCAAAACCGATGGCACAGGTGTTGACCGGTTTATCCTGCAATCCGGCCATCATTGCCACCACGGCACTGGAATCCACACCACCCGACAGAAACGCGCCCAGTGGCACCTCGGCTTCCATGCGCACCTCCACCGCTTCCCGCATCCGCACCAGCAGTTCTTCCTGCACCTCAGATTCCGAGCCTGCCTGCACCGGTGTAAAGGGGATATCCCAATATTCGTGAGCCTCCGGTACCGGTTCACCCCGGCGCAGCAGCAGGGTATGCCCGGGTGGAAGCTTGAAGACATCGCGATAAATGGTTTTTGGCTCGGGGATGTAGCCAAAGGCAAAGTAGTCTTCTACCGCCTGCACATTCAGCGAACGCGGCAGGTCGGGGTGGGCTTTGAGCACCTTCAGTTCGGAACCAAACACCAGTTCCCCGTCGGGCAGGATGGAATAGAACAGCGGCTTGATACCAAACCGATCCCGGGCGAGAAACACCGATTCTGCCCGACGATCATAGACAGCAAAGGCGAACATGCCGCGAAAGTGGTCCACACAACGCTCCCCCCATTCCTGCCAGGCATAGAGAATAACCTCTGTGTCACAACGGGTACGGAAGTGGTAGCCCTTTTCCCTGAGCTGCTCGGACAATGTGTGAAAATTGTAAATTTCGCCGTTAAAGACGACGCAGAGATTGCCATCTTCACTGAACATGGGCTGTTGCCCGGAGGACAGATCGATAATCGACAGGCGGCGATGGGCCAGTGCAACACCCGGCTCAAGATGCTGGCCACCCTCATCGGGGCCGCGATGAAACTGAGTCTGGTTCATCGCACCAATCAGGTCACCAGCAAAATCCCGATGGCCCGTTAAATCAAAAATTCCCGCAATACCACACATGCATTAATTGCCCTGAGTTCTGTTGCTATTCAATGGCGCACTATCCACACCCAGCAGGGTGTCGTACACAGCCAGGTAATCCGCCACTGTCTTCTCCCAGTTGAACGTTGTTCTCACCAGAGCCAGCCCCTTTTTACCCATGAACTGCCGGAGGGCGGGATCGTCTACCAGCTCAGCCACAGCGTCGGCCATGGCCACTACATTATTTACCGGTACCAACCTGCCGTTAACGCCCTCTTCTATCAGCTCCACATTGCCCCCCACACTGGTGGCAATTACCGGCAAGCCGGAAGCCATCGCCTCCAACAGGGTATTGGAAATACCCTCTGCGAGGGATGGCAAGATGAAGATATCCATCAGCTGCATTAATGCCGGGACATCATTCCTGTCACCGGAAAGCCACACCACATCGGAGAGACCAAGCTGTTTTACCCGGCCAACCAGTTGCGGTTTGAGCGGGCCGTCACCCACTAGCACCAGCCTCAGGGTTTGCCTTAATACCGGTTTCTCTGTCAACAGATAGCCAACCGCCTCAATAAGCAACTGCTGGTTTTTTACCTCGGCGAGCCGCCCGACGGTACCCACCACAACGGCATCTTCTGGCAGAAATCCCGGAGGGGTCAGCTCACCCAGCTGGGCGCTGCTCTGTCGGGGTGAGAACTTTTCTGCATCGACACCATTGTAGATCTGCCGCAACTTTTTCTCGGGAATAGCTACCGTATGCTTCAACCATTGCAGCAGGTCCCGGCTAACCGCGATATAGCGATGCACAAAAGGCTGCATTGCTTTGCGCAACAGATTATATTTTTTATTGGTGCCATCTAGATCGTGAATATCCCGCCCGTGCTCACCGTGCACACGTTTGATACCGGGTATCAACAGCGTGACTAACTGCATTTCCAGACTGGCCAAATTGCGGGTATGAACAACGTCGGGCCGCAGGGCCCGCAGGGTTTTCCATAAATCCCAAAAAACACGGAAATTCTGACCAGCGGGTTTATGCAGCTGGATAACCTGTACACCCGGTAAAGTAATCCGGTTGGCAAAATCATCTGCATTTGTCAGACAAATAATCACATGCCGGTAACGGTCTGGCGGTGTCCGGTTAATGATGTTGATCAGGCCGTTTTCCAGACCGCCGGTGCCCAGAGCATAAATAATATGCGCCACAAGGGGAGTGGTTTTCACGGTTGTTTTGCCCCGGAAAATTCCTGGTCGAGTGATTTTTCCAGTTCCGGCAACATCGGATCAATGAACCTTTGCAGTATGTCTGCGGCGGCGGCAACCTCCGCGGTCTCACCCGGGAAGTCTATCGGTGCCGCCAGGGTGATGATGGCACCATCCCGCCTGTTTTCCAGCAACCGGGCGCTCAATTCATAAAACTTGGCCACATAGTCATTGGCCGTGTATTGGTCGCCAATGCGATACCACCGCCAAACCAGCAGATTTTGACCGGGTCCTTTCACCACCGCAGATAAAACCCCGGTTGTTTCACCATTGAGGTCCACGGATTCTCCACCCATGGGAAACACTCGCCAGTCGCGAACATCGCGATTAAACAGGCGGTTCTGACCACTGATCAGTTCCGCACCCCGCTCCTGTCGCAGATACTGGGAAATGTCGAGCATGACAGTGGGCTGCCCGTCCGCGTCATTCTGATTCTGATACACGTAAAACTGCTTTATATGACTATCGTTGCCCCGGTGCTGGGGATACCAGTCCCAGAACATATCAGTACTCAGGGTAAACTCACCGAGGCGCTCTGGCGCAAACTCGGCGGCAGCCGGCCTGGTCTGCCCCCCCTGATTCAACGCAAAGACCCAGGCGGGCCAGATAACGGCCACCGCCAATGCGGCGAAAACCGCCAGAACAACAGCCGAGCCCGGCAAAAGTGATCGTTCGTTAGAGTTGGTTTCAGGCGTGCTGCCGGAGTGCGAGGGTAGCTGATCGGGATCGCTCCATTTTGCGCCAATCACAAATAAAATCAGCATAACAAGCCCGAAGAAAACCCAGCCATAAATCAGGTGGTCAACACCGACCGCCAGCTCCATGCCGCTGAGATGGCCAATCATGACAATCATGTAGGCGCGCAGCCCGTTGGCAATGATCGGCACAATGGTCGCCACCAGGATAAACGCCAGTCTTTTTTTCATGCTTGAGTAGTTGATATAGGCAAACAGGCATCCCAGGGTCACCGATGCAATCAGATAGCGAATGCCGCTGCAGGCCTCCACGACTGACCAGTTTCCGGAGGGCAGTGCGATAAACATGCCCTCGCGATAAACGGGAATCCCGCTAAGTTTTACCAAAGCAACGGTTACCGTTGCGGTGTATTCCATTAACGGGGGAACCAGCTCCTCCCCCATGGGGACTGCAAAAAATAGAAACGCCAGCGGGAAAATCAGTGCTTTGGAGATATCTGTCCCCATAACCGTCAAAAACGCGGCGACGACCATGGTGATCAGCGCGAACTGCTGAACTACCTGAACATCCACCAGATTACCCAGCATCCAGAGAAATCCGGCGGCAGCCAGGGGAATCAGCGCCAAAAATTGGGGAGTGGGCCGCAGGTTCTGCAGAAAATTTCTGCGCCGCCAGATCAGCCAGGCGACAATAGGCAGGATCAGAAAACCGTGGGTATAGGTTTCAGCCTGGTACCAGGTGGACACCATCGTCCATGTGGTTTCATAAAAAAGGCCAAAAAATACTACCAGCAGACCAATAAAAAAAACGGGGACAAGCAGTTGCTCCCTGGCTGTGGGCGTCAATTGCAGGGCATTGGCCAATGACGGTTCAGACTTCATGGCCCGTACCCCCACTCACCAAACCTCTGCCATCTTCCAGCCAACTGGTGACGTTGGGCAGATTGTCTTCCCAGCTGAAATCACGGGTGACTTTTTCACGGGCCGTCTTGCCGATTGAGGAAAACTGACCGGCCAATACCTGCTCGACCAATGCTCCCAAAGCCGCTTCATCGTCAGCTACCAATACATGCTGACCATGTTCGGCTGCGATGCCCTCCAATGCCTGCGGGGTGACAATGACCGGCTTGGCCATGGCCATGGCTTCCAGCACCTTGTTCTGTATTCCCCTGGCAACTCTCATCGGCGCGACTGCAGCCGCGGCAAATTTCAGATAGGGGCGTACGTCCAGCACCCGACCGGTGATGCAAACCCCGGAGATTTTCTCCAGAGACTGAACGGTTTCGGTAGGATTGCTGCCGACAATGTAAAACTTCAGGCTGCTATCAACTTTTTTGAGACTCGGGAACACTTGCTCGGCAAACCAGCAGACTGCATCCTCGTTGGGCCAGTAATCCATCGCACCGGTGAAGACCAGGACTTTGTCCAGGGGACTGTATGGCGTCACCAGATCGGTGTCCGGCGAGAAGTAATCCACATCCACGCCATTATTGTAAAAGCCGGTTTTACTGGCCACTTCGAGAGCGAGCGTCTGGAACATGGTCGCTTCGGCGGAGGACACAAACAGGCTGGCATCAAACTCAGCCGCCACGCGACGCTCGTAAGCCAGTAGCCGCTTTGCCTCCCGGCGGTAAATCCAGCTCATCGGCCAGCGCTTTCTCGCCGAATACTGTCGCCACTTGTCGGAATCAATATCCACAAAATCAATCAGCTTCCGCTCAATGGACAGCTCTGTGCCGGACACATATTGCGCCATCGCGGCGGAGTAAATGACGGCTCGCTGAATACCCTGTTCAGTGGTTACACTGTGAGTCCAGCGGGCCAGCGCAGCACTGAAAAAATAAGGCAGGGTCAACGGTTCACCGGTTATCAGCCCGAACAGACTTTTCAGCCGGGCTCTGCGCTGATTCAGCCAGACGAAGCAACAATCCTCACAATATTTCCGAACCTGCTCCCGATATTGCCAGTCGTCTGCATCATCGATAAAAGCACCAAGGTAAACACGATAATGCTCGCTCAAATATTTGAGCAAGTGAAAGGAGCGAATTTTGTCGCCTTTGTTGGGGGGAAAAGGGATCCGGTGAGACAGAAATAACAATGCTGGCTTCATGCTAGACAAATTCCTAACCCAGGTTTTTTGCCAGTAGTGGCCCAACGGTATTGGCCAGAGGCAATGGCAGTTTTTTCCATACCCTGATGAAGTACTGATACTTTGGGTTGAGGGGGTTTATATCCGGAACGCTGTCCGCCCCGACCAGATAATATTCATAGTGCAGCGGCTCGGGGGTAAACCCCCAGTGCTGCTTGAAGCGGTAAGGGCCCGTGCCCTCTTTGCTGCGGCCAAAATCAAACACCTGAATACCCTGCTCAGCTGAACGACGCATCAATTCCCAATACATAAAATCGTTGACGCCCTTGATTTCCCTCGCCTCGGCAACACTGCCCCCATAGTAGGGCAGCACTTCATCTCTGAAGTAAAAGCTCACTACGCCCGCTACATCTCGCCCTTCATGGGTAATCATCAGGGTGTCGACGGTATCACCAAACACATCCCGAAGAAGCGAAAAATAGTTTTTGGAGAAAACCGGCGTGCCGAGATTTCTGACACTTTCCGCGTAAATTCGATAAATTCGTTCCCAGTCCTGTCCCGGCTCACTCACCAGACCATTCTTGATTCCCTTGCGAATCATGGTCCGCTGCTTGCTGGGAATCGCCTGCATGTTGACCTCGGGATCCCGATCAATAGAGCGGCGAAAGGTCGCATAAATATTCTTTGTCGGCCAGTTTTCGGCCGAACGGTGCTGGTTCCGCAATTCCAGCGCATCCACATGAAGTGTCTGCGCGAGATCGCAGGCAGCCGTTCTCAGTGCTGCGGCAATTTCATCGGTGTCGGCGACGATACCGCCATAGACGCAAAATGGCGTGGATACCAGATTGTTGCCAAACAGCAGGCTTTTATTGTGTGCCAGCGGCAGTATGCCGACTATTTCTCCCTCGCGCTCGGCATAGAGAAAATAGGGCTGGTGGCCGAAGGCTCGCTGCAGAACCGTTTTCCAGCCAGCCCTGTGAAAGAATGTTGCCGCTGGTGTTTTTAGAACATATTCGTCCCATTGGGATAAATCTGCGTCAGACAGCTGATGAATCGCAAGCGCCATGCAAACCCCACTGATCATTGCCGGTTTGTTTTTGTTGGAAGCCTTTCAGAAACACCTCATCAACTCGCCCCCACAGGAAGTCATCGGCAAGCTGCTCCAGTCGATGATGAACTTTATGCAAATTCAAATAGTGCCGGAATCTGGCTTTACTGCTGGCGTTTGGCACGCGCGGCTGCTCAGGGTCAATTTCCCAGGGGTGAAAGTAGAAAATACAGGGTTGATGCTCTTTCCGGTTAACACGACCGATCGCCCACCGGGTGAAACTGTAGGGAAATAAACGAAACCAGCCGCCGCCACCACAGTTGATGTTGCGCCCTGCGACAGGAATAGTGGTAACAGGAATCTCCAACAACCTGTTATTGGCCGCCGGAAAAACAAACCGGGGAGCGCCCGGTATGCCGTAATGATCATGCCTGATAGGCACAATGCTAGAGCTGTACAGGTAGCCTGCGTCGGCGAGACAATCCAGAGCCCAGAGGTTTTCCTTGCAGATGGAATAGCTGGCGGCACGGTAGCCGACCACGGGCTGGCCCGAGATATCTTCAAGCAGCTGGCGTGTTCGAGTAATGTCCTGGGTAAAGGTTTGCTGATTTTGGTGGGTCACCCGAATATGTTCCCAGCCGTGGCTGGCAAGCTCGTGCCCCTGGTCGACAATCTCCCTGACCATAGCGGGGTAACGCTCGGCCACACAACCCAGAGTGAAGAAAGTTGCCTTGATGCTCTTTCGCTCAAACAGGGCCAGGATTCGCTCCATATTGGCCTCTATGCGGCAGGGCATCTCATCCCATTGTTGTTTATTGATACAACCCTCGAAGGCGGAGACGTGATAATAGTCCTCCACATCGACCGACATGGCATTGCGGATATGGCTTGTGTGATTCACTACCGGCTCCCGTTGGACCAGAGAGCAATTGATTCCACGATTCGCTCTGCCGCCTGACCATCCCAAAGCTCGGGGATACAGCCTGATTTTCCACCGGTACTGAGAATATCTGCGACACAGGCATGGATTGCCTGAGGATCGGTACCGACAATGGTATTGGTCCCCTGCTCCACTGTAATGGGCCTCTCGGTATTTTCACGAAGGGTGACACAGGGAACCCCCAGCGCTGTCGTTTCCTCCTGAATTCCTCCAGAATCGGTGAGCACCAGGCGGGCGTCTTTCATCATACCCAGCATCTCAAGGTAGCCTAGCGGACCGGTCATGTGTAGTGCCGAAGAAGCAATCATTGGCTCCAGCCCGGCATCGATGATGCGCTGTCGGGTCCGGGGGTGGACGGGAAAGACCAGCGGGATATCCCGGCTGATGTCTGCCAACACACTGAGCAGGCTCTGCAGCACCTCGGGGTGATCGACATTGGCCGGACGGTGCAATGTCACCAGGCCATAACCGTTGGAGATATCTACCCTTGCGCCATTTTTTTTCAGCCCGGAAGTGGTCGCCATTGCCGGTATCGCTTGTGCCAGGTTATAACGCAGCGTGTCAATCATCACATTTCCGGCAAAATGAATGCGATTCGGGTCAACACCCTCGCGCAGCAGGTTGTCAGCGGCCGATTTTTCCGTGGTAAACAGCAACTCCGAAATTTGGTCCGTCAATACCCGGTTGATTTCCTCGGGCATGGTGCGATCCCCACTGCGCAGCCCTGCTTCCACATGAATCACCGGAATACCCTTTTTCACGGCTACCAGCGCACAGGCGATAGTGGAATTCACATCGCCCACCACCAATACTGCATGGGGCCGTTCATCATCGAGGACCGGCTCGAAACGTTTCATGATGTCTGCCGTTTGTGTGGCATGGGTGCCGGACCCCACCTCGAGATCAATATCGGGCTGGGGGATATGCAACTGCTCGAAGAAGGTTGTCTTCATGGTGGCATCGTAGTGTTGCCCGGTATGAACCAGCTTGCCAGAAAGACCCGATTGCGGCTGATTTAGCGCTCGCATAATCGGTGCTATTTTCATGAAGTTTGGTCTTGCACCTACAACACAGAGAATCTGTGGAGGCTGTGGCTTCCTGACCATATGAAATATCCTAAAAATCTATTGTCAGGCCAAGGTTTAACCGATTTTCTTTATAGTCGCGCCCAAAACCCTCTGCATCCCTGTCAGAAAAACTGTAGCCAAGCGTTACAGTGGTCTTGGGGCCCAGCTGACGATCAAGGCTCAGATAAAACCTGGTGATCTCCGACTCTGAAGTGGCCCGGTTTTCTCTCTCATCCAGACTCAATCTTGAGGTAACACTGATTTTTGAAGACAGTTTTCGATTAAACCGAATACCCGTGGAAGTAAATTTTGCGTCACTGTCGATGTCCTCTCGGAGCTGCTTTGACTCCCGAACAAAGAAGGTCAGATCACTGCGCTTGCCTTTCAGGGTTAACGAAGCATCAAACAACTCATTAACAAAAATTCCCTGATCCCGGAAAGTGAGGTTATCTGTCAGAAAGAGTGGTTCACCGGTAATTGGATCAATCAGGTCTCCAAAGGGGTCTTCTCCCGGGAACAGGCTGGCAGCACGCCTTTCCGATCGGGTATCGGTGATACTGCGACTGTAGTTGACGGTAAGAGACGTCCGACGAGTGGTGTGGGTAAACTTGAAGCGGGGCGTGGTACCAAAAAAATGTTTTCCATAACCGAAGTCAAATGTTGTTCGTCTGTTGGGGGTCCAGACCAGGCCCACATCCCAGAAGTCACCATCAGTATTGTCATCATCGAAAGTCTGAAAGTTATTCCACTCCTGACCCAAAGTACCGTTTACCTGCCACTTTCGATCAAGGGCATAGCCCAGCCTGACACTGGCTGTAGAGCGCTCATTATCCCCGTCCTGACTCATGAAGCCATCGCCATCAAATTCCGTTTTCTGGTGGTCGGCACGCAGGGTCCAACTCAGGGGGCCAAAATCCGGACCGCTATTAAGCGTCACCGCGGACATTCTTCGGACACTGTCTGAAAGCTCATCGCCCTTGTTGATCTGATCATCATAGGTATAACGCACCTGAAGATCGGCAAACCGCGCAAAGCGATGTACGAGATAGGGGCTTACGCTGTAATCGTAGGTGGTTGTAACGTTATCGGATCGGTTGAGCTGAGTGCTGCCAGAGGCGGCGAAAGGGTCGATAAGCGTCTGATTGGAATAGATATCGCCTTCAATAAAAAAGAAATCCTCGAGCAACTCAACAGCAGCATCGCCACGTACTCTCGGATTAAATGAGTCTGCACCACCACCCACGTTGTTAAACTCAAAAGCACCAACCAGGGACATTTCAGCGCGTCTTCCCTTACCTTCAAGTTCGATGGTGGGTCGCACCACGCTGATAAACTTGCTCTCCTTATTATCATCGTCCAGCTCGACATTGTCCGTGTAGATTTCACCAAAAGTAATGCTCGCCTTGCTTTTCCATTCGCCGGCATCCACCGAATACGGCATTGCCAATATCATGGCCATGGCAATAGAGGCCGGGTGGCTGATTTTACAAAGGGAAACCCACACACTTTTATTCATTCTGGCCGCCACCTATCCTTGTTCGACCTGCCCCATAACTGTGCCCATAACCATAACCATAGCCGTGGGTATAATTGTCCCAGGGATATCTGATGGCTTTGTTAAGCAGCATCCCGATAATTTTATCATCACTGATCCGGCTAACCGCCTGTTTCACAACGTCCGGTGAGACTTTTTCAGCTTCAACCACAAATACGATTTGCCCCATACAGTCGGCCAGCACAGCGGCTTCACTCGTCTGAAGGAAAGGCGGGGAATCAAAAATAATGACCCGATCCGGATAACGCGCTGACAGTTCGGCCATCAGTTGCTTCATCCGTTCACTGGCAAGCAGCTCTGTAGATCGCTCATGGGCAATCCCCACCGGAATAATGCGTACGTTGGGCAGGTTGGTGTTTAGCAATACGTCTTCGATACCGATATCTTCATCTTCCAGAACATCAATAAGCCCTGGCGTATCATCGGGAATCCCTAATAAGCTTCCTGCAGAGGCCTTTGCCATGTCTGCGTCGACGAACAAAACTGTCTTATCTTTCTCTATGGAGATACTCAGCATCAGATTAATGGCTGAAAATGTTTTTCCTTCTCCCTCAAAAGAGCTGGTCACCATAATCAGGTTGGCGTGGTCCGTACCCTGGGCCATATTGGTGTCTATATTTTGCAATAACGGCCGCTTGATCGCCCGATACTCTTCTGCAATATAACTCCTCGGCTTGTACGGAGAGACAAAACCCTTTGCTTCCAACTCCTTGATAGGTAGGACAATACTTTTATTTGCAGACTGTGTTGCTGAGGGTTCAACAGCTGTATCAGCTCCCCCCCAACTGTCCGGCGCTGACGCGAGGTCAACCCCCACTTCAGGTGAGCTTGATGTGGGAGCTGCCGAATCGTTTTTCTGACTCTTCTTCCCTAGCTTTTCAACTGCTTTTTCAATTGTGCTCATAGGGTTTCCGGATGATGATCAAACAATTTGCAACGCTTTCCGAGTGAGCGTTGCATGGAATAAATCTCACCAATCTCATGTCAATGCCAGCTCTTCAAGAAAAGTGACCCCGGCGTAGACGGCAACCAGTGACAGCAGTAATACAACAAACAGTATTTTGTTCATCTTCGCCATTCGCTGCTGTGCGGGCGTGGGAATGTGCATCACGCAGCCCAACACGGGCAGCCCGGTAACCATTGTCAACCTGCGCCGGTCAGATATGACAGGCCTGAGCAATGACAGAAGTAACGCCAACCCCGCACCTACGCCCAGGGAAGCCACTAAAACACCGGTATTAAGTAGTATTTTATTGGGCTTGTTGGGTCTTGAGGGCACAAATGGTGGATCGATTACCTTAAACACCAGATCATTTGCCTGCTGCTCGACATCCTCAGATATCCGGGCGGATTCCCTGCGCTCCAGAAGGCCGGTGTGCTGCTGGGAGAGCACCTGATAGTCGCGGGTCAGCTGAACCAGCTCGGCCTCAACCAAAGGTATTTGGCCCACCATGCTGTTGAGCTTATCAACACGGCGCTGGTACTCAGCCACACGAACGTTCAGCTCCGCAACTTTGGCTTCCGCCTCCGCCAGCATTGAACGCATTTGCTGGTAAACAGGGCTGGCGTTCATGCCTGACAAATCAGATATCTCTCCGGTTGCCAGCTTCGCCAGCTCAGACTCGCGCTCCTGCTCAAGGCTTTCAAGAAGATTATTGATCTGTACCACTTCGGGGTGGCGATCAGTATATTTGGATAGCAGTTCATCCAGCCTGGCTTTCAGTGAGCTGATGCGGCCATCAATGGATGAGCCCTGCTCACTGGCACCGCTGGCCAGAAATACCGGTTGCTCCCCGGCTAATTGACGTTTTAACTCATCGCGCCGGTTTTGCATCTCACTGCGCTGCAAGCGCGCCTCACTCAATTGTTGCTGGCTCGCCACCAGACGCTGATAATAGCCTCCACCTTCACCCGGCAGATTACCCGCATGCCGTTGCTTGAAATCAGCCAGCGCAGATTCGGCCTCTACCAGACGTTTTTCATACTCGGCTATTTGCTTATCCAGGAAGGTTTGAGCTGAATCAGAGTCACCCTGCTTTCCATTGACGGAACTCTCTATGAACACGGTGATTAGCGCCTGCACCACTTTTCGGGCGAGCTCGCGATCCTCATGATAGAAAGACACTGAATAGAGAGAGGAATTGCGCCGGTCGCCAGATAGCGATACCGCTCTACGAATATTGGTAAAAAGCTTTTCCTTCTCTCTCTCTGTCTGGGCACGGAGGTCCATATCCGTCATTCTTAGCAACTTTTCCAAATTTGGTCGACTGAGTAATGTTTTACTCATCAACTCTACCCGTTGATCAATATTCGGCTGTATAACCAGCCCTCTCAACAGTGGGCGCAAGATGGAGTTGGTATCGACATGAATCCTTGCCGTAGCCATATACTGATCGGGCACCTGTGATACCGAAAGCCACCCAACGACCCCAACCAGCCAGGCAATAACCAATGCCGCCCATCTGAAACGCCAAAGGCCTGACAGATAGCTGAATAGCATCGCCAACATTTCTTGCATAGCCGATTTTCCTTAAGTTTTCAGGTTACGTCGTGGCAACGACTTAGAACCAAGCCTCAGGGATAATCACTATATCTCCGGGAAAGAGGGCGAGATTTGTCGATATATCCCCATCGTTGAGCAAATCATCCAAACGAAGCTTGTAGGTGCTTTGATCACCGCCAAAGTTTCTGATCAACACGGCCTTGTTGCCAGCGGCAAATTCCGTCAGGCCACCAACTTCCACCATCAAATCGAGCAATGTCATATGCTTTCTGAAGGGAATACTTGTCGGCTCTGCCGCTTCACCAACCACCCTGACCTGCTGTGATGGAACGCCGACAAAGTCGTCCACGATGACACTGACAACAGCACTCTTAACATATTCAGAGTATGCTTCCTCAATGTCCCGGGCGAGCTCCGAGGGTGTCTTGCCGCTTGCTTCAATATTTTCAACCAACCGGGTGCTGATTTTCCCATCGGGGCGCACTTTGACACCGTTGATTGTCAGCTCTTCGTTACCCCAGACGAAAACCTCCATACTGTCCCCGGGACCAATCACATAGGTATAGTCGGCCGGCATTGCTCGCAGGTCATCGGGCACCTCGGTGTGGGTTGATGACGAGCAACCGGAAAGAGCCACTAGAGCCAGGCTGAGACCAATCACAGATGAAGTTCTTGATACGTAAGAAATAAGACCAGACACGATTCAGCTCCTCCCTTGAGTGCTTCAAATATAAATCCCGGCTGAGTGTAGCATGCACATAAAACCGATGACTAGCAGCGGCCTTCAGGCCACACGCCTCAGCCCGTGGTGGGATTTAAGCAGAAGTTCTGTTTTATGGACGAATCATTTAGACGAACGGCTGGTTGTGCGGTTTGACCTGCAAAATATACTCTGCCATAGCCCTAATTAACTGGTACCATTCTCCGGCAAAGGGCTGGGTCCTGCTCCGCAATAAAAACTTAAAGCTAACTATTTGTATTATAAGGGCTTACTAACTAATGTTAGCCATATACTGCAAGTTTTCAGCACAAAATTTCCTGCCTTTGGCGGGTGGCAGCCCCTAGCACTCCCGGCTGCAGATATTGATACAGGCCCGCCCAACAGGTATCCACCAAAAACAACTGGCTGTTCAATCAGCAGCCAAACTACCTTATGGAAGGGGTTTATTACCGGCAATGAAAAAGACGAATTTTCGCGACTTGTCCTCAGGTTATAAGGTGCTCGTAATTATCGAGCTATCGGTATATTTCGGCTCAGTATTTCTTGCTATCTTTGCCAACAAATTCTTTGGCTGGTCCCAACAAAGCGACCTCGAAACAAATATAGTCGCCGCCTACTCCCTGGTTTTTGCTCTTTTCATTTTGCTCACATCCCTTTCCCTGGGGCTGTACAACCCCAGAATGCGAGAAAATTATCGCAACGTATTTCGCCGGCTGGTACTCGCCGTCGCACTCGGCTCTGCCGAGTTTGCGATTCTTTTTATGCTTATCGACACCAAACCCTTCACCGCGGAGGTGGTGCTCACTGCAGCGGGCATAGGGCTCATTTTAACCAGTCTTATCAGGCACACCCTAAACCGTTTCGACTTACTTGGCTTTAACAAAATTAACGTACTGATACTTGGCTCCGGAGAACGTGCATCAATCGTCGAGAGACGGATGCGGCGTGCTGTTGACCGCCACGGCTTTACCCTCACGGGATTTGTGGTGATGGAGGGCGACTTGCCCGATGGCATTCAACGCGAGCGACGAATCAATCTCGAAAAAGGTGCACTCCTGTCATTTGTCATAGAGCACAATATTGATGAAATTGTTGTTGCCAGCGATGAAAGAAGAGCCAATTTGCCCGTTGAAGAGCTGTTTGCCTGCAAAATTCGCGGTGTTAATGTTATTGATATTCTGGATTTTATCGAACGAGAAACGGGACAGATTGCAGTCAACCTTATCTATCCCAGCTGGATCATTTACTCCAATGGTTTCGCCTCCATCCATTACCTGAGAAATTCGGTAGATTGGCTCTTCAATGCATCAATCGCCGTTCTACTCTTACTGGTCACCTGGCCGATCATGCTCATCACTGCCCTGGTGATTAAAATTGAAGATGGCATCAAGGCACCCATTTTTTATCACCAGGAGAGAGTAGGACTGGATGGCAAGGTCTTCAAAATCATCAAATTTCGAAGTATGCGCACGGATGCCGAGAGCAACGGGGCAGTCTGGGCCAAGGTCAATGACACCAGAATAACCCGCATAGGCAACTTTATTCGAAAATGCCGAATTGATGAATTACCACAAATCTACAATGTGCTGTGCGGAGAAATGGGCTTTGTCGGCCCCCGGCCGGAAAGGCCAGAGTTTGTTCAGGGGCTGATTCGCAGCATCCCCTACTACAACGAAAGGCACAATGTTAAACCGGGATTAACTGGCTGGGCTCAGCTCAAGTACCCATACGGGGCAACAGACGAGGACGCCATGGAAAAGCTGAAGTACGACCTCTACTACGTCAAGCACCGCAGCTTCCTGCTCGACCTCAATATTCTCATCAGAACCGTAGAAGTTGTCCTTTTTGGCAAGGGCCGGTAAGTCAAACCCGCCAACTGTTCACGAACGAATATTGTACTTTTCGAGAAAATTATAGAGCGTTGGTCTGGTCACTCCCAACATTTTGGCTGCTTCCGAGACATTATCCCCGGCATTCAACAACGCCCTCTGAATAGCACCCTTTTCAGCTTTCTCCCTGATTTCTCTCAGGTTAAAGGGTGCGGCCTCTTCGCCCGCTGGCGACAGCTCGAGGTCCTCCAGGGTTATATGGGTCCCCTCTGCCATGATAATGGCCCGTTTGATTCGACTCTCCAGCTCACGGACATTGCCAGGCCAATCGTAAGACTCGATCGCCTGAGCTGCCTGCTTGTCAAACCCGCGTAGCGATTTGCCTGATTCCTTGCTGAAACGTGCCAAAAACGCCTTCGCCAGCAGCAAGGCATCGCCTTCGCGATCTTTCAGCAGCGGTATCTGGATAGTAATTTCGCTCACCCTGTAATAAAGATCCTCGCGAAACTTCCCTTCCTCTATATACTTGGCCAGGTCCTGATGCGTGGCACAAATAATCCTCACATCGATGGGGATTTCCGTCCTGCCCCCCACTCTTTCAATGACCCTTTCCTGAAGAAAACGCAACAATTTGGACTGCAACTCCAGCGGCAAATCACCAATTTCATCGAGAAACAGGGTTCCCCCATCGGCATATTCTATTTTCCCCTGCGTCTGTTTAACCGCACCCGTGAAGGCACCTTTCTCATGGCCAAACAGTTCGCTCTCCAACAGATTGTCCGGTATCGCAGCGCAGTTGATTGCCACCATTTTCTGCTCTGCCCGGCTACTCAGTTCGTGCAATGCCCGGGCAATAACCTCTTTGCCAGTGCCACTGGCACCCAGCAGCAAGGTCGTGATATCGGAGGGCGCCACTTTCTCAACCGTGCGACAGACTTTCAGCATTTCCGGGCTGGCAGTAACAACCCCTCGCAAAGGGGACTCCAGACCCTGCTCCTGAAGTCGGCGGTTTTCAGATTCCAGCTCATAGACGCGGTAAGCCCGATCGACAATCAGCGTGAGAATATCCGGATCCACCGGCTTTTGATAAAAATCGTAGGCTCCAAGGCCAATTGCCTTGACCGCATTTGACCTGTCGTTGTCACCCGTCACCACGATGACCTTTGTTTGCGGCGAAATCACCAGGATCTCACTCAGTGTGGCAAGCCCTTCTGTTACGCCACCGGGGTCCGGCGGCAACCCCAGGTCAAGCAATACCACCCATGGTCGATGGCGGCGCAACTGGGCTATGGCGCTCTCACGATCACCGGTGATCACCACATCGTAGTCATCAAAACACCAGCGCAGCTGACTTTGCAGCCCTGTATCGTCTTCAACCACAAGTAATGGTCTGTTGGTTTCTTTCACGACGGACTTCCTTCATTTTCGGTACTTGCTTCGCCACCATCAATCGGACTACACGGCAAGATAATAGTAAATTGAGAACCCACCCCCGGCTCACTGGTAACCAAAATATCCCCACCGATAGAGCGGATATACTCTCGACTTTCAAATGCACCCACACCCATGCCGGTCAAACCTTTAGTGGAATCAAATGGGCTGAAAAGACGGTCACGGATAAAGGCTCGGTCCATTCCCGTACCCGCGTCCTCAATAATGACATGAACAGTCTGGCCCTGCCTCTCTACGCTGACAGCAACTCTTGCTGTTGCCGGGGTGGCGTCCTGGGCATTTTGAATGATATGACCAAAGACCGTAGACAGCTGCTCACGATCCGCGCGCACTACCGCATCACTGGCCACCGATTCAAGTACAGGTTTAGGCTCCCTGGCAGAGGCGGCCCTGACCAGCCTTGTCAGTAAACTGCCAAGCTCAATATCCTCCGCCAAATCCCCCCGGACGCCACTTCTCATCTGCTCCATAAGCCGGGTCATTCTATTAACGGAATTTTTGACAGTGGCAAGAACATCATCAATAAACTCAGGCTTGTGTTTATGCTTTTCTGCATTGGTGATAATCAGCGATTGCTGGGCCAGGATATTTTTCAGATCATGAACAATATAGGCAGACAACCGGTTAAACGCTTCAAACTGTCGCGAACGAATCAGCGCCTGATCTGCCCGGTATTGCGCCAAATGGCTGGCTGCGTGTTGACCCGCCATTTTCAACAGATCCCGATCTTCCCAGTTAATCGTCTGATACAAATCCGATCGCCTGACCAGCACAAACCCCAGGCACTCATCCCGAAGTATCAAGGGGACCAACAGCCAGATATTGCGAATCTTCAGCAGCCACTCCGGCATGACCAAACCCGCATATTTTTCGGGATCTTCATTATATTCATCAATATCGATAACCCAGTGGGTTCGCGTCATAAACAACGTCAAGGAATCTAACGATTTGGCATCCGCACAATCAGGTTCCGGCATATGCCAGCGAGCCAGAACGCTAAAATGTCCCGCATCATTTTTTTCCCAAAGAATACCGCCCGGACTTTCCGTCAGCTTCGCAATGGATTGAATCACCCGCTCCGGCACACTGTCCTCACTGCCTGAAAGCGTCTGGGTAAATTTAAGCCATTCTTCCCGGTAATCGTGCTTGTAGGAAAAAAAGTGCTTGCTCAGCAAGACCCTTACCTGAGCGCGAATCTTGTCGGAAAACATCAGGGTAACCAGCAGGACTGCCGCACCGAAGAAAAATACAATTTGCAGTACACTACCCCAGGTACCGCCATAATAACGGATGAAGTAACCGGCAGTGGCCATCAGCAGCAGATAAACACCTGCCCCCATGATCGTTGCGGTATGGAAAACCACATGCCTGGACACGTGGATGTTCAGTTCAAATTTCGGATTTCGGGCGATGGCAATGACAATAAGGGGGGCAGCCATCCCGTTTACAAGGCCTCGGGCCTCCCATAAATCAAGACTGATGCGTTTAAAAAGAAGGGCATCTGAGTACATGAAAAAGTCATAGACAAAAAAACTGCCGATACCAAGGCACAAGAATTTTGTCGACCACCGCTGGGTGGCGCCAGAGTTGCGAAAAATTTGCTCAATCAGAATCAGGCCCGTGAGGGAAAGTACCACCCACAGCACCAGCACAATTTCCCGAAACAGTGTTTCTGATACGGACAGATACTCGGAAGCAAGAGGCGTTGTAAAAAGGATCCCCAACATTAGAAGTACTGCAGAACAGCCCAGCGAAAGCCGGAAGATCAAGGCTCCGCGGGGACTTTCACCATCTTTTTTACAGAGAACATCCAACAGGAAGAGACACCAGGACAGGTTTCTCGATAACTCGGCCAGCTGTATCATCTCAAAAGAAACCCGGGCACCGAACTCCCCTGCGGCAATGGCGCCAGCCCAGACGGTCGAACAGACGGCGGCGAAAATGATCAGGGCCCCCTGCGGCCGTCCACGCCATGAAACGCTGATCAGGATTGCCAGCACCAAATAGGCGAAAAAAGCGAACAGATAGCTGGGCACACCCACATTCATGCGAGAACCTGCAGGCCCAACACCAAGACTCCGTCGATCATAAAACGCCTCCGTTCAGTAACAGATTTTGCACACTAGCGGATTCTGGATCAGAACTGCCTTTAACACTATACTCAGCACCTTAAATTTAGTCGGGTATGCTGCCGAGGTATTCAAAGCAGTGGTTTTACCCGGTGGCGATTCAACCAAAAAGCCCAGCTGGCTGCTATCAGTTACTGCCCTTCCATCTACCGCTTTGTGGTGGACGAGACAATCGCAACATATGGATTAGCTACCCAAGAATCAAGGATAATATCGGTGACAGCGTACAGCGATCTACAGCAATCACTAAGATCAGAGCCGAAAACCTGGCTAATTACTGGTGTTGCAGGGTTTATCGGGTCCAACCTTCTCAGAACCTTGCTTGAACTGGAGCAACGGGTTGTCGGTATTGATAATTTTTCTACCGGACATCAATCCAACCTGGACGACGTGCAAGCCGAAAGCGGCAAAAACTGGGATAGATTCACCTTTCACGCCTACGATATCCGGAACTTGAACGACTGCATAAATGCATGCCAGGGTATCGATATCGTTCTTCATCAGGCAGCTCTGGGAAGTGTGCCAAGATCTATTGAAGACCCTGTTACAACCAATAGCTCAAATATTGATGGCTTTCTGAATATGCTGGTGGCGGCAAGGGATACCAAGGTCAAGCGCTTTGTATACGCAGCCTCGTCATCCACCTATGGCGACCACCCCGGGCTCCCCAAGGTAGAGGATGAAATTGGCCGTCCACTTTCACCCTATGCAGTCACCAAGTACGTGAATGAGCTGTATGCGGATGTCTTCGCCCGGACTTATGACATGGAAAACATAGGCCTCCGCTACTTTAATGTTTTTGGTCCAAGGCAGGATCCAAATGGTGCGTATGCCGCTGTCATACCAAAGTGGTTCGGGCAACTACTGGCCGGGGAAGACTGCTTCATCAACGGTGACGGGGAAACGTCACGGGATTTTTGTTTTATCGATAATGCCGTCCAGGCTAACCTGTTGGCCGCAACCACCGAAAATCCGACCGCCATCAATCAAATCTACAATGTTGCCTGTGGCGACCAAACCAGCCTGAACGAGCTTTTTTCTTCGATAAAAATGCTCCTCGGCAGCCATTATCCGAACATCAACAATTTGACTGCCAGGCACAGGGCATTGCGCCCAGGCGATGTTCGACACTCACGGGCAAACATTGAAAAGGCCAATTCGTTGCTCGGATACCAGCCCTCTCATAATGTCCACCAGGGGTTACAGACGACACTGGATTGGTTTTTAAAAAAGACAGCGGATTAAAAATAATTCGTCAACGGTCTCATAGGGACACGGGAGATATTGTGAAGAAAGTAGCAGTCGTTGGATTAGGGTATGTAGGTTTGCCTTTGGCCGTTGCATTTGGCAAAAAGTTGCCGACCATTGGCTTTGATCTCGACAAGAAAAAACTGACCGCCTACCTTTCCGGGAAAGACCCCAGTGGAGAAGTGGAGCCAGAGGACCTGGCCGCAGCGACTTTCCTGGAGCTCACCAACGATCCCGCCAGGTTAGCGGAAGCCGACGTTATCATTGTCGCCGTTCCCACCCCTATCGACCAGGCTCACAAACCTGATTTGAGGGCTGTTCACGGGGCATCCAGAACCATTGCAGAGCACCTCAGTCCAGGCACAACTGTCGTGTATGAGTCAACCGTATACCCGGGCTGCACCGAAGAAACCTGTGTACCCATATTGGAGTCGGTCTCCGGTATGCCATGGCTTGGCAAACCGGGAGCAACCAGCGAGGGCAACCAAAATGGCTTCCACATTGGCTACTCGCCAGAACGGATCAACCCCGGTGACAAAGTTCATCGGCTGGAAACCATCGTCAAAGTCGTCTCTGGCGACACGCCCGAAACCCTGGAAAAAGTAGCCAACACCTATGAACAAATTATTACCGCCGGCGTTTATCGGGCAGCCAGCATCAAGGTAGCTGAAGCGGCAAAAGTGATCGAGAATACTCAGCGCGATCTTAATATTGCACTGATGAACGAACTGTCCCTTATATTCCACAAACTCGGTATCGACACGCTGGATGTTCTGGAGACAGCGGGAACAAAATGGAATTTTCTACCGTTTCGCCCTGGATTGGTGGGTGGACACTGTATTGGCGTCGATCCCTACTACCTCACCTTTAAAGCCGAAGCAGAGGGCCACCACCCCCAGGTCATTCTGGCTGGCCGACAAACCAACGATGGCATGGGCAAATACATTGCCGAGCAAACTGTCAAACAATTGGTCAAGAAAGGTCACCCTGTCTGCGGTGCCAATGTAGTTATCCTGGGACTGACATTCAAAGAAGATTGCCCCGACCTCAGAAACTCAAAAGTTGCAGATATCATCGCAGAACTCAGGGAATATCACTGCAATATCATTGTTCATGATCCCATGGCAGAGAGCAGCGAGGCCATTGAGGAGTACGGCGTGGAACTTACCCCCTGGGATCAAATCAAAAACGCGCATGCGGTGGTTCTGGCGGTTGCCCACCAGCACTACAAAAAACTCTCTACAGCTGAGCTTGGCGCCATCATGGCTGAAGACGCCACCATCATCGATGTTAAATCGATGCTCGACAGGTCTTTGTTTGAAGAGAAAAATATCGATATATGGCGGCTGTAATCGCCTCAAAGGTCACACCGGAAAGCCTTGCATCGACTATTATCTCTAGTAACGGGTTTTCTGAATTGTCGCGGTTGTCAGTTTTTTTTACATTGCGGGATAGTCGGCCACTTTTTTAAAAAGCAAACTCGCCCTGATGACCGCAACACACTGATAAATAAAGGCTCCCACAAGAATGGCCCGTTTATTGCATTCATATTACCTATCAAGTACAACCCAGCAGATACAGGTTTGGAGAAATGGAAAACAACTCGCAAAATCATGTAACCAAGAAGGGGGCTGAACTCAATTCTTCAGTAAATATTTCACGTCGCAACTTTTCCCGTATCGGGGCTGCGGCACCGATTCTCATGTCCCTCGCCAGCCCCTCTGCACTGGGCGCCCCCTGCCTGTCCAACATGATGTCCGGACACCTGTACCAGGACAGAGGTCAGTGCAGCCCCGGCTGGAGCCCGGGCGGCTGGAAAAATGTAGGTGGCAGTGAGCCAGACTGGAACAGCACGCCTTTTCAGTATGGCATTTATGACCCGAAAGCGACCTACACCAAGGGTGGCGGAAAAAAAGCCAAGAAATGCGGCCACAACAGTAAAAACCAGCCTGAGTGCTACGTAGAGGGGACAACACTCTCCGAAGCCCTGGGCTATTATGGCTTGGGCTGCCCCTCCGGACTCGCCAGTGTCTGCCACCTGCCGATGGCTACCATTTTGAATGAAAATACCGGCGGCGGCACAGGCAACTTTGCAGGCCATTTTGTAGCAGCGCTCCTGAATGCCTCGCACAGCGGCATAACCTATGTCATCACACCCAGCCAGCTTGTTGGACTTTATAATGATCCATCAACCATACCGGAACCCTATACAGGGAACATCGGATCATTTCTGGATTCAACCTGGTAAGTTTTTGCTTTAAAGTATCGGCATTATGAATAGTGCCGATACTTTCTCTTCCTCCTGCCAGTCCTGCCTCTATCGCCAATGGGAGGAGGAATGCGTCATGTACAATCCGGTTTCCGGGGAAACCCATTTACTGGAAGCAACAGCCGCCAAGATTCTGATCACTATTGCAGCATCACCAACACGGTACGATCAACTAAGTCTCTTTCTCAAAGAGCAGCTGAATGATGTGCCTGAACCAGAAATAGATGAGTATCTCTGCACTACCTTGCAGAAACTTCAGGACATGCACCTAATTTCAGCGACAGGGGAATAGCTCCTTTGTTGCTCTCGTCGATACCGCCTCGAAAACTCAAACAACAGCTCGCAGAAGAAGGCATCAATTTAAAAATTGGTCCCTTCGTGGTCAACCTGTCATCAACCCTGCCGAAGGTTGCGGAAAATCTCAGTGATCTATACGGCGCCTATACTCTGGAAGATAGCCACCGGGTCGATTTCCATATCGCACTGCAATCTCCGTCGATAATCAGGCGCTGGATTCGTCCCCAGGCCATTTTCTCCTTTGATGGCTATCTGCCGTTCAAGCCTCTGCCACAGACCCAATCTTTTGCTATGTTCGAGTGGGGACTCAACTGGTGCATAGCCAACAATGCACATCAGTATCTGGTCATCCACTCCGCCGTTGTGGAAAAAAATGGCAAGGCTGTCATCTTTCCGGGGACGCCAGGTAGCGGGAAAAGCACCCTGTGTGCGGGCCTTGTAAGCCAGGGGTGGCGGCTGCTGTCCGATGAGATGGCACTACTTTCTACTGAAACCGGCTTAATCACACCCATTCCTCGGCCGATAAGCCTTAAAAACGAGTCCATTGATATCGTCAGATCATTTGCAAATGATGACATTTTTGTGGGTAAGCCAGTGCATGATACCGCCAAGGGCAGCGTTGCCCACATGCGTGCACCCATGAGCAGCGTAGCAAGAAGTGATGAAGCAGCTGTGCCGGCTGCCATCGTCTTCCCCAAATACCGCAAGGACGCGAGTATTGAATTATTGCCTTTGAGCAAAGGCAGGACCTTCCTCGAACTGGCAGAAAACAGCTTCAATTACCACATACTTGGCTCAACCGCCTTTAGTGCGTTAACGGCCATGCTCGACCAGTGCGAATGCTTCAGATTGAGCTATCACAATCTGGATGACGCCTATGCCACTCTCGGGAATCTGATTGATGCCTGAGTCAATCATGCAAAGCTGCCTGGTTCGTTTCCTTCGTGATCCGCAACACAGTGCCGCCAAACTTTCACCTGGTGAATGGCAAATGCTTATTCGTCAGGCAAGACGCAGCAATTTACTGAGCCGCATGGCGCACCTCGTCGAAACATACGATCTTCTGTCTTTTGTGCCTGAACATCTTCAGCCCCACTTGTACAGCGCCCAACTGGTGTCATCGAGCAACCTCCGTTCGGTAAAGTGGGAGGTCTTGCAAATTTATACAGCGCTGAGTGAGGCCGACATCCCTTTTGCCCTGCTCAAGGGTGCCGCTTATGTCATGAGCGAGCGCGATGCATTTCAAGGTCGCCTGTTTGGCGATATTGATATTCTGGTCAGGGATGAACAGTTAAAAGAGGCTGAAAAGGCACTTATTAAACACGGGTGGTTTTGCACAAAAATAGACCCCTATGACCAGAAATATTATCGTACCTGGATGCACGAGCTACCGCCGCTGAAGCACCTGAAAAGACAAACAGACCTGGATGTTCACCACACCATTCTCCCACCTACTGCCGCAGCAAAACCTGATATCAATAAAATATGGGAGCAGGTGATTGAAGTAAAAGATTATCCGGGAATGCATGTTCTATCTCTCCAGGACATGATTCTGCACAGCGCCACCCATCTTTTCCATGAAGGTGACTTCGAACAGGGACTACGCGATGTTGTCGACCTGGACGCGTTACTACGTGAATATTCCCTGGAGAATGGCCGCGCCTGGGCCGGCCTGCTCACCCGGGCAGAGACACTCCAACTGTCACGATCGCTCTATTACGGACTGCGCTACGCCAGAATGTTACTTAAAACCCCCGTTCCAGAGGCGCTGACGAGAGAAATTGCCACCCAAGCAGAACCCTTTGGTTTCTCCAGATACCTCATGGACAAGATGTTACTGAAAGCCATGATGCCAAGCTGTATTGGCCAGAGAACCCATTTACTGGGGCTTGCCCGCTTTATTTTATTTATCAGGTCACACTATCTTCGCATGCCCATGAGGCTACTGATTCCGCACCTGCTCAGAAAAGCGCTCAGGCAGGAAAAATAAGTGTTCTCAGAGCATTGCCCGTCACAGCAAAATCACCGCTTGAGCGAATGCACAACATACTCAAGCTTTAACAGGCAACCGAAAACCATCGCTGCAACCCCGATATTAAACAGGGTCAGTATTTCAAAACCCACAAAGTAGTAACCGCCCATCAGACGAATAACGCCAGCGAGCAGACAGATGACCACCCCGGCAATGCCCGCCACCGTGGCTATGTTCGATAGCATCCTCACTTAACGCCCCTCACGTCACGTTTAACGATAGACAGGGCTCCTTTATTGTCAACCCAGCCCGATTTCAGTTATAGCGAATAAATCATAAGAGCAAAAGCATTAAGTTGCTGATTTTATTTGCTCAATTTATACTCCGGGGGTTCATAAACTCACCAATACAATTCGGCCAATCCCCATGTACGAACAGTTTTATGACCTCAAGGCCGAGCCCTTCCGCCTAAGTCCGGATCATCGGTTCTGCTTTAACCACCGCAGTTACGCCAAAGCCAAGGCTTACATGCAGTATGCGTTTCAGCGCGCCGAAGGCTTTGTGATGATTACAGGCAAACCCGGCACGGGAAAAACAACCCTAGTCAGTGATCTTGTGGAAAGTCTGCGGGAAGATCAAGTGAATGTCGCCATGCTGGTCTGCACACAGCTGGGGGCGGACGACCTGTTGCGAATGGTTGCCGATGCTTTTGGTTTGTCTTCCAACACAGACCATAAATCACTGCTCCTGCAACAGCTGACCCGACTTTTTGTCAACGACTACAAAACCGGCAAGCGTGCCCTCCTGATTATTGACGAAGCACAGGACCTCTCCACAGCAGCACTGGAGGAGCTTCGATTGCTCACCAACTTGCAGATGAGCCGACAACCACTGCTACAGATTTTTCTTTTGGGCCAGGAAGAGCTCAGGGGTATCGTTCAGCAACCGAATATGGAGCAAGTGCATCAGCGACTCGTGGCCGCCTGCCATTTGGCATCCCTGAATGAGGAGGAAACCAAGGGTTACATCAAACACAGGTTGAATCAGGTTGGCTGGAAAGGAGACCCGGCTATCAGTAATGCCATTTACCCAGTGATCCACAAAGTCAGCGAGGGGATCCCTCGCCGCATCAACATGATCTGTAGTCGACTTTTTTTACATGCCTGCGTTGAAGAGTTGCACAAAATCAGCATCAACGACGCCAAGATTGTATTGGGTGAAATAGATCAGGAGCAGCTGACATCAAAGGCCATGCTTCCCGATCTCGACTTTGCTGTTCAGGACACCTACGATACCCCGCCCCAGGTGACACCTGTGGCCGTTAGCGACACTAAAAAAAAAGTAATTGATATCTCGAACACCGCTCGCAGGACTCCACCGGCCCCGGCACCTCAAGCGGGGCTGGCTATCCAGCCAAAACCCGAGGAAGTCCCGCCAAGCAAAGAGAACCTCTTTCAGGCAAAGGAATTAACCCAAACTGAGGCATACCGGGGGCCCGATTCAAGAAAAGGTGAAAGGCGCTCCTTCACCGATCCCCGTCAGGAAGTCCGATACGAGCCGGGGAAAAAAGACCGACGACAAAACCCCGGGCGCCGCAAGGAAGACAAAGAAGTACAAAAACGTCCCTGGCAATTCTGGATTTAATGGCCTGGCACCCCATTATTCCACCCCACCGAGTGTTATGTTTTTCGTATAATCACTCGAACACTGCGAATGTATCTATTCCGCATCCGCAGCACCCAAAACTTCACCCCCAACCCCGTCAAGAGGAATCCCCGTGTACGTCGAACAAGCAGACCGTCAACAGTTGCAACGCTGGCAAGAAGAGCTTTCTGCCAACCACCGGAGCTTTGTCTCCAGCAAGCTTAATCTCGATCTGACCCGGGGCAAGCCCTCAGCGAACCAATTATCATTGGCCGATCCGCTGGATGGTATCCTGCAGGGAGACTATGTTTCGGACGAGGGTGTGGATACCCGCAATTACGGCGGACTGGACGGCTTGCCGGCCATGCGCCAACTGGCGGCAGAGATCCTCGGCGCAACACCTGACGAAATCATGGTGGGGGGCAATAGCAGCCTGACCCTGATGTATTTCAGCGTCCTGTATGCCTGGCAGTTTGGCTTGAGCGGACCCGAGTCGGCCTGGCGACATGAAGAGACCATCAAGTTTCTCTGCCCGGTACCCGGTTATGACCGCCACTTTGCCATCTGCGAGGAATTTGGCATTGAGATGGTCAACGTGCCGATGAATGACGGCGGCCCGGATATGGACGCAGTGGAAGCCCTGGTCCGCAATGACACCAGCATCAAGGGGATCTGGTGTGTACCCAAGTACTCCAATCCCACCGGCTGTATTTATAGCGCCGACACCATCGAACGGCTGGCCAGATTGGGTACTATCGCGGCCACGAACTTCCGGGTCTTCTATGACAACGCCTACGCCGTTCACGACCTTATGGATGAACCTGCCCAACTGGCCAATATCCGGGCGTTCTGTGAAAAACATAGCACCGAAAATAGCGTGCTGCAATTCGGATCGACCTCCAAGGTGACTTTCGCCGGTGCTGGTGTGGCCTTCATGGCGGCCAGCAAAACGAATTTAAGTGCCATGAAAAAGCATCTGGGAATTGCTACTATCGGGCCGGACAAGGTCAACCAGCTCCGGCATCTGAAGATGATTGGCACTATGGCGGAACTGCGCAACCACATGGCCCGACATGCCGAACTGCTGCGACCGCGCTTTGCCTGTGTCCTGAAACACCTTGAGGAAAACTTCCGCGATTCTGACCTGGGAGAATGGAGTTCACCCGATGGCGGTTACTTTATTTCTTTCGATACCCGCCCCGGGCTGGCCAACGCCGTCATCCAGCTGGCTGCAGAAGCGGGGGTCAAACTCACCCCGGCGGGCGCCACCTTCCCTTACGGCAAAGACCCGGACGATAAAAATATCCGGCTGGCACCGTCATTCCCCACCGTGGAGGATATTGATCGCGCCATGGCCGTATTCTGTAATGCCGTGAAACTGGCCTCCGTGAACCAACAACTTGAGGCCTAAGCGCCTGACATCAAAAAGGGCAGCTTGCGCTGCCCTTTTTATTCAGGATACAGGCCCCTGTTAACTAGCGATCACTTTTTGGCTTGGGGGCAAGACCCGGATAGGGGAAAGGGGTGACATTACCGGCGCCGCCCTTTGCCTCAATAATTTTGCAGGAACCTTCTTTTTCCACTTCATCAATGCGCACGACAGAATGCAGCGGAATAAAGCTCCGCTTGATGGAGGAAAACTCGTTCTTCAGTTTTTCTTCAGAAGGGTCGACAATCATCTGGGAGCGTTCGCCAAACACAAACTCCTCGACTTCCAGAAAGCCCCACAAATCACTCTGGTAGACCTGCCGGGCATAGATTTCGTACACCTGACCCTGATTGAAAAATACAATTTTGTAAATGGGGGTTGATGCCATACAGGTTGCCTGTTCACCGATTTATCAAGGGCGCGAAAGAATACCACAATCTGCACAAATTTCACCCAATCAGACCACCCCCTGTGGGATTCACCCCCGACGACCGCTATACTGTGCGGCCGCGTCAAGTGTATCCATAACCAGCATTTATGTCCGAGCCAAAAATCAAAAAACTGCACATAGTCACTCACGGTTGCCAGATGAATGAGTACGATTCATCGCGGATGCGCGATCTGCTGGGCGACAGCCATCAGATGGTGGTGACAGACAACCCGGAAGAAGCCGACGTACTGTTGCTGAACACCTGCTCTATCCGGGAAAAAGCCCAGGAAAAGGTTTTTCACCAGCTCGGCCGCTGGAAACACCTCAAAGCCCGCAATCCGGAACTGGTCATCGGGGTTGGCGGCTGTGTCGCCAGTCAGGAGGGTGACGCCATTGCCAGGCGCGCACCTTTTGTGGATCTGGTGTTTGGCCCCCAGACATTGCACCGGTTGCCGGAAATGCTGGCCGAAAGGAAGCAGCAAGACGGCACCACCATCGTCGATATCAGCTTCCCGGAAATTGAGAAATTTGACCGACTGCCTCAGCCGGAGGCCGACGGTGTCACTGCTTTCGTTTCGATTATGGAAGGCTGCTCCAAATACTGCACCTTCTGTGTTGTGCCCTATACAAGAGGTGAGGAGGTCAGCCGCCCGGCTGCGGATGTACTCGCAGAAGTGGCTCATCTGGCCGGCCAGGGCGTCCGGGAAGTCAATTTGCTGGGACAGAATGTCAATGCCTACCGCGGCACCATGCCCGACGGAAACCTCTGCGACCTGGCGGAGCTGATTGGCTATGTGGCGGGAATTGAAGGCATTGACCGCATTCGCTATACCACCTCCCACCCGATGGAGTTTTCAGACAGCCTCATTGCGGCCTATGCCGAAGTACCCGAGCTGGTCAGTCACCTTCACCTGCCGGTGCAAAGTGGTTCGGACCGGATTCTGGCGGCAATGAAGCGCGGCCACACCGTGCTGGAATACAAATCAAAAATTCGCAAGCTGCGTCGGATCCGACCGGACATCAGTATTTCATCGGACTTCATCATTGGTTTTCCCGGTGAAACGGAGAAAGATTTCGAGGATACCCTCAAGCTGATTCAGGATATCGGCTTTGATCACAGCTTCAGCTTTGTGTACAGCGCCCGGCCGGGCACGCCGGCAGCGGATCTGCCCGATAGCACGCCCGAAAGCATCAAGAAGCAACGACTGCAAATCCTGCAAAGCCGGATCAGCCAGCATGCCACAGCTATTAGCGAGCAAATGGTCGGCACAGAACAGACTATCCTGATCACCGGCATTTCAAGGAAAGATCCCGGTCAATTGCAGGGTCGCACCGAAAACAACCGGGTCGTCAATTTTCCAGCCACCGACCATCAACTGATAGGTACGTTTGCCAGGGTGAGCATTATCGAGGCGCTGCCCAATTCACTGCGCGGACGCCTGATCGCTGCTACGGAGAACACTGCAGCATAAATGACGGCGCTGGCAAATACCTGCAAACCTCACTCAAAACTGTTTTCAGGCCCTAATAAAGGTTATATGCTTGCCCTACATGCGTAGCCGCAGAGGGCGGCCTATTGGAAAATTTGAATATTCAGACTGCAACACAGACCATCACGCTGGAACCCAGCGACACCCGTCGCCTAGCAACACTCTGCGGGCAATTCGACGAACATCTCAGGCACATCGAACAGCGGCTGAAAATCGAGATTCGCAACCGAGGTAATACATTCGCCCTGTTCGGCGACCACGCCGCGGCTGATGTGGCTGGGCAACTTCTCCATCACCTTTATCAGGAAACCGGTCGCAGCCGTGAGCTGACACCCGACCACATTCATCTCGCCATTCAACAATCCACCGCCGGAATGCCTATGGAACACTATGCGACCACGACTCCAGCAGACAGCAATGTCGCCGAGACAGAGAACGCTACAACACAGACGGTCATCCGCACCAAAAAAGGCAATATCAAACCCAGAGGGCTCAGCCAGCAACGCTATGTGCGGGCCGTGCAGACCCACGATATCAATTTTGGAGTAGGGCCTGCCGGGACCGGCAAGACCTATCTGGCGGTAGCCTGCGCGGTGGAGGCGCTACTGAGAGATGAAGTGGAACGCATTCTACTGGTGCGCCCTGCCGTCGAAGCCGGCGAAAAGCTCGGTTTTTTGCCCGGGGACCTGAGCCAGAAGGTGGACCCCTATCTGCGCCCACTCTACGACGCGCTGTATGAAATGCTCGGCGTTGAAACCGTGGCCAAACTGATTGACCGGAGTGTCATTGAAGTAGCACCGCTGGCCTACATGCGCGGTCGCACCCTGAACAACTCTTTCATTATTCTCGACGAGAGCCAGAACACCACCAGGGAACAAATGAAGATGTTCCTCACCAGAATCGGTTTCAGCTCCACCGCGGTCATTACCGGGGACACCTCCCAGATCGACCTGCCCCGACCCAGTCACTCCGGACTGCTTCACGTCTGCAAGGTGCTCAAGGACGTCGAGGATATCAGCTTTACGTTTTTCGGTTCGAAGGACGTGGTTCGCCACCCGCTGGTACAGCAGATTGTCGATGCTTATGATGTCTTCGAACAGGAAGAGGCCAAAGACTCGCCCCAATGAAGCTTCAGCTCGATATTGAAAACACCTATGGCAAAGCGGGCTGGATACCGGACAGAAAACAGATACGCTGCTGGGCTACCGCAGCACTGTCCAACGCCCGACAGACGGCCGAATTGGGCGTGAGAATTGTCGGTGAAGCAGAGTGTGCCGAGCTGAACCAACGTTATCGTCACAAACCAGGTCCCACCAATGTGTTGTCTTTCCCGGCCGATTTGCCGCCGGATTTGGAGCTTCCGCTGCTCGGTGACCTGGTCATCTGTGCACCAGTGGTCGAGCGCGAAGCCGCCGAGCAGCACAAACCCGTCGAGGCACATTGGGCGCATATGCTGGTTCACGGCTGCCTGCATTTGATCGGCTACGACCATATTGAAGATAATGATGCAGATATAATGGAAGCCCTTGAAACCCGTATACTGACGAAGCTGGGGTTTTCACCACCCTACCAACAGAATGATGCTCCGGAGCAGCAGATATTTCATGACTGATGACGACTTGAACGGCACCCAGGAGAAATCCTGGTTAGGCAAACTGGCTACAGCCTTTTCCTCTGAGCCACAATCGCGGGAGGAGCTGGCGAACACCCTGCGCTCCGCCTACGACAACGGCATAATTGATCACGATGCGCTGGAAATTATTGAGGGAGCACTGCATGTCTCCGACCAGCAGGTACGGGAAATCATGATCCCCCGCACTCAAATGGTCGTCATTCAGCAAAACACCAGCCTTGAAGATCTTCTCGAACTGGTCATCGAATCCAGCCATTCCCGCTTCCCGGTGATCGGTGACAACGCCGATGATATCGTCGGCATTCTGCTGGCCAAGGAGCTATTACCGCTGCTACTGAGCGGCCGGGAAGATTTCGAGATTGCCAAAGTGATCAGGCCAGCCACCATTATCCCCGAGAGCAAGCGGCTGAATGTACTGTTGCGGGAATTCCGCGAGCAGCGCTATCACATGGCCATCGTCATTGACGAATATGGCGGTATTGCCGGGTTGATCACCATTGAAGATATTCTCGAGGAAATTGTCGGCGACATCGAAGATGAGACCGATGAGGATGAAGACACCATGATTCGTCCCCAGCAGGACAACAGCTATCTGGTGGATGCCCTGACACCCATTGAGGATTTCAATGAATTCTTCGATGTCGGGATCAGTGACGAGGAATTCGACACCATAGGCGGCATTATCGTCCAGGCCTTTGGCCGCATGCCCAAAGTCGATGAAACCATCGAAGTGGACAATTTCGACTTTCGCGTTGCGGAGGGCGACAACCGGCAGGTCAAATTGCTCGAGTTGCGAATTAAAGCCTAGCCCAGCCGTCTGTTCGGGACCACAATCCAATGATGGGATCTACCGCTTCTCACCCCAAACTCAGGGGACACCTGCTCGGGGTACTGTTAGGCGCTGCGTTGCCACTATCACTGGCTCCCTGGAACTGGTGGCCAATCGGCCTGATGTCTGTTGCCGGCCTGGTTGTTCTGCTCAAGGGGTTGCGCCCGGTTGACTGCTTCTGGCGCACCTTCTGGTTCGGACTCGGCATGTTTGGTGTCGGGGTTTCCTGGGTCTTCATCAGCATCCACGACCATGGTCACGCATCCATACCCCTCGCCCTGTTTCTGACATCCCTGTTTGTGATTCTGCTGGCCGTACTTTTTGCCCTGCCATTTATGCTATACGGCACAGGGTTAAACCGTACGGCGGGCACCATGGCCCTCGCCTTTCCCGGTATCTGGGTTTTGGGAGAATGGACTCGCAGCTGGTTATTTAGCGGCTTCCCATGGATGTATCTCGGCTATGGCCACATTGACACCTGGCTGGCGGGGTGGGCACCCATCACCGGGGTGCTGGGGATCAGCTGGCTTTGCGCATTATCCAGCACTGCGATCGGCATCGCTGCCATCACCAGAAAACCCTTTGTGCTCGGTAATGTCGCATTGCTGGCGGCAGTGGGCTGGGCGAGCGGCTGGTATCTACAGTCTGTGCAATGGACCACTGCCGCAGGCGGTCCATTGAACATTGGTATCATGCAGCCCGCACTCCCCGTCGCCGCAAAGTGGGACAGTACGCAGCTTGCCGCTATTCTCGAGCAGAATCGCCTGACCACCCGTGAATTACTTGGCAACGATTTGGTGATCTGGCCAGAATCCGCGGTGCCGGCTCTGGAAGAGCGGGTAGAACCCTTTCTTGCCGCAATGGCAAAAAGTGCGCTGGACACCAATACTGCCCTGCTCACGGGAATTCCCACGCGCAATTCAACCACACGGCAGTACCACAATTCCGTGATGGCTCTCGGCACAGCAAGCGGCATTTACCACAAACAACACCTGGTACCCTTTGGTGAATATGTGCCTTTTGAGCGCTGGCTTGGCGGGACAATGGCCTTTTTGAACCTGCCGATGTCGATCTTCAGCCCCGGGCCTGTTCAACAGGAACCGATCCATGCCAACGGTTTCAGCATTGGCACAGCCATTTGCTACGAAATTGTTTTTCCTGACCTGGTGGCAGCTACTGCCAACCGCTCAAACCTGCTTCTGACTGTCAGCAACGATAGCTGGTTCGGCCGCTCCATCGGTCCAAAACAGCACTTTCAGATGGCCAGAATGCGGGCGGCAGAAAACCGCAAACCGCTGATTCGCGCCACCAATGATGGCATTACTGCCCTGATCAACCATCATGGCAAGGTCGTCGCTACGATACCCCCTTTCATTCGCAGCACCCTCACAGGCCAACTGACGCCCTATCGAGGCCAGACACCCTTCGGCCAATGGGGCTCAAACCCGATCTTGCTGTTCTCGCTGATCATGCTGTTTGCCGCTTTCTGGAAATCCCGGGCCAACTGACGCAAACCTCACCAACCGGAGCAGTGGACCGCCAATAGTCACATCGCGGGCTGTGTCTGACCCTTCCTTTAGCCTATAATTGGCGGCTTTTCTGGCCTAACGCCCAACCTCACAATACAGAGTGTCGATGAAAGACCAATATCACCCCAGTGAAATAGAAACTGTCGTCCAGCAACACTGGCAGGAAACCGCCGCCTTTGAAGTCAGCGAAATTCCCGACAGGGAAAAGTACTACTGTCTGGCGATGTTCCCCTATCCAAGTGGCAAGCTGCATATGGGGCACGTGCGCAACTATACGATCGGGGATGTGATTGCCCGCTACCAGCGGATGCTCGGCAAGAATGTATTGCAACCCATGGGCTGGGACGCGTTTGGCCTGCCAGCTGAAAATGCGGCCATCAAGCACCATACCGCCCCGGCAAAATGGACTTACGAAAATATTGAGTATATGAAAGCCCAGCTGAAACGACTGGGCTTCGGTTATGACTGGTCGCGTGAACTGGCCACCTGCAAGCCGGATTATTACCGCTGGGAACAGTGGTTTTTTACCAGGCTCTACGAGAAAGGCCTGGTGTACAGAAAAACAGCCGGGGTCAACTGGTGCCCCAACGACCAGACCGTACTCGCCAACGAGCAGGTTATAGACGGCTGTTGCTGGCGCTGTGACACCACGGTAGAACGCAAGGAAATTCCACAATGGTTCATAAAAATCACGGCCTATGCTGAGGAGTTGCTGAACGATCTGGATAAACTGGATGGCTGGCCGGAGCAGGTGCGGACCATGCAGCGCAACTGGATTGGCAAGAGCCGCGGCGTGCAGTTCAGCTTCCAGCTGGAACAGGGCGTTGGTGGCATCGACCACTTCGAGGTATACACCACCCGCCCCGACACGCTAATGGGTATCACCTACGCCAGTATCGCTGCTGAGCACCCTATCGCCCTGGCGCTGGCCAAAACAAATCCGGAACTGGCAACTTTTATCCAGGACTGCAAGACCCAGTCCATGGCGGAATCCGACATGGCCACCATGGAGAAAAAGGGCATGGCCACCGGCCTCAATGCCATTCACCCGATCAGTGGTGAAGCAGTCCCGGTGTGGGTGGCCAACTACGTGCTGATGGACTATGGCACCGGCGCGATTATGGCGGTGCCCGCCCACGACGAGCGCGACTTCGAGTTTGCCAACAAACACGGGCTCCCCATCAAACAGGTATTTGCACGCACCCCCTCTTCCGACAAAGACGCCAAAAACGCGCGTCCAAAAGAAGACCGCGATTATTTTGATCCCGGCGTATGGAAAGACTGGTACTCATCCAAGTCAGCGGATGAGGTTGTGTCAATCAACTCCGGCGATTTTGACGGCTTGAGCCCTGGAGAGGCATTTGATGCCATTGCCAATCGGCTGGCACAGTCAGGCAGCGGCGAAATAAAAACCAATTATCGTTTGCGCGACTGGGGCGTTTCCCGTCAACGCTATTGGGGTGCCCCGATCCCCATACTGAATCTTCCCGATGGAGGAGAAATTGCCGTTCCCGCCGACCGCTTGCCTGTGCTGTTGCCGGAAGACGTGGTGATGGACGGGGTTCACTCGCCGATCAAAGCGGATCCGGAGTGGTGCAAGGTCCAGCTTAATGGTCAGATGGTCGAGCGGGAAACAGACACCTTCGATACTTTTATGGAATCGAGCTGGTACTACGCCCGCTATACCTCTCCGAACTTCACCGATGGAATGCTCGACAGCAAAGCCGCCAATTACTGGCTACCTGTTGACCAATATATCGGGGGGATCGAACACGCTATTCTGCACTTGCTGTACGCAAGGTTTTTCCACAAGTTGATGCGCGACGAGGGCTTGCTGAATTCCGATGAACCCTTCACCCGGCTTTTGTGTCAGGGCATGGTACTCAAAGACGGCACCAAAATGTCCAAGTCGAAGGGCAACACCGTGGACCCACAACAGCTGATTGATCGTTACGGTGCAGATACTGTCCGGCTGTTCACCATGTTTGCCGCACCACCGGAACAGTCACTGGAATGGAATGACAGCGGGGTTGAAGGGGCCCATCGGTTTTTGCGGAAACTCTGGAAAATGGTTCACGCCCATCTGGAGGCAGGCACCCCCGGCGAGCTGGACACCGGGACGCTTGACCAGATGCAGCGGGATCTGCGCCGTAAAACCCATGAAACAATCGCCAAAGTCAGCGATGACTTCGGCCGCCGCCAGACCTTCAATACCGCCATTGCTGCAGTGATGGAGCTGCTCAATGAGCTGGCCAGGTCCGTCGATCGCAGCACGGCTAACGGACGGGCCGTGGAGCGGGAAGCCCTGACCATTACCGTACAGGTGCTGGCACCGATTGTGCCCCATATCTGCCATACACTCTGGCAGGCGCTGGGACACACTGACAGCCTGCTGGACACACCGTGGCCGGTTCCCGACCAGTCTGCGCTGACCAAAAGCACCCTGCAAATGGTGGTTCAGGTCAACGGCAAGCTTCGTGCGCAGATCGATGTCGCGGTCGATGCAGACCGGCAGAGCATTGAGGATAGCGCGCTGTCCCATGAAAATGTTCTTCGCTTTACGACAGGGCAAACCATCCGTAAAGTAATCGTGGTGCCCGGCAAACTGGTCAATATTGTTGCCAACTGACAACCCGCAACTGCAAGCTGAAAAAGTGACAACCTAAGGAATAACAATGAAACGATTTTTTTGTCTGGTCATAACCGGTTTGCTGGTGACCACCCTCACCGCCGGCTGTGGGTGGCGTTTGCGGGGCACGGCATCTGTTGACAATGTCTCCAGTGTACATATCAGTAGCCAGGGCCGATTTGGTGAGTTTTACGAGGCTCTTTCGCGATCACTGCAGGCCAACGATATTACCGTGGTAAAGAATGCCACTGACGCACAATACAACATTGTGATTCTCGACCAGAAATACTCCCGCAAGACCGCCACCGTCAGCGTCACCGTGCGGGTCTCTGAATACCAGCTCACCGAAGAAGTGACCATCATGATATTGGCGGCCAACGGAGAGCCACTATTGCAGCGCACCACCCTCAGCACAGACAGATTCTTTGATTTCGATGAAAATGATGTTCAGTCGAAAGAAGACGAAGCCAACCTGCTGCGGCGTGAAATGCGGAGCGACCTGATTCGCCAGATCATCAGCCGTCTCGACGCTGTTGCCAACCGCTCGACGACCGTACCGGGTGCCGATGCGACTGAAGGCTGAACAACTCGGCACTCACCTCTCCCAGGGCACTCTGGCCCCGCTTTATCTGGTCAGCGGAGATGAGACACTGCTGGTCCAGGAGGCAGCAGATGCTATCCGGGCTGCGGCCTTCCTGCAGGGCTACACTGAACGCGAAATCCTCCATGCCGAAAGCAGTTTCGACTGGAATACCGTACTGACCGAAGCCAACAGCTTGTCATTGTTCGCTGAAAAGAAAATTATTGAGATTCGGATTGCCAACGGCAAACCGGGGGACAAGGGTTCAAAGGTGCTTCAGGAATGCGCCGGCAAGCCCACTGACGATACTCTGCTGCTGATCATCACGCCGAAACTGGAAGCTGCCACCGTTCGCAGCAAATGGGTTAAGGCCATCGAGACCCACGGCGCCCTGATCCAGACGTGGCCCGTGCCCCCCGACCAGCTTCCCGGCTGGATCGGAAAACGCCTTCAGCAGGCCGGCATCAAGGCAGATCGCCAGGCCGTTGAAATTCTCGCCGATCGGGTAGAGGGCAATCTGCTGGCGGCGGTTCAGGAAATTGAGAAGCTCAAGTTGCTGCTACCTGACGGCGAAGTTGATGGTCAAACCATGTCAACAGTGGTTGCCGACAGCGCCCGCTTCAATGTCTTCACACTCGCGGACAAGGTTCTGGAGGGGGACCCCCAGGCCGCCTGCCGCACCCTCAGAGGCCTTCGTGATGAAGGTGCCGAGCCCGCCATTATTCTTTGGGCGCTGACCCGGGAATTGCGCACGCTGATCAGGGCCGGTGAAGCGCTGGAAAACGGGGATCATCTCGATTGGGCGTTAAAAAACCTGGGGGTATGGGAAAAACGTAAACCGTTGTTCAAGCAAACCCTGAGGAGACTGAAACTGGCCCGGTTAAAACAGATGCTTCGATTAGCCGCAGGCATAGACCGCGCCATCAAGGGAATGCGCATTGCAGATCCCTGGGACGACCTGACAACACTGCTGTTGATGTTCTGTGGCACCCCCACCTTACAGTCGGGAAACCTGAAGCTTGCACTGAGCTTTCCGGATTGACAGAACAATCAGATGTCCCGCCATCAGGCCCAGCAAATCGGCCAACAAATCCATGCCTTCCATGTGGCGATAACCGGTGAGCCCCTGCAGCACCTCCATCAGCACCCCATAACTCATCAGTCCCGGGTAAATCAGCCAAAGGGAAGCACCTGCGGGCAAACTCTGCTTCGACAGCAGAAACAGGACCGCAAAAGTGATGCCATGCACCAGCTTATCCTGTCCGGAAAATACCATCTTGTCCGCAGCGGGCAATAAAGCCAGCAGCAGCACCGCAACCAAAGAAAATAGCAGTGTGGCTCGCCAGAATGTCACATTCGTCATGGCTCTGGCACCGACCGCTAGCGCAATTTAAGTTGCGACTTTTTTCCCGGGCTGACCTCCCGACCTGAAACCAATAGATTCAGCGCCTGCAACCTTTCAAGAGTACCCACGTCCCACCATGTACCACAAAAAACCTCCCCTGTGACATAACCACCCCGGATGCCCCCGGCGAGCACATCTCTCAGTGGAAAGCGTTCACTGGCGGAAGAAAACATGGCAAATGTCTCCGGCCTCATGACACTGATACCACTGAAGGTAAAGGTTTGATCCCCCGCCAGGGGATAACCAACACGATGATCTGCATTCAGGGAAAAATCTCCGCCGGCGTGATGCAGAGGGTTGGGCACCAAGACCAAATGCGCGTCCAGATCCTCGGACCAACTCTGCTCGACCAGCGACCGAAGGGGATAATCGGTCCACACGTCACCATTAATCACCATAAAAGGCTGATTGCCGAGAAGCGGCAGAGCCCGGCGAATACCACCGCCAGTTTCCAGAGGGTCCGTCTCGCGGGACCAGGCAATACTCACACCAAAACGCGAGCCATCGCCGAGAAAAGACTCTATTTGCTCACCCAGCCAGGAGGTATTGATCACTATCTCGCGCACACCTGCTTCAACCAATCGTTCCACATGGTATTGAATCAGGGGCTTATTACCGATATGCAGCAAGGGCTTGGGCGTCTCATCCGTGAGGGGACGAAGCCTTTCACCATAGCCCGCCGCGAGAATCATTGCTTTCATATGATCTATCCTTATTTGCCATTAACGGCACGGCCTATTTTTCCTGATACCAGGGCTGTATTTGCACCAGAGGCATCACACGTCTTTCAAACCAGGACTTGAAGTCATGCAGTTCAGGATACGGCGTCAATTGCTCAAGGGTGTAATGGAGAACAAGTGGTAAATCCGCCAGATAGCCCTGCTTTCCATCACGCAACCAGAGCCTGGCAAAAATACCCAGCACTTTGATGTGTCGCTGCAACCCCATCAGGTCAAACCAGCGCAAGAACTGGCTGTCCGGCACCGTATCGGCGACACCTGCCGCTACAGCTCGCCGAAAATAGTTGAGTGCCCGCCGCGAAACATACTCAGCGGGCCATCGAATATAACAGTCCCTGAGCAGTGAAACCAAATCGTACGTCAGTGGGCCCCTGACGGCGTCCTGAAAATCGATGACCCCCATGTTGCCATCAGCGAGCAACATCAGGTTACGGGAGTGGAAATCCCGGTGGACGATCACTTCCGGTTGAGAAAGCGCACTCACCACTAATTGCTCAAAAGTCTGCTCGATGAGCCGACTATCTTCAGTCATAATATCCAGCCCAAGCAGCTGACGCAAAAACCACTCGGAAAAGAGCCTCATCTCATCCAGCAAACGCTGACGGTCGTAAACGGCCAAACCACTATCAGCGAGCGGAACACCCTGCAACACCAACAGCGTATCTTCTGCTCTCTGGTAAAACCGATCCACTGTTTCAGAGGACAGTAACGGCAACAGCAACTGGTCGCCGAAATCTTCAAGCAATAGAAACCCCTGCGGGTAATCCACGGCATAAATGCGGGGCGTACGGACACCACCGCACTTGAGCAACGCGGCAATCCGAACAAAAGCCTCACTATTTTCGTGTTCCGGCGGCGCGGAAACAGCGAGCAATGATGGCGTACAATTCACCCGAAAATAGCGCCGAAAACCGGCATCACCACTCAGCGGGTAAAGCTGTGGCGCAGTCGATGTCAAAAATTGCCGGGGCAGGGAGCGCTCTACCCACTGCTGAAGATTTTGGTGATCAGACATGTTTGAGGAAAGCATATGGAAAAAAGGTTAGCCATTCTAGCCCAAACCCTCGCATGATGCCCCAGAATCGGTAAAATGTACCGTCGCATTAAAGACACCGCCTGCCCAGAGAGAACACGGACAATCAGAATGCCCATAAAAACGAGTCATATCCGTACCAGGCTCTATCATGCCTTGCGCTCACAGTATTCCCGGACATCAGGATTACTACTCTTTGGCTTGCTTGTTTCTGCACCAGTAGCCGCGGAGAACCAGGATTCCTACAGCCAATGGGAGTGCCGTGCGGCAGCCGATGGCAGCTGGGCATGTGGCGAAAGGCATATGTCCGGCAGGGCTTTCCCCAGGCCATCCCATCCTGAACCGGTAATCCCGCCAGAAGACAGTGGTCCCGATGTCAGGGTGGCCAACAATCTGGATTGGGTTGAAGAGGAAGCGCTTACCGATGAAGAGCGCGAAAAGATGGCTACGGGTTGCTGCGGTGCCTATATAGAACCCAAAAGAGACTATGAAGACGCCGATATGGATCCGGCCGACGCACCCATGCGAGTTGCCTCAGCATCCACAGAAGTGGAGCAGGAAAACATTGCCCGCCTGCATGGTGACGTCCAGCTGACCCAGGGATACCGACAGGTTCGAAGCGATAGCGCCACAGCCGACCAGAACACACGCATCGTCAACCTTGAAGGCAATGTCCAGTTCCGCGAACCGGGACTGCTGGTTACCGGGGACAGCGCTCAGATCAACATGGACTCCAAGGACATGCAAATTGAGCAGGCCGGGTACCTGTTCCACGAATCCGGTGTGCGCGGTACGGCGACACAAGCCAGGCGAGTCGATGAAGTCTTCTACATTGATAACGCCACTTACACTACCTGCGAACCGGGTAGCAAAGCCTGGCGTCTGGTCAGCAGCAAACTTGATATTAACCCTGAAACCGGGATCGCCAATGCCAGGCATGTGCGACTGGAAGTCCAGGATATACCGATACTCTATGCCCCCTGGATACGCTTCCCAATTGATGATCGACGAGCCACCGGTCTGTTGTTCCCCAGTTTTGAAATCGGCGATGAGAACGGCATTGATTATGCGCAGCCCATCTACCTGAATCTGGCACCCAACTACGACGCCACCATTACACCGCGCTACATTCAGGAACGCGGGCCCATGGCTGAGGTCGAAGTCCGGCATATGTCGAAACTGACCAACACCATCCTGAGCGGTGCCTTCCTGTCGGACGATGACGGTGGCGACGACCACAATGACGACCCAACCGAAGTCTCTGATATAAGAGACTTCCAGGGTGAAGACCGCTGGCTGGTCAACCTGAATCACTTGGGTGGCATCGGCAAACGCTGGGAAACCCGCGTCGATTACACCAGGGTCAGCGACAGTGAATACTTCCGCGACCTGGACAACGCCACACTGGAGGTCAACAGCCAGACCTATCTCCGTCAGTTGGTTTCGGCCAGTTACCGGACGGATCACTGGCTGTTTGGTATCAAGGGGCAGGAATTCCAGACCATCACCGACGACCCCAACCGGATTGACCAATACCAGATGCTGCCCCGCCTGGAAGCCCGGGGCAATTATCGCCTCGGCGACTTTATCTTTAACCTGCAAAACCAGTTCACCGCTTTCGATCACGATGACGAGAACGACGCCCTGCCCGGCTATCTCCAGGGTGAAACCTTCTTTGAAGATGAAAACGGTACCTTCGTAACCGGCGACCGGCTGCGCCTCGATTACGGTTTAACCTGGGACAAACAGTGGGCATGGGGCTACTTCCGGCCCTCGGTCACCCTCAAGCACCTGTCCTACAACCTGGATAACCCCGTGCTGGGGCAAAACGATGACAGTCCCTCGGTCACCGTGCCGGTTGGTGTTATCGATACCGGTCTGTTTATGGAGCGCGACACCACCATGCTGACGGGGTTTACCCAGACGTTTGAACCGCGTCTGTACATGGTTCATACCAAGTATGAGGATCAAAGTGATTTACCGGACTTTGACACATCGCAGATGACATTCACCTATAACCAGTTGTTTCGGGAAGACCGTTTTATCGGCGGCGACCGCATTGGCGATACCGAGCAAGTTTCCCTGGGGTTAACCAGCCGTCTGGTTGAGCAATCCACCGGGATTGAGTGGTTGCGAGCCAGCATCGGCCAGATTTTCTACCTGAGTGACCGCTACGTCTCCCTGAACCCGAATCTGAGCAAGTCTTTCCTGAAAGGCCTGGATGACCCCGATGATCTGAATCGCCTACAACGAGATATCGCCGCCGATTTACTGCGTGATGATTCTGCCTACGCAGCGGAATTTGCCATGCGACTCAGCGAACACCTCCGGTTCCAGGCTGACGTGCTCTACGATGAAGACGACAGCGAACTCGACCGGGGTAACGCCAGCCTGCGTTATAACGATCGCAACAACAAGATATTCAATTTGAGCTACCGGTATAACCGCCGGGTTCCCCGCCTTTCCGATATAGGAAATCAATTTATTGAGATTGATAGCGATATCGAGCAGGCAGACTTTTCCACCTTTCTGCCGATTTCACAAAGCTGGAGCCTGATCGGACGGTACAATTATGATCTGACCAACAGCCGGGACCTGGAAACCCTGTTCGGGCTCCAGTATGAGAGCTGCTGCTGGAAGATGAGCATCATCGGTCGTCGCTGGCTCGACCGAAATGACTATATTCTGCTACCGGATGAAGATTTGGAGCACGACAATGGCGTGTTCTTCCAAATCCAGTTCAAAGGCCTAGCCGGCAGTGGCAGCAAAGTGGACTCCATCCTGCAGGATGGCATCTACGGATATGAACCACAAAGCAACTACTAATGCAGATGAGCCGGATTATGAGCACACGCAGTAAAACGAATATTTTCTTCAGCCTGCTCCTGCTGGGGCTTGCCTGGGCATTGCCGGCAAGCTCAGAAGAAATAGCGCTCGACCATATTGTCGCCGTGGTTGACGATGATGTGGTCATGGCCAGCGAGCTGGAGAAGCGGGTAGCGGACATCTATGCCCGACTGAAAAACAGTGAAACCGAAATCCCTGAGGAATCGGTACTGGTTCCACAGGTTCTGGAGCGCCTTATCCTGGAGCGTCTGCAGCTCAACCGGGCACAACGGATGGGGATACGCATCAGCGACGAAGAAGTTACCCAGGCCATGGAAAGAATGGCTGAGAGCCGGGAACAGACGGTTGCGCAAATGATCGAGGACGCCCGTCAGAGCGGGATCGACCTGACGTCGTTGAGACAACAGCTGCGCAATGAGATTACCATAAACCGGGTACAGGAAAGTGCCGTTAATCGCCGCATCTACATCAGCGAGCAGGAGGTAAATAACTTCCTGGCCTCCGAAGAGGGCCAACAGTGGTCATCACCGGATGTAAACCTCGGTCATATTCTGCTGCCCCTGTCCTCAGGCGCTTCCCGCGAGGACGTTGCCGAGGTAGAACAGAAAGTTCGAAACCTCTACGAACAACTGCAGAATGGTGCAGATTTCAAAAGCCTCGCGATCGCCAACTCCGGTGCACAGGACGCACTTCAGGGAGGCGACCTGGGCTGGCGGAAGACAACCCAGTTACCCAGTATTTTTGTCAGTGCCGTGGATAAACTGTCCCCGGGCGAGGTCAGCATGCCGATTCGCAGTGATGCCGGTTATCATTTACTCAAACTCTATGATCGCCGAGGTGGCGGCGAACAAATTGTGCAACAACACAAAGTCCGCCATATCCTGCTCAAGCCCAACGAGATTCGCAGTGAAGACGATACCAGGACCATGCTCGAAGGGATGCGCGCCGATATCCTCGGTGGCGCCGACTTTGCCGAATTAGCCAGAAAACACTCGGAGGATATTGGTACTGCTCTGGGTGGCGGAGATCTCGGCTGGTCCCTGCCGGGACAGTTCGTGCCGGAATTTGAGAAAATCATGGGTAGTCTTGACACCATGGCGATCAGTGAACCTTTCCGCACCCAATTTGGCTGGCATATTCTGCAAGTAACCGAACGTCGTCGCCAGGATTTCAGTGACGAGATAAAACGGCGTCAGGCTGAAAATATCATCCGGAGACGCAAGTTCGACGAAGAACAGCAAATCTGGCTGCGGGAAATACGCGACGAGGCATTCGTAGACATTAAATTGTGATCCGACTTGCCATTACACCAGGCGAGCCAGCCGGTATTGGTCCCGACCTGATTATCAAACTGGCACAGCGTCCAAATGCTGTAGAACTGGTGGTGTACGCTGATCCTGAATTGCTCCTGGCCCGAGCCAGAGAACTAAATCTTCCCCTGCGGCTGCGCCAGCTCTCGACCGAGACACCACCCTCCCCATTGGCGGCTAGCGAACTCACTATCAGGCCGATTGAACTGAGTATGCCCGCCAGGCCCGGCATACTCGATTCGCGCAATGCCCCGTATGTATTGGAGACCTTGTCCACTGCGCTTGAAGACTGCCAAGCAAATGTTTGTCGGGCACTGGTAACCGGCCCGGTACACAAGGGCATCATCAATGATGCAGGCATTCCGTTCACGGGGCACACTGAATTTCTCGCGGAGAAAACCCATACCCCAAAGGTGGTCATGATGCTGGCTACCGAAGGGCTTCGGGTTGCACTGGCCACGACACACCTGCCGCTTAGCCAGGTGCCAGCTCAGATTACGCAAGCGGGTTTGACCGAGACAATTGATATTCTGCATACGGATTTACAGCAGAAATTTGGTCTACCGGCACCAAGGATATTGGTGTGTGGACTCAATCCCCACGCAGGCGAGAGCGGCCATCTGGGCATGGAGGAAATTCAGGTGATAGAACCCGTTCTGGCGCGGCTGCGCGGTCTGGGGATGCACATCGAAGGTCCCCTGCCGGCAGACACACTGTTCACGCCGAAGTATCTGAAGCGATGTGATGCGGTATTGGCCATGTATCATGACCAAGGTTTGCCCGTACTCAAATACATAGGGTTTGGCAAAGCCGTCAATATTACGCTCGGCCTACCCATTATCCGCACCTCGGTCGACCACGGCACAGCACTGGATCTGGCAGGAACAGGGCTTGCCAGCACGGGCAGCCTGATCGAAGCCATTACCACAGCCACCAGTATGGCAAAGGCAAACAACCAGCCATGAACCGGGACGATTCTTACCAACACCAGGCCCGCAAACGATTTGGCCAGAACTTTCTGGTCGACCACCATGTGATCGACAAAATTATCGCGGCCATTGCACCAAAACCAGAGCAGAACATCATCGAGATTGGACCCGGTCGGGGGGCCATCACCGAGCCCATACTGGCCAAATGCCCCTCCCTCAAAGTGGTGGAGCTGGACCGTGACCTGGTCCCACTACTCCAAGAAAAATTCATCGGTTATCCGGATTTTCAGATTCATCAGGGTGACGCACTGAAAATCGATTTCTGCCAGTTTTATCAACCGGGTCGGGCAATGCGTATTATTGGCAATCTGCCCTACAACATCTCAACACCACTGATTTTTCACCTACTGGATTTCAGCCCGCAGATCGAAGATATGCACTTCATGCTGCAAAAAGAAGTGGTGGACCGACTGGCTGCCTCACCCGGTGACAAAAACTATGGCAGACTGAGTGTGATGGTGCAGTATTACAGTAGCGTACAGCCATTATTTAGCGTTCCGTCGACAGCATTCAGACCGGCACCCAAAGTAGAGTCCGCTATTGTTCGACTGCTGCCGTACAGCCAGCCACCCCACCCCGCGAACGACCTGAAATTACTGGCCAAACTGGTGAGTGCCAGTTTCCAGCAACGGCGGAAAACCATGCGCAACACCCTGAAATATATGCTTGATGCCAGCCAACTTGAACAACTTGATATTGATATATCACTTCGCCCTCAAAATCTCAGCGTGGCGGACTTTGTCCATCTCAGCAACCAGATAGGAGCGCTGCAATGAACCGGATCGTCGTTGAGGTCACACCAGAGTACCTCCCCGGTCAATCCGAACCGGACAATAATAAATTTACGTTCGCCTACCATATCGCGATACGTAACCAGGGCGACACACCAGCCCAACTGATCAGCCGCCACTGGGTCATCACGGATGGCAATGCCAAGGTTAAAGAAGTCCAGGGCCCCGGGGTGGTCGGCGAAAAACCGCTGATTGCCCCCGGCCAGTCTTTCCGATACAGCAGCGGGGTCATCCTGGATACCCAGGTGGGCACAATGGAGGGCAGCTATCAAATGGTCAGTGACCACGGAGAAACGTTTGATGCCCCGATACCTGCCTTTCTGCTCTCCGTACCCGGAACGGTGCATTGACCACCTATGCAGTGGGTGATCTGCAAGGCTGCCTGAAGCCTCTGCAGCTGCTGCTGGAGAAAGTCCGCTTTGAGCCCGGCAAAGATTGTCTCTGGTCGGTGGGAGACATCGTTAACCGCGGCCCCGACTCCCTCGAAGCCCTGCGCTTCTGCCACCGGCTGGGAGATTCCTTGAAAATGGTGCTGGGCAATCACGATCTGCATTTGCTGGCCATCGCTCACGGCGTGCGCGCACCCAGCCGCAACGATACCCTGGAAGCTATCCTGAAAGCACCGGACCGGGATCAATTGCTCAACTGGTTGCAGTTACAACCGCTGATGGTCGCACAGGGCGACTGGTTGATGGTCCATGCGGGAATCCCACCACAGTGGACACGCGATGAAGCCCTGACACGGGCAAGTGAAATCAGTGATGTTTTGCGAGAACCGGAACAGGCAAGCGCGTTTTTTCAAGCCATGTATGGCGATCAACCCGACCAATGGAGCGACCAACTCACCGGGCCGGTACGCTGGCGCCTGATTACCAACTATTTCACGCGAATGCGTTTTTGTTCGACTGCGGGGAAGCTGGAGCTTCACAGCAAGTTCACGCCGAACGAACCACCAGCGGGCTATGCGCCCTGGTATAGTCACCCGCATCGAAAAACCCGCCAATGGAAAATCATTTTTGGCCACTGGGCCGCGCTACAGGGACAACCCTGCGGCAGTAACCTGTTCCCGCTGGATACCGGCTGTGTCTGGGGCGGACCTATGCGATTGATGAACCTGGACACCGGCACCTGTTTTCACCAACATTTGTAAATACCGCCTCGCGGCAGCCCGTTTCAGATCAACCGTGAAGCCGATAGAATAACGCCTTAATTTTGCAACCAACCCATAATTGATAATTACAAGGTGACGCAAATGATTCGCTCTCTGTCCAACCTGTTTACCCGTATTATGCAGCGCTGGATGCCCGACGCCTTTATCTTTGCCATTCTTCTGACCTTTATTGTGCTGCTGGCGGGTATTCTTGGGGAAACGCAACGCCCCTCTGAGATGATTCGCTTTTGGGGGGATGGTGTCTGGAACCTGCTGGTATTTTCCATGCAGGTCACTGTGACACTGGTGACCGGCAGTGTACTGGCGCAAACAGCACCGGTAAAAAAACTGTTGAGATCACTGGCCTGTCTGGCTAAAACTCCGGGCCAGGCCATCATTCTGATGACCTCGATAGCACTGATTTGTGGCTGGATCAGCTGGGGCTTCGGGCTGATCACCAGCGCCCTCTTGGCTCGGGAAATAGCACGCCACGTCAGGGGCGTTCACTACCCACTTCTGGTGGCATCGGCTTACTCGGGAATGGTTATCTGGCATGCGGGATTATCTGGCTCAATCCCACTGAAAATTGCCGTAGCCGACGGCGATATCATCAGCAATTTGATGGGCGACACCACAATCCCGCTGGCAGAGACAATTTTCAGCTGGGAAGTTTTGCTCATTTGCCTGGTGATGTTAGTGACGTTGCCCGTTATTTTTCGATTGATGATGCCACCACCCGATGCGGTCCGCGAAGTGACACCGCAACAAATGGGTGTCACCGAAGATATTCCCGTCAGAGTCGACACACCGGCAGACCGGATTGAACACAGCCGCCTGCCTACACTAATGCTCGGTCTATTGGGTTGCGCCTACCTGTTTGAATTTTTCAGTGACGGCGGCAGTATCGGGCTGAATACTGTCAATTTCATGTTTCTGGTGACGGGGCTACTCCTGCACCGCTCCGCCCGCAACTACCTCTCTGCGGTCAACGAGGCGGTAAAAGGTCTGTCCGGTATTGTCCTGCAGTTCCCGCTCTATGCCGGAATTATGGGGATGATGGCGCAATCCGGACTGGCGGCATCCGTATCCGAGTGGTTCATCAGCATTTCCAATGAACACACGTTTAACCTGTTTACATTCCTCAGTGCGGGGATAGTAAATTTCTTTATCCCCTCCGGGGGCGGACAGTGGGCAATCCAGGCACCAATCGTCATTCCCGCCGCGCAATCACTGGGTATTCCGTTGAATCAGGCCGCCATGGCTGTCGCCCTGGGCGATGCCTGGACCAACATGATTCAGCCATTCTGGGCCCTTCCCTTACTGGGCATAGCCAGATTGGGCATCAAGGATATTATGGGTTACTGCACTGTGGCGCTACTCTGGTCAGGCCTTGTCTATGGTGTCGCACTATTATTGCTATTCTGATGTGCTGGACAGGAGGGGGCTTTCCGCTGGTCAGAAAGATATTGGGGTCGGGGTTACCCGTATATTTCCATTCAGAGTCAGGTAGCAGACAATAGGCGAATCACAAACTGGCGACCTGGGCTGCTGTTTACCGGATTGGTTCGACGCCCCTGTCACCGATTGCCAGTATCAAGCCGTTGAAAGACCGGTAGAATTGGATACTTTTCCCGGAGATAACGGCGACAGACAAGGAATAAGACCAGCGCTTTGATGATTTCACAACCCGTTGTTCGTTCACTGGTATCATATAGCCCGGTTTGAACTCAGCGCACATTAATCTCTGCAAGAGCACTATCGATCATTATGAAGATTTACGCGACCGCGCTTTTTTTTATGCTGGCAAGCTGTCCCGCCACAGCCAGCATAATTCCTTATTTCAGATTGGAAGATGGTCACACCAACTGGCAGTACGTTGCCAACTGGTCCAGTGGTATCTTTATCATTCTCCTTTCCATCACTGTGGTTACGCTTTTTTTCAGTCGCCGACAAGCACATCGCGCCAACAAGGCACTGGAAGTCATCCGCCAGGAGCTTGAGCAGCGCGTCAAGGAACGCACGGCGACGCTGGATGAGTCAAACCGCTTACTACAAAAGGCCAATGTCCTGCTACAGGGTGAAATTGTCCAGCACCGGGAAACCACCAGTCGACTGCGATCCTCTGAAGCCTACATAAAAGATGTGTTGAGTTCGATGCCGCTGATGCTAATCGGTTTAACAGAAACGGGCAGCATTACACAATGGAACCGTCGCGCAGAAGAAATCACCGGTATCCCGGCAGCACAGGCAGTGACTAAAAATCTGTGGAAAACCTACCCCACAATCACGTTGTCGAAGGACCAGGTAAAAAAAGCGTTAAACGATAAAAAACCAGTGACCATCAAACACAGCCAGCGGGGCCAATACCATTTCGATATAACCATTTACCCGTTACGCAATCAGGCAGAAACCGATGCAGTCATCCTGATTGACGATGTCACACAGCACATCCTTACATCCAACATGCTAATTCAGCGCGACAAAATGTCCTCCATGGGCGAGCTGGCAGCGACCATGGCCCACGATATTAATGCCCCGTTGCAGATTATTCTGAATGACATTCAAACCGCCTACAGACTATTGCAGACAAATCGTGAAGATTCGCCGTGGGCAGATGATGTAACCGGCGTACTGGAAGAAGCAGATCATCAGGGACAGCAGGCCCTGGCGGTTATTAACAATTTGCTGGACTTCTCCAAAAGCCGCGGTGGCGAGAAACGACTGGCAAACATCACTGGACTGATCGAGCACACTATCGAACTGGCCAATGATGTGCTTTCCGTACCCTCCGGGTTGCGCTTCCGGGAAATCACCATAGAAAGACACTACAGCCGAAATCTCCCGGATATTCCCTGCTACGCATCAGAATTACAGCAGGTATTTCTCAGTTTGTTCCGCCACGCCTGTCACGCACTCGGTCAGGTGAACAAGTCCGGACACACACCGATTATTCGCATTCAGATCATTGTTTGTTATGACATGCTCTGGATCAAGGTCCAACACAATGGCTTGGGCATCAGCTATGATGAGCAACAGTATATATTTGAGCCCTTCTTCACCAATAAAGCAGGCAAGTCATCCGCAGAAGACTATGACGCGGGCAAGCGCCTCTCGTTCTCACACTTCATTATCACAGAACAACACAAAGGGCAGCTCGCAGTTACCTCTGACATGAATGTCGGCACCACCTTCCATATCCAGCTGCCCCTGGCATAGGTATAGACATAACCCTCTGCCAGTATCAGCTGCGATAGCCCTGGGGATTACCCAGCTGCCAGCGCCAGCTGTCCTCCATCATCTCAGGCAGGCCACGCGATGCTGTCCAGCCGAGTTCACTCTCTGCCTTGGACGTATCCGCCCAACAGGCCGCAATATCTCCCGCCCTGCGCGGAGCCATCTTGAAGGCCACGGTCTTTCCGCTGGCGGATTCAAATGCCCTGATCATCTCCAACACTGAATAGCCTTTACCGGTACCGAGATTCCAGGTGTGGCACCCCGATGTGGTTTTACTCTGGGCAAGGTAGTCCAGTGCACGGACATGGCCTTCGGCCAGATCCATCACATGGAGATAGTCCCGAACACCCGTTCCATCGATAGTGGAATAGTCCGAACCAAATACCGATAAGGCAGGCAATCGACCGATTGCCACCTGAGAAATGTAAGGTAATAAATTGTTTGGAATACCATTGGGATCTTCACCGATCAAACCACTGGGGTGGGCACCCACCGGATTGAAGTAACGCAGCAAACCAATCTGCCAGGCCCCGGATCCTGCAAGTGGTTCAGCACTCACCAAATCGCGCAGGATCTCCTCTACCATCAGCTTGGAACGACCATAGGGGTTTGTGGCGGTGAGCGGAAAATCCTCCTTGATAGGCACTGTAGGCGGATCGCCATAGACGGTGGCGGATGAACTAAAAATCAGCAGGAAAACCTGATGTTTCTGCATTGCTTCACACAGGGTCAGTGTGCCGGCAACGTTGTTGCGATAATAGAGGAGTGGCTTTTCACAGGACTCACCGACCGCTTTATAGCCCGCGAAATGCATCACCGCATCTATATTGTGACTGCTGAAAATACTGCCCAGAACCCGATGGTGATTGACATCACCTTCCACCACAGGAAAATCCTTTCCGGTAATTTGTTTGACCCGATCCAGCGACGCCATACAACTGTTTGCGAAGTTGTCCAGCACAACAATGTCGTGGCCTGCTTCAAGCAGCGCGACACAGGCATGACTGCCGATATAGCCTGCACCTCCAGTGACCAGTACATTCATTGCGACACCCTGTATTTAAAAATAATCAGCAATTATCCGATAGCCTAAACAAGACTATCACACACTTATTAGTTTGCCGGGAAAAAAGGGCATAAAAAAGCCGGACATTCGCCCGGCTCTTATCTGACCAAATCACCCTGGTCAATTATTCATCATCATCCACATCAACCGGTTCAACATCTGGGCGGTCTACCAATTCTACGTAAGCCATCGGCGCAGCATCACCAGAGCGCAGCCCACACTTGAGAATGCGAATATAGCCACCGGGACGACTTTCATAGCGCGGCCCGAGTTCGGCAAACAATTTACCGACAGCAGACTTGCAACGCAAACGGTCAAATGCCAGACGACGATTGGCAACGCTGTCCTGTTTTGACAGGGTGATCAGAGGTTCGGCAAAACGCCGCAACTCTTTTGCTTTTGGCAGCGTAGTCCTGATCAATTCGTGCTCAACCAGGGAGGTCGTCATATTGCGAAACATGGCGCGACGGTGAGCACCTGTACGACTTAATTTGCGGCCACTAAGACGATGACGCATGATTTTATACTTCCTTTAAAATGTTGCTGTTAACTCAGCAAGTACTCTATGCAACGGCCGCAGACTACATCTGCAACCCTAATCAATTACACCTGTTCAGTGTCAGAACGCAGGCTGGCAGGTGGCCAGTTTTCCAGACGCATACCCAGGGAAAGTCCACGGGATGCCAGTACGTCCTTAATTTCAGTGAGCGACTTTTTACCAAGATTTGGCGTCTTCAGCAGCTCAACTTCAGTGCGCTGGATGAGATCACCAATATAATAAATGCTCTCCGCTTTCAGGCAGTTTGCTGAACGTACTGTGAGCTCCAGATCATCAACAGGACGCAGGAGAATCGGATCTACTTCTTCCTCTCGCTCTACCGGCTCAGCAAGATTTTCACTTTCCAGATCGACAAATACGGCCAGCTGCTGTTGCAGAATAGTAGCTGCACGGCGAATGGCCTCTTCAGGATCAATGGTGCCATTGGTCTCAAGATCCAGTACCAGTTTATCGAGGTCAGTACGCTGCTCAACCCGGGCACTCTCAACAACATAGGCCACACGGCGAACCGGACTAAAGGTAGCATCCAACTGGAGACGACCAATAGAGCGGGTCTCATCTTCATCATTACCACGGCTATCAACCGGTTGATAACCACGTCCTGTGGTGATGTGTAGCTGCATATTCAGAGCAGTATCGCCTGTGATCGTGGCAATCAGGTGATCGGGGTTTTTAATTTCTACAGAGTTATCTATCTGAATATCACCAGCAGTCACAACCCCTTTGCCTTTTTTGCTCAGGGTCAGCGTAACCTCGTCCTTGTCGTGCAGAACGATAGCAACCTCTTTGAGGTTCAGGAGGATTTCAATAACATCTTCCTGAACGCCTTCGATGCTGCTGTATTCGTGTAGCACACCGTCAATCTCAACCTCGACAATGGCCGCACCACCCATTGATGACAACAGAATGCGGCGCAGCGCATTACCCAGTGTATGACCAAATCCACGCTCCAATGGCTCTAAAACGACCTTGGCACGGGTTGGGCCGAGCTCGGTTACGTCAATGTTGCGTGGTGTCAAAAACTCATTTACTGATGTCTGCATATCTGTACCTGTTAGATGGGGTCGCTTAACTGGTTTTCAGCCTTCAGTTCTTTACTTCGAGTAAAGTTCAACAATGAGGTTTTCATTGATTTCAGCAGGGAGATCGCTGCGCACCGGATTGCGCTTGAACACACCTTCCAGTTTATTCGCATCTATTTCCATCCAGTCAACCAATCCTCGCTGCGAAGCAATTTGCATCGCAGACTGAATACGTAACTGTTTTTTACATTTTTCACGAATGCTCACTACGTCGCCATCCATCACTCTGTATGAGGGAATATTGACCTTCTTGCCATTCACCTGAATAGAGTTGTGAGCAACAAGTTGACGAGCCTCTGCACGCGTGGAACCGAAGCCCATGCGGTAAACAACGTTATCCAAACGGCGCTCAAGCAGTTGCAGCAGGTTTTCACCCGTTGCACCTTTTATGCGGGCCGCTTCCTTGTAGTAATTGCGGAATTGTTTTTCCAATACGCCGTAAAGTCGACGCACTTTTTGTTTTTCGCGCAACTGAACGCCATAGTCAGAAAGACGACCACGACGTTGACCGTGTTGGCCGGGTGCACTTTCTGCGCGACATTTTGACTCCAGTGGACGGATACCACTCTTGAGAAAAAGATCCGTGCCTTCGCGTCGGGAAAGCTTACAAGTCGGTCCAAGATATCTTGCCATTAGTTAACTATCCTCTTATACCCGACGCTTTTTCGGCGGACGACAGCCGTTGTGCGGGATCGGTGTCACGTCGGTGATATTGGTAATTTTGAAGCCTGCATTGTTCAGAGCGCGCACGGCAGACTCACGACCGGGCCCGGGGCCTTTCACCTGAACATCCAGATTTTTCAATCCATATTCCTGTGCAGCGAGGCCAGCACGCTCCGCAGCTACCTGAGCAGCGAAAGGAGTACTTTTCCGTGAACCGCGGAAGCCAGAACCACCAGAGGTAGCCCAGCTCAGGGTATTACCCTGACGATCACTAATCGTTACGATCGTATTGTTGAATGAAGCGTGAATATGCGCCACACCATCTACAACCGTCTTTTTGACTTTTTTACGAGTCGTTTTTTGTCCAGGCTTTGCCATTTGTCTTTCCTATCGCTTGATGGGCTTGCGAGGGCCTTTACGGGTACGCGCATTCGTTTTGGTGCGTTGACCGCGCAGCGGCAGACCACGGCGGTGACGGAGACCTCTATAACAGGCCAGATCCATCAAACGCTTGATGCTCATGCTGACTTCGCGACGCAGATCACCTTCAACTGTATGATCGCCAACAGCATTACGGACAGCGTCCATCTGCTCATCGCTCAAATCGGAAATCTTAACGTCCTCGGCAATACCAACCTGGGCACAAATGGCACGGGCTGAACTGCGACCAATCCCGAAAACATAGGTAAGTGAAATCACCGCATGTTTATTATCTGGGATGTTGACACCGGCAATACGGGCCATCACTTTACTCCACTTTTATGTTTAACTGCCGTCAACTTGCTTTAACAGCCCACAGGGCTGGCCAAAAAGGCGCAAAAGGATAGCGCTGAAGGCACAAAAAATCAATAACTGTCTACGACTAACCCTGCCGTTGTTTATGGCGGGGTTCTGCACTACAAATCACTCTCACAACACTTTTGCGTTTAACAACCTTACAGTTGCGGCACATTTTTTTTACCGAAGCACGCACTTTCATAGGAACACCTCAACTTCAACTAGCGAATTCCGCTGCCAAAACCTTTCAGATTTGATTTCTTCATTAGCGATTCATACTGACGTGACATCAAATGAGATTGGACCTGAGCCATGAAATCCATGGTAACAACGACAACAATCAGCAATGAGGTACCACCCAGATAGAAGGGCACATTAAAATAAATATTCAAAAATTGCGGCAGCAAACACACAGCCGCCATATACAAACCACCGACCAGGGTCAACTTTGTCATGACTCCGTCGATATAACGCGCAGTTTGCTCGCCGGGACGGATACCGGGTAAAAACGCGCCACCCCGCTTGAGGTTATCTGCCATCTCTTTCGGATTAAACATCAATGCCGAATAGAAAAAACAGAAGAAAATTATCAATCCGGCAAACAGCAGCACATGCAGTGGTTGGCCTGGCCCGAGAAATAACGCCACGTCCTGCAACCAATCCGGACTATCAGCTCCCTGGCCAAACCATTGCGCAATAGACGCCGGGAACAACAGAATGCTGCTGGCGAAAATTGCCGGTATGACACCAGCCATGTTCACTTTCAGAGGTAAGTGGCTGGTTTGTGCCGGTCCTCTGCCCGGCTGCCTTTGCGCATAGTTTACGGTGATGCGGCGCTGCCCACGCTCGACAAACACAACGAAATAAACCACGGCAATTGCCAAAACACCCACAACCAACAAGGCGAGAATATGTAGTTCACCCTGCCGTGATGACTCAAACGCCTGACCAATAGCAGACGGGATACCCGCGGCAATACCGGCAAAAATCAGCATTGATATACCGTTACCAACACCGCGCTCCGTGATCTGCTCACCGAGCCACATCATGAACACGGCACCGGTTACCAGCGAGACTACAGCGATAAAATAAAAGCTGAAGTCGGCGGAAAAAGCCAGGCCTTGACCCGCCAGACCTACCGACATACCAATAGCCTGAACAGTGGCAAGCAGAACGGTGCCGTAACGCGTGTACTGGTTAATCTTGCGTCGACCGGCATCGCCTTCTTTTTTTAACTGTTCCAACGACGGCGTTACCGCTGTCAACAGCTGCATGATAATTGATGCCGAAATATAGGGCATGATGCCGAGCGCCAGGATACTCATTCGCTCCAGGGCACCACCGGAAAACATATTAAACATCCCGATGATCGTTCCCTGATTCTGGCCAAACAGGTCAGCCAGACGGTCCGGATCTATACCCGGCACCGGGATATGAGTCCCAACACGATAGATCACCAGCGCCACAAACAAAAAGCGAAGGCGAGCCCAAAGCTCGCCCAAACCTTTAGTATTGCCCTGCGGCATGTTTCCGGGTTTTGCCATTAGGCTTTACTCTTCAACTTTGCCGCCAGCCGCTTCAATCGCAGCACGAGCACCTTTGGTTACACGCAAGCCTTTAACAGTAACGGGCCGATCCACTTCACCGGACATAAAAACCTTGGCGCGGGTAATTGACCCATTAATCAAACCTGCAGCACGCAGTGTTGCGATGTCGACCAGGTCACCTGAGACACTGTTCAATTCACTCAAACGGATTTCAGCCGTAACACGGGAAATACGGGAAGTGAAGCCATACTTCGGCAAACGTTTCTGCAAGGGCATCTGCCCGCCTTCAAACCCCGGGCGAACGCTTCCACCGGAACGTGCTTTCTGACCTTTATGGCCACGACCAGCAGTTTTACCCAGGCCACTGCCGATACCTCGACCGACACGCTTGCCTTCCTTGATTCTGCCTGGTGCGGGACTTAGCGTATTCAGACGCATGTTTATACTCCCTCAACCTTAACCATATAGTGAACTTTATTAATCATGCCACGAACTGATGGAGTATCTTCGACCTCGACAGTGTGGTTGATGCGGCGCAAACCCAGACCTGCGACACACGCCTTATGAGCTGCAAGCCGGCCATGTACGCTGCGCACCTGAGTAACCTTGATTTTCTTAGCCTTTGTCATGGTAAAGCTTCCATTTTGTACTTAACGCGGCAACCGCCGTACTTAATTCAGTATCTCTTCTACGCTCTTACCGCGCTTAGCTGCCACTGTTTCTGGTGAACTCATTTCCTGCAACGCTTTAAACGTTGCACGCACCACATTGACAGGGTTGGTCGAGCCGTAGCATTTTGCCAATACGTTTTGCACACCGGCAATTTCCAGCACTGCGCGCATAGCGCCACCGGCAATGACGCCAGTACCATCAGAGGCCGGCTGCATATAGACCTTGGATGCACCGTGGTTAGCCTTGGTGGGGTACTGAATAGTCGTGCCTTTCAAATCCACCTGGATCATATTGCGACGAGCGGCCTCCATGGCTTTCTGAATGGCCTGAGGTACTTCGCGTGCCTTACCGCGACCAAATCCCACTTTGCCGTTACCATCACCAACCACCGTCAGCGCGGTAAAGCCAAATATCCGACCACCTTTTACAGTTTTGGCAACCCGGTTAACTTCAACCAGTTTTTCCTGCAGCCCTTCTTCACCGGCTGATGTATCTCTCTGATCTCTAGACATAGCAATAAACCTTTAGAATTCCAGACCGGCTTCACGAGCGGCATCGGCTAATGCTTTAACGCGTCCGTGATACTTGAAACCACTTCGGTCAAATGCAACCTGAGTGACACCTGCCTGCTTGGCACGCTCTGCAATGAGAGCGCCGACACCCTTGGCCGCATCTGTGTTGCCGGTTTTACCGGCGCGCAGTGACTTGTCCAGTGTTGAAGCACTGGCCAGAATCAGGCCGCCACAAGGCGATATAACTTGCGCATAAATGTGACGCGGCGTTCTGTTCACACAGAGACGATTGGCGCCCAGTTCTTGTATCTTGCAGCGGGCACGACGTGCACGACGCAAACGTGATTGTTTCTTGTCGCTCATGATCTTGACCTACTTCTTCTTCGCTTCTTTACGACGTACCTGCTCATCCGCATAGCGAACTCCTTTGCCTTTGTAGGGCTCAGGTGGACGGAAAGCACGTATTTCTGATGCCACCTGTCCAAGCAGCTGCTTATCTGCCGACTTCAGTAAAATTTCTGTCTGACTCGGAGTTTCTACTGAAACACCATCAGGCAGTTGATATTCAACGGGGTGGGAAAAGCCCAGCGTTAAATTGATTTTGCCACCCTGGGCCTGGGCACGATAACCGACACCAATTAGCTGTAGTTTCTTGACGAAACCCTCTCCGACGCCCAAAACCATATTGTTGACCAATGAACGGGTCGTTCCGGCCATGGCATTCGCCTGCTTACTTCCATCGCGCGCAGCAAAGGTCAACAGGTTATCTTCCTGCTTGATTTCCACCTGTTGATTGACAGCCAGTGAGAGGGCATTCGAACCACTCTTGACCGAAATCTCATTAGTGCCGAGTTTTACTTCCACACCAGCCGGTATGGTAACCGGGTTTTTTGCAACTCTAGACATCTCGACTATCCCATTAGAAAACTGTGCAGAGAACCTCACCGCCAATACCGGCAGCACGGGCAGCGCGATCAGTCATCACACCTTTACTTGTGGAGACGATAGCAACACCCAGGCCCGCTCGAATACTTGGCAGCTTGTCTGAACCTGAATACTGGCGAAGGCCCGGTCTACTGTAACGGGTAATCGATTCGATCACCGGTTTTCCTTCAAAGTATTTCAGCACCAGGGTCAATTCCGGCTTGGCACCATCCGCAACACTGAAATCAGTAATGTAACCTTCGTCCTTCAAAACCTGGGCAACGGCCACTTTCAATTTGGCGGACGGCATAGTGACAGATTTTTTTGCCGACATCTGCGCGTTGCGGATGCGGGTCAACATATCTGCCAGGGTATCTTGCATACTCATCTGTTTAATTCCTTAATTCGCGACGCTGCTTACCAACTGGCCTTAACCAGGCCTGGAACATCTCCGCGCATGGCAGCTTCACGAAGCTTGTTGCGGCACAGACCAAATTTACGATAGACACCATGGGGACGGCCGGTTTGACGACAACGACGTTGCTGGCGGCAAGGGCTGGCATTACGTGGCAATTGTTGGAATTTCACCTGAGCATCCCAACGCTCTTCATCAGAAAGCGTCGTATTGGAAATAATTGCTTTCAGCTCGGTACGCCTTTCAGCGTATTTCGCAACAATACGTGCACGTTTTTTCTCGCGCTCGATCATGGATGTCTTTGCCATATAACTTACCTCAACCTTTCAGCGGAAAACTGAATGCACGGAGCAGAGCCCGGCCTTCATCATCATTGCGGGCGGTGGTGGTAATGGTGATATCCAGTCCACGCAACGTATCCACTTTATCGTACTCAATTTCGGGGAAAATGATTTGCTCGGTAACACCCATGGAGAAATTGCCATGGCCGTCAAAGGATTTCGGGCTGATACCCCGAAAATCTCTGATTCTTGGGATCGCCAGAGAAATCAAACGTTCGAGAAACTCGTACATACGATCGCTCCGCAAGGTCACCTTGCAACCGATTGGCCATCCTTCACGAACCTTGAACCCGGCGATGGACTTGCGTGCTTTGGTGACAACCGGCTTTTGACCAGCAATCAACGTCATATCCGCCACCGCATTTTCAAGGGCTTTTTTATCGCCCAACGCTTCACCCACACCCATATTTAGTGTGATTTTAGTGATCTTTGGCACCTGCATTACATTTGCCAGCCCCAGCTCTTCTTTAAGCTTGGAAGCAATTTCACTCTTGTAGACTTCTCTCAGCCTTGCCATGTCAGTTTCCTGTCAAATTAGGCGTCAACGGCTTCGCCGTTGGATTTAAAAATACGAACTTTCTTACCATCTTCGAGCACTTTGAAGCCCACGCGGTCCGCCTTGCTGGTTGCACGATTATAAATTGCAACATTGGAGGACTGAATCGGCGCCTCTTTCTCAATAATGCCACCAGGAACATTCATCTGAGGATTTGGTTTCTGATGTTTTTTGACGATATTGACACCGGAGATCAGCAGACGGCCATCGGCCTGTACTTTCAGCACCTTGCCACGTTTGCCTTTATCTTTCCCGGCTGTCACGATGATTTCATCATCACGTTTAATCTTGCGCATAACCCTTTCCTCGCCCCCGGCCTTACAGAACTTCAGGCGCCAGTGAGATAATTTTCATGAAACGTTCGCCGCGCAGCTCACGTGTAACCGGCCCAAAAATACGGGTACCAATCGGCGCGAGCTGCTGATTCAACAGAACAGCTGCATTGTCATCAAACTTGATCAGACTGCCATCCTGGCGACGAACACCCTTACGGGTACGCACCACAACTGCATTCATCACCTGACCTTTTTTTACTTTGCCACGGGGTATGGCTTCTTTGACAGTTACCTTGATAATGTCACCCACGCTGGCGTAGCGGCGGTGTGAACCACCCAGAACCTTGATACACATCACGCGACGAGCACCACTGTTATCAGCCACATCCAGATAGCTTTCTGTCTGAATCATTGTCTCTCTCCGAACCCGTTACTGCTGCGCGCCGATTAAACTTCGGCCGCACGCTCATCAATCTTGACCAGCGTCCAGGATTTTGTTTTGGACAGTGGACGAGTTTCCGCAATGGTCACCAGATCACCCTGACGACAATCGTTACTTTCATCATGAGCTTTAACCTTGGTGGACTTGCTCACGATTTTTCCATAAACCGGGTGCTTAACCCGGCGCTCGATCAGCACAGTGACTGATTTATTCATCTTGTCACTAACAACTCGACCAGTGAGCGTGCGAGCATTTTTTTCTGCTTCACTCATCTTAGTTACCCACTTTTTCGTTCAGCACAGTCTTGATACGCGCGACATTAACACGCGCCTCTTTGACCTTGTGGCTCTGACCCAACTGACCAGTGGCAGCCTGCATACGCAACTTGAATTGCTGCTCTAGCTGCTTGCTCAATTCCTGATTCAGTTCTTCAACTGTTTTTTCACGCAATTCGATGGCTTTCATTACATTACCGACCGTCTAACAAAGGTAGTTTGAACCGGCAACTTGGCTGCCGCGAGCGCAAAGGCCTCGCGAGCGATTACTTCAGAAACACCTTCCATTTCATAAAGCACTCTGCCGGGCTGAATTTGAGCGACCCAGTATTCAACGCTCCCCTTACCTTTACCCATCCGCACTTCAAGTGGTTTATTGGTGATCGGTTTATCGGGGAAAACCCGAATCCAGATCTTGCCACCACGCTTGATGTGGCGGGTCATGGCACGACGGGCAGATTCAATCTGACGCGCAGTCAGACGACCACGACCTATGGCCTTCAGACCAAATTCGCCAAAGCTTACCTTGCTACCGCGCAATGCCAGACCACGGTTGCGGCCTTTGTGTTGCTTACGGAATTTTGTACGTTTCGGTTGCAGCATCTCGCTTGACCCTTAACTCGCAAACTTACTTCTTTTTAGTCGGTGTTTTCTTGGCTGGCGCTTGCGCCGCCTCTTCACCACCAATCACTTCGCCCTTAAAGATCCATACTTTTACGCCAATAATGCCGTAAGTAGTTGAACCTTCTGCAGTGCCATAATCTATATCGGCCCGCAGGGTGTGCAGGGGAACACGACCTTCGCGATACCATTCTGAGCGTGCAATTTCAGCACCACCAAGACGTCCACCGACCTGGATCTTGATACCTTTTGCACCCTGCCGAATGGCATTCTGTACCGCCCGCTTCATGGCGCGACGAAACATAACGCGACGCTCCAATTGCTGAGCGACATTCTGGGCCACCAGGGTTGCATCAAGGTCGGGCTTGCGAACTTCCTCAATGTTGATATGCACGGGAACACCCATTTGGGCAGAAACCTCGTTGCGCAGCGCCTCAACATCTTCACCCTTCTTACCGATCACAATGCCAGGACGGGCAGTATGAATAGTAATTCTCGCCGTTTGTGCGGGGCGCTCAATTTCAATTCGGCTGACAGAGGCATGGGCAAGTTTTTTATTGATAAACTCGCGAACACTCAAGTCAGCATTCAGTTTGTCTGCATAATCTTTCTGTCCGGCGTACCAGATAGAGGTATGTTTTTTAACAATACCCAGACGAATGCCTGTTGGATGTACTTTCTGACCCATTAAACGGTCTCCTCATCGGCAACTTTCACGGTAATGTGACAAGAGCGTTTGAATATGCGGTCAGCACGACCCTTGGCACGGGGTTTGATGCGTTTCATGGTGGTGCCTTCATCGACAAAAATTGTCGATACACGAAGTTCATCAACATCCGCGCCTTCATTGTGCTCGGCATTTGCAATAGCAGACTCGAGCACTTTTTTGATAATCGCCGCACCTTTTTTGGCACTAAAAGCCAATATATCCAGCGCTTCCTCTACAGGCTTGCCACGCACCTGATCAGCCACCAGACGCGCCTTTTGCGCCGACAATCTGGCTCCGCGTAATTTTGCTGCTACTTCCACAGTCATCTACCTCTTAAACACCAGCTTAACGCTTGGCCTTTTTGTCCGCTACGTGGCCGCGATAAGTGCGAGTAGGGGCAAATTCACCTAATTTGTGCCCCACCATTTCCTCATTCACCAACACTGGTACGTGTTGACGACCGTTGTGTATGGCAATAGTCAAGCCGACCATATCCGGGCTGACCATCGAACGGCGCGACCAGGTTTTGATCGGACGTCTGTCATTTTTTTCTTGGGCTTCATCAACTTTTTTCACAAGGTGAAGGTCGATAAAAGGTCCTTTCTTGAGAGAGCGTGGCACTATATTTTCCTCTTCTCTATCAATTACTTGCCGCGACGGCGCACGATCATATTAGTTGTGCGCTTGTTTTTTCTGGTCTTGTAACCTTTGGTCGGGATACCCCACGGGGTCACCGGATGACGCCCGCCGGATGTACGACCTTCACCGCCACCGTGGGGGTGATCAACCGGGTTCATAACCACACCGCGAACAGTGGGGCGAACACCACGCCAGCGAGATGCGCCAGCTTTACCCAGTGAGCGCAGACTGTGCTCGCTGTTGGAAACTTCACCAATGGTCGCACGACAATCTACCGGCACTTTGCGCATTTCACCGCTGCGCAGGCGCAAGGTGGCGTATTGACCTTCACGGGCGACCAGCTGCACAGAAGTACCCGCACTGCGCGCCAATTGTGCACCCTTACCGGGTTTCATCTCGACACAATGGATAACACTACCCACCGGTATGTTTCTGAGAGGGAGCGTATTTCCCACCTTGATCGGCGCACTAACGCCGGACTGGATCATATCGCCATCTTTCAAACCTTTGGGAGCAATAATGTAGCGGCGCTCACCATCGGTATAACAAACCAGCGCAATATAGGGTGTACGGTTGGGATCGTATTCCAGGCGCTCGACTTTTGCCGGAATACCGTCCTTACTACGCTTAAAATCGATCAGCCTGTAATGCTGTTTATGACCACCACCAATATGGCGTGTTGTAATTCGGCCATTGTTATTGCGCCCACCCGTTCTGGTTTTCTTCTCCAGCAACGGCGCATAGGGTTCTCCCTTATGCAGATTCGGGTTGACGACACTGACAACAAATCGGCGACCGGGAGACGTTGGCTTTCTCTTTACGACTGGCATCTCAACAACCCCTTATTCAGCAGCTACTGCAAAGTCAATGTCCTGACCCTGCGCAAGACGTACATACGCTTTTTTCCAGTCAGAGCGCTTACCCAAACCAAAGCGTGTGCGCTTGGTTTTACCCTTGACCTTGGCGACACGAACATCCATCACCACAACATCAAACAGTTTTTCAACGGCAGCCTTTATTTCAAGCTTGGTCGCATTGGTAGCAACCTTGAAAGCAACTTGATTTTGACGATCCGCAGCAAGGGATGTCTTTTCCGTAATATGCGGCCCCAACAACACTTTAAAGATGCGCTCTTGATTCATACCAGCATCTCCTCAATCTTCTTCAGTGCCGGCACTGTGACCAACACCTTTTCAAAATGGATCAGACTGACTGGATCAACACCAACCGCATCACGCACGTCGACTTTGTGCAAATTACGCGATGACAGATACAGATTTTCTGTCACCTCTTCAGTCACGATCAACACATCCTGAACACCAAACTCACCCAGTTTCTGAATCAAGGCTTTGGTTTTTGGCTGATCTACTTCAAAGGATTCCACCACCACCAGGCGATCCTGACGGGCCAGTTCTGAAAGTATGGATCTGAGCGCGGCGCGATACATCTTGCGGTTCAGCTTTTGCGAATGATCCTGTGGCTTGGCGGCGAAGGTGACACCACCGGTACGCCAGATTGGCGAACGAATGGTGCCGGCACGGGCACGACCCGTACCCTTCTGGCGCCAGGGTTTCTTGCCACCACCGCTGACTTCGGCACGGGTTTTTTGAGCCCGCGTACCCTGACGGGCACCCGCCAGGTAGCTAGTCACTGCCTGATGCACCAGATCCTGATTAAATTCTTTACCAAACGCGACCTCAGAAACCTCTATGGTTCCTGCGCTGCCTTTGGGAGTAGCTATCGTTAATTCCATCGGCGATCCCCTCAGCCCTTCACAGCAGCACGAATGATCACGTCACCACCTGGCGCACCAGGTACAGCACCCTTGATAAGGAGCAGGTTACGTTCAGCGTCTATACGGACAATTTCGAGATTCTGCGTGGTAACACGCTCAGCACCCATGTGCCCAGACATTTTTTTGCCTTTGAATACCCGGCCAGGCGTCTGACACTGACCGATTGAACCGGGAGCACGGTGTGACAATGAGTTGCCGTGCGTCGCATCCTGCATGCTGAAGTTCCAGCGCTTGATAACACCCTGAAAACCCTTACCTTTAGAAGTGCCGGTAGCATCGACTTTCTGACCCGCCTCGAACTGCTCAACGGTGATATTGCCACCAACCTGCAAGTCTTCGGGCAAACCTTCGACACGCAACTCCCAGGAACCTCTGCCCGCTTCAACGCCGGCTTTGGCGAAATGGCCGACCTGGGATTTACTGACTCGAGAAGCCCGACGGGCACCAGTCGTCACCTGCACGGCAATATAGCCGTCAGTATCATCGGTTTTGATTTGAGTAATGCGATTGGGCTCCGCTTCGATCACAGTGACCGGAATAGAGGCGCCATCCTCAGTAAACACACGTGTCATGCCGCATTTGCGACCGACTATACCAATAGTCATTTGTCTAACCTCATAGTGTACGGGGCTATTACCCGCTATGGCCGCCCATTTCAGAGCGTTACACACGCCCTGCGTTGGCAGGACATGGGTTTTCAGTACCGCTTATGTCAGGCTAATTTGAACCTCAACACCTGCGGCCAGATCCAGCTTCATCAAGGCATCAACAGTTTTCTCTGTCGGCTCAACAATATCCAGTAACCGCTTGTGGGTACGGATTTCATATTGATCACGCGCATCTTTGTTCACGTGCGGCGAGATCAAAATGGTAAAACGTTCTTTGCGAGTTGGCAGGGGAATCGGTCCACGAATCTGGGCCCCGGTACGCTTTGCCGTCTCAACAATTTCTTGCGTGGAAGCATCAATCAGCTTGTGATCAAAGGCTTTCAGGCGAATACGAATGCGTTGATCCTGCATGGAATCAAACTCCAACTGTCTAAAGAGCCATCGAATCCCGCACATCGGGACCCGGAAAAATGGAGGCGAGATTCTAAGGCTGCCCCCAATCCCTGTCAAGTAAAAACCTGGTAACCCAGGCGATTTTTATCGGCTATCGATCAATGGCATCGCGATAAAAAGGGGGTCCCAGGGACCCCCACAAACAAGACAGGCGCTTTATTACTCAATAATTTTAGCGACCACGCCGGCACCGACCGTGCGACCACCTTCACGAATCGCAAAGCGCAGGCCATCTTCCATCGCAATCGGCGCAATCAGCGTCACTGTCATCTGGATGTTGTCGCC